>BNJT01002400.1_pt1:1617500-2162780 | contig 2162780 bp, 2865 predicted proteins | sample 8540491 | NCBI WGS metagenome assembly BNJT01 (sample SAMD00202455, study PRJDB9452) | human saliva metagenome | host: Homo sapiens | reverse complement strand
TTACTATTAGAGAAAACTTATAAGAGGAATTACAGCATTACTCTTTGCTGAGGGTCTAAAGCAATTCCCTTATATCGACTTTCAATACTTCAGCGATTTCAAGTAAATTTTTCAAGAGATGGCTTGCACTTTGTTGGCTACACCACCGAGAAACTGTATTTTTCTGTATGACCTATTTCATTCGCCAGCCATTTGCCTGACAATTGTTTTTTTCCGCCAAAAACAGCTTTTAATCCTATTTATCGCCTTCATCTGTTGATTTACCATTGTATATTGTAGAACATGTAAGCACTAAAGATACACTTTTAATATTGTTTACCCAAACATAATTAAAAGTAATTGATTTTTTTCGCATAAAATTCTTGTCTTAGAATTGTATTTCATCGGAAAATGATTATCTTTGCACAATAAGATTAAGTGCTCTTTTGAAGTAATGCAGAATAAAGAAAAGGAAAAGAAACTCGCTCGTTTCCATCTCGTAACCCATTTACCCTTTATTCATTCTTATTTTATTGATTATCTGAAAGATACAATATTCTTGAATCTTTTGCGGGCGTAGTCTGTTGCGATAAGCATCTTTGCCTTTTCTTCTTTTTGACTCAAGGGTTCTCTGTCCAAAAGCGTTGCATCTCCCGAGCGTGCAAACTCCATCAACTTCTTGATGAATTCCTCTTGCTCAGGTGTGGGTGGTATGTTGTGTAAGATTTCATTCTTTTTCGGGTCTGTCTATTCCAATGTCTTTAGCGGTGCGAAAATCGCAAATCTCCGCATAAAAGTAATGGGGGTGAATGTAATCGACTGATTACTAATAAAAAGCAGAATATATAATCTGATAAGGTGAACGACTAAGAAACGAGCGAGTTTCTTTCCCTTTCTTTTATTCTGCAAAGTCTCAAAGAACTCTCTGTTTGATGTTGCAAAAGATAGCGATATAATTCATATAAGCAAAGTATTTACGTTGTTTTTTCAATGAAAATCAACCTTAGACATTTCTAATTCTATAAAATCGCCATTTTAAGGTATTGCATATATCTATGAACAATGGTAATTTTGCAAAATGATAATCAAAAGAATTCTTTTAATCTTCATCATTCTACTTCTGCTGTTTCCCACTGCTAATGCTACTATTTTGAATTTAGTTGTGGGTGATACTATATACCCTACTCGAAAAACATGTTTCTTCATTACATAAAACGATAGAACTCGATGAAGTTCAAGTTATTGGACAGCGGAAATTGTTTTCCATAAGAAAAAGACACCACGTTTATCAATACTGATTGCCTTCGAGTAAGGAAAGGTGCTAACTTGGAAGACTTAATCAGGAATATTCCGGGCATGGAATACGACAAGGCGAACAGGCAACTCATCATTCAGAGGAAAGCCATTGAACGGCGTAAACATCAATGGCGAGACCTTTATGGGCAACGACATTATCGCAGCGTTGGAGAATATGCCAACCGATGCAGTGGAACTACTGAAACTGTATGACATGCTCAGCGCATTGGAGAAAATGACGGGAGTAGATGATGGTGCCGACAATTATGTGCTGGACATCAAGACCAAATCTACCTACAATGGCAGCCTGACAGGAACACTAACGGCTGAACACGGCAATCGCGACAGACGCAGGGATGAGGTACAGGGCAATCTATTCAATGCCGATGGCGAAAACACCTCGCTGACTTTGCGCTCTGACAATCTTAGTAATATGAACATTGGGGGAAACAATTTCCAAAACATATTGTCGGGCAATATCGTGAAGAAATTTGGTAAGAAAATTACGCTCAATGCAAGCCTCTCACTCAATGCCTTCCACAATGGAAGCGAGAATCATGACTATGATGAGCAATATCTTTCATCGGGAACAAAATATCGGGAATCAATGCTGCTTTCCTTGAGCAAGAATCACAGTAATGCCGCAAACATAAATCTGCAGTATAACATAGACAAAAAGACTTTGCTGAATATAAGTGCAAATGGAAACTTCGGACGGTCAGACAACCTGACTGACAACACAACATACCTATATGAGCGCAATACGGCTGCGGACACGCTGACCTCGGGAACGCTGCGAAATAACACAAAAAGCAATGGAAAGAATTACCATGTATCTGCCGACCTCACACGGCGGATTGGCAAGGCTGGGGCATCATTTACCGTGAAGGCGACACTTGGCGGTAACTCGAATGAAACTAATAATACCAGCCTTTCACTGACGAAATTCCACCACCTGCGCAACGCTGTGGGCGGAGATTCACTACTGTTGCGCAATCTTTGCCAACAACTGCCCACCCTGCGCAACGAAAAGCAGAATATCATTGCAATATACCCATCCTTTTTGGCAAACAGTTGAAATTGCAGACAGGGTACGGACTGCATCACGAAGAGGATAGAAAACACAAGCAACACTTTACGACTATACTATACTGAATAGACCATACATAGATAGCCTAAGTTATGAGAACACACTATCTATATGTGGGCAGGAACTCACCCTGAGAATGGATTATAAGGGTAAGCAATGGAAGATAAACAGTGGCATTGATGTAGACCACCCGACTTTGAACTACGAAGGATGAAATTTTTCAGGGACAACTTCCAGCATTTCCAAAAAACAGTTTAACCATTGACTTGGAGACAAACAAACAATTTGAGCATTAAGGTTTAAACCGAATTTTTCCGAAATTGACCTGACCTGACTTTTCCTGAAAATCGACTTTAAAGCTGTTTTTACAGATAAATCAGGTTTCTCTAACAGACAGGAAATAAATGCTAAGTATTTGGCTTTAAACTTAAAATCAAAAAATAAGTGTTTTCTTTTAATGTTTAACAGGGCTGATTTGACAGTTGGCGGTGGCAAGAAACTTTCAGGACCTACCTCATAGACAAGTTTCAAATCAAAAAAAGTATGATAGAAAACGGTATATGGATTGTAAAGCTTCCTCGAAAATAACTTTTGTGTAGGTTCTAATTGAAGGATAATGGAACCTCCCAGAAAAATTTCCAAGACTCTCAAACATCAGGATTTTGAAAATATCGAAGTAATGCCATAAGGAATATTTGACACCACTTTGAAAGGAAAATTTCGGAACTGCAAAATTCCTAAAATCACAACCGACAACTTGAACATTTCGGGCATCAGAAAATAATTTTTCGTAAATGTTCAACCAAAAGCTGTGTCGTTTTCAATAGCAACAACATTGTTGGCGATTTTTAATAAATGAACAGTAAGAAACCCCTTGCCTCGCCCCAATATCTAAAAACCGTATCCTGATTACTTATATTTGCTTGTCTTATTGCATCTTTTATTAGCACTTTATCAATAGTAAAGTGCTGACCCGTCAAAACGAACGGGCAATTTCTTTTTGTCATTAGTAACTTCTACAGGTGAATACTTCTTGAGTTCAACTTATAAATGCAACTTTTTGGGTGCGGATAATAAGCAATAAAAACATTTATTTTTCAGAGAGGAAAGAGAGACAATGTCCCCCTTTCTCTCACTCTGAATGGATAAAGTTTGCTATCTTTGCTTTAATTGTCCGTCCAAAGAAAAAAAAGTTGCAGATGAGCAAACATATAACCGAGGTACAAAGGTATGCAATTTTCTATGATGTTGCAAATACCGATGAGCAAAAAAGCAATAGCGGAAGCTATCGGAGTAGATAAAAGCACTGTTTACAGGGAGATAAAGCGCAATTGCGACGCCCGAAGTGGTAGCTATAGCATGGAGCTTGCCCAGCGAAAAGCAGACAGGCGCAAGCAGCAAAAACATCGCAAGGAAGTGCTTACACCGGCAATGAGAAAACGGATAATAAAGCTGTTGAAGAAAGGATTCAGCCCGGAGCAGATTGTCGGCAGGAGCCGCTTGGAGGGAATTGCGATGGTATCTCACGAAACGATATATCGCTGGATTTGGGAGGATAAGCGGCGGGGTGGCAAACTGCACAAATATCTTCGCAGACAAGGTCGCAGGTATGCCAAACGTGGTTCTAAAAATGCAGGGCGAGGATTTATCCTGCAGGGTGGATATTGATGAGCGTCCCTGAGATAGTGGAACTGAAGGAGAGTTTGTGATTTAGAGATAGATACAATTATTGGTAAGAACCACAAAGGTGCCATTCTTACCATTAACGACAGAGCAACAAGCAGGGTCTGGATACGCAAGTTGTCAGGAAAAGAAGCCATCCCGGTAGCTAAGATTGCAGTATGGGCACTGCGGAAAGTGAAAAACTTAATACACACAATTACGGCTGACAATGGAAAGGAGTTTGCAAAGCACGAGGAAATTGCGCAAAAATTGGAAATAAAATTCTATTTTTGCAAACCATACCACTCATGGGAACGTGGTGCCAATGAAAACACCAACGGGCTTATCAGGCAGTATATCCCAAAGGGTAAGGACTTTAGTGAAGTAACCAACAAACAGATTAAGTGGATTGAAAATAAACTCAATAATCGACCTCGTAAAAGACTTGGATACCTCACGCCAAACGAAAAATTTAAACAAATTATTAATCAGAATTCTGTTGCATTTGCAAGTTGAATTCAGCTTATAATAAGAAAGGAGATGAAGAATTTACTTCCCAACAGGACATTTTATTCCCTAAAGTGTTTGATGTTGATGGCATGCGAGTTTTTATTTATTGGAAACTTCCACATCCTGTGGAAAAGCTCTATCCATATGTTGATTACAAAAATACGGAAAAATTTCAAAAAGATACGTTAGTTATAGGGATTATACTAGACTTTGTGTTTGTTAATGGTCATGGTAATGCCCCAAATCGGGAATTGTCAAAATAAAAATAATAAATGTGGGGTAATACTCCAAATCGGGAGTTATTGAAATAATTATCTGATTATCAATGTACTTTCCAAAAGATAAAGTATTAGGGCAGAGTGGAAAAATCGTTGAAACTGGTCCTATGTAATCGTTCAAAGTGACCCTTTTGTATCATCCAAAGAGGGATTGGACATTCGCGGTACGATACGAGTATGGGTGTTCATGATTTATCAGCATTCATTCTTCTCTACTCCCAAAGGATTTTTGTCAGTTGTACTGCTTGCTGTTGTAGTCTGATGAGAATTTGGGAATAGGTTTCGAGTTTGCCGAGCAGTTGTTGAGCAGTGGCAACAGAATGATAAGTATTGAGGACTTTCACGACTTCGTTGTACAGAACTCCTATCTTATGAGCCAAGGCAACGATTTCTGAGAGTTTCTCCAAGTAAGGTTCTTTTGCAGGGGTCTTGGGTGATGACCTTAAAAGATTCACCAAGAAGCCTTTTGCTCGGACAAAAGTCGCTCTTTGTCTTTGCTCCCGACTTGCGATAGAGTCTGATAAGTTTCTGCTGGTCTTCGGAATTAGGGTATTCTGATGTGCCATCTGTCCCATCGTGGGCAGGTGGCACATCTGCCGTCTGGCTTCTTTTGTTTTTGCTTCTTCATTGCTTTCTAATCACGACTTTGGAGTGATTTAATCCCCTTTCGGGGCAAGGGTCTTAGTGGTACAAATGGCAATTTGTGGTACAAAGACACACCTTGCTGATGTAGAAAATGGGATTATAAGCTCCCTGCTGTGTTACTGCATTCATTGAATACAGTAACTCGGCGTAGGCTGCATTCGAGGAATGCAGTAATTCAGAGTTTCCCTCCATCTTTCCACATCTTCCTTGTATTGGTCGAGGTGTTCCCGCAGTACCTGTTCGACATATCCCGAAACGCTCGCTCCATGCTCACCGATTCTCCGCACCACGAAGTCTAACTTTCGTTGGGTTTCCTCTGATACATACACGGCTTTTGCGGTGGCTGTTGCGAAAAGGGCTGGAGATATTTCCCCTGAAACTCGGATAATTGCTTTCTGTCCTTTGTTTTTCCCATTCTTTGATGAAATTCTTCGGTAGAAGTAGCCCTTTTCTGTTGGCGACAACGCTGTTTCTTGATAGGACGGTTGAGAAAAATCCTTGTTACTCTCCTTTGTCATTTTTGTTCCTCAACTTTATCAACAGGCTCAAACCTTCTCTTTTCCTCTTCATAATCGAAGGGCTGGTCAAAAATCGGGTAACTCTTCGGGCTTGCGGAGCTTAACGCCATAATTTCCCCATATCTCTAATGGCTTGTTCCAAGCGTTGTTTCCTTTTTCATCTATTCTTGCCATAATTTCTTGGGTATCGGGTTATAGTGTTTTTTTCAAGCATGGCTTGTATGTCGCTCTGCTTGTAGAGTATCTTCCTCCGATTTTGTAGAAAGGAAGCGTTCCTGAGTTTCTGTACTCTTGAGCGTGCGTGTGCTGAGCCGTAATTGGCTGCAAACCTCCTCACCCTGAAAGGTAAACCTCACCATTCAGCATCGGACGGGCGGTAGAGCAATACCGCTCCAACTTCTTCAAAGTGCCTTCCATCAGTTGTGAAAAACAACTGCATCTGAGGGTCTTCCCGCGTAATGATTTCATTCTCTGCCATAATTCATTCATTCTTTGATTTCAACCTTTGACTGCATTCAGCATTTCACAGATGTCGGTCTGTTTGTAATAACACTTATGTCCAATCATGGAGAAAGGGATTTTGCCCGTATCTCGGTATGATTGTAGGGTACGCTTGCTGATGCCTAAACGCTTGCACACGGCTTCGTTGTCGAGCCATTGCTCGGTCTTGGGAGGATTACCGATGAGTTTTTCCACACGATGGATAAAGTCTGCAAATTCGGAGCGATGTCGCTCCCACGCTTTGCGGTCGATGATAATGAGTTTCATTGCCTTAATTTTGTTTTGATTACTTTATTGTTACTCAGCAAACAAACTGTTATGCAGTCCATTGCCGTACTTCTCGGGTGCAAAAGTAACCCCTCGGAAGCACCACTGCAAGAAATGAGGATAAGCAGGGAAATAGAGAGAAAGCAATAGAAAAACAAAGGAAATCCGTCTGTGTTATTGCGGTAATGAGATGAGGTGCCGGCTCGTTCCTTTTATTATCTTGTTGTTTTATCGATAATTCGATAGTTCGACAAATCGAGATGTCGAAGTGTCGATAGATAGTTTTATCGATAGATTATTTTGACGATATATAGTTTTGACAACAGATAGTCATGACAACAAATTGTACAAAACAATAGATTGTCCGTATTATCGTCAGTCCTATCTGTTGTTAGTTGTTACGCCTTGCGTCCAAAGAGCCTGAGTATGCCGTATTCTTGTCGTGCCTATACTCTCTACGGCAGCCCAGCCCTGCAAGGTTGGGAGAGATGAATACGACCGCATGGATATAGAAAATGGCAATACCACCTTGAACAGAGAAATCCTGCGGTGGAGATTCTTCTCCATCCGCAGGACTCGACCTTGTCAGGGCAGACAGGCTGCCGTTGTACCTTTGCACGATAAGAAACGGCATCAGGAACTTTGCGTGCGCCGCCTTTGCCTACAACGCCTTCAGGCTTGCTTCCTCCGTCAGTCTGACCGTTGGCAGATTGTTGCTCTCGATGAGCAGCACTATCGTGCCCTGTCAGTTCTGGTGTAAAGACGGCCGTATTGCTCGTCAGAAGCCAATGTGTCCGTCAAACCGAACTTGTCGAATGTGGCTTGAACAGCCTTGTTCGACAACAGTATAGGTACGAGTTTCTCTGGGAGCGGTGCAGGAAGTTCCCTTTCAAACTCGTTTTCCAACACGGATATAAGCGTATCGTACTTGGAAAAGTGCAAGCCTTGATACAATGCCTCGCTTGCCATGCTCTCCGCTTCAATGTGTGTAAAGCCTTGTGCTACAGCATCGCAGTAAACTGTGAGAGCCATATCTGCCCGTGCAGTGATAAACTCCGTATCTTGCAACTTTTTTCGGGGTGATGCTCACTCATGTAACTTCTTAACTTCAATCGGAAGTAGGAAAGTTCCTTTTTGTTCTTCTGTTTCATTGTTTTTTTCTTGTTAAAAAGTTGGACTTCTTTTTGAATCATTCATTACGGCTGTTACATCCCAATTATGGGACTTGACTTTTTCGGTGTTCTTGACGGACACAGCTGTAAGGCTTTACGCAGTACCCTTTGTATGCTCACTACCCATCAGGGGTTGCATTTCTTGGCAATCTTGCTCTTGGTCACCCGTGCATAAATCTCGGTCGTGGAGATGAAGCGATGCCCCAGCATCTTGCTCACCGTCTCTATCGGAAGTCCGTTCTCCAGACAGATGGTCGTGGCAAAGGTGTGCCGTGCGGTGTGCGAGGTCGCTTTGAGTATGCGGTGGCAGTCCTGCCTTAATACATATCTCCTGAATAGTTCTATTGAAATTACTGTTGCTGGAAACTCGACAGAAAAGCCCCTCCCTTCGTCCGTGGCTCACAATGGCGAGTATTTTCTCGGCAACGGGCAGCAACGGGACAATACTTCTGTTCTGTGTCTTTGTTCGACAGAGCGATATGTACCTACGCCCATCCCCGAATGTATAAACATCGTCCATTCGGAGTTTCTTTAAGTCTGAGAATGCCAGCCCCGTGAAACATCCCAAGAGGAAAAATAAGTCTGCAATGGTTATCTGTCGAGCGGTGCGGACGGTAAGCCAAGAGTTTTTGCAGGTCGTCCGCCGTAAGTGCATTGCGCTCGTAGGTAGGCGTTTCTATGTCTCATGAGTTCAAAAGGGTCTTCACGAACGTATCGCTCCTGCAATGCCTTGCGAATGACCTGATGCAAGTGGCGTAGGCGGTTGCCGACACTGCTTTCCTTGTTTCCCAAGTCCCGAAGCATAAAAAAAGGCGATAGTCCTCAAGCAAAGTCTTGTCCACCTCTGTGGGCATACAGTCTGCCCTGTCCCTTACTTGCAGGAAAATGAACAAAACTCTTGTAGCTGTCCTTAAAAGCCCTGACAGTTGCCTTGCTTAATGTTCTGCCCTGCAATTCCTCCTTGTATTCACAAACGGATTGATATAGCTCCGTAAGTGTTGGCATGGGGCGACTTTTTGCTGCATATAACGCTCCTTGAGGTATTCCGCCGTGATATAGTTTTCTTCCCTTAATGTACGTTCATAGAGTGAATGCAAAGCACTCTTCTATTGAGTTCAGTTGCAGATTGATGCCGCTTGAATTACCTGTTGTCGCCTTTGATGCACCCTTTTCGGGCAAGCCACTCTGTCGGGGAAGTTTGCAACTGCGTGGAAAAACGATGAGGACGTTCCATTACAGGTGATACGGCAACGGATTACGCATAGTCCGTCTTCATTGGTCTTGCTTCTATCTATGTAGAATAGTATGGCAAATGTACTTTTCATTGTTCTGCGGTTTTAGTTGGTCAGTTGATAATGTGCGAGTTGTGGAAGTATTTTCTCTATGTCCAGAAAGACACGCTCGGGAGATGTCTCCGCATACACTTGCGTGGTTTTGATTTGACTGTGTCCGAGCATTTTGAAACGCTCTCAATGGACACGCCTCCGACAGTGTCATCTGAGATGCGAAGGTATGCCGTGCCATGTGATAGGTCAGCGTTTTCTGAATACCGCAAAAGCCGTGCTATCTTTTTGAGGTGTATGTTTACCGTGTCGCATCCGGGTATGGGCAGCAGATACCCCTTGGGCGGTTCGTGTCGGAAAGCCCTCGTGTGAATGCCCCTGATAACGCTCGATAATGGCAGTGGCTTCGGGAAGTAGGGGGATGTGGCACACGTTGCCCGTCTTTATTCTCGGCTTGCGTATCCAAGTCATTCCCGCTTCGTGAAAGACGTGCTGCTCCGTCAAGTGATACACGTCGGTATAGGAAAGCCCCGTCAGGCAGGAGAAAAGGAACATATCCCTCGACACTTTTTCATAGCCTTGCAATTTATCTTCTCCCAAGGCTGCGATAAGACCTACCTCCTCCTTGTGATGTAACGTGGAGTACCCACTTCCCAACGAATGGAATGGTTGATGAAGGGATAGGTGTCAATGATGTGCCGTTTATGCAGGTCTTTGAGCAAGGAAGCCAGCATGGAGAGATAGCCAGCCGAAGTGTTGAGCTTGAATCCCTTTTCTTTGGCGAAGTAGTCCTCCAAGTCTTTGATAAAGGCGATGTCGGCTTTCTGCACGGGAATATCCTCCACACGGTAGCGATACCTGACGAAGTTTGCCAGATGCTTGTGAAAAGAGCAACAGGCATTTTAGTCTGCGTTCGCTGCGGTCTATGCCCACACGCTCACGGAAGCGGTCGATATACTCGTCTGTATGATGCAGCAGTCCTTGTGACTCACTGTTCAGTCCGAATACAAGCTCCCGTACTCGCTCTGCCGTGATGGGAGCATCGGATTTACCTGAAAGAGACTCATAAACCTTGTGTATGCTCACCTGAAGGCGGTCAAGTTCCTTGTTTACCGATACGGCTTCGGCACTCTTGCCCAGCAGTCGGTTTTTTTGCGACTGTCCCACAAACGAGGAGTACACGAGCATTTGCAACTGAACTGTACCATAGAGCGTCCTGCGCTGATGCGTCCCATGATGGGACTTTTTCCGTTTTTGTCCTGCGTACCTCTCTTGAGGTAGAAAAAGCAGCTTGAATTTTTCTTTTTTTCCATTGTTTTTACTTGCAAAATTACACTTCTTTTGAGGAACTTTTGAACGATGCAAAACATTGATAATGAAAGAGAAAACTCCGTTTTAGTTACCACTTTCAGCCGTCCTTTTTCCTTTCATCGTTTTTCGAACGATTTGGTAACTGAACTCCCTCCTTTTTCGCTCCCTTTTCTGCCTGTTTCCTATGATGCAACCCTAAGAAGAAACAAGCAATATCCGCTGTATTTCAGTCAGATATGAGTTTTATGCCATTTTTCGCTTTCTACTCCCATACTTCCGCATAGAAACTCTGCAAGCTCAGGTACTTTTAATAAAGGTGCGGAAGCGCTCCTTCTGAATGATTTCGTTGGTGATAGAGAATTCGTAGTCTGTACTCTTCTTGGCAAAGACGGCTGCCCACGCGTCAAAGCTGTTGATGCCTTGCTTCTCGAGAGCTTGTGGACGTAAGTATTTGAAGAGTAGATAAAGTTCCGTTAGTGAGTTACTGATTGTCGTTCCACTGAGAAATGTTGCCCCCAAATCCTTACCTGAGCGTTCTTGAATGGTGCGAATGGCAAAGAGCATATTGAGTGCTCGTTACGAACCATCGGGATTTCCTAAGCCGGACACGCGGTCATGTCGAGTATTGAACATGAGGTTTTTGAACTGGTGACTTTCGTCTACAAAGAGGTGGTCGATGCCCATCATCTTGAAGTCCACTGCGTCATCTTTGCGTTCGGCGATACTGTCTTGTATCTCGTGTAATTTCACTTCTAGTGTTTGTTTGCGTTTCTCCAAGCCTTTGAGCATGGCCTTGGAAATGTCTTTCCCCTCTCGCAGTATGACTTCTAAATTTTCTTCTATGGAGTCTTTTTCTTTTTGCATGATGGCTTCTTGTATTTCCAGTGCCTGCGGAATCATCCCGAATTGTTCGTGAGTTAATATGATACAATCCCAATCATTATTCTTGATGTCAGTAAAGATGCGCTGGCGGTTTTGTTTGGTAAAATCGTCTTTACTACCTGGATAGAGTATGCGCGCATTGGGGTACGCCTTTCTAAAAGTATCGGCAATGTCAAAGACATTAGCTTTTAATCCAATAATCATGGGTTTATTGGCTATCCCTAATCGCTTCATTTCATAGGCTGCTGTACACATAATAAGTGTCTTTCCCGCTCCTACTTCATGGTCACAGATGCCACCGCCATTGGTTTTGAGCATCCAAACAGCGTCTTTTTGACTCTTGTATAAGTCAGGGATGCCTAATCGTTTGAGATCTAAGTTTGGGAAGCTCTGATGCCCTCCGTCAAAGTTTGGACGAACAAAGCAATTAAAGAGTTCGTTGTAGCGATGAGCCAGCTGTTCTTTGAAACTGTCGGGACGTCTACCTAACCAATCCACAAATCCTTGTCTGATTTCCTCAATTTTGCTATTGGCTTGTTGTATTTTCTCCATCACGCACTTTGATGGTGCGTTCTTCTCCGGTGATTGGGTCGATGACTTCCTTGCTTTTGCTGATGTCGGGAATGGTGTTGTGCAAAGCATGTTTGAGCAGATGCAAACCATCGTATTTGCGAAACTCTCCCTGCACGGCATATTTGTGTAAGATATTACCATTCTTGTGGTCGCAAGCGATGGTATATTCATCCATATTACTATGGTAATTGATACGAATGTCTACTCCCAAAAAAACTCAGAAGAAAAATTGACTATATATGCTAGCTGGTATCCAGCGTTCGCCATAGTTGAAGTCCAATTCAGCAAACGGAATTGGTGTTGGTTTAGCAGCAATGAGAGCGGCTAAACTCTGTTGGGCTTCTTCGTGATCAGGGTGCTCTAATAGCCGAGGAGGAGATACGGTCAGCTTTTTCAATGACATTCCCTGAAATAAATTTGTCAGCCACTTCGTAGCCTTCTATTTCCAGGATTATAATAGATGCGTCCCTCGAGAGCGGAGATGATATCGCTTTCTTCCATCTCGGGGAGCAGCGAAGACATATAACTGAGGGCTACACTGCCATATTTGTTGAGAGATGCACCAAGTGCTTCCAAGGGGTCGGAAGCAATGGTGAGTTCTGAGGTTGAAAAGGCTGTGGGATGGTCGAAGATGTCGGCTTTGGTGTACTTCCCCTGTTCGGAACGCTCCAGAAATAGCATTTCTACTCCCGTGGAATCCATCTTGATGAGGTCGGTATTGGCTTTTTTTGTTGAGTGCTCCCCAGCGTGCTACGAAGTTATCGTACAAGCGATTGAGTTTCTCACGCTCTTCTTTATCTTCTGCGTGGTTCGTGGCTTCATAGTCATAGAGGCGGTGGTAGCACTCACGAATTTCCACATAAGCTTTCAGGCGTGTGATTTGCGTGAGGGGCAAATCCATCGGATGAAAGGTGGGTTGTCGCTTGAGGTCGGAGAGATAGCCCACTTGTCCTTTCTGCACAACAATTGAGCCATCACGCAGATGACTGTCGGGGGCAGAAAGAAATGGTCGAGGGATTGGCATCAAAGATTTGTTTCACCTCCGCTATGGGCTGTGGTTTCAGCGTGGTGTCTTCATTGACAAAGTCAAAAAGCGAAGGCTCGGAAGTCGTGCTTTGCGTGGCTTTCCTAGACTTTGCGGTTGTCTGTGGTTTTGTCTTTGACTTTGTTTGCGTCTTAGCGGTTGCTTTCTTGGGGGTATTGGCTTTTTAGTTCTGCACTGACGCGCTCTACTTCTTGTGTCCACAGCGTGTATTCCTCGGGAGCAAAGAGCAGATACTCCTGATCATTGTTGCTTTCTACAATGGGATGGTGGTCGTCATCGAAATAAACAGTTTGCCCATTCATCTCGCGTGGGACTTCCACGTCTGGTCGCTTCTCTGCTTTCTCTTCATATTGGTGGAACAGGGTTAATGTAGGCACACCTTCGGGAGCGGGTTCTTCGGAGATTGTTTCTACAATATCTGTTTTGCGGAGTCATTTGTTCTTCTTGTTCTTGCGTCTCTGCTTCTTCCTGCTCCTTTGTATCTTCCTTAATATCTTCCTTTATCTCCTCCGCAATAGCTTCTTCTATCTGTACTTTTTCCTTGGTGAATTGCCCTTGCACCAAGTCTTCTAGTTCTTCTATTTCGTGGAGTTTGCAGGGCGTGAAATACAAATCGCGTTCTATACCCAAGCCGTGTACCTTCACTTCTTGCATTTCATCGAGCGACATATTTCCAAGTTCCCAACCATACCCCATCGTTACGGCTCCAAAAACCTATTCGGGTCTTGGGGGTCGTATTCTAATAGGTAGGCGGTGTAAGCACCCATCGGAAAGAAATAGCGTGCATACGCTGTTTTTATCATCAACCAGTTTTTTTGTGTGGAATAGAGTTTGGGGAGCTGCTTTTTGAATGGCCTTGGGCATCAAGTTGTAAGCATCGTTCGACTCCTTTTCTTCTTGTGGAGTTGGTTGTTCCTTCTTTCTGCCCTGACAATCCTGCGGTCACACCCAGTTTTTCGCAGTTTCTTTTTCGGCTTCGACTTGGCGTTCTTCTTCGCTCATCGCAACGCCTGTGTGATAGAGTTTGCGGTCAAATCGTTCTTCTATATCGTGTGAGAGTTGCTCACGCAAACTGTCAGCCATTTCTTGAATTCCGCCTTCAAATTGATACTCCCACGTGGGTTTTGCCGTATGGGTCTGTCCCCAGAGTGCGTTCCGTTGCAATGGTTCTATGGGAAATCTCGTTCCATGCTCCCTCAAAGAGCGAGTTATGGTTAAAGGCAATGGAAAAGCCATCACCCTTGGGAACGGCGGAGGTTTGAACGAACTGCTGCTCGATACCCTCGCCGATTTTCTTTCCTGACTGCTTTTTGCAGTACTATAAGGTCGCTCCCAACTTCTGTTCCAGCGTTTTCACTAAACATTCCTCCAGGCAGGCGAATCGCTGAGATGAGTTTGCTATTTTCCATCAAATAACGTCGGAAGGTTTCATTGCGTGGAGCATCTAATAGACCTTGTGAGGTGATGAAAGCGAGCACTCCTCCTTCGCGAATGCTGTCGAGTCCTTTGATGAAAAAGTAATTGTGAATGGTACGTGTGGATTCTTTCTTGATGACGTCTTGTCCTTTGTTGTAGGCTCTATCATAGACCATAAAGTCACCAAAGGGAATGTTGCTGGCGATAAGGTCATACTTGTCGGCTTCTGCGCGTTCTTCTATACTTTCAAAGGGGGCTTGCTGTACAAAGATGGTGCTTTGCCCTAGGGGATGCAGACTTTGGGCTATGCGTGCGGTGAGCAAATCTTTTTCAAAGGCGTCTACCCGACCGACGTGTGGGGCGAGGGTTTCGGCAAATGCCCCCATTCCTAAGGAAGGGTCTAGGCAAGTGCGAAAGGTTACGTCTGTTTTCTCTAAAGAATCGGCAATGGCATTGACGATGCGTGTGTCGGTGTAAAAGGAGGTGAGGACGCTTGCCTTGATGCTCTCCCAATAGCGTTTAGCCATATCGGCACTGGGGGCTTCTCGATAGATGAGTTGTTTGAGTGCGCAAGTGGGTGCAAATAGGTCTTGTTCGGACTTTGCCCAATAGCGGATGTCTTCGGGGTGATCGGTTCGGTTTAAGATGCACTTCAATCCGCCAAAACCTTGATAGGAGCGCAGTACTTTTTGTTCTTCCTCTGTGGCGGTGCGTTGTTCTTTCTCCAAACGAAGGAGAAGACCTATGGCTGCTGTGTTGGCTGCTAATACAGCTTTTTTGTTGTAAGACATAGTAAAGAAATGAGAGAATTGAATAGACGGTAAAGGATATGGGAGGGGGCGCAGAAAATGTGGCTTGTTTTCAAGAAAACGTGGGAGATTTTCTAAAAAAGCTCGGACTTTTTTGATGAAATCTCCCACGTTTTATGGCTTACTTCCTACCTTTGGGTTTAGATGGGGTGTTGTCAAATTCAAATGCGGTGGAACCATCGCCACGAAGCACGAGATGGGCATTGAATTTCTTGCCTGCTTTGTTCTGAAAACCTTTGATGAGAGTTGTGCGCTTGGTCGTCAGGAGGTCTTTCGTCTGCGCTTCGGTGAGGGTGACGCCGCATATCTCGCGAAAGACGTGGAAATCGCAACCTTCACTCTTGCATTTCGCCACCTTGGGGAAGATGCCCACGGTGTCCTTACCGCACATCGGACAACGATAAGTGGGATATTGAGGCTGCACTATTTGTAAAGCAAGGAGTTCACGACAGATTTCAGCGGTATAGTCCTTGATGCGTGTAGAAAAGTCCTCGGCTGATGCTTTGCCTGCTTCGATGGCAGAGAGGGCAAGTTCCCAATTACCCGTCATTTCTGCATTGGCGATGCGTTGGTCTTTGACGATGCCATAAACGGATAGCTTTTTTCCGTAGGAGGAGTGTTTTCTTTTCTCTGCGGATAAAGTCACGAAGTAGGAGGGTTTCGATGATACTAGCGCGCGTGGCTGGTGTACCGATGCCACAGTCGCTAATGGCTTTTCGACTGTCGGTGTCTGCTATCTCTCGACCTGCGTTTTCCATCGCAGAGAGCAACGTGGCTTCTGTAAACAAGGGCTTGGGCTTGGTTTTATGTTGCGTAATCGCTCCGTGGTCAAGTGGGAGGTTCTCTCCTTCTTGAACATTGGGAAGCTGAGCGAGGATTTGTTCCTTGGCTTCTTCGCTTTCATCGGATTGTGTTTTCTCTTCTTGGGAATTAGGGGCGAAGGCTGCCACAAAGCGTGCGCATATCATTTGATAGATGGCTACTTCATCGGATGACAATGTCTGGGTATTTCCCTCTCCTGTGGGCAAGAGGGCGTGGTGGTCGGTCACCTTGCTGTCGTCTACGGAGTGAGGATTGAGTGGATGCGGTAGTGATGTGCCGAGTTTCTGCAGCAAACTATCGACTTCTTCAAAGACATCTTGGCTAATGTAACGACTGCCCGTACAGGGGATAGGTCGTTACTTTCTTTTTCATAGAGAGATTGTGCAAGTGAAAGTGTCTTGTCTGCGGAATATCCTAGTTGGCGATTGGCTTCTTTTTGAAGGGTTGTCAAATCATAGAGCAAAGGTGGGGGCATTGCTGCAACCTTGCGACTGACAGAGGTGGCTACCAAGGAGGACTGACGGCTTAGCGTAGCAAAAGCGGTCTGTGCTTCTCCCTCGGTAGCGAAATCCTCTGTACAAGTGGATTGAAGAAGAACACCGTCTTTCTGCACAAAAGGCTTGTAATCGCCAAAAAGGGGACGGACGAGAATCCTTGGTGCTCCAAATACCTACGGCAGATCATGGCTAGTGTGGGTGTTTGCACACGACCTAGTGAATAGGCTCCGCGTCGAGCGATGGACAATGCTCGACTGGCATTGATGCCGACCAACCAATCGGCTTCACTGCGCGCTTTGCCTGCAAGATAAAGGGCATCATACGCGCATCCGGCTTTGAGCTGGGCGAGTCCCTCTCGGATGGCTTTATCGGTGAGGGACGAAATCCAAAGTCGATGGAAGGGCTTTTGGCAACCTAGATAGCCATAGATATAGCGGAAGATGAGTTCTCCTTCTCGTCTGGCATCGGTGGCTACGATGATTTGGTCGCTTTTTCAAAACAGGAACGGATGATTTTAAGCTGCTTAAGGGCGGTTGGGTCGTCTTCAAAGTCTTTGCCTTTTGCGGATTTGGCGCACCATAAGTTGGAAGGGTTGCGGAACGATGGGGAGTTCCTCTGCTTTATAAGCTCCATAGCCATATTGTTCGGGCATTGACAAGGTGATGAGGTGACCGAATGCCCAGGTGACAAGGTAGCCTGCTCCTTCCAGGAAGCCATCTTCTCTATGATTCGCTCCAACTATACGCGCAATGTCACGCGCCACGGAGGGCTTTTTCGGCAATGATACAAGTTATCATGGCTTATTTTATTTACTATTTTTATTTATTGTTTACATCTTGCGACCGCGCTTCACTTTTTGTTCTTGCTTGACTTGCTGCGCTTCTGTGGGTTGGGTTTGTTGGGATTTGAGCGGTTCTTTGAGGGCTTTCGTGGCTTCATTGGTCTTGCCGTGGTTATTGACCGCAACCTGAGTTCTATTTTCCTCGGCTACGGCTTCAACCTTACCCTTGTCTTGCTTCTTGTCGGGATTCCATTTATAGAATCTTGGGCGGTTTTCCTTCATGTCCATACGGACATAGGCATTGAAGCTCTTGCCTTCCTTGTCTATCATATTCTTGAGGTAGAGCGTGCTACCTGCATTCAAGGCTTCACGCTGCTTGTCGGAGAGCGTGAGTCCACAGAGCTTACGAGGAATTCCGCCTTGCTTTTTGTCCTTGTTCTTGATGTTGTGCCTTGCGTTCTTGCAAACTCTTCTTATCACCAAAGATAAATTCAATGCCTTTCTTCTCAGCATTGACTTGAAGCGTAGCATCAAAGGATTTGCTGTTCTTGGAAGTCATCCCTTCTACCTTCACTGCCCTACCTTCTATGAGGTCTTTGTATTGCTGGTCAGAGAGGGTGACGCCTTTAATTTCCTTTGGGGATAGACACTCTGTCGGCACGCAAAGCGATAACTTCATTCGTCTGTGGGTCAATGGAAACATAAGCTGAGAAAGGCTCGCCACTCTTGGGCGTTACTTCGATGGTTTTACCCAAATTACCCGTTGCCAAAAGGGTTTCCTTTTCCTCATTTGAAAAACTTGTGTCCCATATAGGGAAAAGTCGAGTTGCGGTTCTTTTTCTTAGGGAATGGACGGCTAGGGAGATTTTCCTTCTTCGTCTGTTCGGAACGCAAGGCGTGCTTCGGTGTGGATGGTGGTTTCTCCTACGGGAATGGCAATCGGCAAAAGATTGGTTTTCTGCCAATTGAGCATTTTTGTCGAGTTCGCCGTTCTGCTCGAGTTTTTTTCTTTAGAAAGTCCCAAGGTTTCAAGCATCTTCCAGTCTACTCGTTCGGGATTAATGGCTGTGGCGTTCTTCTGCTGAGGAAGGTAATCTTCGAAATCGAGCTGAATGTCTTTTTATCTTCTGCTGATTGTCGGGATTTTGCTTGTTTTGCAACATTGTTTTTGAGATTCGCCACGCCTTGTTCCACATTGTCAGCAAGCACCTTGTACAAGCCAAAAACGTTTGGGTTCATTGAACTGTTTGAGGAAGTTCTCCATGAAGTTCTTCAAGAGTCCATCTCTACTGTTGAATTTGAGGAAGTCGCTTTGGTTGGCTTCTTCGGCAGGAGCTGTTTTGAGTTTCCCCTTGTCATCGATGTTTGAAACTACGGAAAGTTTACCTACTTCCGCCTCGTTTTTTTGACCTCTGTGCGGTCTTCCAAGACTAGCACATAGTCGTCCATGTGATTGTTGTCCATATTGATGCTATTGATTTGATATATAATATTCTAAATGGCAAAAAAATACAGACTATAGAGATGTACTTCTAAGGATGAGGATAAGGCAGGAAGAGGAAGGAAGAAGCAGGAGAATATGAAATTCTTAATGAAATATTTGCTTACTTGAACGTCAATCGTTATATTTGCACGTACGCACTATTTAGCTATACACTTATGAGACCATTATTAATAGCAATGGTTGAGAATGACTTCTGGATTGCGTATGGTTGTGAAACTAGTTGGGGAAGTGAAGGTGCAGTTTATGTATTTGATAAACAAAAAAATATATTTGTATGGTTGATGATTCTTGAGAATGGAAATCCTTTTGATAAATTGTATTTCGAGGAAGATGCCCTAATAACGACAGATAGTACAGGACGTTTTGAGGAAGGTTGGATAATTCCGATAAATAAACCTTGGGAAATATCCTATTGGAAGAAAGCACTTCAAGATGCAGGGTTAGTTGATAAAAAGGGGAAAATTAAAGAGTTTCATTAAAATGGATCACTTAAAAGAAGAAATACTCTTGGCTATGGATAGTAGTACTATAAGTTATATGGAAAAATGTAGAATACTATTATCCGCCTTGAGTGATATAGAGGATTGGAGATGGTTACAGGAGTTGTATCTGAAGTATGCTCTAGATCAGAATGATAGTATAGCTGGACTTTCTATTACATGTATTGGTCATATTGCTAGAATACATCAGAATATTGATTTGCCGCGTGTACATAAGGTCTTTCAATACATATCAGAAACACGCCCTAATTTAAAGGGAAGAATTAAGGATTCATTGGATGATATTTCTGCTTTTTATAACAAGTTAGCGGGTATAATCTATCATGAGCAAGTGCATAGGAGGTATTGCGCATGATGAGATTATTGCTGTACAGATATGGTGGCAACTTTGACGAATTTGGAGGAGTTGCTCCTAAAGCTGTTTACTTGGGAGACGGTGTGGAAGGGAAACAAATTGCGATAGGCCTCGAGCAAAGGCTATATGAAGGAGATCTAAAGGCTACAGGTGGAGATACAAAGAAGGTTGCAAATCGGCAGAATCCCGTTGGAGTCAAGAATCCAAATCGCGATAAGTACTTAGCTGCAGCTGATGAACATCTGAAAACCAAAGGAATTCACTAAGATGAAAAATATGACAAAAGTAAGGTGGAGGAATAATCAAGTTATCAGCATTGAGACTAAACGAAAGGATGAATCAAGAGAAACTAGGGTGTATGTGCTCGCTCAGATGATAGGGAAGGCTGAACTCCTGTTTTTCAACCTATTTAATACTGATAACAATTGGGGTGATGTAGACTTAACCCAAGTTCCTATTCTTTTCTGCGCCACTGTTGCTCGTCAATTCATTAAAAGCAGCAATATCTTCAGGCAGAATATTAAAGGGATTGAGAACTATATCTCTCCAAAGCGTAAGATAGACCCCTTAGGTATGGGAAGTAGATGGATTACGCTCTGGGAAGGAACCCCAAACGAAAAGAAAATTCTTATCATAGGAGATGGTGGGGGCAGACTCTTTGAAGTAGATACTTCCTCGGGGAAATACAATGAACGAGATATCATTGCGTCAATAAATAGAGACGATTTAGAAACGATTAATAGCTATGAATTGAGGAATGTACGAATCTATGCTGAGCTTAATGAACGGCTATATTTGTGTTACAAAATGGGGAGAAATGTAGACCCTCTAAAGGATTTGGTGTTTAATCTACCTATCCCCTTAGAATACAAAGAATATATTGAGATCATATCAACCTAGAATCAACGACTTAAAGGGCTGAAGTAATCAATTGGAGGATATTCTTGCAAATCTTGGAGATTTCAAGGTAATGCACGTAACGATACAACGAGGAGCAAAAGGACGGCTGTATGCAGCCTCCCATACAGAACATAAATGGCATTAGCATATGAAAAAGCGAACGAGAGCAGAGTACACAAAACGCATTGACAAAGTCTTCTCATACTTGAAGGGCTACACTCACGAGGCGGAGTATTTGGAGCGTTTAGCAAATCCATCTTTGGAGAAATGGAATTTTATCCAGTTAAATACTGTTGCCCAAACGGAGTCTGACTTGTGTCAACTGCAATTTTGGCACAATCCTAGTCCTGAGCTTTTCCAAAGAATGGTAGATGCTCTCCATATCCAGTACATTGCATATTGGTCTATGTGGAAAAAAAGGATGAAGAGCTGAGAGCAGAAAAAGAAATTCACGTTATCATCGGAACTTACTACTTTGCCGGGCTTTCTACTTGCTATGGCGATGTTTGCAGACGACATGCTTAAAGAACGGATCGTAGACGTTACCACAGAGGCTTTTGAACTATAAAACGCGCAATCAGTTTAAGCTACACGTTACCACCCTTCCCTTGCGACGTTTCTTTTATCAAGATATTCTCACAAGGAAAGGCATCATCTGGGGAAGAAGGAAGACGTACCCATAGCACCCTACGACAAGGTGCTAGCAAATGCTGCTACCTGCTCTGCAGAAGAGGTGGAGGATTTACTAGACGATCTGATGACATATCACCTAAAGACTTACCATATTGATTCTTTCATAGCCAACCCTTTTCGATCCCACATGGAGCTTATTCCCTGTGGAGGCATTTGCTCTCTACAGATATTGGCTCATCAAACGGAAACTTGACATTGCTAATCTACAATTATCAGACGCCATGCTAGCACATTATGCTCCATACCTGCAGCAGGCAGAGTATAAGGTTTCTCCACATATTCAAAAGATTATCGATGGTCTGGAGTAGGACTATAACTCGATGGAAAACATCACTGAAGACCTATGAGAAAAGATAAAAGAAGTAGCAAAGTCATATCATCAACTAATGTAGCAATGGTAAATATCTTTAAGGAAAATGGGGTTCGCTTTCTTCCCAATGAGCAAAAGAAAGCATCTAAAGAAGTGGAAAATCTCTTATCAATAGAATTTGAAGGAAAGAATGCAGTTCTCTTATTCTATAAATCTTTTGATGGAGGAGTATTCCCGGATGGAGCATTTTTATATAGAGACTCCTTTTTTAATGTTGAAAAAAACGACTACAACATGCTGGATATTGGCTGTTTTTTCAGAGTTTCTGAGTTGGAGATTTTCTCTCGCCTTATCTCGTTAACAAAAAGTAGTAGAGATAAAGAAGCATGTTTACTTTCATTTGCGAACGATTCTAGTGGAAATATCTACTGTATAGAAGAAGGTAGTGGGAAAGTTTTTTATATCCACCACGAAGAGGAAGAGTATGTGACGGAAGTTGCCCCATCATTTCTTCTTTTTTGTGAAAACATCAAAGGTGAAATGAGGTAGCTATTTTAATATATAGCTGTAGTACCTTGACTGAGAGACGGGGCTCGCCTACAACCGCTTCCGCTACTACTCGCCCGAGACAGGTGCCTACATCAGCCAAGCCCCCATTCGTCTCGAAGCGGGGCTGACAAATCTATACGCATACGTTCACGATGTAAATGCCCGGGTGAATCCTTGGGGGTTGAAAAGTGATTATATTCAAATTCCTAGAATACTAGGGCTATCAAAAACATCACATCATACCGGAATCAACAAAGCATCCTTTATTAGATAGGTTAGGCTTTGATGTTCACCAACATAAAAATATTATTCACTTGCCAACAAGTAGTTCTATTGATCCCACAAGAACAGTTCACACAGGGAGACATGCCTCAAACTATGACAAGATGATATTAAGCAGGCTTGATGAAATTGAGGCTTTAGATGCAGATGATATCATAAAACGAATGCATGTAAATGATTTAATGGAGAATACAGGAGATGATTTAAGAAACAATAGAATTAGACTAAATAATCACTAAATTATGAATGGATACATTTTAACGACGATCCAAAATACGCATGGCTGGGTAGTTTATGAGAATGATATATCAACAGACTATCAAATTTTTTTCAGGGAGATTTTATTGCCCCTCCCCCCACTCTTTTTTATCGCGTTTCAAAAAAAGCATATATGAAAAAGGTTGAAAAAGCCATACTCTTAGAGTCATCAGGACCAGAACTAGTAAGTAGACGCTTGAAAGAGGCTTGGAAGCAACATCAAAAAGTATTCAATTTTTTGATGTTGAGCTATTTTGTGAAGGTGAAAAGATAGAAGGGTTCTATGCAGCGAATTTACTTTATAAGATTAATTGTGTTGATATAGAGCGCAGCGAATTTCGCCTAACAAATTTCAACCCGCAAGAGCCTGAATATATGTTTTACTACATGAGGCTAAAAGAAAATCTTTTTAAGGGGCTCGATATAGATATCGTTCGTTGTCGAGAAATGCATCGTTGTATTGTTGTGAATGAGAAAATTAAGAAAGCGTTATTTGACGCAGGCTTAAAGGGGTTGCAGTTTAGTGATAGTATAGACATAACTCCTCAAGAAAGGTCTATTTCGGAAAGAATATAAACCGTGGGGCTGTCTGGAAATTCTTGTGGGATGGCAATATCCCCTTACACGAATGGAATGGTCGTATTCGCTCAGTGATCGTCCCTGAGACTATAGATGATAGTGATGGCAGACGAAGCTACGCCAGCCCAGAGCCAGAGACAGAACTCACGACTTGGATATTCGATGAGGGGGCATTTGTGCCCTCAGCAAAACTCGTGGGCGAGAGACGCTACTCCATCATTTCTGACTACCTTGGTACTCCCATAGAGGCGTATGACGAGGAAGGACGGCGTGTTTGGGCCCGAGAGCTAGACATCTATGGGCGTGTGCGTATAGAGCAAGGCAGAAGTGGAGCTAGCACCCTTCTTATATCAAGGGCAGTACCTCGACACAGAGACGGGGCTCACCTACAACCGCTTCCGCTACTACTCGCCCGAGATAGGGAGCATACATCAGCCAAGACCCCATTCGCCTCGAAGCGGGGCTGACAAACGTTATACATGGACACCCAATAACAGAAGCCGAATATAAAAAAACTCACTAAAGTACATTAGGACATGGAGGAAGTAATCAACATGTATAAGTTCTCTCTTATAAACTCATCTTCAGCACATCCATTCTTAGAGCCTTCCAAAAGAATTTCAAATAGAGGATATTCTACAATTGAAAAAAATGGCAATATATTAATTGATGTGGGGTATTATAATTCTGTATTAACTATTTTTCGTTGTATATGATTATAACTGGGAGTCTCCACTGATAAAAACGAGAATACCAAAAGCTGGGAAAAATATGCTGAAGGATTTGACTACGATCTGTTTAGGCTTCTCTATGTAAGGGGCTATTGTTGAAGCTCGAATTATATTCACATCCAGACAATCCGGTAAATCGAAGTTCTTTTTAATGTAGACCGAGAGACCTACTGGAAAGAACGAGCAGAAGCTGAGATACAGAGAAGGCGTGCATCGAACATAGGATCTCAAACTGTTCATTAGAAAAAAATATTATGATATCATTAGAGAATATAAACAAAATGAAAAAAACAATGGGTGGTGGTATGATACACCCTCAGAAGAGTATGTCAGTGCTATCAAAGATTTAGGTATTGATCCTAATACTACAATAGGGCAATTTTACATTCATGCAGAGGATGGCCCCACATTCATCAGCAAAGGAATCGTTTTATACCACATCTGTTGGTTTTTACTATTCTCAACATATGAACTAGATATTCTTCGAACCTCTGATGGATTGGGATTATCCAAAGAATTCATTCCTCTTGATAGTTTTGAGGGCGAGGTCGGTTTTTTTTACAATAAAAAGACAGAAGAAGTCTTTCAGTTTTCATTGAATAGATCAACTGAAAATACCACACAATTAACTACTATTGCAAAATGGGATACATTTAATCTTTTCTTAGATTGGTATCTATAAAAACTACTATTACTAACATATTCTATGGAAACTATGGGTAATATAGTATACTAATGGGCAAGTGCATAGGCGGTATTACGCATGACGTCTTTGGTTCTGTTGGGAGATTGCCTACGATTCTGCTCACCCTGATATGGATTTTACTAAGGGGCATGATAAACCGCATATTGGAGTTCAAACTCAAGGGAAGCGTTCTGATGGTGGAAGTAAGAGGTTTAATCTTACCTATGATGGTAACACCCACCCTCATAGATCCTCCAAGAAGGGTGAGGGTGTGATAGATGGACATTAACCATTTATGTAATTGCAAATGGATGAACAATATCAAGAGCTATTGAGATGTATAGAGAGCCTTGATGCAAGAGAGAGAATTCAGGAGCTCGGAGGTGATGTCTTGGATAGAATCAAAAATCGATTTGTACTAGGCAATCCTAGAGTTTGGTGGATATCTTTTCGTTTTCCCCCGAAGGAGCATCATTATGATGATGATTATCAATACAAACGGATATCTTGCTTCTTGAACAATGAAGACTTCTGCTATTTTATTGCTGAATTGGATGTCACATACATATTCAAGGCAAGGGTCGCAGATGTGGTATTCATTATTGGAGAATGCTCGTTTTTTGAGTACTATGTTGTTTCTATGGACTTGAAGAAGTTGATTTGTGAAACAGAGCATGGAGATTTTCTGGAAATAACGATTTGAGGTGGACTTCAAGCAGGGGTTATGAGAGTCGAATGTGATACATTATCATTTAGATTGTCTTCCCAATGTTTCTCAGATTTTCTGCGTTTTTGTTTGTGGATCCGAGGAAATTATGTAAATTGGCGGAGTGAGATTACGTAAATCTCCACATTTAGAACTTTGAAGTTAAATAATAAAACTCGATAGGCTATGTATAAATATGGCGTAGGCGGGAACAAAGAAAGAGCAGGCTGGCGAAAGATCAACAAAAAAAGGAACCATTTATTGGGGAAAGATGTTCATAGTGTTATGAATATTGGAGATGTCGCTAGAGCAAGACACTTTGAATTTATAATTTTTCAACTTAACCTATTTATGTGGGGTACCTTATTTCAACCGTATGAACTTCGTTAGAATCTGCTTACTTTTTGCCTTCTTGTTCTCGGTTTGTAACTGTAACCAAAGAAGTATGTCTGAGAGAGTTAGACTTGTCAGTTATACTCCCCAAGAAATAAATCAATACTACGAACTATTGGGTGTCTCTCATTTTACGGTAACAGAAGATCATATTGAACACAGAATATGCGCTATGGAAGCCTTCACAATAGAGGAGAGACAAAAAGCGAACAGAAATCGTAGCCGAATATACATGGGAGATTAATAAAGATAGTCTACTTACCGTATGGTATCATCGAAAAAAATGACTCCTTATACTTTTTATGTCTAGATCGGTATTCAAAAAAACGAAGTAAATTGAGCTTTTTCTATATTTACTTTTTCAATCATGCAGTTTATAAAGAGAATAAGAGCTTAGGGGGCATCATTGCTCGAAGCATTGGATACAGCGTAAATCTATACTGATGATGCAAGTGATAATGAAGTAATCAAAATAGGTTTTAGATTATATGATAGATATGGAGGAACTCCTTCTTTCTTAACCGCTCAAACTATCTTAGATGAAATCTATAAATCTTATCAGAACAACAAACTTGTAAATATCAAGAAATGCCCAAATCATTGACACCATTTTTGATTGTATTTGTTTCTTTGTTTTTTGGATGTGTAAGAAATAATATGCCGTCAGATCATCAAATGTTAGAGAATTTCAATCTCAATGAGTCTGAATTTGAGAGATTGAGAAACATTTCTGTTAAGTACGATAGATTTTATTATCTCCCCTATGATGAAACAGATAGTACAGCCTATATCATCTCATATAAAGACAAAAAGGAATTGGATTCTTTAATCAAGAAACTAGATATTATGAGTATACAGTATGATGGGATATCGGAAGTTTACTTGCTCTTTCATACATGGGGAATTTCTGTCAGCGGAGGGTACAAGGAATATATCTATGCTCCCAATCTTGAAGATAAGATAGAGAATTACAATAAAGAGGTTGCCTTAGATCCCACTACTGAAATGTATATCGTAGAAAGAATTACGGAGGAGGATTTGGATCAAGTTTCTCAAAGATATTCTGTAAGTATAGAGTTATATCGTCCTATAAAAAATGGTTGGTATATACATCTCAGTCGAGAGAATTGATTCTTGAGATATATGCTATTCTTTTATGAGGTAACTTAAAGATGGATTTGTTTTGATGCGCTCTATATCTAATTCTATCAATGAAAGAACCTCTTGTTTCACCCGCTTATAGTTGGCTTCGATGGTCTCTTTAAGATTGTCGGAGCCATCTTCGTTTGTGAACTCTGCAATGATGGGAATAGGCTGATAGGCTTTCATTTCGGCAGAAACTTTGGCGGAGTCTACAACTATCTCAGCGTGGAAGATTTTCTGCTCGATACGCTCGTCGAAGTTGTCGGAGACGGCTCCGACAAACATACCTTGGGTGAGGTTGGAGATTTTGGAAGCAGGGATAAGGCTATCGAGTTGTGTTGAGATGGAAGTGGACTTGTCGTTGCGGTTGATGGTCATGGACTGACGTTGCTGAAGGACTTTTCCGAAGCGTTCGGAGAGGGTCTTGGCTGTTTCACCTACGACTTGACCGCTAAAGACATTTCCCACGGTGTTTTGGATAACCTTACTTTCCTTGTCGCCATAGTCGCGAGTGAGTTGCGAGAAGTCTTGGAAGCCCAAACAAACTGCTACCTTGTTAGAGCGTGCCGTGGCAATGAGGTTATCCAATCCACGGAAGTAGATGGTCGGTAGCTCGTCTATGATGACCGAGGATTTGAGTTGCTTCTTCTTATTGATGAGTTTCACGATGCGCGAATTGTAGAGTCCAAGTGCTGCCGAGTAGATGTTCTGTCGGTCGGGATTATTGCCCACCACCAAGACCTTTGGCTCACGTGGGTTGTTGATGTCGAGTGAGAAATCATCTCCCGTCATCACCCAGTAGAGGGCGGGCGAAATCATACGTGAGAGCGGTATCTTTGCTGAAGCTATCTGCCCTTGTAGCTGGTCTTGTGCTCCACCCTCCCAAGCATCCATAAAGGGAGAGAGGTAGTTCGCCAATTCATCATAGGCGGTAAGGATGGGAAATATCTGCGCATAGGGGCGATTGAGGAACTCAATGGCATGTGGAAAGGTACAATACTTGCCGTCTTCGTAGATTTTGAGAAACCAAATGATGGCTGCTAGTAAGATAATAGGAGACTCCACAAAGAAATCTCCTTGTTTTTGAATCCACGAGCGGTTGAGATTGAGCATTATGGTGTAGGCACTTTCGTAGGCATCCGAGATGTCCGTCATAAAACTAGGATTGATGGGATTGCAGCGGTGACTCTTACGTGGGTCATCAAAGTTGATGACGAAGAATTGGGGTTTAACCTCATAAGCATCCAAATGATGGCGCAAATGATTGTAGGCAATCTCTGAGAGGTCGGGAAATTTGTAGTCGTAGATGTACATCGCAAAAACCTTTTTTTCAATCTGTTGCTTGATGTAGTTGTTCACAATGGCATAAGACTTACCCGAACCCGGTGTGCCAAGTACCATTGAAGCACGGAAAGGATTGACGATATTGATCCATCCTTTGTTCCATTTCTTTTTGTAGTAAAAGCGTGTCGGCAAGTTTACCGAATACTCGTTTTGCATCAGCCGTGTTTCTTGCATAAAACTCTCGTTTTCCATGTTGAAAAACGTCATCCATCAGGTTGTTCTTGAGCAAACGACTCATCCAGCCCCCAGCCATCAATAGGCAGATATAACCTAGGGACAACGAGAAGATGTAGAGTGACGCTGCACCTACTGAAGAGATGGGCAAAACAAGCAACCACCAATTGAGAAAGAAGAGGACAAAGCCTACGGCAAGGACTGAGTAAATCATTCCCCACGTTATCTTTTCTTCCTTGACGCCCTTTGTGCCTAGGCAAGAAAGCCCAAGGAAGACCACGCAAAAGAGCTTTGTCCACAGAATGGAGGAGAATAAGCCAATTGTACGCTGAAAATTGAGTAGGATTTTATCTATTATAGCCAGCGTGAAGTGCCACGTTTCAAATGCGCTATAGCAAAACCAATAGCAGTTGATAAGGAGAAAGAGTACGGATATGCCTCGCATAAAGTCCATAATCTTTCCCAATGCTCGTAAATCGTCTTCTTGTGCCATAGTGGTATGTGTGTGTTTGAATGGTGTTTGAATACTATGATAATGCCTTTTAGAACTAGTGCTTTCTCCTTGGCAAGCGAACCCTACTCTGTTTGCGCAGTTTGCGTTGCCAAAGCCGCTTCTTTCCAATCATCATTCCTGCTGGTGCTATCCAAGTATCTAAGGTGTTGTCTAAGAGTTCGTCAATGAGATTGTCGTTTTCTGCGTTTTCGAAAGGAAAATCTCTTGTTTTTGCTTGTTCCTTAGCACTTTCCCCAAGGCTGTTGTGATAACGTGTTTCATCCAAGAACGGATTGACCTCAGTGTTTTGTAAGTACTGCGCAAAAACATTTGCTGAGTAGCCTTTGCCAAGCCGAGAACCGTTGAGGGCAATGCCTGCTTTGTCGTCAATGAAGGTGATACCATAAATACGCCCTGCCTTATTTCGGCGAAGTACCACTCGCAAAACCTTGTTGGATAAGGCTTTTTCTTCAAATCGGCTTCTGAGGAGGGGGAAGTGTGCATCGCCATAAGTACGCGCTGCCTTACCTTGGGTATATCTGTTTTTAGCGCAGACCTTGAGCGTTTGATGTGGTTGGTGATAGCGGTATGTCCCAATCCTCGACCTAGTTCAGAGGCAGCAATGGGCATACTTTCTTTTTTGCCCTCATCATCAGTGAGGAGGTAGACCAGTCCATCATAGCGTTTGCCCCGAACTTCTGTTTTTACCTCTTCAGCTGTGAGATGATAGTGTGAGAGTATGGCATTGAGTTCTCCCAAAGAAGTGAATTTGTAGTGTGCAAGTACGGCACGAAGCAATCTTTCTACCTTTATTTTTCTATTCTCCACGGACTCATTGAGCGTTTCTTTTGTACTTGCTTTTTGAAGTACTTGCTCTTTTAGTCGGTGTACTGGGTTTCAGTCCGTATTTTTGTTCCAGAGCATCTGTGATACGCTTACTTTTTCGCTTTTCAAACCCATCATTGATTTTCTCCCCTTGTTCATTTACGCGCAAGGAAACGATGTGAATGTGTTCTCGCTCGATGTCGTGATGCTTAAAGACAATGTAGGGTTGTGCGCCGTAGCCGAGTGCCTGCATATATTCCTCGGCTAAAGTGGCTAGCCTCTCATCCGACAAGCGTTCATCGGGGTGAGGATTGAGGGAACAATGGAAGACGGTCTTCTTTGTTCGGCAATGTTGCGGAAGGAGTGCTTGCATATCACGAAGTACTTCTTCCATCTTAAATTCCCCTTCTGCTGGTTGATAGAGTCCTTTGGATAGAATGACTTCGGCATCTCCTTTTTCCACTTTCTTAAAGTTGTAGCCTAGTGCACCACCGAGGTTTTTCTGTGGCAGAAATTTTCGCAATCATCGTTTGCGGTAGTCAATGGTGAGGGCAATAACTTGTGATTGCAACGCAAGGATTTGCGTGGAATAGTGTGCCAATTTCTCTAGCATCACCTGTGCTGTCTTAACGGAATGATAGGTGTTGAGGGCGCGTACGGCTTGGTTATAAAGGATGCCAATCTTATGTATTTGTGCTGTGAATTCCGATAGCTTTCGGTTGTATTCCACGGCTGATTTATCTACAGAGATGACCTTAAATTCTTCTCCAAACAAGCGAGCGCGCACAAAGTCAGACTTTGTTTTTGCTCCCGAACGCTGGAATAAATCAATGATTTTCTGTTGGTCTTTGGGATTAGGTAGGCGTACGTGCCAATTGTTCCACCGAGGTTTATCGGAGTTTAAGCCCTCAGTGGAGGGATTGCTTTGCTGTTTCATGTGTTTCTTCTTTACTGACGACTTTGGAGTTCAGCGTTTCCTCGCACCGAGGCAAGGAGTTTTTGTGAGACAAACCGCAGTTTGTGTTACAAAGACACACCTTGCCAGTAAAAAGAGTTGATGCTGAGGAAGCATCCAGCACTTTGGTGCTGTCTCCTTCGGTCATATTAGACGATGGTTTAATTATCTGTATGCAAAGTTATAGACTAAACTTAAATCATTCATCATAAGAAAACTACATTATTCATCACTATATATCATTCTTTTCTTCTTTTCTTGTTAGTGGACTCAAGAGTGAGTTCTTTTGCAGAGTCAGAAGGTCCGAATATGGTTATAGACTGACTGACCAATTGACCAATTGACTTAAGTCAAAGAGTCTATAGAAAGAAAAATGACAGTACTCACTTTATAGTTGAGTACATAACAGATATTATTATGCAAGAAAATGTATCACAACCCATATATGTAGGCTTTGCTTCCCAGAAAGGCGGTGTTGGCAAGAGTAGCCTTGCTGAAGTCTTGGCTTCGGTATTATACTACGAGCGCGGATTTCCGCTTGTGGTTGTGGATTGTGATAATACTCAAGAGTCCTTTTATAAGCTACGAGAGCGGGAACGCGACCTTATCGAGTCGGATGCCAAGATACAAGCAGAGATGAAAGCCTATTTCACGCGCTTAGGGAAACCTTCCTATACCATATTACGCTCAAGACCTGATGAAGCTCTCACATGTGTTCAACAATATCTCAACACACAAGGACGAGGAGAGCGACTTGTGATTTTTGATTTCCCAGGACATGCAAGCACGGAAAGTTTGTTACGCTTTTCTGTGGAGATGGATTTCATCATCTCTCCCATCGAAGCCGACCCTCAGTCCTTAGCGTCTTCTTTTGCCTATGCTCGCACCATCCGTGATTTGGGATTAGGCTTTGAAGACGCACGCATTGAAGACTTCTTCTTTCTCTGGAATAAGGTAAATCGCAGTGCAAATCCCACGATTCAACAGGTTTTTACGGACTATGCCAAGCAAGAGGGCTTGAGTATGTTTAATACGTGCATCTATCATTCGGTGAAGATTGCACGAGAATTACAAGCTGCAGGGGGAATCAAAACTTGTTTCCGCAGTTCTTATCTTGCGCCTGCTCCGATGTATCGCGCTGCCCTTGGCATTGATGCGTGGGTGGATGAGGTGATGGAGAAGTTACACCTTATAAATCTAAAGTCTGATGAGTAGTCTGAAGGAACAACGCGATAAAATTTTCCAAGAGAAGCTCCAAGAATTGGGAGATATGGGTACGAAGGTCCGCAATGAAGATGATGCACCTTTCTATGACAAGCCCGTAACTTCCCTTTGCGCTTCCTCCAAAAAGAGAATAAGGAGGAGGAAATCACGAGTGAGACCACATCAACGATTTCATTTTCTCAATATGCAGACCTCTATTTGACCGTCAATAGTTCCAGAGGTGCGAAATCTGGATTTACCATTCGCACAGAGGTGTTGCAAACACTGCGGCACGTGCTGAGTGATTTGCGATCTGACACGACACTCTCGAGTTACATTGAACGCATTATTGTGGAACATCTTCGCACGCACCAACAATTGCTCAACAAGGAAATAGTCAAACGCAAGAAGGAACAAACCATACAACTATGATTACTGCTTTTCTACTCAACATTTTGCTCCTTTTCTCCATCCTGTGGGTGGCGATGGGACTGGTTTATACCTTTCATCGCTGGAGAAGTGGAGGTTCAACTCAACAGAAAAGTTGTACCTCAAGCTGATACGCAGCAAGATACAGCCAAAACTTCTGAAGAGCATATACTTGTGGGCAAAAGCAAAGGATTGACGACACAAATTATTGTTGCGACATCCGATATGGAAGCCACTGAAAAATCTAGCGAAGCGCTGGATAATGTTATTGCAGAGAAAAACGAAGACTCCCACGGACAGACCGAAGAGAGTGAAATCGCGGTGGACTATACCTTAGAAGAAGTGGATGAGGAGGAGGTGCTTCGCGAAGAAATCCTTTGGCAAGACAATGCTACTACCGATGTTTCGCCCACTAGCATTCTCACCCGCGACTTAGTGCGATTGAATCATTGGCACAAACAAGATGATAGTCTTGATGAGGAGGACGAAACGGAGGTTATCCATACGATCCAAAAGTCTGAAAGGTACGGACTTATTGGCGCAATATAAAGCCCAACTCTCCCAAGAAGAAAGGGTGCATCAGAAACTCTTGCAAGCCATTGAAAAGACTGAAAAAGAAGAACAAGAAATGGAGAAAGAAGAACAAGAATCTTCTAACTCCATTTCAGAAATAGCAACTCATTCTCTCGATTATTATCTGTAAAACTATCCATTCGGAACAGGAGAACACCGCGGAGGTGTGAGGTTACACACTCATTTTTCCATTACTAGAGCCTACAATACCTCCCTCTGTTCTCACTTCCACTCTCACCCTAGCAATAATCACATTTAATTTCTATCAATATGAAGACAACAAAGAAACTTTCTCTCGTGCTTCTCGCCCTCTTTCTCGTATCGGCAGGAGCTTATGCGCAAGGTAACGGTATGGCAGGTATCAATGCAGCCACAAAAATGGTGACTTCCTACTTTGATCCTGGCACAAAACTCATTTACGCCATCGGTGCTGTCGTTGGTCTTATCGGTGGTATCAAGGTCTACAACAAGTTTTCCAGTGGAGACCCCGACACCAGCAAGACGGCTGCCTCTTGGTTTGGAGCTTGTATCTTCCTCATTGTGGCAGCAACCATCCTTCGTAGCTTCTTCCTCTAATGGCATCGTGGGACATCAATAAGGGAATAGGTCGTACGGTGGAGTTTAAGGGCTTGAAAGCGCAATACCTCTTCCTCTTTGCTGGAGGACTCTTGGCAGTTTTTGTGCTTGTGGTCGTATGCTATCTCTGCGGTATGAGTCAGTGGCTGTGTTTAGGTATCGGCTTAGTGGGTGCCACGCTTGTTGTGTGGCAAACGTTTGCCATGAACCGCAAGTATGGTCAGTATGGACTGATGAAGCAAGGGGCAATACGTATTCATCCGCGCTACCTTATAAACCGCCGTACGGTCTATCACCTCATTAGGGATGCTCACATAGCACGGCACTAGCGTCGTTACTTCGACATTCGGGCTAGTCACGTACTTCAAGTACGCTCCTTCGCCCTCTGTCTCAGTGCCTAGCTATTACCGCACTCTGCGAACATTCCTCGTAACCTCAAACAAAAACACGAACATATGCGCAACACCAGCAAAATAAGTACGCTCGAAGCTAAGTTTCCTCTTTTAGCAGTGGAACATGGGTGTCTTGTGAGCAAGGATGCTGACCTGGCTATTGCCTTTAAGTTGGAGCTTCCCGAACTCTTCACCGTAACAGAGAGCGAATATGAAGCGATGCACTCGGCTTGGCATAAGGCGATTAAGGTGCTCCCTAATTACAGTATCGTGCATAAGCAGGATTGGTTTATCCAAGAAAACTATGCTCCCGAACTCAATAAGGGAGAACTCAGTTTTCTCGCTCGTGCTTCGGAGCGACATTTCAATGAGCGACCCTACTTGCATCACAGCGTTTATCTCTTTCTCACCAAGACGACCAAGAAGCGCATGGCACAGCAGAGTAATTTCTCTGCCTTGTGCCGTGGGCATCTCATTCCCAAAGACATTGAAGATAAGGAAGCGGTGGCGAAATTCTTGGAAGCCGTAGACCAATTTGAGCGGATTATCAATGATAGTGACCACTTGAATCTTACGAGACTGACGGAGGAAGAAATCATCGGCACGGAAGAAAAGGCTGGACTTCTCGATCGGTATTTCTCCCTCTCCGAGCGTGGGCACGCATCTTTGGAGGACATTCGTTTGGGTGCAGACCTTGTACGTGTGGGCGACCAAATGCTTTGCTTGCACACGCTGAGCGACACGGACGACCTGCCTACAACGGTCAGCACGGACAGCAGATATGAACGACTGTCCACCGACAGAAGTGACTGCCGTCTTTCCTTTGCCTCGCCCGTGGGCTTGCTTCTTTCGTGCAACCACATCTACAATCAATATCTTTTCATCGAAGATAGCGATGCCAACCTTGAACGCTTTGAAAAAGCAAGCGAGGAATATGCACTCGCTGGCACGCTACAGCCGTAGCAACCAAATAAATGAGCAGTGGATACAGGAGTATCTCAACTTGGCGCACTCTCAGGGTCTGACTTCTATTCGGGCGCATTTCAATGTTTTGGCATGGAGCAATGACAAAGAGGAACTGCGTCAGGTAAAAAATGACGTAGGTTCTGCGCTGGCGCTGATGGAATGCAAACCTCGGCACAACACGATTGACACGGCTACGCTCTATTGGGCGGGTATCCCTGGCAACGCTGGAGACTTTCCTGCCGAAGAGAGTTTCTACACCTTCATTGAACCTGCTCTTTGTTTCTTTACGGCAGAGACGAACTACAAAGATTCTCTCTCCCTTCGGCATCCGCATGGCAGATCGTCTGTCGGGTAAGCCCATTCACTTGGACATTTCTGACCTGCCAATGAAGAAAGGCATTACAACAAATCGCAATAAGTTCATCTTAGGTCCATCGGGCAGTGGAAAATCCTTCTTCACCAACCACATGGTGCGTCAGTATTACGAACAAGGGGCGCATGTACTCTTGGTGGATACGGGTAATAGTTACCAAGGACTCTGCGAACTCATTCACAGAAAGACCAAAGGAGCGGATGGGGTCTACTTCACTTACACCGATGAAAGCCCCATTTCCTTCAATCCCTTCTACACCGATGATTATGTCTTTGATGTGGAAAAGCGAGAAAGTATCTGCACGCTGCTGCTTACGCTGTGGAAGAGTGCCGATGAACCGCTGACCAAGACGGAAGCGGGTGAGTTGGGTTCGGCTGTGAATGCCTATATTGAGCGCATCCGTGCCGACCATAGCATCACGCCTTGCTTCAATACCTTCTATGAATACCTCAGAGATGTCTATCGCAAGGAGATGGGGGAAAGAGAAATTAAGGTGACGCTCCAAGATTTCAACATCAACAACCTGCTCACTACGCTCAAACAATACTATCGTGGGGGACGTTATGACTTTCTGCTCAATTCTACGGAGAACATCGACCTACTTTCTAAACGCTTCATTGTCTTTGAGATTGACCAAGTAAAGGACAACAAAGACCTTTTTCCTGTGGTGACAATCATCATTATGGAAGCCTTCATCAACAAGATGCGAAGATTGAAAAGGTATTCGCAAAAATGATTCTCATCGAAGAAGCGTGGAAAGCCATTGCTTCGGCTAATATGGCGGACTATATAAAAATATTTATATAAGACCGTCAGAAAGTATTTTTAGCGAAGCCATTGTGGTGACACAAGAAGTGGATGATATCATTCAATCTCCCATTGTGAAGGAAAGTATCATCAACAATAGTGACTGCAAGATTCTTCTTGACCAGCGTAAGTATATGACCAAGTTTGATGGCATCCAAGCGATGCTGGGCTTGTCGGAAAAGGAGAAGAGCCAAATTCTTTCCATCAATCAGAACAACGACCCTCATCGCCTTTACAAAGAGGTGTGGATTGGACTGGGCGGTATGCAGAGTGCGGTCTATGCCACTGAGGTGAGTTTGGAGGAATACTTGACTTACACCACAGAAGAGACGGAGAAGGTGGAGGTGCTGCGCCTTACCGAGCAACTCGGTGGCGACATTGAAGCTGCCATTCGACAACTGGCTCGGGAGAAACGACACGAGGAATAAACAGCATCACCCAAGAAGCGCACAGAAATCTCACATAGCTAACTCGAATACTCATCATTTCAAATCAACCAACAAATGAAAAAGTACATTCTCTCAGTTTTATTGCTTTCCACTCTCGTTTGTGGAAAGGCTCATGCCCAATGGGTGGTGACTGACCCTACCAATTTTGCGGGCAACATTGCCAACACGGTTAAAGAAATTGCCACAGCTGGTAAGACGGTCAAGAATACCTTGAATGGATTTAAGGAGGTGGAAAAGCTCTACAACGACACCAAGAAATACTATGACGCGCTCCGCAAGGTGAACAATCTCATTGGCGATGCCTACAAAGTCAAGGAGTGTATCTTGATGGTGGGCGACATTTCTGACATCTACGTCACCTCCTACAAGCAGATGCTGCACGACCCTCATTTTCGTCCTTCGGAACTCGCTGCCATAGCTTCAGGATATACCAAACTCTTGGAACAAAGTGGCGAGAGTCTGAAAGAACTCAAGTCTGTTGCCAAGAGTAGTGTTTTCTCCATGAACGATCACGAACGGATGCAGACGATTGACCGCATTTATACCACGCTGCGTGAGTATCGCTCGTTGGTGTCTTATTACACAAGAAAGAACATTTCGGTGAGCTACGTACGTGCCAGAGAAAAGGGTGACCTCTCGGCGGTGCAAGCCCTATATGGTAACACGGCAAACCGATATTGGTAGGAGTGGGTGCTATGGATTTCGCTAGTTTACACGACCTACTGCGCTCTACCTACGATGAGATGATGCCGCTCTGTGCGCAGATGTCGGGCATTGCCAAGGGAATTGCTGGTCTAGGTGCGCTCTTTTACATTGCTCTGCGCGTTTGGGCATCCATTGCACGGGCTGAACCCATCGATGTTTTTCCCTTACTCCGTCCCTTTGTCTTGGGATTTTGCATCATGTTCTTCCCAACGGTGGTGTTGGGGACGATGAATGCGGTGCTTTCTCCTGTGGTGCAAGGTACAGAAGCGATGGTGCATCAACAAGAAAACACGCTGGTGCAACTGGTGAAAAGGAGGGATAAACTCCAAGAGGCGGCTTATCTGAAAAATCCCGAAACGGCTTATTTGGTATCTAATGAGAAGTTTGACGAAAAGATTGAGGAGATGGGCATTATCGGTCCTGAAGATGCAGTGACCATTGCCGGAATGTATGCCGAAAGGGCTGCCTATCAGACGAAGCAATGGGTTATGAAACTCTTCCGAGATTTCATGGAATTGCTCTACAATGCGGCTGGTTTGATTATTGATACCCTCCGCACCTTTATCCTTATTGTGCTTTCCATTCTAGGACCCTGTCGTCTTTGGTATCTCGGTGTGGGATGGACTTTCGGGTTCGCTCAGTGCGTGGTTCTCGCGCTACATATCGGTCTATCTGTGGTTGCCCGTGAGTTCCATTCTTTCGGCTTTACTTGCCAAGATTCAAGTTTTGATGGTGCAAAAAGATATTGCAGCGCTTTCGAGTGCGAACTATGTTCCCGACTCGGGAACGTGGTACTACATTGTCTTCTTCCTCATTGGTATTGTGGGATATTTCTGTGTGCCCACTGTGGCTGGCTGGATCATCGAAGCCGGTGGCGGTATTGGGGCTTATGGTCGCAATGTCAATAGCTTGGCAAAGAGTGGCGCACAAGGTGCCTACCTAGGTGGTAAGGCTTCTGCAGCTGGTATGGGAGCTGCCGTGGGAAATATCGGTGGACGTATCAAGGGGATGCTCATTAAAAATAGACGTTAGATGTTAGACATTAGACGTTAGACATTAGACGTTAGAGGGGCACAGACCCTTTTATGCTCGCTACGACTTTCGTAGCTCGTCTAGACGTTTGGGACTGGACAACAATACAACAACATACACTCCTATGGAATTCAAATCTCTAAAAAACATTCAGACGGCATTTAGTCAGATTAGGCTATACATCATCGTCTTTGCCTTGCTCTGTGTGGGCATTACGGCTTATGCACTCTATGCTTCCTACAGCTTTGCTCGGGAGCAACGAGAGAAAATCTATGTCCTTGACCAAGGGAAATCTTTGATGCTGGCGTTGAGTCAAGATGCTTCTCGCAATCGTCCTGTGGAAGCTCGTGAACACGTCAGACGTTTCCACGAGCTCTTCTTTAGCATTGCTCCCGACAAGGATGCTATTGAGCAAAAATATGGCTCGTGCCTTTGCGCTTTGTGATAAATCGGCTTTTGATTATTACAAGGATTTGGCAGAAAAGGGGTATTTCAATAGTGCCATCTCGGGCAATGTAAATCAGCGTGTGGAAATTGACTCTATACAATGTGACTTTAAGGTGTATCCTTATGCTGTGACAACTTATGCACGCATGTTTATTGTTCGACCTAGTAACGTGACGGAACGTAGTCTAATCACGACTTGCACCCTGCAAAATGCGGTGCGTTCGGACAACAATCCGCAGGGCTTTCTGATGGAACACTTTGTTGTGCGTGAGAATCAAGACCTTCAAACTTACAAACGATGACACGAACGTATTCTCCCCAACGAATGCTCCGCTGTTGGATCATTCGCGGAAAGGTGTGGCTAAAACAACAATGCGAACGACTAAGTACGAAGCAGAGGAAAGTTCTGGTCTATGGCATTAGTTTGGTGTATCTCCTTTGCTCTCTCTTTATGATTGCGCAATGCTTTGTGACTCCTCACGCTACTGCCTTACCCATTCCGAAGAATGAACATCTGGACAGACCTGCCCTCCCACAACAAGACACGGAATATCAGCAATTAAAACCAATACCTCAATTATGGATAAGAAACAACAAGACCAACTGAAAAAAAGGGCTCGTCTTTGGCGGACTAGGATTGCTCTTTGCGCTCTCTATGTGGTTTATCTTTGCCCCTTCGGGCAAGGAGAAAACGGCAGCGCAGCAGGGACTCAATGACAGTATTCCGCAAGCGACCGTGGAAGAATTGCCCGGCAACAAACTGAAGGCTTATGAACAGGGCAACAAATCGGCTGAAGAACAGCAGGCAAAGGCGGAGATGGCGGAAGTTTCCGATGAGTTTGCAGCGCAAAATGCGGCTGAAGAAGCGGGAAAGAGTGGAAGCTTCTCGCTCTCGAAGTAAGATTGAGCGGTCGATACAACGCTATGCGGAGAACAACCGCTTGCTCAATGATTTCTATGCCACTGACCCTAGTGAGAAGGAGCGCGAAGAACTCCCGCTCACAAGTGGCTGAATTGAAGAATGAATTGGCAAAGAAGAATGATAAAGAAGAGAATGAGGAGGAACGTCAATTGGCTCTGATGGAAAAAAAGTTATCAGATGGCTGCGAAGTATCTTCCTAAGTCTACGCCGAATAATCCTACTGCGTTGAATAATGCTTTTGCTCAAGCGCAGGAACGCACTATTGTTGCGCCTGAACGCACTATTGTTGCGCCTTCTTCTGACAAGCAATCGGAAGGGGTAAAGGCGGTGGAGGTGCTTCCCGAACGAAAAACAAGTGGTGTCTTCTCTCTCGGGGACGATGAGTGATGCGGACTTTGTCAAAATGTATGGGGACGAAGGGGCGCAATCTTGCCTTTCACTCTATGAACAATGAGAAAAAGGGGGTGGAACGCAATACGATTCGCGTGCAGATTGACCATACCCTTGTTCTCAAAGAGGGGATGATGTGGTGCTGCGCTTGCTAGAAAAATGCGCGCATTGGGGATTTGCACCTTCCTCGCCAGAGTCGCATCATTGCAAGTGCCAAAATCGAAGGACATCGGATGCTACTTTTGGTCAAAAGCATTGAGCACGCTGGGCGCATTCTTCCTATCAAACTCTCGGCTTATGATATGGACGGACAGGAAGGTGTCTACATTCCTGAATTGGAGAACCTCTCTGCCCTCAAAGAAATGGGGGCTAACATCGGGGAACGATGGGAACAAGTTTTACTTTCGCTTCTTCTGCCAAAGACCAAATCATCTCGGAAACGGCACGTGGGGTGATGCAAGGGCTAGTCAGCTCTTGCAAAAAGAAACTGCGTACCATTAAAGTGACCATTAAGGGTGGTTACAAACTCTTCTTGATGCCTACCAAATAATCATTCAATCAATCGCTATAAACAATGAAACATTTCTTTTTTTCTCTGCGCTACTCCTCGTGGCGAGTAGCACAGCTGTCTTTGCCCAAAGCAAGGATAAACCCACAAATCTTTCTTCTTCGCTCTTGTCGTCGGGGACGCTCTACCAAGGATTGAGCCGAAGTCTCCCCAACGCTCGAGTTGTCTTGCCTTATGGCTTGGAGGTGACTTTCGACAAGACTACGCATCTCATCTTTCCTGCGCCTATTCGCTATGTGGACTTGGGTTCGCAAAACATCATTGCTGGCAAAGCGGAGGATGCGGAAAATGTCTTGCGCATCAAGGCTGCCGTGCAAGATTTTGAAACGGAGACTAATCTATCGGTGATTTGCGAAGATGGCTCATTCTATGCCTTTAATGTGAAGTATGCCACCGAACCTGAGAAACTCAACATTGAGATGCAGGATTTCCTTGCGCCTACGGATGGACGACTGCCTTCCAATCGCTCGGACATCTATTTTAAGGAACTGGGCAGTGAGTCGCCTATCTTGGTGAAACTCATTATGCAGAGTATCTACCAAAGTGATAAACGCAGGATTAAGCATATTGGAGCAGAACAATTTGGTATGAAGTTCTTACTTCGTGGCTTGTATGCGCACAATGGGCTATTCTACTTTTATACGCGCCTGAACAATGACACGAATATGCCTTTTGATGTAGACTTTGTAACCTTCAAGGTTGTAGATAAGAAAGTTGCTAAGCGCACCGCTATGCAGGAGCGTGTTTTGCAACCTCTAAGGAGTTTCCATCAAATGATGCAAGTTTGGCCTGATAGCCATGAGCGAGCGGTCTTTGCTCTTGAGCAGTTCTCTCTTTCGGAAGATAAGGAACTACAGGTTACTCTTTACGAACGTGGTGGTGGTCGTACACTTTCTTTCTCGCTTGACCAAGAAGACCTCTTGCTAGCACAAAAGATTGATAAGCTCAAACTTAAATGGTAGTGATTATGATACGTAAGATATTATATCCATTGCTTTGTGCGGCATTAATGATGATGAGTATAGTTTCTACTAAAGCCCAGCGACTTGTTCCAAGTCAAAAGGGTTTGGAATTATCAGTTCATGTGCCATTGCTCAAAGAGCAGCCTCTTATTAGTCAAGATAATTTTGCTGTGTCTCTATCTTTTTCTCGTAATCTTAAACGAGGGAGATATACCTATCTCTCGGCTGTCTATAATCAGCAGTCTTTAGAGTATCGTAATTACCAAGTGCCACTGTGTGATTATCTCTTGCAGATGGGGTACGCTCATCCCTTGCTGTCGGATAAGGGGAAGAATATCTTTCTCTATTTAGGACCATCTGCCTTAGTGGGTTATGAACAGCTTAATAGAGGTGATGCTCTTTTGCCTGATGGAGCGACACTGCTTGACCGTTCAGGCTTAGTTTATGGAGCAGGTATTCAGACTTCTGTTGAGTGTTTTCTTTTAGATAAGCTTATTCTTAGTAGCAAGGTACAGGCGCACTACCTCTTTAATTCAGATGTTTATCGCTTAAGACCAATGCTCAGTCTAGGTCTTCGTTATCAACTTTAATTTATTTTCATGATGAAACGTAAGTTATTAAGTCTATTGGGGGTGATGGGGGCACTTTCCTTAATTGGGTTTTGTCTACCTTCTTGTACTCCTGAGCTGGATGTGCGACAAGCTTTATTCGTTTAGTTTGTCTACTCTTCCCGTCCAAAAGGACATTGTAAAGGGGGCTGTAGCAGAAATCCGCTGTGCGCTTAGTGCGGAAGGGGATTTCAAAGATACCCGCTATACAATTCGCTATTTCCAACCCGATGGGAAGGGAGAACTGCGACTAGATAATGGGACTCTTTTTAAGTCCTAACGACCGCTATCCTCTCACTAAGAAGAATTTTCGTTTATACTATACGTCACTATCCTCTGATAGGCAGACGATTGATGTGTATGTAGAAGACAATTTCGGGCAGAAGAAGGAGTTGCACTTTAGTTTTAATGGCAAAAGTGCTGAGCAGCAGGTGGATCACCCTAAACCTACTTCTCCTACCTCAAAAACTAAACGAGATGCGTAAGTTATTATTCTGTTGGTTTTTCCTCTGCTTCCCGTGGCTTTGGCTACGGGCTCAGCAGAGGATTGCTTTTGCTCGGCTTCCTCCTTTTAAGCGTTCCGTGGTGTGTGTGAAATTCTTTGAGGGCTTTCACGGAAAAGGCTATTATCCCTATGTGGGTAATGGGCATCAACTTCAAAAGGGGGAGCATTTTTCTTCGAATATGCCCGAATGGCAAGCGGACTCTTTACTCCGCGCTGACCTTATGGCGCAATTCGACCGCTTCAAATGCTATGGCAAAGATGCTTTGCTCCTTTCTCTTTTGGCTTATAATGTCGGGGCTGGGCGCATTCTTGGCTATGGTAAGCAGCCAAAGAGCCTACTTCTGCGCAAAAATAGAGTCGGGAGATAGGAACTATATTCAGGAATACCTCTCTTTTTGCCACTACAAGGGCAAAATTCTGAAGGGACTAGTCAAAAGAAGGAGGGCGGAGTTTCTGCTGTTTTATATTCTCTGATTTAACCAAGTACACCCCTTGCAAGTTTTATTGGCTTGCAAGGGGATTTTTCTTGCCGTTTTATTCGTCTTTCTCGCTATGAATGAGTAACTTTGCAATAATAAATACAATATAGTATGACAGATCGAAATTGCAACTACACAGCTTTTTATGTAGATGAGCCTTTTAGCTCCTCTAATCTTAATACTCACGCAACCAAAGATTTCTATTATTACGATTTGTTGAAAGCTTGGAAAGGAAGGGATATTTTATTTCCTTTCAATGATGCGCACGCAAGAACATATAGCGTAAGAGATGGTAGTAACTGGGAACTAACACTGAAACCTAGATTGCGGGAAAGACTAAGAGGCTCCCAAAATATCATTCTGTTCTTAAGTTCAAACACAAAAAAAGTAGTAAGGCTTTTAGTAGAAGAAATAGAGTATGGAGCTTGCACGCTTGGGCTCCCTATTATTGTTGTTTATCCAGAATTAAATCAGTCACAAATAGTTTCAAACGGGCAATTATCGATCTGGGTGAATTTGCTTTTGGGATAATTTGCCAATTCTAAAAAGAAGCTATGACAAAGGTTCCTACATTACACATTCCTATGAAAAAGGAATATATTGAAGCAGCTCTGTCTAATTCGAAATTAACTGTACAAAATAAGGGAAAGGACAATCTTCAATATTTTTACACTATATGAAAATAGCAAAGAACTTTTTCTCTCATTTTCTAATAGCTATCGGTGCAATATCAGCCTTTATAGGTGCTTTTTCATGGCTTGCAGGCTATAGCTCTTCAGTTCAATTATCTATAAGTATTGGAATTCTCATTGTTGGAGTGGCGTATGCTCTGTTTCAAATATACCCACCCAAAAAAAGATAAAATTATTCGCCAATCATTCTTTTCCTATTTACATAGAAGAAGGAGATCTTTTTAATCAGAAGGGTGTAATTATCATTCCTGTTAATGAATACTTCGACACAATAGTAGATGATAAGATAATAGCATCTAATACCATTCACGGGAAATTTGTAGACAAGCTATTTAAGAGCCGAATCATAGACTTAGATGCAAAAATAGCCCACGAATTAAAAAGCATAAAGGGTGAAGAAAATTCAGAACGAGCACAAGGCAATACTAAACGTTATCCTTTAGGTACATGTATTTCCATAGAAGATGGTGGTAATGTTTATATTCTTGCAGCACTGACTAATTTTGATGAACATAATAAGGCTTCAATCCCCATAGAAGATTATGGTTCTATCATACAAAAAGTAATTATCACAGCCTCAACTATCGCCAATAGTAGATCTGTTTATATGCCATTATTAGGAAGTGGACAAGGAGGAATAAAGAAGTCTGCTCAAAGAATCTTATTTTTACATCATAAGTCAAATAGAATTTAGTACGGAAGTAAGCATACCAGAAGGTTTGCATATTATCATACATAAATTATCAGATAAGGGAATAAATTTAGACGACATTAAGAATACTTGGCAAACAACTAGCAAATAAAGGATGATGAAAAATATATAGAATTACAACTAAAACCATTGACGAGGTTCTTCATTATTCTCCCATTCCATTACATAATAATACCTTGAAAGAACCAGATTTTCTAAAAGCAGACCTAAATAGACTCATAAAAGGTGAAAACGGAGTTATTGATGGGGAACTATTGCGAAATGTAATATTTCCAACCAAGGTATTTGAAATTTTTATTTCGCATTCTCATGATGACTTAGAGATAGCCAAGAAATTCGCATTATGGTTAAAGTGTAAATTAAGATATGACGTATTTCTGGATTCATTCGTATGGGGAAGTTCAGATGATTTGTTGCAGGAAATAGATGAACTCTATTGCAAGCAAAAAGATGGGCTATATAACTATCGTAGTCGGAACTATTCTACAGCCCATGTTCACACATTATTGAGTATGTCAATTATGGAAATTATAAAGCGAAGTAAGGTGGGAATATTAATAGATAGTCACCACTCTATAAATCTTGAGAGCCTTCGTAATTCTAACCAAGCAAAAAAACTCTATCTCCATGGATTTATCAAGAAATTATGTTTATGCGTCAATTTGCTACCAACAGATCCTCTACTCGTGTGTTTAGCAGTAAAAATCTAAATGAAGATTTACAAATAGCGCATTCTGTTGATTTGTCCGGTTTTTAAAACCTTAACAGCAAGATACTTAATCAACCGGGAACCACTCTTCTAATAATAAATATTTTATTTTGGGGATAATTATTGTTTTTTTAAGTCGTCTCAACTCACTATCAATAGTAACGAGGTGTTTTTTTCATCGGGGTTTTCTTTTGCTCCTTTCTTTATCCGCTTAGGCTCACAAAAGAAAGGAGCGGTCGGCAAACCTGTCGACCGCTTTACTCCGTCTGTTCTTCTCGAACGGTTATCCGTCCCATCCTTTCTTCGGGGTGAGTGGAGAAAGCCCAATTGATTTCCTCATCGGGCAGAGTGCTGTGAATGTTTCCACCCATCACCATTCCGCAATCCTGAATGACCTTTTGTCGTGCTTCTTCTCTGCTCTCGACAACCACCTCAAAAACTCCCTAGAAGACGTATTGTGTCCATACTCTGTAAATACTCTTCTTCATATTCTCAAAAATTCAATCTTTAATAATCTGTGTTTCAATGGTTCTCCTTTGGACAGGCTACGGTGGTAAGCCCCAAAATGATGTCAACTGTAACCATAGGCAAAGAACTTGTCAAGTTCCGTTTCTTTAGCTATTTTGTTGGTAGCCGACCTTAAGTCTTCTTCGTTGTCGGATAGGGTTATCGCATTGATAACCTTATGAGAATGTGCAGTATCTCGTCTGCCCAATTGCATACAATACTTTCTATTTCCTGCTTTCATATCTGTAATATTTGGATGATTATGCTATCGCTCTCATTCTCTGCTTTATCAGTTTGCAGTTGGCATTGACGAGGTTCACTATCTGCTCGTGATACTCGGTATTTTTGTTCTGCAAGCCACGACTTTGCACCACTTTGAGCGTGTCCAAATTGAACTCAATCGTTTCTATTCGCTTGCCATCTATTCTTGCCGATAGGATTAGGCTTTGCTTTTTGAGGTAGTATTCATTAGTGAATACGCAATGGTGCAAGGCTTTCCCCTCCTCTAAATACTCCTGCACGCTCTCTAAGACTTTCACTTGGATAACTCCGTCAGTAAAGGTGATGCCAAAGAAGGGGGCTTTGAGGGCTTGAAAACGCTCCTCGTTTTCTATCGCTTGCTGTCGTCTGCGTGCTTCGGCTTCTTTATCTTGTTTTGTTTGCAGTTTTCGCTGTGCCGTATCGTGGGATTCTTGTAAGTTTTCGGGACAAACATACTTTCGGCCCAATCTACGCAGCATATCCACATAATCGCACCAAAGGGCGATGTCTATAATGTCGTAGTGATTGCGAAGGGTGATTTTGTAGGCTGCCCAATACTGGTCAATGCCGTGGGGATTGGTCAAGAAGTGGCGCAAGTCTGCTGTTCTTCCTCCCTTGAAAAGGGTTTCTGCACGGCTATCTGCGAGGAGGGCTGGGATTAACTTTGTAGGGGCGATGTCGTGACAATCTCCTGCAAAGCCATTTCTTTGGAGAATGCTTAGGGCTTTGACCTTGGGATAGAGTGGACTTTGTGCTATATACTGATAAACTTCGTTATCTCTGCGGATGGCTTTGGGAGAATGAAAGGCAAAGGTGTCTAGGTAACTACCCATAGTGCGCTGTATCGCTACAATGGTTTGTTTGCCTTGGCTGTTCCACCAATACTGACCTATCTCTATGACAGAAGACTCGGCTGGGTAGCCTTTCTCCATACCCACAATGAGTAGGCACATTCTGAGGACTTGATAATCTCCCGATGTGGTGAGAATGGTGAAATAGTGCTGTTCCTTGTATTTCCTCGCTCTTGTGGTCTGCACTTGCAACTTAGTTCTACAATGAGGACAAGTGCAAGTTTCTCTAGATTTGTTCATTACCCAACTATGCCCACAATCCATACACGTTGTGCGACCTTTGGGTAGTCGGTAGGCGAAGTGGTCTATGCACTCACGGAATGCCCACTTGATTTGTTGCTTTGTTATGGGGCGAAGATGCTTGCTTTGCTCCATTACGGCTGCTTCAAACTTATTTCTTGCTTTCATTGTCTTAGTCAAATAGGGTGAAGAAGAAGTTGAGGTACTTCTTCTGCACTTGCTTCGTTCTTTGGCTTACTTCGCTTGCGGTCTTGCAATTTGCGGAGTTCTTCGGCTTGATATTGTGCAAGAGCTTGTTGTCGAGCTTCGGCTTTTTCCTCGTCTGTCAAGACTATAGTGTGATTGACGACTACGTTACAGGGGATTGCATTGCCCACTTCTAAATCGTCTTCATCATAGTAGTGTACCGCCATTGAATAGATTTCATCGTCCTCAAATCCATTACAACCGCTTTTCTGCACTTCACTCAGAATATAGGTGATACACTCCTCGATATTCTTGTTCGGTTTCATCAAGTTGGGTGCAAACAAGGGGTCTGTCATTGCTCGCTGATTGAGATACTCGGCAATGGTACGTGTGAATTGGTCTGTTCCGTTCATATTGATTGAGATTAAAGGGTGTTATCGGTGGGTAGGCTTACAGCATTTATGCGGTAATGAGAGGAGGAGCTATTTCCTTTTCTACTCATCGAAGATGTTGTATTTACTTTCTGCTTATCCATAGCGACATTTTTTTTATGCGTCCAAAGATCGGAGTATGCTGATTCCTTTTTCGTAGCAAAAAGAAGGGAGGGGAGCTGCTCTGCGACAAGGTTTAGACGAGAAATACGAGCCTAGCGAAAGCGGAGCTGGAGATTTCTCGACTAATCGCTAGACTTGACCTTGACGCAGTGCTAAAAGCGACCTACTACCTTTGCGAAAGAAAAGAGGGAACAGCATCCGTCTTGGAGGGGCATCAAGTGGAGCTATGATAAAGAAGCGAAAGTGCAAAGCCATAATCTCTCGACTAGCCAGAAAAAAGAAAAAGTGGCTATCTCGAGAAGAGATAACCACTTTCTGATTTGAGAGAAGGCTGTGCTTATCAAAGCACGCAGAGCAGGATTGCACAGAGAACAGCGAACCAAAACAAGTAACGCAGGAGCGTGAACGTGATTTGCAAAAATTACTTTGACGACAAAGCGCAACAAGAGAAAAACTTCCGAGAATGGAAATCGCAGTGACGACTTGTGGCGTAATGAGCTTGGAAAGAAGAGATACAAAGCCGATAAGCAACGCTAGAAGTGTGACTAAGCCAATGAAGCGTGTCCAAGAGAAACGATGGACTTGCTTGGGCGCAGGCACGCTGGAGGGAGCGTTGTCTTGCTGAGAAGCTGTTTTGTCTACTCGGTTGAAGGCTGAGAGTGAAGGTCTGTGGGCACAATTTGATGATTCATATCGGAGAGTGTTTGGTGGTTCAAGAGCAACAACAAGATAGTTCGCGACACCCTAAGACAAGGGTTTGAAAAAAATACTTGACGAGTGGAGCGAAATACCTATCTTGGCTCTTGATACCACCGCACTCTCGATATGACAAATGATAACTATTCCACAGCGTTTGCTCCTTCAACGGTAGGCAAATTGTTTTGCTCGATGATCAAGACTATCGTTCCTGTGAGTTCGGTGTAGAGGTCTTCGTACCGTGGACTTGCGGCAAAGTCGTCCGTGAGATGGTAGTTGGCAAAGACGCGTTGCACCGCCTTATTGCGGAGGAGAATGGGAGCGAGTTTCTCAGGTAGTGGACTAGGAAGCTCTGCCTCAAATTCGTTTTTCCAAAAACAGACACTAGGGTGTCGTACTTTGAGAAATGCAAACCTTCAAAGAGTACATTGCTGGCAATGCTTTCGGCTTCGGGATGTGAGAAGCCCTGTGCCACTGCATCGCAATAGGTGGTGAGGGCTGCATCGGAACGAGAGGAAACGAGGGTGGCATCGTCCACAAGGTCGGGTTGATGGTCGCGGAGATAGGGCTGTGAGTTTCAAACGGAAGTAAGAAAGCTCAGGGGTTGCTTTTGTGTTCATAATAAATATAGAGATTAAAAGTGATACATTCTTGTTTTAGAGTCCCATGGCATCATTAAACTTATCGAGTTTATCGGCAAGTTCTTCCATGTCATGCTCAATCTTTTTGTTGGTGATGCGTGCATAGATTTGCGTGGTGCGGATGTTGGTATGTCCTAGCATCTTAGAAACGCTCTCCATCGGCACTCCCTTACTGAGTGACATCGTCGCAAACGTGTGACGTGCCAAGTGGAAGGTGAGGTTTTTCTTGGTACCGCAAATATCGGCAATTTCTTTGAGATAAGCATTCATCTTTTGATTAGAAAGAATAGGAAAAAGCTTGCCTTCACGTGAAGGATAATTGGGATTGTCGCAGTATTTGGCAATAATGGTCTTGGGGATATCGAGCAACAGCACATTACTCTCGATATTTGTCTTTTGCCTGCGTGTCATAATCCGTGCTTTGCCGTCCATCATCACGAGATGCTCTCTGCGAAGATTAGCAACATCTATGTAGGCTAATCCAAAGTGAAGCAGGAAAAGATGAAGAGATCACGTACAAGCTCCAAACGGGGAGTCTCTATTTTTTTGTTGGCAATGCAAAAGTATTTCTTCGTCTGTCAAAAAAACCTCTGTCCACTGGATTGAGGTGAAAATGATGATCAAGGAATGGGTCTTGGAGAAGATAACCACGCTTGAGGGCATAAAGCGTAATTGTTTTCAAGGTCTTCATCTTCTTCACAGCAGTATTGTAGGCACAAGCGGCAATGGTGGTGAGGTATAGCTCAAAAATCTTGCACAATGGCTGGCGTGAATTCAGTGAGCCCTAAATCTTTACGCTTATACTTGTAGAGAAGGAAATTTGCAAAGTGTTTGCGCAAGACGCTGTATTTCTGCAAACTATCCTTGCTAATAGTGTGCCCCACACGTTGACGAACGTCGTCTATGAATTTATCAAAGACTGGAAGAAAACTTGTGTACTCTTTGGCTTGCCCGAGGTAGGCAGCACGAAGTTTGTCAAGCGAGATACTTTCATCATCTTCGTACTTGCGATAGATGTTGTGGAGATTAGTGGAGATGGCGTCAAGACTGGCATTGACAGCAAGAGCTTCGGAAGAACGCCCCTTTTGTCGGCTAGTATTGTTGTTCCATTGCGACTTGTCTACAAAAATCTTGGTAGACCCTTAGTTACTCATTGCTCCTCCAAGGAAGATACGGAGCATGACAGGCGATTTGCCTTCTTTGTTCTCATAGTTAGAGCGTAGGTAGAAGGACACCTTGAACGATTGTCTCATAATGCATCATTCTTTAGTGTAGCACTTGGCTACAAAGTTAATTACTAATACATTGAAAGAGATTGCGTTACTGCCTTCATTTTGCCCTTCATTTTTGCCTTCACTGCTACACTTTTTTTCTGTAGCATTATTTTTGTGTAGCAGTTTCTGTAGCAGAATTTGACCGAATGATGACTATCAAAAACCTAGGGTTTAGCCGTCACCGCATAGGCTTATATATAAAGAAAAATCGTTGTAAGTATAAGTCTTACAACGATTTACGCTAATTTTGAAGGCTGTTTTGACGACCATTTTGAAGTCATCTTGAAGCCACTTTGCGGAGAGAGAGGGATTCGAACCCCCGGAGGCTCTCACCTCAACGGTTTTCAAGACCGCCGCAATCGACCACTCTGCCATCTCTCCTACTGAGATAATACTCCCCAATTGTTTTGCAAAGTTATGCTTTTTTTATAATATTAACAAAAAAATAGCATTTATTTTTTTAGCAATCATTTTAAAATATTGATTTTCAATTAAAAAAATAATATTTTTTTAACTCATTAATATTTAAATCGGTATTTAAAAGTCATTCTCATTAAAAAAATCGCTTCAAAAAAATGTATTTTATTTAATACTTTTTTTCCATAAATTCCTTAGCATTCTCATCGTGTTGAGACCTAATAGGGATAAAGAATCTCAATGGATTTCTCCAAAAAAATATTTATAAATAACCTTTGAAATTTTTGAAAACTCGGTAAGAGTAACCTTACGAGAGCGGAGTGCCAAAAAGCATAGATAGGCCAAAACTCACTATAAAAATTAAAAAAATCCAATAATAAATATCGTAATAAAGCTAATCCAAAAAAACCGATGCAGAGACATCAAAACCCTTGCCATAAAGCCCCAAAGCAAAAATTCCCAGCAGAAAAAGTAATATGCCGAATATCTAAATCCACTCCCAAGAAATGCCCTACAGGAGCCGTAGCTCCCAAGAAAATACCGAACCAAAAAGTTGGAAACTATCCCTGCCCAATTTTTTTAGAGTAAAATTCCGAAAGGCTCTGAGCGAAACGCTTCCCAAAAAAAGCATATTAATTTGGGGATTTTCGGCAATACGAGTAGGTATCTTATAAAAATACGGATGAGTTGGCAACATTCCCAGCCATAATCCCCGAAATAAAGAGATAAAAACCCGCCAGACACGCGTGAAGGATAGCTTTTGACTCAAATGGATTGAGTTCTTTCAAAAATTTATCAGCCTTAGCAATAGCAAAAATTCTGCCCAAATACGAGCTCTGCAATATAAACTACTGCCAACGATACTCGGAAACGCCCAAAGTACATTTCCTACAAAAAGCAATAAATTGAGTCCTAAATAATTTGGAAACTACCGAGGCAAAAAGATAGATAATTACTCTCGGTATTATTCTCACTAGATAGGGCTTTTGCCATCGTAGCAGCCGTCATTGCAGGTTGTTTTGTTGCCAAAGTGTAATGCATCAAATATATCACTATGAACCCCACTGCATAATTCATAGAATATAATACCGCGTGGGAAAAATTCGCTACCAGAAGTGTAGGAATACAACATTTTCAGCATACACATAACTCCAACGATGATACCTCCTCCACTCGCCTTCCAAAACATATTAATATAAGCCTTAAATCCATATGTGATATAGTGAGTTCCAGTCTCAGCAGTATGATTGGTAATAAGATGAGAAAGCAACCGAGTACTATCATCGACAAACTCTATAAGATTATTTTTTTGTGAGTTTTATACTCTAAGATATTAGTAACCAACCGAATAGAATTATCAACTATATCCTCTTGGCAGTCTATCACCATTAAGGAGAGTATATCCTTCATTCTATGAAGTTGTTGTTGTATTTTCAGTAGAGATTGATTAGTTTTTACCCGATATACCATATTTAGCAGAATTTTTTTAAAGGCTTTATTAACAAACTCTAAACATTGTTTTAAATATATATTGATTTGTTTATACAACTCATCTTTGGAATGCAGTTCTAAGCTCAAATTCTTTTTATACTCCACAATGAGGGTATCCAACTCATTTTGCAAAGCAATAAAAGGATTCTCTAATTTTTGATATTCTGGCACCATCCGTAGGACATCTACCTCCATCGCATTTCCTATCACCCTCCACGCCAAAAACATTCAGAGAATACATTAAATCTGTTTTCACTGATTGATTGGTAATAATATCATCAATTTCTAATATTTCAAAAAAATTTTTTTGATGATAGGCTTAGGGATATTTTTTTAAAATATCTAAAAATCTGCATGGATATTTACAAATACATTATCCACCACATACCACACGGTGTTAGGCTCAGCTACGGCAGGAAGCACGGTATTGATGATTCTCTCTTCAGTTCGAGGAAAAAAGTATTTTCAGAAAGGATATTTGCCTCTGTGAGTGAATGACAGAAGACTTTATCACTAAAAAAATATTCTTCAAATACTGACTAAAATGTTGGGCAATTTCTCTATTTTGTTCAAGAAAAATCCACCACAACGGAAAAAAATCTGCCTCCGCTCGGAAACTTCGTACCAAGTAGATAAGAGGCAACAAATCAATCTGTTCGTTATGCTCCGAAAAAAATATCTTTTTAAAAGAGAATATCATATTTCTCCTTTTTTTCTTGCTAATATATACATAGAACAAAGGTAATAAAAATAATTCTTTCCGCGACGATTTTTTTCAACTATTTATACTTCAACAAAATATCCAAAACTAAATATATCGATTTTTATAAACTTTTCAAAAAATCATTATATTTGTCTCTAAATATAAAAAAATTAAGATATGAAAATATACAAAATTGCACTTTCTTTGGTTTTTACAGGAAATCTTTTTGCTCAGAACCAAAAACTAACAATGCAAGAAGCCGTAATGGGGCTATACACTAACCTAAGAGTAGAAAACTCACTGGTATCCTACTTGGCTAAAAAAATAGTAATTCACTATCCTATTATTCCAATGGTCAATACCATATTACTGATGCCAAAACAGGTAAAAACAGAAAAAAATTTCTTTCTCTTTACGAAGACCTCGGCAAAAATTTTTTTCCAAGTAATTTTCTACCAAAAAAATAAACTTTATAGATACTCAATCTGGATATTTTAACTATGATAATCAATACTACAAAAATTCTAAAAAAAGACAATAAATGGGTGGTAAATGAATGGCTAAAAAAATCCCAGAAGATGCAGAAAAACACAGAAATCGTTTGGGAGAAAGACCTCATCATATACACCTTAAAAAATAACCTTTACTACACCAATAGCCAAGGACAAAAAAAGCCATAATAAAACGAAGAAGATGAAAACATCATCTCTGGGCAGTCCGTGCATAGGCAAGAATTCGGTATCGATAAAGGGATATTCGTCTCACCAGACAAAAACAAAAAAATTGCGTTCTATAAGATGAATCAAACAATGGTGAAAGACTATCCTATAATAAATTGGAGCGAAAAATCCGGCGCAAAACCACAATATAAAAATACCCAATGGCAGGACAGGTCTCTCATCAGGTTGTTCTGGCAGTATATGATTTACAAACAGGCAAAACAACCTATATAAACACCGCTGGTGACAAAGAGCAATATCTAACAGCCATTTCGTGGAGACCAAACTCCAAAAAAATATCTTCATTGGACAACTCAATAGAAGGCAAAAATCATCTACAATTTAATATGTACGATGCCGAAAATGGTACTTTCGTGAAAACAATCTTTGAGGAAAAAAATCCGATAAATATGTAGAACCCGAGCATGGCATCGTATTTTTTTACCAAATTCAGATAAAGATTTTATTTGGCAAAGCCAGAGAACGGGTTTTAATCATCTATTTCATTATAATATAGATAAGGGATTAGTAAGACAAATCACAAAAGGAGATTGGTTGGTAACAAATTTTTTAGGTTTTAATGCTAAGAAAAAAGAAATTTTCTTCACTTCTACAATGGAAAGTCCTTTGGAAAGGAATCTCTATAAGGTGAATTGGCTTTCTGGGAAGATACATAGATTAGACAAGGAAGCAGGCACTCACTCGGGGTTACTTTCCGAAAATGGAGAATATCTATTAGATACCTTCAATAGTGGCGATGTACCGAGAAAAATTAATATTATCCAAACAGAAAAATCAACCCAAGAAAACCTATTATCAGCAAAAAACACTCTGGAAAATTTTGCACTATCGGAGGTCAGAAATGTTACCTTAAAAGCAGTTGATGGTACCCCACTCTATGGGAAACTGATGCTCCCAAAAAATATGGATACAACTAAAAAATACCCCGTTATCGTATATCTATACAATGGACCACATGCCCAGCTCATTAATAACACCTTCCCAAAATCCGAAAATCTGTGGTACGATTACCTTACTCAAAATGGATATATTGTATTCTCTATGGATGGGCGAGGTTCCTCCAACAGAGGTCTAAAATTTGAACAAGCCGTATATAAAAACTTAGGCGAAACAGAAATGAAAGACCAACTAAAAGGAGTAGAGTATCTAAAATCTCTACCTTTCGTAGATACTGAAAGAATGGGCGTACACGGATGGAGTTTCGGTGGTTTTATGACGACTAGCCTAATGCTGAAATATCCAGAAATATTCAAAGTAGGAGTAGCAGGAGGTCCCGTAATCGATTGGAATATGTACGAAATAATGTATACCGAAAGATATATGCAATCACCACAACTGAATCCGGAGGGATACAAACAAGCCAACTTATTAGACAAAGTATCCAACCTAAAAAGGTAAATTATTAATGATTCACGGAACGGATGACGATGTGGTGGTATGGCAACAATCTATGAAGTTCATCACAAAAATCTATTGACCAAGGCGTACAGGTAGATTATTTCGTATATCCCTAACCACAAACATAATGTTTTAGGAAAAGACAGAGTGCATCTGATGCAAAAAAATCACAGATTATTTTGATTTATATCTAAAAATAACTCAAAAAAATAGAGTCGCTAATTTATAGGTTAGCGACTCTATTTTATTTCTCATCATTGTAGTAGAGCTTATAATATTTTCCTCTACCCTCTTCTTCTCCTTGCTCTATCATTTTCCCTATCTCCGTGTATATAGATATGGAAATTTTTTTATCTAACTTTATAATACTTTTTGAAACCTCTACTCTGCTTCTTCACGGCAGATTCATTGATTGGGAAATCCTCAGAAATAGATACTTGTATATCTTGCTCGTAGTCAGTTTTATAATTAGCAAAACTCTCTATTAATCCCTCGTCTTGCAATACTTCATTGGTAAATTCATCAAAATTGAATTGATTTTTTTCTTTGAAGAAATTAATTGATTTATTCAATAAATCAGCTTGGTCAGCCTTAGAAATTTCAAACTCTTTAGGAGCCCTCATTAACTATGAAATTTTTTTATAAATATTCAAAGTCTCTTGAGTTTGGAAATAGTTATCTTCACGCTGTTTTACCTTCAAGAAATCCTCTATCCAATAATAATAATCTCCATTTTTTTATTATTATCTACTACCGATACCGCAAAAACCATTTTCCTTATCAGAATTATATATTAATGCTCCCTTTATCCAATTTTTGATAATCCAATACCAAAAATCTTTATCTATACTAAAAACCCTCATTATCAGAATATATCTTCAAAAATGGTTCACGTCTCTCCGTCTTAAAAAAATACCAACCTGCTCAATCTTTCCAAAGGTATCGGATAACTCTCCTTCAAAAAAACACTACAAAATAATTCCCTCCCTGCACTCGTGGATTTTTCGCAAATATCATAGAGATGTTTCGCAAGATTTTTCGCCTCTTTAAAAAAAGATTTTCTGGATTTTTCAAAAATATTAGAAACTGATGTATATACTACATTTTCAGATAAATAAGCATCACTATAAAAAAATGGAATTGCTCCTCTGATTTAAATTGCTTCAAAAAAATATTCCGACAAAATTTCTTTTCATCTCATCAGATATTTCCAATACTTCTCGGGATAAAAACAAGTTCCTCATTATTGATTTTATTACCAATCCTATGGACTGCAATTCGTGAAAACATATATTATAGTATTTAATGTCAATGTTAAAAAAATCCTTTCAAAAATCTATCCATATTTTATAAAAAAATGTGGAATCAAACGAAAACGGCAACAAATCCTTGATAGCCCTCACCTTGATGATAACTCCACCCACAGAGGTAAAATAAACCTCTATCGGTGTTTTTTTGCAAAAAAATTCGTATTCCAAAAATTGATTGTCTCGCACGAGCCACAAGGTGGCGTAGGCGGCGCGTTTTTCGGTATCTTTTGGAGCTCCGATGACGAATATCTTGGTAATTTTCTCCTCATGATGATTTGCTGACGCCCAATAAATAGCTGTCCGCTCAGCACACAAGCCTGATGGATACGCTGCGTTTTCTTGATTGTTTCCTGTTACTATTTTGCCACTTTCCAGCATCAAGGCACAGCCCACCAAATAATTAGAATATGGAGCATACGCCTTCTCACGAACTACCAAAGCCTCTTGATAGAGTTTTTTTGTTCTTCCGCTGTTAGTTGCTCATAGGTTAGTTGCTCATATGAGATATTAATTTCTTTCTTCATAATAAATTGTATTAAAAAAATAAAACTCCCTGAATAGGAGTTTTATGGTTTTTTTATTTTTCAATAGCTTTTTTTCTGCCAATCTGCCAAGTCGCAATCTTTATATCTCTTGTTAATGGACATAAAAAAACATTTGGCAACTGTTCCTTCACCCATTTATCTACCACTTCACTCTGTTTTTTTATTGAGGGCCATTGTTTTAATCCTCTCGTAATCGGTATTAATATCCAACTGATGGGCAGGTATTATATCATTTATTAATACAATATTTAGGGTTTTTTTCTTTTATTATTTTTCATCTTCAAAAAAATATCTGTCATATCACCTTTATTCAGTCCCGCAATTTGATAGCCGAGGGTGGCTGGGAGGTCGTATTTCTCCAATCTATCTTCTCCCTGAATGGTTATTATCCCTGAATTAAATTTCGTAGATTTATCATCAGAAAATCTAAAACTCGCCTCCTTGAAAGTCATTTTTTTCCATCTTTTATCAAGGTTCGTATGCTATCTAATTCTTTTTGCTTCAGCAATTTCCTCTCGTGTAGGTTCTGCAGATATTAGGATATGCCTTGCATCGTAATTTTTTTCCCTGATTTTTTCACTAATTGAATGATGTGATAACCAAACTCAGACTCTATGGGGTCAGATATTTCTCCTTCCTGCAAATTGAGTGCCGTTGCCTCAAAAACTCTTCACCATCTGGCCTTTTGCAATATTCTTGTACAGCCCTCCTTTTGAGGTTGAGCCTCGGGTCTTCGGAGTAGATTGTCGCCATTTTTTTCAAAACTCTCTCCTCCTTCAATCTGTTTTTTTATCTTTTTAATTTATCTATAATTTCTTGTTTATGAGAATCTTTCAATTTTGATAAATCATTATTCTTGCTAGTCTCACTTCATCTTTCACCTCTGGAAGTTCAAACTTATACATATTATAAAAAGTCGGTAACTTCATTCGAGTGATATTCATTCCCGCTACAATTCGTCCATACTTTTTCCTCGGCGATATTGGTTATCCGTATCAATTTTTTTGATAGCATTTTTTTCATCTCGTAAGGCGTACGGAAACCATACATTTTCACCATCGTTTTTTTCATTTGGAAATTGGGATAAGATTTCGGAATATTTTTCCTCAACTTGTTGTTCAATAGCTTCTTTTCTAATATTAATAAGGGTATCCTTTTTAGCTTGGTAGATAATAAGTTTATTACTCACCAAATTTCCCAAAAACTCACACTTATTATCCACCTTTATTCCTTGTTGCTTGGCATAGTTCATTTGCTCATCTATATCCGATTCTAAGACAATTTCATTACCTATTACGGCTGTTATGCCATCAACTAAGGCTCCTTTTTGAGTTGTGCTGATATATGGCTACCTACGAAAAATAGCAACTAATAAAGATAATATTCTTATTTTTATCATTTTTTTATTATTTAATAAGAAAAATAAATTTTCATTGATTATGTTATAAATAAACATCAAACGATGTTAATTTTTTTAAATTCATTGATTCTTTCTGTCAAATTCTTCTTATTGATTTCTCTAATCTCTGTTCCGAATTTTTTTCCACCGTGAAAGATGCCATCGCTGAACTGATAATAATTGCTGATTTCATATTTTCAAAACTCAAATCACCAGTCTTTTGCGAGGTGTGCCACGAATCCTCCTGCAAAGGTATCTCCTGCTCCCGTAGGGTCAAAAACCTCCTCTAAAGGAAGTGCAGGCACTGCAAAAATTTCTCCATTATAGAACAACAAAGCTCCGTGCTCTCCTTTCTTGATAATAACATACTTAGGTCCCATTTCGTGGATTTTTTTGGGCTGCTCTCACCAAAGAATATTCCTTAGAAAGTTGTCTTGCTTCGTCGTCATTAATCGTAATAACATCGGTATGAGCTATCACTTGCATCAGTTCGTCCCAAGCGGTATCCATCCAAAAAAATTCATTGTATCAAGAACTACTAATTTTGGTCGTATTTTCATTTGTTCTAGAACAGAAAGTTGTACACTCGGAGCCAGATTTCCCAAAAGAAGTATCTCTGCATTTTTCGAATGTTCGGGTACTTTTGGTTCAAATTCCGCTAATACATTCACCTCTGTAATAAGAGTATCTCGGCTATTAAGGTCATTATGATACTTCCCACTCCAAAAGAAAGACTTGCCATCTTTTTTTCACCTCTACACCATCTATATTGATATTTCTTTTGGTAAGCATATCTAAATAATCTTGATGAAAATCTCCTCCCACGACAGACACCAATGTTGTCTCGAACCCAAAAACTGATGCCGAAATCCCTGATATAAGTGGCTGCCCCTCCCAAAAATCTTATCTGTTTTACCAAACGGAGTTTCAATAGCATCATAGGCCATAGACCCTACAACTAACAATTTCATTATTTATATGTTATTTTTTTATTTTTTTAATTCTTTATCTTTCCATTGGAAAGTATCCAGCATCCTTATCATATCTCTTTTAATATAATCTATAGCAGGAGCGAGAGAATCAGGCTTCGGACGAGTATTGAAATATAAATTTGCCGTTACGAAATGTCGCGTGCTATCGGTTACATAAAACTGAATATTAGATGCCGAGTAGCCCTTCAATTCATAAAAAAATTTCCGAAAAACTCGTTTCTCAGGATACTCAAAACTTTTTAGTCTCGATTGCCGAAGCCTTTATTGTATGCTCATAGACCATTTTTTCAGCTTCTTTAATATGCAAATCAAAATCATTTTTTATCGGGAAATAGGTTAGAAAAACCTTTGCCTTCATCTTTGGATAGTTGATATAATACCAACATGCTCCCTTTGCAGGCTCTACTCTTGCGAAATCAGAATACTCAAACTGATAACCACAAGGACTCTCAAAAACGCCTATAATGAGGCTCTGGATACTCTAAGCGAAGTTCTCCATAGGGTTTAGGTAGCGTCTGCTGAGTACAACCAACGAATGAAAGACCAATTGATAAATATATAATTTTGCTAAACATTGGGCAAAAAAATACAATTTTTATTCTGATAGAATAAGTCTTTTTCGTAAATTACCTTAAAATTGTTATTTTAACGAAACTTTAAGGCAACTGCTCCAAGACCTCACTCGACCTATCCTCTCCAATACTAATGAACCACCCTAACATTATAGAACGTTTGTAAGGCAATGTGATAGGCATTTGGTAGCCACCATTTTGAGAATATCTATAATTAAAAAAATTTGCTGATTACCACCTATATTATTTATTGCAAAAAAACAAAAGTATTAAAGGTTTTCTTCCATTTTCTCAACAACGCAATATTAAAAATTTGTATTTTGATAAGCTGGTGTTCTATCTCCCATAAACTCAGGATTATTAGGATTATAATACGGCCTACCACTAGCTATAGAATATGAACCACCGACAAAAAGACCTATTCTCTCAAAGAAATATTTCAAAACAATATGCCCCTGTATGTGGAGTTGCAAAAGAAGGCATAACCTCCGTTGGGTAGTTAAGATATTTCCTTTTCGTATCGAGATAGGTATAGGAAAACCAATAATCAAAACCTCGAAAAGTCTTAGAATCTCGCCAAAAAAACATCAATCCCACGAGCATATCCGAAACCTCTATTGTCCATCATTTGGGTTGGTTGATTGATATTTAATAGATTTTTTTATAATCTTTATAATAAGCCTCTAAACGGAAGATTTTTTTCTGATTAATATACTGAAAATTAGCGATATAATGATTTGCCTTAATATAGCCCAAATATTTATTTTTTTTAAATAATCTATCGCATTCGGCTGTTGAGAATATTCTCCTGCGGAGAGATTAAGTTGGTGAAACCTCCCAGTTTTATATGCTAATGAAAAACCTCTTCTGAGAGTATATTTATCTATATTTTGATTATAGTCAATACGAACTCCCCTGGTCTTAGAATTAATTTTTCTACTTAACTGAATATCTGTTTCTGCCCAAACTGCCGTGGATACATTTTTTTCCAAATGTTCGTTTTATAATTATTCAAATCTTTTTTTACCTAATCTGAACAAATAATTTTCTGTTCCTGTATAGAATTTCAACCATGGGAAAAATATTTCCCTGCAAGACTCACTCGGAACTGATGTTGTTCTGTAGTTTCTCTGTGATTTCAGAATATTGTATAATTTGATCTTGGTTAAGATTATAACCATAGCCAGCATATAATTTCCACTTATCAAAAATATTTCTCGTGTAGGTAAGCACCGATACAGCATTGATATTTTTTTACTATCAAAAGGATATTTTTTTACCATATTCTTCTACATTTGGTTGGTTGATAGCCTGTCGTTGGGCATTACCATAGCTATACCATTTTAGCATTCCTTTACCTTCAGTATCCTTTCGGAAAGTTCCAGATAGCATTATACTTTCAGGTGCTTTTTAACCATTCTACATTTTGAGGAATGAGAGTATAATATGGCTGAAAAATTGAAGTATCCGACATCAAATCCGCCTGATATATCTTCATTTTTTTCCTAAAAAAATCCTTACCAAACTGCCCTCCATAAGGAATTAAAGCCACTACGGAAGAGGGCTTACTGGGGTGGTCTTTTGTTTCTAAATTTAAAATTGACGACAAAGCACCTCCATACTCAGAAGAATACCCTCCTGTATTAAACACGATACCCTTAAATAAATGTGGTGAAAAATCTATTCCGCTGAGCTACATCTGGCACTCCTGCATAGAAAGGATTCGGTATATCTAATCCATCAATCGTTATTTTTTTGCTTCATCACCACTACCTCCACGGACGAATAATCCTCCATTTTCACCGATTTGCTGTGTTCCGTGCAAAGTTCGTAGGGTCCCTCTGTAATATCACCGTCGGTTCCAGCAGTAGTATCCACATCCATTGTAGTCATTACGGTTGCTTTTTTCTTATCACCAGCACTAAAATTTCCCGCAGTGATTACAACTTCCTCTATCTCGGAACGGAGGGGTATCATCTTGTAAATCAAATTTTTTTATTTTCCTTTTTCAGGTTAATAGACACTTGCAAATCCTCCATCTGTATATGTTTCATCAGAAGGATAGTTTCTCCATTTTGTTCCGTCTCAAAAAGAAAAAAACGCCATTTTCATCGGTGGTAGAGCCATCTATCGTCCCTTTTTAAAAAAACATTAACACCTTTCTAATGGTTTATTTCTGTTATTCAACACTTTACCAGAAATTATTACTTGTGCTGAAGAGCCTATACTCAATGTTGTGAGTAATAAGACGAGTGGTTTTTTTCATATAATTTCATTTTTCGGAGTAAAATTAATAAAAAAATCACTGTCTGCCAAAAAGATTTTAAAAAACATCCTCTTACAAAAAGATTATTCTAAAAAAATAAATTTCTTTTTGAGGCCTCAAACTCTGCCAAAAAGATTTTCAAAAACTTTCGATACAGAAAGAACCTCGTCAATGAGTGCTGACACTTGTCCAATTTCCAATTCCCCTCATCAAGGTTTCCTTCCAACATACCTTTTTTTAGCTCTTCCTTTTCCCAAGAGAGCGTCTAACTCTTGCGGATTTCTACCATTTTGGTATAACTTTTTCTATTTGATAGAAAAAAATCATTTCTAACTAACCTCGTAGGGGCTAATTCTTTCAATGTCAATAAAGTATCACCTTCTTGAAGTTGAGTTATTTTTTTTCTTTCCAAAGTTCGTGGGCGTAGGCTCTTTTGTAGCAGCAAAACGCGAACCTATCTGAACCCCCTCAGCACCTAAACACATCACAGCCCTCATCTGCGAACCAAGAGCAATTCCACCTGCTGCCAAGAGTGGTTTAGAGATATGTTTTTTAACATTAGGAATAAGACACAGCGTAGTAGTCTCATCCCTCCCATTGTGGCCACCAGCCTCAAAGCCCTCTGCTACGATAGCATCCACACCTGCCTCTTCGCATTTTATGGCAAACTTAGTAGAAGATACGATATGAGCCACTTTTATACCTTCATTTTGTAGGGATTTTGTATAAGTTTTCGGATTACCCGCAGAGGTGAATACAATAGGAACATTTTCTTCAAGAATCACATTAATGGTCTCCTCCACTTTAGCAAAAAGCAATGGAATATTCACTCCAAAAGGTTTGTCGGTAGCATTTTTGCATCGTTGGATATTTTCTCGTAATTCTTCAGGATACATACTCCCAGCCGCTAGCAGTCCTAGACCACCATTATTAGATACCGCAGCTGCTAATTCCCAGCCGGAGTGCCACACCATCCCCCTTGTATGATAGGATATTTTTATACCGAATAGTTCAGAAACTCTATTTTTTTCATTATTATTTATTTTTTTATAAATTCTACTTCTTTCTTACATTTTTTTGAAATAAATTTGATATTTCTTAGATTGTAATAGATACTCTGGACAAGGGTCTTTTTGAGCCTTACTTTGTTCAAAAATTTATTTCTCCATCAGTGATAATGCTATCTCGTAGATATTTTTTTCATCAATGTTCAACTCTTTTCATTTTTTTATTTGAAAATCATTAGAATAGACAAATTTTTTTACTCAGAGTTTCGGCTATCACACGGCTATTGGGCAGGTATCCGCTACATCCCACACCTTTTTATTGAGTATTAGTAGGAGAAATAATATTCCGTGCACGAATCCTATTAGGTAAAAATTTTAATCTTCTCATTGCTTTTTAGAATAATAATAGATTAATATCGTGATAAACCAGCCCGAATTTATCACAGATAGTTTTTGGTATGTCGCCCTTTTATACATATAGAATGACTGTTTCATTTCGTTATTTTTTTCAGTAGGATATTTTCCAACCCTCCTTCTTGGTCATAATTTAAAATGTAGCTTAAAAAAAGAAGTTAGAGATTGCTTTTTGTAGTGGTCCGTGGCATTCGTGAGGTGAGATTAGGAAGTCCACAATGCACCACACCATGCTTAATAAAGTAGGGTTGTTGGAGATTCGTCGGCTCAGAAGTTTCAAATACTTTTCCGTTGTCTATTGTTACATCAATAATTATACTTCCCTTTTTCATTAACCTCACCATTTCCTCTGTTACGATTGGTTGAGTATCTAATCTTGGCAAAGCACCAATTACGACATCCGCTCGTCGGAGTGCTTTTTGTGAGTTCTTTTGGGTCTATCATTGAAGTTGGCACCCTGCTATCCACCATTGTATGCAATCTACGAAGTTTAGAAAGTGAGTTATCAAAAACTCGAACACTTGCACCTAAACCAATGGCAGCTTTTGTAGCAAATTCTCCTACAATGCCTGCACCTACTATCACTACCTCGGTTGGACGAACTCCAGTAATACCGCCGAGCATCAGTCCATTGGATTGAGAAAGTAGTTCCGAGGCATATAGCACCGATGCTGTTCCTGCAATCTCCCCAATGAGGCGGACGAGGGCAAGTTGTTTGTATTCATCAAGGATAAATTCAAAGGCTATAGCATTGATTTTTTTCTCACTAAGACTTTGGAAATAGTCCGCATCTCTTAGGTTAATCTGCAAGGCTGAGATGAGATAAGAATACGGCTTTAGATATTGAATTTCCTCACGAGTGGGCGGATTAATCTTCAATACCAAATCCTGCTGAAATGCCTCTTGCGGAGTTTTCACGATGGTTGCTCCGACCTCAGCATATTGCATATCAGTGAAAAAAGCCCCCAAACCTGCTCCCTCTTCTATAAATATAGAGTGGCCATTTGCTACCAATACCTGCACAGCATCAGGAGTGATACAAGTTCGTTTTTCGTCAAGGCAAGTTTCTTTCGGTATTCCGATGCTTATATTTTGATGTTTCCTTACGATTTCTAATTTTTCTTCCTGCGGAAGGAGATCTTCCTCAGTGAATGGAGTAAAGATACTTTCTGTTGTCATACAAATAATTTAATTGAGACAAAGTTAATAATTTATAATAACCTATATTTAATTTTTATTAAAGGCTAATTTAAGAATACTTTATAATTATTATTCAAAAAAACATTTCTATCATCTCGCCATTTATTTGGATATTACGATTAGATAGGAATTCCTGTGGAGCATTCTCTTGATGTGTTAGGTATATTTTTCAACTTCTTATCTCCCTTTATTTTGCTCTACTAATGTTTTTTTATGAAATCTATATCATTTTTTTACCAATATCATTAAGTTCCATAATGAGGTTAATATGAGTAGCATACCTTTCAAAGGCACGTTTTAAATCTATGAAATCCTCTACACCTACACCAATACTTCCATCTTTTTTTAGACTTATAATATCTTATTTTTAATAATTACGAATCGATGGATGTCAATTTTATCCTTGCATTTCATATAATTATTTTCCCATAGTTTGAAGGTTGCACTTCCGAAATAATCTTCCAAAGTAATTGTGGCTGTTTTCTCCCCTGGTAATCTTGTACTATCCATTATTTCATAATTTGTAATCATCCCCTGCCACGATATACTCTGTTTTTTTAGTTTGCTGTCACCTTGCTCTTTCAATACATCTCGGAAAGAATTCACAATATCAAGCGAAAGATAATTAAATTGTCCTTTTGGGGCAATATGTTGTGTTGGTTCTGCCAATTCTTCCTCGGTATCAGAGGTATTTTCTACTAAGGATTCATCCTCTATATCTTCTACAAAATTTGGTAAATTGGTATCAAATTCTGGGGATTCAGTATTCATTTCTGCTAAAATCTCCTTTCTGCTAAAATCTCCTTTTAGGAATAAATATTGATATTTAAATACATCTAGCGGATGGGCAGAAATATAAAATCCTATACTTTCTTTCTCTAGTTTAAGTTTATGCATTTGGCTCCACTCTTGCGATGGATTTATCTTCGGTTGTTCTATTTTTATTTCATCAGCAAAATCTGCAAACAAGGAGCGTTCCACAGAGTTTTTTTATTCTCTTGGAAAGCATTTCCGTACTTTTAATAATTTTTTTCAATATTGGTACGATGGGCAGTATCTTGCTCAAAATATTGGGCTCTGTGGTAGCTATCAGTCTCATCAAAAGCCCCCGCAACTACAAGACTCTCTACTACTCTTTTGTTAATTTTAGAGTGAGACACTCTCTCAAAAAAGTCGTAAATATTCTCATATTTTCTATCTTTACGAGCTTCTACAATAGCCCCAGATGGTCCTTCACCAATACCTTTTATTGCACCTAATCCGAAGCGAATTTGTCCTTTTTTTATTCACGGAAAAATTCATACTGACTTTCATTAATATCAGGTCCCAAAACATCTACTCCCATACTCTTGCAATCCTCCATAAAAGCCGTTATCCGCTTAGTATTGTTTAGGGTATTACTCATTACGCTCGCCATATATTCAGCTGGGTAATTGGCTTTTAGATAAGCTGTTTGGTAGGCAATATAGGCGTAACAAGTGGAGTGCGATTTATTGAAAGCGTACTCAGCAAAGGCCTTCCAGTCGTTCCATATTTTTTCTAATTTTTCCTCATTTAAATTATTCTTTTTCCCTCCTTCGATGAATTTTTGGGTACATCTTGTTCAATACATCAATTTGTTTTTTTCCCCATAGCCTTTCTCAGTGTATCGGCTTCGCCTTTGGTGAAATTTGCCAATTTTTGAGATAAGAGCATTACCTGCTCTTGATAGACGGTAATTCCATAGGTCTCTTTTAGATACTCTTCAGTTTCTGGAAGGTCATAAATAATCTCTTCTTTCCCGTGCTTACGATTAATGAAGTTTGGGATATATTTTATTGGCCCTGGTCGATATAAGGCATTCATCGCAATAAGGTCGGCAAAATACAGTTGGTTTTCAACTCCCTCATATACTTCTGCATACCAGCACTTTTCGTATTGAAAAAAATCCCTATCGTTCTCCCTCTTGGAAGAGTTGATAAGTTTTAGCATCATCTAATGGTATTTCATCAGGATTGATATTCTATTCCGTGTTTTTTTGTTTAATGAGTTTTATAGCATGTTTTATAATAGTTAAAGTCCTCAGTCCTAAGAAGTCCATCTTCAAAAGTCCTGCACTTTTCAGCAACGGAGTTATCAAACTGAGACACCAAAATATCAGAGTCCTTAGCCGCCGTAGTGATAGGTACCAAATTAGAAATATCCTCTGGCGTGATGATTACCCCACAAGCGTGGATTCCTCGTATTCCTGATACACCCCTCCATTTTTTTGCGGACGATAATACAGAATATCGTGCATCACTTTCGTCCTCCAAGATAGTTTTCATTTCATCCACCATTTTTTTATCAGCATCGGCCAGTTTCTCATACTTAGAGAATGCCTTAGCGATATTCATACCTGGTACATTGGGTATCAGTTTTGCTATATTGTTCGTTTCGGGAATAGACATTTCCAATACACGCCCAGCATCTTTTATTGCCGATTTACCCCCTAATACAGAGTAAGTAATAATCTCAGGGCGACATTCATTTTTTTCCATATTTTTTTCAATAACCCATTTAATAATTTTATCTCGTCCTCATCATCAAAAATCTATATCAATATCGGGCATTGAAATCCTCTCTGGATTCAAGAATCTCTCAAAAAGGAGGTCGTATTTTATAGGGTCTATATTAGTGATTCCTATACAATAAGCTACTGCCGAACCTGCTGCTGAACCACGCCCTGGCCCTACCCAAACACCCATTTTTTTCGGGCTTCATTACAAAAAAATCCTGCACAATTAGGAAATAGCCTGGATAGCCTGTATTAGCAATTACATCCAACTCAAAATCAAGCCTTTCCTTTATTTCATTGGTAATTTCGCCATATCTTTTTTTTGCTCCCTCATAAGTAAGGTATCTTAAATATTCATTTTCTCCTCGTTTGCCGTTATCCTTCAAATCTTCCTCTTTTTGAAACTCCTTTGGAATATCAAATTTTGGCAATAGGACATCTCTTTTTAATTTATAATACTCGAATTTTGACAATAATTCGTCATACGCCCTCAAAGGCATCGGAATAGTTTCGAAAGGCCTTTCTCGTTTCATCTTGATTTTTTTAAGATAATAATGTTTTTGTAGGGAGACCTTTTCGCTTACCAAATCCTCTTCCCACGGGTGTGGATAATTTTTCACCATCTTTGATACAAAACAAAATATCCTGAATATTAGCATCACTTTCATTGGTGTAATAAGTTTCATTTTGAGCAATAATTTTCACACCATATTTATCTGCAAATTTCAGCAAAACATCGTTTATATATTCCTCCTCATCAATTTCGTGATTCTGCAATTGTACATAAAAATCATCACCGAAGGTCTCCTTCCACCACTTAAACAAGGTCTCACCTCGTAGCTCACCAAACTCCAAAAATTGTATTAGGAATATCCCCCGTGAGTCCTCCCGTGAAGGCAACAAGCCCATCTTTATAATCAGCAATCATCTGGCGAGAAATCCTTGGCACACCAAAATAAAAGCCGTTAAGATACCCTAAACTGGATAATTTTGCTAAATTTTTATACCCTTGAAAATTCTTTGCCAAAAGTACAACATTCGTCCTTCTATCAGGGTCGTCCTTAGTAAATTGTTTCTGCTCTGGTCGATCAGAAATGTAGAATTCGCATCCAATAATCGGCATCAATTCTCTCTGTTTCGGCTCCTCATCATTAAACTCAATCCCTTCTTTTTCAGCAGTTTCCTTCTTATTAAAATATTCCTCTCTTTTTTTTCTAATGTCTGCATTGTATTTTTCTACTTCCGAAACGAACTTAAATGCCCCCATCATATTTCCCAAATCAACAATCCCTACAGCGGGAAAAATCATTTTCACCAGCCTTTTTTTACCAAATCCAAAAAGACTTGACGACCCCTGCAAAGATGAGTAGATAGTATGACTATGAAAAATTAAAAATACTGCCCCAAATCTATATCCTCAGCCCTACCTATATCTATCTTTTTATGAGTCTTGAAAGATGCCACTTGACTTCGTATAATAACTGCAAAAGGCTTAATAGGCTCTGGGTGAGTATCCCTAAAATGCTTAATAATAGTCTCATCAAGATTTAAATCCGATGCAGAAATTACCCCTATTCGGAGCATCTCAAAAAAACACTTGTGCAGTGGCATTCACATCGGCTGCCGCATTATGGGCCTCATCAAATTTGAAACCGTATAACTTTTCGTAAAGCTCACCCAACTTTGGGCTTTTGTATTGACCACCTTTCCCTCCTGGTAATTGACAATAATCTGTCCCAAGAATCATCGTATCCACCTTTGGGAGTGTTTGTAATTGATTTTCAATACCTTTCCTCACAAACTCGGCACCTACAATACTATAATCAAAACCAATATTCTGTCCAACACCATATTTACATTTTGCAACTGCCTCTGCAAATAACCCAAGTACTTCTGATAAATCTCGTCCTTGCTCATTGGCAATTTCTGTAGTTATCCCATGTATTTTCACTACAGAATAAGGAATATCAAATCCTCTGGCTTAATTATAAAGTCTTGATTATCTACAAGCTCACCATTCTCATCGTGGATTTGCCAAGCCAACTGTACCATTCTTGGCCAATTATCCGTATCGGTAATCGGAGCCTCATAATTTCGCGGTAATCCTGTGGTTTCGGTGTCAAAAACTAAATACATTACTTCATTATTTATATTATGAGAGCAAAGATATAATATTTTTTTATTGAAAAAAATCTTAGCAAAAATTTTTGGTAGTTCTAAAAAAATATTTATATTTGCAAACTAATTATAAAAATCAAAGTATTATGAACAATTATGAAACTGTTTTCATTTTTAACTCCTGTTCTATCTGATGCACAGGTGGAGGAAGCAGTGAGAAAATTTGAAGACTTTTTTAAAGGAAAGAAATTGCGAAATCGTAGCAAAAAGAAAAATTGGGGTCTTAGAAAATTAGCTTACCCTATTCAATTGAAAAAAATGGTTTCTACACTTTAATCGAATTTAAAGGTGAAGGAACTATAGTAGCTGATTTGGAAACTGCTTTCAAACGAGATGAAAGAGTTATCCGTTATCTAACTACTAAATTGGACAAACACGCAGTAGAATATGCTGTAACAAGAAGAGCTAAACTAAAAAGCTTCTAAAAACTAATTATTAACCCTAAAAAAATTACGAACAATGGCAATTGACGAAATGGCACAACAAGCAGCTGGTGGTAACGAATCTGAAATCAAATTCCTTACACCACTTGATATTAATACAAAAAAACTGAAAAGAAATATTGTAGATTCAAAAAAATACGGAATCAAGCATGTTGATTATAAAGATGCTAATTTCTTACTTCAATTTGTAAATGAACAAGGTAAAAATCCTTCCAAGAAGATATACTGGAACTTCATTGAAATATCAAAGAAAAAGTATCTGCAGCTATTAAAAGAGCAAGACACCTTGCTTTTTACTACCATATGTAGCAGATTTATTGAAATAATATTATTAAATAAAAAGGAACAATGTATTATCCTTGTTCCTTTTGTTGCTGAATAAATTAATAAAATTCTAACTATTTAGAAATGAGGTATCCTCAAATCTAAAAACTAAAAGGACAACAACAAAATGGACATTATTCTAAAAAAAGAGATGTAGAGAACTTAGGTCTCGAATTTGACACAGTAAGTGTAAAGCCAGGTTATGCAAGAAACTTCCTTATTCCACAAGGATATGCGGTATTGGCTACTCCAAAAAATAGACAAGAGTTAGCAGAAGTTTTAGAAGCAAGAAAAGAAGAAGAAGCTAAATTGGTTGCTGCAGCTACTGCAATAGTAGAACAATTGAAAAAAGTATCCGTAAGCATCGCAGCGAAAGTAGGTGCTGGGGATAAATTATTCGGTTCTATTAACAATGCTAACCTATCTGAAGAATTAGCAAAAGCGGGTATTAATGTAGACAAAAAAATACATCAAAAATACCCGGTAACACAATCAAGAGAACAGGTAAGTTTTCTGCCCTTGTAAGACTTCACAGAAATGTTGAATACAACTATGAGTTCACTATTGTTTCTGACGAAGTTGAAGCAAAAAAAGAAGCTGAAAATGCTTAATTTGGAGTTTACATTTCCTATATATAGACCTCCAATGAGAATTGGAGGTTTTTTTATTTTTCTTTTTATTATTCTTTGTCTCAAATACTCTATTTCTTTTCGGTATTGTGAAATTTGCTCTTTTAGGCTATCAATTAATTCCCTTTGCGTGGCTATCATTTCAGTATATATATTATTTTTCGTTTGTGTTATTCTGAGAGTTGTCATCAGTACTATTATATCCCTTATTATTGCTATTTGGGTAGTGGGTTGTTAGATAGTTGTAGATAGCATCTATAACATTTTTTTCATGGATTTGTAACTATCCCTCTCATTATCTTGCTTAATGCAGCTTCAGATACACCTGTATTCTTGCTTATTTCGTAATTAGTTACATTATTTTTTTCACAGCTATATCCTTTATCACAAATAACATGCTTTCTTTATTCTTTCTTATTATTTCCATTTTTTTCAAATTTCATAAAACATTTCCTACTAATTTTTCAATTATTTGTGTTTTTTTGAGAAAAACAAGTTACTTAAAAATTCACATTAATCTTATAACTCAATTATGTATTTACACCATCAAAATGATAAATTTTATTTCGTAAAAATAGTAAAATTAACATTAAATAAAAAAATAAAAAAAGATAATTTCAGAAATTTAGAAACTTTATTATTTTTTTCATCAAAAAAACCCATCAAAAAAATGATGGGATTCTTTTTATTTAACTTTTTCTACCTCAGCATAGAGTTGCTCTGCAATTTCGTCAATATTTCCAATTCCATTAATTTCCACATACTTTCCTTGCTTTTTTTATACAACTCTGCTACTTCTGCCGTTTTTTTGCATAGTATTCTTTGATTCTATTTCTGATAATACTTTCATCCACATCATCTGCCCTACCACTCGTTTTACCTCTTTCTAATATTCTCTCCACCAATACTTCGTCATCAACTACTAAAGATAGACAAACATCTATTTTTTTGCTCCCAATTCTTCTTTCACGATAGCTTCCAGAGACTCTGTCTGCACTACCGTACGAGGATATCCATCAAAAAAATAAATCCATTAGCATCGGTAGGCTTTTCTTATTTCTTCAATTAACATATCAGTCGTTACTTCGTCAGGGGACGAGCTTTCCTTCTTTCATATACGATTGTGCCAATTTCCCCAACTCAGTTTCATTTTTTTGATATTATTTCTAAAAAGATCACCTGTTGAGACTTGCTTCAAATTGAATTTTTTTAATCAAATTCTGAGCTTGAGTCCCTTTTCCACTCCCCGGAGGGCCAAAAAAATAACAATATTTATCATTTTTTTATTATTTGTAGGCTACAAAAATATTGAGCCTTATTAATTAGTATATTATTTATTTTAATTGATATAAATCAGGTAAATTTCGTCCTAACTCATCATAATCTAACCCATAGCCCAATACGAATTTATTAGGAATTTCCTTAGCGATATAATCCACTTGGAAATCTTTTTAAACACCTCTCTTAAATAATAGAGATGCTGTTCTGATAGATTTAGGTTTTAATTCTCTACTAAAATGTTCAAGGATTGCCTCTAAAGTGTTTCCTGTATCCACGATATCTTCCATTAGCACTATGTGTCTATTTTCCACATTTTTTTAGATAGTTCCATTCTCTTTTTTTACAATTCCTGTGGATTCTGTTCCTTCATAAGAACTGACCTGCATAAAGGCTATCTCGCAATTTCCCTTTGTAATATTTCAAAAAAAGTCGGAAAAGAACATTATCACCCCATTAAGCACCCCTATGAAAAATAGGTACCTCCTCTTTGTAGTCTTCATAAACTCTTTCTGCCAAATCCTTAATCGTCTGTTGTAGCTCATCATTCGTGAGATAAGGGACGAACTCTTTATCGTTTATTTTAATAGTACTCATAATCAAAAATTCACTGCAAAAAAATAAGATTTTTTTAACTTATGGAAATATTTTTGATTACAAAAAAATTATTTTTTTGTGCGATAATTACTATGGAATCTAAATTTTTTTCTCATGTTTTTCGGAATATTTTTTTCTCATTTTGAGTACTCTTTTTCGTAAGTTCAGGGAATCGGACTAGATTAATACAAAATTTTATGGTTCTTAAAAATCCTTCATCTTTTTAAAATTCTACTTGCTTCCAAAAAGGAGCATTCTGTTATGCTCTACTTTCACAATTTTAAAACCTGCCTCTTCTATAAGTTCTATCCACTCAGCTGTAGTCATCGGACGTGCATGCACTCTAATATTTGAACTTAATTCTTTAAAAAAATCTCTTGTTTAATATCATCTCCGATATTATCAGGTTTTATTCCTAGTTCGTGGATTCCATAATATCCATTGGGTTTTAATATTCTGTACGCCTCTTTGATAATGGCCTTTTTATTTTCCAAAGTTTGCATTGTAAGCATCGCTTCTCCATAAACTTTCGTAGCGGACTCGTCTGGTAGCGTGGTGCTTGATGCCTCAGCAATGATAATTTTGGCATTTGGATGCTGAATACTTTTCCGTGCAAGACTAGCTGCTTCCTCATTGATATCAACTCCCGTATAGGTTTTTGGGTGATAGTCGCATGTAAGTTTTGCCGTGAAGCCAAGTCCTGGTGCAAACTCTACGATATCATCATACTTATTGATATTCAAGTTCTTAACTAATTTTTTTCTGTAAGTTCTCTACCTCCCGGTCTCAGTACTCTTTTACCTAATTTTTGCCAAAAATCCAGTGACCTTGTTTTTTTCGTTTAATTTTTTTGCTCTACATTCATATTTCTATTTTTTTACCTACAAATATAAAAAAACAGACAAAAGTAACCTGCACTTTGTCTGAAAAAAATCAATTAAAGTCTATGAAATTATTTTTTTGAGCTAAAAATAACCTCTAAAGTTTGTCGAAATTTCTGTTTATTGATAAAACCATCCAACTTGTAAAACATTTCATTTTTAGCATTTAGAAATATTGTACGAGGATACATTTCCTTGTCATCATCATAGGAAAGATAATCGGACAATTCATTAAATCCTCTATCTTTTTTTCTAATTCTTTGTATTTAAATGTTTTTCCTAAAAAAACTATATCTTTTTTTACTTTCTGCATCAAAAATCAATAAAAATAATATTTATTATTTAAAAAGTTCAACAACTTGCTTATCTTGAAAAAGTAGTTTTCAGCATTGCTTTTACAATAACTACACTAATCTGTATGCACAAAAAAATCACTACATTCCTAGGGTCTTTTTTTGTTGCAAGGATGGTAATTCCTCAAAGGAAATAGTTTTTCAGTTGAGAAAAACAATAGCCTGAGAATAATAATATTCCCAGTACTATTGATTTAATAAATAATTTATTATGGTTGTTCATTTATCCTAAATTGTTAGAATTTATATCTCACCCCTAAGAATCCTCTAATTCCTTGAATTGGTGCATAAACATATGAAGTATCAAATGCCAAGCCATATGGGTCTGGTATACCTCTATTACCAAATGGGTCTTTCGCACTTGGAAGTAGAAACGGAATACCTTGAGTTGGTTTCCAATTGAATATATTTTTTACTCCAGTATAAACCTCCCAATTTTTCAATCCAGAATAAGTAAATTGAATATTCTGAATTGCGTACCAAGGAGAATACTCTGGACGAGGGTCATTATCTCCTCCTAGAGGTAATTTCATTGGGCTATGTAGATTTCCTGTGTAATCTATACTCAAATCTAATGGATTAATTTTATATGACACAGTCCAAGTTCCAGTAAATTTTTTTCTGAAAACTCTATTCTTCTCGTCATACTCTCTCCATTCGGTTTTTTCTCTGTAAGATTGTTATCCACTTGTGTAAATCCTATATTAAACTTCAATCCATTTGGGAATTTCAAATCTGCATCGAAAGATATCCCTTTACTTAAAGCATAATTTCCTGTATTATGATAAGTTATATATCCTTCATCGGAATAATCTGGAACAATAGCGTTATTAATTTTTAGTATAAAAAAACCTGCTATCTCTAACCCTAAGAAAGCACCTGAATCAAAGTAAATTTTCTTATTATAATTCAAATTAAAACTATGTGATTTTTTTCTGGTTTTATATTTCCATCTATTCTCGTAGTCCGAGCCCCCAAAGATTCGTGCTCCTCAGTAAAAAAATATTAGCAACACGATACCCTGTACCTATATTAAATCTCAAAAATATCATTATCACTTATTTTTCCATTTGTATGCTAACCTTGGCGTAAAGACATTCCCATGCACATTATTATGATCATATCTTAATCCTAAAAAGTAATTTATGAGCATCTGAAAATTTAATTTCATCTTGAACAAACACCCTGGTAGCCATATTTTCTGTAAATCAACTCCGCTAACACCCAAATCCCCCTTATAGAAAGTATATCTTACTGCTGCACCGACTAATAAATCGTGATTACTTAATTTCTTATCCCAAGTAAGTTGTCCAAAAGCAATATTTTGTTTTGCCATAAATGGACGGGTTCCGTACCACGAATTCTGATCGTGATTAACCACAGAGAACATTAAGTACATTTTTTTCATTGAATGGTAATTGGTAATTACCTATAATTTCAGAACGCTTGGTATAGATACTTTCCGCATATTTATAATCTTTTTCCTCTTGATGCCTTCGTCCAATCCAACTCCCCACCTAATCTATCCTCATACATATATCGCCCAGCGAGAGTAAAAACTCTATTATCCTTTCTCTGAACATTCCATTTTTTTGAAATACAGAAATTCTATCTTGGAGTGTCATATCAAGGAAATTATCATTATTTTCATCTTTTTTTATTTTTGGAAATTAAAAATAATTAATCCCTGTAAGTACATCTATCTTATCACCAATATTAAATTTGAAACCAACATCCGCCATATGTTCTTTCCAAGTTGTAGTACTCAAATCCACTGCTAATTTTGGAGCATTATGAGCTCTCTTCGTTACAATATTAATAACCCCTGCAAGAGCCTCACTACCATACAAAGATGATGCAGGTCCCTTAATCACCTCTACCCTTTCTATCAAAGAAGAAGGTATTCCCTGAAAAACCATATACAGTCCCTAAAGAACTCACAATAGGCATACCATCAATCAAAACCATCGTATTCGGCCCATCTAGACCATTAATACGAATATCACCCGTATTACAAACTGAACAATTTAACTTTGGACGAACCCCATTAATATTCTGCAATGCCTCAAACAAGTTTGGTGTAGGATTTTTTTCTTCAAAAAAACTCTCCGAATAGACCTCACTGGAACAGTACTCTCAAGCCTATTTACAGCTTTCATCGTTCCTGAGATTACTACTTCCTCAATATTCTTAGTCTTCTTTAGACTATCCAAATCCTTGTTCTGTGCATAAAATGCAATAGGAACGAATAAGGGTAATAAAAAAATTTATTTTTCATTGTATTAAAATTTAAACTTAGGGCAAAGCTAATAATTATTTTTTTATTACACAAATTTTTTTCTAAAAAAATTATTTCATCTACTTCAAACATTATTATATATACTAAAAAAACTTAAAACTGATAATTATCAATAATAATTATTATAATTTTATTTATTTAATAAAAAAATTTGCTATATCATTCTATCTTTTGCCATATGAAGAAAAGTGTTTAGTATTTTAATGGCGACACTAATCCTGCTGATTACTTTTCAGCGAGGGCTTATTGTCATTCATTTTAAGCTAAAACCAAGATTATATAGAAAAACTATTGTGTAAATAAAACTAAGCTAAAAATTACAGTGCCATGGGCAATGTCAATTAAAAAAAGAATTACAAAAAAACTTCCAATACTAATTTAGAAAAATCTCAGTATCTACAAACACATAGAACTTATACCTCTAAAAATAAATATATTCAAAATTGAAAAAAATTGAATTTAGAGAAACGTTAAAGATTTCTTTTTATAGAGAGGATTTATTCATTCAAAAATTTCGTTAAAAAGGATTTTTACATCCTCCTACTTTCTTATTCTAAATTTTCATTAGCATATATATTAGTATGGACTTAATTCATCTATGCCAAAGGTGGGTTATAGGTAGATTATATCTAATATATATCATCTTAACAAAAAAACAAGTAAAAATTTTATTCCAAAAAAAGAACCTATTCTTTTTAAAATAATAGGATGTGTATTTTGGAGTCGTTATCTCAATGAGTATCTTTTTTTCTATTAAGAAATATGATATTGTATAATTATTGCAAACATTTATATTTCAAAGAGATAACTGCAAAAAAACACATAAATAAAAAAACTAAACTAACTTATACCATAAATAGCCAATCACAAAATATTAATTGCTATTAATAGAGATTTGGCTTTTGTAACTGCCAATTGCAAAAAGCCTCTCTATTGATAATAATTGTTAATAATCAAGTAAATTAAAAAAATAACTTAATCTAATTAAAAATCTCAAAACAATGAAAAGTTTTTAAATTAATGGCAATTCCTGCCTTAGCGTTCGCAATGACACTTACTGCTTGTAGAAACAACGATGACGCACCTGAAAAAAACAATGTAACACCTGAAAAAAATAATGTAACATTACACTTCGACAATGTAGTTGGAAACCAAGCTCTTGAACTAGGAAAGACCTATAACTCTAACAACCAAAAACATTACATTCAACGAAGTGAAATATGTAATCAGTAACATCTCTCTTGTAAAAAGCAGATGGTACAGAAGTTCCTTACAACATTGATAATTTGGATAAAGGTGCGACAGTAGTAAATTTAGCAGATGCTAAAAACTTTTGACTATATCCTTACCGATATTCCTGCAGGAAACTATAAAGAAATCAAACTCGGTCTTGGTGTAAAAAAAGAACTCAACACATTATTAGACCAAGAAAAAAATTCCCTAAATTCTTTAAAGCAACAGATAAAAAAATAAAACTGATATGCATTGGGAATGGGGAATAGGTTATAGATTCACGAAAAATAGAAGGTAAATACGACAACAATACCGAAGATTTTTTTCTATTCACACAGGAAGTACTAGAAAAAAATAAAAAAAGAAGAAGATCCTTTCGTACCGGTGTAGATGCATTTAGAGAAGTTACTCTTAGCCTGCCTTCTAATGCCGTAGTAGGAACAAAAAGCACCAAAAAAATCACTATTAAAGCTGATTTTGATAAACTCTTAAATGGAACTAACAAAAATTACTCTATTAGGAAATATCCCAAACGTTCATAACACCAATAATATGATACCTATCGTAGATAACCTTGGTGGTGATGGTAAAGATAATAAAACTGGTATGTTCTCAGTTGGAAAAAGTAGAATAACAAACTAAAATAATAACTTCATAATAAAAAAAGCCTAACGAAATATTGTTAGGCTTTTTTTCATAACTGAAATATAATGAAACGACAAATTTTACTAATCATAAGTCTATTATCTCTACTCTATTCTTGTAGAAAAGATGATGATATACAAGAAATACCTTTCAATAATCCAATACTAAATCTAAAAAAATTCCCACTAATTTTTCCTCAATTAAAATCCCCTCATCCAAGATAACTTTCCCACAAAAATATGGTGTAGAATTAGGAGAAAAAAATTATTTTTATGATAAAAAGGCTTAGTAACAACAATACCATATCGTGTGCTACTTGTCATCAAAAAGAAAAAAAGCCTATGCAGATTCCAACGCGAAAGCCATAGGTATTGACGGAAGAATTGGACTGAGAAATACACCTCCTATACAAAACTTAGCATTCCTAAAAATCTATATGTGGGACGGAGCTGTAACAGAACTTTCCACTCAACCCTTAATCCCCATCATCACTCACGAAGAGATGGACTCTAATATCTTGGAAATTATCGATAAAAATTAAAAATGATATAGAATACCAACAAGCCTTCAAAAAAAGCATTCGGAGATTCTCAAATAAATGGAAAAAGAATCCTTGAAAGCCTTACTCAATTCATGTACACACTCATTTCTGCCAATTCTAAATACGATAAGGTACAAAGAAAAGAAGCTACTTTCACCGATTTAGAGCAACGAGGGTATAATATTTTTTTGAAAAATGTGCCACCTGTCACTCTGGTGCATTACTGACGGACCAATCTTTCAGAAACATCGGATTTCCCATCAACCCTAATACCGTGGAAGAACACGGATTGGCAAGAGTTACAGGCAAAGACGAAGATATAATGAAATTCCGTGTCCCATCACTTCGAAACATAGAATATACCGCTCCTTATGGCAGTTTTGGGGAATTCCAGACTCTTCGAGATGTTTTGGATTATTTTGATAATGGTGTAAAATACGCTCCCAATCTAGATAATGAAATGAAGAAAAGAACCGATGGGAAATTAGGAATTTCTCTCTCAGAAGATGAAAAAAATGCTTTAATCGCCTTCCTTAAAAACATTAAGTGACAAAGATTTTTATAATATCAAAAACACAGGTGATTTTATCAATTATAAGGATATAATTTAATTTTTAACATATTTTTAACTATAATTTAACACTTTTCAATCAAATTAATCACTAATTTAGCTGATAATTTTTAAAAAAGTTAAAAATATGAAAGCAGAAAATATCTTAAAAAAACAATAGGAAACACTCCTATCGTCCGTCTATCCAAAATTTTTCCTAACCATAATGTTTGGATTAAGGTAGAAAAATTCAACCCTGGAGGAAGTATAAAAGATAGAATTGCCTTAGCAATGATAGAAAAGGCTGAAAAAGATGGTGTTATAAACAAAGATACTACAATCATAGAGCCTACTTCGGGTAATACGGGTGTTGGACTTGCAATGGTTTGTGCTGTTAAAGGATACAAATTAATCGTTGTAATGCCCGAATCTATGAGTATTGAACGAAGAAAATTAATGTCTGCATATGGTGCATCTTTTGTTTTAACACCAAAAGAAAAAAAGGGACTAATGGAGCTGTAGAAAAGGCAAAGGAATTAGTAACCGAAATATCTAACGCTTGGATGCCTCAGCAATTTGAAAATACTGCAAACACCGAAATACATAGACAAACTACTGCACAAGAAATTTTAAACGACTTCCCCGAAGGTATTAATTATCTAATCACAGGAATTGGTACAGGTGGGCATATCACAGGAGTCGGTGAAATACTAAAAGAAAAAAATTCCCTGAATACTAAAGTATTTGCTGTTGAGCCTACACTATCACCAGTTCTTAGTGGCGGACAAGCAGGAGCTCACCCTCTACAAGGTATCGGTGCAGGCTTTGTTCCAAGTATTTTGAACACAAATATTTACGACGAAATCGTCCAAGTAGAAAAGGATGAGGCCTTTGAATTTACTAAAAAGATTAGCGAGAGAAGAAGGTATTTTTGGCTGGAATTTCTACGGGGGCGTCGCTTTCAGCAATTGCTAAAAAACTATCAGATATAGAGCAAAATGCTACAATTCTTACGGTTAATTATGACTCTGGAGATAGATATTGGTCTGTTGCTGATTTATTTGAAGAAAACCCATATTAATTTATAATTATTTTTATGAAATATACCTACTTTATTTAGGGTAGGTATATTTTTCGTATTTAGATTTCTCACAATGAGTAAATATCACGAAATAAAAAGAGTTACGAGTTTTATTATTAAAAAAAGAAAAAGATATCTTAATCTGTAAAAACACTCAAAAACACCCTTGCTTAGCAATATTGAGATTAATGAGATTATCCAAGTAAAAAGTCAATAAACCAAGTATAAATAAGGCTTTTGATTGTAATGATTTTTGGGAAAAACTCAATACTATATTTACTTGATATACAAATGGATAAAGATGATTTTTTTTATCCAAAAATCATTGTATTAGAACCCGACTATCTACTTGATGTATCAGCCATAGCGGAATGCTTTCAAGACTATGGCACATCAGAATATAACTATCTATTATCCAAGTTAATACCTGTAAATAACAATAAGCACATCCTACTCGGAAATTTCGCAAATATGGTTGTTGATGAAATTTTTTTCAAATCCTATTGAAACTGATTTTTGATAACACTTTTTTTGAAACACTTTCAATCAATTCCATTTGAATATACAACTTGCAAAGATATTGATGATAAGAATGATTTTCTTAAATTTCAAGCAGATTGCAAGGGACATTATGTAAGAATCAAAAGCCTGATTAACAATAACTTTAAACTTTTTAGGTATCAATATTGACAAAGTTGTCTTGGAACCTACTTTCATCTCCGAAAAGTATGGAATACAAGGTCGACTAGACATTTTGGATTTTGAAGAAAAAAAGAACAAGGTATATCCAAAAATTATAGAATTAAAATCTGGTACTCCGCCTTTTTCCCGATGATGGTTTTTTTCTATAAAACCCAGTCACCAAGTCCAACTATTTCTATACTATCTACTTATTTCTCAAGCAAATAAATTAAACATTCAAGAATGGGAAGACAAAAATACACGGATATATTTTTGTACTCAAAAAACGATAAAAAAATAACCTACGACATAAAACTCCATCTTTAGAAATAATTCAAGAAATATTAAATACGAGAAATAAAAATAATCATCAATGAACATATATTTCTTCAAGATAATATACAAAAAAACAGAAAAAAACTCATTTTTCCAAATAAATTCAGAAAAACATTATAAAAAAACAAATACATAACAAGTTTAACGATATCTTAGCCACCAAAATAAATAGTTTACTAGAAACATTCATAAAATCATCAGATATAGAGAAAAAAATATTTCATCACCTATCTTAACTATGTTTCTTATGAACATTATTTAAATAAAAATAGGTATTTGCAGTTCGTCCAATGAAAAAAAGTAGTGGATTAGCTAGTATTTGGCTAAATAATTTAAAAAGCAAAAACAAGAAAAGTTTGAAATAATATATGATTTAATAATTCACGAAAACAAAATTGACACGAAGGAGCAAACTATCATATTCAAAAAACAAACTTGAAGAATCAATACTCCAATTTTAGAGAAGGAGATATTTGTATTCTATATCCTAAAAAAATGAAAAATTACGAAAAATATAACTGGAAATCAACTATTTAAATGTACTATAAAAATCTATTCAAAAAAAGATTTTTGTAGAAGTATATTTTAGGTATAAACAACGGAATCAACTTTTTTTCAAATCATTTGGAAGGAAGAAAAAAATGGGCATTAGAAAGAGATTTTTTTGGATTCCTCTTTTAATACTTTATACAAAAAAATTTATTTCAATTTTTACAAGCAAAAATTACCAGAAATCTAATTCTAACAATAGATAAACCTCGACAAAAATACTAATTATCAATATAATAATTTAGAATTATCTCCCGAGCAAAAATAGAATAATCAATAAAGCATTATCTGCAAAGGATTATTTTATTCTCAATGGCCCCCTCGAACAGGAAAAAAACTTCAATTATTATCAAAAAAATTTAGTAAAAAGAATTAAAAAAATTATCAAAAAAATATTCTGATACTTGCCTACACCAATCGTGCCGTAGATGAGCTCTGCGACGCTATAAATAGTTCCTTCGGAAATAGCGAGCATATTAATTTTATTCGCTTTGGAACTGAACTTTCCACAGCTGACAATCATAGAAAAAACCTCTTGAAAAATATTATCGGTAATTTTTCAGAGCAAAAAATGAGCCGTAATTTGATAAGAAAAAAATAGTAGACGAACAGCATATTTTCGTAGGGACGATTGCTTCTATAGGAAATAATGAACATATTTTCAATATCAAAAATTTTGATATTGCCATTATAGATGAAGCCTCACAAGTTCTTGAACCACAAATAATTGGCATTTTATCAAAAAATAAATAAATTTATCCTCATTGGAGACCATAAACAACTACCCGCTATTTCGTTGCAAAAATGAAAAAAATCAAAAGTATTAGATGAAGATTTACACAAAAATAGGCATATTTAATAGAAATAACTCACTTTTTTTGAAAGGTTATACAAATATTGTGTTAAAAAAACAAGTTAGATTTCGCTTATGATACTTTTAACCTACCAAGGACGAATGCATCAAGAAATCGCAGAATTTCCAAATACTCATTTTTTTATGATGGTATATTGAAGGAAAGCTACTACACCCCAAATATAAGTAATTCAATAAAAATCAATATTAAAGAGGCAAATTAATAATCTAAATCACAACAATTATGATGGCGATTATTTAACAAATATATTAACTAAAAAAATAGATTACTATATATAAATACAAAAAGATCAGAAAAAAACCAATAAAAAAATACAATATAAAAAGAAGTAAATATAATTATTGAAATAATAAAAAAATACAAGAAATATACAGAGTTAATAATAAAACATTTAATCCCGAGGAAAGCATTGGCATTATAACTCCATTCAGAAGTCAGATAGCTCTTATAAAGCAAAAGTTAGAAGAAGCCAAGATAGAAAAATTTTTGAAACTATCACAGTTGATTCTGTTGAACGATTTCAAGGAAGCCAAAGAGATATCATCATTTACTCTTTTTCGGTGAATAGTGATTATCAACTACATAGCATCTGCAATTTAAATAATGAAGGAACAATTGACCGAAAACTCAATGTAGCACTTACGAGAGCAAAAGAGCAGTTAATTTTGATTGGCAATGCCGAAATTTTGGCAAAAAACCCTATTTATAAAAAATTAATTGATTACTATAAATCTAAGAATATATTTATCAATGATGATTTTTTTATAACCGATTTTTTTGAAAGAATAAATATATTTATTACCTTTGCGAGAATAATCAGTAAATAATAAGTATATAACATATGAAATGTGGTATTGTAGGGTTGCCTAATGTAGGTAAATCTACCCTTTTTAATTGTTTAAGTAACGCAAAAAGCCCAGTCTGCGAATTATCCTTTTTGTACCATTGAACCTAACTTGGGAACAGTTTCTGTGCCTGACCCTCGCCTTGTAAAAATTGGAAGAATTGGTAAATCCCGAAAGAGTACAACCCGCTGTAGTAGAGATAGTTGATATTGCAGGACTCGTAAAAGGTGCCAGCAAGGGAGAAGGACTTGGTAACCAATTTTTTTAGCAAAATATCCGCGAATGTGAGGCAATTATACACGTGTTAAGATGTTTTGAAAATGGAAATATCGTACATGTAGAAGGTTCTGTAGATCCGCTTCGTGATAAAGAAATTATTGATATTGAGCTTCAATTAAAAGACCTTGAAACACTTGGAAAAAGCAGTAGATAAAGCGAAAAAAATTCATCAAATCAGGAAAAAGAAGATATCCTAACTTACGAAACTTTGCAAAAACCTTCAAAAAAATTCATTGAAGATGGTAAAAAAATGCTAGAGAGTTTCCTACCGACGAAATCACAAAACCCATCATCGATGAAGTGCATCTATTGACAAAAAAACCTATCCTTTATGTATGTAATGTAGATGAAAACTCTATAAAAAATGGTAATGATTGGATAGAAAAAGTTGAAGAAATGGCCAAATCTGAAGGTGCAGAAGTAGTTGTTTTGGCTGCACAAATAGAGGCAGATATCAATGAACTCGATACTTTTGAAGAAAGACAAATGTTCTTAGAAGAATTGGGATTGGAAGAACTCGGCGTTAATCGCCTCATCAGAAAAAGCCTATGCTCTATTGAAACTTCAAACTTATTTCACAGCAGGAGTGAAAGAAGTTCGTGCTTGGACAATCGAAAAAGGATGGACAGCTCCGCAAGCAGCTGGAGTTATCCACTCGGATTTTGAGAAAGGTTTCATCCGTACAGAAGTTATCAAATATGATGATTTCGTAAATTATGGCTCCGAATCAAAAAGTAAAAAGAAGCAGGAAAACTTTCCGTAGAAGGCAAAGAATACATCGTACAAGATGGGGATATTATGCATTTTAGATTTAATGTATAATATTGTATATATATAATTAAAGGATACCGTATATTATTTTTCGGTATCCTTTTTTATTGTGAATTTTTAAATAATTATTCTCCTTTTTTTCGTATCTATCAACGATTTTTTTGAGAAACTCCAGTATTGCTAAATCCTCCATCATGGAAGAGGTTTTGCATTGTAACTTTTCTTGTAAGGTCAGAAAAACATTGCTACACAATAATTTGCACACTCATCTGCCGTAGCATTTCCAAGTGGAGACATATCCTCTGCATACCCTAAAAAAATCCTCCAAAACCTTTCACACCACTTCCAGCGGTAGTCATCGTTGGAGATTGAGAAATCGTATTTACTCTCACCTTTTTTTCTCACCCCAATAGTATCCAAAACTTCTTGCGATACTTTCAAGGTAAGATTTATTGTCTGCCATATCGTTGTAATCTGGGAAAGTTCTTTGAGCAGCGATATAAGTTAGTGCCAAAATAGACCCCCACTCATTCATGCAATCTTTATCATAAGCCACTTTCATAACCTTATGAAAAGACACAGCAGAAATATCCCAACCTTTCGTAAGCCAATCGTAATTCACATCAGTGTAAGGCTTGCCTTTTTCTCACATTTACCGACATACCGATTGAGTGAAGAATAAAAATCTATCTTTCCAAACTTAGCAATCGCAATATCAAACAACTTTTTCGAGGTCTTCCATAGAAGTTGCATCTGCACCCACAACCTCAGCACCTGTTTTTTCTGCTAATTCATTTAACTCACCCATTCTCAATGCAATAGGAGCATTAGACAAGATAAATTCTGCACCTTCTTCGTGGCATTTTTCAGCAACTTTCCATGCGATAGATTGATTATTCAAGGCTCCAAAAAAATGATTCCTTTTTTTACCTTTCAATAAATTATAAGCTCATATTTTTATCGTTTATTTATCAAAAATTAATTAGCAAATATAATACTTTTTTTCAAAAATAAAAGAAATAAACAACTTAGAGCTTCGTTAATAAAAATATAAAACATCAAATATGGAGCAAAATCAACCGATGTCCTTGGTGCGAAAAAGGACGATTTATATAGAAATTATCACGATAATGAGTGGGGCATACCCATTTTCGATGATACCGTTTTTATTTGAATATCTTGTGTTAGAAAGTTTCCAAGCAGGATTAAGTTGGCATAGCATCCTCAAAAAAAGAGAAAAACTTCCGTAAGGCGTTTGACTATTTTCAACTATAAAAAAATACAATATTACGATGATAAAAAAATAACTGAATTATTACAAAATGAAGGCATTATACGAAACAAATTAAAAAAATATTGGCAACGATAAATAATGCCAAAACTTTTATAAAAAAATCCAAAAATGAATTTGGTAGTTTCGCTGAATATATATGGAATTTCACACAAGGAAAAAAACCATCTTCAACAATCCCGAAAGTCCTAAAAATATCCCTGCTACCACACCTCTTTCGGATAAAATCTCAAAAGACTTAAAAAAGAGGCTTCAAATTCTTAGGTTCCACAACAATTTATGCTTTTATGCAGGCAGTAGGTATTGTAAATGACCACCTTACGACTTGCCATAAAGGAAATAAAATATGATAAAAAAATTATTTGTCTATTTTATATAAAAGTTATATCTTAGCAAACAAATTTTAATTCAAATCTAATAAAAAAAGATATGTCACAATTTGATATTACAATTATTGGTTCTGGCCATGTGGATATGTAGCCGCCATTCGTGCTGCTCAATTAGGCTTCAAAACTGCTATTATTGAGAAATATCCTACCCTCGGAGGGACTTGTCTTAATGTTGGTTGTATTCCTTCCAAAGCACTTTTGGATAGTTCCGAACATTTTGAAAAAGGCAAAACACGAATTCGCTGATTATGGTATCTTAATTAATGAGCCTAAGGTGGATTTACCTAAAATGATTGCTCGTAAAAATGCGGTAGTAGAACAAACAACCAAAGGTATTAATTACCTAATGGACAAGAACAAAGTAACTGTTTTTCGAAGGAGTTGGAAGCTTCGAATCTGCTACAAAAAAATAAAAAAATTACGAAAAAAATGATGGGTCTACAGAGAGTATTGAATCCAAATATACCATCATTGCAACTGGTTCCAAGCCATCCACTTTGCCTTTTATCACAATTGATAAAGAGAGGATTATCACATCTACCGAAGCTCTTGGATTACAAGAGGTTCCAAAAAAATTATTAGTCATCGGTGGAGGTGTTATCGGATTAGAATTAGGGTCTGTTTATATGAGATTGGGTGCAGAAGTTACCGTAATTGAATATTTAGACAAAATAATACCTGGTATGGACGGAGCTCTATCCAAAGAACTTCAAAAAGTCTTGAAAAAAACAAGGTATGAAATTCAGCCTTTCAACAGCTGTTTCGGGAGTAGAAAGAATCGGAGATTCTGTTAGAGTAACAGCTACCGACAAGAAAGGTGAAAAAGTTATTTTTGAAGGAGATTATTGCTTAGTTTCCGTAGGTAGAAGACCTTATACCGATGGGCTATCCCTAGAAAATGCTGGTGTAGAACTTGATGAAAGAGGTAGAGTAAAAGTAAATGACCACCTACAAACCAATATTCCTAATATATACGCCATAGGTGATGTTGTGAAAGGTGTAATGCTTGCACACAAAGCTGAGGAAGAAGGAGTATTCGTAGTAGAAAGCCTTGCAGGGCAAAAACCACACATCAACTACAACCTAATACCTGGGGTTGTTTATACTTGGCCAGAAGTGGCAGGTGTAGGTAAAACTGAGGAACAACTAAAAGCAGAAGGTATTGATTATAAAGTAGGTAACTTCCCAATGAGAGCCTTAGGTAGAAGCCGTGCATCTGGTGATACAGACGGTTTCGTAAAAATATTAGCTGATGCAAAAACTGACGAAATTTTAGGTTTCCACATCATCGGAGCTAGAGCTGCAGACCTTATCGCTGAGGGAGTTACAGCAATGGAATTCCGTGCCTCTGCAGAGGACTTGACAAGAATGTCCCATGCTCACTCCTACTTATGCAGAAGCTATCAAAGAAGCTGCTCTTGATGCCACTGCAAAACGACCAATACACATATAGAATACTTATATTTAATTGAACCTTTTCAAGTTATGAAAAGTAGAAGAGCCATCCTCTACAAGATGGCTCTTTTGATATTTAATCTCCTATGCATACAAATCTATCATTACCCGATAAATCTTGTATCAATTTTTGCTTGAAATCCACCATATAAACTTAGCGTTTCTTGTCCTAATTTTTTTGATTAATTTCTAAAAATCAATCCATTTTTATTAAGAATTTGTCTCGCATCTTGCGATATTTTTCTATAAAAAATTAAAGTATCCTCTATCGGAGAAAATAACGCCACATTAGGTTCAAATTTTTTTACAGAATCTGAAATTTCACCTCGCTCATCCATACCTATATATGGCGGATTAGATATAATAACATCATATTTTTCATCTACGAATTGATAATTTAAATAATCTTTTTGGACGAAATTAATCTCTACGCTATGTTTTTTTAGCATTCTCACAGGCTACATAAATAGCCTTTTCTGATATATCAAAAGATGTAATATTCGCATTGGGAAAATTTTTTTAGAATAATAGAAATCACACCACTCCCCGCTCCTACTTCTAAAAATATTGATAATGTTGTTATTATATTTTTTTATTGATACCTTCTATTGCTATTTCCAAGAGTTCCTCAGTTTCAGGCCTTGGAATAAGGACATTATCATCAATCATAAAAGAAAGCCCAAAGAAATCCACCTCCCCAAAATTTGCTGATATGGTTTTCCTTTTTCTAATTCTCCTAGATAGTTTTTTTAACAACCATTCCTTTTCATTATCAATCAACTCATTTTCAAATACTTTCTGCTGGATTTTTATTATATCCCAATTCTTTTTTTCTACAAAAAAATAGAAAAATATCACCCCCACTCTCAGAGGCTGTATATTTTTTTCAGAAAGTCTATTAATATACTCTCTTCGTAACTCACTAATTATCATTATCTTATAAAAACCAATTTAGTATCCGTAGAACGCTCTTCGTCAATATAATATCCCTCGTAATTAAATGCTTTCACATCATTTAATGTCTGGGCATTAGTCTCCGAACAAAAACGAACCATCAACCCGCGAGCGTGCTTCGTATAGACCACTATAGTTTTCAGTTTCCCATCTTTAATCTGCTGAAAATCAAAAATCTATCCATCTACCTTTCAACAACTTACGATTAATAACTTTACTATATTCATTACTTGCTAAATTAAGAATCAACTCTCCATCTTCCAATTGAGAATTGAATTCATTAGTTACTTTCTCAGTCCAAAAATCATAGATATTTTTATACTTATCAAACTGAAAAGGTCTCCCCATCTCCAATCGGTATAACATCACTCTATCGGAGGGTTTTAACAAGCCATACAACCCTGACAATATTCTATAATTTTTCTTGTAAATAGTTTATTGCATTTATTGATAAAGTATTAGCACTCAAACCTTTATATACTTCTCCCACAAATGCAAATAACGCAAATGTACTCTCGTCATCATTGGGGGTTGCTGTCCATTTTTGGTTTCGTTCCCAATTTTCATCCGCTAATTTTGATGATATTTCCATCAATTCGGATAGAAATTTAGGAGATTTTTTTCTTTCAGAAAAAGATTGTATAAACTCAGAATCCTTAATAAAAAAACCGGTGTTGTTGGAGACAAAAAATTCCGTAGAATTTTTTTAATATTCATTAATTTTGCAGGCGATGTTATTAACTTCATTTTTATATTTAAAATATTATCAATTAGATATTTAACTAAATTAACCTTAATTATCAGATGACAAATATTATTTTTTTCTACAAAAAATTTTGGTAATTCAGAAAAATAATTATATCTTTGCAAACACAAAAATCGCGGGGTGGAGCAGTAGGTAGCTCGTCGGGCTCATAACCCGAAGGTCGTAGGTTCGAGTCCTGCCCCCGCTACTAATCTTAATAGATAATAATACATCGCGGGATGGAGCAGTAGGTAGCTCGTCGGGCTCATAACCCGAAGGTCGTAGGTTCGAGTCCTGCTCCCGCTACTATTCAATTCTTATAAATACGCTATAAAGCGTATTTTTTTATACTCAAATTATATAACTGATACAAAGTAAGCATGTTGGTAAGTATCAAAAAATCCGAAGGTCCTATAAAAAAATAAGTACACGGCTAACTCCTAAGATTTATCCAAAAAAATCTTCTCTGAAAAAAATATTTAACAGCCTTTTCAGAAGAGGAAAAAAACAACAGACTCTACAGAAATATAAGAGCTGATATGTACGCTATTACTTCCATAATAAAAAGGAAAAAAATATACCCAAACCAAAAACTTATGATAGATTAATACCTATAATAAGACATACTACACTTACGGCCTTACAACAATATCTAAGAGATATAGATACAGAACTTCCCAATAATTACTCCTATCTATAAGAATAGATGATAAATTTCCTATATGGTTATTTTATAATTCATTAATTATCAATTAAATATATTAAAATTAAATTATAATTTGTTTTTATATTCTCTTTTTTTCTTACTCTTAAGAAGAGAATAATCCGTTTATTTATCGTATATTTGTCTGAGATTCCTAAATTTTTAGTCTTTTTTTCTCAAATCCAAAAATCACTATTTTTAGGAAATTTTATTTATAAACAACTATAAAAAAAGGAGAAATCTCCTTATATTTAGTCTCTACAAAATAGGAATTATGGAGCTTATTGATAATATACACAAAACTTTAGCTGAGGATTTACGTTCTACGCTTACGACGAATAGTCGTATGTCTATTGCGGCTTCTTGTTTTTTTCTATTTATGCCTATCAAGAACTCCGAAAAGAACTTGAGAATATTGACGAGTTACGTTTTTATTTTTTTACATCTCCAACTTTCATTACTGATAAGACAAACAAAGAACAGAGAGTTTTTTTATTCCACAACTAAATAGAGAGCGAAGCCTTACGGGAAGTGAATTTGAAATCCTCCTTCGCAATAAATTAACTCAGAAGGCAATTGCTCGTGAGTGTACTGAATGGGTACGTAAGAAAGTCCAATTTAAATCAAATTATACAAAGGAGAATATGATGGGCTTTGGTGTAGTGGACAACTACTCTTATATGCCGCTGACTGGATTCACTACTGTAGAACTCGGAGTAGAACGAGGCGACAATGCCTATACAATGATACAAAAAGCGGAATCTCCCTTTAGCGAACACTATATACAATTATTTGAACAACTCTGGAACGATAAGAGTCGGTTGCAAGATGTAACCAACGAAGTCATAGAAAGCATTTCGAGTGTATACAAAGAAAATCCGCCCGAACTGCTCTATTTTATCACCCTCTTCAATATTTTCCGTGAATTTTTAGATGATATTTCAGAAGATGTACTGCCCAATGAGGCTACGGGGTTCAAAGAAACCACTATATGGAAAAAGCTCTACAAGTTTCAGCAAGACGCTTCTCTTGGAATTATCAATAAATTAGAGAAATACAATGGCTGTATCTTGGCCGATAGTGTAGGATTGGGTAAAACCTTTACGGCTATTAGCGTCATTAAGTATTATGAATTGCGTAACAAGTCTGTCCTAGTTCTTTGTCCTAAAAAACTCTATGATAACTGGATTACCTACCGCAGTAATTACAAGAATAATCCTTTGGCTGCCGATCGTTTACGTTATGATGTGCTATATCATACAGATTTGGGTAGAAATCAAGGCTTGAGTAATGGGATAGACCTTGAGAAAATAAACTGGGGAAATTATGATCTTGTCGTAATTGATGAGAGTCACAATTTTAGAAATGGTGGAAAAATATCAACTGACGAAGATGATCTTAATCCACGAAAGAACCGCTATCTTCGCCTCCTTGATGATGTAATTCGTGATGGAGTTAAAACCAAAGTATTGATGCTTTCTGCAACACCAGTAAATAATCGATTTAATGACCTAAAGAATCAATTGCAGTTGTCCTATGAAGGTGATGTTGAATCATTCAATAAACTCCTAAACACAAAAAACTCTATTGATGATATCTTTCGTCAAGCACAATTGGAGTACAATCGTTGGTGCAAACTCCCCGAAGCAGAACGCTCTACAGAGGCTTTACTTGAATCACTTAGCTTTGATTTCTTTGAGGTACTAGATAGTGTGACCATCGCTCGCTCTCGCAGACACATTGAGCAATACTATGATATGACAGAGATAGGTGCCTTTCCTGAGCGTCTCCCTGTACAATCGAGTCGCCCTCAACTCACATTGGGTCAAGACCTTATTGACTATAACCAAATCTATTCTCATCTATCAGATTTGAATTTGGCGATTTATACACCTTCGGACTTTATACTCAAAAGCCGAATGGACAAATACATTACGATAGATGACCAAGGCAACATCAGTGGTTTAACGCGTTCAGGACGAGAATTAGGTATCCGCCGCCTTATATGTATCAATATGCTCAAACGATTGGAGAGTTCTATTCATTCTTTTCGTCTCACCTTAAAGCACCTCGTAACACTACTCGTATCCACTTTAAAAAAGATTGAGCAAGTAGAAAATGGCGAGCCTATTTCTGTAGAGGAACATAATTTTGATGAGTGCTTTGATACTGACGACCTCAACGATGAATTACTCATTGGTGGAGGAAAAACCTCTATTGACCTATGCGATATGGACTATCTTGGCTGGAAGAATTATCTCTTAGCCGATTTGAATCTTCTCCAATTTTTTGCTCGAAGAAACGGAAAGTATCACACCTGAGCAAGATGCCAAACTCCAGCGCCTGCTATCGGATATCGAGCAGAAAATAGCGCACCCCATCAATGCCGGCAATAAGAAAATTATTGTCTTCACAGCTTTCTCCGATACGGCAGAGTATCTATACGATGCTTTAGCAAAGACTATTCAAGAGCGACATGGCTTACACAGTGTTTTGATTACGGGGGGGATCGATGCACGCAGTACGCTGAAGTTACCACAACGCCACAAGATGACTTTCAACACTGCACTCACACTCTTCTCTCCTCGTTCTAAGGATAAGGAAACTCTTTTACCTAATGTTGCGGGTGAGATAGACTTGCTTATTGCCACTGACTGTATCTCTGAGGGGCAAAACCTACAAGATTGCGACTATCTAATCAACTATGATATTCATTGGAATCCCGTACGCATTATTCAGCGTTTTGGACGTATAGACCGTATAGGCTCACACAATGCTTGTATCCAGATGGTTAATTACTGGCCAGACATACAATTGGATGAATATATCAACCTCAAAGCACGAGTTGAAAACCGAATGAAGGTATCGGTAATGACTTCAACAGGTGATGATAATTTGCTATCCAACGAAGAGAAAGGAGACTTGGAATACCGTCGCAAACAGCTTGAGCGGCTACAGACGGAGGTTATTGACCTCGAAGAGATGGATACGGGAATCTCCATCCTTGACCTTGGTCTTAACGAGTTCCGACTTGATTTGCTGGACTATGTTAAGAAACATGGCAGTTTAGAGCAAACGCGTTTTGGCTTACATGCGGTTGTTCGGAGTACAGATTCTTTACCACCAGGGGTAATCTACATTCTCAAAAACCGAAACTCAGGGGTAAATATTGACCGCAAAAATCAATTACACCCCTTTTTACATGGTCTATATCTCTATGGATGGAGAAGTCGTGGTCAATCATTTACAGCCAAAAAAGATGTTAGATATCCTCAAACAATCTTGCCGCGGTCAATCTTCACCTTATACAGATTTGTGTAAAACTTTTAATCGAGAGACCGCCGATGGGCACCGTATGGATACCTACTCACAATTATTGGGGAATCTATCCAAAGTATCATTAATGTCAAAGAGCAGAGTGATGTACTGAGTTTTTTTGGAAGGGGCTTCGGGTGATTTATTCTCAAAAGAGATTAAAGGTTTGGACGACTTCGAACTCATTTGTTTTTTTCGTTGTAAGATAAATAAATTAGATGCTATATATGAAAAAAATAGATGGACCATTGCAGAACTGAAGAATTCTAGAGAATCTGAAGATAAAGTGGAATTCAAAAAAAGCTGAACATGGGAATGTATCCTATAACGGTAGTGATAAAACTAAAACTTCTGAAAAAAAGAAGATGTATTCTTGGTTATGTCGTTGCTTTTTGTAACGAAGGCGGAGGTACACTTGTGCTTGGTATGGAGGACAAATATCCTCATAAAGTAGTGGGTACGAATCAAAGTATAAATGCTATAGGAGAATTAGAAAGTAAAAATCTATAAAGATATAGGAATTCGACCAGATGTTTATGAGTTATATGAGGATGAAGTAGAGAAGAAAGGACGTGTTTTTAGTCATAGATGTTCCTGCCCGACCTATAGGTAAAGTGTTTAAGTTCGAAGATGTCGCTCTGATGAGGGTTGGTGAAGAACTACGCCCTATGTCTGACGAGATGCTTCGAAGTATTTGGTTGGAACAAGAGTCTGATTTTTCTGCTGAGATCTGCAAAGAAGCAACTCTAGAAGATCTATCAGAGGAGGCTATAGATATACTAAAGAGAAAAATATGCTACAAAACAGAACAATACCTCCTTTATTTCTCTACCTAACGAACAAGTGTTAAGTGATCTACATCTAGTGCTTAATGGTAAGATAAGTTATGCAGCCTTAATATTATGTGGTAAAGAAGAATCTTTAGAACGTTTTCTTCCTCAAAGTCGCATTGTGCTGGAGTATAGAAAAACAGAAAGCCTTATTCCTTATAATAATCGAATAGAGTATCTGAAACCTTTCTATATAATGATAGATCAGCTCTGGCATGATATTAATCTTAGAAATGATAAAATTGATGTCAATGAAGGCTCATATATCTTTAATATCCCATTTTTTTAATGAAGAAGTGATCCGTGAGGCAATCAATAACGCTGTAGCTCATCGTGATTATAGACGTACAAGTGAGACATTTATATTACAATACCAAGACAAGCTGGTTGTAAAGAATATGGGTGGCTTACCCTTGGGAGTAACTCAAGAAAACTTACTACGAGTACAAAGCACTCCACGAAATAGACTCTTAGCAGATGTCCTATCTAAAACGGGAGTTGTCGAGCGATCAGGACAAGGCGTTGATAAAATATTCAGAAATATGCTTTCAGAGGGTAAAGAAAAACCTGATTATTCTCATAGCGATGAATTTAGGGTCGAGCTACATCTATCATCTGTTGTTAAAGATTTGGCCTTTGCTCAGTTCATTGAGTCTGAACAAAGAGAGTTGCCTGAAGAAGAACAACTATCTGTTTTTGAAATCTTGGCTTTGAATCAGATCAGAGAAAATAAACGTGCTAATGTAGAGCCCTTGTTGATAGAGTCTTTACTAAAAAGAGGAATGATAGAGAAAAGAGGGAAAACCAATGGCATATATTATGTATTATCCAAGAGCTATTACGAATTTGCTGGTAAAGAAGGAGAATACACTCGACAAACAAACTGGACAGTAGATCAGGCATGGCCTGTAATACTTTCACACTTTGCTACCTTTAATAAAGCTAAAATGAAAGATTTTGAAACGATACTTCAAAATCATATGACCAGACGTCAGGTAAAGGATTTGATTAAGCAATTAGTAGAGACTAATGATTTACTAAAACTTGGGAAAGGCTCTGGAACTTACTATGTAATTAGCCCTCAATATTTTGAGAAACAGAAAATAATGATTGAGGCAGTTGGTATAGGCCTCAAGGCAATGCAAAAACAAAATGTCCAAAATTCGTCCAAAAAGGAAAGCAAAAATGAGTAATTTTGCAAGCAAGAACACTTTCAAGTTATTAATCTACAATAAGTTATAAACGTCCAAAACTTGTCCAAAAACCTATGTACGCACTACCCAATAGCACACTACTGAGTAAGCAGATACCGAAGAAGGCTATCTTTGAGAAATTCGCTTTGCCTACAGCTCAGCGACAGCGTATAGATACAGATATAGCCCGTATAGATATCATTGCACGCTTAGCACAGGATACACTTCCTGCTATAGCTGACGGAAAAAAAGGTGAAAGATATTCATATACTCTCCGTTAGTCTTAAAACGAAGGACTATCATCCTGACAGCATCAAGCTCTTGGCTCGCCTTATTCCCCAGCGTATGCTTTTTGTGTTGTGCTACCAGCAGCAGGCTCAGCTTGCCATCATTCACGAAGGGTTACATATCAGTAGTTGGAATACTCAGGACGAACTTCGTATCCCCTCAATGGACTTAATCTTGATGCACTATGGGAGCATTTGGTCGTTACTATTGGCGATATTTCTCTCAATACAGAGCAAACACTGAGTGAGCGGATTCAAAATAAACAAGAACAAGAACGGATAATCAAAGAAATTGAACAACTAGAGCGAAAAATAGACAAAGAAAAAAATCATTAGGAAAACAAATGCAACTTCGAAGTCAAGTGAATAAGCTAAAAAAAGAGGTTGATATTAGAATTTAAATGTTAGAAAAAAATAGAAAGTAAAGACAAGAAATGATTATAAAAGAAACAAGGATTAGTCTCAGCATCGCATAGCGAATTTACGCTCGAGGCATTAAGACAAATAGCACCCTCAGCATTCATCGAAGTGCGTGGAGAAGATGGACTACTTTTACATACAAAAATAAATTTTGATGTGCTCCGTGAACTATTGGGCGATACCATTGCTGATACCGACGAAGAGAGTTTTGGCTTTCAATGGGTGGGCAAGCAGACAGCAAAACGAGCAGCAGCAGAGCCTACACGCCATACCCTACGCCCCGTGGTAGAAGACAGCAAAGACTGGGACAATACCGAAAACCTATACATAGAGGGCGACAACCTCGAGGTACTAAAACTCCTACAGCGTGCCTACCTCGGCAAAGTAAAAAAATGATATACATAGACCCACCCTATAACACGGGCAACGACTTCGTCTATGATGACGACTTCGCTATGAGTAGCAAAGAAATGGATGAGGCTATGGGAAACCTCGATGAGGACGGCAACAGACTACGCAAGAACCTCGATACCAACCCCCGCTATCACTCCGACTGGTGCTCTATGATGTATAGCCGCCTGCTGATGGCACGTACCCTGCTCGCCAACGATGGCGTTATCTTTATTTCTATTGATGACAACGAAGTACACCACCTCCGAAAAATATGCGATGAGGTGTTTGGAGCGGGGAATTTCCTTGCACAAGTTGTTTGGGAAAGAGCGTATGCACCTATCAACCTTATGAAACATTTCTCCCCTTCACATGATTACATTGTATGCTATGCCAAAGATGTGGATTTGGCAATATGCAATGGTATTCCTCGAAGTTCTGAAGCTGATGCACGCTACTCAAATCCTGATAATGATCCTAGAGGTGTGTGGCAGTCAGATAACCTTTCAGTAGGTCCAGCTATAGAAGCGAATATCTATCCTATCACAACGCCCTCCGGGCGTGTGGTAGAGCCTCCAGCTGGGCGCAGCTGGAGTCTCTCGGCAAATGCATTCGCCGAGAGACTCCGTCAGAACCGAATATGGTTCGGTTCTGACGGTAATGGAGTACCTCGAATGAAACGTTTTCTTTCAGAACTACGCAAGACAGGTGTTACCCCTATGACTATTTGGAAGTACGAAGAGGTTGGACACTCTCAAGATGCAACTAAGGCTCTTGCTGAGATGTTTGATGGTAAGAAGTATTTTGACTATCCGAAGCCCGTTGATTTGATTAAGAGGTGTATATCCTTATACTCCTCCCCCGACTCCCTCATCCTCGACTTTTTTTCTGGCTCAGCCACTACTTCCCACGCCGTAATGCAACTCAATGCAGAGGACGGCGGTAAGCGTAAGTACATTATGGTGCAGTTGCCTGAGCAAACGCCAGAGAATAGCGAAGCACGCAAGGCAGGTTACAAGACAATTTGTGAGATTGGCAAGGAGCGTATCCGCCGTGCAGGGGCTAAGATACAGGCAGAACACCCAGAGGCTACCATAGACACAGGCTTCCGCGTGCTTCGTTTAGATTCTTCTAATATGGAGGAGGTATATTTCGAACCTGCTACATTAAGCCAAGAAAACATCTTCGCACAAGTAGATAGTGTAAAATACGACCGCACAGAACTGGACCTGCTCTTCGGTTGTATGGTAGATTGGGGAGTGCAGCTTAGCTACCCTCTTCGCAAGGAAGAAATTGCAGGTAAACACCTACATATTGTTAATGAGGGAGCCCTCGTGGCTTGCTTCGACAAGGAAATAAACATCGAAGCCATAAGCCATATTGCCGAAATGAAGCCACTGCGCGTCATCTTCCGAGAGTCTTGTTTTGCTACCGATGCCGATAAACTTAACATCTACGAACAGTTCAAGCAACTTTGCGGTTGGAACCAAGATGAGGTCTATAAGCGTATCCATGTCATTTAATAAAAAAGTAAAGAGCGTATGAAATTACAATACAAACATCAGAAATTTCAAGAAGACGCAGCACGAGCTGTTGTGGAGGTTTTTCATGGGCAGCCACTACAAGATGCTTTTTGCTTATCGTATGGACGTCGGTAAGGGCAAACTGGATTTCACAGAAGGCTTTCGCAACCACAACCTTGTACTCAACGATGATATGCTAACCCAAAATATCCGTCAAGTACAAATAAGTCAAGACTTACAGCCAATTGATAAAGTACAACGCGATGCCAACGGCACACTAGCACTCAGCATCGAGATGGAGACTGGTACGGGTAAAACCTATACCTACATAAAAACAATGTACGAACTTCATAAGCACTACGGATGGACAAAATTTATCATCGTTGTACCCAGCGTGGCTATTCGTGAAGGGGTCATCAAGAGTCTTGAGACAATGGCTGACCATTTTGCGGAAGAGTATGGCGAGCGTATGCAACACTTTGTCTATGACAGTGCACGGCTCACCGCGATTGATCAGTTTGCTTCCGATTCAAAGATACATGTGATGGTCATCAATACCCAAGCCTTCAACGCTACAGGAGCAGATGCCCGACGTATTACAATGAAGTTAGAAGATTTTGCTTGGCGCAAGCCGATTGATGTGATTGGCCAGACACGCCCCATTCTTATCATTGACGAACCGCAAAGCGTACTTGGAGCGGATAAAAAGAACAAAACTCGCGAGGGATTGAAAAATTTTAATCCTCTCTTTACGCTTCTTTATAGTGCTACACACCGCAAAGATGATATCTACAACCAAGTGTATCGCCTTGATACTATTGATGCTTTCAATAAACGCCTTGTTAAAAAAATTGAGGTGATGGGAGTAGAGCAAGTGGGAACAACAGCTACCAATGGTTATCTATATCTTGATGCCATCGTCCTTGCAAAGAAAAAAGGCGGAGCCCCAAGGGCGAGAATTAGCTTTGATGCCACGACTAAGGTAGGTTTGCGGTCAGCCACACGCATAGTAGATGAAGGATTTGATCTTTATGCAGAGAGTGGAGAGATTGAGGCTTACCGAAATGGCTATATCATAGAACGAATTGATGGGGCAAAAGGCTGCATTCGCCTAAGTAGCGGGCAAGAAATCTATGAAGGGCAGGCAATAGGTGCTATTACTGAGGATATACTTCGCCGTATACAAATCCGAACCACAATACAAAAACATTTTGAACGCGAGCAACAACTCTATAAGCAGGGAATCAAAGTATTAAGCCTATTTTTCATCGACGCAGTAGAAAAATACCGTATCTATGAAACAGGAGGCGAGACACGCAAGGGACGCTGGGCTGAAATCTTCGAGGAAGAGTACCTCTCTGTTTATAATGAGACGATACAAAACCTCTTTATAGATAAGGAGTACAGAGAATACCTCGACAAAATAAGTCCCGAGCGCACACATGCCGGCTACTTCTCTCAAGATAAAAAAGGAAAGATGATAGACTCGAAAGTGAAACGCGGAGAAACAGCATCAGGCGATACAGATGCCTATCAACTGATTATGCGAGATAAAGAGCGTTTGCTCTCATTTGCCGAGCCCACACGCTTTATCTTCTCTCACTCTGCCCTAAAGGAGGGTTGGGATAATCCCAATGTATTCCAAATCTGCGCACTCAAACAGAGTGATAGCGAGATAAAAAAGCGTCAAGAGGTGGGGCGTGGCATGCGCCTATGCGTTAATCAGCAGGGAGAGCGTCAAGATAGCGACCTATTGGGAGATGGAGTATATGATACAAATATACTCACAGTCATAGCTAATGAGAGTTATAAAGATTTCTCCGAAGCACTACAAAAGGAACTTGCAGAGAGTATTACCTCTCGTGCGGTGTTGGTTACAACAGCATTGTTTACAGGGTAAAACTATTATCAAAGCCAACGGAGAAAAGCAAAAAAATTAGTGAATCTCAGGCGGTGGAGATTATGGAAGAACTTATCTCTGCAGGCTATATTAAAAAACAAAAGCTAACGGAGAAGTACTTCGAGGATAAAAGAACTGGCACAATACAGCTTGGCGAATGGCAAGGAGAACAAGATGCCATCATCAAGGAACTAGATAAGGTATTTAATCCAGAAGCGCTTAAAGTAGATAATGGGCGAGGAAAAGAAACTGCTAAGTTTCAAGCTGATCGATTTGCCAAGAAGGAGTTTCAAGACTTATGGAAACTCATCAATAGCAAGACCTACTATGAGGTGAATTTTGAGACAGAAGGATTAATTCAGAAAGCTATTGCTGGACTAAATGAGTCTCTCCATGTTACAGAAATACATATTGCCATTACAGCTGGTACATTGGCAAACATTAACTCAAAGGAGGAACTTGAAGAGGGGCGTGCTATGCAAGTAGGCACAACACGAAATGTGAAGGTAAACGAAGCGGTGGCGAGTGGAGTTCGTTACGACCTTGTTGGAGAGTTAGTACATCGTACAGGATTGAAACGCAGTACGATAGCCACTATACTTACAAGCATTAATTCTGAGACTTTTGGAATGTATCACAAGAACCCCGAGGAGTTCATCATTCGTTCCAGCAATATCATCAATGAGCAGAAAGCCATTGCAGTGATAGAACATATCACTTACCATAAAATGAATCAAGAATACGATGCAAGTATATTCTCAGGACAAGAACTCCGTGGGCGTATCGGCATCGATGCCATACAGAGTGAAAAAAATCACTTTATGACCTCGTTGTCGTGGATAGTCAAGGAGTTGAAAAGCGTTTTTGCTGAAGAGTTAGAGCAACAGGATGCTGTCGAGGGTTTATACCAAGCTACCTCGTGGCTTCTATATCAATACGCCTGTAGGCAAGTATAATCCTGATTGGGCAATCGTATTCCGAGAAGGAGAAGTGAAGCACATCTACTTCGTAGCAGAGACTAAGGGCTCAGAGGATATCACCCAGCTCCGAGCAGTCGAACATGCTAAGATAGAGTGTGCTAGTCGTCACTTTGCCTCTATCTCTGATAGCAAACTCAAGTTCGGAGTAGTCAAAAACTATAAGACATTGTATAATAAGGTAATGCAGGAGTAATCTACGCTTAAAAAAACCCTTATATAGATTTATACGAAAGCAATTAATATTGGGGAAAAAGTAACCTATTATGATAAAAAAACAATCTATGAATGAACAAAAATAATATACTACACTTTTGGAGAGATATTGAAATTTTTAATCTCCTAACTTTCCCAAAAGCCAATCAAGGGCAAGGAAGACTTTATCCATTGAAGACCTTTTCTTCATTACCTTGGCAACAAATTCGCTCAACAGAGAAAAAAACAAAAAAATGGAGCTACACTCTATTCTTCGGTAAAAATTCCTCAAAAAAACGATAGTAGCATATGTAGACAATCTGCTAAAAAAATAAAGTAAAAGAAGAATGGGAAGAACCTATTGATGGGTACACTTGTTTGTCCTGTATCAACCTTGATGAAAAAGGAAAACCCAACTTCAAAAAGTTATACAATAGCAAGTTATGTGATAGGATTAACGCTTCTTCTAAGAGGGAAAGATTTATCTCTTGTAAAAGAAAAAAATTAGAAGAAAGTAGTTTAAAAATTTTTTTAGAAAGGTACAATATACCTCAATTTAATGAAGCTAAAGAAGAACTACCAACAGGCGATACTGTTTCTTGGGAACATATCAAAAAAATGAAATAGCCTACTTAAAAGAAGAAAAATCCTTGGCTCACGCAAGATATTGAAGTGTATGTTCTTGAAAGACAAATTAAAAAAAGATAACAAATCTGAAGTTCCTTTCCTAAATAGTTTTTTTCTTAGATGATTTGAACAGACTCATTTCTTCTAATGATTTTTAGTCCTACTTTACAAAAGTTATTTAAGTCTTTCTGCAACTGATAAAAAAACAAGATTTAATACAAAAACAAACAATATTTATTTAACACTATAAATCCACAAAAATCTTACAGCAGGTAGATGGCCATCAAAAAAACAGAATATGGCTTATGCACCGCACAAATGGGAGCTGTAAATACTATTTTTTTCGGAACTTGATAATTTTGGGATACAAGGTGTAAATGGACCTCCAGTACAGGCAAAAACAACTTTACTTTTTAGATGTTATTGCAGAAATTATTGTAAGAAGAGCTAAAGTTTTGGTTAATTTAGGTTGTGATAAGCTATTTAATGGATATCAAAAAAAGTAGATAAAAGTGATTCTTCTTATCTTTTTATATACAAACTTGCTCCTAAATTGCTTAACAATTTTGGAATAGTAGTAACAAGTAACAATAACTCAGCAGTAGAAAAATATCAGTAAAGAGTTGCCACAAGCAGAAAAAAATTGACAAGAACTCTTTTCCTGAAGCAGACTATTTTGCTGATTGTGCCTCTAAGATAACCGATAAGGAAAAATTGGGGCGTTTTGGCTGCTGCTTTGGGTAACTCTACTAACAAAATTGATTTTTTTACAATAACTTCTGGAAAAAAACTGTAATGAAAATGAAATGGATTTTTCTACAATATTAAAAAAGAACCTTGATAATGAAGCTGAAAATCGAGAACTTTTCAACAATTCTGTAAAAGAATTCAAACAATTGTTGTTGTCTTTTGAAGAGTTTAAGGAGAGAGCTGGTAACCAATATTTAGAGAATAATAAGCCCAAAGATATAAAAATCTACTTTTTAAGCTTAAGACTCTTTTTAAATTATCTTATTACGAGAGTATCCTCTCCAAAAAAACAAAGTAAGTGATAATAATTTAGAAGAACTAATCAATAAATATGAGATTGAAACAAAAAAATCTATTCAATGAGGAATTTACTTCTAAAGACTTAAAAAGAAATACACTTACTTAGTCCGTATCATTCTGAAAAAAAGTAGCTACCTTTACGTAGCCAAATTTTTTTCTAAAAAGCATTAGAAATACACAAATACGCTATCTTAGCTAATGCTAAGAAATTTAATAATAACCTAAAATCATTCTTTGAAATAATTTTTAGGAAGAGCTACAGTTTCTAAGGAACTGACAAGTATTTTATGGGATTCTTTCTTCTTATGTGTTCCTGTTGTCTCTACCTCCTTAGCTTCTGCAAAGTAGACTTTTTCCCCAATATTGATAAGAATCAAATTGGATGGTTACTTATTGATGAAGCGGGACAAGCTACTCCACAATCTGCGGTAGGACTCATACAGCGTTCTAAGAGATGTGTAATAGTAGGAGACCCGCTACAAATAGAACCTGTGGTTACAATATCTAAAAAAATTTAGTCAATAAATTCAGAAATGACAAGGGTGTTTCAGAAGTATGGTCTCCTTATGCGTCTTCTGTTCAAAAGTTAGCTGACAGAATTTCTGTTTATGGTACTAAAGTAGATGAAAACACTTGGACTGGCTTCCCTCTCAGAACACACAGAAGATGTCAAGACCCTATGTTTTCTATAGCTAATAAAATTGCATACCTAGATCAAATGGTATTGGGTACCCCTACAAAGGAATCATCAGAAAAATATTTGGGAGTTTCTTATTGGTTTGATGTAGTAGGAGGTGGAGAAGGAGATTCTCAAGTAATAAAAGAAGAAATAGAATTCCTCTCACAAAAAAATAGCAGAATTAAGAAGAACATACCAAGGTAATATTTATGTAATTTCTCCTTTCAAAAGCCGTAGCTAAAGAATGTGATAAAGTATTAAGAGAAAAGTTTAATGACTCAAAAATACTTTGTGGCACTATTCATACTTTTCAAGGAAAAGAAGCTGATGTAGTATTCTTAGTTTTAGGTAGCCAACCCAATAGGGATGGTTCTCGCAGATGGGCTTCTGAGAAACCTAATATGCTCAATGTTGCTGTAACACGGGCTAAAAAAACGCTGTTATATCATAGGAAATAAAAAAATTATGGATAAAAACATCCTATATTTTTCCATAGCAGATGAAATACTAAATACCTCTGCTCATCCTATTATATAAATTCTCCAAAATCACAATTATTTTTTTCTAAAAAAATTTGATATTTTAGAAAAAAATCATTATATTTGCACTCGAATATGAGACTGAATACACCTTTTTATGAGTTAAAAAAACAGCATATTATTTGCTGAGAAATTATATTTTTTTATTAGTGAAATCATCTTTTGATTTCACTTTTTTTCGATAAACCATTAATTAAAATAAAAAAATGCTTACTATTACAGACCTATCTAAGGAACAAATTTTACAAATTTTAGATGAAGCCGTAGCCTTTTCTCAAGGAAAAACAAGCGAAGGTGAAAGGACAAGTTTTTGCCTCCAACTTATTTTTTTGAAAAATAGCACTAGAACGAAAAACAAGTTTTGATGTAGCAGAAAGAAAAATTGGGGCTAAATGTAGTTCCGTTTGATGCATCTACAAGTTCTATCAATAAGGGGAAAGTCTCTATGATACGGTAAAAAAACTCTGGAAAGTATCGGAGTACAACTTTTTGTGATACGACATACTCAGAATGATTACTTTAAAAGAATTAGAAAATATAAAAAGGAGCCATCGTAAATGGTGGAGACGGCACAGGTAATCATCCATCGCAATGCATGCTGGATTTACTGACAATCTATCAAGAATTTGGAAAAATTTGAAGGGCTTAAAGTAGGTATTGTTGGAGATATAAAACATAGTAGAGTAGCAAATTCGGATGCCGATGCTCTCCGTAAATTGAGGGGCAAAAAGTCTATTTTTCAGGACCATCAGATTGGTTCAGCGAAGGGGAAATCATCAATGGAACTTTCCTTCAATTAGACCATTTGATAAAGGAAGTAGATGTGCTAATCTTACTCCGCATACAACACGAGAGACACAATGAAAAAAATGAACTACTCTCTTGAAAGCTATCACAGAAAAATATGGTCTTACCAAAGACCGAGAAAAAAACTAATGAAACCCAACTCCATTATCATGCACCCAGCACCAATTAACAGAGGGGTGGAAATAGATACAGATTTGGTAGAATGCCAACGCTCACGAATCTTCAAACAAATGGAAAAATGGCGTTTTTGCAAGAATGGCAATTATAAAAAAAGAGCTTTGGAGCAAAAAAAGGAATCTTATTTGAATAATAACAATCTTAAAAAAAGTAAAAAAATATGAAAAATCATCAAAAATGGTAAAATCCTTGATTCCCAAAGGGAATCTCATCGCAAAAGATTTATTGATAGAAAACGGAATCATTACGGAAATTTCGGACAAAAATAGAAAAAAATAATGCTGAAATCATTGATGTAAATGGAAAATTCATCAGCCCGAGCTTCATAGATGTCCATGTTCATCTGCGTGAGCCAGGAGGAGAGCATAAAAGAAACCATAGCAACAGGGTCTCATGCTGCCGCAAAAGGGTGGATATACAACTATCTGCCCAATGCCTAATACCAATCCTGTGCCCGATAGAGCCGAGCGTTTTGATGATTTATTAAAAAGAATACAAGAATCTTCCGTAGTGAAAGTAAGACCTTACGGAGCCATTACCGAAGACTCCAAAGGACAGAAACTCACCGACTTCAAAATATTAAAAGAAAAAGGTGCCGTAGGCTTTACAGATGATGGCGTGGGAATCCAAGAAGCAAAAGTAATGTATGAAGCAATGCACGAAGCTCAAAAAGTAGAACTCCCCATCGTGGCACACTGCGAAGATAATTCATTGATTCTCGGCGGATGTATCCACGATGGTAAAAAATCCCAAGAATTAGGACTTAAAGGTATCCCTAGTGTCTGCGAATCAGTCCATATCGCTCGTGATATTCTATTAGCTGAGGCCACAGGGGCTCACTACCATGTATGCCATGTCTCTACAAAAGAATCTGTAAGAGTAATAGCGGATGGCAAAAAAGCAGGAATTAATGTAACAGCAGAAGTGTCTCCGCATCACTTGGTACTTACCGAAGAGGATATCCACGAGACTGATACCAACTACAAGATGAACCCTCCTCTCCGTGCAAAAGAAGACCAAGAAGCCCTCATAAAAGGTATAGAAGAGGGCATCATAGACTGTATAGCGACCGACCATGCACCTCACACAGAAGAAGAAAAAGGTAGAGGAATGTACGAATCCCCTTTCGGAATCGTTGGCTTCGAGACGGCATTCCCCGTGCTATACACCAAATTCGTAAAAAACAGGTAGATGGTCTCTAAAACAACTAATAGATTGGATGACCATAAAAACCAGCAGAAGTCTTCAAACTAACAAAAAGTAGGAAAAATAGAAATAGGCTACTTTGCCGATTTTACGATTATCGACCTTGATAAAACTGAAAAAGTTGATAAAAACACCTTCGTATCCAAAGGAAGAAATACTCCTTTTGATGGTTGGGAATGCACAGGATGGCCTATCGCGACCTTCGTAAATGGCGAAAAAAAGTTTATTAATTTTTTTAAGATAAAGAAATTTAATAGTACGCAAAAATTATTAATAAAAGAGTTGTTTTAATAATATGAATAATAAAAAACTAATCTTAGAATCTGGCGAAATATTCTATGGAGAAGGCTTCGGAGCCAATCAAGATACCGCTGGCGAAGTGGTCTTTAATACAGGTATGACAGGGTATCAAGAACTCCTCTCCGACCCCTCCTATTGTGGACAAATCGTATGCATGACTTACCCACTCATCGGAAATTATGGTATCAATAGAGACGACTACGAAAGTATCGAGCCCTCCATCAAAGGGTTAATCGTGAAAGAACTCTGCGACCTACCTTCTAATTTCCGAACTCAAATGACTCTGGACGAATTATTCAAAAAGAAAAAACTATCGGGAATCTCAGGGATAGACACGCGTAAATTAACAAAATTAATCCGTAATAAAGGAGTAATAAAAGGTAAAATAGTAGATGCTTCCGCTGATGACGAAAAAATCATTAACGAACTGAAAAATACCAATTTTCCTACCAACCAAGTGGAAAATGTATCCACAAAAACTTCCTATGCTAGCCCAGGTAGAGGATTCAAAGTGGTGCTTATGGATTTCGGCTCCAAACACGGTATAATCAGAGAATTATCCCAAAGAAACTGCGATATTACAGTAGTCTCACAAGATACCTCCGCAGAGGAAATACTAATGCTAAACCCCGACGGAATAATGCTATCAAATGGTCCTGGCGACCCTGCCGATGTACCACACATACACGAAACAATCCGAAAATTATTAGGAAAGGTGCCTATCTTCGGAATTTGTTTAGGGCATCAAATGATTGCCTTAGCGTGTGGTGCCAAAACATTCAAACTAAAATTCGGACATAGAGGTGGAAATCATCCAGTATTGGACTTAGAAAAAAACAAAGTATCCATAACCTCCCAAAACCACGGATATGCTGTGGATAGAGATAGCCTAAAAGATACCGACTTGATAGAAACTCACATCGCCCTAAACGATAAAACCAACGAAGGAGTAAGACACAAATACTACCCTTGTTTCTCTGTGCAATACCACCCAGAGGCAAGCCCAGGTCCAGAGGATGCCAACTACCTCTTCGATGAGTTTATTGAATTGATGGAGAATTTTAAAAAAACATTAAAAACAACAATCACACTTAAAATAATGAAACGCACAGATATAAAAAAACTATTTTTGGTTATTGGTTCGGGGGCCGATAACTATCGGGCAAGCAGCCGAGTTTGACTATTCAGGAACGCAAGCCTGCCTCTCTCTAAAAGAAGAAGGCTATAAAGTGATTCTGATAAACTCTAACCCAGCAACAATTATGACTGATGTGGAAATCGCAGATAAAGTCTATATAGAACCTATCTCGCTGGAATTTGTAAGTACCATTATCCGAAAAAGAACGACCTGACGCCCTACTACCTACATTAGGGAGGACAAACAGGACTCAATATGGCGGTAGAATTAGAAAAGGCGGGAATTTTAAAAGAATGTAAAGTAGAGGTTTTAGGAACAAAAACTTTCCGCCATCAATCGTGCCGAAGACAGAGACCTATTCCGCGAACTAATGAGAGAACTCGGCGAACCAGTACCAGAGTCCGATATCGTAAATACCGTAGAAGGGGCCTTGGCATTCGCTAATAAAATCGGATACCCCGTGATTGTTCGCCCTGCATTCACAATGGGAGGAACAGGAGGTGGTATTGCCTCTAACGAAACTGAACTCACCGAAATCGCCGAACTCGGATTAAAACATTCACCTGTTACCCAATGTCTTATAGAAAAATCCATCGCTGGATTTAAGGAAATAGAGTACGAAGTAATGAGAGACTCCAACGACAATGCCATTGTGGTTTGTAATATGGAAAACATTGACCCTGTTGGCGTGCATACAGGGGATTCTATCGTCGTAGCTCCGTCTCAAACTTTGTCCGATAGAGAATATCAACTTCTTAGAAATGCATCTCTAAAAATTATCCGTGCATTAGGCATTGAGGGAGGCTGTAATGTACAACTCGCCCTTGACCCATACTCTTTTGATTATTATGTAATTGAAGTAAATCCAAGAGTGTCTCGCTCGTCTGCCTTGGCAAGTAAAGCTACAGGATACCCAATTGCGAAAAATCGCTGCAAAAATCGCCGTAGGGCTTACCTTAGATGAGATTATGAACCCCGTAACGGGAAAAACCTATGCCTGCTTCGAGCCTGCTTTGGACTATGTAGTTACCAAATTCCCTCGTTTCCCTTTTGACAAATTTGAAACTGCAGACAGACGCCTATCCACTCAGATGAAGGCGACAGGTGAAGTGATGGCAATCGGTAGAAACTTTGAAGAATCTCTGCAAAAAGCTATTCGTTCCCTTGAAACGGGAATTCAACACATTGGATTAAAGAAAAAACAAGCCGAGGAACTCACTGCCGAGGATATAGAGAGAAGAATAAGAATCTGCGATGACGAGAGATTATTCATCATCGGTGAAGCTTTGAGAAGAGGCTACGACTGGGAGCAAATCGTAGAATGGAGTAAGATTGATAAGTTTTTCATTTGGAAAATCAAAAAACTTATTGATTTTGAACAAATCTTATCCAAATTGAAAGAAGTTCCTCATAATGAACAAATTGAAATTATCACTAAAGCTAAAAAAAGTTAGGTTTCTCGGATATTAATATTGCTCATCATTGGCAAAAAACTCAGCGGGAGGTGTTCAATTTCAGAAAGGAAAACAAAATAATGCCAACCTATAAAATGGTGGATACTTGTGCCGCAGAGTTTGAGTCAAACACTCCTTATTTCTACGGAACTTATGAAGAAGAAAACGAGTCTATCGTAAGCAACAAGGAAAAAATTATTGTTTTAGGGTCTGGGCCAATCCGTATTGGACAAGGCGTGGAGTTTGACTATGCCACTGTGCATTCCGTTTGGGCAATTAAAGAAATGGGATATGAAGCCATCATCATTAATAATAATCCTGAAACGGTATCCACAGATTTCTCCATTTCGGACAAGCTATACTTTGAGCCACTCACCGAAGAAGATGTGATGAATATCATTGAATTAGAAAAAAACCTAAAGGCGTAGTAGTACAATTCGGTGGACAAACAGCAATTAACTTAGCTGATAAATTGGAGGCTCACGGTGTAAAAAAATTCTGGGAACTTCGTTAGAGGATTTAGACAGAGCCGAAAAACAGAGATAAATTTGAAAAAAAGCATTACAAGACTTAGATATACCACAACCAAAAGGAAAAACCTCTACTTCCAAAGAGGAGGCTATTCTCATTGCAGATGAAATTGGTTATCCTGTATTGGTTCGTCCAAGTTATGTGCTCGGTGGCCGTGCAATGGAAATTGTTTATAACGAAAAGGAACTCGCTCACTATATGGAAAATGCTGTGGAGGCAAGCCCAGAGCACCCAGTTCTTATTGACCGATATCTAACGGGAAAAAGAAGTAGAAGTAGATGCCATCTGCGATGGAGAAACAACTATCATCCACGGTATTATGGAGCATATAGAGAGAGCGGGAGTGCATTCTGGAGACTCTATTGCTGTGTATCCGCCACAAAACCTCACTCAGAAGCAAATTGATACCTTAGTAGATTACACCCAAAGATTAGCCAAGGGACTGAATATTATAGGGTTAATGAATATCCAATATGTAATTTCTGAAGGGGAGGTATTCGTGATTGAGGTGAATCCGCGTTCGTCTCGTACGGTGCCATTCTTATCTAAAATCACGGATGTACCAATGGCAAAATTGGCTACAAAAGCTATTTTAGGAGCAAGATTAAGAGATTTAGGCTACAAAAATGGGCTTGTACCAAATAAAGATGGAGTGTATGTGAAAGTTCCTGTATTTAGTTTTAGTAAATTGTCCAAAGTGGATATCTCCCTCGGCCCAGAGATGAAATCTACGGGTGAGGTAATGGGAAAAGACCAAACATTAGAAAAAGCTCTCTACAAAGGACTAATAGGTGCTGGCAGAAAAGTACCTACCCACGGAGCAATTCTCTTCACCGTGTCTGATAAAGATAAGGCTGAAGCCGTAGAATTAGCAAGAAGATTCAGTGATATTGGATTCCGAATTTGGGCGACAGAAGGCACTGCAAAAATATTTCAACGAGCACAGTGTAAGCACCAAAAATAGGGTTACAAAAATCTCCGAAGAGGAAGTGAATCTGATAGACCTTATCCATAAAGGAAAAAGTGCAATATGTGGTAAATACCACGACAAAGGGCAAACAATCTGAGAGAGATGGTTTCCAAATACGCCGTATGTCAGTAGAAAAATGGAGTACCTTGTCTCACTTCTATGGATACGGTAGCTGCTATTCTGAGAGTAATTGAAAGTAGAATTTTTCAAAAATAGAAGCAATGTAGAATAAATAAAAAAAGACACCTTTGAAATTAGGTGTCTTTTTTTTATGCCCTAATTTTAAATTTAAAGATGAAAAAAAGCAGACTAAAAAGCCTGCTTTTTTTATTTTAAGGATTATTTATCTTTCTTTTCCTCTTTTTTTGAGGTTTTGGAAGAAGAACTTTTCTTGAAAGTTTCATTTTTTTGGCGATTGTCATAGCCCATAAATTTCACTTCTACTTCATCTCCTTCTTTATAAGGCACTTTATCTGTTCGTTTCCAATCAATTTCGGAAATATGTAGCAATCCTTCTGTTCCTTTTGCTAACTGTATGAAAGCACCGAAATCCATAATTTTAACAACTTTTTCAGTATAAACCTCGCCTACTACTGGTACGAAAGCAATTTGTCTAATAGCAGATATTGCCTCATTAATACCCTCTCTATCAGTTCCCGTAATTTCCACTCTTCCGATTTCTTCAATTTCCTCAATAGAAATTACAGTATTCGTATCTTTTTGTAATTGTTGAATATTTTTTTACCACTTGGCCCAATCACCGCTCCAATAAACTCTTTCGGAATTTCTATTACCTCTAATTTCGGAGCATGAGGTTTCACATCTGGTTTTGGTTGAGCAATTGTTTCAGTAATTTTTTTCCTAAAATATGTAATCTACCTTCTTTTGCCTGCATCAAAGCTTTTTTTCCATAATATCCATAGAAAGCCCTTGTATCTTGATATCCATTTGGCAAGCAGTAATACCATCTGCAGTTCCCGTTACTTTAAAAATCCATATCTCCTAAGTGGTCTTCATCTCCTAATATATCAGAAAGTACGGTCCATTTACCAGACTTTTCATCAGTGATAAGTCCCATAGCGATACCTGAAACAGGCTTTGTGATTTGTACCCCTGCATCCATAAGTGCTAATGTACCTGCACAAACGGTAGCCATCGATGACGAACCATTAGACTCTAAAAATATCAGAAACAACGCGAATCGTATATGGATTATCTTGCGGAATTACAGCTTGTAAAAGCTCTCTGAGCCAAATTTCCGTGTCCTACCTCTCTTCTTGAAGTCCCTCTCAATGGTCTTGCCTCACCTGTTGAAAATGGAGGAAAATTATAATGTAAGAAGAACTTTTCGTCATGCTGAGTAATTACGCTATCAACAAGGTTGGCATCTTTAGTAGAACCGAGAGTTACAGTAGTTAGAGATTGAGTTTCGCCACGCGTAAATATCGCAGAACCATGAGCACCAGGTAGATAGTCTATCTCCGACCAAATAGGACGAACAGTGAATGGGTCTCTACCATCCAAACGGATTTTTTCCTCTAAAATCATCTGACGCATCGCCTCTTTCTCCACATCATGGTAGTAGATTTTAGCAAAAGGCGTTACTCTTTCCAATTCCTCTTCATCTTCGGCATACTGAGTTAAAAATTCGTTTAAAACAGCTTCAAACTTCTCTCCTCTTTCTTCTTTTGTAGAAGGAACTTTTGCGACTTGATATACTTTATCGTAGCATTCTTTCCATACTTTTTCTCGAATTTCTTCGTCATGCTCTTCGTGACAATATTCTCTTTTTCGGGAATGCCTTACCTACCTTCTGAGCTAATCTTTCTTGTGCTTCAATTTGGATTTTTATCTCTTCGTGAGCAAACTTAATAGCCTCCAACATTTCCTGCTCGGAGATTTCTTTCATTTCTCCCTCTACCATCACGATAGAATCTTTGGTAGCCCCTACCATTATGTCTATATCGGCTTTCAAAAAGGTTTTTCGTAGCTTGGGTTGATGGATAATTCACCATCAATTCTCACGACTCTCACCTCCGACATTGGACCATTAAAAGGTATATCAGTGATAGCCAACGCGGAGGAAGCTGCCAATCCTGCCAATGCCTCAGGCATTACCTCCTTGTCATAAGAAATTAAGGAAATCATCACTTGTACTTCAGCATGGAAATCATCAGGGAACAATGGTCTTAGCACTCTATCCACTAATCTCATCGTAAGAACTTCATCATCCGATGGCTTGGTCTCTCTACGGAAAAAAATTACCGAGGGATACGTCCTCCTGCATAGAATTTTTTTCTCTATAATCTACAGTTAGCGGTAGAAAAATCCACGCCGGGATTTGCGTCTTTCGCTGCTACTACGGTAGCCAACAGCATTGTTCCGCCACATTTTACAACTACGGCACCATCGGCTTGCTTTTGCCAATTTCCCCGTCTCAATAGTTATCTCCCTACCATCTTTCAAAAATGATAGTCTCAGTGATTGCTTTTGGTGCATTCATAAATCTAAACTTCTAATTATGCCCCGTATTGGGCAAGGGTTACTATTTAAACTCTTTAAATATTCGTGGCAAAGATAATGATTTTTTTATTATATATATATCAAGATATGGATTATTATTTTTTTATACCTCCATAGTCTGACTCTAATACTAAACTTAGTAAAAAAACTCGTTAATTTACAAAAAAATATATGATACGAATCTTTTTATTGACCATATTCTTTACATTTAACCTATTTTTTTAGTCAGAAATTAAACAATATACAATCGGGCGAGAGTATCTCTTATAGGATACATTATGGTTTTATCACAGCGGGAAGTACCAAATTATCAAGTAATTACACTACTTACAACGGGATACCGCACCTCTACGCAAAGGGTGTAGGACAGAGTTCTGGAATTGTTAGTACTTTCTTCAAAGTCAATGATTTATACGAAAGTTTTATTAACATTGAAACAGGATTACCAAGTTACTATGTCCGAAATGTGAGCGAAGGTAACTACAAACAACACTTACAAACTACCTTTAATCACCAAAATCATACATTAAAAATTAATCGATATAAAAAAACTCAAAAAAAGAACCAAAAAAACATAAAAATTTCCTAATGGAGTACAAGATATGCTATCTGCTTTTTATTATTTAAGAAGTTTAAATAATAATCAACTAAAAAAATCGGTGATATTATTAATCTTAATGTTTGGATTGACGACGAAATATTTCCATTCCAACTAAAAAAATAATAGGAACGGAAAAACATAAAAAAACAAAATTTGGGAAAAATCAATTGCTTGATAATCAAACCTTTTGTAATAAGCGGACGAGTTTTTTTAAAGACAAAGAAGGGGTAACACTATGGGTATCCAATGACCAAAAATCACCTCCCTATAGCCATCAAGGCAGAACTCGCTGTAGGCTCTCTTCGTGCAGATATTAGTAATTTTTCCAACATTAAATATCCACTTAATTTCAAAAAATAACCATCTCACAACCTCCTCATTTGCAATAAAAAAATTAACTTTGCAGACAAAGATTTATTGAAAATGAAAAACACTCCTCTCCTACTACTAGGCCTATTTCCGATTACTTTTTATGCCCAAAAAGACTCTACAAAAATCAATCACCTCCACGAAGTAGAAATCTCATTCCAACGAAAAAAAAGTAACGACCTATCTTCAGTGAATATCTCTACTAAAAACGCCAAAAATGTAGTAAATATTTCGGGAGGAGTAGAGGGAATTTTGAAAATGTACCCAGGGGTTAATTCCAATACAGAACTATCCTCTCAATATATGGTACGAGGGGGGAACTATGATGAAAATCTTATATACATAAATGATATTGAGATATATAGACCTTTCTTAATACGAAATTCTCAACAAGAAGGGCTGAGCATCATTAATCCCGATATGGTAGATATTGTGAATTTTTTTCTGCTGGTGGATTTGAAGCTAAATATGGTGACAAAATGTCCTCTGCACTCAATATTTACTATCGCCAACCCACACAAAAGGAATTTTTAGGTGAAATTAGTCTCATCGGTGGAAGACTCACAAATGGATTTTTGTCAAGAAATAAAAAGCTATCAGCTATCAGTTCCGTAAGATATAGGAATACAAACCTTATTCTTAACACCTTGAATGAAGAAACCGATTTCAATCCACAATATATTGATTTTTCAATTTTTTTATAAATTACAATCTCAATAAAAAAATGGAAATTATCATTCTTAGGATTTTACTCTAAAAAAACACCTATGAAATGGTTCCCAAACAAAAAAATCTGTGGAATTTGGCACTCTACAAAAATCCTATTCGAGTAGATATCGCCTATGCTGGTAAGGAAAATGACTCCTACCAAAATATGCTAGGAACCTTATCTCTTCAATTCAGTCCAAACAAAAAATGGATTTTTAGCCTTGATAATTTTGCCTATCAAAATCGCGAAAGAGAGTATTATACTATACATTCAGGATACAAAAATACAAGCTTTTGACCCAATAAACAAATTACCTGTACCATCATATGATATTGGTGGCCAATCTATTAATGCACGAAATGACCTATCCATAAAAACACTTGGCACCCAACTAAAAGTAAAATTCCATACCAATAAAAACTCTAATTTTGAAGCTGGACTAAAATATGAAAAAGAAATATTAAGTGACCTCACAAATGAATGGCAATATACTGAAAAACAAAGGATATGTAACACCACAAAAACCCCAACAATTTCGGTATTCTGAACGATAAACCTCTAAATCTACAATACAATATTAATGGTAAAAAAATTACATCACCCCTATCCGACTATCGGCATACTTACAATACTCCCAAAAAAATTACTACTCGGAAATAATAAAATTTTTTTATCAACGCAGGAATCCGTGGGCAAAAAAATGGAACTTCAACAATGAGACATTAATCAGCCCAAGAGTACAATTTGCCATCAAACCAAATTGGGAGAAAGATATGCTCTTTCGTATAGCAGGAGGTGTATATTACCAAGCTCCTTTTTATAAAGAAATCAAGAATTTAGATGGTGATTTTAATCCAAATATAAAGGCTCAAAAATCATATCAAATCATCATTGGAAACGACTACGAATTTGAAATGGTAAAGAGACCTTTTAAACTAACCACGGAAATTTACTATAAAAAATTAGACCAACTCATCCCCTACTACATTGATAATGTGAGGACTCGCTATGCAGGAGAAAACAACTCACAAGGATATTCCTATGGGATAGATGCGAGACTTTTCGGCCATTTTGTACCTGGTGTAGATTCTTTCATATCAGCAAGTTACGCTCGAGTTTTTGAAAACATTAATGAACAAGGATACATTCCAAGACCTACCGACCAGAGAGTCCATTTTTCGATGTTTTACCAAGACTATATGCCAAAATTCCCAAGTATGAAGATAAATCTTACCTTAGTGTATAGCAGTGGGTTACCTACGGGAAGTCCAATTCATTTTCAAGATGGTAAGCCAGATTTTTCTGCTCCCTACTCTCATCAACAGACCCTCCCTGCCTACAAAAGGGTAGATATCGGGCTATCCAAGACCTTCATCGATGAGAAAAACAACAAAATAAAAGATGGCTTTTGGAGTAATTTTAAGGAACTTATCTTGGGAGTACAAATTTTCAACGCATTTAATATTAATAATACTATTGCTAATCAATGGATTTCCGATGTAAGTTCCCTGTCCGTGTATGCTGTTCCTATTAGGCTTACAGGAAGATTTTTTTCAATATAAAATTAGATTTTAAATTATAATTTTTTTAAACTAAAAAAAGCAACATGTTATAAAAAAATAAGTTTTTACATAGAAAAAATTGCATATATAAAAAAATAACTATATTTGCAAAAATATTTAGAAAGGTGTCCGAGTGGTTGAAGGAGCTACCCCGGAAAGGTAGTATACGGGTAACTGTATCGAGGGTTCGAATCCCTTCCTTTCTGCAAGGATATAAAACCGACAATCTGCAATACATCAATATGTATTTATGCTAGATTGTTTTTTTATTAGTTATACTATAAAAAATGGTTATATATATTTCTTAATCAAAATTTATTCATTAGGGGCTGACTGGTTTCGACAGCAAGACCAATGGGTAAGTAAGCATACAGAGAACGGTAACGCACTCTCTTTAATCTTTTGTTACGAATCATAACTGGCAACGAAGAGTATGCTCTTGCTGCTTAGTCTGAAGTATAGTACGACTAGCGTTTTTCCCGAAGTAGAGTAAGGAAACAAGATATCCTACGGAAGCCCCGTTCTACGGCGTCCGAGTTTAGGGTATAGGAAAGGTAGAAATAAGCTTTTAGGAGCTTTGACTAAAAGATGAAAATTCAAAAAGCTAAGCATAAGATTGGGTGTTTGTCCTCTGTCTTATGACAAAAAAATTAAAGACAAAAATAAGTATGTAGAAATCTTATGTATTGCTTGTTTGGACGAGAGTTCGATTCTCTCCAGCTCCACGAAAAAAATCCTAACATTTTTAAAAGTTAGGATTTTTTTAATTCTAAAAATAAAAAAAGTAGGAATTATTTTCTATTCCTACTTTATCTGTGGCCCCACTTGGGCTCGAACCAAGGACTTGCTGATTATGAGTCAGCTACTCTAACCAACTGAGTTATAGGGCCTAAAAAAACCTTGTTGGTTCCGTTTTGTGATTGCAAATATAGTAAAAATAATTTTAACTACCAAAAATATTAAATATTTTTTTACTATATTTTTTTCCATCTCAAGTTTTATTTTTGGCTAACAAACCTTCTGTAGCAGAAACTAAAGGAAGCCTTAAATAATTGTTAATCAATCCCATTTCAGATAAAACTGCCTTTATTCCCACTGGATTTCCCTCTGCAAAAAAATAAGACGAATAATTTCTACTAAAGAATTATGAATTTTATAAGCTTCATCTACTTTTCGCTCTTTTGCCAATCTTAACATTGTTGAAAAATTCCTTAGGATAAGCTTGTCCAATCACGGAAATCACTCCAATTCCTCCTGCCAAAGTGACTGGTAAAAGTAAATTCATCATCCCTGAAACTAACCCAAAAATTCTGCGTTTTTTCTCAAAATATCAAAAATATTGAGATATATTCGGCGAGGCTTCCTTTATCATTAACAAATTTGGAAAAATCATTAGCTAAGCGGAGTGTGGTACTTGCTTCTATATTTTGTCCAGTTCTACCGGGCACATTATATATAATTATAGGTTTCCCTGTTTCAGCTAACATTTTATAATGCTGATATATTCCCTCTTGATTTGGTTTATTATAATATGGTGATACTGAAAGTATTGCAAAAAATCAGACATATCAACATTCTCTATTTTTTTCTAACTTCCATCGTGTTATTCCCCCAATTCCCAAAAACGAGAGGTACTCTACCATTATTTATTTTTGATTATATGGCTCTTTACAGCCTCCTTTTCCTCATCAGAAAGAGTTGCTGTTTCGGCAGTTGTCCCCAACACAACTATATAATCCACCCCATTACTAATATTAAACTCTACCAATCTCGTAAGTCCATCAAAAATCAATACTTAAATCTTTATTAAATGGAGTAACCAAGGCCACCCCAAGTCCTTCTAATTTATTCATAATCTCAATAAATATGTTAATAATTTACCATACAAATATAAAAAAATCAAATTGAAAATCCTAATAAAATTATAATTAAAAATTTCATATTTCTTTCTTTTTTTAATACTTTTTGTGAAATGCAAATAGAAAGTTTTCAAAACGAAAAAAATAAAACATCTTATCCGTCTAAACACCGATAATCGTTTTCGTAAAAAAATTAGGTATTTTTTTCTGTAGAAGGCCAACAGGAAAAATGAAAGGGCTATGCAGTTCGGATACGAGAATATAGAATTTTTCATCTGTGAAAGTATCTATAAAAAAACTATTCCAAAAGGAAAAAAATTCATTTAATTTCTGAAAAAAATTTATGAAAAAAATTGCTTATAGAGGCAGTTCCGAAGGGATTATTGGAATTTACAAAACGAAAACTCACAATATGAAAGAATTCCAACCGAGACAAAAAATTCATCAGTAATCATCGTGGAAAGTCTGGAAAAAACTCGGCAACCTTGGAGCCATCCTCAGAAGTTGTGAGGCATTTGGTATTGATGCACTAATTATAGCAAATAGCAAAACGGATTTTTTTATAACCCTAATGTAATTCGTTCAAGTGTCGGTTGTTTATTTGGTATGAATATTTATCATTCTGAAAAATGAGGAACTCTATTCATTTTTGAAACAACACCAATTCAATATTTTTCACAACTTTTATGGATGAAAAAAACAATTTCTATCCGATGTGTCACTAAGTGGTAAAAACGGCCTTACTCTTTGGAACGGAACATTCTGGCTTGAGTGATTTTTTTGGATTGATAAAGGTAAAAAAATATCTTGATACCAATGGTAGGAACGATTGATTCTCTTAATCTTAGTAATGCTGTTGCTATTTCTTGTTACGAGTTTTTTTAAGACAAAAACGATAAAATAAAAAGACCTACAAAAATAGGTCTTTTATTTTATCATATCTCACAAAAAAATTAACTTGACTATAACCGAACATTCTCCTTTCTTTAATAAGGTCTGCAATACCTTCTGGCAATGAATTCTCCCAACTTCCTGTCTCATTATTTGCAATTTTTCCTCAAAAATATCTCTTGAATAAATTGTAGAATAATCACTATTATGATTCAAAAATATCTACAATCCTTCTGTTTAATTTAAAATATTTATATAATTCCTTTAAATTTTTCATTAACTTTCAAATTTTCAGATGTAAGTATTTCTTCTGAATCTGGCGTCTGGTATGGATATAGATAAATGGTTACTTCCCTTCTGAAAAAGCTTACCAAACGCCTCCAAAAATACCTCCTGAAAGATTAGTATAATACCCTTCATTAAATACCTCTATTAGATTATTTACTCCCATTGCCACACCAATTTTCAATTTTGAATATCCAGAAAAAAATATTCCGTTAATTTATAATACTCAGAGAAATTAGAAATAATAACATTATAACCTAATTTACCTATAATATCTACTCTATCAAGGAAATCTCGCTCGTCTATATCCCCGAAGCCATTAAGTTAGAAATTGTTATTTCAAACAAAAACTTCTACCTCATTCTCATCGCATTCAGTATCTTTCAAGAACATTTCCAAACCATTATTGAACATATCTATATTCACCAAAAGTAACAGGTCGGAAACTACCTCTTACGGCAAAAAAATATTCTTCTTATACAACAAATCTGCAGGAAGCATATTCGCTCCTTCTGGGGTGAAAAATCACTGCCTCTGTCATTCCATTTTTTTCACTAACTGCAAAGACATTAGCCTATTATCTACATAGATAAAATCTGGCCCTCGAAAAAAATCTATCATATCAATCTCCAAAGAATCTTTTGGGAATATGATCGTACAACGATTGTATTAATTTTCGTGGATTATCATAATAATTAAAGGCTCCATAAATAAGATTCACCCCCAATTTTCCTAATGTTTCTTGTTGAAGCGTAGCATCATTCTGCTTAAACTTGATATGAAGAACAATCTCATTATACTCCTTTCCTGGCTCTGTTTGAAAACGAATTCCTACCCAACCATGCCCCAGCACTGTTTTAGCATAATTTATAGTAGTTACCGTATTAGCGTACGAAAAAAATATTTTCTCTCAGGGCATCTTATCGGTAGGTACTCTCACCTCTATTAAAGAAGCCTCAAATCTCAACATTTTTCTCAAACGATTTTGTGTTACATATCTATTTTTTGGCTCCTTACCATAGATGGCGTCAGAAAAATCCTTATCGTAGGCCGACATTGCCTTCGCAATAGTTTGAGATGCAGCTCCAGCACGAAAAAAAGTGCCGAACAGTCTCCTGCCCTGCTCCAATTTCTGAAAAGGTTCCGTAAATATTCGGATCTAAATTAATAGCTAATGCTTTTTTTGTTTCTGCAGTAAGATTTTTGTGTTTGCAATGACATTTTTTTATTTTTTTGTAAATTTACCAAAAATTTATTATCAACCAAAAATATGAAACTAAAATTTCTCGGAACAGGCACCTCTCAAGGAGTTCCTGTTATTGGCTCCGACCACCCTGTTTGTTTATCTACTAACTTAAAAAGACAAAAGATTACGCAGTTCAGTAATAATAACTACAGATACACAGCATAAAAATTTTTAATTGATTGTGGTCCCGATTTTCGCCAGCAGATGCTCTCTAATAACGAAAAATTGCCACGCCGTACTTATCACACACGAGCATAATGATCATATCATCGGATTAGATGATATGAGACCGTTAATATTTAAAAAATCAGAAAGATATGCCTATATATTGTGAGGCAAGGGTTTATCAATCTATTTTTACAAAGATTCGCCTATGCCTTTGAGGAAAATAGGTACCTGGAGCCCCATCTTTTGATATTAATATTATTGAAAAATAAGACTTTTAACATTCTCGGAACTACCGTCACACCTATTAGAATACTACACGGAGGGTTACCTATTTTAGGATATAAATTCAAAAAAACATAGCATACATTACTGATTGTAAAACTATTCCAGAAGAAGAAAAACACAAATTAAAAAAACTAAAAATACTTAATTATCAATTGTTTAAGAAAAAGAACGAGAACATCACTCTCACCTCATATTGCCAAATGTAATAAAAAAATTGTAGAGGAACTACAACCTCAAAAACATATCTCACCCACATTAGCCACGATTTTTGGATTTCATGATGAAATAGAAAAAAAGAGCTCTCTAATAATATTCATTTGGCATTTGATGGATTAGAAATTGATTTTTTTAACTAAAATTTATTCATCTAATTATCAGAATATTATAAAATATTTAATAAAATACCCCATTAAAAAAATTTGGAAATATAAAAAATAACTACATTTGCAAAACAATTCTACAAAAATGCTTGCCCGGTGGCGGAATTGGTAGACGCGTTGGTCTCAAACACCAATGCCTTTTGGCGTGCCGGTTCGATCCCGGCCCTCGGGTACTGAAAGGTTATCTAATTGTATGTTAGATAACTTTTATTTTTATAAAAAAATATCTCAAAAAATGGAGAAAAATTATTATAGGAATAGACCACGGCACCACAGTGATGGGATTTGGTATTATTTCTGTGAAAAAAACAATAGAATGAACTTAGTATCAATTCACGAACTTATTCTGAAAAAATATCCAAACCACGAAACGAAATTAAAATATATTTTTGAAAGAACCCTCTCCTTAATTGACGAATTCCATCCTGATGAAGTGGCCTTAGAAGCTCCATTTTATGGAAAAAAATGTACAATCTATGCTAAAATTAGGCCGAGCCCAAGGGGTAGCAATGGCTGCAAGCCTTTATCGTGATATTCCTATCACTGAATACTCCCCTAAAAAAAGTAAAAAAATGGCAATCACAGGAAATGGAAATGCCAGTAAAGAACAAGTAGCAGCAATGCTAAAAAACTTATTAAATCTGAAAGAATTTCCCACAAAACACCTAGATGCCTCTGATGGATTAGCTGTTGCTGTATGCCATCATTTTAACTCAAAAAGGTATAGGGACAAGAGAAATCCTATTCTGGCTGGGAAAGTTTCCTCAAACACAATCCAAACAGAATAAAATAAAAAAATCCCCATAAATATGGGGATTTTTTTATTTTTATAACATTGTCGTTTTTTTACTACCTTATACAACTTATCACTTGGGCGAACTCGAAATTCCGTTTTAAATGTAATCACATCACCTTTTTTTGCTTTTTCAGTATTCCCTACTCCATCTACCATTATACCTTCTACAATCATTTCTTGTGAGCCAGTTGTAGGTCCTTGTATCAAAACTTTGTCGCCAACAGAAAGATCAAAAGCCTCTATTATAAACTCCGAAACATTGGATTTCGGATAGAAATGTCGCCCTTTGCCGATATAAACTTTTTTCTGTGTAGCATTGGAGCCTGGATTTGGCGACCATTCTCCTAATTTTTGTCCAAGATAATACCCACTCCAGAATCCTCTATTATAGACAGTTTCTAATCGACTCATCCAATCGGCTACTTTTTCTTGATTGTAGGTCCCATCTTCTATAGCATCTATTGCCTCTCGGTAGCATCCTATCACCGTTGCTACATATTCAGGAGCTCTTCCTCGTCCTTCTATTTTGAGGACTTTCACTCCTGCATCAATGATTTGGTCCAAAAAGTTTATCGTACATAAATCTTTTGGCGACATCATATATTCATTTTCAATTTCTATTTCAAAACCTGATTCTTGGTCTATGACTGTATATTTTTTTACGGCAATTTTGCTTACAAGCACCTCTATTTGCCGACGAGTTATGAGAATGCAAACTCAAATAACATTTACCAGAAACAGCCATACATAAGGCCCCGTGCCCGAAAAGTTCTATCTCTACCAAATTACCCGAAGGACCTTTAATTTGCTCTTTTTCAATCTGTTGACAAATCTTTTTAACTTGACTAAGGCTCAATTCTCGACTCATCACCATTGTATCTGCAAAAAGAGCATAAAATTTTACGGTTTCTATATTAGTAATATTTATCTGTGTAGAGATATGCACCTCTATACCTATTTGTCGGGCATAGGCTATCACAGCTTGGTCCATTGCTATCACAGCAGTCAGGTCTGCTTGTTTTGCCTTATCCAATAATGTTTTTATGATGGATAAATCGTGGTCATAAATAATTGTATTGAGGGTAAGGTATGTTCTCACTCCTTTTTCTTTGCATCTTCTGCTAATCTCAGGTAAATCATCAATCGTAAAATTCATTGATGCTCTGGCTCTCATATTGAGTTGCTCCACGCCGAAATATACAGAATCTGCCCCATTATCTAACGCTGCCTGCAAGGAAGTAAAATCCCTCGCAGGAGCCATTAGCTCTATTTTTCCGTTTTTTGTCATTATCTTTTTTTAAGTAAAAATTTTTTTGCAAAAAAATAAGGAATAGTTTTTAAATATTTTTTTGATGAAGCATTTTATCAAAAAAAAGCCTTGCTACCGAGGTAACAAAGCCTTTTTAATATTAATATATAAAATTTAATTATAAAAAAACATTCAATGATTGATTATCTTCTCACTTTAAAAAGTATCAATACCTGGGAAATATGCTGTATCACCAAGAGCCTCCTCGATTCTCAATAGTTGATTATATTTCGCCATTCTATCCGAACGAGATGCCGAACCAGTCTTTATTTGCCCACAATTGCAAGCTACTGCAAGGTCTGCAATCGTAGCATCTTCTGTTTCGCCTGAGCGGTGAGACATTACGGAGGTATATCTATTATGCTGTGCCATTTGAACTGCATCAAGTGTCTCAGAAAGAGAACCTATCTGATTTACTTTCACTAAGATAGAGTTTGCGGTATTTTCTTTAATACCTCTAGAAAGACGCTCTACATTAGTTACGAATAGGTCGTCGCCAACGAGTTGAACTCTATCACCAATTTTTTCTGTGAGGAGTTTCCAACCTTCCCAATCGTTCTCTTGCATACCATCTTCAATGGAAATAATCGGATATCTTCTAGTAAGTTCTGAGAGGTAAGACACTTGCTCTTCGCGCGTTCTGCAAGCTCCTTTTATCTCCCTCAAATTTTTCTATAATCGTAATATCCATCTTTTATAAAAACTCTGATGAAGCACAATCAAGAGCAAACATAAAGTCATCCCCAGGCCTATACCCTGCCTTTTCTACTGCTTGTAGCAAAGTATCCAGTGCATCTTCTGTACCTGCAAAAGTCGGTGCAAAACCACCTTCATCTCCCACAGCTGTGGAGAGGCCTCTTCCCTTCAAAATAGACTTCAAACTATGGAAAACTTCCGTTCCTTTTCTTAGAGCATGAGAGAAAGAATCTGCCTTCACTGGCATAATCATAAATTCTTGGAAAGCAATAGGTGCATCAGAGTGCGAGCCACCATTGATTACATTCATCATTGGAACTGGTAACGTATTGGCATTCACCCCACCGATATATTTATAAAGTGGTAACTTCAATTCATTAGCAGCTGCCTTTGCCACCGCCAAAGAAACACCTAGAATAGCATTTGCTCCAAGATTTCCTTTATTCGGAGTACCATCAAGCTCTATCATAATGCTATCTATCAAGTTCTGTTCAAATACAGAAATACCAACAATTTCAGGAGCGATTACCTCACGGACATTTTCTACAGCCTTCAAAACTCCTTTTACCAAGATATTCTGAGCCTCCATCCCTCAACTCTACTGCCTCGTGTTCGCCCGTAGAAGCGCCCGATGGCACAGCTGCACGACCAAATACTCCACTTTCTGTAAATACATCTACCTCTACCGTAGGATTTCCTCTAGAATCCAAAATTTGCCTTGCTTCAATAAATGAAATATAACTCATTTTTTATTTATTTTTTACTTACGACAAATTTAATCATTTTTCGTAAATTAAAAATCATCATATTAAAAAAATATTTATTTTTTTGCTAAAAATAAACTTCCCAAAAAAATGAAAAATATTAATCGTTAATGGCGCTAATCTAAACTTATTAGGCAAACGAGAACCCGATATTTATGGTACAAAAATCTATGGATAACCTCTTATCCGAATTGGAAAAAAAGTTCTGTAATGACGATATTTTATTCTACCAATCTAACATTGAAGGAGAGATTATCAACCGCCTACAAGAGGATGATTACGAAGCACTTATTATCAATCCCGGTGCATATACCCATTATTCTTATGCTATTGCCGACTGCCTAAAAAACATTACGAAACCGAAAAATTGAGGTACATATTTCTAATATCTACAAACGAGAAGAATTCCGTCATAAATCGGTAACTGCCCCTTTATACTGATGCTATTTTATCGGGTTTTGGGCTTAGTGGCTACACATTAGCTGTAGAGGCTATCAAAAATTTTTAAATAAATAACATTAATACTTTTTATAAAAAAATCAAAACAGCCGAAAGGTATCTTTTGGCTGTTTTTGTATTTATTACTTTTTTTCTTCACTTTCGTTGTTGGGAGTTTCTTTATCCCCATTTGATATAGAGCGAATCCAAATTTATCTGCTGTTTCATTTACGATTTGTTCGGTAGAACGCCCTGCTCCATGTCCTGCATTCACTGCAATACGAATAAGTGTTGATTGCTACATTTTTGCTTTAGCTTTGGAGTTCCGCAGCAAATTTAAACGAATGTGCTGGTACCACTCTATCATCGTGATCGCCCGTAGTAACGAGTGTCGCTGGGTAGCATACCCCCTCCTTCACATTATGTAATGGTGAGTAGGATTTTAAATACTCAAACATTTCTTTGCTATCATCAGAAGTTCCATAATCATATGCCCAACCTGCTCCTGCTGTGAATTTATGATATCTCAACATATCCAATACCCCAACTGCGGGAAAGGCCACTTTTGCTAAATCTGGTCTCATCGTCATCACTGCACCCACAAGAAGTCCGCCATTAGACCCTCCTGAAAGGGCAAGAAAATTTTTAGAGGTATAACCTTCTTTCTGCAAATATTCCCCTGCGGAGATGAAATCCTCAAAAACATTTTTCTTCTGCATCTTAGTTCCTGCATCATACCATTTCTTACCATATTCTCCACCACCTCGGATATTCGGAACGGCATAGACTCCGCCATTTTCCATCCAGATAGCATTCGCTATAGAAAACCCAGGGGTAAGACTTGCATTAAAACCTCCATATCCATATAGAATCGTAGGATTCTTTCCATTTCTCTTTAAGCCCTTTTTGTAGCTAATTATCATTGGTACCTTAGTTCCATCTTTGGAAGTATAAAATACTTGCTCACTTACATAATTTTTAGGATTAAATTTAATCTTTGATTTTTTTGATAAACCGATGATTTACCAGTACTTACATCAAATTTAAAAGTTGTAGATGGAATTATATAATTAGTAAAAGAATAGAATATCTCTTTATCTCCTTTTTTGCCCGTAAAACCGCTAGCAGTCCCTTTATCAGAAAGAGAAATATCTCTGATAAACTGACCATTATATCCATATTGTTTTACAAAAGAAACAGCATCTCTCATATACTTCGCAAAGAAATACCCCCCACCTATACTTACAGAAAGAACATTTTCCGTCTCAGGAATTACATCTGTCCAAACGCTTGGATTTTTGAAATCAAATTTTTGTAATTTTTTATTCGGAGCATTCTTATCTGTAAGCACAAAAATATTATCTCCCTGAGAATCTACTACTTCCGTATTAAAATCAAAGCCCTTTTGTATAGTAACAAATTCCGCATTAGACTTATGCAAATCCTTAATATACAACTCATTACCATTAGTAGCAGTAGCTCCCGAAACGACTAAGAAACGCTCATCATCAGTAACTGACGCCGTGAGGTACCTCCATTTTTCATCTTTTTTGATAATAATTTGTTGGTCTTCGGATTGTTTTGTTCCCAATTTATGGAAATAGATTTTGTGATCATCGGTTTTTGCTGACAACACACTTCCATCAGGTTTGTCGTAACTAGAATAATAGAATCCTCCGTCGCCAAGCCACGCAACACCAGAGAACTTCACATCTACTAAAGTTTCGTCTATCTGTTTTTTTCGTCTTTACATCTAGAATGATAATTTTATTCCAATCAGAGCCCCCTTCCGAAATGGTATAAGCTATGAGATTTCCTTTTTTTATTAAAAATAAACTCCTGCAAGAGAAGTTGTTCCATCTTTCTGCAAAGGTATTTGGGTCCAAGAAAACCTCTGTTTTACCATCTTTACCAGTTCTGTACAAAACACTTTGGGCTTGCAGTCCATCATTCTTATAAAAATAAGTATAATCTCCCTCCTTAAAGGGCGTTCCTATTTTCTCGTAATTCCAAATATCATTTAGTTGCTTTCTTAGCTCGCCGATATATGGAATTTTTGCTAAATAATCATTTGTAAAAGCCACTTCCCTTTTTCACCCAATTTTTGGTATTTTCGGATGTATCATCCTCTAACCAACGATATGGGTCATTCACTTTTATGCCAAAAATATTCATCAATATGATTGATTTTTTTCTGTCTGTGGATATTTATATTGAGCATTCATAAACGAAAAAAACGGCTATCGTAACCGCACTAAATAATGTTTTCCTTGTCATTATTGAAATATTTTCCTCAAATATACTCTTTTTTTAAGAGAACTACCAAAAATTATACTTTTTGTTTCGTTGGAAAAAATATAAAAAAGTTACCTCTAAAATTGAGGTAACTCTTCAAATAACATTAAATATTTCAAAACATTAAAAAAATAAACAATTAACATCTAAAAACTTATGAAAAAAATAACAAAAACTACTTATTTTTTTCCTGCTGCCTTCAACAAAGCTCGGAATAATGGATGAGGATTAGCTACGGTAGATTTATACTCTGGGTGATACTGCACACCGATATAGAATGGATGATCTTTCAATTCCAAAGCCTCTACCAATCCTGTTTCAGGGTTTAATCCCGTAGGTATTAATCCTTTTTTCTCATAATCAGACTTATATTCCGAATTAAATTCGTATCTGTGGCGATGTCTCTCAGAAATTTCTCTACTTCCATAGATTTTTAGCCAGTTCGGATCCTTCTATAAGATTACATTTCCATGCGCCCAGTCTCATTGTACCTCCTTTCTCTACGATATGTTTTTGTTCCTCCATTAAGGAAATCACAGGATGAGAAGTTGTTGCCTCAAACTCCATAGAATTAGCATCTGTATAACCTAATACATTTCTCGCAAACTCTATAGTCATAATCTGCATACCTAAACAAATTCCTAATAACGGAATTTTGTTTTCGCGGGCATACCGTGCTGCGATTATCTTACCCTCTATTCCTCTATCCCCAAAACCTGGAGCGATGAGCATTCCATCAATACCTTTTAACTCTTCGGCTACGGATTTTTCATCAATATTTCCAGAATATACCCAGCGGAGTTTCACTTCTGTTTCAAGGTCGGCACCTGCGTGGATAAAAGCCTCTACTATAGACTTATACGAGTCTTGTAAGGAAACATATTTCCCAACGAGGGCTATTTCTACTTTTTTCTTTGGATTTTTATATTTATTGAGGAAATTTTTCCAATTTTTAAGGTCGGCAGGAGTATCCAATGATAGATTAAGCCCCCTGAGTACCACCTCATCAAAATTCTGTTTTTGGAGTTCCAACGGCACTTGATAGATAGTATCAGCATCCATACACTCTATTACATTTTCGCTGGGAACATTACAAAACTGAGCCAATTTCTGCCTTACATCTTTTGGGATTTCATGTTCAGAACGGCATACCAAAACATCGGCTTGCAACCCACTTTCCATCAATTGGCGAACAGAGTGCTGAGATGGTTTCGTTTTGAGTTCGCCACTAGCAGCTAAGTATGGCAACAATGTAAGATGTATTACCATCGAATTTTTTTCTCCCCAAGTTCCCATCTCAATTGGCGAACGGATTCTATATAAGGAAGAGATTCTATGTCTCCCACAGTACCTCCGATTTCGGTAATGATGATATCATAATCTTTCTGAGAAAGGATTTTTATTCTTCTCTTAATTTCGTTGGTAATGTGCGGTATTACTTGCACTGTTTTCCCAAGAAAATCGCCTTTTCTTTCTTTTTTTCTATTACGGTTTGATAGATTCGCCCTGTGGTTACATTATTATTTTTGTGAAGTAGGTGAATTAAGGAATCTCTCGTAGTGCCCAAGGTCAAGGTCGGTTTCTGCCCCATCTTCTGTTACATAGCATTCTCCGTGTTCGTATGGGTTAAGCGTACCTGGGTCTATGTTAATATAAGGGTCTAATTTTTGAATTGTTACATTAAACCCGCGTGATTTTAGTAATAACCCTAAGGAAGCAGAAATAATCCCCTTTCCTAATGAAGAGGTTACCCCACCCGTTACGAAAATGTATTTGGTATTTTTACTCATTAGATTTATTTTGATTGCAAATATAATATTTTTTTTACGAATAAATCTTTGTGATTTTGCATATTCATCGATTTAAAACTGCAATTTTACAATGATGATTTTATCACCTCGTTGTATAGTGGCCTCGGCGGTATCCTTGGCTTTATATTTTGATAGGCATTTGGTATAGGAGTAGATATCCTCCACAGTACAATCATCTAATTTTTTGAGAATATCACCTTGCATAATTCCTGCCTTGTAAGCGGGTTTTCCTTCGGTTACTCCTTCTATTTTCATACCATTAGTTCCTGTTGCCAAACTTGGCATCACTCCCATTGAAACTCTCCACTCGGGCATTTGCTCTTTTTGAATGGTTGTTTTCGTGAATGGCACTTGCGGAAAGTATGTAAGTTCCTTAGCTACATCAAACACATATTTGGTAATGATTTTCAGCCCCTCGTAATTGATTTTTTGTGCATCATCAGTAGGTTTATGATAGTCGGGGTGTATCCCTGTGAAGAAAAACAATACGGGAATATCCTGTAAATAAAACGACGTATGGTCGCTCGGCCCCTGCCCTGCATTGTCAAGTGCCAACTGCATTCCTTCGGGTTTGAATTTTTCTACTATTTTTTGAAACAAGGGTGAAGTTCCTATTCCTCCAATAGTTAGGTTTTTGTGATTATCAAGCCTGCCAACCATATCCAAGTTAATCATTGCAATAGGATTTGGATATTTGCTTTTCACCCCTCAGCAAAAATATTTTTGACCCCATCAATCCATCTTCTTCTCCTGAAAACAAAACAAATATAAAATTGGCATTTTCTTTTGTTTTATTTTGAGAGAAAATTCTTGCCAACTCCAAAACTGCCGATACTCCCGAGGCATTATCATCCGCTCCGTTGTGGATTTGTCCCGTAGCCTCTGGCATCGTAGAGTTATGATGCTCGTTATACCCCAAATGGTCGTAATGAGCCCCAATAATGATAGTCTGCTTGGCCCCATTATCAAGATACCCCACTACATTTCGGGAAAATATTTTTGTAAGTACCTCGCTATTTTTATCTAATCGGATTGTGTATTCAAAGGGAACAATTTCGGATTTGAGTCCGTATGATTTCAGATTTTTTTATAAAAAAATTGTGCAGTTTTTTCGCTTTCACTTCCTGCCAATCGTCCTTCTAATTTATCCGAGGCAAGGAAATATAGATTTTTTTCAGGTTTTTTTATCTGATATTTTTTTCTTTTTTTATCCTGCTGAGCTGCTGCAAATACAGAAAGCCCTACCATCCCTAAGGTAATAATTTTTTTGTTAGTTTCATTTTTTTCTTCTATTTTTCTGCAAATATAAAAAAAGTAACCTTTTAAAAAAAGGTTACTTTTTGAGGAGGATATTAATTTCTTTTTAGGGACATATACCTTATTTCCTTTATCATTGATATAGTATTGCCCACCTCGGCTTCCTTCATAGATAGTTTTCCCTTGTCCATAATTATAGGCATTAGGAGAGTAATCTCTTGCACGACTGCCACTCTCTCCCGTATAAGGATTTACATTTTCCTTGTGTTGAGAAATTATCATAATTTGTAGAATTTCTCTCGGTCTTGTAATGTCCATCTACATAGGTTCCGTCTTTTTTTAATATATCCATTTTGGTAATTTATCTGGGCATATCCTAATGTACAAAAATAGCAATCCAAATAATAATGTTACTTTTTTTCATTTTTTTGATTATTAGTATTAGTAACTTAGTTCATAAAAATTTTCAATTCGTTTTTGATATCTCCCTAGCTCTATAAGGAATTAGTTTTTTTAGAATAATCATATCTCTAAGATTATCAATCTCAATACTTCCAAATTGTTCCAATACCGATTGTCCTAATAGTAATGGTGCATTAGGGTTATTGGTAACGATAGCCTCTACATTAGATAATTCTTTTCCTCCTATTTTTTTACACTTCTTAGATTAATCACAGTACCTTCTGAAACACTACCATCTGCCACGGACATATTTATCTTCCCTTTTATATCTTCCTCTGTGATAGTACCTTGCTTTAATAATATCAGTGCCTCTGCAATAGAAATACACATATTACTTGCTCCCGTATCAAAAATAAATTCAAATGGTATTCCATTCACCTCTACTTTTACATATCTCACACCATTTTTTTCTATCCATTCTTATAACGGTACTTGATGGCGATGATATTATTTCGGAAGTCGAAGATTTATTTTTTTCTACCTCAAAGCCTCCAATTTGTTCAAATACATCATCGTTATTGGCGTCTTCATTATCGGCTTCATCATTGTTAGCAATAATATTTTCGTCCTGTTCCACATCCTCCTCGCTATCCGAATTTGGAGAGGTACAACTACTTATCATTACCATCAGTAGTATTAAAATTTTTTTAGAGTGTGAAATTTCATTCCTTTTTTTTACTATGAATAGATATAATTATACAAATAGGTATTTTTTTATGTTTTTTTATATCTTTATTATTAATCTTATCATCTTTAATAATATCCTTATTATTTTCTTTTCAATACCTTTTTATATTCCTCATCTTCAAAAACATTGTATATCTCCTGGCCTATCAGCTTTAATTCTTTCTACTATATAATCAATATCGTAATCACTTTTACCAGCAAATTGTTTTTTTACTAGAGTATCTCTTTTAGAGTTATCTAAAAAACAAAACATCCTTACCACTTTTTATCTTCATCTAATTGAGATTGTTCATTTTGCTCCTTCTCGTTATTCTTGGTTCCTATGGATGTTATCTTTCTCTCAATACTTCTGTTATTTGGTTGAGGTTGTTCACTTGGAACCTCAGATTCCTGTTCATTATTTTTTTAAAAAGGATTTAGATCTAAAAAAATAATACATTACTACTCCTATTAATACTACTATTGCTATTCCAAGTATAGTATAACTCTTACCTTTATCGGAATAATGATCATCGTCATTATTATTACGAGAATGATCATAGTCAATATTATTATTACGAGAATGATTATAAGAAAATTTTAGATTTTTTTATTATTAATACCCATTTTAGGAGATGATGAGTGGTAGGTCTGTTTTTTTCTGCTACGGCATTATCAGTATTTAATTTATTTATAACTTCTTCTACCTCTTTTATTATTCGGTCTTGTTGTCTTCGTGGCAATAGTTCAGACTCTTCAAAAGGTTTTATTTTTCTCACGGATTTCTTTTTGTGCATTCTCATATTTAGTTTTATTTTCATTCACATTGATTTCTTCTTGATTTTTATGCTCTTTATATATTGTATCAAGAGCGTTTCTCAAGTCTTCTAAATATGTTACTTTTTATAGACTTATTCCCCTTTCCTGATAAAAAAATGAATAAGCATCTACAATCCGCTCTATTTTTTTCCCGTTTATTATTTAGATCGTCTTTTTTTGTTTATTATATTCTTCTTTTTTTTCTTTTTTTGTACTTTATCTATCAGTTCATCTACTCCTTTACCTTCTTTTTACTTCTATCTTTTTTTGTTCGCTATACTTTTCATTGTCTCCTTTGCTGAACCTATATAAATACCATCATAGACACCCAATAATTCTGATAATATTTTTATCCATATTTTCAGAAGTTGGAGAAATATAACAAGCAATATTTTTTTATTTTTTTGTCCAAAAATCTATTTCCAAATCAACTATTTTTTTCTTTTTAGGTTTTTGGAATTTAACTTCAGGTTTTTTTATATTTAAAATCGTCAGAGTGTTTCACCTCTATCACCCCATTTTTTTATATTATGAGGATTTTCTACAAGGTTTTTTATGTAAGTTATCTAAAACTTCCTTTTAGTTCTCCCATATTAGGGACTTCATTGATGCATACTACTGATGCACCAATGCAACTCCCTTCTCTACTTGATTCTTTTTTTCACGAGCATAGGAATATTTCAGAAAAGATATACACTTTTTGTTCTACTCCATCGTTTCGGTCATTTTTTTAATTTTTTTCCTTTTTTTGATAGCATAAACTTCTTCATTTACCTTCATAATTACACCATCACCCCTCAAATCATAAGTATCTAATGTTATAATCTTTTCTTTTAACTTTATTGTTTGGACAAATCCATTAGGATTACCAAATGTGGCAAAAACGCCGAAAGCAATATTCTCTGTACTCATTATTTTTATTTAAAAATTGACCATTTTAATTGTTCCCATATTGTACCTTCGTACTCTACATCTATACCGGCTACACTCTTATATAACCATTTAGCCAGATTCTCTGCAGTGTGGAAATTTAGTGAAACTATTCTATCTTGCTCACTAAGATTTCCAGCTTTCTTAACTTTGCCAATAGTATAATATGTTCTACTATAATTGTATGTATCTATAAATTGATAGGTCATAGGCATCGTTTCCTTAATAAATGCATCTAACTCTTCTTCGGATGGTCCCTCCTCTGAGCCTGATAAGTCCCACTTAGAAATAGCCAATATGAAATTTATTTTTTTAAAAATTTTTTTCCCTTTCATTAATAAGTATCGAACAAATTCCATACATAATGGATCTACCTCATAAGCCCTCATTATACCCTACAGTCAATATTATAGACATAGATATATTGGCATTCAAGTATTGCTCTATGCATTTTTTGTAATCTCCTCCATTTGCTATCTCATTGTGATTTTCTCCCGAAGTTTCTAAAAAGGTAAAATCCACTGGTTTTACTTTTTCAGATCTATTATTTGGATAAAATGTCAAATCTAAACGGGTTACTTCATCTCTTTCTGTTGATTCTTGTAACTCTCCTGTTCTGAGCTGACTTAGAAAAACTTGCCAACAACCTTCTTGCTTTTTTTGTATTGGAAATATTTTTATTAGGTCCCAACATCCCATACTTAGAATTTAAGGCATATAGCATCGTAGAGAGTAACATTGTTTTACCAGCTCCCCCAGTACCAAAAAAAGAGAACAAAAATTACTATCCTTATTTTTTTTATTTCTGATGTATCAGTCTTTGCCTCCCTAACAAATCCTGCGGGATTATAATCTTCCATCCCAGAATTAAAAATAATTATCCGTAAATAATGAACTATCTCCATTATGATTATCATTATTGTGGCTATCACTAAAAAAAGTGGTTCTAACTCTTCATCATGCTCTTGATATTCTCTCATACTATTATTGTTTTATATTATTGTTTTACCTCTATTTTTTTACTAAAAAAACATTGTTTCTATTGTTATTTTTTTATCTTCCTCAGTAGTTAGTAACACTATATAGACAATACCAAAATCTAATAAAATACATCCTAAAAGCACGACGATAGTATATATCCCAAAATTATCTCTAAATGCGTGCTTGAAAGCATAGCCTATTTTTCCTACTTCTTGTGCTTCAGACTTTATTTCTTTAAATTTATACTTATTTTTTTACCTAATATTTGTTCTGCCTCTTTTCCTAAATTATTATACTCTATCACCATTTGGTCTATCTGTATCGCAAATTTATTATAAGGATTTTTCGAAGAACTTAATAATTGTACTGTATTTTCATTCCATCTTACAACTGCCTCACCTACCTTTTCTTTGAGTTCCTGCTGTTCAGGTGTTAATCTACTAATCATATCATACACCTGTTTTTCCATTCTTTCTGAAAGGTCTCTATACCCTTCCTCAGTATTAGTCTCTGGGGTAAGTAATGTTAGTTTTTTTCCTAATATATTTTCTATTCTACTAATAATCGCTCTTGACTCTGGCCCTATCCCTTTATTGGCTGGATCTTGAATTTGCAGTTTTAGTTGATCTACCAAACTTAGCACTTCTTGCTTCTTATTATTGTCTATCGTATACACAAAAAGTCCGTCTATCTCACTTTGTAAAGCACTAAATTTAGCATTCAGTCGCTTTACCTCATCCTTATAAATAAGCTCCTTCTGGAATTTTGTGTATATTGCATTAAAGTTTGCTATGAAACAAAAAGATGCAAAGAATAAATATATCCTCAAAAATTTCCCTGCGGATTCACCCTGTTTCTTCTTTTGACTGATTTTCCAAATTAAAAAAACAACATAACCAACGATAGCACTAAGGCCACAGGCAAGGATGCATTCCCAAAAATCTGGCCAAGACCAAGCCATGTTTGCCAAAAACTAACTCCAACAAGCAATAATGCTAACACACCTAAAAACAAATCTGTTGCTGTAATTCTACTGTTCATATATTTAAATTTAAATTTACTTTATCTTATCTAACTTATCTTTTTTTAATAACTCACAAGCAGGAGCAAAAACCCCTCTCACACGCTTTCTCTAAATATTCTTTTGCTTTGTCTATATCCTTTTCTACACCTTTGCCATTATAATAACATAAGGCAACATTATATTGGGATAGCGGATTTCCTCTTTTTGCTAATATATCCCATAGTTCTACTGCTTTTTCCATAAGATTTCTCTACACCATTACTACCCTGATAGTAATTTTTTTTCCTAAAAGAAAAAAATTTCTCTATCATATCTCTTTAAAAGCATCCCCTTCTGTATTTATTATATCTAAGTTTTTATTAGATGCTTCCTCATTATTCTCTACTTCCATCTCGCTATCTAATATTTTTTTAGATTCCCCTTCTGTATTTATTATACCTAAATTTTTTTATTAGATGCTTCCTCATTATTCTCTACTTCCATCTCGCTATCTAATATTTTTTTAGGTACCTTTTTTTATTATAATTCTTCCTTTAGGATCTTCTCCGTATTCATTAAATCCTACATCTCCGTCCTTGAATAGCATCCATAATCCAAAGAATGGTACAATCTGCCACCAACCTGATTTTCCTATATCATGGCACCTCTTAGCCCCTTGTGCCCATAAAAACCATAGAAGAAGTATAAAAAGAATCGATTGTAAAAATGGTATTTTAATTAATGTCCGAAATACATCAAATACAATAAATAATAGTATAGTTATCCCATACTCTCTTCTCCTTATTCTTCCCTCAAATGAAAAACATTTTTATTTTATAATTTAATTGTTAGACATCCATTTTTTTCTGCTACACACTCCACATCTACCGCCGCTATTGCAGTGTCTGCAATACTCGCAAGTCTTACACGCTCTGCAATTTTTAGCTCCTATACACCTCCCACTTTCGTGGTGATGGTCTTTCGCTTGGGACTTATTACAACTATTAATGCCTATTCCCAGCATCAATATTCCCAAACCTATTTTTCAGAATATTCTTCATTTATATATAATATTATCTAAATCATTCTAATCTATTTTTATAATGCTTCACTTTGATCACTTGATTGAGTCTTAAAATTACCATTTTGTTGCAATACCAATTTATACTCTAATTTATTATTATTCAGATCTAGTGGTTCATCTTTTTGAAAAAGCTTCATCAGCTACAAATCCTCCTTTCATTTCTCCATTTTTCATTGGCTTTTTCAGGATCCCAACCTCTTCCATAATAGAAAAAAACTTGATATCTCCCATTAGGAACAGAAAAAGTGTAGTTATCATTTTTTTCCTATATATGCGTGGCTAACTACCTTCTCATCTTTTTTTATTGTAACTAATACATCTGAATCACTTGTTACTACTTTTTATTTGTGAGCAATCATCATATTTACATTCTTTATTACTTCCATAGTATTCAGCATAAGGTGTATCTCCTGTTGATAATGAATTGTCAATATATTTACTATTTTCCATTTCATTATCCGAGGTATCATCTTCTGTATCACTATCTCCTATTTCCGTAATATTTGTAATACTATTTCCATCTTCCGATGTTTCATCTGTCTTATTATCACATGATAGTAGGCCCATTATCCCTAACAACACAAATACTTTTTCTCATTTTTTTTATATTTTTTTGGGTTAAACGATGTTATTTTTTTAGGTTTGGCAGTATAAATTTTAGGTTCTATACCTAATTTTTTTGATATTTTAATTATATTTTTTTAAGTATTTGATATCAAAAATTTCGTCAAAAGACCTAAATCCTTCTATCCCTTTTCCAAATATTTCTATACTTTACCTAAACGCTTGGTTTTTTTCTGGGGTATTATTTGTATTTTCTGTTTTTTTGTTTTTTTGTACTACGAGGGAAAAAAATTGTTTCAAATCTTGTGCAATATTCGTTGTTCCTGGTAGGTTTTCCTCACTTAGCACCTTAATACTTTTATAGAAGCTCAATGCGGCTTGGTAGTTATCAAAATCCAATAGTTTTTTGGTATCCTCCACCTGTTCCACGATGCCTTTTAGCCTTATCATACGGCTCTCTAAGACCTCTCTGGCAGTATAGTCTTTGTCGAACTCTGCCTTATCAATGTATCTCGGCACATAGTCTGGGTATTGCTCCATATAGAGTTTTTGCTTTATTCACGAAGAGCTTATTTTTGCTCGGCGATACTCCCGTATTGTTTGCGTTCTTCTGAGGTAAGGTTGTGTGTTTTTCCTTTCAAAACTTTCTCAATCTCCGCTAGTGAGTCATCTATTTTCTTCAACTCTTCTACGGTAAAACTTAGCTGTATTAAATTTTCAAATGCCATGATCGTCCTTTTTTTATTAATTATTTATTTTCTTCTTTTTAAATCTGAGTTTTCTTCTTCTAATTCATAATTTTGATTTTCCAATTCATAATTATCATCTATGAGTTTATCTATAAGTTCATCTTTAATTTCTGTACAATTCTCCCTCAAATATTCTATCTTATGTTTCAATCTATTATTTTCGGTCTCCAATTCTAATATTTTTTTCTGCAACTCTGCTACTTCTGGTGTTTTTCTTTTTCCTTCTTACTACAAGAGCATAAGAAGAAAAATACCTGCTAATAAAATTACTTTTTCTCATTATTTACTCTTAAAAATATAATACTGCAAATTTTATCAAAATCATTACAATAGAAGAAAAAAACCAAATAATAACAGTACCATAAAGAAACCATAATCTCTTTCTGAAACTACCCAAATAAAATGGGCAATAAGACTGATAATACCTCCTAAATCACCCAAGAAAAAAATGACAATATTAAACTACAAATAAGTATAGATAGTTGTAGCATTAAATACACTTTTGAAAAAAATCTCCTATACTTTCAATACTTTGAAGAGTATCATCTCCCAATAATATCATTGATGAGCAACTCGTTAATAAAAAAACATACTTGCTATTAACAAGAATACATTTCTAAATTTCATTAATGTTTTTCATTTCTTATCTGATTTTATACTTATTAACAATCCTATGGCGACCACCACATCTACTACATTCCATAGCACCCTCCCAAGAGCCACCTTTATAAAAGGCTGGAAAAGCATACATAGTGTAATGTAAATCCATCGCTCTTTATCCTCCTTCGCTGATAGAGCCAATATCCCAAACCCTACCATAGAAAGCACTCTCACCATTTGATAATATCCATACGGCATTTTTAGCAAACATAAGAATAGCAATATTGCTAAAATTAGTTTTATTATTTTATCCATATTAAACTTTGTTCAAACAAAAAAAAATACCACCCTATGCCAAATACATAAGCACAGAGTGGTATTATCTTATCTATTTTTTTAAGATATTTAATTCTATTATATATAATGTGTGTGTGTGTGTGTGTGTGTGTGTGTGTTAATATTTTTTTCTTCATTTATACAAATTTTTCGTGTTAATTTTTTTCTAAAAAAATTTTTATTATTCTTATCCAATCATCTATTGGTGCAAATATAACATTTTTCAAACTTCTACATAACTAACAAAAAATTATAGTAATTTTTCCTGCTAATAATAGCCCTGCCACAGAAAAAAATAAATAATAAGCCCCGTAACATCTACTAAAGTAGCTACAAATGGCGCCGAAGAAGTCGCAGGGTCTAAATTCATCCTCTTCAAAAATAAATGGAACCATAGACCCCGAAATCGTACCCCAAAAGGACTACCAAAAATCAAGGAAACACCTATACTAAACCCTACAAATAGCCAATGTGGGCCGTAATCTATCAAACCTATGCTATGCCAAATCCCAATTCTTAAAAAAAGCCAATCGCTCCCAAAAATAGTTCCTAGAAGTGTCCCCGTGATGATTTCCTTTTTCATCACATACCACCAATCTTTCAGTCCTACTTCTTGTAATGCCATTGCACGAATAATCAATGTTGCTGCCTGAGAACCCGTATTCCCTCCACTAGAAATAATAAGAGGTACAAACAATGCCAAAACAACAGCCTTGGCTATCTCATCTTCAAAATGCCCCATTGCCGAAGCAGTAAGCATCTCTGAAAAGAACAACACGATAAGCCAAAAACCGCGTTTCTTCACCATCTCAAAAATGGAAGTTTGGGTATAAGATACATCTAAGGCCTCCATACCCCCAAATTTCTGAATATCCTCCGTATTCTGTTGCTCTATCTGGTCCAAAATATCGTCTATCGTAACAATACCCACCAACACACCTGCCTCCGTAACAATTGGCAATGCAGACCTATCGTATTTCTCAAAATAAGTAACGGCATCTTCCTTAGAGGTAGTTGTAGTAATCGCGACAAATTGATTATCCGTAAGTTCCGATACCAAAGTATCTTCATCAGCAAGGAGAAGACTACCAATGGTGAGGTCGTCTATCAGTCTATTTTTTTCATCAACTACATAGAGATGGTTCATTGTTTCCACCTTCTTACCTACCCTTTTTATCTGTTCCAAACATCGTTTTACAGACCACTCTTTACGAATTTGAATATAATAAGGAGTCATCAGCCTCGCAATAGAATTTACATCATATCCTAAAAGTTTTTAGTGCAATGCGTCTCTCTTGATGGTTAAGATGATTAATAGAATACTTTATCAACTCATCTGGAAAAATCCTCAAAAAGTGCTGTCCTATCGTCGGGAGTCATTGCATTAAGAATTTCCGAAACTTCCTCGCTACCAATTCTTCTAATAGTTTCCTCTTGAAAACTTGGGTCAAGATGCGAAAAAACTTCTGCCTTGTATTCCTTTGGAACCTTCAAGAAGGCCAATAATCTCTCGTCTGCGTGTAATTCACTTAATCTCTCAGCAATATCTGCGGGATTAAACATAACTTCATTCGTATTCATAACATTTAACCTTTCTACTTTTACAACTAACATTAAATAACTTTTATCTACAATAATTTATATAAATCTCCAACAATCATTATTCTTTTTAACAACGATTAATTAGATACCCATTTTAACCCCACTACGGAGGCTATTAAGGTAATAATGAAAAAAATATTCTCCAAAAAAACTCAATGAATCATTAAATACTAAGATTCCCATCACTACTCCACCCACAGCCCCTATCCCTGTCCATACTGCATAGGCTGTCCCTATCGGTATTGCCCCAACACCAGATATAGCTCTGAACATCAGATACATAGAACTGAATAAACATACCATAAAACCCAACCACCATAGGAGAGATTCTCTTCCGCTCGCACTTTGGGCCTTTCCTAAACAAGTAGCAAATCCCGTCTCGAAAAGCCCAGCAATAATTAATAAAACCCATTTCATATCAGTCTATTTTACTTGCAATACCGCCACTTACAGCAAATTTCATTGCGGCAGCAGCATCCATATTTTTCACTTTTCGTGTATTCTCCTCTTCAATAACAATCACCCACCCCGAAATGGCGTAAGAATGAGGCAAATACACTGCCACAAAATTCTTATCATCTATTACTATATTTTTTTGGGTAAGGAATCCTATCCGCCAAGTTTCGGGATTTTCGCTGATTTTTCACCCATATTGGTGTGTTAAATTTTTTTCTTATCACCAACGAAGGATTCCATTATTTCCTTCATTGGTGTGTATATATGTTTTTACACCAAAGGTATGCTCCAAAAGATGGTCTATCTGCTCAAAAATGAATCGTCCAAAGACAAATTTACTTTGCCAAAAAAATCCCAGAAGGGCTGTTCCAAAAAAATCGTGGAAACAAACACCACACCGTGGAATCTCATAGCCACTGATGGCAGGAGACTCTCCACAGAAGAAAAAAACATACCAAATAACAAAAAAATGTAAGCCCCAAAGGTCCAATAATTACGAAGCCCTGCAAGAAATATTTCAAAAAAACTGATTGACAAAGTTATTAGGGTTTTGAGACATTTTTAGAAATTTTTGGTAAAAAATACGAAATTAAGACTAAAAACAAAAAAAGAACCCAAAAATTTGGGTTCTATCCATCAAGAATGACTTACAGAATCTCTATTGCTTAATGATTTTTGTAAAATTCTTATTATTACCCAATTCTACTTTTTAGGATATAAACACCTTTCGGAAGATGGGCCACAGGGATATCTCTACCTATGAACTGAGTAGCAACCACTTTACCAGACAAATCTACTATTGATACTGATTTTTATTGCATCTTGTCCTCCAATAGTGATTTTATCAACCGCTGGATTCGGATATACATTTGCTTTCGCCCATTCGGTTTCATGAGTTGCCAATTTGGCAGTTTGCACGGTAGATGGGTCTGAAGAGACATGAGATGCATCTATTGCTCGTACGCTCCAATAGAATTTTTTTCTGGTAATTTTTTTCCTTTTTCAGATACCAGTTGTTGGTAGTTACTACATATTTTGCTATATCCGCCTTGTTTTCAGCGGTTCCTACGGAAATTTCATAAGTAAGCCCAAGTACTGGAGTTTTATCGTCGGTAGCACCTTCCCAAGAGAAAAACACATCGGTATCCCTTACTTGGTGTTTTAATGTAGTTGGTGCAGTAGGCTTTTTGATTGACTACATTAAGATTATTTTTTTATAGAGTTTAGTAATGAAAGGGCCACCAGTAATGGAAAGATCCATACCCGATACGAGTACATCAAGAGTATTATCGTTGTCATAATCCACAAGTCTCACATCAGGAGAACCTCCATAACTTGGTATATTATGGTCTATCATTTTATTAAATTTTTTTGTGGTAGGATTGTAGGTATAAATATCCGTAGTATATTTAGCATTCTCTAAGCTATCAGTTAAGTTACCCACCACGATGAAATCCGGATATCCATCATTATTCAAATCCCCCGTGTCTATCGTATTACCAGCATTGATTGTAGTAACACCATCACCTACATCTTGTTTTTGTAAAATGCCCCGTACCATCATTCCAGAAAAACATACAATTGAGGCACAAAATCTCTATGTCCATTAATTACGAAATCCAAATCGCCATCATTATCAAAATCTGCCACCCCGATTGTGCTTCTCTCCACTGCAGGCAATGTTTGTTGCACTTTTACGAATTTTCCTTTCTCATTGAGATATATCTCCATAATCGGATCATAAGTAGCTGGGCTCACTCCACTAATTATCATATCCAATTCGTTATCGTTATTCAAATCCACAAATTTAAAAATTACCATACGAAGTCGGAATAATATTCATAAAACTTGGGATTTCATAAAACTCTCCTTTTCCTGCATTTTTGTAATAATTAAATTTGGCATCATACCTAATATCTCCATTTGTGGCATAATCCAACAATCCATCGTGGTCAAAGTCAAAAAACTCTGCACTCCCTGTACCTGTTTTTTTACCATTTTCAACGGATTTTTTAAATACGAAGGAGCCATTTTCATTCTTATAAAAATATTGCTTAGGATCCTGCCAATCTCCAATTTGTTTCCCAATAGTTATCAAATCTTTAAACCCATCATTGTCATTATCAAATGCCAATACATAGGCTCCCGAAACTGGATTTTCTAATTCTATTCCCTCTTGATACACCCCTCCTTTGTTCTTATAAAGGTATGATTTTGAGACATTTTGGTTACCATCATTGTCGGTATCTACACCTCCCGTGAGAACCAAATCCTGATACCCATCGTTATCCACATCCACTACCGCAGAACCTTGAAAACTGAAATTCTTAAATGGAGTATCAACCCTAGAAAATGTCTGACTACCGATACTCTGTGCCTTTACCCCCATAACTATTGAGAGAAGGCTCGCTAAAATGTAAATTTTTCTCATTATAAAAAGACTTGAAAGATTAATTCGCGACAAAGTTATAATATTATTTTTTTAATTAGACAATATTTAAATAATAAAAAAACTTAAAAAAATATTTTTTTCATTTTTTTATTATTGAATTTTTTTCAATCTTTTTAATTATATTTGCTGAGAAGTTTGCAAAAATATCACAAAGTTTGATAAATAATTTTTGTTGTTTTTTTCTTATTTTTTTTGGATTAAATCTATTTAATTCACAAATATTTTTCGTGGAAAAAACCCAAATATCTCGAAGGAAAAACATCAATACAGACAGCCTTATTTCTGCAAAAAAATTTCACAAGATTTTTTTCAAAAAAAGACACTCTAAATTTCATCTTAAATCCAAAAAGAATCATTGACGATGGTGTTTTTAGTAAAGAACAACCGCTCTAAAAATATTCTCCGAACTACAAGCAAAAGGGGTATTCGTGCGGGGAATTTCCTTTGGGAACAATCAAGGTTCAGCTGTACAATCCACTATGGATATGAAAATTGAAGGTAAATTATCCAAAAAAATGTGAGCATCTCCGCAAATATTTTTTTGATAACAATCTACCCATACAAGCCGATGGCTATACCCAAACTCTAGAAGACTTTGACAGAATATATATCCAACTGAATATCAATAATAAAGACACCTTAAATACAGGGCACTTGGACTTGACTGATACCTCCACCTATTTTGGAAAAATTCCAACGACGAAGCCTCGGACTGCAATACAAAACTCTATTCGGAAAAAGAAAAATAAAACTTTTGCCAATATCTCATTTGGTATAGCTCGATCAGAATTCCATCGTATTCGTTTTCAAGGATTTGAAGGAAATCAAGGCCCCTACCGATTGAAAGGTATAAACAATGAAAAATCTCATTAGTATCATACCTGATTCTGAACAAATTTTTTTATTAATGGAATCTTAATGAAACGCGGAGAAAATTACGATTATACCATTAATTACAATACTGGAGAAATCACTTTCACAAATAATAGACCGATTTACAAACAAGATTTCATTACAGCTTCTTATAACTATACAAATAGAAATTACACTCGTTTTTTTAGCAAGTGGAAACCTTCAACACAAAAAAATGAAAAAAACTAAAATTAGGTATTAATTGGTTTTTAGAATCAGACAACAAAAATGCTCCTATATCTTTTGAATATCAACAATAAAGAAAGAGAAGTTTTTTGGCTATCGCTGGGAATGATACCAATAAAATGTTCGCTCCCTCCGGAAAAACTCACTGAATACGACCCTACCAAAATCCTTTATAAAATAGAAAACACCGCAAATACAGAATATTACGAATATTCAACAAACAAAAACGACATTCTATACGAAGTAGCATTCACTTATATGGGAACAAACAAGGGCGATTATATTTTGGTTAATTCTATCAATAATGGTCGTATTTTTCAAGTATATAGGTAAAAATTTAGGAGATTATTCTGCTACAAGAAAAATTCCAGCTCCATTACAAACTCAGATTATTTCCGCCAATGCGGAATACCTTTTAAAGAATGGAAAAATTAAGATGGATTTCTCACTTAGTAATCACGATATTAACTTATTTTCAAGAATTGGCAATGAGGAAAAATATAGGCTGGGCGGGGCGTTTATTTTCTGAAAAAAATTCCTATTCAAAAAAATTGGAAAAAAACTCATTATCTATTGATTACCAACATATTAATAAAAAAACTTTCATATTTTTAGATAGAATAAATTCAGTAGAATTTTCAAGGGATTTTAACCTTCAACAAGAGTTCAGTCATCGAACACAGAATAGACTAATTTTTTTGATATGAAAAAAATAACTTCAAAAAATGGTCCGTACCTCAACTATCAACTAAATATTCTCAATGAAAAAAAGTTTTATTCTGGTATCAAAAAATGAGATTAACTTTAAGACAAATATAGCCAAAAACTCATACACTATTAATTGTATCTCACCTTAGTACAAATTCCACAGTTGAAAAAAACAAATTTTTATCAAAGGAAATTTAGAATTTGAAAAAAATAAGTAAAAAGGGCATTTGGAGTTTCGGAGGAAATTTAGAACATAACATAAAAAAACTCAAACAACTAAATATACCAAACACCGATAGCTTTTTCTTGGAGAGAATTTTTTTATACAGAAAAAAATCAGGGATTCTACCAATATTAAATTCACCTCTAAACTTTTATTTTAGAGTTAATGACTCCATTCAAAAAACAACAGATTAGAAAATTTTAACAAAAATATTGGGTTTTGTTGCTAATTACAAAAATAATACAAACTCAAAAAAATCAACGTTAAATCTATCGGCCCATTATAGAAAAAAATATTTTATAACAAGAATAACATTACCAATGAAAAACAATCATTTTATAATAGGTAATCTTGATTTTAACCAAGAATTATTCAATAAAGGTTTAATATTAAATATTCATTATGAATTAGGTAATGGACAAGAAATCCAACGAACATTTCAGTATATAAAAAAATAAAAAGACGGACAAGGAACCTATAAATGGACGGACTATAATTCCGATGGAATACAACAATTAGACGAATTTGAAATAGCTGAATACCAAGACTTAGCACAATACATCCGTATCTATACGGACAATATAAGATACTTACCTTCTAACAAAAAAATGCTCTACAAATACGACTAAATCTAAATCTACACCTTATACTCAATTCTGAAAAATAAATTTTTTTGAAACGATGGAATGCAAATTTTTCAATGGCATCCCAAAAATTCTTACTATAAAAAAATAATCAAATTGTTGTAATAAATCCATTCCAGAGAGGGAATGAGCATATCTTAAAAAAATCAGAGTTTGATGGCTTCTTTATTATTCAACAGCAATGAAATTTCGGGATGGAATGGTAATTATCTTTTTATCTAAAACAGAAAAATATCATTAATGCAAATTTCAGTAATGAAACAAGCATAAAAACAAATCATTTAATCAACATTGGCTATAAAATAAATAAAAAAATTTTTAGAACTTCGATAGAAAAATTCATTTATTGAAAAACAACTATCATTCACAATTATTTCAATCTAAAAAAATTACTTACTAAGTATTAGAAAAAATTTCCCTAAAAATCATTTATCAATTCACAGAAAAAAACAACCTCCGAAATATCATTTGGACATACTCAAAAAAATAGAAAAAGACGGAGCAGAACGGCTAAACACCACAGATGTAACAGCTACTTTGCAGTGGAATAACCCCAAAACAGCCATAAGAGGTAGTTTTTTTCATTCATAAAAAAATAACTTCTATGGAAATGCTTTTTCATTGGTTGGCAACCAAATGTTAGACGGATTAAAAACTGGGCAAAACAAAGTTTGGAACTTAGATATACAACAAAGAATCAATAGCTTCATCAATCTGAATATCAACTACGAGGGACGAACTTCTGATGATAAGACTATCCATATCGGGAATATCCAAGTAAGAGCCAGCTTTTAAAATGAGAAATAAAAAAGGTAGCCTATCAAATAGACTACCTTTTTGTTTAAATTTCAATTATTTTGCAATAAGTTCTACTTTTACGCCAACCTCATCTTTTATGACCATATCCTTCATAGAAGATTGATACACTACATCAAATTTTTTTGTCTATCAAAGGTAAATAATTCAGATTGCAGGCTGATGCTTCCATCTTTCACCACTACATTTGCAGGGAATGATACTACATTTGTTTTTTTCCTTTGATAGTCAATTTACCCGTAATTTTTTTGAGTTGAATTTTTTATCGTTGTTTTTCTTCACATTTGTGATTACGAAAGTTGCAGTTGGAAATTTTTCAACTTCAAAAAAGTCTCCATTTTTCAAATGGGCATTGAGTTTCTTTTGCATCTCACCAGATACATCGGTTGCATTGATAGAGTTCATATCCAACACAAATTTCCCTCCTACTACACTATTTTTCAATGTGAGCTCTCCAGATTTCAAAGTGATTGTTCCGTTGTGAGAAGACGCCTCAGACTTCATCACTCCATATCCCCACCAATTTACCTTAGATGTTTCCACTTTTTTTACTTGTCCGAAAGACAATCCGCTTACTAAAACTAAGCCTAATAATACCTTTTTCATTATTATAATATTTAAAATTTTACTTTAGCAAAGATACAATCTTTGTTATTTTTTTATACTAATTTTTTTACTCGTTAAATATTAGTTAAACATAGATTAAATAAATATTAAACTTATTTAACTACATTGTCATTCCTATGTCTATACCTTTTATTTTTTTCGGTAGAGGTCTGTGGCAAAATTATCTGTCATTCCCGATACAAAAATCTATCACCCCCAATATCTTTTTGATAATCAGTACCATTTTCATACAAAAAAACTGCTCTGGAATAAGTTTCAGCGCCATATTATCATATATTTTATACTCTGATTTTTGGTTTTAAAATAGGAAAGATGAAATGACTGAGTAATTCGTACATCACATTATACCCTGCATTATCAATCTCTACTACCGCTCTATGATTATAAATTTCCTTGATAGAAAAACGCCTCTATCTCCTGCAAATATTTATTCTCCGACTGATAAATATCAAGTAAAAGCCATATCGAGGTTTCCATTCAAAAATTTTATCAAAATTATCCTTATAAAGTTGTAATGCCTTATTAATTAGAGAGTTAATAACTTTCGCTCTGAGATAAGAAATCCGTTCGTTTCGGTTTTTTAATTGAGCTAATTTGTCCGTTATCCTGCTTATATTTCCACTTTCGGATTTGATGAGTTCGAGGAACAAATTTTCGCAATCAGAAGAAGAAATTATACCCAATCGATGGGCGTCTTCCATATCAATAATATTATAGCATATATCATCAGCTGCCTCCACAATCCACACGAAAGGATTTCTCTTGTAGATAAGTGGCTCTTTCGATTCCAAGGACATTCCTGTAGCAGAGGCTATCTTTTGAAAAAGTTTCCTTTTCATTCTGGAAAAAGCCCAATTTCTTTCTATGAAGAATACTCTTATCTCTCGCTATTCCCTCACAAGGGTATTTAGCAATGGTAGCCAAAGTTGTCATCGTCAGCTGAAGCCCACCAATATCTTTCCCATTTTGTTGATGGGTTAGAACTCTCATTCCATTGGCATTTCCTTCAAAATTCACCAAATCTGCCCACTCAGCATCTGTGAATTTTGGTTTTAAATCGCTTTCATTTCGTTCAAAAACTTGCTATGGCATCTTCACCAGAATGCCCAAAGGCAGGGTTTCCGATATCATGACAAAGACATGCCGATGCCACTACAGTACTCAAATCATATAAATAAAAGGCCTTTGCTTCCTCTGTAAGGTCATTTTTATAGTTTTCAACGATGAAATCACCTACCAAAGAGCCTAGACTCCGCCCAACACAAGACACCTCCAAAGAGTGTGTGAGCCTATTATGGACAAACACACTCCCTGGTAGTGGGAATACTTGGGTTTTATTTTGCAATCTTCGGAAGGCAGAGGAAAAAATCAGTCTATCATAATCTCTCTGGAAATCAGTACGAGAGGTTGGTAAGGCATCTATACTGCCCGTCCGTTGATTGGTAAATAGTTTATTTAAATCCATTTCTTCTGATGGCTTTAAAATTTCGGTTTTATTTAATGTATGAGAGTATTAGTTCTATTGTCTGCTCTTTATCAATGTCCGAATTATCAATCAAAATAGCATCTTCGGGCTGGATAAGTGGAGCAATCTCTCTCACTATCTATTTTTATCACGCGTAAGTAAGTTCTCTCTTACTTCTTTCATTGATGTTTCCATCCCCATTTCTTTTCAGTTCTTTGTAGCGTCTCTCGGTTCGTTTATCCACACTTGCCGTCAAGAAAAACTTATAATCCGCATCTGGAAGTACCACAGAGCCAATATCTCTTCCGTCCAAAATTACTCCGCCAGTTCTAGCAATCTCCCTTTGGGTATGCAATAGAAATTCCCGTACCTCAGATTGCTTAGCTATTTGGCTCACATTATCGGATATTCTTTGGGTTCTTATCTCAGTGGAAATATCCTTTCCGTTAAGGTAAAGTACCAACGAATTTTCCTTTTTCTGAAACTCCAAATGTACCTCAGTAAATCTTGAAAAGAGATTTTCAAAATCTATTACTCCATCTTTTTACGCAATTTTCTAAAGCAAAAAAAGTTATTCCACGATACAACGCCCCCGTATCCAAATGGATTATATCCAAACGCTTTGCTATTTCCTTTGAAATAGAACTTTTCCCTGTGGAAGAATAGCCATCTATGGCAATTATAGGTTTTCTCATTGGTCTATTTTTATATCGGCTATGTAATGTAGCACCGAATATTATCTACAAAATTTTGGCTAATTTATTAATATTTTGCCAATGAGACAAATTTATAATTTAAGATTATCAATAATTCCTTCCGTTATTTTTTTCCTTTTTTTAAATAAGATTTTTTTATTAACTTTGCTCAAAATTTAATGAAAAAAATGCAAGACATAAAACTCAATACCATTGCAGAAGCCATTGAAGACTTAAAAAATGGGAAAATCATCATCGTAGTAGATGACGAAAATAGAGAAAACGAGGGCGACTTCCTCTCCGCAGCTGAACTTACCACTCCCGAAATTATTAATTTTATGACAATCCACGGACGAGGACTCATCTGTACCCCACTACCCGAAAAACGATGCGACGAACTAGGGCTAGACATTATGGTAACTAGAAGTAGTGACCCAAAAAGAAACAGCATTCACCGTATCAGTAGATTTACTTGGCAATGGAGTTTCCACAGGAATTTCGGCATCAGACAGAGCGAGAACTATTCTAGCACTAATGGACGAAAATACCAAATCAACAGATTTGATGCGTCCCGGACATATATTCCCTTTGAGAGCAAAAATCAGGTGGAGTATTAAAAAGAGCCGGGCATACCGAAGCAGCTATTGACCTCACTCGTCTTGCAGGTCTAAAAGAGGGAGGCGTTATCTGCGAAATAATGAACGAAGATGGTACAATGGCAAGGCTACCTCAATTGATGGAACTTGCAAAAAAATTAAATCTAAAAAAATCGTATCCATTGAGGATATAATTGATTATCAACTAAAAAAAGGCGATCTAGTCCATAAAATTGAAGAACGAAAAGTAAAAAAACTTTCTATGGAGAGTTTGATTTCCACGCCTTCCAAGAGAAACATACCGAACAAATCCACTTCGCACTAACGAAAGGAAATTGGGAGTTAGAGGAACCTGTTTTGGTAAGGGTACAATCTTCTAATGTTTATTTTGATGTTCTACATCAACTCATTAATGGAGAAAAACCACTATTAGAAAAAAATTACCAAACTCATCAATAATGAGGGAAAAAGGTGCCTTAGTTTTCATCAATAATGTTTCTAATGCAGAGAATACTTTGAGAAAAATTACAACAGTTTAATAATCAACAAGATGGACAATTAACAAAAAAATCTAATAACTTCTCTGAATATGGTATCGGAACCCAAATTTTAAAAAAATTAGGTATCAATAATTTTAAAATTATCAGTCAAAAATCCAGACCAAAAGCCAATGATTTCGGGCTACGGTGTGAAAGTCTCCGAAATTGTACTCTATAGCAAAAAAAGGACTAACTCAAAAGTTAGTCTTTTTTATCTTTCCTCCCATTCTTTATAGAATTGCTCTAAGAATTTCAGCATAAAATCGTGGCGTTCTTGGGCCAAATATTTACCTGTGGTAGTATTCATCATATCTTTTAAGAACAACAGTTTTTTTCATAAAAATGGTTAATTGTCGTTCCATTTGATTTCTTATATTCCTCTTTTGACATTCCTAAGCGTGGCGGCTGTGATGGGTCATATAGAAGGCTATTTCGGAATCCTCCAAAGTGGAAAGTTCTCGCTATACCAATGGCTCCAATAGCATCTAATCTGTCAGCATCTTGTACAATTTTTAGTTCCAAAGATATATTTTCGGGAGTTTCGTGTCTATTTTTTTGAAAGATATATTCTTAATAATAAACAAAACCTCCTCAATAATTGATTTGGATACGGAGATTTGTTTCAAATAATTTTCAGAAATTTCTAAAGCTAGAGACTCATCACCGTTATGAAATTTTGGGTCGGCAATATCGTGAAGCAAAGCACTTAACTCTACGACTATAGGATTTCCTTTTTCTATCCGATTAATATATTTCGCTGTATTCCAAACTCTTTGTATATGGAACCAATCATGCCCTGCCTCCGCATTGTGGAGTTTTTTTCCCTGTACAAAGTCAATCGTTTTCGCAATAATTTTTTTTCCAAAAATAGTATTTTTTTAGGAAACTTCTATAAATTCAGCTATCAATTTCACTGGTTGATTCTCCTTATCAAATCCTATATAACAAGCATAAAATCCCTCACCATGCCCCGCTTCATAAGCAAAAAAATCGTATTCGGTTCATTGGGATTCGGTTGTAAAAGATTATATTGGTGTGTCATTTCTCCTCTTCATTGAAAAAAATTCTGAGTGAAAAAAACTCATCATAAATTCCCAAAAAGTCATCTCCTTTTTGTGTATATAGGTTGTTTTCTAAATTATTCAAGAGATTTTTGAGTGTCAAAAATCCATCATGCAGGCCATTCCACTTTCTACGGGATAGCCGAAAAATTTCTCCTTTAGAAAGTTTTTTTCACATTCTGTCCTTCGCATACAGCCAATTCCCAATGATGCACCTCGCAATCTGAAAAAAATTAATTTCGGTATAAGCGATTTTTATCGGAAGTAATTTCTTTATGCACCAAAAACAAGGAAATCACCCTTTGGAAAAATCGGTAACAAAAGGTTGTTTGTCGCTGGTAATGATTGGATCGCAAGCCACTATTTTACCTGAGGAAAGGTGGATTTCCCCTACCTCAAAAAGACTCTAATAGTGGATTTTTCTACAAAAATTTTTTTTCCAAAAAAATATTATGTAAATTTTTCAAAATGTTGCATTGTAAATAAATAATCTCCTTGCTATGGTTCTGCAAAAATAATAAAAAAATTTATTAAGCTATAATGTCTTTGAATACATTTGAGAACAAAAATAACTTTCGTAATCATTGCAAAATAAGTATTTTTTTGTAGAAATTTTTTTATTAAAAATCATTAATCAAAAAAATATGAAACGACAGCCTATAGAGGGTTTTTTTCTAAACTTAGCAAGCAGGAAAAAAATAAACTGGATTGTAAAGGAATATTTAGATAGCAACCCATATTTTTACAAATATTCTACAACAATATTGGAATGATAACTCCGAATTACAAAAACTCCACGACGAATTTTTCAGAAAAATACAATTTCTAATTTTTTTATATGCCTTATGGCATTGCCCCAAATTTCCTCATCAACGGACAATTATTTGCTATTCCAATGGCTGTGGAAGAAAGTTCCGTAGTGGCTGCAGCCTCCAAATCGGCGAAATTCTGGCTTGACAAGGGTGGATTTAAAACAACAATAATCAATACTGAAAAAAATTAGGACATACCCATTTCATCCTAAAAAGCCGACGCTGTGAAAGTCATCCATTTCTTCAACTTTAAATTAAAGAAAAAACTCTTTGAAGCCACTGAAAGCATCACTGCAAATATGCGAAAACGAGGCGGGGGAATCCTTAATATTGAACTGATTGACAAGACTAATGAATTAGAAAATTATTACCAACTAAAAGCCTCTTTCGACACGCAAGATTCTATGGGAGCAAATTTTATCAACTCGTGTTTGGAGCAATTTGGTAAAACTTTAAGAGACGAAATATCCTCTGATGAAGACTTTAATGAGGAAGAAAAAAATTCATTGCAAATCGTGATGAATATCCTCTCTAACTACACTCCAAACTGTATTGTAAGAGCTGAGGTATCTTGTAAAATAGACGAATTGAAAGACGATAGTGATATCTCACCTGAGGAATTTGCATGGAAATTCCAACAAGCTATAACTATTGCAGAAATAGATACTTATAGAGCAACTACCCACAACAAAGGGATAATGAATGGCGTAGATGCCGTAGTGATAGCTACAGGAAACGATTTCCGAGCAACGGAAGCCTCTGCCCATGCATATGCATCTCATTCGGGGAAATATTCTTCTCTCACACACTGTACAACGGACAATGGAATCTTTCGTTTTTGGTTGGACTTACCTATCTCTGTTGGAGTTGTTGGGGGACTCACAAATCTTCACCCATTGGTGAAATTCTCTTTAGAACTATTAGGTAAGCCATCAGCACAAGAATTGATGAGTATTTTGGCCGTATCGGGATTGGCACAAAATTTTGCAGCTATCCGCTCACTCATTACTACAGGAATACAAAAAGGCCATATGAAAATGCACCTATTGAATATTCTAAACCAATTTAAAGCAACAGAAAAAGAAAAACAATTTTTTGTAAATTATTTCAAAAAAATAAGACGGTGAGCCACCACGAAGTTATCTCCACTCTGAAACAATTCCGAGAAGATAATCATTAAAATTTAATATCCTAAAAAGAAATAGGTGGAATGTTGTTCCACCTATTTCTTTTTATTATTTTCTATAAAATGTATAGGTGATAGTATCAATTGCTCCATCTTTTATTTACATCTTCTTTCTTTTCTAAAAACGAGTGTTTTATCTGTTATTTCTTTCACTACTCTGTTTTTGCCATACTGGGTTTGTCTCCTGCTAACTCTTTTATATTTCATTTCAGTTTCGTTATCAGCCGTTAGATAATATTCTGCTCTCCCTATTCCTTCTACACATTTTTCCATTTTGATTAATAAAAATCATGTTGGGTTATAATACCTTTTCCATCTCCTCCGAAGTCCCAGTAAGATTGTGCTTCACAATTGTTTTCGTCATAATATTCTGGTTCATCGGGTGGTGTTGCTGGGTTTCAGATACCATTGTTATACTTTTTGGCATACCATTTACCGAGTATTTTTCTTATTGGTATTTGTGTTTCTGTGGATTTTTTTCATTTTTGTCGTCTCCTCCATTTCTACAAGATACACTTACTAACGCTACGGCAGACATCATTGCCATTAAAAATTGTTTTCTTCATTTTAAAAATTTAGTTGATTTACAGCCACAAAGGTATGTATATTTAACAATAATTTAACTAAAAAAATAGTGAATATTCCTATACGAAAAAAATGAATAAAAATAATACATATAATGCATAATACAAAAAAGAGAACCACATTTTTTTAGTGATTCTCTTATAAGTTACACAATTAGGATAATATTCGAATATTTTATAAAAAGTATTTAAAAATACTATACTATAAATAATATACAATATCTAAGGAATATTAATTTTGTTTTTTTGTTATTTATTAGCAGAATTTCTTATCATTTCGTTAAGTTCAGATAATGTATTAATAGTCTTTGTCTGAAAAATCGATAATATCTCTTAGAGATTTAATAGAATCTTTTAAAGATTGAATTTCATAATCCTTAACCGATAGCATTTTACTTTCGCTCTCAGGAGGATATGTATAATAATTATTATCAATATTATTTCCACTATTTTTTTATTATTACAATCACTACCATTGTCAGTGATAGTAGTTATCGTATCAGAAGAGGGGAATTAATCATTTTTCCTCTCCCGTAATCAACCAATGCAAATTTAAATCAGGAAAGTTCTCTATCATTTTTATAGCTTTAAAATTAATAGGGAATTTCTTGCATTGCCACGAAAATTGGCAGAAGTCATACCTATCATATCATAAAACCGTTCCTTTTACAATACCTTTAGAATCTATAAATTCTATCATTCTGTCTTTTATCATAGAACCGTTGTTGTTGTTAATTTTTATATCTAAGTTAATTTCCGGTATATATTATTTAACTATCAAGCATATTTACTCAATTTCAGAGCAAGGATGACTATAACAAATATGGTAATCCCTAATGTCCATAATAACACATTAATTTGAATGTCAATCTTACTTTCTAAGTTCTTGATATTATTAGCGTTTTCTCTTCTAAATGTTTTAAACTATCTTTCAAAGTATCTATACTTCTAACAACTTCTTTCATATCGTTTTCAGTTTTTAAGTCTATAAGTTTGAGTACTGCTTTTTCTTTGTTCAGCAGGAATTTCTGATATAAGCTCTATAGTTTTAATCAAATCCACATGAAAATATAATAAAAATTTTCATATTTACAAAAATAACGACTTACAAAAAGTTATTTTTTTAAAGTTTAGACAATATATTTCTATTTTCGAAGTATTTTTAACAAGGTACTCTGTACTATCAATTAAACTCAATTCTCCTCGTGATACCTTATTATTTAACTATTTAACATTTTTTTATCAACTTGTATCCAATTGTAAGATTTATAACCTTGAAAAAGGTATAGTTTCTGAGAAAAATTTCTCAAAAAAATTAGAATCTATAATTATACCCAATAGTACAGGTTATTTCATTCATTTTGGGATGAGGAATATTTTTGATTAGTGAGTCTAAACATATTGATAATGTTTAAATCAAAATTATGCTTTTTCCCAAGGGGCATAACTTGCTCCTGCTCTAAAAATTAAATACACTTGTCCTAATTCCCCCTACCACTTGATATGTTATATGAGGCTCCAGAGGAAAGCTGCATTTTATCTTTTAGTATTCCTTTATTAAAACTTATGCTTGGTCCAATTATATTGGTGTATTGAGAAGCAGTATAAGTGTTGGTGTAATTGATAGAAGCCGCAATATTCATTTTTTTCTTTCAGGAAAAAGAGATGTTATAGTTAATATTAGCATTATGAAATCTAGAAATTCCGCCTCCTTACGATTCCATTTTCTTTGTTAACCATATCATTAAGTGAATAGTTAATATTTATATTTTGTGCTTTTTTTCTTTTGTTGCTGAAAGGGCATAATTTATATTAATATTCATATTCTGCGAGATTTGTCTATATTGAATGGAATCTCTTGGTTGTTGTATTTGAAGAGGATTATTATTAAATTGATTAAGCTGATTATTTGTAAACATCGTAAAATTAGAATAAGAAGCCGTAATCATCAATTTATCAGATGCTTGAAAATTGGCATTCACTGTTCCTACCCATCTGCTGGTTTGTTTGCCTTTTTGATTTTTGTAAATTATCCCGCTGTCTTCCAATATTAGTTTGTAAGGAAAGTTTATCTTTTAAAAAGATTAAAGGCAGTATTTAAGGTAATGTTTTCGAAATCATTATTAAAATAATATGCGCCTAGCGTTTTATATTCAGGGTCTACTCGTTCATATCGGATACCAAGCATTCCTTTTTTCAAAGTAAAATTCGTTCCAAAAATTATAAGCAAAATTATTTGTTGTAGTTGCATTAGATTTAATAAAAACTTGCTGCAATTCCTTTATGGGAAGCTCCTTTTGGATATCTTAAATCTTCTGTGAGTGCAGAGTTCGCAACTTCAGCAAAAATCTCTAAGTTATTATATACTTTCACGCTTCCTTGTAATGAAAACACCATGTTTTCTTGTGGTAGAACTCCTTTACTTTCAGTATTATTCTTTAACGAACCCACATCATCTTTTTGCATAAAAACCTATGAATCCTAGTTTATATCGTTCTTTTTTTCCCATTCTATTTTTTTGTACCATACCCCATTCTTCTATAAGAAGGAATCGTAGCAGGATTGTCATCATCTTCTATGGCTTTGTTTAGCTTTCCAGTCATTAGTGAAACTTTTAGAGGAAATTCAGGAGTGAGTTCTACTCCACCACCTGTAAATAAAAGTCCATTATAGGTATATGGTGAAAAAAAGACATCCCTGCATCTCCTAAATATACTTTTTATCCATTTGTATTTTTGGAGTGATACTAAAGCGATTAAATTTAAAGGGAACTTGATAATTTAACTGGCTTCCCTGATTTGTAAAACTATATGAAATAGGCATAGACCAGTTGTAAATACCTAAATTAAGATTTCCATTTAGGAAATAAGTAAAATGCTCCCTAGAATCATTAGCATTAGAACCATAAAAAAACAGTGTTAGCAGAGACACCACCAGAAATCTTAAAAGGATTTCTTTTTAAAGTTTCTATGGTTCTTTTTCCGATATTTTCTAAATCAATCTCCTCCTGAGCATAAAAAAATCTGCCCCAGCATCAAAAAAATCCTAAAAAGAAATCGCCCTAAGATTATTCATATATTTTTGTTTTTTTCTTATGTTAAGGTTTTTGAACTTTAATATCTGTAAGAATATAAGATTCTTTGCCTTGAGAAACAAATTGTTTAATTTTAATAGCTCCTTTTCTGCCATCTTGGGTCTGGAACAAAATGATTCTTGGTGTGTCTTGTCTTGTAAAAGGAGTTTTGCCTCTATTTGATTCTACAATATTTAAACTATTAAAAGCATTTCCATGCTCAATAGCATCAAAACTGCTTGAGTTAAGCTGTACTCCAACTAATTCTTGTGAGTTAATTATTTTTAGTAGAAATTGCGTTAGGAATAGGCAAAAATGCAGTATTTTGAACTTCATTAGGAGAAATAATTTGATTATAAGTAAAACGGTTATCCAAGCCAAAAAATGCAAAATCAATTTTTTCCCCATTACTAGCTGTTACTTCGTTTTTGGTAAGAACTTTACCTAGCTGAGAGGAGAAAAAAGAACCTATTGATGAGTGCGCTGTACTAATTCCAAGTTTGATATTTTTTTGAAATTCAATAAATTCTTATTTGCAAATACTTTAATTTGTTTTTTTGAATTATTTTTTTGTTCCTTTATCATTAGTTGCTTTTAAAGATATGGTATAGTCTCCAGCTATAGGAAACACAAAACTAGGGTTGGTTTCTGTACTTTGTAAAGAAGCAGTACCAGAAACATTCCATACATAGGAAACAGCATTTATTGATTTGTTTTGAAAAATTCACAGTTACAGGAGCTTGATAATCACTATTTACAAAAATCTACTAACCAATCAAAAATCTACTATCATAGCTGGTTTTACATTTACTTCCTTTTCTATAGAATGAGATTCTCTACTATTGGATACAGTAAGTTTTATTTTATGATTTCCTTCTGTAGTAAAAAAATAACCGTAGGGTTCTGTTCTGTAGAAGTCGCAGGAGAGCCATTTTCAAATGTCCATATATAAGAAGATGCACCTATAGATTTATTATTCATTTTTAATTTTACAGGAGCAATATCGCTTCCTTCTCTTTGCCAGTCAAAATCAATTCTTATGGCTGGATCCACACGGATTTCTATTTCTTTGGAATCAGTATTTCTGTCTCTATTAGAGGCATTGAGTTTAATTTTATAAATTCCGCTCTCAGAGTAAGTAATAGGTTTAGGGTTTATCTCCGTGGAGGAAGTTCTGTTTGCACCTTTGAAAGACCATTCATAAGTATCTGCTCCTGAAGATTTATTGATGATTTTGACCACCACAGGAGCAGAGTAATCATTATTTACCACTACAATCTTAAAATCTGCCTTTACAGGAATATCTTCTTCCCGTGCACAGGCGGTAAAAATAATTGAAATAATAAACAGTCCTATATCTAAAAATAGAAAATCTAAAAACTTTTCATATTGATATATCATTTACTTGAAATTAATTAACTATCATCTTTTTTTACTTGAGATTCACCTTTCGTTTCAAGGATGATGAGATAAGTTCCTGTAGGGAAGAGTTGGCTGATTGAAATGAATCTCATAATTAACAGATCTATTTTTTTAAGATAGGAGCAAAAAGGTTCTTCGGATAACATATCAATGATTCGTAATTTAATATCCGATTCTTCATAAAGTTTTTACGATTACTTTATAATCACCATTATTAGGGTTTGGAACTATGGTAAATTCCTTGATATTTGAAGTTCTTGTAGGGTCTATATCTACACCTGAGAGATTTTCTTCTACCACTACAGTTTTATAGAAGATTTTTTCACAAGCTCCCTGGTGACCTTTTAACCCGAAGTTATATGAACCTGTAGAATGGAATTTTACTTCCAAATAATCATCATTTTGCTCTATTACTTGTACTTTGCTAGTTCTAGGAATAATCCATTCTACTCTTTGTGGTCTAGGGTTAGAGGTGTTTACAAGTTTTACAGTTCTTTCTACATAGGCTTGTGTAGGAAGCATCATGTGTGGATGAAGCTCCTCAGTAGAATTTCGCACAGTGATTTGGTCTGTTGCTATACAACCTTTGGTATTTGTAATTATAGCTGTATAAGTTCCTGCTTGAGAAATTCTAATTTTAGGATTGATAGAAATTACTCTTCCATTTGCATCTTTCCATTGATAAGTAGCTGCTCTATCACTTACTGTAATATCATATTCTTTTGAATCTCCAGCACACAGAGTAATATCCCCTCCTAAATCTACTGTAAATTTCTCTGGGTTGGTAAGAATATATTCTTTTGTCATATGGCAGCCATTAGCATCTGTAAAAGTTAGCACATACTTACCTGCTCTTAAACCAGAAATAGTCTCTCCTTCCATTCCATTTGACCAAACCAAAGAATAAGGAGCTCTTCCTCCCGATGCTCTTACACTTATTTTACCATTAGTAGCTCCATGGCATACAGGGTTTTTAATATCTACATCAGTAATTTCTAGCTGACTAGGCTGTTCTATTTTGATACTTCCTTTTACAGAACAACTTTTGGAATCAGTTACAGTAACAAAATAATTTCCACCTCCTAATCCTTCAACTATAGGGGATGTATCTAGTGTATTCCAAAGGTAGGTATACCCTCCAGTTCCTCCTGTTGCAGATACTGTAACTTTGCCATCTTCTAGGCCGTTACATTTCAAGGTTGTAGAAGAAAGATTTATTTTTAACTGAGAAGGGAAGTTTAACTGAAACACCGCTGATGTAGAATTATCATTTCTATCTTTTATAATTATTTTATACTTTCCTGCTGTGAGATTCTCCAAAATATTTCTCGTAGTACCGCTGATATTTGTGAAAACACCTCCTACTTCTTTTTGCCATTGGTATTGATAACCTCCTACTCCACCTTTTACTTGGGCTTTTATGCTACCATCTTCGGCATTGTCATTGATGCCGTTTCCATTTACATCCATTTTAAAGGCATCATTGTTATCTTTATGACAAGAAATGCCTTGTTCCTGCATAATATTAGCAATAAGCGGGTCTGGCTGGGTAACAATAAATTCTCTTGAAATAATACCACAACTCTGTAAATTGGAAGTGGCTCCTGCATGGTTTTTATCTTTTACAGTGAGATAATATTTTCCTGCTGGAATATTCTTCAAAACTATGGTGAATGGATGAGTCGTTTTATCTGTTGTTATTTGTGAAGATGGTATCACAGCTCCCGTTGGTGAGTCTTTTTCTCCATTCATAATGGTATGAGCCATCTGCAAAAGGAGTTCCTCCTGTTACTCTTACTGAAATATATCCATTACTTAGACCATGTCCTTTGGGCTGGACATTTTCTATGTCAGAAAAAGCAATAGCTTTAGTAGGTTCTGTGATATTAACGGTGATGACTTTATCATTTCCTCTATTATTTTTAGCCATACAATGGTTGGTATCCCTTACCTTCACATTGTAGGTTCCTGCAGAAAGTCCTGTAATTATGGTGTGCTGAGTATGGCTGAAATTAACCCAAGTGGCACCATTATCCAAAGAATACTGATAGCTGTTCTGTCCGCCAGTTCCATCTATCCTAAAAGCTCCATCATTTCCTCCAAAGCAGAAAAACATTGGTTTGTGAAGTTAGTGAAAAACCCTACAGTGGTCTGGTTTTTACCTCAAATTCTACACTATGCTGACTGCCATCTGTATAAGTGAGATTACCATTATAAGTTCCTCTTAAATTCAATTTGTATTTCCCGGAGCTAAGCCTTCTATGGAATAACTAGTCTCAGCTCGAAGAACTGCAGTAGCATCATAGTTGTTTACTATAACTCCCGTATCAGTATTGGTTAAAGCGAATTCTAAAGTTTCTCCTGTTTTTAATGTTCGGTCAAAAATTTAAACGAACTTTTTCCATCTTCTGAATCTGAACAAGTTACTAGGAGACGCTGTGTGAGTAGAAATGTGGGGGAGCAGAAGGTAAAAATATCATACCAAATATAATTTTTTTGATTCTCCGTTACAAGTTTTTTTATTCTAAAAAAATAATCTTTTATTTAGGATTTGTTCATCAGGAAAAAAATATCATTTGGTTTTAATTCTAAAAAGATTCTTTACCAATTATGTCGCTTAGCATAGATACCCATTTATTAGAATCAATATTTTTTTCCCATTTTTTTATAATCAACAATTTGATATTCCCATTGGTAAATATTTGAAGGAAAACCCTTTGAATCATTTAGAATAGAAACATATATATAGTCTTTATCTCCTTTGTAAGAGGATCATTTGGAGTTATATTTATAATGGGTGATATTTTTTTATAGTAATATTTCTTTTGAGATAAAACCTGATTGCTGCTATTATTAATGAATGATGTTGTTTGACAATATCCACTTATTCCAGCATATTCATCAAAAAAATCTATTACTAATAGCACATTTATGACCTCTTCCTCTAGCTCCTGTAAAATATATATTATAAAGTTTATCTATTTTTTTCTCTTTTTTTAAATGTATATTTTTGCAGATAAGTTAAAAAGATTTATTGTTTAGCCCTTTGTAAATTTTGATATAAAAACTTGTTGATCTCCATCATGAAATTTTAAAAATAGTTTTGAAGAAGTGTCTTCCACAGTTAGATGCAGGGCGTCCATTCGTTCTAATATGACCCTGTTAGTTCGATCTCATATAATTGTGCCTTAATATTATTGCAGAAAGTGAAAAAATACTAATACCCCTAGTAAAACGCTCTTCATATATTATATTTTTAAAAAATTAATAGTTATTTTTTTCAGTTTTAGTGACTTGGTTGTTTTTCCAGCATAGGTTTTATGTAGTAGGTATACACATTCCCAGAGGAAACAATCTTGTCTTCTAAAAATTCCTGTTTTCCTGATAGAGTTTCCCACAGAGTAGGTTTTTCATCTCCCTTTTGTCTGTATACTATAATTTCGCTTATGTTTTTGCTTTTATTTTTCCAATTCAGCTCTATCATTTTCTTATTTCCATTTGCAGAACCTGCAAGATTTGTAATTACAGCAGCAGGAACTATCTTATTACTTCTAAGGTAATTTCAAGAGACTTATCTGATACTAGATTACTCTTGTCTACTGTCTGAAGATAATATACATATCGTTTGTTGTTTTCTACCTGTTTATCTGTATAGGAATAAAGAGCGTCTATATTTTTAGTTTCATATATTTTTCTTACAGGAGTTTTTGGCTCATCTATATCTTTTCTGAAAAGCTGATGCAGCACGGCATCATCACTATGGCTTTTATACCATTTTAGTGTAATATCTCCAGTATCCTCCAGCTTATATTCAGCAAACACAGGAGCTTCTGGTCTTACTTTGTCAGGCTTTTCTATTTCTATTATTTTTGATGGCTGAGATTGGTTTTTTCTTTTATCCAAAGAAACTACATAGTAATACACCTTTGAATTAAGGTTTTCCAGAGTTACTTTATCCTCAAATGTATTTTTGGTAATCATTTCTGGAGTCAGTCTCATCATTTCTTCACCTTTTTGTACTCCTCTAAAAACATGATACCCCCCTAAATCCTTCTCTGTATTAGCTTTCCATTCCAAACGGACAATTCCTGTCGAGTCTATTTTTCCAGTAAGTTCCACAGGAACAGCAGGAGGAGTTTCATCATACAACTGTACCAAAATGGAGAAAGATTCTGTCTGATTATTATCTCCAATAGCTCTTATCTTGAAATAATTAGAAGGAGTTATATTTTTGGTAACAATACTCCTTTGGTCTCTAGAAATGTTTTTTTGTACTACCTTATAAGTATTTTGTCCATCTGTTTCAGAATGTAAAAGTTCAAAACCTACTATCTGATTTTCTGATTCTTTAGGAAACTCCCATTCTATTTTTACTAGATCATCACCGATTACATCAAAGTTTTTAATCATTGGAGCGGCTTCCATAGCCTTTTTACCTGCTCCTGAAACGATTTCTGAATAGGGACCATAATCTCCAAAAATAGTTTTTCCACGAATACGGTAGCTGTATTGTACATTATTTTGTGCTAATGAGTCTGTATAGGTCATCCCTTGGGCTGGCTTTCTATCCTTGTCATTCATGTTCATTATAGGTAAATCTCCCAAAGGTTTAAAATCTATTCCGTTTTCTGATTTTTCAATAAAGTAAGAGGTATAAATATCCCGAAGCTGGAGGTACTCCCACGCCAGTAGGACAGTTTTATCTTGAAATATACCGATGAAATCTAGAGGTTTAGGTAAATCTTGGTAGTCTGAAAGTTGAGCCACAGCACTTCCCTTTTCTACCAATAAAGAAGTGGAAACATCAGTGTTGATACTTACAGAATAGAGATATTTTTCATTAGGTTTTGCATCTTTGTCTACATAAGCCCATCCTGCTAGTTCAGCCACTTTGAAATCCAAATCAGCAGCCATAAGAGCAAAAGCAAACCGCTGGTCTATTTCTTGTGATTTATTGATAATTCCTTCTATTCCTTCTTTTTTCCTTTCTCCCATTTCTACTTCAAAAGATTCCCCAAAAAGAGACTGTGCGACAATAGCAGCATTATCATTCTCTTCTACATATTTTCGCCATTCTTTTTCTGGTTTTGGAAGGAACTTTCCTAAATCTTTCTGCTCAGGGACAGATAGTGTTTTACCATTTCTTACAAGGGTATATCTTTTTAGCTGAAAACCTATTTTATTTGCTTTTTGCCAAGCGAAAGGTTCATCTACTGCCCAGCGTAAGGCAATGGCATCTTTCTTTACTCCTGCTTTTTAGTCTGATATGAGGAACAGGAAGTTCTTTTTTTGTTCCTTTCTCTGAGAGTAACCAAAATTTAGCCCAAAAAAATGAATAAAAAAATAAAAATAGTTTTTTTCAGCATATGTTGTTGATTATTAATTCACTCTGATTAAAAAAATCAGATAAACTACAATATAGATTACAAAAGTAATAAAAAAATATTAACATTTATTAACAATATTTTCATTTATTTATACTGCTTTTTAATAGGAATGAAGCTCAGGCGTATACATCATTATTTTTTTGTACAAAATATCCCAGCTGAATTTATGTATTTTATAAAAATCAAGATAATATATTGGAACATCAACTATATTTTCGTATTAAACTAATTTGGTATTGAGTATAAACTTGATTTGAGGCGATCCAATAATCCTCCATTTTTTTCTGAGAACTTTCGTACATTCTGTGTCCGAGTAGGATTTTTAAATTTAAAAATCTTCTTCTTTTAGGAGAACCACTTTTATGGCAATACCTTTTCATTTGGGAAAAATCCTAAAATTAACCCAAAAAGTAAAAAAATAATATGGATAAATACTGTTTCAAGACCTATTTAATGAATGACAAATATAGCAATAATGGTGTTTTTTTATAAAAAAATATGACTATAACTTGATATTCATTTTGTTTAAAAATTTTTACTCTGCAACCACCTCATAATCAATCTCAAAAAACTCAAAAACCCGTGATGCCGTTTTTCTTCTATGGCTTGTTTTAGACGCTCTGAGCAGAGAACGCCACCATTAGGCTGTTGATAAACAATGTCAAAACTATCTAATAAACAAAAACAAACTTTTTGAGCACTCCAGCTCTATATCTTCTTCTATAAATAAATCACTTCTTATCTGCATAAATTCTAATTCATTTTTTTATTTCTATTTCATTTTGTTTTCCGTCCTTTATATAGTAAAAATTACTTTTTCTCAAAAAAATAATATTTTTCAAAGGCTCTATCGGAAACTGAAAAATCCAGTATTTAAATTTTTTTCTTCTTTGTAGAGGAGCCGTGTTTCGTAGAAATGATATTTCGGAGCGATTCTGAATTTTTTTCTAAAAAGTGATTTTTAATTTATCTGAGATGTACCAAATACAAAAACATAGGAAATTCACCTATAAATCCATGCACATCTTGCAGTCTCCATTCCCAAAAATTTTTTATCAAAACTCTGCAGGTGAAAAATAATCAAAAAAATAGGAGCATTTTCTATGATTTCACCATTTCCTATTCTGTCAAAATAAAACGCTCCATTAGGGACAAACTCCCCTGTTAGCATGTCCTAAAAACTTTGTTTTCCTTATCAAATATTCTTTTTAATTTTTGTTTTATAGTATTTCATTTTATTTATATTTAAAAAAATTAACAATATCATTTACATCTTTATTTCCTAATAATACTTCTTTTTTTCTAGTTTATCTTTTGATTTTTTTGTATTAGTTTTTTTTAATTCTATCAAAAGCCAACATATTATTTCCATTAGCATTATTAATAATTATGGTTATTTTTTTCATCTAAATTTATATCATAATCAGGATGGTTTGCATGTCCTGATATTTCGTATTTAAGGCGTTTTTTTCTGCAACGGGATGGCATTGTCCAAACCATTAAAATCAAACTTTTTTTCCCATTTTTTTCTCCGCCCATAGCAGTAGTTCCTGTAGAGCCTTATTTTCTTTTTAAAAACACTTATAGGAATAATGTGATGGACTTCAAAAATTAAGAGGTTCTCCTAAGTCATATTTTTAAATACATTATTATACCATGTTTCAAAAATCACCCTTTTTTTCACCATTTTTTTCGAAGTATTTTTGCTAATCTCCTTTCTCTTTAGCATATTTGCTAAACCGCTCTATCCATCCATTTTTCCCCCAATGGCTCAGCCTTTTAGCATTTCGCTAATTTCTACTAAATTAATCTGCTTTTTGGTCTTCTTCATAAACAAGTTTAAATTTTTTTCATTTTGCTCAAATAGATCAAGAAAGTCAAACATAACAGAGTTTATATTTTTCCAAAAATAAATTGTATCAAATTTCTTTTTTTCTTTTTCGTTTAATTTTTAAAAATAATTCATTATAATGAAGCATAGTGGGATTATTATACCCATTTTCAACAATATAATCAATGTTTTTTTATAGTATCTATCTAATACATCATTTATTAGTAATTTCCCAAATTCATCTAAAAATTTCTTGATTTGTTTTCATTTTATAATATTTTAATTATTAATGCCATTCCAAGGAATATTATTTATACTTTTTATCCCTTTTCTCCTTGAGTTCATCTAAAGCTTTTTACTACCCAAACCCGTGGCAACATCTTCAGGTATTCCAGAGTTGACCATTGCTTGTATCTCTATATTTGCCATTTCATCTATTTTTTTAAAAACCTTATTTTTAGCATCTTTTGTTTCAAGAAAACATCTAGTTTCTTCTGTAATTCTTATTTCCATTTTCTTAATTTAAAGAGTATATATAAAATCTCCCAAAGGTTTTCCTAGGTCATTTATACCAATATAATACAGCCAAGAAGCAGGATAAATTCTAGGACTATTTTCTTCTCCTTTCCTGCCTAAAAATAATAGGTTTTTTTCATAAGCACTATCTTTTTAAATTTTCCTATAGACCAAAACCCTCCTAAAACCTTTTATTACTGCTTCTCCTATGTATATATATGCATATTCATAAAGGTCTTCGTTTTCTTTATATATTTTCTACTTGATTTATTTCATCTTGTGAAAAAGTAAATTCATTTAGATCTAAAAATTTCAAGAAATTCCTGCATTTTAGCATCCTTTGTTTCCAAGAAATCATCTAGTTTCTTCTGTAATTCTTTATTGAGTTTTATTTCCATTAATTTAAGAGTGTATCATTTCTCCAAGAGATTTTCGAAGGCTGTTGTTTTTTTATATGGAATAACCAAGCTTTTAGGACTTATTCTAGGATTATTCTCTTCCCTCCCCAAGCAAGTATAATAGGTTTTTCATAAGCACTATCTTTTTTTAAATTTTCCTATAGACCAAAAATCCTCCTAAAACTTTTTATTACCGCTTCTCCTATGTATATATATGCATATTCGTAAAGGTCTTCGTTTTCTTTATATATTTCTCTACTTGATTTATTTCATCTTGTGAAAAAGTAAATTCATTTAGATTTAAAAATTTCAAGAAATTCCTGCATTTTAGCATCCTTTGTTTCAAGAAAACATCTAGTTTTTCTGTAATTCTTTATTGAGTTTTATTTCCATTTTCTTAATATTTTTATAATTATAAAAATCACTTTCTTTTTAATCCTGCTTTTTCATTTCAGATTTTTACATTTTGTATAAATTTAGGATCTACTTCATCAAAAACAATGCCATTCTATTCTGAGAATATTTTCATCTAATTGTTTTTTTATAATATGAATGTCTTTCATTACTTGGTCTTTGTATGCATTCCAAGTTACTTTTCCAGATTTCACTTCACGGGCAACACCATTTTTTTACATTATCTATAATTCTTTTTGGAATTTTCTATCTGTATTTCAAATTGATTACTATCAAACCCCATTAAATCATCAAAGGTTTTTTTCTGAGATAGCTCCTTTTTCTCTATTTTTTTATAGGGTTTTATATTTCTGTTCCCATTTTTCTTTGGAAAGCTTTCCTTTATACTTGTTCCAAGAGTCGTTTAGTATTTTCTCGAAATCGGGAGTTTTCATAAACTCATCTATTTTGTCTAGCTTTTTTTCTTCACAGCTTCCTTCACCTCATTTCCTACTTTTTTTTCACCCCATTATGGATGTTATCTGTGGTGTTTTTTTCAGGCTTTTTTTATTGCTCCTCCTCCCATGAGGATAGAGGCTACCTGTACAGCATCCTTCCCTACGGTGTGGTTTACAATATAGGACTTATCACTGGTATAGTTATTTTTTTCTTTTCTTCATAGAAATCTGTTGCAGCATTTTTTTGATGCTTTCCCGTGGAGATATTATGTTTACTCGTAAACTTTAGCTGCTAGAAAAGATTGTGCAATGGTTTTCCAATCAATATTATTATTTTGAGAATCATGTAAATATCCTCTTAACCCATTTAGAAATGTTATAATATTATTATTTTCCCAAGAATCTTTATTATCAATATAATCATTTATTAGAGTTGATATAAAAATCTAAAAAAATCTTTTTGTTTTTTTATATTATTAACGATATTATAAATATTATTTTCCATTAGTACTTCTTATTTCTATTGTTATTCCTTCATTTTTTTGTTGTAAATTTAAATATTTCTGTTTGGGGAATATCATTTAATTTTTTTCATATGGAACATCGATTCCTGCTTCTTGAAACACTTTTAAGCCTTCTATTATCTAAAGTATATATTAAACCATCTTTTTTTCAACTATTCTGATTGGCGGTATTAATTTGGGGTCAATAGTTTTATTCTTTAGTTTTTTTATCAGATCATATATTGTTGTTCCATCTTTAAAAAAACTGATGATATACTATTCTGGCTAAATCTTATTAACATAGGATTTACAAATCCTGTATTACTTAGTGATTTAAAAGTAATCTTTTTGCAAACTTTTTCTCCAGTTTCTTTTATTCCTTTTACTAGAGCTCCAGCTCCTGTAGCTAATTTCACTATAGCAACTCCGTCTTTACCAAGTTCATGTTTACCAAGATAAGGTTTGTTAGTAAAGTTATAATTTTTCCCATTTATTTTTTTATTTCATCTTTAGCAAAAATTAATTACTTTGTCAGCATCTATATTTTTTTACACTATTCCATAACTCTTCTCTTATTTCTTTTTTAGAGGCTACATCATAACCTAGTTTTATTAGTTGCGGATAGTCCGAGATTTCTTCTACTACCCCATCAGAGACGCCAGCAAAAAGAGGAGGAACATGTATATTGGACTGGTTATAATTTTGGTCTTTATTCCAATAGTTTTTCAGGCAGGGCAGCATTTTCCCAGACGCTTTCTCCAAGTTCTCCTATGGTACTGAGCCACTCTCTTCCACTCATTTCTTTTACCCAGAACTCTCCGCCGTCCTGTGTTTTGAGGGCTACTTTTGCAGATTTTTTACCATCTAGTCCACCTAGTTCATTGAGTTTTTTTCCTCCATTAGAGAGGTTATCTGCTGTTCTATTTGTTTTTTCTGGATTTGTGTCTTCTTGTTTCCTTTTTGTTTTAGAGTAAAGGATACAGAGAATTTTCCATTATTATTTTTTATGATTATTACATATTTCCCCTTATGGTCAGCAATGGTTACTATTGTTTCCTTAACAACTTCTGTTGCACATCTTGTAGATTTAATGGAATCAATAAGAATAGCATTTTTTTAGGAAGAGAAATATTATATTGTATTTTTTTCCCTTGAAATAAGTGTTGTCAGATATTTGTCCGGAATTAATATTAACTATTCCTTTGTATATATTGTATTTATAATTATTACTGTCAACATATACTCCCTGAATAAAATATATAGGATAAGTATTTATACCATTATATTTAAAATTAGGGTCAGTATATAATTCATGGTTACCTTGCTCATCAAAAAAACCCATTTATCATTTTTTTGACCTTATAGAAACCTTTTAAATTCTTTCTCATTAAGGTGATATGCAGTATTATTATCCCATCTATATTCACCTGGGATTTCAAAGCCATGCAGGACATTATTATGATGATTTTGTGGAATATTGCAATAGAAAATAATTCTAGTTCCTTTAGATAATTTAATGAGTTTGTTGGATGGAGTTATAAAATAACCATCATCATGCAAGATAAATTCTTTATCTAAAGCTTCCCCTCTGCCTGTTTTTTTGGAAGGTATAAAGTTTTAATTTAGGGTCGTTAATTTGTTTCCAGTCGAAGTGTGATAGTTCGGCACCGCCGGCATAATCCATCAGGAGGTTAGTTGCAGCCTGAGGCGTTTTGATGAGTTTATTACTCCAAGGGTGCTCTAGCCTGAAGACACCATGTCCCAACTCGTGAGCAGGCGTATTTTTATCCTTGGATTTGTAAGCATATCCATACTGTCCTCCCAGCGGCATGAACCCTTTTTGCCCAGTAGAAGAAGCTTTTTCAGTAATGAATAGTACATATTCATTAATTTTTGCAGGATAAAGAGTATTGATGCTCTGCTGCATTTTGCTGTAGAAAGCGACAGGGGATTATCATCAGGAGTGTCTATATCTTTAGTTGTGATAGTTGAGATATCCAATACAGACTGTTTTTTTATGTCAAAGTTGATACCTGCTTTGCTGTAGGTATTATGGATATTTTCTGCTATTGTATCGAGTATAGCCTCAGAAGCCTTATCAAGAGGCACGAGGGATAGATTGACATTTTTGGGTTCTAGATACACAAGTCTAAAAGAACCGATGATTTTTTGTTTCGCCTCTTTTTAGTTCTTTTTTTGTTTGTTGTCTTCTTTGTTTGTTTTCTGTTGCTTTTTCACTAGGGAGCAGCACCGCCATGATTTCTTCTTCACCATAGCTGAAAACACCCTTAAGTTCGAGATTGTATTCTCTTTGATTTCCAGTATTAGAGACTAATTCAGCGTTGATGAGTTTTCCGCTTCCTAGGACTTTGAACTCTATTTTCGCCTCTTTTAGTTTCGGGTCCTCTATGATGATTCTTGCCCCGATGAATTCCTTCTGTCCTTTTTACTACCGCCTTATAAGGAATGACGATATTTCTTCCTTTGGTATCTTTTACCCTGTGGATATCTCATCAAAAGGAATTTTTTTGTGATATCAGGTGTATCAAAAATAGAAATGGGAGCCCTCCTTCGAGAACCATTTTATGGAAACCCCATTAGCGTAGTATTGTGTAATCTCAGAGATATTTCCTGAAGCAGAAGTTTTTACCCCTTCAGTATTGTCAGCATTAGATTTTCCAGATTGAGCGATTTTTTCACCTTCAGTGACCGTTCCCTGCTCATCTACCTGCCAGATTTTTTTCCACTGCTGTCAGTGATGGTGTAGTCTCTTCCCGCAGGGAGTTCCTGCACAGGACCTTTGTTTTTCTCCATTGGGGTCTATACCTACTATTCTCAGCACCCCAGGAGCAGGAGTCATCACTAATGTAATTTTCTCTATTTCATAGTTTATTTTTATATCTTTTATCCCTTTGTCTCCAAAGATTTCTCCTAGTCCGGCAGAAGCATAGTGTACGGCAGACTCATTGGCATCATACGCTGTTTCTACGGAACCGTTTATGAGTTGTTTTTCGGAGTTGAGCTGGATATTATTAAATGTTACTTTTATTTTGGTATCAGCGAGATAAGGTACCTGAATGAAGCCTTCACCGGTGTAGTTTCCAGCGGTTCCTTGCGCTGTGATTACCGTTACGGGGAAGTCTCCCGCGGTGAAGACCTCGTTAGGCGTAAGCGGTCTGTCGTAAGGTTTTTTGTTAGCTAAATCCACAGCAGGCATTACCCCACACTGAGCTGAGTTTTTATTTTGGTTAGAGAAGCTGGTGGTAAAATACTGCACTCCGCTGTAGGCAAAGGCATCCGCCTGAGATAAATCATCAGGGTCAAAACTTTTGTTTTCCCCGCAGACCGCTCCTACACGGTATTCATATTCTGTATTGTTTTCGAGGCCAGAGAGGATTGCTGAAGTGGTATAGGAAGTTTCAGAGAGCCAAGGAGAGGAAGAACCCTTTTTTCTGTATTCTACACGGAAGAGTTTAGAGGAAGCACCTTGTAGCATCCATTGTATTTCTGCTCTTCCCCTTGCGGCAGTTTTTGCCATCAGGAAAGCAGGAACGGGACAGTTTTCTACATAGTCAAAGAAGAATATTTCAGAGAGCCCGTTGTTTTTATAAACCCCGCCTTCTTGTATTGGGCTATGGTTATACTGAGGGGTTCCCGATACGGCTTGTACCTGCCAAGCGTATCTTTTTCCTGGTATGAGCTGAGTTTTGTCTATTCCGTAGTAAAGAGAAGGGGCAAAGGTTTCTTCTTTCCATAGTACTCTGGCAGCGAGGAAAGCAGACTCAGGGTCTCTTTTGTTTGTCCCAAATTTCTTTTTAGGGTAAAGAAGTATTTTGTATTAGGAGCGGTCTGCCTTGGAGACCAGTTAAAAAGCGACGCCTTGAACTCTGCTTTTTTTGTTACTTTTTTTCTCCTTTTTGGGGCAGGTTAAGGAAAGGAGGCTCGTAAAGTACCTGATAAACGGAGGCACAAGATTTTTTTGAGAGAGGTTGTTCTTAGTGTAGAAGTCGTACGCTTGGAAACAGTATTGGTATAATCCATCAGGGAGTGCTCTAGCGTAGTTTGAAGGACTGATACCTGAGAGGTTTTCGAGCTTAAATAGCGGTTTTAGGTCTAAATTGGACAGCGAAATGTTATTCCCTGGCTGTAGTAGGAAGGGTTCAAGACCATTTACGAAGGGGGTAGAAACGGCGATGACTCTTCCGCCGCTTTCTAGAGAGAACTTGATACCCGTTTTGTGAGGGGGCTCCAAGAGGTCAGTCATAAGGACTTGGAGCTGTAGTTTAGGCTCAGAGTTTAGTGCATAGTCAGAGAGCCTGACATTATAGGGCGGAAAAACCACAGGAACCAAACGAACAGGATACTGCTGGGCGAAGCATAGGAGTAGCCCAAAAAGTAAAAATAATATGGATAAATACCGTTTCAAGATCTATTTAATGAGTGACAAATATAGCAATAATGGTGTTTAAAAGATACAGAATAATATTACCTTTTATAGTTATTTTAAAAAGCTTCTGTGGTAAAAAAATCCACCCTTGTTTATTTTTAGGATTAAACCAATTATTCATTTTCTTCCATTTTATATTTATTTTTTTAATGTAAAATAGAATATGTAGAGGAAAAAAGAGAGAAATAATAAAAAAATGAAACCTGTAAATTTTTAGAAGTATCACTACTCATACCAAAAATAAGACAAAGATTCAAAAAAATATACTATGATAGGTATCATCCTCGATAATATTTTTCTTTTTTTATAAAGAAAAAAAGGGATTATACTTAAATGTAAGACTAAAAACATCTATGAAAAAAATAAATACACGATTACAGCACCGTGTCCATCTGCTAACGGGTAGTACTTGAAAAATAGTGAATGTAATACATAAATTTATCACAAAAAAACAGTGATGTAATATGACAAACCAAATATATAATAGGAACTGAAAATAATAGTAGCTATTATTGAGATGAAAATTATATCCATAAACAAGATTTTATTTTAGTATTATTTTATAATATGAAGGAATTTCAAATGTTTCTTTAAATTCTTTAACAATAATATTTTTTTCAGGTATTCCTTGTTCTATCATGTATTTTTTTAGTGTTTTTTTACAGCTTTTTTTGCTTCTTCTATATAATCTGTTTTTGAAATTAGCATCTACATATGCAAAGGGTCTATTGATTTTAGCATAAAAATACAGGAATATAAAAATTCTTTTTTTTACCTAATTTTTTTGGCAATTTCATAATCTATAATTCCTTTCATAGATATTTTTATGTTTTTGCTACAAAGTTTATCATTCTTTTCAAACACATCAGCTTGATTATTAAAACGTCCATAATTTAACCCAAATTTTTGACTAATAATATAAGCTAAATTTTTTTCACATAAAAAAACTATACCACTGAGGTCGTACCCAAATATAATCAGGAGTTGATCCATCACTAGATAAAGCATGTTCAACAGTATAGTTAGGTAATTTAATTCCATAAAAAAATGATTATCACCATACATTTTAAATCCATCAGAAGGGTGTTCTGATTTATTTAGGAATTGTTGGTTGAGATATTCTTCAAATGTTAATCCTTTAAAAATATTTCTTTTGTTTTTTTCCACATTTGAAAGGAAAGACAAACCATCTTCTTTGGAGATTTTATTTATATAATCTATCCATGGAGAAACATGTCCAGAAATATTAACAAATTCTACTTGTTTCCAATCAGGAGTATTACTAATTTCAGTATGCGAATAAGTATCTCCGAATCTATGTAATAATTTCCCAAGTGTTTCTATATCATCGGGTTTTGTATACATAAATAATAGTGCTGTTATTAATTCATCTGCTCCATGAAATCCATCGGTTAAAGAATGGGTTTCTAACTGATGTGTTCTATTTGCCCAAGTATCATTAATTTCAAACTTAGTTTCACTATGTATTGTAGTATCAGGAGCTTCACTCGCAATGGCTAATTTTAATGCTAAATCAGGATTCATTCCTAACATTAAACAAACAAGATATACGGTTGAATAATGTCCATCTGTTTCATAACTTCCTTCTTCTTGTTTTTGGAAGGTATAAAGTTTTAATTTAGGGTCGTTAATTTGTTTCCAGTCGAAGTGTGATAGTTCAGCGGCGCCGGCATAATCCATCAGGAGGTTAGTTGCAGCCTGAGGCGTTTTGATGAGTTTATTACTCCAAGGATGCTCTAGTCTGAATACACCATGTCCTAGCTCGTGAGCAGGCGTATTTTTATCCTTGGATTTGTAAGCATATCCATACTGTCCTCCCAGCGGCATGAACCCTTTTTGCCCAGTAGAAGAAGCTTTTTCAGTAATGAATAGTACATATTCATTAATTTTTGCAGAATAAAGCCTGTTGATACTCTGCTGCATTTTGCTGTAGTGCGACAGGGGATTATCATCAGGAGTTTCTATATCTTTAGTTGTGATAGTTGAGATATCCAATACAGACTGTTTTTTTATGTCAAAGTTGATACCTGCTCTGCTGTAGGTATTATGGATATTTTCTGCTATTGTATCGAGTATATCCTCAGAAGCCTTATCAAGAGGCACGAGGGATAGATTGACATTTTTGGGTTCTAGATACACAAGTCTAAAAGAACCGATGATTTTTTGTTTCGCCTCTTTTAGTTCTTTTTGTTTGTTGTCTTCTTTGTTTGTTTTCTGTTGCTTTTCACTAGGGAGCAGCACCGCCATGATTTCTTCTTCACCATAGCTGAAAACACCCTTAAGTTCGAGATTGTATTCTCTTTGATTTCCAGTATTAGAGACTAATTCAGCGTTGATGAGTTTTCCGCTTCCTAGGACTTTGAACTCTATTTTCGCCTCTTTTAGTTTCGGGTCCTCTATGATGATTCTTGCCCCAGATGAATTCCTTCTGTCCTTTTACTACCGCCTTATAAGGAATGACGATATTTCTTCCTTTGGTATCTTTTACCTGTGGATATCTATCAAAAGGAATTTTTGTGATATCAGGTGTATCAAAATAGAAATGGGAGCCCTCCTTCGAGAACCATTTTATGGAAACCCCATTAGCGTAGTATTGTGTAATCTCAGAGATATTTCCTGAAGCAGAAGTTTTTACCCCTTCAGTATTGTCAGCATTAGATTTTCCAGATTGAGCGATTTTTTCACCTTCAGTGACCGTTCCCTGCTCATCTACCTGCCAGATTTTTCCACTGCTGTCAGTGATGGTGTAGTCTCTTCCCGCAGGGAGTTCCTGCACAGGACCTTTGTTTTCTCCATTGGGGTCTATACCTACTATTCTCAGTACCCCAGGAGCAGGAGTCATCACAAATGTGATTCTCTCTATTTCATAGTTTATTTTTATATCTTTTATCCCTTTGTCTCCAAAGATTTCTCCTAGTCCGGCAGAAGCATAGTGTACGGCAGACTCATTGGCATCATACGCTGTTTCTACGGAACCGTTTATGAGTTGTTTTTTTCGGAGTTGAGCTGGATATTATTAAATGTTACTTTTTATTTTTGGTATCAGCGAGATAAGGTACCTGAATGAAGCCTTCACCGATGTAGTTTCCAGCGGTTCCTTGCGCTGTGATTACCGTTACGGGGAAGTCTCCCGCGGTGAAGACCTCGTTAGGCGTAAGCGGTCTGTCGTAAGGTTTTTTGTTAGCTAAATCCACAGCAGGCATTACCCCACACTGAGCTGAGTTTTTATTTTGGTTAGAGAAGCTGGTGGTAAAATACTGCACTCCGCTGTAGGCAAAGGCATCCGCCTGAGATAAATCATCAGGGTCAAAACTTTTGTTTTCCCCGCAGACCGCCCCTACACGGTATTCATATTCTGTATTGTTTTCGAGGCCAGAGAGGATTGCTGAAGTGGTATAGGAAGTTTCAGAGAGCCAAGGAGAGGAAGAACCCTTTTTTCTGTATTCTACACGGAAGAGTTTAGAGGAAGCCCCTTGGAGCATCCATTGTATTTCTGCTCTTCCCCTTGCGGCAGTTTTTGCCATCAGGAAAGCAGGAACGGGACAGTTTTCTACATAGTCAAAGAAGAATATTTCAGAGAGCCCGTTGTTTTTATAAACCCCGCCTTCTTGTATTGGGCTATGGTTATACTGAGGGGTTCCCGATACGGCTTGTACCTGCCAAGCGTATCTTTTTCCTGGTATGAGCTGAGTTTTGTCTATTCCGTAGTAAAGAGAAGGGGCAAAGGTTTCTTCTTTCCATAGTACTCTGGCAGCGAGGAAAGCAGACTCAGGGTCTCTTTGTTTGTCCCAAATTTCTTTTAGGGTAAAGAAGTATTTTGTATTAGGAGCGGTCTGCCTTGGAGACCAGTTAAAAGCGACGCCTTGGAACTCTGCTTTTTTTGTTACTTTTTCTCCTTTTTGGGGCAGGTTAAGGAAAGGAGGCTCGTAAAGTACCTGATAAACGGAGGCACAAGATTTTTGAGAGAGGTTGTTCTTAGTGTAGAAGTCGTACGCTTGGAAACAGTATTGGTATAATCCATCAGGGAGTGCTCTAGCGTAGTTTGAAGGACTGATACCTGAGAGGTTTTCGAGCTTAAATAGCGGTTTTAGGTCTAAATTGGACAGCGAAATGTTATTCCCTGGCTGTAGTAGGAAGGGTTCAAGACCATTTACGAAGGGGGTAAAAACGGCGATGACTCTTCCGCCGCTTTCTAGAGAGAACTTGATACCCGTTTTGTGAGGGGGCTCCAAGAGGTCAGTCATAAGGACTTGGAGCTGTAGTTTAGGCTCAGAGTTTAGTGCATAGTCAGAGAGCCTGACATTATAGGGCGGAAAAACCACAGGAACCAAACGAACAGGATACTGCTGGGCGAAGCATAGGAGTAGCCCAAAAAAAGTAAAAAAATAATATGGATAAATACCGTTTCAAGATCTATTTAATGAGTGACAAATATAGCAATAAAGGTGTTTTTATAAAAAAATATGACTATAACTTGATATTCATTTTGTTTAAAAATTTTACTCTGCAACCACCTCATAATCAATCTCAAAAAAATTCAAACCCTATGATGCCGTTTTTCTTCTATGGCTTGTTTTAGATGCTCTGAGCAGAGAATATCCGTATCATTGGCAACTAAATCATAGTTTTCTAAATAACAAATCTTCTTGGTTATTAATTCCCTTTTTGTTTTTTTCTAAATTCTTCTTTGTTTGCAGCTAAAAAAATTCTTCTTTGTTTTTTTGAAATTAAGCAAAAATATTTTCATCTGGAATAGAATAAAAAAACTTTTTTTCATGATTCACATTTTGAAAATAATCTATCGGAAACTGAAAAAAATCCAGTATTTGAATTTTTTTCTTCTTTGTAGAGGAGCCGTGTTTCGTAGAAATGATATTTTGGAGCAATTTTTGAATTTTTTTCTAAAAGTGATTTTTAATTTATCTGATATGTACCAAATACAAAAACATAGGAAATTCACCTATAAATCCATGCACATCTTGCAGTCTCCATTCCCAAAATTTTCTTTTATCAAAAACTCTGCAGATGAAAAATAATCAAAAACAGGAGCATCTTCTATGATTTCACCATTTCCTATTCTATCAAAAATAAAAACGCTCCATTAGGGACAAACTCCCCTGTTAGCATGTCCTAAAACTTTGTTTTCCTTATCAAATATTCTTTTTAATTTCTGTTTTATAATATTTCATTTTGTTTGTTTTTACTCTGCAACCACCTCATAATCAATATCAAAAAAACTCAAAACCCGTGATGCCGTTTTTCTTCTATGGCTTGTTTCAGACGCTCTGAGACAATATTGTCCCCAAAAAAACTCTGCATAGGGAAAAAAATCAATATTTTTTTATTGAGAACGAGCTTTTTTTATCGGTACATTTATTATATCAAACCCTGATTCTTTAAGTATTCTACTTGTTTGAAAATATAAATCCTCTTTATTTATTATTTTAAGAGCTATTTTTTTTGATTTGGGTCAAAAAAATAGACTGTCCTTAAAGTTTATATGACCAAATAAAGGATTTAAAAAAACTTTTCGCCTGTAAATTGAAAAAAATATAATAATCTTTTTCACCTTTATATAATAATTTACTCAAATAGTAAAAAAATGAGGTTCTGATATTTTAAAGTTTTCTAATAATTTCTTTAATTTTTTTAGAAATAAACCAACCCGGTATTTGACTTCCAGTTCCTATAAAAATCGTGGACATCAAATAAAGCCCATTCCCAGTATTCTTCTTTATCAAAGCTTTCTAAAACAAAAATAATCAAAAAAATAGGAACATTATAGAGTATCTCACCTTTATCCATTGCCCAAAAAAATATTCATCAGCATTAGCTATATTTTCTCCTTTTTGCATCACTTGCTATTCTATCTCCGTAAAAACTTTTTTTATTTGAATTTTTATAATATTTCATTTGTATCTAAAAATTAATAATATCATTTACATCTTTATTTCCTAGTAAAAACCTCCTTCTCTAATTTAATTTTGGTTTTTATCTATAATATTTTGTATGGCGTCTAATTTTTTTCCTCATTTTTTTAGTATTTTTAGAGTTAGTTATATTTTTTTATCTTATCAATAATTGCTTTATCATAATCAGGATGGTTTGCATGTCCTGATATTTCGTATTTAAGGCGTTTTTTTCTGCAACGGGATGGCATTGTCCAAACCATTAAAAATCAAACTTTTTCCCATTTTTTTCTCCGCCCATAGCAGTAGTTCCTGTAGAGCCTTATTTTCTTTTAAAACACTTATAGGAATAATGTGATGGACTTCAAAATTAAGAGGTTCTCCTAAGTTATATTTTTTAAATATATTATTATACCATGTTTCAAAATCACCCTTTTTCACCATTTTTTCGAAGTATTTTTTTGCATATTCTTTTCCTATTTTACTATCCAGAACATTTCGTATTGTACTACGATTTTTAATAATATCTTCGGCAAACTCTTGCGCAGAGTTAAAAATCTTTTTGACCTTAACCTTTTTAATTTCCTCACCTAGTTTTTGGGAGAATTTAGGGAGTTCTTTTTACAGAAGAGAAAATAGTAGCCGCAGTAAATACGGTATTTACTACACCACGGGTAGCGAGATGGCTTTTTTCTCCATTATCCTTGCTATTAACAGATTTGTCCCAATCCTCAGAGGTATTTCCAGTACCTACGGTAAGGATTACTTCGCCTAGTATAGGGAAGAACTCTTTAGGGTTATCTCCTATTTGGTCTTTTATATTTTGGAACTGGTTTGCTATGTCGGCACGGGTCTGTTTATCGGTTGCTACATCGTATACTAGTTTACCCAGCGAGGTAAGGTCAGTTACTTTCTGTGCAGCCACTTCCACACTTCCCGTAACGACACCAGGGGCGTGTATAGCAGCCTTAGAGTTGGAGAGATATACCTGCTCTTTTTATTTGTCCTGTTTTTAGGAGCTCAGTGGTTACTTCTATCCCCTCGGAGATTATTTTTTTCCGAAAGAGCCGTTTATTTTTTTATTTTGTCTCCATCCGCAAAGGTTCCTGTATCATTGCTGTATGCAGCATTTAGGTCTTTTACATTATTTTCTTTTAGGAAAGAATTGGTTTTCTCTCTTATGTTATTGGATACCTTCTGTATGTTAGCGCTCTTCCATTTAATATTTTTATTTAACCCAAAAGCCTCTACTTGAACAACATTTTTTTCATCAGTAGTGAATCTTATCTTGTTTTCTACATTACCACTCCATTCTCCGTTATTGATTTGCTGTGTAGATAGCGCATTTTTTTACTTCTTCTACCTTGCCATTATCATTTTTGTTTGTAGACTTTTTCCATTGTGGGAAAACTCTATATCTGCATTGTTGCCAAAAGAGGCTTTTGCTTGTTGAAGGGTGTTTTCGATTTTATAATAATTCAGATTTCCTACTAATTCAGGTATTACAATTCCTTCTTCCTGTTCTTTTTTAGATTCCGTAATACAACTTTCAGAAGCATTATGAACTAAATCCGCAGTCCATCCTTTTCCATTATCTTTTTTTGATAAGGTTTTTTTATTTTGTTAAAAATCTTTAGCTGTATAATTTTTTTACTTCAATAAATTTATACCAAGCGTAACAATTCGGATTTTTGGAATTAACCCATATGGCAACTTTACCTGTTATAGGTTTGTCAATAGGTGTAAATACATCATTACCTTTTCTATAAATATTATCATCCCATATGTATATCCCATCACTACTATGAAACCCTGTAATAAAATAAGAATCAGATTTAAATACACCTGTATAGTTTTTAGGTCTACTTGTAATTACCCTTCCATTAGGTGCAAATCCTAAATATTCATTTTTTTATTTAATTTTAGCTCTCCTTCTTCTTGTTTTTTTGGAAAGTATAAATTTTTTTAATTTAGGGTCGTTAATTTGTTTCCAGTCGAAGTGTGATAGTTCGGCACCGCCGGCATAATCCATCAGGAGGTTAGTTGCAGCCTGAGGCGTTTTGATGAGTTTATTACTCCAAGGGTGCTCTAGCCTGAAGACACCGTGTCCGAGTTCATGAGCAGGTGTATTTTTATCCTTGGATTTGTAAGCATATCCATACTGTCCTCCCAGCGGCATGAACCCTTTTTGCCCAGTAGAAGAAGCTTTTTCAGTAATGAATAGTACATATTCATTGTTTTTTTGCAGGATAAAGCCTATTGATGCTCTGCTGCATTTTTGCTGTAGTGCGACAGGGGATTATCATCAGGAGTTTCAATATCTTTAGTTGTGATAGTTGAGATATCCAATACAGACTGTTTTTTTCCCTGTTTTGTTGTAACTAGCTATTTCAAAGAACGGTTACTCTTTTTCTGTAAAAAAATAAAAATATTTTTTTTAATAAAAAAAGAAAAACATGAGATAGAAATTCGAATAAAATCATTATATAAACTACAAAAAAATTTGTACACTTAAAAAAAGGAAATCTATACAATAAAGATAGATAGTATTGATAAAGAAAAATAAGAATATAAATAGAATTATATCTATATCTATGAACTAGTAGTGAATTTATTATGTAAGGAATCCCCATTAATATGAAAATGAATAAAAAAATGTTTATCCAATAAAAATAAGTTGCAATATTTTTCTTCTCCATATATTGCAGTATATATATGAAAAAGATCACAAATTACATAAATAATATATGATACTATAAACTGAATGAAAAAAATTAAGGTATCGGTACATCATCGATAATATTATTTTTTTGATAATTTTTCATAGGGGTATGAATGAAAAAAATCTTTACCAATTTCAACATTTATATTTTTTTGCTTTTTTTCTTTTAATTTTATAAAAATCATTATTTTTGAAGACATACTTTCGAAGAGAAAGGTAACTTAGCATAAGTTACATCGGCTTTTTTTGGGATCATCATTGTCTATCCAGCATCCCAAATCTTGACTTCGTAGAGATTTTTTTCCCAAAAACCATCATCTTTAAATGTGAATATATCAGCATATCTTGTGCCTATTTTTATCAATGATAATAAGATTATTCTTATTATATCTTCCCAAATATATACTCTTTGTGAGAATCTTCCTAATGCAGCACCAACATCACTGAAATCTCCTAGTGGAGACCCCAAACTAAAGGACTGAATAAAAATTATTTTTTTAGATGTAGTTTCTCCAGTTTTTATAGTTTTTGAAATCTTTATCTCCAATTTCGACTATATTTTTTTGCCGGTTTTAATATCAAGCTGTAAATTATCATATGCGTTTTTTTATAGCTCTAATATTTGTATTATATAAAAAATAAATGTTTTTGCATCAGGATTATTAGGAGTATATCCTAATTTTTTTCTAGTGATAAATACTTAATATTTTTTTAGTTGGTTAATATTTTTTTAAATCAATACCCTTATATTTTTGGATCATTATTAATAAATTCATATGGTATTTGAATAGTTTCTCCTTTTCCTTCAAGCCATTTTTAAAATAAACACAGCACCTGTTTTAAATCCTAATTTCCATTCAATCATTGGTAAATCTAAAATTAATTTTTTTCCTCGTCGGTCAAAAGAATTGTAAATGCTTTTTTTAATTTTCTCTTAATAACATTTGTTCTTTTTATAAGTTCTTCTAAATTATATTTTTTTGCCATTAATTTTTGATAGGATTGTTATTATAATTAGGATTATTATAATTTGTTGCACTATCTTTCAATTTATCAAACTCTTTTTCATATTTTTTTGAATAGTTCTTGTCCTGCTTTTGGCTGCTTTTTGAGGCGTTTTTCTCGGTCTTCGGCGGTCATTTTGCTTAAAGAAGCATGAAACATATTTGCCTTTATGCGCTCAAATTTTCTTTTTATCTTCTTCGGACATGCCTATATCATCAATGTTGAGAAATAAAATTCCCATTGTTGTCTGATTTCTTCATATTTTTTTCTCATCCTCTTCAGTCGGATTTTTCTTTTTTTAAAAAAATATCAGATAATTCGCTTAAGAGTTCACCTACAGATTTAAGATCAATAATATTTCCTTCCTCAATATTATACGCTGTTTCTACGGTACCGTTTATGAGTTGTTTTTTTCGGAGTTGAGCTGGATATTATTAAATGTTACTTTTATTTTGGTATCAGCGAGATAAGGCACTTGAATGAATCCTTCACCGGTATAGTTTCCAGCGGTTCCTTGAGCTGTGATTACCGTTACGGGGAAGTCTCCCGCGGTGAAGACCTCGTTAGGCGTAAGCGGTCTGTCGTAAGGTTTTTTGTTGGATAAATCCACAGCAGGCATTACCCCACACTGAGCTGAGTTTTTATTTGGGTTAGAGAAGCTGGTGGTAAAATACTGCACTCCGCTGTAGGCAAAGGCATCCGCCTGAGATAAATCATCAGGGTTAAAACTTTTGTTTTCCCCGCAGACCGCTCCTACACGGTATTCATATTCTGTATTGTTTTCGAGGCCAGAGAGAATGGCTGAAGTGGTATAGGAAGTTTCAGAGAGCCAAGGAGAGGAAGAACCCTTTTTTCTGTATTCTACACGAAAGAGTTTAGAGAAAGCCCCTTGGAGCATCCATTGTATTTCTGCTTTTCCCCTTGCGGCAGTTTTTGCCATCAGGAAAGCAGGAACGGGACAGTTTTCTACATAGTCAAAGAAGAATATTTCAGAGAGCCCGTTGTTTTTATAAACCCCGCCCTCTTGCATCGGGCTATGGTTATACTGAGGGGTTCCCGATACGGCTTGTACCTGCCAGGCGTATCTTCTTTTTGGTATGAGCTGAGTTTTGTCTATTCCATAGTAAAGAGAAGGAGCAAAGCTTTCTTCTTTCCATAGTACTCTGGCAGCGAGGAAAGCAGACTCAGGGTCTCTTTGTTTGTCCCAAATTTCTTTTAGGGTAAAGATGTATTTTGTATTAGGAGCGATCTGCCTTGGAGACCAGTTAAAAAAACGACGCCTTGGAACTCTGCTTTTTTTGTTACTTTTTTTCTCCTTTTTGGGGTAGGTTAAGGAAAGGAGGCTCGTAAAGTACCCTGATAAACGGAGGCACAAGATTTTTTTGAGAGAGGTTGTTCTTAGTATAGAAGTCGTACGCTTGGAAACAGTATTGGTATAATCCATCAGGGAGTGCTCTAGCGTAGTTTGAGGGACTGATACCTGAGAGGTTTTCGAGCTTAAATAGCGGTTTTAGGTCTAAATTGGATAGCGACATGTTATTCCCTGGCTGTAGTAGGAAGGGGTCAAGACCATTTACGAAAGGAGCGGAAACGGCGATGACTCTTCCGCCACTTTCTAGAGAGAACTTGATACCCGTTTTGTGAGGCGGCTCCAAGAGGTCAGTCATAAGGACTTGGAGCTGTAGTTTAGGCTCAGAGTTTAGTGCATAGTCAGAGAGCCTGACATTATAGGGCGGAAAAACCACAGGAACCAAACGAACAGGATACTGCTGGGCGAAGCATAGGATATAGCCCAAAAATAAAAAAATAGTATGTGAAAAAAATTTTTCTGCATATAACTATAGCTACTCTATATATTTTGAAAGTAAACCGCTATTTTTTTCTATTATTTCAGCCAATTTAAAAAAATATTTAAAGTACCGTCTGCATCTTTTTACTTGTGGTTTTAAAATATTGATTTCTGAAAAAGTTAGAGTTGTCTGTATCATTATAAAATTGCCAAAAAAATATCATTTTTGAGTGTTAATACATTTTCTATTTTGGCAAAGGTTGATTTTAAATTTTTCATTACTATAAAAAAATAATGATAAGAGACTTGTCTGTTTTTCAATTTTTTTGATAACGAATAATTATTTCTAAATTTTTCATTCCAAGAAAATGATATTGCTGATAAAAATATTTAAATGATTTTTTTCATTAAAGAAATTCTTAGATTGATAGTTATTTTTTTCAATTTATTAAGAAATGAATTATCAGAGTTGAAAGATTTATCTATTTTATATTTATAAAAACTACAATATGAAAAAAATCATTCAAATTAAAGTTATATTCAGTATTTTGTGCTAACCCATTTATTCCACAACACGACAATAAAAATGAATATGTGTACTTTTATCTTACTTAAAAAAATTCTATTTTCATCATAAATATTTTTTTAATTTATTATTATTCGGCAATTCATTATTTATGTTATGGATAATGGCATTGAAATCTACCTTTTCGTTTTTTTGTAGAAGATTGTATGATTTTATTTAGAGCCTGATTATCTGTATTATGTTTTTTTCATAATAGCATCTATATATGATGTTTTAATCATTCCCATAAAGAATAATAACATAGTAGTTTTGCGAGTCAGAGGTTGAAACCCATTTTCCGTTGATTTTTTTCATAGCTTCAGCGAAACCATAAATATTATCATTATCATATAAAATGAAATTTTATGACAGCATATTCTATTCCATTAGCCACGAAATTAATTTTGTTAAGTAGTTTGATATAATAAATATTATTATTTACTGATTTTATATATCCAAAGTCTTGTGATGTTTTTTTCCACCTTTTTTTCTCGATTAAAGTTAAACCAATTCAAATCTGAGGGCAGATAGAATCGAACGCATTAATTCTTCTTCTGTTTTATTGGTTACTTCTGAAAAATTTATCATATTTTTTTATGACAAAGTTGTTATCATATTTTAAATACTGAAAAATTTGATACAGGCTGTGAAACATTAACTGTTGCACAATCCATTTTTTTGCTCTTGAGCTGTTATTATTTGTAAAAAAATAATATTACAAATGTTGTAAAAAGTTTTTTTCATTTTTTTAAATATATTTTATATCTATGAGGTAAAAAAATGAGCAATCAAACAGCTTGTTAAAAATACATATTATCAGTAATTTGATTGTTTTGGTTTTGTGTTTCTTACCTCCTTTTTTTATAATAAAATGTAAGGAAAAAAATACCGATAGAGAAAATAATTGGAATTGCTATCAACCAAAAAAATAAGTATTCTCATCATTTAATTTGTTTCCTTTTATACTAATGATTTTTTTGCTTGTCTTTCCGTTTGAATTTTTTTATGGTCAGAGTGTCGCCCACTTCTAAATTATTAACATCTGGGTTTCCTACTTTTTCCCTTGTTTCTAAAAATAAAAATTTTTGTATTTCTCTATTGGTTTTACTTTTAAAAAGTAAAATAGCGACTGCCTATACTTTTTGGGAGGCGAGCTGGTATAACTGCCTTTTTTTCTAAAAATAACACTTTTGAACAATATCACCATAGATAAACCGTTCTTTGATTTCATTCCGAGCAATACAAACGCTTACAAAAAAACGCAGGGAAAGTGATTAGCATGATTAAAAAAATGCTATACAACTAAAAATTTTGATTATTTGTACTCATAATTCTTATTATTTTAGATCTATTATTATTGGATCACTTTCTATTCTTGTATCTATTAAAAATTCCCGAATAAGATAATTCTTTACTTAATGGACCTAGTTTTACTTCTGCTGTAAAGTTATACATTACAGGATTTATATATTCATTTACGCCCATTTTATAGGAGTTTTTCTATCAAAAAGGAATTTTTTTGTGATATCAGGTGTATCAAAAATAGAAATGAGAGCCCTCCATCGAGAACCATTTTATGGAAACGCCATTCATTTGGGAAAAATCCTAAAAATTAACCCAAAGAATAAAAAAATAATATGGAGAGTGTACGTTTCAAAAATACGTTACTTTACTTTGTAATGAAAAAGAAGTATCAATGCGATAGTATATTTTTGTTTTTTTATCTTGTAAACTATCAATACTAAAAAGTTATAAACAAACTATCAGTCTCTTTTTAGAGAATAAACCTTCATTAATCCAGTAAAAATAGAATCACTGAATTTTTTTAATATTATTTTTTTGTTGAGAGTTATGCTAGGATGTTCGTAACCTCTTTCATATATATTTATATCTCTAACATTACTACTTTTTTTCTCAGATCATTGTAATTTATGGCAAGTTTATTTTTTTCTTCTACATTTTCTATGAATAGATATTCCTTTGGCGATGAAGGATATACTTCTACTTTTCCCATGGCAATACTCCAAAAATCATATTTCCTAAAAACCGTTATAATGGCTGATGCTATTATAGATATTATGATTATTTTTATTATTTTTTTATTTTTCTCTAAATTCATTTTTTTATTTTCTACATTTTAAATTATGATTTATTTTTTTCCTAATTTCTCATCAAACTGAGGATGGTTAGCATCAATAAACTGATTATCTATTTTTCCAAAAATAAATATTTTCCTGCAGGTTGTTGTTTATAAAAATATTTTACCTTCAGAATTTAAATTTTGAGTATATTTTTACTTGTTTTAAAAACTTTTAAATAATCTGTTATATTTGGATTTGCAGATGCTCCATGAACATCAGCATAATTTAGTTCATTATCTATGGCAATCCCAAATTTAGTGATTCCTTTTATACCTTCATAAGTTTTATATCTGAGATGGGTTCCTATAACCATGTCATAATGAGCTCTACAATTTCTACCTAAATCTATATTAAAAATATGCATACTCTATCTGATAAGTAGGAACATTAGGATTGGTATAGGCTCCTTTTTTTCTGCTCCCTCATCAGCAGAAAGATAAACAGCCTCTTTTATTTCTGCTTTGTTTTTTTGTATAATTCCTCTATTATTCCTGCTGAATATGCCACTCCTTCTGAATGTGCAACTACAGCAGAAGTTTTTGCTAAATTTATATCTTTTTCAAGGCAAGTTCTATAAATTTCTGTCCTATTCTAAATCTATCTCTAAAAATCTTGATCAAACCCTATAATTGAGGAGCCATTTAGATATAATATAACTGTATTTTTGAGAAGAAAAAAATTAAAAATAATCCATATATTCTTTCTGATGTCTATTTGTGTTATCATCAAAAATAATCCCAATATTTTTTTAATCCATAGCTTGGGCCTGGTAATATACGAGAATAATGTCCATTAACAAAATAGATAACATTTTTAGCATTTTTTATCTCATCTGTTTTTTCATCAAGAGCCATTTCTTGAATTATTTTTTTGGCAGAAGACATTACATTAAACTCTTTTTCATATTTTTTTGAATAGTTCTTGTCCTGCTTTGGCTGCTTTTTGAGGCGTTTTCTCGGTCTTCGGCGGTCATTTTGCTTAAAGAAGCATGAAACATATTTGCCTTTATGCGCTCAAATTTTTCTTTTTATCTTCTTCGGACATGCCTATATCATCAATGTTGGAGAAATAAAATTCCCATTGTTGTCTGATTTCTTCATATTTTTTCTCATCCTCTTCAGTCGGATTTTCTTTTTTAAAAATATCAGATAATTCGCTTAAGAGTTCACCTACAGATTTAAGATCAATAATATTTCCTTCCTCAATATTATACGCTGTTTCTACGGTACCGTTTATGAGTTGTTTTTTTCGGAGTTGAGCTGGATATTATTAAATGTTACTTTTATTTTGGTATCAGCGAGATAAGGCACTTGAATGAATCCTTCACCGGTATAGTTTCCAGCGGTTCCTTGAGCTGTGATTACCGTTACGGGGAAGTCTCCCGCGGTGAAGACCTCGTTAGGCGTAAGCGGTCTGTCGTAAGGTTTTTTTGTTGGATAAATCCACAGCAGGCATTACCCCACACTGAGCTGAGTTTTTTTATTTGGGTTAGAGAAGCTGGTGGTAAAAATACTGCACTCCGCTGTAGGCAAAGGCATCCGCCTGAGATAAATCATCAGGGTTAAAACTTTTGTTTTCCCCTGCAGACCGCTCCTACACGGTATTCATATTCTGTATTGTTTTCGAGGCCAGAGAGAATGGCTGAAGTGGTATAGGAAGTTTCAGAGAGCCAAGGAGAGGAAGAACCCTTTTTTTCTGTATTCTACACGAAAGAGTTTTAGAGAAAGCCCTTGGAGCATCCATTGTATTTCTGCTTTTCCCCTTGCGGCAGTTTTTGCCATCAGGAAAGCAGGAACGGGACAGTTTTCTACATAGTCAAAGAAGAATATTTCAGAGAGCCCGTTGTTTTTATAAACCCCGCCCTCTTGCATCGGGCTATGGTTATACTGAGGGGTTCCCGATACGGCTTGTACCTGCCAAGCGTATCTTCTTTTTGGTATGAGCTGAGTTTTGTCTATTCCATAGTAAAGAGAAGGAGCAAAGCTTTCTTCTTTCCATAGTACTCTGGCAGCGAGGAAAGCAGACACAGGATCTCTTTGATTGTCCCAAATTTCTTTTAGGGTAAAGATGTATTTAGTATTAGGAGCGACCTGCCTTGGAGACCAGTTAAAAACGACGCCTTGGAACTCTGCTTTTTTTGTTACTTTTTTTCTCCTTTTTGGGGTAGGTTAAGGAAAGGAGGCTCGTAAAGTACCTGATAAACGGAGGCACAAGATTTTTGAGAGAGGTTGTTCTTAGTATAGAAGTCGTACGCTTGGAAACAGTATTGGTATAATCCATCAGGGAGTGCTCTAGCGTAGTTTGAGGGACTGATACCTGAGAGGTTTTCGAGCTTAAATAGCGGTTTTAGGTCTAAATTGGATAGCGACATGTTATTCCCTCGGCTGTAGTAGGAAGGGGTCAAGACCATTTACGAAAGGAGCGGAAACGGCGATGACTCTTCCGCCACTTTCTAGAGAGAACTTGATACCCGTTTTTGTGAGGCGGCTCCAAGAGGTCAGTCATAAGGACTTGGAGCTGTAGTTTAGGCTCAGAGTTTAGTGCATAGTCAGAGAGCCTGACATTATAGGGCGGAAAAACCACAGGAACCAAAACGAACAGGATACTGCTGGGCGAAAACAGAACCAAAAATACCATTTATTACCAATAGAATAGTTAAAAAGTATTTCATAAAATACCCTCTTCTTATGGTTTTACTTTTTATCACCTCTATTATTATTTTCAAAAGTATCGTTTAGTGTCATTTCGTAATATTAGTTTTATAATCCTATATCCCATTAGGGGTCACACAATGGGATATAGGATTATTTAAGCTCATATTCGATTATTTTCTCTGCTCCTGAAGTCTGTCCAGGTAAAAACATATTTTATTTTTTTGCCTTGTATTTTTGTTTAGGAATTATTCCAAAAATCAGATTCTAAGAGTTGATTTATTTTTTTACAGGTCTTGCTTCTGCTGACGTGTTAATATATTTATTGGCAGCTTTAGAAACCAATTCCTGCCAGTCAATTTTGTAATATCTGAACAAGTCATACTGATATGGGAAGATGTTTTTTAATAGATTATTTCCTTCACCAGAATTCAAAAAAGTACTATAGGAATTAAATAGAGGCATTGCTTTTACAGGAGGAATTCCCGCAAAATCTTTATCTGCCCTGCTTAGTACAAGCTGGTCTAATGGATAATCATCATAAAACAGCATTTTGAACTTTTGTGCAAAAGAATCATCCATTAAAGCAGTAACTTCGATAAGAGGTTTTCCATCTGTATATTTTGTTCCTTGAAGCTCAGCAATATCAAAATACTCATCTGCATTCATATTGTTTTGAAGAAATACCAAATCAGAACTAATACTCCCCCACATAGGTCTAAATTTCAAAGATTTAAGTTTATCTAAGAATGTATAATGTCTACTTGTTCTAAAGGTGAAAGAAAGTCTCTCTATTTCTCCATTTTTAGATAGATTTTGTGCCTTTTTGGTTTCAGTAGTTACAGAAATAGCGGATTCTTCTTCGCTTTCTTCCGTTTTTTTAGTATCTATTAAAGTTTCATTATTAGTTGCTTCTTCTTTTGTGTTTTTTTGGCAATAAGAGCAAAAAGTATAATCTTTTTCTTTATCTAGCTTAGGAATACTGAAATGAATAGTATTAGCATTATTGTCGTAAGAAAAATCATTTTCAATAGATTTCTCCGCTGCAAACTTGCTGATGGTTTTCCAGCTAGGATCATCAAATAAATAATCTTGTCCTCTCTTAAGTTTAATATATCCTTTGTTTGATTCCTTTGTGTAGAAATTATGCTGCTCTACCACAGGATAGCCATATTGAATGTTTGAAAGTGGAATGTCGCTAGGAGCAGTCCCTGTTGTGAAAACTCTTTCTTCAGTTTCTGTAGCTTTTTTTCCATCAAGCATGATCGTTTCATAGATACCTCCTTTTTTCTCCATGAAACTTACCTGAGCTATAGCTTTGAGGGTTTTATTAGGAGGAAGAATATCTGTAGATATAAAATTAGCCCCATCTTTAGAAGAAGTATATTCTATATTTCCGATGATTTCTTTACCAGATTCATCTACAATAGTCATTTTTTCCAAGATAATCTTGTAAGTGTGGTCTCCATCATCTTCAGGAATTACGATAGGTTCATTTACCCTCATAGCAAAAGTTGCCTGTGGTATAGCAAAAACATCGATATTCTTATCATTATTTCTTGGTGTAAGGTCTGTGATGATTTTCATACCTCCAAGAACTGAAGCTTTTTCAAATTTACATTCTTCGCCAAACTCAAGTTTAAAGCGGAATCTACCATTAATGAGACCTCCAAGTAAATTATAATAGCCTCCCAAATAACCTCTTACCCAGAAAGGGTTAGGTCCTCTAGCCTGAAGAAGGGCAGCCACTCCAGCTTTTATAATTAGAATTTTCTTTTTGATAAACCAAAGTTTTATTTTAATACCCAATTCTCCTTGTAGATAGGCATAAGCTTGTCCATTTGCATACCAGCCATCGATACCGATATGACTTCCGCCTCGGTTAGAGCATCGTGCATCTCCATAGTTTTTGAGCATGATATCTGCACCTAGCCCTGCCTGAAACCTAGCATAAAGTATCAGAGCGGTCATATCTCCTGTATCAAAATTTAAATGGGCTCCAAAAGCAAAACCTTTCCCTTCTCCAAGAGCATTGAGGTTTTTCATGTAGTCAGCTTCATCCAAACTTATTCCCAATATATTAGCTACTTCTGCAGGAGGCGGAGGGCTTCGAGGATACGGTTTCCTACCATGAAATAGCTCTTTTGCTTCCAGATAGAATTTCCCAAATCCTACTTTAAGTCCGATCATATCGGTAGGGTTTCCGATGTGTAGGTACCATTCTGTTGGAGCTATATGAAGCACCGCCCAGCCTGCTTTTCCATTGGGACCAACTCCTCTGATAACTCCTCCAGCACCATTGATATTGACATCTAAATTTGCATGAAAAATATTATTATTAAAATCATAATTCATGGCTAGCTTTCCATAGATGGTAGAAGGAACACTAACAGATAATGGATATTGCTCTTCTACATCACTGATATCTAAAACAGCTTTTAACTTATGATCTTTAAGGGATTGTAGGAATGAGGACTGGCTAACCATTCCTTTAAAGTTCTCTTGCAGTTTTGCAAAAGGTTGTGGAGCCAGAGCAGTAATATTACTCATAATTACAGCTTCTCCTATAAAGCCAATCTGTGATAATCCCCCGTTCTTATTGGTAGAAACATTAAATCCAGCCATGAAAGAAGCTACACTGTTGTTCTGAACTGCTCCATAAACGCCAGCTCTCAGTGCAAGCCCTACATTTTCATCAGGTTTTAGTACAATCGCCATATTTTCATAACCAGGCAGTATTGTTTTCTCTTCATCAGGGATCATTCTATAGAAAGCACCTCCCGTGAAACCTGTAATTTTTATTCCTCCCATAATAGGAACATTCAAGTTATCCACTTTTCCTTCAAATCCCCAGTATCTGAATGTACTATAACCAAAGGCAGCATTTACAGATATTTTAGCTCCTTGTAAAGCTGCTATTTCTGCTTCTAATGAAGCATTAAATCCATTTCCATATAATGGATCTTTCTTCATAAGATGTAAATATCCGTTTAATTTTGCTACTCCTACATCGACATTTCTTAAGGAAAGTTTAGATAGCGTGAATCCATTATACTCCCACTTTTGTCGGTGATCACTGCTGGTAATTGCTCCATGTATGATGAGACCGCCAGAAGCAGAGAATTTGTTTTCTTGTAGACCTACATGGATTTCAAAGCCTAAATCAGCTCGGTTAGCATCTGTAGAAATCACGATATTCCCAATACTCACAGGAAAACCAGCAAGTCTTTGTTCTCCCTCTACCCCAAAACTTTTTGCCGTAAGAAAAGGAGCTTTAGTTTGTAGGATTAATCCTTCAAACTTAATTCCTTTAAAATGGGCATCTTTTTTTGCATCTAGATCATTAGGAGATGTATTAGCAGCTACAGTAAGTTCTCCATTCAAAATAGCTCTGGGAAGAAATTCCTGATTAACAACTCTAAGTTCTACAGTAGATCCTTTTGCAATGGTAGCTTTTGCACTCCAGATATTGAAATCAATATCATCAACTGTATTTACAGATATTAGATATTCTTCCTCTGTAATTTGTCCTGTATATCCTAGATATTGAGGGATTTTTGAATTTTCATCTGTTGTTTTTTTCTGAATAGGAAGCTGAATTTTTCCGCTTAGATTAGCTCCTACGATTTTAGAAGCAGCAAGATCAACTCCTATTTTGTCTAGAGAATATCTCCATGCATTTTCTTTGCTGGTAATGCCTTTTTCAAGCGGGAAGAGATTTTCAGCAGAAAATCTTCCTGACACGCCATAATTATCAATAATTAAATTTTGTGCTGCTAATTTGACTCTAGAATTTATTTTATCCGAAGTTTTTATTTCTTGAGGAAGTCCTACCTCTAAAGCTTTTAGATAAAGCCCACGCCATGATTCTGCACCAGCAATAAGGTATCCATGTGCAGCATAATATTGAGGGAAAATGACATCAGGATCATTTCGTAGATCACTAAGGTCGAGAATAGCTTCACTTGCATAAAAAGTAAAATATCCTTTGTCTTTATTTTGAGTTTGAGAAGTAATGGCAAAAGGAGTGATGGAAACTTTGACAAGTAAGTCATTCCAATCACTAGCTTTTTATAGCAAAAATCTCCCCTTACTCGGTTAGGAAGAGGGAGAAGATTTCCATTTTGTTCAACAGGGCTGAGTATGTCTCTTGAAATCTGGATATTTCCTTTTAGAGCCAACTCTTTTATACCATCACAATCAATTATCACATAAGTATTATCATTAATACTTTCTCCACTCTCCTTGTTTATATGTCCTCCTTCTAAGGTTAAGAGCCATTTATTTTTATTAAAAGGAATATGTATGTCTCCCAAAAGCGAAAGCTTAGCATCTCCTATAATTTTACCATTGTAAGAAAGTTTGATATTTTCTGCTCCAAAAATATAATTTTTTTTGCGACCTCCCTCTATTCCCTGTTGAGGAGTAATTACTCTGGCATATACATTAATAAGAGCATATTCAGGGGTGAATTTTGCCTTGGTAACTACTATAGAATATTCTACATTTCCTTTATTCTCACGAAGCCCGACAGGAAGAGTGGTAAGTTCATTGGGATTAATAGAATAGGCATAATTTCCACTTTGATCTAATTCTTCAAAAGCCCCTATAGCCTTTTCTGTTTCTTTATCTTCAGAAGGAAGTTTATATTTACCCTTTTTTTCCTAAATATTCCTGAAAAAAATCTTCTTTTTAGAGAATGATTGATATTTTATATAATCTGAGGAACTCTTTAGGAGGATGGAATCCCTAAAAAGTGTTATTTGAATAAAAAAATTGAAAAAAATAAAAATAAAAAGTATAGAAAATATATATTTTTTTCTCATAAAAAGCCAACTATAGCAAATATAGTAATATTATATTGTTGTAGGATACTTTTTAAGTATGATTTTTGTCATAAATTTGTAAAATTCAATATACTAATATCTATTTCTATATTTTTTTCTATCCTATAAATAATAATAAAACACAAAAAAATTTAAACTATTGATAATCAATGGAATAAACAATATAGTATATTACTATTTTTTTATATTTTTACTACTTTTTTTTACTACTTTTACAATATCTTTAAAAGCCCTATTTTACGGCTACAAAGATATAATCTTTCTATTATCTAACAAATAAAAAAAGGCTGAAATTTTTAAAAAAATTCCAACCTCTCTCACAAAAAAATATAATTATCACTTAGACTTCTTCTTATCCGCTTCCTCCTCTACGGGGATATTAGCCTTATTTTTTTAAGTCTCGTATTGATAACTTTTTAATATCTCCCTGCCATCAGGCTCAGTGAAATATTCTAACAAAGCATCAATAGGTGTGGTATCTCTCGGTACAGAAATAAGCTTAGAACCCTAATTGATAATCTTCTCCCCAAGATACACTCGTTCCTGCTTCTGTCTCTCTTAATACTCCCTTAGCAAAGGCTAACCCTAAAAATAACCTCGTAACTTTTGACTTGTCATCTAATAAAGACTCTACAATCTCTGGCTCCTCCTGCGTCTTTTTGATATACTTCTACTTTTTAATTTCGAAACATTCTTATTTTTTTAAATATCCAAGTGCCTTATTACCAATAAGTGCATAGCCTAATGCTAATAAATCCTCATCGGTGAGTTTCATCACTCTCTCCATAATCTTAAACTGCTTCTCAGCACTATCAGCTTGTGCCTTACTCTCTGCAATAGGGTCATACTCTACAATATACTTACCCCAATACGGCAACTCTTTTAAATAATTAATGATAGAAGTATCCGTAACCTCCGTTTGGTAGTAAATACTTTCTCCATCTCTTGTATTAGCAAATCCTGTCTTAAAAGGCTCCCTTAAAGAATATTCTTTAGGCTGTTTATTCGCTAAAACTTCATCAGAACCTTTTTATTAATCTAATCATTTTTGGAACTCCGTCCTCAGTAATCGTTGTGTGCTCAGATGGAATAACCATATTGCACATTTCATTTGAAAATCTTATAATCATATTATTATAATTTAAAAAAAAGTAGCCTTTTAATTCTTTCACCTACTAAAAGACTACTCTTATCATCATTTATATTTATATTATTTTAGAGAACACCCTAACATAAACTTCTCAGGGAATACTACCAATGGCATAAACTTATTTACAACATCAATAGTAATATTACCCCCTCTCTGCTCGTCTCTCTCTCTTAGATATTTCCAAGTCTTCGTAGGTGACGCAAACCATACGATATTTAAATACCCTGCACTCTCTCTCCTATTGTTCATAGTGATTTTTACTCTTCCATCAGGTATCAATACCCAATGATATCTCGCTCCAATAGATGGAAATCTATCCAACACATCCCATCTCTTAAATCTAATAGTCTCACTACCAAATCTAAATCCTGCAAAACCAAATGAAATAAGTTCGTTAGTAATATCTCTCGTAGGGTCAAAAGTCATTGTGCTATTAGCATCAAGAATAGACAATAATTTAGAATATTGCTCATTAGAAACTCTTAGCGTAGCATTTTTAATCTTATTCTGACGCATATTAGCAAACAAGTTCATCAAGTCCGCCTTTGTCTCTATATACCCTAAATGTTTCGTTCCTCGCTTCTCAATAGTCTCAAAGAATCCCTCAGTACCTCTTGTTCCATTTCCTGCTTCTTCCTTAGTAAGTCTCTTAGCAAAGGCAAAGGTATTTTCAGTTTTCAAAGTAAGTATCTTATGCACTTGGTCAAGTTTATCATCAAGATTATACTTGTTACCACCAATAGCCGTAAGTGGCTGTGCGTCGATACCATTTACAGAGTTTGCAACTTCTGTCTCCTCACAATATTTATAACACTCAGAGTCTTTAAACATCGTGTTTTCCCTTGTAGGTGAATAAACACTATATCCAATACAAGGTGCTAACTGACAATGGTCAAGGTTATTACCCATAAAGATAATAGTAAGGTTATCCCCATCTACACCTTTCCAATTTCCACCTACAGGCGTTGCCGATAAAGTCTTCTTATCATCAGAAATAGCCGTTACTACACCTACTGCCGTCTTACCATCTTTGGTGAATACTCGAAAGTGCATACCTACTTTTACTTGTAACCACTTAGGCTCAGTAGGTCTTCCCTTATCAATATCCGCACTATCAACAGGTAATGCCGAAGCATTGATTTTAAAATCATTACCCGTCTTTGTAACTGCTCCATCTCCCGAAATAATAGTAGGGTTGTAATTAGGGTCTTCCTCTTGCCATACCACTTGGTCAGCAGATACCTTTAACTCATTACCCATTGCCATTAATTCCGCCAAAAGGCTATCCTCCAAGATTTTCTCTTGAACTACTTTTCCTAAAAATTTAGGATTTTTAGAATTTAACAATGCCGACAATTCCAATTGCGACACTGGTGATTGTTTCCCATCCTCTCGTGGCTTCAAAAAATAAGCCACATTATTAGTTGTTAATTGTACTGACATAACTTAATCTTTTAATCTTTTTTTATTCTATCTACTTCTATTAAACCACTCTAAAAATGCACTCTCATCATTAGGGCTACCGCTCGATACAGCTTGGTAATTGTCAGTTGTTACATTCCTTTGTCTATTGCTTCTAGCAACTCTATCATTCAAAATCGCTTGCGTAACAATATGGTTAATCAGTTTAGCCCTCGTAGGTGGATATACCCACGCACTTAACTCTGCCCAACCTCTCGGGTCTCTCAGCCTTCCGCTTCCGTCCTCTTCAAAGTATTGATTCACTGCTACCCCTATATCCTCGCTAACTCTCTTCAAGTCAGACTTAAACACCTCGTCAGGTGCATAATCTACCTCTATACCCTCAATATCATTATTTATATCAGAGAGAGTTTTCAACGATATACCGCTAATGTTAGGTAAAGTCTTGTATAGATGTTCTAAATTCTCTTTCTGAACCTTGTTTCTATTTTCCATAACAAGATTGTCATACTCCTCAGCACTCATATACTTAGGAATATCACTACCCTCCATTGATGAAATCTTAGAATACTCCTCATTATGCCACTCTTTGGCTTTTTTAAGAGTCTTATTCCTTAGAGCTTCTTTCTCAGAATACTCATCTTCATCAAAAAAGTCCTCATCAAAATCATCAGCCTCTGTATCAGGAAGTTCCATCTTCTCCATCTCATCATCTATTTCATCGGCACTCATTTTCTCTTTCTCAGATAAATAGCGTCTTAATAAATCATCCTCAGAAATATTATCTACTCCCTTTTCCCAAAACTCAAATTCCGAATAATCCTCCTTGCCCGTTTTCCTTACAAAATCATTATACTTTGCAACTTTCTCAGATGCAAAACGATATGTTTCCGAACTCGCAGGCTTCTCCGAAACTTCCTTAGTACCCTCTTCTTTCGTGGTATTACTTTCTTTGTTTACACTTTCGCTATCTTCAACAGCACCTTTATTATCTTCTGTATTTTCCGTAACTTCTACATTGTCTTGTGGTTCATTACCATCAACAGAAATAGGCTCCGCTGTACTAATAGCGTCTAATTCTTTTTAGAATATCGCTGTCCATCGTTATAATAATATTTTTAAACAAAAAAATAAATCATCGATATTCCCTATTGCAGTTTGCTAAAAATAAAAGAAGTAGAGAATAAATCCCTACTCCTTTATTATAATACTATATAGTTACTTAAAACAATGTCAATCAATGCCTTAAGTTTTATAAGAATTACTAAATAGTAACTCTTAATGGTGTACTACACACCTCTATTGGATACTCAAATTCTCCAACTGCTTTCTTTAAAAATGTTAAGCGAACCATTTAAATCAGCATTTATTATTTTGTTTTTTTAGCCGACCTGAAAAAGTCCTCTTTTTATTCTCTTACCTAAATATCTTTCATGTTTCTCTATAGATTCATTATCAAGAAAAACTACATTTAGAAGTATAAGATTCCTCTGTAAGAATAATATTAATTCCTTCTAATTTACACTTATATTCTAACTGATTTATAAAAAGTATAAAAAGGTACATTAACAAAAAGATTGATTATTTTTTTCTTACCAATATTAATGTTTTTGTTTCCACTCCTCGTTGTAACCTATTACAAGAGTACTTATATCATTAGAAACTAAGAAATTCACTAACATTCTAGAAGATTTATGTAAATAATCTTTAACTTTATTATTTCTTTTATTAGTTATACTTTCTATTCTCTTTGATGTTTTTCTTATTACCTTTTAATAATGATTGTAACCTCGCTTTTTCTTTATTCCAATATTGATTAATTGACTTTAAAGGTTTACCATTAATAATAAAAAGGTTTAACAACATTAGAACCAACTGTAGCCAAATTGTTTAATCCTAAATCAACAGAAGCATATCTTTGGTTATTACTTTTAAGCTCCTTTTTCTTCTGTTTTATAAACAACTTCGATTACATGATGATTATTTCGAGGTAAAACTCTTACTTCAACTAAGTTAGACTCAGTTACTTTTGTAGGTATTTCTATAGATAAAGAAGATAACTTAATCAAACCTTTCTTTAGATACTTCTTTGATACAGCATCTTTAGGAAAAAAATAGTTATAGTTCTACCTTGCTTATCTAAATATTTTTGGAATCCTTACAGATTTATTATGCTCATTTTTTTCTTTTTCTTCTTAATTAAACTAAAAAAATGACTTAAAGTTTCTATCAAGTAATCTCAAAGTTTGATTGGAAATTTTACAAGGTAACGCATAATAGTCTACATCTTTAGAATCAACCATTAATCGATTAACTTTAAAGTAATCTAGATAACCTTTAGTTTCAAAATAATGTTGTCTAACTAAATATAACGCTTTATTATAGAGATTTTTTTAGAATTAAAACATAATCTATCTAACTCTTTATTATTCTTTACTATATGCCTCTCTGTTAAAAAAACATTATTCCAATTCTTTTTATTATCTTTTCAGTTACTCTCTTACTTCTCCTTTTTACCGTAAATTCTTGCACAAAAAGAAGTAACTAAAGAAACAAAATCTTGCATTAAATCTTGTTCATCTGTATCTACAGAATTTATAACATAAATTTCTGCCGAAGATAAAGTAGAAATATAATTAAATCCAAGCCTAGTAAGTCTATCTTTATGTTCTACTACTATCTTAGATACAGATTTATTCTTTAGTAAGTTAATTAACTTTTTACGCTCATCATTAAGTCCACTACCTACTTCTTTGACTACTTCCTTTACACACCAACCTTTCGCATTACAGAACTGTACTAATCTATCTGCTTGACTATCTAAATTAGTTTTATTTTTCATTTGAAGATACTCTAGCGTAAACTACTACATATTCTTCTCTATTATCTTCTAAAGGTACATAGACCCTCCCTGTATCCGAACGAATAACTTTTAACTTACCTTCCTCAATTCTACGCCACAAAGTTCTCACGGAACACCCTTTAAGTTTAGCATATTCAGAAAGTTTAATTTGTTTTCGCATATTTTTAAAACTTTAACTAAATTAAACATATCAAAAATCGTGCCAAATGTCTTCATTAGTTACGAAAAGACATTAAAAGTTATAAAGGAATAAGATACTATATACGACACGCAGACTCTTTTATTATCCCCTTGTCCTTAAATAAATCTATAATATGCTCATTAGACATCTCATCGAAATATCGCTCTGCATTTATAGCCTTACCACCCGTAATATCATTTATTACACTATCAGCAAATTCTCCAAACTTATCCGTAGCCGTCATATCCCTATCATATCGCTTGTCAAAACCAAAACGCTGTCCTACCTTAGCCATTAAATCACTAAACCACTTCTTAAACTTGTCAATAGCCTTATTCGGTACTTCCTCATTATTCCATTGCATAGCCTCTCCCTTATTGCCAATATAGGTATTCATAGCCTCACTATACATTTGCTCCTCCGTAAGGTGATTATTGTTACCCTCTTTCTTCATCTTAGATACCATAGCCTCCGCTGTCTTCGTTTGCTTAAATAATTCCAATCCTTTTGCCCAAGATTTCGGAAACATCTGCTCCCATAAGTGTGAAAATTCGTGAATAGCAGTGTTATAATTCAATACATCTTCATCGAAATATATATCACCATTAGGAAACTTAGCACCATAAATATGCCCATCAGAAGTTTTAAAAATATTTCACCTCTTCATTTCCTGTTCTCTTAGCAAACTCCTTCTTATCAAAAAAATACCCTACTATTCTTAAAAAGATGGATTGTTAGATAAAAAAACGCTTTCGCCTTATCTATAAATTCCATAAACCTACCCTTTTCTACTTTCCTAAACTCCGATTTTGTAGCGTCCGATTGTTTTTGAAATTGAACACCCTCTCCATCTTTATTATGTTTAGATTCATCAGAAGCAACTTTCTTAACATCTTCCTTAACCTCAGACTTATCCTTTTTAACATCTTTAGATTCATCTTCTTGCTCAAAGAGATTACCACTTTGTCCAGATTTTTTTTCTCCCAATGGCTTAGTATCGGATATTCCTTTGGATTTAGATTGTTCTTCATCTTTATTATTATTTATATTTTCGTTATTGTTATCAGATTCATTACTGCTATTAAACAAGTCTGAATCATCAAAAATACTTAATTGATTTTTAACAAATTTATCTACCTCAGACTTATTCTTATAGTGTGCATTTATCTTGTTATTTATATTCGCTATCTTACCCTTTAAAGATTCTATCTCCATATCAGCATATGCTCTCTTCTCTTTGTAATAAGGGTCATTAATATTCACAAAAATCATCCCTCGTAGGGTCATTAAACCTTTTCTCTAATTCATTAATCTTATTCTCATAGGACTTCTTCTCACTCTCTAATTCTTTCATCTTCTCCTCCCACTCTGTTTCAAGATAACTCTTAGAAGTAAGATTTAAAAATATTTATAGGCAACTTAGCATCAAAAATTAGAAGACTTAACGATATCACCAACCTTTTTAAGAAAATCACCCTTGTTAGTAATAGCCTTAACACCCTCCTCGCTCATTAAACTATCAAACAACTCCCTTTCGTGTTCATCAGTTATTACAGGATATTTCTCCCTTACAGCACCTATCCATTTCGCTCTACCTAAAACAAAATTGTAGGTATCATCATTACTCCTTTCAAGGTTCTTTAAAGCACTTATTACTTTACCTTTTGGATTTAGATACGCTAAATTCCTTACAGAAGTAGCATTCGCCATTAACATCCGTAGGAAATCCTTTATTTGCGTTCTTATCTTCTCTAACTTACCATTGTCAGTCTCATTCCTCTCTTGATTTATCAAATCCCTGAGCGTATTTGCAGACTCTATTATCGTCTCTTGCGTCCTGTTATAGTTCGCTTCCCTCTTAGCAAAGTTTATAGCCTCCTCTTCAGTCTTAAAATCCGCACTCTTATCTACTACTTTTACCTTTGTAATACCATCAGCCCTCTTTGCTCCCTCTAATCTATGATGCCCTGACAATACATAATATTTACCATTCTTAGGGTCTTTCCATACATGTATAGGGTCTTGGTCTTTATAATTAAAGTTCTTAGCTATCCTCTCTACGGCATCTTCATTTAGCTTATCCCTACCTTGAAACCTTTTCTCATCAGTATGAATATCAGATATATCCATCATAAAAACATCATCCGCCCTATCTTTATTCAAAGAAGTATTACTATCAGACTTATTGTCAGAGACTTTATCACTATTGTTATTAGGCTCAATATTAGCATTTTCACTTGCTTCTATATCCTTTCTTCTATTAGTAATATCCCTTAACTTATTATCTATGTCTTTAACAGCTTTACTAGTGTCTCTCTTTAACTTGTTAATATCTACACCTTTTAGCCCTAATTTATCCATAGAGTCTTCAAGTTCCGCTAATCTTCGCTTATAGTCTTCAAGATTTTTTTAGTGATAAGTTTTATATACCTATCATCATCTTTTATTTCTTGTTCTGTCCTATCTTTTTTAGCGTCTGCCTTTTTCTTGTACTTTTTGGAGTTCACTTTCTATTTTCGATATAATACTCTCTAAATCTTTTTTTCTTCCCCGATAACTCTACTGCGTCTTCAAGGTCTCTATATAATTTATTCTTCTCTTTTTAATAGTTCTTGCTTCTCCTCATCTAACGAGTCCTTGTCATTATCTTTCTTAGCCTTTACCTCTTTTTCCTTTTTTTAGGCTTAGACTCTACATTCTTTTCTTTTTTTACTTTCTTTTTTTAGGCTTTTCAGATTCCTCTTTATTGGCAATATCTCCTTTATCCTTGTTTTTTTGTCTCCAAAGATAGTATTTTTTTCTCATCTTTAATATTAATCTTTTCATCAGAAGATAAATTCTCGCCTTTATTAGAGTTATTTTTTTATTGTTATATTTCGCCTTTCTTTTAGCCCGTTTATATTTATCTTCAAGTTTAGATTTCGCCCTGTTATAAGCGTCGTCTATATCTTTAAGCCCCTTATGTTTATCATTATAATGCTTCTCGAAATAATCATTTACGCCTTTATTTCTATTCGTTAAACTTTCTTCAATGATTTTCTTTAAATCTATTCCTTCTACAAGATATCCTTTATATTTAATAGCATTTAATATTTTCGAAGCCTTATCCCCTCTATCCCCTTTTTGCTTTTTTTATAGAATTAATAATAGCATCGATATCTTTTAAGACTTTATGAATATTATTATTAGAAACTTCTTTACCATTTCTAAAAAAATAGATATTCCCTTATCCTTTTTATAGTCTTTATAGAGTTTCGCTCTTCTTTCCTCTAACCTCTTTAATTCCTCCTCATAAGCGTCGCTATCCAAATTGTCAATTTGCTTTCTTTTTTTACCTTTTTACCTACTCTTTCACCTTTTACATTCTTACCAACATCCTTACTCCATACACCATCTTCCTTAGTGTATCCCTTACCATTTCTTGTGGTTTTAATAGGCTCCCTATCTAATCCCTCAAATTTATCATCGTAAGAATTTCTATTTACATCCTTATTTTTTTATCATTAGGGTTCGTATTGGTATTGACATTAGTATCGTTATTATCATTGTTGTGAAAAATAATCATTAGGGTTAAAATCATTATTATTAGAGACATTATTATTAGTAGTACCCTTACCACTTCCTTTCTTCTGAGAAGTAGTATCTATATTATCACCCTGCGTATTACTATCTACATTGTTGTCAATGTTTTTTTATTCCCTTTCTTATTTTGCTTATTATCTACTTTATTGTTACCCTTTTTATTATTAGTGTTATTAGTATTATTAGTATTAATATCATCCACTTTATTGCTATCATTAGCAATATTATTATCAGTATTAGGCTTATTGCTATTTACATCTGCACTATTATCAATGTTATTACTTACATTGTTATTCTGCGTACCATTATTAATATCAATAGGGCATATTGTTTTCATTTTCCGCTTCCTCACCTTGCTGTATATCGCTTGATACACCATTATTAGAATTTAAAGAACTTTCGCTATTGTTGTTATCATCCTCCAAATCGCCAAATAAACCATCTGATTCAGCTTTTATTTTTCTCAACCTCAGAAATAAAAATCTTTGTCATTCTTTAATCTCTCAGACGCAAATTCTAACGCACTTTCATCTCTTTTTATAGCTGTCAATACAACATCTTTGTCGTCCCTTAATCTCTCGGAAGCATAAGACAATGAACGCCCCTCCTTTTTTACAGCTTTTAAAACAACATCTTTATCGTCCTTTAATTTATCAGATGCAAACTCTAATGAATAACCATCTATTTTTTTAAAACTTTTAAAAATAAACTCCTTATCATTCTTTAAACTATCAGAAGCATAATCCAAAGCATACTCGTTTCTTCTTATAGCCTTTAAAACGAAATCCTTATCATTCCGCAAATCATCAGAAGCGTCTTTTAAGACACTCGCATCATTACCAATAGCCTCCAATAGTTGCTCTTTCTCATCAACAAGTTTTTTTAAGTTCATCAATAGCTGGTTTATCACTTACCTTTTTTTCCCATCTTTGAAAAAAATCATCACCATTTTTGCTCATACATACCTCCATTATAGGATAATATATGATTATTTTCATCTCCAATATCATCATCTTCATCTTTATCTTCATTCAATAAACTATCATCTTGTGTGTCATTTGGATTATTATCCTTATTTGTCCCTTTGTTACTCTCCCAAACTTCTCCTTTAACACTGCCCCTTTATCGTCAAGCTCTTTGATAGCATTCCTTTTCTCTTCTAATAACGCTTCTGCCTTTGATAAATCAGACTTCTCCTTATCCGTTAAACTATCTTTTTTTGTTTAACTCATCAATAAAATTCGATACCTTAGACTCCTGTTGCTCCCAACTTTATCCTATTGGCTACATCTGCCAAAGGTAAATATTCAGAATATTCACCCTTATATTTCTTAGCAAGATTAACCTTTTCTTCAAGTTTCGATATCACTTCAAGTGCCTCAGGTGATTTTTCAAATCTTTTCTTTAAAGCATCAATATTATTACTAATATCAAAATTTGACATAAGTGCAAGTTGCTCCCTCTTTTTTTAACTCACTTACAACAAAAAAACCTACCATTAACATCTACAACATTATCTCTTTTTATTTGTAAAATGATTATGAGTAGCTAAGGCACCCGTTCCTATTGTAGTAGCAAAGACAGTTTCTAATACTTCCCTTGAATTAATACTACTTACCCCATCTAATTTAGAACCCGTAATTTTATTTATCACGGAACTATAAGTCTTGCCAACTAACATTTCCGATAATTCTTGGATATTCTCAGATGCCACTTCTTTTCCTATACTTTTAAAGAAATGAGTAAACACATCTTTATAATAAGCGACAGTTCTCTTAGCACCTACTTGCCCAAAGATACTATTAAATAACGCTAACTTAGCATTTGCAGGAGCATCTTTAAACATCCATTCATCGGGACTTATCCTCGCCATAAGACCAGTAATAATCGATTGACCAACACCATAAGCAACTGCCTTACCTCCCGAAAGACCAGCACTTAGTCCATCAGTGTAATTATCACCAAAGGTATATAACGCCCAAGAAACACTATCCCTAGCTCCTCCGCTTAAAAAAAGGAAACGCACCTCCTATACGGCGAGTAACAAAGATATCAGTAATCGTTCTTGTAACCGTAGATAAAGCACCGAAAAATAGAAAAAAACTATATTTAGTATCCGCAACTTCAAGGTTCGCCTTTTCTCTTTCAGATAGTATTACAGACTTAAATTTTTCCATTTTTTTATTTTTTTTATAAAGAAATTACCATTAATATTAACTTTATCACTATTTTTTTATAAAAAAAGTAGTCTCATTAAAAAAACACTTGCCTTAAAAATCTATATCTGAGAAAAAAATTACCATCTTTAAATATTATAGCATTTTTTTCAAGATTATCTTTCAAATCTTTTGAAAAAAACCCTGCTCCAATAGACGCAGCAGAAAGTGCTGAGCCTATAAGAGAACTCACGGAGCCAAGACCCGCAGTAACCACAGCACCTACACCTTTTTAGAATATTCGCTCCTTTATTTCCATTGATAGAACTTGCTTGAAAGTTACTGTTTAATTTAGTTAAGTTTTTGGTAATGTTCAGAGTTCTTTTGCTACAGTATCTACAAAAATTTAAAAACAGCGATATTCTTTTTTTACGAAAAAAATTCAAGGCTATCCGTTGCTGCTTTTATTTTCGCAAAAATGTTCCTTTTTTTCTCAGCTTCATTCATTTTGCTAATATCCTTACTAGCCATATGACTAATATAATTCTTTACTATATCTTCATTTATCTTACTTTTACCAGCCATATAACCTATAAACCCTTTTAAGGAAATTTATACGGCTATTAGGGTCAAAGTTTAAGGAATTAAGACTCGGTACTCCTTTCGACATTAGATAACGACCAAACTCTAATCTTGTTTGTTTATCTTTTAATAGATTAATTAATGTTTGATACTCTTTTTTTCGTTAGAAGCTGTATTTTCAGGAGTGTTAGAATTACCATCATCAATACCTATTCTATAATGTTTAAAAAAATCAACTATTTTGGCTTCCGCTTCCTGCACTGAACCCCCTTGAAGTTCATTGTATATCTTATTTCGTATCGTGTTAAAATCTACTCCTTTATGAGTTTTTTACATATTGTTTTTGCTATATCATCTGCTTTATTCCAAAGTTTATCATTTATATTTATAAAACTCGAATTTACATCATTATCTTCTAATGTTTGTGATGCTCCATATTTTTTTATAAACATCGCTGACACCACTATTAAACTCATCATATATCTCCGTAGGTTTTTTAGCTTTAAGCCTTGCACTTGACCTTTCTATATTCCATTTATCTGCCAAATCATTATACCTTCTTATATCCGCATCTTCGCTATCTATATTTTTAATGTACTCTTCAAAGAATTTCTTATCTACAATCTTCCAAGCCACTTTATCCGAAGCGTCTCTCCGTGTTGTTGAGTGCGTACCATCTTTGTGGAAATACAATATTTCTCCTTTCTCGTTGGTCTCTAATACTATCTTATCTTTATTATCATTAGCGTACTTAATACCAACATCCGCACCAGCTTTACCAAACACATTAAATTCTGCTCTAACAGCATATGGCAAGTGTTCTAACACCTCTGAATTTTCATCTGGTATTTTAGATTCTAATTCTTGCATAATCGCTTTTAAATTATTTCTTCGGACATCAGGTGGTACAAAAGAACTTGTTTGAGATTTTTTTAAATCTTTTTGGCTAATACTCAAACTATCTCCTCCTGTCTTTTTTTTCTCACTTGCACCTCCATTAAGAGCATTATTTAAATCTTTTTACTGCATCTTGCAATCCGCCATCGTTAGAGCCATAAACTATTTCAAAACTTATTTTTTCCATTTCCATTTCCTTTTCCATTATTTACTTTACTACTCGTTACTGATTTTTTTCAATACCTTCTATTGTATTACGGTTTGTTACCCTTTGCTCTTCGCCATTTTTATTTATTTTATAAACACCTTTTTGTCGCAGGGTCATATATATAATTCTGTCCATTATATTGTATTTTTTTTCTTTCATTACCTGCCTTTTTTTAGCATTTTTTTATTTTTCTTCAATAGCATATTTCCGTAATTCTTTATATTCATTAGAGTTCATAGTATCTGAAACTTCCTTAGAGATACCATTTCTTTTTTTCTACCAATGAAGAATATTCATTTACTAAATCTTTAGATAATCTTCCTTGCTCGGCATTAAATTTATTCGATAAGGCATTTTTTTCTTCTCCATATATTCAAGATACCTCTTATAATCACCATTTATATAAGCCTCATACCTTTCTCTTTCACTTGGCGTCTCTTTGGTGTTATCGATTTTAAACTTAATATCTTTTATATCCTGCGGTATTTCTGTTACCCCTTTATATTCTTCATCTAAGGCTTCACTCTCTTTATTGATATTTTTCGAGATTGTTATTAACTTCCTTTATTAATCCATATTTAGGGTTATCAAGTTGTTTTGTCTATTGTTTTAATTTCATCTACTTTCCCTTTTAAAAATATTATTCTGCTCATTGTATTTCTTTATAGCATCTTTTTGGCTTTTTCAGTAGGTGCTGGCGAACTACCTTGCTGTTGCGTAGTTTCTACATTATTACCATCTTGTATGTTTGTAGTGTTTGCTACATCCGTAGGAGTTACTGAATTCTGCTCATCACCTTGATATTCATTTGTAGGATATGTACTAACATTTCCATAGGTATTATTATCAACACTTTGTACTTGTCCATCTTCATCAATTGCAAATTGATTATTTGCTAATTGGTTATTTACTACTTGACTATTAATATCAATAGGTAATCCTGCTACTTGGGTATTTGGATATTGACTATCCCCTACAATAGTATTATTTACTACTTGGTTATTACCTACAATAGGGTTATTCACCGATTGGTTTTCTGTTACCCCAACGGCATTATGTTCAGAGGCATATTCATTTGTAGAAAAAGGACTTACCCCTACTTCCTCAGTAGGCATAGGCTCATTGATATTCTGTGGTATATCCGTAGGGCATATCACCTTGTGTATTGCTTTCAGCAGGTAACAATGATAAAATATAACTTCTAAAAATCCAAATTACCCCCATTAGCGAGGTAACCTTGATACAACATTTGTAATTCGTTCATATGAAAAGTATTTTTTTCTCAAAAATACTTCTGAAATACTATTTTTTGCCTTTTGCTAAAAACATAAAAAAAAGACTACTAATTACTTAGTAGCCTAAAAAAACTATATATGTTAACACTCCATAATTGCTGTTATCTTATACTATCAATATTAATAGAATCATTGTTAATAGTATTACCTTTAACTTTACCTTTGCCTTTATTTATATCCTTGAAAAATAGCATCATCACGAAATACATTACGATTATTATAGGTGTTGTCTCCATCTGTATATTCTACTTTTACTTTCACATCTCCACCACTATATTCATCTTCATCTTCTTCCTCATTTTCTTCATCTGTATATTCTTTTTGCCAAGTATCTGTATTTCCTTGCTCATATTCATACTCTTCCTCTTCTTCTACATCGTCATTGGATATATCACCACCACTATAACCTCCTTGTCCGCAACTCAACAATGAAAAATAACAGACTTAATATAAATAACTTATTTCTCATAAAAGAATATTAATCCTCGTATCCACATAGCGTGCGTCCCATACTTTCTGCTTGTGCCTTTGTCATTTTCGTAATGCCTCCTTTACATTTCGATAATCCCTTACAATTAGGATTGTAATGATACTTCGTGGCATAATTACCATTGCAAACATACACTTCTCTATTTTCCTTTACATTAACATCTGACACTACAAATGAAGATAATGTAAAACTTCCTACAAGTGCTACTGCACCTACTAATAAATTTCTCATTTTTACCATTTTTATTGTTTTTTTATTTTTTTATTCTATTTCCACAGCAAATATAAATATTTTTTTCTTAAAACACAAAAAAACAATAATAAAAAAAGACTCCTAATAGAAATTATTAGAAGCCTATCAGTTGGAAAAAAACAAGAAAAATTACAAAACAATAAAAATTGCATTATTATTAGGACAATGATACAAAAACATTTACTAAATACGCAAATTTTTTTATAACTTACTCGGTATAACCTCCGTATTCACTGCCGTCATATATGGCATTTCCCTATCATTACCCTCAAAAGAAGTAGTCAATGTTACCTCCATCCATTCACCACGCATAGGTACTCCATTAGGTCTAAACATACCCACTTGTGGCTTCTCAGAACATATAAACTCTCCAATAGCAAAAATACTTCCATCTTCAACGATAACCTTATTATCAGAAATACCCTTTATAATAGCCCTCTTATCATCATCCTCATTGATTAATACTCCGCCAATACATACTTGATTATCTATAAATCCATCAAATATTAACTCATTGCCGACAATATTCTTTATAATACCTATACCTATTAATCCTAATGGAGTACTATTATCCCTCTGTATATCCGTATAATAATAACTCTCCCTCTTTTGGTAAATATCACCTAAAAATTGCGTCGCTGTTAAGTTTGTCTTCATAGAAGTATCCCACGCCTTATTAGACTGCAAATAAACAGCCTTATAGACATTATCAGTAGAAAACTGAGGATTAACAACAAACACTATCTTTGCTACCTTATTTCCTTGTCCTACAAAGTTATTGTAATCTTCCGTAACTTCATTTTTGGTATATCTTTCCCTTATATGATGAAAAAAATATTTACCATTCATACTGAAATTATAATCCGAGTGATAAGTGTAATAACTTGTAAATCCCTTACTTGCCATAGAAAAGGCTAACGACAAACTATCTAATATACCATTATGTATCTTCGTTGCTGTAATAACATACTCCCCATTAGCATCGTCATAACTACCTAAAAAACTATGATACTCATTTAAAAAATCTACACCCTCTCTCCTAAAACCACTTCCATTGCCATTTAATACCTCTATATCATTTCCTGCCTTTACTAATATCCTCGCCCTATTTCTATCCGTGAAAAATATCATCTGCCCATCCACAGCAATACTCTCAGGATTATTAGAAATACCATACTCATAAGGTAATATCCTATATCCTCCTAATACCTCTTTTGATAAACCTACACTCTCATTACCTTGCAAATCAGCAATAATAGACTTTCCATACATAACATCTACAACTCTATTATTTAAAAACGCCGTAATGTTACCATCTAAACCTACCATCCTTTGTATCTCCCCATATTGTATAGGTAAATTAAACCAATTCGCAGTAGTAGGATTAAAAGTAGATAACTGATTGATTTTCAAATCGTAATTATATAACCCCGAATAGGTAATATCAAACTTCCTATGTATTCTCCGATAGCCATTTCTATCGTGTAGGTTAGGACGCATCTTATTCTTTAAAGACTTAGCATTAAACTCATCTTTTATCTTATAACTCTCCGTGCCATCTCCCCAAGAATATCCATTGTAAAAACCTATATTAAAAACATACTCTCCCTTTTCATTCTTCTTAAAAGAAGTACCTCCTATCTCCCTTGATGATAATTCTCCATTTCTTATCAAATAAGTATTTGTAGTCTCAAAATAAGCAGTAGACAAAACACTCTTATTCTTCGTTCTATAAATAATAATATCTTGCTTAGTGATAACGGCTCCCTCTCTATGTTCATCCCCCCTATTGCGTGGGTCTAAATCGCTACCTGTTCTATTCTGTGGGTTATCCCAACCTCCATTAGCACCTCGTGGCTTATAACCTACGGATTTTGAAGTATCTTTATAGGATTTCTCATTGTTTATATACGCATAGGCAACAACATCTTTATTCGTCTCATCCTCTTTTGCTGTCGCTATCTTCTTAACAACAACTTCGCTATAATTAATCTCTTTATCTCCCTCACGAACTTTTATTAATATATCGCCCTCTTTTATCTTATTCATATTCCATTTCGTTAATGGAATACCTTTCCCCTCTCCTCGAACGCTTGTGCTTATAACAATATTCTCATAATTTAAATCCTCACTTAACACTACCCACTTCATCTTCGTCGCCCATTTTGGGAAAGGTGATTTTAAAGTCGCCACAATCTTATTTATCTTCTTCCTATTTCCAAAAGGAATAAAAACCTCAGACTTAGACCTATCAGCAGGTAATAATACCGAAGTAGCCTCGTTATAGTCATTATAAAAAACTATACCTACCCTATACTTAAATAAAGATATTGCCGTCTTATTGCTATATTCTAAATTAAAATCATAACTCTCTAATTTAACCTCATAATCCACATCTACATCTATATCATATCCCTCCTTATAGTTTGCGTAAAACATCCTGTTGCCAACAGAAATTTGACTCTTAGGATATTTAGGAATATTAGAATATATCATATTCGTAGATTCCTCATCTAACACCTCATAGTTTTTAGAAAACTTATACTCTATATCAAATGCCGTAGAATCACCTATCCTCTTTTTTATAGAATCCCTACTCTCCCTATGGATAATATACGCAGTATTACTTCCGTGTTCCCTAGCGAAAACCTCTACCTCCGTAACATTATCCCTCCTATCTCCAAAGTAATAATAGCAATATTGAAATAGTTTTCCATTAACCCATTTCCATCCTCATCATTCACCCTATCACTATTATAAAGTGACTCAAAGGCAACATCGCTATAAAAAGATAAAGGTGAATAGTCGCCATCTAAATACTTATACCGATATGCAAAACTTACGAAACTATCCTTTTTAACATCATAAATAGTAGATTCCTCCCTCCTTAAAATCACCAAAGGCTCATATATTGGCGGTTCCTTTGCTAATATAATATCTTTCTCCGCAAATTGAGAATAATCCCTATTGACATTAATAACTCTCGGATATTCCCACTTCTCATTTGAGAAAAATAATAAATCCCCAATTTGGTTAACACTCAAAAGATATCTTAATGGATATATCAACTTGCCTTTTATCCCAACGGATAATATCAAATCTTAATATATTATTCCTATCGTCTATGATAACTCTCTCCTCCTGTGTCTCAACATCATAAGATACTATCTTCGAGCGACCATATTCATTGGTAAGGAAATAATACATCTTGTTGTCTATACCCTCATACATACCTATCACTACCATTCCCTCATTGTCAATAGTAGATACCAACTTGCTACCTTTTAAAAAGTTAAACCTACCATCTTCTCCTGCTCCTATAATCCTTAAATTCTCCGCCCTTACATATCCTTTATTTTCCGTTAGAGAATAGGTTAAATCACTATTCATCTTCCCCTCAGCGAAAATATTTGTAACCTTTGCCATAACTCCATCTATTCTTTACTGAAATCTGTTTCTCCATCTTTAAACTTAATAGGCAATCCCTTATAAGGGTCTTCCTCTTCCTCTGAAACATTACCACTATTAACATCTCCTTTTGAAGTGTCAGAAACCATAGACTCTTCTACATTCCCACTACTTGCAGGTATTGTTGCTTCTTCCGTAGTGTCAATAGGCAATGAAGCATCCTTAATATCATTAGGAACATCGATATTATCTACTTCCTCTCCCTCCTTACCTTTTACAGGTGGCAACTCATCTATCTCCCCTTTTCTTAACTTTATAAGGTTCGCTTGGTTCTGTGCAGAAATCTCTTGTATCTCTTTCCTTGTCTTAGCGTCCATTTCCTTTTTTTATAAGTCGTCAAGTCAGCATTAAACTTATTCCTAAACCTTTCTATCTCAGACTTATAATTCCTTATATTCTCACTCTCCATAATTTTTTTATCTCCTTGTTTTTTTGTAATAAAAAAGGCTTCATTTTGGAAATGTAATCTCTCTAATTCCATCTTCTGCTGGTGCTCTTGTGCCGATAGTTTCATCTTATTCTCATAAGCAACATTACTCGCCTGAACACTCGCCGATTGTGTCTCTTGGATTTTTCTGCATCTCAAACTCCTGCATCTTCTTCTTGTTCTCTTCAAGTTTTAACTTTAAAATAGACCTCGCCTGCAATGGATTTTTTTAATATTCGCCAACTCCATCTTATCCACAGCGTCCAAAACACCACTCTGTATATGAATCATTAAATCATTCATAAAGTCTTGCTTCTCCTGCTGGCTGGGTATATACTCTAAATAAACAGAAAAATAATGACTCTTCCTATCTTTCCTATACTGCTCTATCGCTACAACATCCTCATCGCTAATATTATCTATGAACATATCCCTTATATGTTTCCATCCAAAAGCATCATTTATCCTCGCTGAAACAATCTGTAATATCTTAATACTGAAATCAAAAAGACAATCCGTATAATCCCTTAACATCGTGTTGTCAGACATCTTAAAAGGCTCTTGTGGATATAGCGTCTTTGGGTCTGCCTTTACCTGCTCTAACTGAAAAGCACCAAAACTCCTCTGAAACTCCTGAATCTCCATAATATATTGATTTGTAAGTTCCATTAAGGCTCTCGGTATATTCTCAGGTAATACATTTATCGTACCTCCCCTATTGATAAAATCACCATCTTCGTCTATCTTCTTGTCAAAGGCTATTCCGTGTCCAAAGAAAAATGATAATACCTCATATGGCGACAACTTCTCATTTCCCAATGTAATATTAGCAATACTATCAGGGTCTATCATAGTAATATCACCCTTTAAATTATTCCTGTGGTGTAATATACGCAACCTTAACTCTTGGATAGCATCTATCTTAGGTATCAACTCCTTGACAATACTCTCCTCTCTTGGACTACATACCACATAAGGCGGTAATATCTTCCCTTTATATTCAGGTATATTCTTCATTAACCTATGACGAATAATTGTCCTCTCGCTATCTAATACCATTACCCCCTCAAACCATACATCGTAATTATTAACTACCTTTTCAGAAATATCAGAAGCCTGCTTAGGATTATACTCCTCTTTCGTGCCTACATCTTTCGTCCTATTTATCAAAGATATAGACTTCGTCTTTCTATTCGTCTTCTTCTTATATACATCTTGAAAAAAAGTCTTAAAAGCGTAAAATAAAACCTTTATCTTCGCATTATCACTCATAGGTGCATAATCCGAAATCCTCGCTATATTCCTTATCTCTTCATCTGTAAATTTAAGACCACTCTCCTTAGCAATATTCTTAAACATACCTATCGTAATCTCTTTTACCACTCCGTGATAAGGCGTTGTAGAATAAAAAATATCCCTCTTCTCACCACTTATATAATCTTGAGGATTAATACGCTCTATCTTTATACCCTCTATTGGGTCGGTATCTATCTTCGCTACCATCTTGTTATACACAAGTGCGTCTTTTAAAAACTCCTTTTGTCGTAACGAAAAATCATTAATATCAGAAATAAATTGCAAAGCCTTTAATTCCGCCCTCTCTACTCTTAACGGCTTAGCAATATCCTCCTCCAACTCTACCTGCTCCTTAGATTGTGGTATCTCCTGCCCCTCATATGGATTTTCACCCGTAAATTGAACCATATCAGCAATAAAATCCTTAGCATATAACAACTTCATCTTATCAGCCTTACGCTCAGTCTTTATCGTCATAGCAGTACTATCAATAGCACGAACAACAGGTATAAACTGACTCATATCAACAGAGTTAATAAAAGACCTTAAAAATTGAGGCATCAATGTCACTCTATCCGTTCTATCAAATTTTAAATACTCTTTCTTTATTAACTTTCCATTGTTCGTGATATTAGAAACTATCCTATCTATACAATGTTTCCCTAACGCATACTCCCTGCATTTCTTATACTCGTTATATTGTGATATATATCTACTTTCCCACTCCTGCCATATTGCAGAAGCGTATTCTCTACCATATTCAAATGTTTTCTTCTTATCATTAGAGACAAGCTCGTCTGGAAAATTATAAATCATATCTTTATCGTTCTACTTATTATACAAATATAAAAACTACAACACCTAATGTATTATTTGCTAAATAGTTATAAAAAAACAGACAATAATGTATCTAAACAATATTGCCTGCTAAAAAAACTTCAATTTTAATCAATAAAAAAATAAACCAAATAATATTTATGAATAGTCAGAAAAAAACCTAATGGACACTTACTCTCCGTAAGCCTTTTCGCTGGTAGATAACACCCACAACCTCTTATACCTTTATATTCCTTATTCTTACAACACCAATTACCACTACGCAAAGGACAATGCTCACAATGATTCTCCTTGCCTTTTACAGACGCTCTCTCCTCGTCAGGATAAATACCTATATTGTAAAAAAATAATAGAATAAAAACCTCTTAATATATCAACCACGAAATAATAAAAAAAGGGGAACAAGTCCCCCTCTTAACAAATTAAAATTTAAAAAAATACTAAACGGAAAAACAAATAGTACTTTTAAAAACCAAAAATTATTTATGAAAAAAATATAACTTTCAAAACCTATGCTCCTTGAAACCACGCTCATATACCCAATCACCACCTTCTTCTATCTTCGTGTGGCAATTCCTACATACAGCCATAAAAAAATTAGTGTCAAGCCATAAATTTTTCGCTATACTTACCCTTTATATGGTGTATATCTGTAGCAATATGAGTACATCGTGGTAACCTCGCCTCACATTCATTATGTTTATCAATGAACTCTTTCCTTATATCAGAATACTTACGCAAAGTGTCTCTGTGTCTATCAGAAACCCTCTTTATAGGCTTCCCATATTGTGCCTGCCAATGATATTTACATAAACCCTTGCTGAACACTCTATGTTTGCAACACTCTATCTTGCATTTGCTCATCGCAAAAGTAATAATTTATTATTAATATTCCAAATTTTAAATGATTTTTTTTAAAACAACGCTATCAATATACTATCCCTAATATCTTGGGTTGTCCTACCTCTATTTAACTTTACATTCAAAGATTCTAAAACATTTAATAACTCCCCGTGTGAAATCTTACCACTCGCAGTATTCCACTTCTTAGGAAAAGGTCTTACTACAACACTCTCCAATTTAAAATAATCACACATCTCTACAATCTTCTTCCCTACCTCGTGGTTAGCACCTACATCCCTCGCTATCTTCTCGCCAACAGCCGTAGGCATCATATCTCGAAAGTTAGCCTTCTTATTTAGCCATCCTCCCTCTATCTTTACCTTTTCAATATTCTTGTTGTTATCAACAAAAAAATCAAATAACTCAAAAAAACTCATAGATAACGGCGTAACAACTCCATTCTCCTTGTTATAAACCGCTATGCCAGACTTCTCCCTATCAGGGTCTATTCCTACTACTATCATATGTTTAATATTCCTTTTAATAATGTTCCATCTAATAAACTATTTATAATCTTCTCCTCATTTGAGAGTTTCTTATACTGAAACTTACTCTTCGGAGGTCGATATTTCTCAATACTCAACCTCGATACCTTGCCATTTAAATACGCTAATAACAACTTGTCGTCATTATAAAAACTCCAAAATAACTCCTTGACATCATTTACCGAACGCTCACTCATAGGTGCCTTATAATTTAATAATACATACTTCTTGTTATTCGATAACTCCTCTTTGCTAATCGATGATAACAATAACGAATATAAAATATAAGGCTTGCTAACAATACCCCTAACGAAATACTTCTCCGCAGATAAGTTTATAGCCGTTATAAACCTTACAGAGGGTATCAAGTCTTTCTCAGTAAATTCTTCAGGTACTCTCTTTTTTATTGCTCCCCTACTCATCTCTCTCAAATAAACTCTTTATATCTATAATATTTGTCGTCTCTACCTCTATCATCTCCTTAGCCTTTATATTCCTCCTTTGGCTACCTATAACCGCTAACTGCCACGCAACAACAACATCCTTAGAGCCTCTATTCTCTCTCGTGTAAGACGACGCCTGCTCATTAAGTTCTAAAAATACACTCTTCAACTTATCAGGACTCTCTATTTCATCGTGGAAATGCTCGTGTATATAAGTCTCTAATGAAGACTCCTGCTCAGGAATAGAATTTCCAGCATTAGAAGATATGATACCTCCATATTTCCTCTCATCAGGTGTTAAATCAGCCTTTGACTTTAATGGATTCGTCATTACATAATTCCTTAAATCCATCTTATAAAGTTTCTCTACCAAAGACTTCTTATTTATCTCCGCTAATACAGGCATAGAAAAATAAATAATAGCCTTTATAACATCATCCTCCGCCTCGTCCTTAGTGTTAGGTCTGTAATTGTAAAATAAAAATGTACTATTCTTCTGATTGTCTGTAAGGTCATAATGAGAAGTAGTCATACCTACAAAACCCTGCTTAGAACCATTATTATACTTCGTCCTATCAGATTGATAAGGGTCACAACCAAAGGCTCCTAAGTGTCCATTTGCGGGACTTCGCTTGTTGTTTTTCATCTTATACTCATTCCTTAACTCCAAAGGAACAGGTAAATCACTATTAGCAACAAATCGCCCCTTGCTATTCCTATCCATACCTACAATAAGTTTATCCTTATCTTTCCAATATAAGTCAAAACGAAAATAAGTCTGCTTTAACTCAGGATTATCCTTGTTACCCTTTAAATAGTTTATAGTATTCATCATTCCCGTTGTAGCATACATATTCGTCGCTTCCTCATCAAGAAAAGGGTCGGTATCTATTCTCGGCTCATTCCTCTTCTGTGCATTTAACTTCTGTATGTTATCACCACAACTCGCCTCCTTATTATCCAAATACTCCTTAACACCTATATCTATCATTTCCCCTAACTCATTCTTTATAGGACTACTTGGCGTATCATAAATAGGATATCCCCATTCATCAAAAAATCCCATCGTCGTAAAGTCTGCAGGTATAAAAATAGCATATAAACCCGTCTTCGTCTGACCAGTCTTATCCCTTGTAGAAAGTTTTGAATTCTCATAGAATATCTCGTAATTCTTACCACCTTTATTCGGTGGGTTAGCAGTAGAACCACATAACGCCTTTCCTTGTATTACTGAACCTACAATATGGCACATCTTGTGTGCCTGCTCCCAATACATATTAATATCCAAACCTCCTTTCAACTTACCTATCTCATCATTTATAGACAAAGTAACCTGCGTACCATCATAAGCATCTATCGTAGAACCTAAAAATCCTATCATAGTATCTAACCCATCACTACTGCTACTTATCTTATTATTAGCAGTAATCTTTTTCTTCGCAGAAGTAAATATCAACTCACTCTTAGGAATTACATTACCCTCCCTCTGTGGCTGTAAATGTTTTGGTAACTCCAAAAATGGCTTTACAATATGTTGGATAAATAACACCTCCGCATCTTTCTCTTTCTTAGAAACAATAGGAAAATAACCATTCTTATATGTAATAGACTTACACAATGTTATACTCCCCGAAGAAGTAGAAAACCCCGAACGCCTTGATTTTAATAGCAATACACCATAACATCTGTTATCCGCTAAACACGCTTCTAAAAAAAGGAAATAATCCCTCTGTGGCATACGAAAATCAGGGTATCTCTTGCTGGCTGTTAATTTGTAATGCTGTAAGAAAAAATAATAATAACCCGTAATATATATAGGCTCATCATCACACATAAACCAATCTCCATTGAACTTACGATATATATCCTCATCTATGAACCTCTTGTGCTTCTTATATATCTCATTGAGTTTTTGCTCTGGGTTAGGCTCATCCTTATATATCTTATCAAAATAAGCCAAATCTCTGGGAACTTGATAGCGAACCCATTTCCTATTTCCCTTATCTAACCACTCAAAACGAATATCATCAGGTTGCTTAGGTAAGGCTATCTTCAAATCGTTAATCTCTAAAATATCACCTATAGTGCCGTCTTTGGAAATGATAACAACATCATACTCCTTGTTATATCCATATTTCCAACTCTTACTCTTATTAAGTTTGTCAATAACCTTTTTAGGAATAACGCCATCCACTTTGTGGCTTAAACTCCTGCGGTAAGAAGTGTCTATCATATTTTTTTGTTGTTTAATCATAAAAATACAAACAACACAATACAATAGGCACTTTGCTAAAAAAAACAACCTCCCACAAAATGTAAAAAGGCTGTTCAATGTTTAACTAAAAATTTTTTTAAAAAAATGTGAAAAAGTTTAACTACATAAAAATGTGTATCACAAATATACTTTTAAATTTTCTAATTGACAAAAAAATTAATTCTCAGTGTATCGCTCTACAATATTAGGAACTTGTATATTCCTTAATATCTCATCATTCGCAGACTCTGGGTCTTCTAATATATTTATCCTATCTAATATCTGAAACGATACCCTCGCCGACAACTCCTTTTGCTTGTGCTATCGATGATAAATAGTTATCCGCAATATCCGAACTTTCATATTCCCCCATATTGCAACTACCAATATTCCTCGTCGTGATATTCGTTAATTCTCGCCAAGTATTCTTCAATCCACTGATAATTTCATTTATAAATACTTGATTGTCAATATTTATCAACTCTATCATCTCCATAGTAGATTTATATACCTGCTCCCTCGATTTTACTACCAACAGCAACTTATGCTCTTGTATCGCTCCATTTATATCTAATGGATATACTATAGGCTCATTTAATACCTTTAAAAGGTCTCGTATGGCTTTCTTAACATACTCCACCATATCCGCCTTTCCCTGCTTTACAAAATCACTCATATCAACTTATTTACCACAAGTCCTACACCCATTATCCTTATGCTTTATAATAATAGGCTTCAACTTTTTTTCTCTATCGTTTTCTTAGCACCATTCTGCAATGCCTTTAAATTCATCTTAAAACCTTTCATATCTATACTATTAATTATTAACTCATAAAAAACTTAAATATATCATTCTTAGAAAGTGGATTATCCTTAGAAGATAGCGAATAACTCAATCCCTTATATTTCTTATTGTAATATTCCGCCATCTGCATAGTGTCTTGTCCTCCCTGCAATAGCCTATACTTTATATAATACTCCAACATTTCAGAATATTTATCATCAACAGCAATAGCACTATCGTCAGCATTCACCGTCTGATTAGAAATATACTCTATACATACCGCTACACCCTCTAAATCTTCCGAAAACTCAAATCTATCTTTCTTGTTTGTGTTTATCCACGAATCACCATATCGCTTTATATCTTCCAATAAATGATTTTTTACACATACACTACAACTTTCATCTTCATCATAAGGGTCGCAACCACATATATCTTCCTTAGGCTTATCATCATTGGTATCTATACAAGTATCATATATCTCTTCATCGCCACAACTTAATAAACTACCATCACATAATGTTAGATAATGTCGTATTTCAGCAGGCAACTTATTATTGATATTCAACTCTATCCTCTTACCATCGCTATTTATAATATATGCCCTTACAAAAGTCTCATATCCCTTAGGGTGATATACCACACCACTGCTGGGAACTCTTACATTCATACTCGTCAAATTTAGCCCAAAGGTAAGACCCATTTTCTTCATACCCTCCTTAGCATATAAAGACATTAAATATCTTGGCTTATTCCTAAAAATACTATCTATACTTTGTGCTTCAAGATGTATCGTCTCTATTATTTCACATATACTCGTCATATCTATTATTGTTTATCTAACATTGCCTCCTGCTTTAATTTATCACTCATCTGCATAGCAAATTGGTCTTGTAAATTAACACCAAACAACCCTAACATTTCCAAAAATACAGCCTCTATCATTATAGGATGTAAGTCTATATCTTGAAATCCCATATCCGTATCTCTGACAAAAACTTCCGTATTCCTAACTATCTTACAAGGTAACTTTGGCTTCTTACCCTTTCTGAAATAATTTACAACTACCTTATCCACCTTTGGACTTACCCTTAATATACCACTATTATAAGTATGTACAGGCATACACTCCGTAGGTTTTGCCCTATTCAATCGTAACAACTTATTGAAAACTGACAAATCTACCTTTTCACTCTCCGCCTTATCCGTAAATACAGAGTTTAATAACAATAAATCACTTATTGCATTATTCAAATCTATACTACCATCAGCACCTAACGAAACTTCCTTATCTCTAATGAAATATTCTATCGCCTGCCGTAGATAAGACGCCTCATTACCATAGTTTGGCGTATCCTGCCACTTCATCTTCTTAAAGTTTAACTTGCGAAAATCCGCAAATAACTTATTCTGTATATCCATCACCACCTGCGAAAGTATAGCATTATATTCCTCCGTAGATACTTTTACCCATCTGCTTATGGTTCAATACTGCGTCAAGTGTGTGTTTTAAAGAAATTATCATTTTTTATCGCTCTTTTTTTTGCTATATCCAAAAAACATTATAAATTTGCAGAGAACTCTCATATTAGAGTTTTTTATACATATATTACTACCCCTCCTTATTCGTAAGGGGGGATTTTTTTTAATCCTCTTTCTTCTTCCTTTTCCTTTCCCTTTCTTTCTCTTCTGCCTTTTCAGCTTCTAATATATTAACAGCCTTATCTACCAAGTCCTGCCTCTTAGAAATAAGCTTTATAGCCTCCAAAAAGGTATCATCAGAACTTCTCCTTAATTTATCCTCAGCCTTCTCCCTTACAGACTTCGCCTCCGTTAATACCAAGCCAAGACCTACAAATACACTCACAAAAGGAACACTCGCCAATGGATGACTTATAAATGTCGGACTTATAACATCAAAAAAATCAAATATTAAGGCAAAAAACATTAACGCAAAATAATAAGTAGATTTGCTTATAGTCCTACGAAAACCCTCACTCGTCCTCGCCTCTCCTATCATTCTCGCTTTCTTAATACCAAAATAAAAAAATCTACACATATAGCAAGTAGCACCGCTACCCAACAAGTAGATACAACGAAGAACCCCAAATACACATTATCATAATTCTTCATTAAAATTTCATATATCATCGCTTTATCTTTTGTTTTTTACATTCCTACAACTCCTCAATACTTCTCTTACAATGGTCTTTATCGATAAAATCGAGGATTCCTGCTAACACTTTACCTGTGCTACTTAATGTTTTATCTCTTTGGTTTTTCCCTAAAACACTACTTATAGTCTCCTCGAAATTACCAAACTCATAGCCATTTCGCTTCTTTTAATGTAAGATTGAAAAGTGTCCTAAACTCATAATTGCCAAATCTATCTAAATTAACCGCTGAACTGAGAAAAATACCCCTTTGCCTTTCTCTTTATCAGTAACACACTGAAATTCAATAAGGAAAGAGGTAAAAACAAAGTATAAGCAATTACAAATAGTAATATACTCAATACTCCTCTCATTAGTCTATATGCAATAAATTGTTAAAAAATCCTATGCCATCATTGCTGGCAATATGCATTGACAAGAGCGTTACCAAGTTCGGTGCTTGTGGTGATTTTATAATACCAAAGAAATAATCAAAAACTTGGCGACTTCAAGTATTGCTCTTTCTCCTCTTCCGTACGATTATCTTCTCCCTCTGCGGGCTTCTCCTTGTACTTAGGATTCGCTATGGGTTGCCCTTGTGCATCGCGGATAGTGGTAGTCTCCATATTCGTTACTATCCAATTGTCAATCTTTGAGTTAAAGGCTTTCGTGACATCCTTACGCTCCTGAGTAGTATCAAAATAATGCACACACGCATCGATGATAATCTGCTCATACTCTCCTTGTATTGCTACATTCCTTACCACTATCTCCCGCTCTACACTTGGGAAGTACGGGTGGTTGCTAATCTTCTGTTTTAAAATTGGTTGCATATCTATTTATATTTATATTATTCCTCGATATAATACTCTCCTAAATTATGGCTTATAACAACATCTCCCCATCCTTCACTTCCCTGTATGGTGAGCAGACGCTGGTCTTAGGTCTCCAACTTCTCGGATATCAAATACTATATTGTATATCTCATCTGTCCCTTGACTAACACGGATATTCGCAATATTATCTACTTTCCATATCTCAATATTTGTAAAGGTATAATACTTACCTCCATTGCTATTAATTTCTGAATTAAATAATACCTTCCCTACATTCATCCCTTTTACATTTTCATTTCCCGTAGATATTGTACCATAGTTAGGAACTGACTTTAAAGAATCCGCAAATCCTATTACCCCTACACCTGCGTATCTGCCTTCTACTCGTTTTTAATATACCATTAAACTTAAAGTAATAGTTTTTTTATTTCTCGGAAGTTTAAAATTTGGCGTGTAACCCAAAGAGCAAACAATATTCCTATTTGACATACCCGTTACACTCTTATACAGCTCTACAACATTCTCTTTCACCGAAGATTGATTACCTCCATCGGTTATTGGCTTATCTACTGCCCAATCTTGAGAAGTAAGAGCCACAAGATTTTTCGTTGCTACCTTTTCCTTAAAGGTTTTTTTAATTTCTGCATATTAGCATCGCTATCTATATTATCCTCATTAATATCAATATTTCTATCATCGATATAATACTTGAAATTATATAGTAATGGCTGAAATCTCATATCCCCAGCGTCGGTACCTTCGCCACTTCCTAAGAAATAAAGATTTTCGTCTTTAATTTCCGATAAGTCAAATGCCCAAGTCCTGCCTCTATTGTCGTGAGTAGAAAAACACATTGAGGAATAGCGTCTTGCCAATTTTAGAATAAGTAATAGTCAATTTTTCGGTATCTCCAAATCTAAAATTGTTCCCATTAACATTGAACCCAACATATCCAACATATTCTTTATTACCTCGTAATAATGCTACCTCTGGTACTACTACAACATCTTGCAACTGCTTTACAAATCCAAATTGCAGAAAATTGGAATAGTCTCCTCCTTCTTTTGAAGTGTTAAAACCATTCGTAGTATAGGCAAATACCCAATTTTTATTCATTGGAAAAGGTGTGTTTAGGCGGATATTAAAATTTGTTACCTTACCTCGAAATCCTCTCTCTTCTTTTTTCTTGAAAATAACAGCCTTGCGGTTATCATTCCATTCTACAAGTCCCTCACAGCCCGTATTGGCAACTACCGACCACTTGCTGGCTTCTGTTATCCTTGTAAATAAATTCTCTGTAATCGTTCTCATATATTTATCATATAATGGCAAAGACTCTCTACTTGCCTCCGTTGTTAATGTTTTAAAGATTATAGGTTTGTTAAAAGTATTATTCGGCAATACCGAAGTATATTGCACGGGATTGACAAGCACTGCTTCAGGAATATTCACTGCCCATTCTACTTCATCAGATACTGCAAGTTCTCCTCTGTCGTTCATTCTCAGTCTTTTAGAAAAAGAGCGGTCTCCATTAATATCTCTAAGTCCCGAAATCTGCAACTTCGCTCCCGTAGTGTCTATTGTCCTTGTTACTCCTTTTGGTATTGTTTGGTCTGCATAGGCTAACCCCATAGGCTCTATGGCTACTTGCCCTCCCACGCCTAACTTCTGCTTCCACTTGGCGACATCCTCCTCTCTCAAATTCTCCGCATCTACACCAGCCTTTGTGTTAATAAGCCTTTCGTGTTCTTGAAATTTACCCTCTGAATCCCTCTTAAAGTTATCGAAATCACTCTTGTTAGCCTTTGTGTTTAAAGACTCTCGAAGTGTGTTTATATCGCCTTTAATAGATTCTAAGCTATTATTTATAGCGTCTATTAAATCCTTTAATACCTTTCCTTGATGAGCAGACAAAGGTGCATTAATAAGCAAACTATCTAAACTATCAACAATAGACGATATACTAACCTTTGTATTGATAAGTTCCAAAATATCAGTACCCTCAGGCATAGTCCTAAATACCGATAACAACTCCGCAATATTGTTTATAATATTATCATCATCGCTACTATTAGAAAATGAAGTTTTCCAATTTTGTAATACATCTACTATACCCTGCAACTCATTGAGTTTTATAGTAAAACTACTATCCGCATTGCGTCGCTCGGTAGCCTCAGTACTTATTTTAGTATTTAACTCATTTATCTTGTTATCTACCTGCGTCTTATCATAGGTATTCCCAACAACATTCTCTACTACTTCCCCTTTTTCATCTCTCTCTATATGGTCTATGAAAGCCGTATTATTAGGAATAGAACCTCCTGCTCCTGCTAATACCCTTTTAGAATTCCCCTCTTCATCTAAAACAACAAAATATTTATAATCACTATCAGGCTTCCGTAGCGTAGTCTGTGGCTTCCGTATCTTTATCGCTTCTAACTGCGTACACCACGCTAAGGCAAAATCTACATCCTTACGCAAACAATCTATTAAAGTCTTTAATACCTGACCTTGATTAGCAGATAATGGAACATTCGTAAGTATAGAAGTAAGATTATCAACAACAGACGACTTATCCAATTTCTGATTAAACATCTCCGCTAAACTAACACCATTAGGGATATTCGAAAAAGCCTTTATAATCTCTAATAGCGTATCCGTCATATGATTAGTATCACCTTGACTAAGCGTAGTCTTCCAACTATTAATAGCATCTACAATAGTCTTTAACTCAGAAATCGCAGTAGCCAAATTTTGGTCTGCCGTAGTCCTCGCTATCGTCTCTACATTCACCATAGCAATAGCATTACAAGCCTTCTCCTCTTGCTTGCTAATACTCTCCCTTAACTTCTCATTTACCTGCTCTTGTGCCTTAGATATAGGCTTATCTAAATCAGAAGTATTATCAACATTCCCTAAACCTACCTGCTCTTTCGTTACCCTATGTGGATTGTTATAATCCTCTAAATGTTCCGATAACTGCCGTAAAAGGTCTAAGACATCTGTACCTATACCTGTCTCCCTCTTTAACTCCTCTATCTTTGCATCTATCTGTGATTTTAAATATACATTACCCTCTTTTGTGATAGTATTATTACTGTCAAATAAATCTACAAAGGCAAGATTATCAGGCAACGAAACGCCTATCTTACGCTTGTTACCACACTTATCTACAACTATCATCGTTGCATAAGTGCAATCCGTAGGCATAATATAGATAGTATCGTTTATCAACGCCTCTTCCTCCGTGCTGATAATCTTTATACCCTCACCTTTGGGAAAATACATATCACAATCTTTCTTCATCGATTTTAATGTGTTTGTCGTATCCATTCTATTGCTCTTATGTTTTTTTATCATTATATACTACAATATCCAACGCCTGTTCATAGGAATCGTCAATATCTCTTGCGTCATAGGTTATCTCTCCCAAGTCGTCCCTATTTATCACCAATCCTAACTTAATAGGCTTACCCTTGAAATAAAAACGCTCAGTATTCCCTCCTACTATCATTACCTTGCTGAGACGGCTATTACTATCCTCATCAGTATAATGATTATCAAAATCTATCTTAGGAATAACAAATCCTTGTTTCCTATTCTCTATCTCATAAATAAGATTCTCAAATTTAGGCGGTTTATTAGTAGGCTTAGGTCTTGGCACACTCGGAACATTTGGCTTAGGTGTATTATCGCAAATATTACCAAAAACATCCCATACCACTATCCTCTTCCATATACTCTGGAAAACATCCCATATCGCTCATATTATAATCTATAACACTACATATAAACGACTTATCCCTAATAATGATACCTAAATAGTCTTCCTTACTTATCATCTTTATACAGCCGTCTTGGACTATCATTACATAATCCTCGTGGCTCATATTATCTACAATACTCGGTAATCCCATTTCTAATATCCTTTTATACAAAAAAATAATTTCAACAACACCTTTTTTTAAAAAGTTTGCTAAACACTATTTTTTTAGCAAATTATATTTTCATCTTCTATCATCATATATTAGCATTTTATATTTAAACTTAGACTTTATGAATATTTTCAAAAAGACCTATTAGCGAAGACGATAAAGAACTAACAAACAATTGGCTAGTAGGATGGAAACAAAATCCTTTGCCTCTGACAATGTATCCAAATACAGGCGTAGTATTTACAGACGAAAACCTAACGCCTATTTTTCATAGGTTATATTTGGACTACAAACTCCAAAATGGCTCAAATAGGATTTATAACGCGAAATCCTTTTCGTAAAAAAATACCAAAGGGAACACGCAAAAAACCTTATAAAAGAACTTATTATAGAAGCAAAAAAATATGGGATATATACATATCTTCACAACAGCAGAAAAACCCTTTCCTAATAAAAAGATATGAAAGAATTAGGAATGACAGAAACAAGTAATAAATGTAGCGAATTTGTAATCTTTAAACTTATATAATTATGCCAGTATCATCAGCAATAGCAATAGGAGCAGGTGCTATATCCGCAGGAACAAGTATCGTTCAAGGTATATCAGCAAGCAATAGAGCAAGAGATATACAAAAACAAATTGACAACTATAAACGACAAAACCTCAAAAACCATATGGAGGGACTCCAAGTTTCTACTCTCGGTGCAGATAGACAACGGGAAGACTTGGCACGAAGTGTAGCAACTTCTTCAAACCTCGCAAGTATGGGTGGAAGTAGAGCAATAGCAGGTACTTTGCCTACGCTTATTTCTCAACAAGCACAACAAGAAGCACAGATAACAGCTAACCTCGACGAACAAGAAAAAAATAGACAACAACTTATAGCTCAAGGTAATATGCAAGTCCAACAATTGCAAGAAGAAAGAGAAAAACAAGACTTAGCAGGTCTCGGTACAGCTCTTAACACCGCAAGACAAGAACAAACAAACGCTATGAATAACCTCGCTTCAACAACAGCAGGTATAGCTTCTTATGGTATAGCATCAGCAAATAATGCAGGACTTACTTTACCTAATAATACCCTACCTAAAAAAACCTACGATACAAGTAGGAAATGTACAATCAATACAAGGTATTAACACGCAAACGCCTATAAGTCCTATAATGAATTATATGATAAACACACCAACACCTCCAAGACCTATTTTTTTGATTCTCTGACAAATACACAAACACCTGTGAATCCTATTATGAATAATCTTATAGGTGATAAATATAAAAAAATACATTTAATAACTATAATTTCAAACCTTTTCTTTTAAAAAAATAGAGCATATTAACTAAAATAATTCACTATGGCTACACCACAAGGTAATTTTACCGCTTATCAACAACTAAAACCTACAGAACTAAAAGTAGGTGATATATACAATAAGGCTATTGACGAACTTATAAAAAAACAACCAAGCACAACAAGCAGCAGCCTTAAAAACAAAAAAATGCAACAAAAATCAATCTCTCGATAAATTAATATTCGACATCGGAGATTCTTTTTAAAGGTATAAAAAAACAACATCCGCAATGTCTGCTTTTGCAAGTAATTATACAAAACAAGTAGGTGATACTTATGGAGACCTTTCATATAGGGCGTCCATAACAACAGACCCAGCAGAAAAACAAAGATACCTACAAGAAGCATTAAGATTAAAAAATGAATATACAGCTCTTAAAAGTTCTTTAGAATCTGTGGATTTTGATAATATCGCTCTCCAAGATGCTAAAAATTTTTAGCAGAAGGAAAAAGCTTGGAATGGAGATGACAAACTATATGTTAGACAACTTTATAATAATGGACTCCTAAAACCTATAAGAGGAGAAGATGGAAATTTCTATGTCGCAGTACCCAAAGGAGCAAATGCAAAACCTGACGACCCAGCAGAAATGGTACCTATAAATGACTTTTTTAGTAGATATTATGGACGAGGTCTCGAAGTAGATATTTCTCAAGAGACTATTGCTGATGCAATAAAAAAAGGAACAATAGCAAGAGACTCCGTTAAAAAAACACTAGAATTATAAACAAAAAAATGGGGTAGTAAATGTTAACAAATCATTATCCGAAGAAAAACTTAGATACTATTTTTAAAAAGAATACTTCCCAATGAATGAAAAATAATTTTGATGTTAAAAAGGGTAAATAGAGGAATGTATCAACTTTTCTATAATCAAACGGGGAAATATATGGCGAACTATAATGATTATTTTACAACGAGAGAAACTTTAAAAAAATACATTAAAGATGGAGTACCTGAAGTAGCAGAACATAAATTAACTAATAATACTAATGTTACTATTCATAATCATAATGGAGATAAAGCAACAGGAGAATCATTAAGTAATGCTACTGATATTAATGTTTTTTTGTAAAAGACAAAAAAATGGTAAAGTTTTTTTAGTCACAATATGATAGTTGTTCCAACATCAAGAGGTGGTGGCGGTGAAGTAAATAACAATTTAGCAGTAGCATATGATAAATCAAGTCGTTCATTTAAATTTTACGAAGTTGTAAGAAACCAAACAGGAGAATTAATGGTCGCATCAAAAAGAAGTGAGAAAAGATGTAGCTATCAATTTATTGAAACAAAAATGTAGGAGGAAAGGCTAATGCTAGTAAAGTGTTAAATGGTCTGATGAATAGTGCATCTTATTTAAAAAGCTAACAAACAATATTATAAAGATGGCTCTGTTAATATGAACCCTTACGAAAGCACAAGCAAAATAGGTTCATTAGGAGGATAACACCTAATAAAAATATTCTCTTTCTTAAAACGAATTAACACACGGACAAAAAGTCTGTGTGTTTTTGTCACCCATATAGAGAAAAAAATCTTGTAATCAAATTCATTTCTCTACAAAAAAATTGCAATCAAAAATGATACAGAAAGTTCATATTTATTAGGAGTTTTTTTATTTTCTGTACTAAATTTTATACATAAAAATTTTTCGTTTTTTTAGAAAAACATTATACATTTGTAGCGTGATAAAATTAATCAATAGGAAAAGATGGATATAAATTTGAAGAAACTAGAAAAATGCAATTCTATTTTTTTCATCAATAAAAAGTGGAGGGAGGATTGATAGGATGAAATTGATGAAGTTACTTTTGGTTAAGCGACAGATTACATTTAGCCAAGTATGGTCGTTTGATATTGAAAGATAGATACAAAGCATTACCCAAGGGGCCTGTTCCATCTTTTGGGGGTTAGATATGTCCCAAAAAAAGGGCTTCCTAATGGGGTTATCGTTATCGAAAAACGAATATAAAGTATGTTCTGAAACACCTTTTGATAATGAATATTTTTTTCAAAGTCAGATTTAAAAAAATCATGAATTATGTATGGGATAAATTCAAGAATATTAGTTCTCATGATTTTAGCGAATACTCTCATAAGTATCCTGAATGGATAAGATACAAGAATTTATTAAATAATAAATATGCTCCAAACAGCTATGACATAGTCATTCAAGATTTTTTTGAATTCCCTAATCTTGAAGAATTTTCTGATATATTAGATAAAGAAGAAATATCTTTATCGAAAGAAGAATTTAATATAAAAAAATTCTATTCAAAGTATTCTTGATTAAAAAAATGGATATTTCTGCTGATTTGACAATATCACTAACTCTAAAAAGTGGGTGTTGTCTATAAAAATGGAAGCTTCCGAGTTGATAGGAACAAAAGACCCCCATTATTTTGTGGTAGTGGCTATCAATGACAGCAATAATTATCTATTGATGAGCACCACCCAGATGGAGAATAGAGTTACCTATTTACAAAAAAAGAGGTTATGATTTAGATACTTTACGACTCATTACTCCTAATAATGAAAATGGACTAAAAAGATTCTTTTTTTGATTGTAACGAATATTATACCATTAGTAAAAAAATAATCTTATTGACAAATTAAAAAAACAAAAAAATTAGAATTATCAGGAAATTTTTTTCAGAAGAGGAATACAATCTTCTCGTGGAATCTATTAATAAGAGTGAAAAATGATATTCCTAAATTTCTGCTAAAATACGAAAATAAATAAACTCCCTCCCTACTTCGGTGTATAATCGCCAAAACAAAATGTCCGAAAAAAAGAAAAAGCCCGAAATATCTCTAAACTACTCCCTCTGCGTAGTACGCAAAACTTCAAGATATTAAAAAGCTTTTCTGTTGCAAAGGTAAATATTTTTTTATATAAATCAAAAAAACTGCCTATTTTATATAAGCAGTTTTTTTCTTTTTATATGCTACTCGTTTCTATCGTGAGCCCTCTTCACTCTATAATATAACTTCTTATTCTCCTCATAATATCTATTATTAGCATTATCAGAATCAGGAATTTCACCTCCTTTTCCTATTAAGTCATAGAATGTTTTTTCATCATTAGCCTTTTTCATTTCAGCATCGCTATGATTTTCTTTATCTTTAATATAATCTTTTAAATACGCCTTATAGATGCTAACACCTCTATCGTCACTATTCAAAGCTAAAGCACGCAATATCTTAACTCTATCTTTAAATTTCTCTTTTAGCAAATCAGGATAAAACTCATACAATGCAGAACCTGCACTTTCACCACTTGTAGAACCTAACACCTTGAACATACCATCCGTAGTTTCTTTCTTACTCATACCCGTCCTTGTAGATATATATTTTATTCCACTACGGATATCTCTAATAATACTTTGTTCATTATAAGTATATTCCTCTGGATGATAATACGCGTGTCTTAAAAGTAATCTTCTCTCTAATGATTTTAATTCATTATCCGATGAAGCATAATTATTCAATTCTGCTCTCAGCTTTTTATTTTTCAAAGTCATCCTTGAAATACCAAATACCTTAATATTATTACCACTATTGGTATTCACATAGCGTTCAAACTTCAAATTCTTAATCTTCGATAACTTCTCTATAACAGCCTCTTGGCTCTTCTCACTTATTGTAACACCTCCTGTGCCTGCCTTACCGCTCTTACTATCTATAATATTAATACCTACACCTAATGCTCCTGCTGTTGCTGTTATCGCATTACTGAAATAGGTAGGCTCTGTCTTTTGGAAATCTATCATCGTCTTCCAAAATATAGGCATAAAAAACTCTCGCTCTTCAAAGGTCTGCCCATAGTATTTGCCATCTTCATCAGAATCTAAATATCTATAAAACATAGACATTGACGGGTGCATCTTATTATAAAATAAAGTCCTTAATATCTCCTGCCAACGAGTAGGCTTACCGAATCCCCCTAACTTATCCACAACAAAGTTGTTAGTACCCTCTACCATCTTCACTCTCTCTCCTGTTACTAACCTTGCTATCAATCTATATATAGGAATAGAACTACCACCTATTGGATTATAATAGGTAGCCTTACCATTAGCACCTTGCACTCTGATATTCATAAAGAAACTACTTCTTGGGTCGGTATCTATGGATACTATATCATCACCATTCTTATCTCTATCATCTTTAAGTCCATAACTACCTAATGCAAACATTAAGCCTGCAAGTGCAAAGGTTATCAAGTCTGTCTTCATAGCCTCTTTCTGTGCTGGGTGAAGAACCTTTCCTTCTACACTTCCTGCTCCATTAACCCAATGATAGAAAAATACTTGATTAAATACTGAACCCATCAATCGTGGTGAGAAAAACATAAACCCTAAATACGGCTGTACTGCCTTTAAGCCACTAGGTATATTAGCCCTACCCGTATAGGTATTTATCATTGATGCCGTAGCCTTATAAACCCCTGGATTATCATTGTATGTTATTCCCATCTTCTCCAATTCCGCAACTTGCATATCCCACATATGTAACCTCATAGCATTACCTATAAATGAAGTCATTCTCTCAAAGGCTTCTGTAAAGTTTAACTTCCCAGCTGTTTTAGCAATTTTCCTTACATTAGGCTTGTTACTCGCCTTTCCTAATATTATCAGTCTATTTATAAGGTTATTACCTATAATCTCCTCTCTTAAACTTGCATCTCCCTCTACAATTGTTAATCCTAACCCTGCATTCATCATTACTGCATAGTCAGGTCGGTTTCTTATTGCAATCTCTACATCTTTATAATACTTACTTGACATAAACGCAGCGAAACCTTTTACAAAGGATTTAAAACTCGCAATAGGATGCCTTAATGCTGTCCTTGCTAACTGAACAGACATCACTGAAAACTCCCCTGTCGCCAATACCATTCTTGGTAAATGCCAAACGTCTAATATCCAATCCAATACTTTCTTATAGCTAGGCTTCAATACCTCCTCTGCTCGCATCTTTAATCCCATCAAATCATAGCGTAGTTTATCCCTTTCCCTTTGTAATTCTAATATCTCTTCATCTACAGGTAAAGTCTCCCTCTTCTTAGCCCAATAATCTCCCGTCGCCAATCGCTCTTTTAATTGCTGTATAGACCGCTTTATTCCATTCTTACGATTTTCAAGACGCTTACGCTCTGCCTCCTCGCTATTCTTGTTCATCTCTTTTAAGATGCTCTTTAGGTGTTCTCGCTCTGCCTTTAATTCATCTAGCCTATCACTACTCAACACCTCTCTACCTTTATTCTCATTTAAAGATACTCTACCGTCTATAATATTCGCCAATCGCTCTATCTCTCTCTATTCTCCTTTCTGCATTCTTTACCTTTTGCTCATAGGTAAGTGGCTTCTTAGCCTTTGCCTCTTTTATAGCGTCTTTTACTGCGCTCAGTTTATCTTCTGCTTCTTTTACTTTTTCTAATAAACGCTCATATTGAGCTTCTAACAAGTCGTATTTCCTTTTAGCAGATTCTATCTCTTTCTCCTCCTCTTTATTAAACTCCCTTTTTTTGCATTTTTTTATCTTTTTCAATTCTCTTTAATGCTTTTTCTCTAACTTCATCGATAGTTTTAGCCCGTTCTTTCTTCGCCTTATCTATCTCTCCTTTTTTGAGCTTAGCCTTATTCTTTCTTGTTTCTACCTCTTCATCTATATTATTCGCTTCAGTCTCTAAATGTTTTATGTTTTTCTTTTAATGCCTTATTCCAATTCTCATTATCCTTTTTCTCGCTCTTCTTTCGTGGCATCTACCATAGTTTTTTTAACGGCTTTTTTTAACTCCTTTTTCTGCGAATTCGTAAGTTTATCTTTTTAAACCATCGCTAATAAGTTGTCCAATACCCTTTTGGCGTGCTAACTCATCATTTATCTCTTCTTTCGTTAATCGCCTTTTCTCTAAAAAAACCTATTGAGGTTATCTTTTTATAACACTCTCAGTAATATGGTCATCCTCAAAAAAATGATTATCCTTGATGTTTTTTTACTATATTATTCAAGTTCTCCTCTCCATTTTCTACGATATCCAAAAACATCACTATATGGAAAAAGACTTGTTATAATCCTCATTGATAACAATATTATATCTATCAAAATCAGAAATTACTTTCTCTCGAAATTCTTTCTCAAACTTCTCTTTCTCCTCTTTGCTTAATCTTTTTTTGCCTCAGGCTTATTCTTAAACTTACGCATAGCAACATCTAAAGATTCCGCAATATTTCCTGTAACTTGAAATGTATTTTTTTAAGCGTGTTTACAGTGAAATTATATAATCCCTTACCTACATCAAGACTTAATGTATTCTCATCTTTTATATTAAACTCTCCTATCTTACCAGATATTTCTTTAAATGCCTTTCCTGTTCTCTTTAATGCACTATCTCCCTCTTTGGCATTCCCTCTTCTATCACCTGTTAAATCTCCTTTAATAATACTTATTAATTCCGCATCATTCTCTTCCGACAATCTTTGCATTGCCTCGTTTATCTTCTTATCTACATCTTTTATAAGTTTCCCTAACTCTGTTATTCTTCCATTGTTTAGCCCTTTATCTCCAAAGAGTTCCTTATACATCTTCTCCATTTTTTTTGCACCTCGCTCTGCATATGCTAACTGCAATTTCGTTAGAAGCTTACCATCTCTATACCTTCTTATTGCTTCTCCAATCTTAACAAAACTCTCACTGAATTTATTCTTTAAATTTATCTCTATATTTTCAGCAGAAAACTCATCTTGGTACTTAGTATAGGCATAGTTAAAGAAACTTATTGCTCTACCTTTCTCTATCGATAATTCTTTTTATTTTTTTGAAATAACATTTCCTAAGGCTCTTTCTATACTCTTTTGTTTTTTTCTATAATATCTTGGTTTTTTTGTAGTATCTAACAATTCATTTATATCTATCATTTGGCTAAGTCCTTTTTCTTAATCTATGTTGTAATTCAAATAATATAGCTAACTTAACATTATCGGGAAGAGTATTATCAGTGTCTGACGTAAAATAATCTACGGCATTAAGAGTATCTTTAATGTTATTCTTATCGCCAAAAAAAGTTCCAATATCTCATTTGCCTTTTTATCTACATCTTCGTTTCTTTGAACATTATAGTTTTTCATCTAGACTGCTTAATACCTCTTGTATTTCATCTATTGACTTACCTTTAAAGTTTGCAGTAACTCTTTTCATTACTGAACTTTTCCTTACTTCATTTTTGGCATCTTTCTCTTCTTCTTTATCCGCAATTTTTTTATCCTCTTGTTTTGTCTGTTTTTTTCTTGTTCGGTGTTACCCTCACTCTCTTGCGTGGTCTCTTCCTCCTTTTGTTGCGGTATTGCTTCTTCTTTTTGTTCTGTTTTTTTACTTCTTCTTGTTCTTGCTCGGTAACTTGCTCGTTTTCTTGCTCTTTTTTTCTTTTTGTTCTTGCTCTTGTTTTTTCTTTTTTTCTCTTTCTTTATATTCTTGTGCTTGTTGTTCTTTCCTTTCCTCTATCTCTTTCTTTATATTTTCTTTTTTCTGTTTATCTGATAATACTCCTTTTTCATCAAGAAATTCCTGCATTTCATCTCGTAAGGAGAACATATCACCCTCAAATTTCCCTTTCTTATAATAAAGTTTCTTTTACATTATCAGGAGCAAATTCTCTATATACCTCTAAGTAGTTTTCTATACTATGAAATACTTTAAACCTTTTTCGCTCTCGTATTAAATTTATTATCTTTAATACCTGATATTAATTTATCTACTTTATCTACTATGGCTTTCGCATATTTTTATATTATCTCTCTCCTTTTCTATATCTATCTTCTTGGTATTTCTTGGCACCCTTTGGTATTGTACTACATCTTCACCAAGCTCTGCAATAGTCCTATCGTTTTTCACCATCGTCTATTACATTGTATATATCATCTACGCTGATATTTCCCTCTTTTACAAATTTAGATGGATTTTCTCTTACCATCTTTGCGAACTCCTCGCTCTTGTATATCTTACCTTTATATTCTACACAACTCATAAAAATTCGTTTTACCTCAAATGTAATTTAACATTTACAAATTTTCGTGTTTGCTAAAAAAATATAAGCAACTAACTTAACATTAGTTGCCTACAAATATAAATCTTTTTATAAATCACTCAAAGCATCGGAATTATCACGAACTCTAAGTGTTACCTCTACAACATTCCTAGTATCAATATCAGGTGCTACAAATGTCAATTGTCTATTTTCTAATTGCTCTTTGCTTATCTCTACACTTGTACCTACTATCTGTTGTCCGCTTATCCTAAACCTTTCTAAATTCCCCGTTAGCAAGATAGATTTTAAACTATGATTATCCAAATCGCTATATTTAGCCGTGAAATCCTCTAACCCAAAGGTATAGCCTACTCTATTATCCAATTCTTTTATTACATCTCCTATTATTGGATTATGCAATCTTGGCTCTTCGTGTGGTGGCTGTGCAGGTGTTGGCGGTTGCGGTGCTGGTATTGTCTCTGTACCCTCTGCTGGTGGTTCTTCTCGTGGTGGCTGTGGCATTGGCGGTTCTACTACTGCTGTACGAAGTAGCAACTCATAAACTTTCCTTATGCCGTTTATTTCAAATTCATACCTCGCAACATCTGTATTCTTTTTAAATACTCCATAGTAATATACATTGACATCTGTCACTCCATTGCCTGCTATATAGGTATTATTTATCCTCGCCTCAAAACTACCGCCATTACTATATTCTCTAAATATCGTCATTGAGGGTAAGGTAAAAGACTTGCTACATATATTCCTAACCTTTATTGTCCTGCCTACCTCGCCATTATATACTCTATTGGTCTCTATATGGTCTGTATATATATCAAATACATCATCTATCCTTATACATTCCGAAAAAGTCCTCGCTCGCTCTCTTACCCTTATTATTATCTTATTCATAACTTCATATATAAATTTAAATATAAAATATACCGACTCCATAGTCTATTATCTTAATTCTCCTAAATTAGGGTTAAACATTTTATTAGGGTTATCATTTAAGTTATTCCCTCCTCTATTATTTCCTTCTCCTCCATTTGGTGGCGGTGGTGCTACTGGTGAGGGTGTTAATACAGGGTTCATTCCTTGTTTTCCTCCTGCTACATATCCTACGGTATCTAATGTTAAGTTATCTATAAATTTAGACTCATCGTGGATATCCAAGCCTGCTCTGATAATATCTTTATCATAAGGCTCTCCTCCGCCTATCAAGGTAGTATTACAATAATATGTTGCATCTAACTTACCAACAACATCTTTCCTTGTCATTGTAGGTATCAATGATAGCTCAACTTGTTTCCTACCATCGGTAGTAATATGAAATACATAGCTCTCTCTACCTTTTTGAAGTGTCTTATAAATAACTTTCTCATCAAAACCTACGCCCATCATACTATTGCCAACATTCGCACTATTAGTATGTATCGTTACTGGATAGTTCGATATAGGCTTATTAGACCTAACCTCTAACTTTATCTTCGCAGTACCACAGCCTAATACTTCATCTACATAATCTCTCTTCTCTATCGTTACTATTTCTACTCTCAAAGGCTCTTCAACTCGTGGTGGCTCTACTCGTGGTGGCTCTGTTGGAGTTGCTACATTTACTTTCGCTCTATTCCTAAATGTCAAAATACCCTCATTCTCTGACCATATACCCTCCTCAGATTTTATCTTAAACCTATATACTTCCTCACTTATATCATCGGTATCTTTCGCTATATAGTCCATACCTTGCATACGAACAGGGAATGTCACCTTTATCGTTGTCTCTGTACCGCTGAGAACATTTCCATTTAACTTTATCCTGCTCAAATCTCCCATTAATTTAAGTTCCTTAATACGCTTTCTCGGTGCATTAGGACTATCCTTAACTACCCAATCCAAAGCGTCAGAATCCACAAATGCAATATCCTCTCTATTGTTTCCCTCTTTGAGTATATTCGTTAATACTACCGGTGGGGACGCTAACCTCACTTTCTCTCTGTTTATAATACGCAATATAGCCATACAATATTTTTTTAACAAAAATAATCACTCTATAACCCATTATACCTTTTGCTAATCTTCTCCATCTTCTATACCTACAATATCTTCGCTATCTTCTTCCTCATCTTCATTACCATACATTCCTGTCTCTATCATATATTCCTCATCGCTTATATAATCATCTATATCAGAATTGTCAATAACATAATTATCATCGTCAAACTCTTTATTCATCTCCCTATCTTTATCATATACTCCTTGCCTTGATATCCTATAATTATCATCAGCATAAAACTCATAATTCTTCTTATCTATCTCCTCATCTATTCCCATTCTTACCTTTATAACATTAGCATCGTGATTCGTATAGTTAAGCTCAAACTTAGCATAAAATAAATCCCTAAATTTCGCTATACTAAATCCTTTTGGAAACTTCTTCTTCCCTAATCGCTTAATGAAATACCACTCCATCGCTCTCCTCACAAACCTATAATAGGTCTCTCGCTTATCATTTCGCCTACGCCTACCTACAAAAGTCTTTATATATCTATCCCTTGAAAAATCAACATCAAAATCATATATATTAGACTTATTAATGATAATCTTAAAAGTCGGTATATCACTCTCTATAACCAAAAACTCATCTTCGATACCCTCACTATAATACCTATACAAAGGACGAGTCCTCGTAACTACTATATTCATACCCATAATATCTAAAAACTTACTAATCTCCCAAGCGTGCATAACCCTGCTACCATCTATCCTCCCCTGCATATACCTATATGGCATCTTCAATAACTGACTCGACATACTAAATATCTCCCTCTTCTTAAATCCTAACTTTCGCATCTCCTTCATATACAACTTCGTGAACTCCCTCTGAAAATGTGCATTGTAATCAAATAAAGGTATCGCAAAGCCCGTCTCTGTATTAAAATACCCCTTTAACCTTAAATGCTTACGCCAATACATTACTCCCCTATCTCGAACAGTAGCCTTATAACTCGCTAACTGCTCTTCCGTTAATTCTACTTTTCCCATAAAATAAATACATATAAAAAGCCATTAGTATCATCACTAACGGCTAATAAATAAACTATCTAATTAATAATCACAAATCAAAAAGTACTACCCCTCTACTATCTTCTTATTCCTCTCGCTAGGCTTAAACTTAAATACCCTACTCTCAGGACATACCTCCCTCTTACCTGTATTAACATTAAAAAAACTCACGCTCTTTAACAACCTTAGAAGTAAAAGTACCAAAGCCCCTCAATACAACAGAACCCCCGTTACCTACCTCCTCTCTAATCAATCGCAAGAACCTACCGATAACAGCCTTTGTACTCTTTATAGTTACTCCCTCCTCTTTCGCAATAACTCTAAATAATTCTTCGTTTGTCATAATCTAAAAATCTAAGTATATATGTTAGTGAATAAAAATTAAAAATAATAAACATAACCAACCGCACAATAAAATTATACAACTATTACATTATATAAAAATCTCCTATACAATTGAGTTATAGGACAATGATACAAATAAAAAAATTATATGCAACTTTTTTTATACTATTTTTACTTACTTTTTGCGTCTATTATAACATTAACACTATGCAATACCTAAAAGAATTACTAAAAATACCTCAAATACGCTCCCGAAGCAGAAAAATTCTATAACTCGCAAATAAAAATTTAACGAATACTGCGAAAAATAATATATCTATACAAAAATAATAACATAACAAATACAGAATTCATATACAAAGGTATAGCATATAAAAAAATAATAAATTCTACGCAATAAATATATACACTTTCAACCCAAACAATAACTACTACCCACAATACTTAGACATCACAAAAAAATATTCCATACAATAAATAAAAAAATGTAATATATTCCACACTTTCGCAATACTAAATAGAATACTCGCAGGACATTGCAGAGACTCTACACTCACAGAAAATATACTAATATACATAAAATATAACACACCTTACACACTACCCAAATTTAAATATACACTCAAAAAAACATAAAAAAATAGATATGGAAAACATATTGATAATCCAAAATATCCAACCCACAGAATTTGGTATAAAATTCTTTATAAATCCTTCTCAAAAATACAGAATCTGTATGCCTTTACAAACCAACGAACAGAAAGACCTAATTCAATCTTTATCAATTATACCACCATACCAAAACTATATTCTGATAAATACAGCAATAAACCACCCTATGACTTACCATAAAGCCAATAAAGATATAACACCACAAGAATTACAAAAATAATATCCCACAAATAGGACAACCAATACTCAAAGTAATAAAAGAATTCGAATCACTATAACACCACAAAAAAACTAAAAAAATCCATAAGTGAGAGAGTGTGAGTATAACCATTTCTTTTACAGGAGGGAAAAATTTTCCTCTGGCGGTGAAAAAAAACACCTACCCCCTTTTATATTTTTTTCGTAATGGATTTTAAATTTCAAAGTCGATTTTTTTAGGTATATAGTTTATTTGTTTGTATAGTTGTTAATGATACGTATATATTATTAAACATTTCTTAATTTATATCAAGAGATGTATAGGTATGTTGTTTTTAAAAAAATAGATAGGTACTATTGATTAATTTTTTTGATAGATAATTTATATTATCTATTATTTTTTTGCGTGATGTAACTTTATAGATAATGTATATTAACATTTGTTTTGTTATAGATATTATATATACATTCGTGGATAGGTAATTTCTATTAGTATTTGTTTTGTGATAGATATATACTATTTAGGCGTGTAGTGTGTATAGTATAGTATAGTATAGTGTAGTGTATATATGTATATATGTATATATGCATATATGCACTTATACCTTATACCTTATACCTTATACCTTATACCTTATACCTTATACCTTATACCTTATACCTTATACCTTATACCTTATACCTTATACCTTATACCTTATACCTTATACCTTATATCTTATATCTTATATCTTATATCTTATATCTTATATCTTATATCTTATATCTTGTATGTTGTATATATACACACTTGACACCTTTCCAGCATTTCTCATCTTTATAAACACAATCTATCAAACTATGATTCAGGATAGATAAAAATCTATTACGAAACGCAGACCTGTAACCATTTTTTTCTATCAAATTACTAAAAATTACATCAAAACACAATAAAAACAATATTTCTTTATCAATTTCACAATTTACCTCCGATACTCTTTTGCATTTTTTTCGTAATACACACTCGATACTCTTTGCATTTTTTTCATAATTTTACCTTGCAAAAATACATATTAGCAAAAATCATCATTTTACAAAAATTACCAAACGCCTCATTATCAATTATTTACACTTTATAAACTCAATTATACCAAATTACGAAATATTTAATAAAATTACACTTTCTTTTGAATTTTTTTCATAATAGGGTATCCAAAAAAATCCCGTGTTTATATAATACCCCATTCAATAAAATAGCATTTTTCTTTTGCAAATTTCGCAATTTTAAATACTAAACACTAAAAAAATACTAAAAATCTAATGAAATTTAACAAATAAAAAGACTATTCTAACCGATTTTTTTAAATTGTTGTTAGTCAGAGAGTTAAAGGGTAAAAAAATCCTCAATTTCCATCATTTCTTGCCTTTTTCTGTGAAAAATCCATTTTTTTGGTTTTATTAAAATGATTTTAATGCCCTAAAAAAATCGTTTTAAAAATTAATTTTAGTATAATTACATTAGTGCCACTTTTTTTCGCAAAAATTTAGATATATTAAAAATAGCCCTACGGGCTTAGTGTGTTTATTTTTTTCTTTTTAGTTTTTTTGTCTTTACTTTCTTTTTATTCTTTATCTTTCTTTGTGTTTTTTTATCTTTTTGTATGAGTAGTAATAGACCTATTGTGCGATTCTTACTATTTTCATTAGTTTTATTGCCTATTCCTTATTGTTTTCGTTATTTCTTTTTATCCTTTGCCTTTAAACTTTCTATTTCTTTACGATATTGAGAATTTTGCTCTTTGAGCGTGTCTATAAATTCATTTTGGTTGCTTATTATTCCGTTGTATAGCTTTGTTAACCTGTCTATTTCTATTATTTTTAGTCTCGTGGAGCTGGTTAAAGTAACTTTGTCATCTCTTTTATTTCGTTGCATTGTCCTGTTGTGTCTTTGTCTTGCCCCTGTTGTGTTTCCTGAGTTGCTTATACTTTACCTCCGTTGTTGTTTATATATATATTGTCGCCTCCGTTGTTTTTTTGCGTGTTATAAGTAGCCTCATTGTGCGGAATGGTTAAGCATTTCACCCTCACTGTTAGAAGCCATTTTGTATTTAATTGCGGAAAATTTAACTTTATTTTATTTATCATATTTTTTTGAAAAAGGCACTCTACCATTTATTATTTGCGAAAAGCTCGACTCTTATATCCTAAAAATTTGCCCCATTTCATTTTTGCGACACTATTATATTTTTGTGCTTTTTAAATAAGCGATTGCGTATTTCATTCTATTTTTTTAAAGTCCATAATTAAAATTTTTTTATTACTGATTTTCAGTTAGTTACAATAAATAATATAAAAAAACTTTACATTTTATTTGCTTTTATAAATATAAAGTTCTTTTATATTTGCACTATCAAAAATGATAGTTAAACAAACATTTACAAAAAAATAGTCAAATAAAAATAATTAACAAATTTAAAAAAATTTTACAAAAATGGAAAAGACACTTACAAACATTTTTCACAATTACACTTTTTAGCACTTTCAATTATAGGCTTTATTCATTGGTGTAAAGGCTTATATTTCAAACAATTTTCAATGATTTTTTTTAGGTGCCACAATTTTACAAATAGTTATCTTTTTGCACTTATTTGCTTTAAAAATAGTAAAAAAATCAAAAATAGAAATAATTAATAAAAAAATAGTTTAACAAATTAAATTTCAAAAAAATGAACGCAATAACAAATAAAGAAGAACTTTTTAGAGGCGGTTAAAAAAATGATGGTTATTCGTTAATAGATGCATCTGAGAATTTGAAAAAAATGATAAAGAAGTAGTTTTAGCAGCGGTTAAAAAAATGGTTTAGCCTTACAATTTGCGTCTGATGAGTTGCGAAATAATAAAGATGTAGTTTTAGCAGCAGTTAAAAAAACAATAGTAGTGCCTTATATTCAGCGTCTGACGAGCTAAAAAAATGATAAAGAAGTAGTTTTGACAGCGGTTAAAAAAATATGGATACACCTTGCAATATGCATCTTACAGGCTGCGAAATAATAAAGAAATAGTTTTTTTGAGGCGGTTAAAAAAATGATGGATTTGTATTGCAATTTGCATCTAAAAAAATTACGAAACGACAAAAAAATTTTATAAAAAGAAATAAAAAGAATCATTAAAAAAAATTAACAAAAAGTTATCCATACGAGGGGGCAACCCCTCAGAGGATAACAGGATAAAAAAAGTACAACGAATATAACAAATTTAAAAAAATTAAAAAAATGAAAGTAACAAGAAAAATTTGGAAAAAAATAGAAGAGGTAGCGACTTATTACGAAAAATGGAAATATAGCAACGCGAAAGGTATTTTTTTTACGAGAACGAATTATCAAAAGAAGAGGTTTATTATGAGAGTGGCAATTTAATGAGTGTTACTCATTACCTTGAAAAAAACATAACGGACATTATCTATTACAAAGACACGCTACACCCACAGGTGTTAACACATACTATAATTAACGACAATGGTATATTTTTGCGACAACAAAACAAAAGATATAGACGGCGAGGAAATTAACATTACCTATTTGAAAGACGACACGGAATTATATATATACACGGATAAGGAAGACCTAACAAATTAAAAATACAACGGATAGTATAAACATAACGAATAAAAACAAATTAAAAATCAAAAACAATGATAAATTTAACTAAAAAAACAATAAAAAAAGGGCAAAAACTTAAAAAAAGTTTATATCAAATAATAAATTTAATCCTAATTACAGAAATAGCGAGTTTGAAAAATTTAGACGAGAATTTGCAAAATGATAATGAAATTATCTTAAAAATCAATCGAAAAACGACGGCGACATATTGCATTTTGCACATCAATTTTTTTATTGGATGATTTGTACAACGATGAAGATATTTTTAGAAATGTTGCATGAAATAAAAATCTATATAACGAGGTAAAAAAAGCATAACGAATAAAAACAAATTTAAATTTCATGGATAATAAAAACTAAAAAAATATTATGAAAAAAATATAGCAAAAAAAGAATAAAAACTAAGTAGAAAGTTTAAAGTATTTGACAAAAATTACTCATATTTACTATTTCAATAATTACGAATATATAACAACTGATTATTATTTTTTTTCTTTAATAAAATCATTTTCAAAAAAACACAAAAAAAGGTATAGATAAGGGATTATTAGATCTATCATTTGAGGTCATAGGGCGAGACGAAAGCGGAAAAATTAGTAAAAAAATAGTATAACAAATTTAAAAATTAAAAATAAAATGATAACAATAACAAATAAAAAAATGGACTTTTAGAGATTTTTTTAAAGAAAAATGGATTTGCTTTTACATTGGGCATCTAAGGAGTTAAAAAAATGATAAAGAATTAGTATTAGAGGCGGTTAAAAAAATGATGGATTTGCTTTTGGAATTTGCGTCTGAGGAGTTAAAGGATAACAAAGAAGTAGTATTAACGGCAGTTAAAAAAACGAGGGTCACGCTTTGATGTTCGCATCAGAAAGACTAAAAAAACGATAAAGATTTTCTAAAAAGAAATTGAAAAAAATAAAAAAACGGACAATAAAAAGTATAACGAACAGAACAAATTGAAATTAAAATGAAAACTATAACAAATAAAGATGAACTTTTAGAAGCGGTTAAAAAAATGATGTATGGAATTTTAGATATGCCTCAGAGGAATTAAAGGATAATAAAGAAGTAGTTTTAGAAGTAGTAAAAACAATATGGCTTTAATTTGAAATATGCATCAGAAAGACTAAGAGATAATGAGAATATTGTTTTAGAAGCCGTTAAAAAAATGATGGTTTTGCCTTACAATATGCATCCGAAAGATTAAAGGATAATAAAGAAGTAGTTTTTGAGGCAGTTAAAGAAAAATAGTTTTGCTTTTGGCTTTTTGCATCAGAAAGGCTACAGGATGATAAAGATTTTATTTTAAAGGCTATTAAAAAAACAATGGTTTTGCCTTTGCAATGCGTACCCGAGAGGCTAAGAGATGATAAGGAATTAGTATTAACAGCGGTTAAAAAGTAGTGGGGCGTCTTTGGCATTTGTGACTGAAAGATTGCGGGATAATAAAGAAATTGTTTTAACAGCAATTAAAGAAAAATAGTTTTGCCTTTTAATTTTATACCTAACGAACTCAAAAAAACGATGAGGATATAAAAAAATTATAGAAGATTAATAAAAAAACAAAAAATAGTTATCCAGCAGGGGGACTATTCCCCCAAAAAGGATAACAGGATAACAAAAAAATATAACGAATAAAAACAAATTAAAAATCAAAAAAATGAACGCAATAACAGATAAGAATAAAATTTTTACAGATGGTTAAAAGTAAGTGGATGGAATTTGCAATATGCGTCTGATGAGTTAAAAAAACGATAAGGAGGTAATATTAGAAGCGATTAAAAAAATGGTAACACTTTACATTTTGCGTCTGATGAGTTAAAAAAATGATAAAGAAATTATTTTTAACAGCGGTTAAAAATCGTGCCTTAGCCTTGTGTTATGCATCAAAGGAGTTACAGAATGATAGAGATTTTGTTTTAGAGGTAGTTAAAAACAATGGTTTCAATTTGGAATATACCTCTGAAAGATTAAGAGATGATAAGGAATTAGTATTAATAGCGGTTAAAAAAATTGTGGTTTGGCTTTTGGCGTGCGTGTCCGAAAGGCTACGAGATAATAAAGAAGTGGTATTAGAGGCAGTTAAAAAAACGACGGATTGACTTTGGAATACGCCTCTGAAAGGCTGAGAAATGATAAAGAATTGGTGCTTACAGCAATAAAAAAAAGTGTCTTTGCCTTTAATTTAATACCTAAAAAGTTAAAGAAAGACGAGGATATTAAAAAAATCATAGAAAAATTATTAAAAAGAATATAAATGAAAGTTATCCAGTGTGGAGTAATCCACACTTAGGATAACGGAATAAAGAAATACAACGAACAGGACAAATTGAATTTAATATGAGAGCAGAAATTTTAGAACGAGCAAAAGGCAAAGTTTTTAAATACTACAACGATGATAACATTTTAGAAAGGACAGATTTTACGGACATTACAGACAATTTAGAAATGAGTACTATTTTTTTCATCCTGACGGAAAGACAATCAAAAGAACATCATTTTACGACTTAGGTAATCTTTGGCTTAGGCACGAGTATAATAAGAAAGGAACTATTATTCTCAGAGAGCAATACGACACAAAGGGAAATATAATAAAACGAGATAAGTATTAATAAAAATACAACGGATAGTATAAACATAACGAACAGGATAAATTGAAATTACAAAAAAATGGAAAAATATAACAAGTAAAGAAGGACTTTTAAAGGCAATTAAAAAAATGATTATTACGCTTTGGCGTTCACCTCTGACGAGTTAAAGGATGATAAGGAAGTTGTTTTAGAAGCAGTAAAAACAATTAGGTTACACTTTGCGATTTGCCTCTGAGAGATTAAGGGATAATGAAGAAGTTGTTTTGACAGCGGTTAAAAAAATATGGTTACACTTTACAATTTGCGTCTGAAAGGCTACGAGATGATAAAGAATTTATTTTAAAAAAGCAGTTAAAGAAAAATGTTTACACTTTGGTTTTTGCATCTGATAGGCTACGAGATGATAAGGAAATTGTTTTAACAGCAGTAAAAGAGGATGATTACGCTTTGAAATTTGCGTCTGATAGATTAAAAAAACGATAAAGAGTTTCTAAAAAGAAATTGAAAAATATAAAAAAACGGAATAAAAAAAGTATAACGAATAAAACAAATTGAAATTATGCAAACACAATTACAAACACAGCAAAAGATAGCAACACCGGTTATTGTTAAACAGCTGACTAAATTATTTGAAAGTGATAGGTATAAAAACAGAATGGCTGAAATATTAGGCAACAAGGCACAGACTTTTATGACCTCAGTAATACAGATAGCAAGCAGTAATACATTATTACACAATTGCGACGCTCAGTCTATTGTTAATTCAGCATTAGTGGCTACAACATTAGATTTACCTATAAACTCTCAGTTAGGATTGGCTTATATAGTGCCTTTTAAAGAAAAACAGCCTGATGGAACATTTGCAAGAAAGGCTACTTTACAATTAGGTTACAGGGCGTTTTTACAATTAGCACAACGAAGCGGACAATTTCAGAAAATAAATGTAGTAAAGGCGTACGATGGAGACACAGAAGACGATATAAGGCAAAGACTTTTATCATTAATGCCACGAGCAGGGAAAGGGCAAATTGTGGGATATGTAGCATATTTTAAATTGCTAAATGGATATGAAGACAGCCTTTTTTTATGAGTAATGAGGATTTATTGGCACACGCAAAAAAATATTCTCAAACTTACAAAAGTACTAAGAGCGGATTGTGGGCGACAGATTTTGAGGCTATGGCGACAAAGACAGTGTTAAAGTTATTGCTGAGTAAAAAGGCACCTTTATCTATTGAGATGCAAAAAGGCTCAAATTTCAGACCAAGCAGTAATTACAAATTACGATGGTGAAACAATAGACGCTGAATATATCGATAATACCAACAATACAGACACTTTGGATATTTCGGATAGTGACAAAAAGAAGTTCCAGATGGAGGATATCCTGAAAAAAATATAAACACAATAGAGGATTTAGATTTATTTGAGGAAACAGCGGATAATCTAAGTGAGGATGAAAAAAACTTATTGACAATAAAAAGAAAGAAACTAACAAAAAAATAAATAATATGAAAATTATAACAAATAAAGAAGAAATTTTAGAGGCGGTTAAAGAAAAAAAGGATTGGTTTTTGGAGTGTGCATCCTATGAGTTAAAGGATAATGAGGAAGTTGTTTTTGACAGCGGTTAAAAAAATGATGGTTACGCTTTGGAATATACCTCTGAAAGGTTAAAGGATGATAAAGAAGTTGTTTTTAACAGCGGTTAAAGAGAGTGGTTGGGCTTTTGGAATACGCCTCAGAAAGGTTACGAGACAATGAAGAAGTAGTATTAGAGGCTATTAAATATAGTGGTTACACTTTACAATTTGCGTCTGAAAGACTAAAGGATAATGAAGATTTTGTTTTAGAAGCGGTTAATCAAAGTGGCTTGGCTTTAGAATACGCGTCTAAAAGGCTACGAAATAATGAAGAAGTTGTTTTAACAGCAATTAAACAAAAACGGATACGCATTATGTTATGCCTCAGAAAGGTTGCAAAATGATGAAGAATTTCTAAAAATAAATTGAAAAAAATAAAAAAACGGACGATAAAAAAATACAACGAACAGGGACAAATTGAAATTTAAATAAACTATGGAAAAATATACTTATAAGATGCTCTCAGATAGCAAATATTATGTCTGAGCCAAAGTCTAAGATAGCAAAGGAAAACGGCGAAATTTCTCAAACAGCAAAAACTTATCTTAACCAGCTTATTTTCGAACATAAATATAAGCGACGCAAGGACTTTTCAAATAAATATATCCAAAAAGGGTTACGCACGGAGGACGATAGTATTCACTTACTTAACAAACTGCATAAAAGGCTATATACAAAGAATACAGAACGCTATGAGGATGGAAAGATAACAGGAGAACCTGATATTATCACTAAGGATTTAATCATTGATATAAAAAAAGTACTTACGACTTTACGACGCACCTAAAAAAAGAGCATATAGAGAATCAATACTTTTTGGCAATTGTGTGGCTATTGCAGGCTTACAGGACGCAGGAAAGGTGCTATTGCCTATGTACTTAACAATACCCCTTTCTACATTATAGAAAACGAGTTTGTAAGCAGGTTTTATAAAAATGGACAAATAGACCTTACCGACCAAGAAAAGGCAGAAATAGCACTTTGCCACACTTACTCAGACGAATATTTAACAGAATACGGATATTCATTAGGGTATTGGGAAAATCTTACAAATCAATTTCCAACAGCGGATGTACAATTTATTCCTATTCCAGACGAAAAGAGGTTAAGATATTACGAGATAGAATTTACAGACGAGGACTTTATAGAGTTAGATGAAAAAAATTAAAAAAAGGCAAACAATTATATAACAAAAAAATTACGATAAAAATTTAAAAATTATGGACAGATATTTTGGAACTATTGCACTTACGAAATTAAAACACGCAATTGTAGATTTAAAAAAACGGCAAAAAAGGTATTGTATTACCCATAGAGGATAATTACATATTCTCATCAGAAAACGGGCTATTTATACCGGTAAATGTAATTATCAAAGAAGAATTAGACCAGTATGAGAACATAGGTTTTATATCCCAGCAATTGCCAACGGAGATTTTTTAAGCAGATAGGCAAGGAAAAGGCTAAGGAACTGAAACTACCAATATTAGGGAAGTTTAAAAGCCTAAAAAAATGAAAAATTACCAAGATGTGAATACAGGAGACTCTCAATATGCAATAGAAGAAGATAACGAATTACCATTTTAAGATATGGAAGTAAAAAAATGGATGGTGGCTTACGAGGATACCTAAAAAAATGGATATGTAGTATAAAAAAAGACGATTATAGGGAATTTGTAGCCACCAGCCTTAACAAGGCATTAGAAACGGCAAAGGAAATTATAGACAATATAGAAACAAGAAAAAAACAAAAACAAAAATAAAATGGAAATAGTAAGTGCAACAGATAAAATGAAAAGAACTCAACAAGATTATGCAGGGTATATCATCCTTAAATAGCAAAAAAAGACCTGATTTTTTTATAAAGAAATATGTTGAGGAAAGCCTATTATCAAAAAAAGAGAAATGGAAAAGGATAATAAAGGCGGATAAGGAAAAAAGGCAAGAATGAAAAATTAGAGCGTGGATTAAAGAGTTAAAAAGAAAAAGAATGTTAAAAAAAGTACTATGAATAAGAAATTAAAAATCACTATTAATAAGAAATTAAAAAAATCACCGAGCAATTTAGAAATTTATATCCAAAAGATAACGACAGAAGCCAATTAAGTATAGATTTAGGTATCAGCAGGAGCAGTTTAGATAGAAAGATGAGAGACCCTAATCAGTTCAAACGAGCAGAGGTAGAATACCTGAAAAAAATTACAGGACTAAGTTCTGAGCAGTTATTTCAAATAGTAGAAGATAAGGTTATTAAGAAAAAAATACAAAGGCTACAAATCCTAAAAAAATCAATAATAGATACTATCATAGAAGATATAAAGGCAGGAGGAGAAAAGGTGAAATTACGATTAGATGATGAGTGGGAAAAACGCAAGCGTAGGAAGTGTTTTTTTAATGTTACTACAAATGAAGAGATAACAGGTGAAATATACACTATATTATACAATGTTTCTACTTACTACAAATACGAGGGTACAGATGGAGATGGTTGGCACACCCCTATTTCCCACGATATAGAAATGCAAGGTTACGATATTTATATCGATGAAGTTATCGAAAGTATAGGAGATGGAGATACTAAGGATGTAGAACTCTCAAAAAAAGATTTAGAGGTATTATCAGAAAGATTAAAAAAAGAAATAGACTATGTAGAACTTTAAAAATATTACAACTATGAGAAAAAAACAACGAAACACAAAAACAATGCAAGATTACATTAAGGGACACTTAAAAAGAAGAAACAAAGCGTACTATTACTTTTTCAGAAAAAAACGGGCATATAGACACTATTACTTATGTTACTGAGGACGGCAGATATACTAATGTTATCATATTTGACGAGGAGGGATTTCCTTTAAGAGGTGAGAAGTTTGAGAATATCACCAAGACAATAAAAATTAGGGCAGTCAGTATTTAAAAAAACACTAAATATTATTAAAATTTATAATTATGGAAGATTACAAAGATATAGAAAAACGCAGCAGCTGAGAGTATAGAAAAATCAATATGATAGTCTTATTATCGATTTTTGGGAGTTAGACAAGGTATTAAATTTCTCAGCAAAAGAGAAGATGTTTTACTACACTTTGGTAGAAAAATTTATACAAAAAAATGGAGGTTATGTACCTGTAAGAATTTCCAATAGAAAGTTAGGAGAAATGACCGAAATTAACGAAAAGTACATTGCGAAAAAAATTCAAAAAAAGATGAAAGATTTGCAAATTATTGATTATCAAGTTGTTGGAGGGAAAAAAATCATTATGAGTACAAAAAAATATTACTGAGCAGGTAATGAGTATAAGAAATGATAAAAAAATCATATTAACTCATTGATAAACAATACATTTAAGTCTAAAAAAATGCGTAGTATATCGCGTAATACTAAAAGCTTTACATTTCTAGCAATTATGGATAATGTAAATTGCATTCAAGACTTTGAGGGTAACCAAAACTATTTAAGATTAGCTTATGCTTTTTGGAGATTATGGTATAAGAAGAACCCAAAACACAGAACACTAATAACGGCAGACCCTATTTCTTGGACGGACGAAATAAGAAAGATTATAGAGTTAGACGGAGTGCCAATTAACCGATTATTAGCGATTTACACTTACTTTTCTCAGTGTGCTAACAAGGTAGCAGGATACAATAATTTTTTTGGTTTAAAAACATTAAGGTCTGTTAAGGCATTTCGAGAGGAAACAAAGACAGGAGTATATAGAATTGATATGATTATAGATGAAGTTAATAGGAAGATTGACGAGGATTATAAACTTAGTGTATTAATAGAAAAAAATATACAATCTTTTTGAACAAAAAAACAATTTGAGAGTTGTTTTTAACGCGTAAAAACATAAAGATATACTCATTTTATTAAATATTTAATAATACAATATTAGCAAAATTACTCATTTTACATCATTTTTTTAATATTTTTTTGAGTTTTTTTATTGAATATTTTATAATTTCGAGTAAAATGAATCAAAAAATTGGACTTTTTTTCAAACTTTTTTTACCCTCTTTCAAGAGTAGAAAAAGAAAAAGAAAAATACCCCTTTATATATCCCCTAAAAAGAAAAAGAAAAAGACGATATACTGAGTTCTTAATAATTTTTTTCTAACAAAAATTTCTTTTTCCGTGACACCAACTGAGTACAGCAAAAAAATTAAAAAAATTTTAACCACTAAAAAGACTGAAAAACGATTTTAAGGTACTTTTTAGACACTTAAATTTTTTTCAAATGATAATTTATACCGCTTTTATATTTGGATTGAAATTTGATATGTTTCTGTAAGCGAGAGAGCCTATCACGAAATATTCTCAAAACTACAACAATTTCAGCAAAACAAAGAACCTGAAACAAAAAAACCAAAACCACCTAAAAAGACCAAAAACCAATTAAATTTTGAAAAAAACTTAATAAACGGCTTAAAAAAATCGATTTAATTTCTTTGGATAGGTATTTGTACTATTTTGAAATTTAAATGGAAATTTGATATGTTTATGCAAGCGAGAGGGTATATTTGACAACAAAAACGAAACAACAATTAAACATCTTAACCAAAAAATAAAAAAATGAGAGCATTACACTACCTCAAAAAGAAGATTCGAAAACGCAGTAACCAAACAACAACCACTGAACATAAACACCAACGACCTTATAGCACTGAACGAAATAATAGACTTCACAAAACCAAAAAAATACCTAAACACGATTCAGAACTAGAAGACGCACTACTGCTATTCCATATCCTCCAAAAATTGGAAAAATAGAAATCGATAAAGAACAAAAAAATAGACTCATAGCAAAGGAAAAATAAAAAAACAGATTATTCACTATATCAAACCCCGATTATATCCTTAAAAAAACTATCTTGGGATGTTAAACCTAAACAACAGATTATCAATGATATAATTATGCAATTGAGAATATACCAAGCCCTTAATAACATACCAAAAATCAGAGCGTATAAAACCCTCTACAATAACCAATTTTATAGAAGATTTAATAACACGAGCAAAAAGTAGATTTTTCCCATAAAATCAGACTTTAAAAAATGGAATAATCACCCAGAGAAACAACAACTAAAAATGATTACCAAAAATAGAAATACCAAATCAACTTAACAAATTACACAATGAAGATATTTTTAAACTTAGACGATTTCTTTATCAATCCTAACATTGATATGAAACCCCCTGTGCCAATATTGGAATATGTTAATAACAACACTTATCCTAGCAATATACCAATATTCACCGAAGATAACATTTCAATGATTCAAGGAAAAAGCAAAAAAAGTAGAAAAATCAACATTCGTAAGAGCAGTAGCAATAGCAATAGCCAAAAAGAAAATACCAAATGCTATCCTGTGGGTACAAAAAGAAACGATATAGCAATATTCGACACCGAACAAGGACATTACCAGTGCTGGTGGTCAGCAAAAATGATAAAAATCATTAAGCGGTAAAGATATTTTCTATTACAGCATATCAAACACAGACTCTAACCAAAAACAAATAATAGAACAATTCCTAAAAAAACACGAAAACTGCGGATTTATAATAATAGACAACATAATACACCTGCTAACGGATTTTAACTCCCCATACGAAAGTGCCAACCTTAACCAATGGTTATTAACAACAAAAAAGAATATAATGTGCATATATGCAATGTGTTACACGAAAAACGGCTCAGAGGTAGGAAATGGAAAAAGCAAAAGGACATTTAGGAACATTACTTGAAAAATACCTGCGAAACCATCATAAGAGTAGAAAAAAATAGCGACGACAAAAACAAAGTCTCATCATAATGCCAAAGGCAATGAGAGGATTAGAATTTCCACCACTCCAAATATCCACAGACTATCAAGGAACACCTTTTTTTAGAACACTATATAGAACCCTTTAACACAGGTAGAAAAAAACAAAAACATTATTAATATGAACAACAAACCAAAAAAATAGAAAAATAATATAAAAAGAAATTAATAAAATACATAAAATTATTAAAAAAATTAGCAATATCAAAAAAACTAAATGGTATAAAAAAATAATAACACCTATAAACAATAAAACAACACCTATGGCAAAGAATTTTTTTCAGACCATGATGATTTAAGTGTTAATCCAAAAAAAGACATCAAAAAAAGGCTCAAAAAAATTACTCGAAAAAAATAAAAAGAAGATATAGCCACAAAAAGAAAAAGAAAATATAAAATACCTTAAACAAGGAGAAAGTCCATCTTGGACAAAGTTATTAGAAGAAATACAACATAAAAAAAGATAATATAAACAAATAGATAATTATCATATCATTAACAATACACTAACCGATACGATATTTCCTTTTTATTTTTTTATCATTTTTTTAATTTTTTTATTTGTTATCATCATTATTATTTTTTTATTTTTTTATTATTTATTTTTTTACAATTCGTATCGGTTAGTTTTTTTAAAAAATCATAAAAACAATGAGAAATATTATATTATCATCAATACTAATTTTTCAGTATCATATCTTGTTCCAGCAGGAAAAATAAACATAGAGAAAAACAAAAAGAAACACAAAAGATTATAGCAGAAAAATAACGAACATAAACAACAAAAAAACAGATAGTTCGTCCCTGCTGAAACTCAACAAAATGTTTAATCTATCAGAGAACACAACAAACAAAGAATTTGTATTCATCAAAGAATATTACCCCAGCGGAACATTAAAAATCAGAAAGATGGGAAAAATAAAGATATAAACCAAAAATAAACAACAAAATACCAACGAAAATATACAACAAGTAATATATAAAAACAATAACTATAGACGCTGAAAAAAATCAAATAAAGAAAAGAAAGATATACAAAAGGTAGCAAAAAGAAAAAAAGTACAAAAAAACACCCCGTTATCTTTGCTTATATAGGATTCGGTGCAGTATTAGTAATCGCTATTCATTTCCTATTCATAGCATTTAAAAAAATAGATTGAAAATAAAACTATTCAAATAAGTAGCAAACATTTTATTCGATACTCAGAATCTTATATTAACATAAAAAAATAAAATTATGGAACAAAAAAACCTTTAAAAAAACTTTAACATTATACAACGACGGCTCTCAACATTGCATTGTTTATAATGAAAAACGGAAACCCTAAGCAAGAAACAACATTCGTAGGGTGATAAACTACACGGAGTATTCAAACATTTTTTTATGATAACGGACAAGTACAACGAATAGCACATTATACCGATAATAAACTTAATGGAATAGTAACTCTTTATAAAGAAAAATGGAGAACTCTTTAACAAAGCAGAATATAAAGACGATAAACTCAATGGAAAAACTTATCATATTTGAAAATAACAAAATAATAAAAAAATAGCAGAATATAAAGATTATCAACTCGATGGACAAATTACAACTTTCTACTCTTACGACGATAATAAAATAAAATTGATAGAATCTTACAAAGACGGCAAACTAAATGGAAAAATCAACAGCTTATTACGAAAAACGGAAATATAATGACTGAATTGAACTTTATAGACGACAAAAAAAGATGGAGAACAAAACAATAAGAGACGAAGCAGGAAAAACTAAAAAGAAACATTCATATACAAACACGGAGTTTTTTTATAAGCAAGAGATCATATCATAAATAAAAATAATACACACTATGAACCTAACACGAAATATTTCATTAGAAGAACTTACAACAAGCCAAACAGCAACAAGGCTAAAAATAAACAACACGCCAACACCTGAGATTATAGAAAATCTTAAAGTAGTAGCAGCACAAGTGCAAAAAAAGTAAGAGACCATTTCGGAAAACCACTGATAATATCCAGCGGTTACAGAAGTGAAAAAAACTTAATAGTGCAATAGGCGGTGCCAGAAATTCCCAACATACAAAAGGTGAAGCAATAGATATACAATCTACAAATGGATATACCAACGCCGATATATTCAATTATATAAAGAATAATTTGGATTTCGACCAGCTCATATGGGAATATGGAACACGAAAAGAACCTAAATGGGTACATATATCATATAAAAAAAGTCAGGAAACAGAAAACAAATACTATATGTAGGCATATGATAACAACAGAACAATATAATGAACTATGCTCAATAGCGAGGAGAAAATATCCTCAAAATGGAATAGATATACTCCACGATTATATCATAGAATTTAACGAAGATTATAAAAAAATAAGGGCTTACCTATACACACAAGGATATTATCCTAACATTAAATATCGGACAGAGAACGAAAAAGGAAAAAAACAAAGAAACGAGTATTAGAAACACCAAAAAAATGTTCATGTTGCAAAGAGGAAAAAAACGCCTAATGAGTTTTATACACATACACATGGTTCCACAGGACGAGTATCATTATCATTTTTATGTAAAGAATGTTTAGTAATGTATAGAAAAAAATATAAAAACAGACAATAAAGAACGAATAAAAAGAAGCAAATAAAAAGGTATTATGCAAAAAAATAAAGAAAAAGATTTGCTTATTAAAAAAATTAAGGATAGCCAACGAAACACCTGATGAAAAGGAAAAAAAGGTTAGCAAAAAAATCGTGAATATTTTTAAAAAAATTTATAGCCAACGAAACACCCTGAGCAAAGGAAAAAAAGATTAATAAAAGATTGTGAAAAATTATAAAAAAACGGATAGCCAATGAAACACCCGAGCAAAGAGAAAAAAAGATTAATAAGATATCGTGAATATGATAAAAAAACGGATAGCCAATGAAACACCTGAGAAAAAGGGAAATAAGATTAGCAAAAAAAGCGTGAATATTATAAAAAAATATCGTGAAAAAACGACTTAATAAAGAGCAAACAAAGGGTTAAAGACTTTGCAGAAGTATTTACACCTGAAAAAAAGAGGTGAAAAGCAATGGTAGATTTAGTTTGGAACAAATTTCCAAAAAAATAAAAAAACTTACAGCAACATACCTCGAACCATCTTGTGGCACAGGAAATTTCCTTATAGAAATACTCAGCAGGAAACTCTCACTATGCAAAAAACAAACAAGATATACTAACAGCCTACAACTCAATATACGGAATTGATATTCAAGAGGATAATGTACTTGAAACACAACAAAGGCTATTAAAAATGTTACCAAAAAAATACAACGATAGCCAACCTATAATCCACGAAATACTTAAAAAAAATATCACCATAGGAGATTTCCTAACAATGTTTAAAGCACAACAACAATCACTATTTAATTAACTAAACATACAAATTATGCAAGTAAAAAAATCAAAAAAACACAAAAAAACGCAGTAATACCATCTTACGCAAAAGATGGAGACGCAGGACTAGACCTTACAGCAGTAGATTTCCACACCGATGAACAAGGAAACTATGTATATGATACAGGTATAGCCTTAGAAATTCCAAAAGGATATGTAGGGTTAGTATTCCCAAGAAGTAGCATAGCAGATAAAGAATTACTACTTACAAACTCTGTGGGAGTGATAGATAGCGGTTATAGAGGAAGTATAAAAGCAAAATTTAAAACCCACAGACAACACTAAAAACAAATATTAACATATATAAAGTAGGCGACAGAATAGCACAACTCATCATACTACCCTACCCACAGATAAACTTTTGAAGAAGTAGAAAAAAACTATCAGAAACAGAACGAGGAGATAAAGGATACGGCTCAACAAATAAATAAAAGATTATGAATAATTCAACAAAAAAACAGACAGAATAGTAACATTTAACAAATTAGGATTTCTTTCAAGTGTATTAATAGACCTTATAGACCAATTAGAGGGAACAAAAAAATATAATAAACAACTGAAATACCATCTTAACAGAGCAAGAATAGAAGCAGAAAAAAAGTAGCAAATATGCATTTTAAACCTTTTTAATAAAGGCGAATCGTTAAAACAAAGAGACGACACTTTTATTAATTCGCAAGATGTACATTGCATAACAAGTAAAAGCCTACGATTTCCTATTCGAAAAAGAACCATCGAAAAATAGTAGTAATAGCAGATGTAGTGAAAAAAAGCAGAAGAACAAAAATACCATAGACTACGACAACGCATCTATACCTTTCGATAAATTAGAAAAATTAATCATAAACACTTTAAAAATATGAAACATACAAAAAAATATCAGCTAAAAATAGTAGCTCACAGCAAAAGGGAAAAACACAGGAGAAGAACTTATAACATATGAGTTAATATTCCCAAGAATTATTCTCTCTGAAATCAATGTTTATAAAATGCTGAGTAAAAAAATACTAGTTCAAATAGAGCTGTCAGATTTGAATCTGCATTAAAAGTAGTAAAGGAAACACCTTTTATTCCTATTGCATTTCAAGAATCTCATAAAGGTATGCAGGGTGATAAATACATAGAGGATGAAAAGACCCTTAAAGATATTAAAGATATTTGGCTTAGCAGTAGAGATAGTGCAATTAATCAAGCAAAATTACTACATAACGAAAAAGTAACTAAACAACTATGCAATAGACTTTTAGAGCCTTTTATGTGGGTAAAACAACTTATTACAGGTACAAGAGAATCTTTTGAACATATGTTTAATCAAAGATGTCCTGATTACAATGGATTTAAGTCTTGGAAAGAACTTTGTAATGCAGATATTAATTACACTTTAAAAACACCTTATATTGATAGACTTAAAGTAAATAAAGGTAAGGCAGAAATACATTTTATGTATTTAGCAGAGAAAATGTATGATGAACTAAAAAGAATCTAAGCCAGAGATACTAAAAGAGGGAGAGTATCATATTCCTTATAAAAAAAGAAATATTAAAAAGAATATACACCTAACACTACACAAGATATTATTACAATATCTGTAGCTAAAAACAGCAAGAGTATCATACACTAATTTCCAAGATGAAACATTAAATACAGAAAAAGGCTAATAATATTTTTTTATCATTGCTTAAATAATGGGCATTGGAGTGTTTTTTTGAGCACATTGGAAAAAGTAATGAATAGAAATGAGTATATAAACAATTTTAAAGGTCATATAGGTAATTTAAATGACCATAAAGCATTAGGATGGGATAAGAACTTTAAAGGTTTCATACAATTAAGAAGTGATTTTGAAAACACTAATACAAATATAATGGAGGTATGTAATTTAAATAATTAAAATTAAAATTATGAGAGAAATAAAATTTAGAGGTATAGATGATGCTAATGGTGATTTGATATATGGTAGTTTAGTTAAAGTAGATGACGATTATCATATTTTTAGAAGAAGGAGAAACACAAGCTCATGATTACAATAGTGTAGATAAAGAATCAATAGGACAATACACTGGTCTAAAAAGATAAAGATGGAAAAAGAAATTTATGAAGGGGATATTTTTGAAATATAAAAAGAAATGATATTTCAGAAGAGAATTTCAAAGCTTTATTGGAATGAAGAAGAATCTACTTTCTATATGCAAAAATATTTTGTATCCCAATGACGACGACATTGCTGTAAAGTATTATAGAATAGAAAAATTTTGAAATCATAGGAAACATTTTTTTGAGAACAAAGAATTATTAGAAACTGAATAAGAATTATGAAACTCATAGAGAAACTTTATTTAGATAAACAAGGTGCAACGGTAGCATATCAAATTACGTTAGAAACAAGAGAAACATTTAAAGTTTTCTATATAAGTGACAGAGAGTTTGAAAAATATGACTTTCATCAAATGTTTAGACTATGCGTTTGACATTCCTACCTTAATTAAAAACGGCATATGAAGCAGGTAAGAATGGAGAAAAATTTTGATAAAGTTTTTTTGAAGAAATTAAAGAATAGATAAGATTATGACAAGAGAAGGATTATTAAAACATAAAGAATTATTTAATAAATGGTTAGATGGAGAACAAATTCAATTTTATTATGAGTCTGAAAAAAACTTGGATTGATACAAACAATCCAAATTGGTATATAAATACAAAATACAGAGTTAAACCTACTAAAATAGAAATTGAAGATTGTAATTTCAATGAAATAGAATATAAAGTAGATAAAAATAGGTAAGGTAGTTGAAGTTAGAGTAGATAGGTTAAAAAAATAAATAATAGTAGAACAAAAATCTACATTATTTAAAGATAAAGAAATAGCAGAAGCCTATGCTGTTTTACCTAAATTGATTAGACTTAGAGATGAGTGTAATGAGGGCTGGAAGCCTGATTGGGAAGATAGTTGTATTAAATATTTTTTTATATCGTAGTAGGAATAGTATTAGAAGTTCTTATAGTATTAATTCAAGTTACTTACTATCATTCAAATCAGAACAAATTAGAGATAAGTTTTTAAAAAGACCACAGAGATTTAATAGAAATAGCTAAACCTTTATTATAATATTATGGATAGATTTTTTTAGATAAAAAGATATTTGAAGCCGATGATAAAGTATTTGATATTTTTATATGGCTGAGGGAGATATATATAGTATAAGCTATCTTGAAGAAGCAATTACAGTTAAATTTAAATATGATTTAATTGATTATACATTAGATGGAAGAAGAAATGAGGGTGATTTACATCCAAGTTTATCATTCACAGAATACACTTTACAAGGATTTAGTCAAAAAAAGACCTGTTGATTATAAAAAAATCACATAGGTAAATGGGGTAAATTTTGGGATAACAACCCTGAATATTTCAGAGTAGGTAAATTAGTGTTGTATATAGAAGGTACTCAAAAAAACCTTTTCAGGGTATCAGTCATAATTTTAGATACTTTGAACCACTCACAGAAGAGCAAATTAAAATATTAAATTTAAAAATAAAAATTAAAGATATGTTTAACAACAAGATAACAAGTTATATAGACTTAGAGGATAATATCACAATAAAAAAATATCATTTTATGTAGATAAAGATTTTAAAACTTTCTACATAAATAATGATAATTACGATGGATATATTACCATATCAATTAATGATAAGCAAGTTATAGAGTGGGATAATATCAATTACTTTATAGATAATTCTTTAAGAGATTTACAATTAGGTTGTACGAATGAACTTATAAACAATGATATATTAGACACAGATACTATCATTAAAGATATTAAAAAAATGAAGTAGATAGGCTTGCAGAGTTATTTGATGAAAAGTCTAAATTAGCCTCTAAATCATCTAATGTATCATCCACTCTATCAAGACCTGCACATTATGGAGGAGAGAATAACCCATTTGAAGCAATAAAGATAATCCACCACTACAACTTAAACTTTAATTTAGGGAATATCATAAAATACACTTTAAGGTGTGGTAAAAAGGATGAAGCTATTAAGGAATTAGAAAAAGATAAAAACAATACGCAGATTTTTGAAATACAAAGATTAAATAATATTTAAAACTATGAGTGTATTTATAGAGATATTAGGTTCATTTGTATTACTCATTATACTAATAGAATTTATTGTGGATTTTTTTACATAAGAAACAAACATAAATACAAAGATTAACAAAAAAAGCACCTTATTTCTAAGGTGTTTTTTTATATTTTTAGCATACAATCACTTAAAAAAACATTTTTTTCAGTATATCACTTACTTCGTTCATAGAAATATTATAATCCTCAGTAGCATATATTTTTCGTTATTTCCTCACTATGATGCCCAAAAAAATCTTTTTAACATCCTCTAACTTAACGCCTTTCCGTCTCAAAGTATTTGCAAACCTATGTTTTAACGAATATAAACCACTTTTTATACCTAATTTTCCAACAACCGATTTATTCCATAAATTATCCAAAGTATGTTTCTTTATAACCTCTTTATTTGGCTTAAAATCCTTTCCACTAAACAAATAATAATCTTTATTAGATAAGTCTATATTATCTAATTCCTCTCTAATATAAGGCAATATAGGTACTATCCTATCTTTATTTGTCTTCGCTATATGTTTGCTTATTTTTTTATATTCATTACCTATATCTCCACATTTTAATAATAAAACCTCCTTCGGACGGATACCCATTTCCACTAAATGCATAAACAAAACAAAAGGCGGCAACGCCTCACTAAAAATATTCAAATACTATATCATACTCCCTGGTCTGTTAATAATACCCTCTCTTTCCTATCTCTTGTTACTTTCTTCTTGATATTATCAAATGGATTATACTTAATAATATATTTCTCTACTAATATAGAAAATAAAAGGCTTAAACGCTTTTAATAAATTATTAAAATAAACATCATCCTTACCCCTCATCTCTACAATTTTATTCAATATAATTTCCATATGATAAGCCTCAAAATCACTCACATCTTCCTTATCGAATTTTAAAGCCTTAACACCATTTATAAATTGACCAGCAAATGAGTTATAGGAATTAATAGTAGATTCTGAAATACCCTCAGTTTTTTTAATTTAGCTTCTAACGCTAATTCCACAGCTTCTACTATCGTATATTTCACATCTGCAATAGACGGCAATCCTATTTTTTTCTTCTTAATACCTCCTTTTTCTACTTCACCCTCTATTATCTTTTTTTAAAGACATTGCTATCTCCATTCTCTCTCTATAAGATAGCGACGACTTGTTCATTCCTTGATAATTCTTTTTTTATTATTTTTACCTCCTACTTCCCTTACATATACATACCATTTCTTCGAAAAAAATCCAAAGGTGCATAAATACCTACAATATAGTCTTTTTTTCATACAACAAAATTAAAAAATATTTCAAATATTTTTTTACTACTTTTTTTACTACTTTTGATATTGCAAATTTAGAATATATTGATTATCAGTATTTTAAGTTAATTTATTTTTTTCCTATCCTATAAAAAGCTAGTTTTGCTGATACCCGCTTGCTTACAGGCTTTATCAATAGGAATATTTTTTTGTTTTCATAAAGATGAAAGGCAAAATGATATTTTTTTCCAAAGTTTCTTTTTTTATTCCTTTGGGTCTTCCGATGAGCTTCTTTCTTCTCCTTGCTCCTTCGATTCCCGCTTTCGTTCTTTCACTGATGAGATTTCTTTCAAACTCAGCCACCGCTCCAAAAAAATCTGAATGACAAACTTCCCATTGGCAGAAGTAGTATCAAAAAGCGGGTTCAGAAATACTTTTTGAAGAAAAACACCTTTTTTTGATTAAAAAAAGCTCAATGAGCTCAATCATATTTTTTTAAAGAGCGGAAAAATTCTGTCGGTTTTATAAACGATAACTGCATCTCCCTCGCGAAGGAAAGAGAGCATTTCATTGAGTCCTTTTTCTGTCTTCTCGCATACCACTAGCGATGTCGGTATAAATTTTTTTCACAGCCTTGCTGCTTTAATAGTTCTATTTGAGTTTCTAATTTCTGCTCTGCAGTAGAAACACGCGCATATCCGAAAAATCATAATTTAGATATTTAAATGAAGTAAAAAAACACAATATTAGTTATTACATATCCTCCAAGCTCCACTCATAAAAATTCTTTTTTTATAGGAATTAAATTGTGGATTTTGGATTAAAAAATTCGGCAGCTTTTTTTGTCTTAGTTTTTTTCTATACTTATATTGTTCTTTTTGTCGTTTTATCTCCGCGAAATCTATGCTTTTTTTCTATTTCATTTACTGCTATAAAAATCTATTTCAGTTTCTCCTTTTCTATCCCAATAGTTGCCGATGCTCGTGTAGGCTTGAGAAATTTGGGCATTTTCTCTAAAAATACTTTTTCTAACATATGTCCGCTGAATGAAGAAAAAAATCCCTTTCTATGATCTTTCGTAGCTGTTCATATGTCCCTATTTCTATCATTGATGAATATTTATAGATGAATCTAAACCAAAACATGATAAAATTATCTTCTATCTGATATTTCACATTTTTAGTTGAACTTTTTGTAAAAAAATAGGCTGTTGTTTCTTTATCAGATTAAAAATCTCTTTCCATCTTGGTTAAATAGCCTCCAATTTCCTTTTTTTAACAAGTTTTTCAATCTCAGCTCTTGTATTTTTTTCCTTCAGAAATAGCCGTTAAAAATGCTAAAAATATGTTCCATACTCTTTTCCCAAACTCATCTATCAAAAAGATTTTTTTCCCTTCTGAAATGAAAAATAGAATTCTCATCTATCATTCCTTCTATCATTTTTCTCTTTGCTTGTCCAGCCATTGTCCATAAAAAAGCTGAACATATTTTTGCCACACCTCCTGTAAAACTGTACAAAGCCAATAAATCATCAGGGGTATAGCTGGAGTTATAATCTGATAAAATTTCTTTTTAAAAGTATTGGTTTTAAATGCTTGTAGCTTTATGAAATGATTCGCTCTTCCAAATAAAGGTTCTTTATAATTTTTCAAAAAAATTTTGTACATCAATGAAATTACAGAACCTGAAACTATTAGATTCAGCTTAGACTTATCCTTATGCAAATCCCAAATCCTTTGCATATCGCTATAAACCGATGGATTTACCGTGAAAAAAACTCCTGAAATTCACCAATTATTAGGGTAATGTTTTTGTTCATATGATAACTGAACAATATATTCAAAAAAAGAACAGAAAAACGAATTTACTTCTCCCAAAATAGGCGGATTCAATTTCTCTTTTAATTCTTGTAGAAAATCTTGACACAAGATAACCTCTGATTTTTTTGCTACAAAAAAAGTACAGAAATTTTGTATTTTCATAGGATTTTAACAAAAGTTGAGTTTTTTTCCAATTCTTCTTCTCCCAGTTATCATGCTAAATTGAGCATTCTTTTTTTGATTGCTCTTTAATTTCGAGTAGCTTTTTGATTTCTTTTTTTCTCTGTTGTAAAATTTCATACCGCAAATATAAGAAATGTAAATTTCCGAAACAAGTATTTCGGAAACAAACATGTTTAATTTATAAAAAAATATAAATCAATAGCTGAATATTTTATTGATGTATATTTATAGTTCCAAAAACATATTAAAAGAGAACAAATAAATAAAAACGGAAAAAAAGGAACTATTTTTTTAGAAAGGATTTTTTTGAAGAGTTTATAGTTTCAAAAAGGGATCGGTTTTTTTGAAACAAACTAATTCCCTTGGTTGAAAAAGAAAAAAATTATTTATTAATCCTACATAAAATAAAAAAAGTGAAAACTTTTAATACAAAAAGTTTTCACAAATAATAATATATGAATAGATAGAATTTCAATTATCAAAATTTATCTTACAGCCCCCATTCTCCGATATATTCTAATGCCAATGTTTTAATTTCATCTTTAATTTCCTCACGATATTTTACAGTTGCATCATCATTAATGAACATATTTTTTTCGGGGATTTTTCGCATACTCAAAGTGTACATTATATTTCCTTTGTTGTCTGTGTAGAAATCAAAATTTTTTTCCAATCTTCGATTACATTGTGCCAGTCTTCATTTTCTTCATCCATTTCTTCTAACACTTCATCTACGAGGTCTCCTAAATCTGTTGGGTAGTTTAGTTTTTAGGTAAGCTTCGATGAACATTCTTTTTATCCCATTATCATCGGGTAGGTTGTTTAAATCGTCTTCAGTTTTTAGGTAAATCTATTTAATATTTTTTTAGTAGATTAGGATAAAAATTTTTAAACTACCAATACCCATAATTTTTTTAATTTTGGAAAAAATATTTGATTAATGGATTTAAAAAAATATAAGTAATATAACCAGTATAAAAAAATATTATTATTTGATGAATTATTATTTTTCAATATTTTAAAATTTATAAAAAGAAATAATAACGCCAAATACTAATGAACAAAGGAATATAAATATTTTTTTCATTTTTTTATTTTTATTGATAAATATGATGATTCTTTACTAATTATGAAATAATAGTTTTTTTAACAACCCCCATTAGGTGGTTAATATATTATCCAAACAATTTTAATGTTACCATTATAGCAACGATAACCCCTAAGATCCAGATATAAAGTTTTTAGACCTCTCCGCGTTTTTTTATCTTCCAAATGTTTAATGTCTTTACTTACTGTTTTTTTCAGCATGTTAATGCTATTAATTACTTCTTTCATATCTTCATTAGTTTTTTTAGGTCTATGAGTTTGAGTATTGCTTTTCTTTGTTCAGCAGGAATTTCCGCTGTAAGTTCCTCAATCATAGACAAAAGTATTAAATTTATTCAAATATTACAATGTTTTTATTTTTACTTATGGGAAAACTTATATTTTTATGATAAAACCTCAAATCTTCTGAAGAGAAAAATAAGTAAAGATTTAAAAAAATGATGCATACATAGAGGCTGTAATGAATATACTAAAAGGTGTAGAATGAAACTCGGGGTTTGTAAGAAGAAAAAAACTCTAAAGAATATAGTAAAAGAGAGTGACAAAGCAAAAACAAAGAACTTCTTACATTATCCAATTTAATTAGCAAAAACAATAATAATAAATGTGCACAAATGAAAATAAAAATATAATAATAAAATCATAATAAATTGATATACAGGCATATATGTATTAAATAAATCTAAGAATATCATTTTATAACTCGGGGTTTGTAAGAAATAACTCGGGGTTTGTAAGAAAAAAAGCTCATAACTAATTGATTTTTATTTCAGTTATGGAAATCATATAAATATAATAAAAAGAATAAATAAATCTTATTAATATGATAAAAAAAGAATAAATAAATCTTGTTAATAAATATAAACAAATAAGTCCAAAAAAATGATTTCAAACGATTTTTAAGAATGTAGAATCAGTTATATAACTTTATTAATTTGTTTATTTTTATATTTTTTTACATTTTTTTCACATATTTCAGTAAAAAAATAAAAAAACTACAATTGTAGATTTAATTAATGCGCCGCTGTCCTGAAACCTTACTTTATAAGAAAAAAAGTGATTTTTAACTTTGGAAATATCCATATTCTTATTGATTTAAATTATCTCATACTAATAAATGAATATTTTATGTATAGAAAAAAATACATCTTTAACAATAAAATAAATAAGATAAATAAAATAATTATTGGTTATAACTGATTTATTTTATATTTTTTTGTGGCAAATATCGAGAATGAAAACAAAAAGTTATTTCTATCATTACAGAAAAAGGAGGAGTTGGAAAAAAACAACAACAACAATACATCTTGGAGCAGCTATAGCAGAGAAAAAGAAAAAAAGTTCTTTTGATTGATTTTTGATGCACAAAGAAATTTATCCATTGGATATAAAAATTCCCAAAGATTATTCATACACGATTAAAAAAATCTTTTAGAAAAAAACAGGTGAGTTTAGAATGGTTCAGAAGGGCGAAAACCTTTTCATTTTGGCTGGAGATAGAAATATTGAAAAAAATCAAAAAGAGATAGAAATATTTTTAAGAGAAATGCTTAATATTTTGGGAGAAAAATTAGCCTTTGATTATATTATTATTGATTGTCCGCCTCGTCCTTTGACTGGAGATTTAGGGCTTGGAGAGATGGCTTTGGCTTCATCAGATTATGTGCTTTCTCCTATTGAGGCAGAAGAATATTCTATTGAAGGGATTAAGGAATTGCTCCCAAGTTTAGTGAATATCAAAAAGAAATATAATCCAAAAATTAGAGTTTTTTTAGGTTTTTTTCTTTAATAAAGTTCTTACTAACACAAGAAATTTTTAGAGAATATAGAGCGTTAGCAGTGGAGCAAGCAAAAGGATATTTCTTTAATACTTTCATCAGACAAGATGTAAATGTAGAAAACGCTAAAAAGAAGGAAAAAAACTATATTCCAAATAGCTCCAAACTGCAGAGCAAGTGAAGACTATAAAAAAATCTAATAAAAAGAAATAATAAACAAAAATAAATAAGTTAAATAATTAGTACAGTGTATTTAATTATAAAAAAATAGAAGTGATCTTAATTCACTTCTATTTTGTTTTAATATGGTTTATTTTTTTGGGAAAAACAAGGAAAAGTATAACAGAAATTATTAAAAATTCCTCCAACAATAGTTAATGAAATGGGAGATGATATATGGTAGAATGGAGATATAATCATTTTTTTATCCCTATAAATCCAAGAATAAAAAGCAAGTCCATAAGGGAGTTTGTTGAACATATGAATGAAATTGGCTAATAAGAAGTATAATGATCTTAATCCCATAATTGCAAAAAAATATTGGAAGTATATAATATAAAAGGATCGTTTGAAATCGCAAATATAGCAGGAATGGAATCTACTGCAAAAAGTAAATCTGTAAACTCAATTACAGCAATTTTATTACTCCCCTATTTATTCCTCCTAATTTACCAATATTATTTCCCCAGCCACTTATTCCTCTTGCTCCAAAGGTTTCATTCATAGCATTACGGAGGCTTATTGACATCATTGCACCTATTTTTCTATACTTCCTAGTGCATACACTTTATCTATTGCTAATATTGCTCTTGCTTCATCTACAGCTCCTCCACTTATAAGATTTGCTATTTTCGTTTGCCAATCTTTTCTAAGATTATTAATAAACTACTAATCAATTATCCTTATTTAATGGAATATATCGGTCGTAAAATTCTCCCGGTTTTTATTGCATCTAATCTTCCTATAATTATATTACCCCCATTTCACTCCTTCTACAATTTTAATATTATTAATTTTTTTACAAAAAAATGAAAAACTATATTTAGTTTTTAAAATTATATTCTTTTAATTCTTTATCCTTCCATATTAATTTTTGAATAAAGCAACTTTTCATTATGGCAATAATTTTTTTAATTATATAGTCTCCTTGAAAAAAACAAATAAAAAAATTTCTTTTTACTTTTTTTCATAGAAATAATTTTTCATTTAAATTAAATTGAATTTTTACTAAATCTTTTTCTAAATCTATTATAAGCAAATTTTTGGTTAAATTCTCTCTCCAGATGAATTGCTGTGTCTGTTATAATATCATCTTTATCAAAAAAATATTTTGATAAAATAATATATTGATATATTTCTTCTAAAAATTTTCATTTTATCTAACCTTATATTTACCCCAATCTTTAGGATTAATAAAAAAATGTGTTTATTAAACCTACCTTGTTTTTTTCAATATTAAAATGTACAGGATATCCTTTTTCCTCCTCCTATTTTTGGGTAGGGAATGTTTTTTTCAAATCTTATCATGAATTTAGTTGGTTTATCAAGCCAACCAACAGTAAATTGTCCTCCTACTTTTTGTTTTGTAGATGAATTTTGCCCCAGACCAAAAGCCTTCCTATAACCTTTCCACCTACATAATTAATAAAACATATCAAAAACTAGGATCATATAGCCCTCCACTTTTTATGTTATAAACCCTTATTCCATATGCATCTTTTATAGAAGTAAGAATAAAAAAAGATTATTAATATCGCAACTACTAAACACACTAATAGTTTTCTGTTCATTTGTCTTTTTTTCTTCCTTAGTATATTCTAAAGTTTCAATCTTATTTTTTTGGAAAAAAACAAACCTTAATGGAAATGAAGATAGATATATACATATACTAAAAAAAGAACAATAAATAAAAAAACTTATTTTCTTCTACATATCCTATTTCTAATATCTTTATCAAAAAAATACCTAAAGGGACACTATATGGTATACTAAAAAAACATTATCGCTCTAGTATAGGAATTACTTCCCCATTTTCTTTTCTTAAAAATATCTATATAAGCTCCAAAAATACATATGCTATCATATAATAAGCTTTTTACTTCTTAACTAACCAATATTCTTCTTCATTATTTCTGATAATTTTTTTATAGAATCCATATTTTTTTGTTTATATTTAAAAATATTTAAATAATCTCTCTCTTCAAAAAAATTGTTATCCTATTTTTATAAAAAAAGCTTCCCAATAAATACTACTATTAGGATATTTAGAAATTTTTATTGAAATTTTTCATTTTATTTTCTTCTATCTTATCATAAATTACACCTCTTTTTAATACCATATACAAGTATACCTTCTGATATTACAATATTGTTTTTTTGAGTATAATAAATATGAACTTATAAAAGATTTATTTTTTTAATGCCTCTTCTTTATTTACACTATAATAAAAAGGTTTTTTTGACTTTATAATTCCTACAAAAAAATTAGCAATACACATGAAAAATATTACTAAAATACTGATGAGTAACTTAAAAAAATAATCGCATAATTTTTATTATTATAATTATCAACCCAAATAATTACTTTTTCAATATTTCTATAATGTTATCCATAATTATTAGAATCTATCTGATATTTACATTATTTGATAATACACATACATATATTTATTTGTATTGTCAATTATGATTATTCTAAAATCTCTACTATCCCTATTTTCTACCTTATACTTATAATAACCTTGTTTTAATTTTTATTATTTTTTTAAAGGGATATTATTTATCGTAAGTTTTTCTTTAATAGGTAAAGTGTTAATGTTATTTACATTCTCTAAGTATAAATTATTTATTTTAAAAACTAATAATTTTTCACCATCTCCATTATCTAACCATTCTTCTTCTCGTGATATTAATTCTATATTCCTCCTTTTTATGTTTAGGTTAAAATCTCTATTTATCATATACTCATAATATTTCTGTATAGCATATTGATAAACAGTAAAAAAATACCTATAATCAAAATTATTATTATAATACCTATTCTCTTTTTCATTTTACTAAATAATTTTTGGTCAATATGTCCTAAGTAATGCAGTTCTTTGTTTTATGCTTTATTTTCTTTTAACCCAATTTATAAGCATTTGAATTGTAATCTTTTAAGCAGTTTTTTTGTATTTATTACAATGATGTGTGGAGAAATTTGGTGGTGAAAAATGATAAAAAAATAACCAACATAAAAAGATAGCTAAGAAGAAAAAGAATATTTTTTTCTTCTTATACACTAAAATATTAATCAATTACCAAATACTTTATTTATTTTTAATTTTTCTCCTATATAATTGATTTTTTTCCCTTGATAAAGGACCTATTTTTTTAAATATGTTTCTGTATTTATTATATATCCTTTAGCTTTTTATAGTATCTATTTTTTTCATCATATTGTCTATTCGCACAAAACGAACTATCTAAAACATAATATGAAATATAAATATCATTATATTTTATATCAAAAAAACACCAAAAATCCTCTATTCTTTTTTTCGGGATTTATAATACTATTTAAACATTTATCACTCGATTCAAAAATTATATTGATAGCCATTTGTTATTTCCTCATTATAATCTGACATATTACAAGATAATAAAGATAAAAAAATAACATATATTTATAAAATTCATTAATACGCATATCTTGGAATGTTGATTACTTGTATCAGTTTAGAATAATTTATTGTATTTACTCCTCTAAAATTTATTTTTATAATAATATCCTTATTCTCTACCTAAAAAAAGTTTCATTAGCAGCATTACTAAGACTTACTCCTGTATTGAAAAATTATTCCATCAGTAGTAGATGGATTGGTTTTCTCAAAAAGCTAATATTGCTCTTGCTTCATCTACAGCTCCTCCGCTTAGAAGATTTGCTATTTTCGTTTGCCAATCTTTTCTAAGATTATTAATAAACTACTAATCAATTGTCCTTATTTAATGGAATATATCGGTCGTAAAATTCTCCCGTGCATCTAATCTCCCTATAGTTACATTATCTGAACTATTAGATATATCTATACCTGATAATAATGTTATATATTTTCTTTCTCCTATAGGTAAAAAGAGATTCATCTATTAAATCTTGATTAATTTCCGCTAAATCAATTAAAATTTTAGCTAATGACCTTAATCCTTCAGGATCTCCATGTATAAATATTTCATTCCACTCCAATATCTCTCCTTCAAATTCTTCCTTATCTTGAGAGATGAAAAAAATCAATATTCCCTTTTATGTCAGCATATTTATATTTTTTTTATAATGATGTAGGTTGATAAATATTATCTTGATTTATTTGCATTTGTATAATAGGAGTCATAAGTATGAATCTACCCAACATATGATCTATTACCTTTTGAACTCCAGTGGTAACAAGGTTAGTCCATTTTACAAGGCGATTGTTTCATCATATTCAAAGCTCTCCAAAATATTCATTATTCCCCCTCTCGAACGACCATTGAGCTCATTCTTTATCACATTAAAAAAATTATTTTATTCTTATTTTTCGCCAATTTCTGAGATAATAATCATTTTTGAAAAATTCTCATTTAATACACTTCCTTTTTTTCAAGAAAAGGCTTTTAATTTTTTTCTATTTGAAATTGAGTTAATTCGTAACCATCCTCCATTTCTTCATCACATTCATCTATATACAAATCAGGAAGAATCTTTTTAATTTGATCAGGAAATGTATTTAATTCATATTTTTGTAAAATTCTTGTATTTATATCATATTCTTCAATGCTTAATACTTTTTCAAAATTTTTTTATATTCAAATTTCTCAACATCATCATAACATGCTAATTGATAAATATATTCTTCAAAAATCTTCATTTAATACGACCCCTTTTTTTCAAAAAAAGACTTTAACCTTTTTACTTGTGATTGAGTTAAATAATATTGAAAAATATAATTTAGGATCTTCTTCATACAAAGTGAAATCATCTAAAATTTTTTTAAAAATTCTCTCCGCTGTAATATCTAAAAATATATTCCTTATTCAGAAAAATTATCTCTTTTTCTATATTCTTCTATTGCTCTTATTATTTTCATTATTTATAAAGATTAATGCTATATATTTTCTTTCTCCTATAGGTAAAAAGAGATTCATCTATTAAATCTTGATTAATTTCCGCTAAATCAATTAAAAATTTTTAGCTAATGACCTTAATCCTTCAGGATCTCCATGTATAAATATTTCATTCCACTCCAATATCTCTCCTTCAAATTCTTCCTTATCTTGAGAGATGAAAAAAATCAATATTCCCTTTTTATTTTTTTGTCAGCATATTTATATTTTTTTATAAACGCTCCCATTTATCTTTAAAAAAGATAATTATCTATTTTCTTTGCAGAAAAAAAGATTAATAAAAATCATTATATTTTAATTCATTATCTGTCCAATATCCATAATTTTTCTTTATATGGCATTTTTAACAATAGGATAATTATCTTCATCCACCCCTATTTCTCTTATGGGATAATCATTGTTATTCTCAAATTCTAATAACCAATACCTTACTTTTATCTAATTTTTTTCTTCAAAAATCAGGATTACTTATCGTAATAATATTGCCAAAATTTTTCTTTATAATTTTTTTCTAAAAAAATTGACTACTATTTTTTTATTATAAGATTTTTATAGGTTGTTGAAATATTAAATATCTCATAATGACATGTTATTTATTTTTTTCCACCAATAAAAATGACCTTTATCTTGAACTCTCCAGCTATTCCCTGTTATTTTAGTGTTTCTTAATGATTTATTCCAATTTTGAAGAGTTGGATTTCCTATCTTTTTTTCCAATAATTTCCACCTGCTCCCCATCTTGTACTATATGTTTTAAAGCCTCCTTTAACACTATAAGACGAACCAGTTCTTATCCATTGTTTAGTCCCTCCTGTATATTTACCAATAAATGATGTTACTTTATTACTTACATTCCCTAATACTGAACCCAAAACCTTTCCACCTGCATAATTAATAAACATATCAAAACTAGGATCATATAGCCCTCCACTTTTTATGTTATAAACCCTTATTCCATATACATCTAAATCCTGTCCAAAAGTTCCTGTTCTAATAACATTTACTTCTGTAGAAGATATAATATTCCCATTATCATCATATTTATAATCAATATTATCTCCACCATTATCATTTATTTTCTTCCCATTTTTATCATATCCGTTTGCAGTTTTCTCCATATGCATTGCATGGTTTAGCCCAGCGACTATCCCGCCTGTTACTGCTCCTACCCAGAAGTTCCCACCAGTAAGCTCTGCACCTATACCACCTGATAAAACTCCAAAGAATACATTTCCACCAAATGAACTTCCCCATTCTCCTGCTACCGCACCAAAGCCACTCGCTCCTAAACTTCCAAAGAAACCTCCTGCAGCTCCACTTAAGAAATCTCCTCTTTGCATTACTGATAATACTCCCTGAGATACTCCATGTGCTACCGCTTGAACAATAAATTTTGCATTCCCTAATGCTTTTGCTACTTCTCCTCCTGCCTTAAACACTTCCCCTATACCATAAGACATTCCTGCACTTATGTAAGACATTGCCATCGCCTCCATTAATCCCTCAAAGGACATGGGTTGATTCATATAATAACTCTGAATTGCATGGCTAAATACAGCTATCGCTGCTGGTAACCACCATATAAACTCCCCACTAGGGTCGTTGAACATGAGAGGGTTGTTGAGGACATAGGCGTATTTGTTGTAGTTTTGGGTGTTGTGGGGGTCTTGAATGTTCTCATCGGCATTCAAAAACCTTCTGAGTAGGGGATCGTAAAGCCTTCCATTCATGTGGATAATCCCCACCTCCCAAAAATGCTCATGGCTAGTATATCCTCTATCCAAAAACATCTGAGCTTTTGCTCTCTCCAATTCATCTCCTGTCAGTACCGCTCCACTACCAATCTGCAAGTGGGTCATATTCCCCCATGCATCATAGTGTCTTTGCTCTACGCTATTACCCTCTTCATCGCTTATCGCCAAGATACTCCCTAAATAATCCTTGTGTAAAAACAAGTATTTTCCTTCAGATTCTGCATAATCTTTCGCAAAAATAATCTCACTCTCATAAGGATTTCCTCCAATATACAAGATATGCTTCTCCTTTCCCGTCTGATTATCCCTCGTCAACTCAAAACTACCATCTTCGCTATAATATCTCGTATATCGTCCTTCACTATGATTTTGCTCCTCTATCTTCCCTCCAAAACTCACCTTCTGTCTCATAGAACTTAAGCCATATTCAAAACTCACATCACCCCTTACTCCCTCTATGAATATCGGGTCGTTATTTTCATTATAACGAATAGTTTGAATTAAATTATTTTTTTAATAATTCCTCACCCCTGCTGTTAAGGGTTACCCTGTAGGCTGATAAACCTTTCCGCTGTTCTCAAACTTTATCCTTCCTAATTCATTATTTTCTATAATTCTTCCCTCTTTATCGTAAAGATTGTAATGATTCTCGGTGCTAACAGGATTAGTCCATTTTACAAGGCGATTGTTCTCATCATACTCAAAGACCTCCAAAATATTCATTGTTCCCCCTCTCGAACGACCATTAAGCTCATTCTTTATCGCATTAAAAAGAATAAGAAAGGCTTAAAAGATCAGGTTTGTTTTCTACCTCATGTCTAACAAAGTTTAAAAAGCCATTGCTGTCATAAGTATTGCTGATTTTAGTGCCTCCGAGCAGGGCTTTGGTGAGTTGTCCTTTGGCATTTTGCTCCTTTAACTCCCATAAAATCTTTCCACTCTTTTTTTGTCTTTAAGCTGATAAAGCTCTCCTGTTCTGCTATCATATACCTGCTCTATGGTTACACTGGTGGTCTTTCCCTCTGAGCTTAAACTCTTCTCATAAGAGACCACCCTACTCATGGCATCATAAACGATATTCTTCTTCTCATAAGTTTTTCCATAGCTATTCTCTACCACAGAAAGAACCCTTCCGTAATCATCATAACGAATATCACTTAAAAAACTTTTACCCTTAGAAGTCCCTTGTTTGGACAAGATTTGTCCCTTATCGTTATAGGTAAATTGAATGTCTTTATCGGTTGCATCACTGCCATCAGTGGATTGCTCCCTTTGGCTGATGAGCTGAGCTTTATCATTGTAAGTGTAGCTCTTCTCACCCTTAGGACTGATGGTTTTCGTAAGTAAACCTAAACCATGGTTGTACTCATAGCGATAACGACCATTGGAAGGGTCAAAAAACTCTATCTTCCTGCCCCAAGCATCATAACTTGTGGTAACGATATTCGTGCCGTATTTAGCTTCAATCTGCTCTCCTGAGGCGTTGTATTTAAAGAAGATTGTTCCGCCTTTATCTTCAGTGGAGATGACATTGCCTATCGCATCAAAAGTCTGTTTCTTAAAGCGACCATTCGCATTGGTCTCTGTGGTCGTTACGGTATTCTTCGTATAAGCTGTTTCCACAACTTTCCCAGTGAAAGCGATGGCTTTCACTAGGCGAGAAATACTCATCATACTCTATCGTATTCCACTGACTCGCTCCCTGACCCTCAAAATAAGGCTCTGATTCCCTAACCTTTCTCCCTAATGCATCATACTCCGTTGATTTAGAGACATATTTTTCTTCTCCAAAAACTTTTGTCGTAGATTTATATTTCTGCCCTATTTTATTGGTATAGGTGATGCTCTCCCCTCCATCGGGAGTATACTCTGTTACCTTGGCATCTCCATTGGAGAGTTTCTCGTAAGTGTAAGAGGTAATGCCACTAAGATTGGTCTTTGACCTTAATAATTTACCCCAAGCATCATAAGTATTGGTGAGGGTTACCCCAAGAGGGTCAGTTTGGGTTAAAACCTGCCCCCAATCGTTATAAGTAATTCTGGTGATTAAGCCTAATGCATCGGTCTTCTCTACCACAAATCTTCCCTTATCATCATAACGACTGGAAATAGTTTGCGTATGGCTATCCAAACTATTAGAAATGATTTTAGAAAGTATATTCCCAAAACCATCATACTCATAGTTTTCTTCAAGATAGCCTGTATTATCCCTATTATAAGTCTTTAGTTTTTTGAGAAGATGGTTCTCATATTCGTATTCTTCTTTAGCTCCTTTGCTATCTCCATAAGCCCTAACCAGCTCTTCTTTACTTCTTGGGCGACCGATATGATAATCCTTCCCTCTCCTGTAAGGTTGGGCGGATAATAGCTCAAAGTGGTGATTTTCTCCGCAAAGCCTCCATTTGTACTACTGATGGTTTTTCTCGGTAAGTAATATTCATCATATTCTATCTGGTCAATAGTTGTTACCTCCTTCAAAAAGTCCTTGCTCTGAACCTCCGTAGGGACAATTGCCATTACTACTCTTGATTTATCTGACAGGTTGGAAGCAGTAACCTTTGCCCCATCTAAAAGCTCATCAATCTTATAATTTGTAGTTTTTAAAGACAATAATCTCTGATTGTTAAAACTTAAATCTGTGGGGAAGATTTCGATTCATTGTCCGTTTTGATGCTCCATTCTTTAATCGGTAAGCTTTCATTCATCGGATCAATCTCCACTCCGCTCCATACCTTAGTCTTCTCAAAGCCATCAGCATACCACGAAGAGCGAGCCGTCTTTCTAAATCCTATCATCCCCTTACCCTTAAAATGACTCACCAAACCACGGTAGCGGAAGTCTTGTTGTTTCTTATCCTGAATAACCTTAGATACGACAAAATGATTGACATTTTCTTTAATGTTCACATAAGGATATACTAAAGAACTATTCTTATCCCATTGATATACATTTCCTTCTAATAAAGGGGTATATTCTATGTCTGTTTTTACTCCTCCTTGTGTAATAGATTTTATACGAGATATTTTAGGAATATTTCCTCCCATATTCCATGTAATCAATTTTGTCTTGTGAAGAATAATAAAATCAGTATTTAATTGTGCTATTCTAAAATTCCCAAATATAGGAATATAATGCTCCCCATATCCTGAATAATTAATGGTCTCACAAGTCCCACATCTCTTTTCCTCTGGTGCAATATGATATGCTAATGAAAAAATAGGTTTTCCACTTGCCTCTACGCCATCATTCCTAAAATAATGAAAACCATAGCTTGAATCTGGATCATTCCAATCAAATACTCCATCTTTATACCATCTCTGAGATTCAAATATGATAAAAATCGCTTTTTACCATCTTTTATTCAAATCAGGAGCAGCATATGTTCTTTGAATATTTCTTCTTTTTCTTGGTGCTCCTTGCCATGAAGGTTCATATTTTGATAAATTTGAATAATAAAATTTAGTATATCCTTTATCTGTTGAAACATACATATTCCAATCAGAACCTCCGTACATAACTGGAGAAAAGATATCTGTTTTTTTCCATCTCCATTAAAAATCACCTAAAAATAATTTTTATCCGTAGAAAAAAAGTTGCAGAAATATTTATGATTTCTTCAAAATCCTCTAATTTATCATTATATGAGTATACTTTTTATTCTATTATTTGAAGTATTTAATAAATCTGTCCTTCCATCTCCATTGAAATCAATTATTTCGTAATTTAAATTGTTTTCAACTATATTTAGTTCTTTAAAAGAATTATTTTTTTATATCTAAATAAAAAGTTTATTTGATACTTTAAAAACTTTTTTTCAGTATCTTCTATATCATCTCTATAAAAAAATATTTGATTATTTACAATTTCTATACAAAAAATCAGAAATACCATCTCCATTAAAATCCCCTCTTTACCAATCCCAATACTTCTATAAGACTCTCTTGTATTTGTTAATTCAAAATTAATCCCATAATCATATATAGAATCATACTGATATTGTGGACCATCTTTAAATTTATATGAAGATATATCATATCTATATATGTCTATCAATTTAAAATAATCTTTTTCCAATTTGTATGAATAAATAGATACAATATCATTTTCTACTTTCCCTATAAATAAAAAAATTGTCTATTCTCTACTATATTCCCTTTATTAACTCCTATACCTGTTCCTATAATATATCCTTCATACTTTACATTAATTATATTTTTTTATTTTTCAAACCTACCTAAAGATAATGTATATCCTTTAATAATATCTATTTTTCCATCTCCATCAAAATCTCCCATAAACACATTATTACCATAAATATCATCAAAATTTGAGTTCTGATACATTATTCCTGCATTCTCTTTACTATCACTATGCTCAAAAGTTACGGGGTTGGCTGGTTCATTTTTGGAGTTATATTCCGTGATATTTTTTACAAATTGGTATTTCGTTCCATTGGAGCCATTGTCGTAATTGATGACATATTTCTTAAACTGCTTTCCGTTAGAATTCACCTGAATACTCATCAAAATCTTATCTTGAATGAGCCTCTCGCCCATCACATAAGAAGATTCATTTAAGTCCCTTTCTCCATAAGTGAAGACCATCTCATTAAAGTGAGGCTTATTTAAAACTTCATTGCCTCCCCATAGGATACGCTGAATCATCGCCACATGGTTCTTCTGAACATACTCATAGCTGATATAGTTGCCCTGTGCATCTTTCCATTTGGTAATGTTATATTCCACTGGGGTTTTGGCACTTGCCCCCACTCCATACCAAGCCTGAGAACCATCTTCAAAAGTAACCTCCCAAAACTCGGGTCCAAGCCAATTCTTTCCCGATAAAGCTCCTATGGATTTTATTTTGACATTGGAATATTTCTCCGTTACATACTCCGCTCCATCTTTTCCGTATTCCCCTGATTTTAGAATGAGCCTCTGACCATTAAAACGATAAATATCTTCGTAATTAAGCTGTATACCCTCTGCTTTCCCATCTTTATCTAAATTCTTCCCTGACCTTGAAATAGAGGTAATCCCCGATAAATTCCAACCATATCCTACAATCCCATTATTGCTCCCACTGGTGTACATGAGATTGATTTGCGGAGCTACGCTCTTAATCCCTGGAGGCAAAGCAATGGGTAAACTAAACTGCAACTGACCACTGCCATTGACCTCTATATTTCCCTGTGTATCGTGAAATGGATTAGAGTTACTTTGTGAAAAGAAAACACTACATCCGAAAAGTAAGGTTAACAATAAAGAAAAGCGTTTCATGAAGTTTTTGTTTTTTTAAGTAAAAATTGTTGTTTAATGCTATTGTTTTAAGATATGTTGAGCATATCTTTTTCCATCTTTTAGATAAAAAAAGTAAGAATATAATTTCAAAAGAAAAATCTTCTCATATCAAGCTGAAAAACTTGAAAGAGAAGATGCATAAATATCTTGATAATAAACCCTCGCCCCTAAGGAGGATTGTTGGTATAATTCTATTTTAGAAATTTTATTCTTTACCGAATCTTGCATAGAAATGAATAGAAAATCAGAAGTAGGATTCGGTCCTATGCTCATCTTACTCCAAAAACTCCTTTTCTTCCGCTGACATCTTAGGAGTAATAACAATAGAATTGACTGGATTTTTGAGAAGAAGAGCTTGATAAAGTTCGCTGCCCACGATAGATTTGATTCCCTGATGCATCATAGTCAAAAACTATCTCTCGCTGGGAATATGCTCTCACCCCAACAAAAAGAAATATCATTAATAAATACCTTATCATAGGTCTTAGTTTTACAGTTTTTACAAATGTAACAACTTACACAATAAAAAAACAAGGTGATTTTTCAGGTTTTTCATCTTTTTCTTCTAAAATGTTGGACTTGTTGCTCTTCCTTTTGTTGGGTTATTTGAATTTGATTAGAGAGGGATATTGAGGTTTCTTTTGTTTCATTTATTTTTTTCAATTTCTTCTTTCTCTTTTTCTCCTCTTTGTTTTATTTCCTTGAGTTGTTTTCGTTTCTTAATTTCCTGTTCTATTATTGCGAGTTTTTTTCATAGAGCTTTTTTTCTCATAATCTTCTCCCATGACATGATTAAGCAGAGTCCAGCAATTGCTCTTTCTATCTAGCTGATACATCTCGGCTCTAATCATCGTATCCATCTCTTGATAATAAGAAATAACATCCTCTTTCTCTACAATCTCTTCCACTCCTTTCATCATTCGTTGATGAATTCTCTCTCTTTTCTCTTTGATATAATCCTCTCTATCATCTTTATTAAAAAAACCAAATGAATCGCTTTTTATCAACTCCTCTTCCTTTCGTTCTAACTTCTGCTCTAACTCTCCAAAAATCCCTTCTTAAATAACCATAAGCTTTCTCTCTATCCTCTAATTTCCTCTCATACGCTTCTTTTTAACCTGTTTCTTTCAAGTAAAACCTCCCTCTTTATACTTTCTCTTAATTCATGATTCTCCGATTGTAAAATCTTTACATTATCCAATAATCCCTGAAGCTTCTCTACATTCCATCGCCCTCCTAAAAAGTTTTGCTCCTTAAAGTCTTTTTAATGAAATATCTGCCGTTAAAATTCCTTTCTTCTCTCCTATTTCTTGATTTAATTGCTCCTTTTCTTTAATTTCTGACTTTATCTCTTCGTATTCCTCTCTTATTTTCTTGTTCTTCCACTCAATATGGGGTCAAATGCTCCCTATTATTAGACTTTCCTCTTTTAAGCCCTAAATGTTCTGCAAAGAAGTCTTGCATTTTAGAAGTCTCCGTTTTATTAAACTTATGAGTTCTGCCTTTAAGATTCATCTTAACCTCCTTTCCCTTATCAGCTCCCTTTTTCTTCTTTTGCACGACAAAAACATCCCTTCGCTCAATATTCTCAAATACAAAAATGCCCATGAAGATTAGGTATCCATTCTTCATCTCGGTTATAATATCCCTCATCACGATGCAAATGAAGCTCTATAATATTTACCACAAACTCTTTTTCCAAATCTCTTTTACAGATTGTAAAATTTCTTCATTGGTATTTTTCTCTGAAAATAAAAAAATAATCCCTCCATTAAAGGATTCATCTTCTCTTGAATTTTTCTGTCCTGTGCAATCTTGATAAAGCTGTTTTTAATTCCGCTTCTAACTCCTAAATTTTGATAATGCTATGTTTATTTAGTTGGTATTTATCAAAAAAAAGGAATCCTTCCTACAAAAGGATAGACACATATTTATATTAACATATATACATATAAAAAAATATGCTAATATAGGAATATATTTATATATGAATTAAATTATTAACTTTACAAAAAAATATTAAATATGGAAAATATAATCATTTCTGCAGAAGTAAAACCAGAAGATGCTAATGTTCTTGAAACTATCCTAAAAAAATCAAGGCAAAAAAAGTATTACCAAAAAGAAAAAAAGATCCTACTAAAATGAGTGAGGATGAATTCTTTTCATATGATTGATAAAAAGAAGAAAAAAAGCAAAAAAATATAAAAAAATGAATATGGAAGAAATGCAAAAATTACTATTGGAGGATTAGCATGGAAGAACAAAAAAATATAATATTGAATATAAAGAGGAATATTTTTCCGATATCCAAAAAAACATAAAAAAATCTGGGGACAAAAAAACACGCTCAAAAAAATAGGTTCATTTTTATTGGAAATAGAAAAATATACCTACAATAGGGATAGGATTTCTGCTTACGGACATTATGATGATAAATAATTTTTTTATCTTCTGTTACATATAAATATATCTTCATATATAAATATCCTTATATAAACATATGTCTAAATCCTTAATAAAAAAATATGAATTTTTCTTATTTACTTACTTGTATATGTGTTTTTTATTTAAAAAAATAAACTGCGTACTTATTAATTGACTTGCATTAGCCTTTACATTTATTTATCATTTCTCTTGTTTATTAAAAAAATAATTTCATACCTTACACTTCTACCTTCTCCTATTTTTACTTAAAAATATCCTTTTTCTACTAAATCTTGTAAATCCCTTTACTGCTGTAGCTCTTGATGTTTTTTTGCTATTGAGATATATTTTTCTGGTTGTCATGCCTCCTTCAAAAACCAGAAACTCTAAACTCAAACATTTTCAATAAGACTTTTAGTTGTCTTTCATTCATATTATTTCTATGCTTATCAATGAATTTAGATTTATTCAAAATGAAAAACTGTCGTTTGTTTTGCAAATCTTTGAGCTTCTATAATAATTTTAGAAAAAAATAAAATCCAATCTGTTATTTCAAGACTTTTGCTGGGCTTTTTTTAGCTCATTATAATATTCTTTCTTATTTTTTTCAATAATTGAAGATAGGCTTATTGGTATCGGCATATTCAGTGATTGGATAAAAACATTTCTCCGCCAAAGCTCTACCAATTCTACCATTTCCATCTTCAAATGGATGAATACTTTCAAAAATAAAGATGACAAATAGAGGTTTTTTTATAAGAATATTTTTAATATCACTTGGGTTAACCTTAAACTCATTATACCATTTTACAAAAATTTTTTTCATTTCCAAAGGAATAGCCTCCGAAGGTGGGGCTTCATAATGAATAATTTCCTTTCCAAAAGCTCCAGAAATTATCTGCATAGGCTCTTTTCCTGTTCTGTACGCTCCTACATTAATGTATAAATTAGCCTTCATCAAGGTTTCATGCCAGAATTTAATCATTTCTTCTGTCAATTCTTTTTTTGATAAGATTTTCTGATTTCTACCATTAATGAACCAACTCCGAGAGCTTTTTTTATCTCTGATATAAGCTAAATTTCCGCTAATATCTAAATGTCTTTTTATAGAAGACATAATATCCTGTCGGCTAAAAAATTCACCTTCTATTTCAGAAGTTTTTCACTGCCTCAGAAATCATCATTTGCAAAATGGTATCTTGTTGATTTTCGTTAGAGAGAGATTGTATAATTCCTTTTTATTTCTCCTATTTCAAAAAGCAAACTCTATTAATAAAGATTCTAAAACAGAATCAGAATAATTGAACTTTGCCCAATCCGAATATTGCCAATTATATTTCATACGATTCAATTAATTAAAAATAATCGTCTCAAATATACATCTTTTTTTGATACAATTAAGGAATTTAATTGTATCATTTTTCGTCATGGGGTAAATTAAAATCCTTATCTTTCATTTAATATAATTGCAAATTATAACTGATTTTTTTCTTTGACAACTATTTAATTTCAATAATTTTTTTAACTTCATTTTTTTATTGATAGTAAATATTCATATTGCGAATATCAAGAAAAACATCTCTATAATTGTGTTTATTAGTTTTTTTGCTGAGTATCTTCTTTTTAGACTTTCGATACGGTTTTTTTAGCCTAGATTTATCAATTGTCCGTAACTCGGTCTAATGCAATTTGTCCTTGTTTTTCCCTGTACTATACAATTTATCCTCATAGGATAGTTTCTTATGGTAGATGTAAGAGGAGCGATAATCACTGTATTAAGAGCATTATTCATTTCATCAGGAGAAATGATTACACAAGGTCTTGTTTTATTGATTTTACTTCCTATAGTTGGGTCTAGTTCAATAAAAAAATATCAAATCTTCTTACCAAGTCCATTCTTCTTCAAATTTGTTATTGACATTTTCTAAAAAAATATTTCTTTATCCTTTAAAGAACCTGCTTTTTATCATCATTTCTTCCCATCCATCCCTTGTATTATGTTTTTGCTGGCTCTATGATGATTTTTGTTGTTTTTTTATGGATAAGGACACTTCGTCTTTAACTTTTTACTTTGTTCTAGTATTCTTTTACTTAAAAAGAATACCATAAGAATTTCAATTTTTCTGACTTTCGTTTTCATACGACAAAGTTATAATTTTGTTATAACAAAAAAACAAAAATTTTCTATAAATTTAGTTGTAATTAATTGCACATTTATTTATGCAATTAATAATCTTTTTTTGCATATTTCAAAAATGCAAAAGTCTATTTTTTTCTTTTTTTCAAAGTCTTTTTCCACTCTGTAGAAACTCGTTTTGCTAATACCTGCTTGTTTACAGGTTTTTATCGATAGGAATATTTTTTTGTTTTCATAAAGATGAAAGGCAAAATAATATTTTTTTCCAAAAATTTCTTTTTTTATTCCTTTGGGTCTTCCGATGAGCTTCTTTTCTTCTCCTTGCTCCTTCGATTCACCTTATTTATATTCCTATTTTTTTCTAAAAACGACTTAAAAACAAAAATTAACTATAAATAATTAGAATCCATATTTTTCGTTCCCTCTTTTTTTAAAAGGCTGTTTCTCCTCCTTCAAGTATTTCACAAATATGCTGTCTAATACCTTGACTATATAAAATTTCATTTATAGTATTATCTTTTTTTCCATTGAAGACTCTATACTTCCAAAAAAATATAATCAAATTTTTTTATTATTCTTATTGGGAGAGTTTACGCCTTGCTGATTCGAAACTATAACTAATTCGCTATCCGCTCCAATGACAATATTGGAATTATGTGTAACTATAATAATTTGTCTTTCTTTTTTTCTTGCTTTTTATATAAGTTACTAATTCATTATAAATAGCTCTATTATCTAAGTCGTCTTCAGGTTGGTCAATCAATATAGGACATTCTTTTTTTGCTGAAATCTAATAGTAACATTAAAATGATAAAAGCTTTCTTTCCTTCTGACATAGCCTTAAATTTATCTGTGTCATATTCTATCTCATAAGAAATATTAAAGAAATTAGTTCCTAATAGTTCTTTTATGAGTTTTTTTGATTGTCATATCCTCCTTTTTAATGTTATAGAATCAGATAGTAATGACTCAAACATATTAGACATATTTTCAAATAGTTCTTCTGTTGTGTTTATTAATTTTTTTCAACAAATTGTTTTCCTTGAGAGGAGCTTTGATTTATACTACCAGACAAGATATTTTTTTGTATTTTGAAAAAAATCTGTATTTATTGTGGCTGTTATTTTTTTAACTTCCCAGAAGAAACAGATAATTCGTTTTGCATTTGTTGTAATTCTGTGCAATATTTTTTTGAATTTTTCTATAATAGAGTTTATTAGTGAATTAATGTGTTTTTCATATTCAGCCTTTTTGTTTTTTTAGTTCTGTTATTTCTTCGAGTTTACCATTTTCTATTTTTATACTTTTCTTCCTTTTCTTTATACTGTTGGTTACTATCAATAACGGACTTACCTTTTTAAATATGCCTCATCTTTTTCTATACTCTCATTCCTTTCTTTTTATTTTTTTGTACTTCAGCTTCTTTTTTTTAATAGAATAGCCTGTATTTGTTCATTCCATTCTTCAGAATATCTTTGCTTTTAAATCTGAGAATATTGTATTAACTTTATCTCTAATATCTTCAGTTAAGTTTATAAGATTGTGAGTTATATCATTTATTATTGAAATAGATTTTTAATGCAGAAAGAGATATTTTTTTGTCGTTCTATTTCTTGAATAGAACATATTCATAATAAGATAAACATATGCTGATTTTATGTATCTATATAGCATTGTATAAGCTACCAACATGATTATTATTTGAAAAAAACAATATTTTTCATTAATACAAGCGGAGCCATACCTATTTGACCACCTGTATATTTACTATTAAGGAGTAGTATAAAAAAACATATAAATGTCAATAATCCCTGTAATAAAAAAATAATATTATTACTTTATTACTTCTTTTTGCCCTTTGTTCATATTCTACTTTTATTTCATTATTACTGCTTTGGTATCCTGTTTTTTTGGATTTCCTTCTTTAATTATTCCCATTTCATTGTTAAAACTATCAACAGAATGTTCATTTAACCATCCTGTATCTCCGTTTTTTTCTAGTTTCATGGAAATTCTTATCATATATTCCTTTTTACTCTAGATACACCTGCAACACCATCATGAGTATGGGCTATTTGCTCTGTTAATATTCCCTTTTCTGCTTCTAATGAAGACCCCTGAAATGAAGCTAAATCTAATACTCTCTCTATTCTATGAGCTATCTTATTCTCCCGAGCATATTTCTTTAAACCTTTTACAAACCCTTTTCCATAGGCAGTTCCCATACTATGTGTTGCTATTTTAATAGTTTCCCCATCTGCTAAACTTGCATATATCCTTGCTGCATTTTCATAACCTTTATTTTTACCTACATTCATTCTTACTCTGTAACTTAAATTAGAACCTAAACCAAAAGATAAAATGGTTAATCCTGTATTCAAAAATCCACCATAACTTCCATCATAATATCTTGCTCGATAATCTTTGAATCTATTTGCAATAGTATTATCTAATTTATTCCAATATTCTCTACGACCACCATCACCATAATGTTGCCCATTAATAAAGATTATTAATTTACCATCAGGATCTATTGCGTTTATTGGATTATTTGCAACATAAGTGTATGGAGATATGTTTGGATACTTCTCCGCCAGCGGGTCTACATTCAGCCATAGAGATACCCTCGGGTCGTAGTATCTCGCTCCGTAGTAGTAAAGCCCCGTCTCTGTATTCAGCTCCTTCCCATTGAATAGATACGGCTTTAAAGATCTTCTTCTCTACATGTTAACCCTGTTTATCAGATAGTTATATCTTAATTCATAATTAAAACAACACTTCTAGAACATATATTCCTTACTTTATTTCTTTTTGGAATTATAATATAATCATATTGAAATAAATTATTCCATTTATCTTTTTTTACATCTTTAATTTTACCATTATTTGTTAATTCAAATATAGCATACTTTGGGTGAAAAAAATAGATATCATATCTTCTTTATATATCAAACTAGCATATTGTGTTGTGATTTGTTTTTTTGTAACCTTTTTTTCTCTGGATAATTAAAAAAAGGAGAATAATAAGCAATAACTTTATTTTTTTATAGTTTAATACTAGTGAAACAGAATCTGCATCGAAATACTCAGAAGTTGTTATTTTAATAAAATGTTTATTATCTTTTTTTCATGTTGTATAATAAATAGTTTTTTTGAGTAAAAATTCTTTTATATCTACATAAAGAATCTATTTTTTTGAGGTATTTGCTTCTTAACAATACTATTTTCTTTTTTTACATTGATGATTAAAAAAACATAAAAAAAGAGTAAAAATATATCTCAACATTATCTTTTTAATTTTGTCTAAATTTTTAATTATATTTGGTGTTAATTGTAGATTAGTTTTTTTCATGTCCAGCTCTATTAAGTTCAATAAGTGTATTATTCAATCCTTCATGCACTGTCATGAATCTAGGATATTGACGAATTCCTGATCGAGTTAAACCATTATAAATCCTAATCCTTGTTCCTTGATCAGAAGACCATTGGTTACCTATTTCTTCTGGATGACTTCCTGCATATCCATCATGATTATGTATAAAAAGCTATTAAATTACTATATTCTCCCACATAATTATTTATATATAAAAAGCTTTTTGACATTGTATCATATTCTCTTTGAGTAGCTATTGAATAATTAACTTTATTTCCTTTTTTTATATTTAAATAAACCATATTCAATATTTTCTTCTGTATTTTTTTATTTAAAAAAATTATATAAGTTTACAGCATCAATGACATTATTAGTTTGGCCCACAGAAATATCACCTGGTTTTGCTATTTTAAGAGTACCTAAATAAGTAGGTTTATCCTGTTTAGGACTTACTAGTTCACTAATAATACTACCATCATTAATACTTTTTTTTATTGATAATGATACTATTTTTTTCCATCGTGAGAAATAAGTTTATCAAAAATTATCATTTGTCTTTTTTGATTAAAGAAATAGTACCGTTTTTTTATCAAGTCGATAATCGTCTGTAGCTTCTCTTCCATCAGGGTCTACCAACATTATCGGATTGTTGTTTACATATGTATAAGGCGATGTATGTGGATATTTCTCCGCCAGAGGATCCACATTCAGCCATAGCGATACTCTCGGGTCGTAGTATCTCGCTCCATAGTAGTACAATCCCGTCTCGCTGTCTAATTCCTTCCCATTAAACAAATACGGCATAGTCCTGCTTGTGCTGTGTTCCTCAAACAACACCTCTCCAAAGACAATATACTCCGTGTGCTGGGTTATTCTTCCCTCTATATCCGTAATATAACTGCTTGACCCCAGATGGTCTGGGTGGTAAAAAATACAAATTTTTTTCTCTATTATTCCATTATCTATGAAGCCATACCCTGCTTTTTTTACATTTTTTTCTTAAAGAACTGCTATTCTTTTTGAGGATTTGATAATTTACCATCTGCTTTCTTCCTTCGGTGAAGGTTCGGTGTCATCTCGTTTACGGTTTTTCTAATTATTTTATTGTTTTATTATAAATTTTTTTAATATATATTTAAGGAAGCAAACATTTTTTTACTTCTGATTTGGATAAGATTGAGTTATTTATTTTTTTAATACTAATGTATCATTTTTTTATATAATAACCATCCAAATTATCATATTGTTCATAATTTTCTATAACTTCTTCTATATTGTTTTCAAATTTCCTTATTTGAATATATGATTGGCTAGAAGCATTTGAAGGTATGAGATATATCTTAATAGTATAGTCTTTATTAGGAGGAGCAATATTTTTTTAATTACTTTAAACTCTTCATCAAAAAAATAGTAAAAAGTTTCTAGTTTATATATTCCAAATACAGTTAAAACTAAAAGTCCAACAATTATCCCTAAAAAAATATCTTTCTTATCTTCATTATTTTTCTATTTTTTTATAATATTTAAAAACCTGCTCTAATCCATTGTTGGTCTCTAGGGGCATCTCCATAGGGAGGTAATATTGTCTTCTTTTCTATCCAAAAAATCTTCTCTATTTTATATCTTTGCCTTTCAGGTTTTGAAGTCCTAGATTTTATCTGATATTCTCCTGCTTTTTCTAAAATAAATTCCTCACTTGGGAAAAAGCCCATAAGCTAAAAGCTACAACTCCAAAATGGTGGTTTCCTATATCTTGAGATTCCATTGTTTGACCATTGAATAGAAATCGGGTTTTGCCATCATTTGTAAGGCCATAAATAGTATTTTTTTATTATTCTTTAAATCCCACTTTCCATTAGTTTTTACATAATTTCTAAATGTAAATGGACTATATACACCTTTACTTTCCTTTATATTTTTCATTCAATGTATTAGTATAAATCTCATTTATATCTAGTTTTTCCTCCAATCTTACCTATCTTACGCCCTCCAGCACTTGTATTATTTTTTTATTATACTTTATCAATATCTGATTTTTGTAGTTGCATTCTGATGAACATAAACTCCATTATCTCCATCATTTACATTTTTAAGAATATTTCCATATTTATCTATATGTATTGATGCACTCTCCATCCCAGTAGGGTCTACCAACATTATCGGATTGTTGTTTACATATGTATAAGGTGATGTATGCGGATACTTCTCCGCCAATGGGTCAGTATTTAGCCATAGACTGGTTTTACTATCCAAGTAACGAGCTCCGTAGTAATACAATCCTGTCTCGCTATCCAGCACCTTCCCATTGAACAAATACGGCTTTAAAAATCTTCTTCTCTATATATTAACTCTGTTTATCAGATAGTTATATCTTATTTATAATTAAAACAATACTTCTGGAACCTTACCACAATACATCAGGAATATTACCCTATTATTTTATTCATTTATATCTACTATATGGTATTACTTTTTTTATAATATTTTATATTTTTTTCTTATTTATCCTAGCTGGTTTGTATGTCTAATATACAGACCCTCACGCTGGTGAAGTTTTTTTCCATATCTTCTATCTTTTTACAATTATTAAAAAAAGACTCTTTTCCAGCTTTTTTTACATTCATTGAGATAATGAATTTGTTTTAGATTTCGTCCATATTGTATTTCTATTTCTTTTAGCAATCTTAGGTTTTCTATTCCTTCTAAAGTCTCTATATTAGTATGGTTTATTTCTAGTATTTCTAAATTATAAAAAAACTCTATTAATGTTTTAAGTGTTTTTTTCTTTGGGTTTATGATACCATACTACTAGTTTTTTTAATATTATTTTTTTCTTTGCATCATTTTTTTGAATTTTTATTTTCGTATCCCAGTCTAGAAGATTAATCTCTTCTAGTTTTTTTATAGATCTAAGTCTATCGTACCTTTCACTTTCCCTCCACAAAAGAAAGTTTTTTTACATTATCTGTAATATGTTTAGGCAGTTGTATATCCAACTTACTATTACGAATGTTGATTTTATTAATATTTAAATGTCCTATCTGGCTGTTTAGATATTCTACATCTGTCTCATCTACTTCTAAAAACTAATTCCTAAAGGTTCCTTTATTTTTATCTTTTAGAAGGGTCTATTTTTTGCTCTAAACTCATTAAACCACGGCGGGTCATTTCTTTTGTAAATATCTTACAAACTCACTTCTATTTTCATCTTTATCTCTTTCAATGGCATGTTGAATATTCTCTTCATTATCAACCACAATGAAAGTTATCCCTTTTTGCTCACATAAATACACTTCTTGTTTCATAATTTATTTTATTTACTTGGGTCTTGTCCATCTTGTATTTTATATCTATATCCCTGGGGAATTTCTTTTTATTATAATTAATAGGATTTCTATAACCTTGAGGATAATCATTTGTTTTATCTTCTTGCATTCTAGTATGCTCTGCTTTGTAAGCTTCCCGTTCTGTTGGGCTTGCAGACCAATTTATATGTTTAGGTACTACTGTATTTTCATCTTTTATAGATCCAAATACAGAATGTTCTATAGCAGATTGTACAGCTCTATTTAAGTTTCCTTTGCCATGGTATTTTTTTACCATTTGAAAAAAATTAATAGTATAAGAACCATGTCCTGTATTATTTTTTTCTTTCTTCTATTGTGGAACTCAATATATCAGCTCTAGTTGTAGCTTTAGAATTTAAGGTGTTAACACTTATATCAATTGTTTTTGCTCCAAAATCACCTCTTCCTAATAGTCCAGCTATACCACTACTTACTGTTACTTCTGGTATTAATTCTATTGGAGGAGGTAAGTTTAATATTCTTAATATAGGTATTCTCTTTCCAAGTATAGAAGTAGCTTTATTAAGTAAACTTTCTATTTTATTTGTTTGTCCATTAACAATAGGAGCTGTTGTTTGTTTCCCATTCGGATCAACCCACTTTATAGGATTATTATAAGTATATCCATAAGTATTATGGTTCATCGGATTGAACACCCCATTATTATGCTGACCATCTATGTAATGTTCAGTTTCTTGTATAGGATTATAACCACTGAGCGGGTCAGTATTGAGCCACAGACTGGTTTTCATATCCAGATATCTCGCCCCAAAATAAGTCAGATTGGTCTCACTGTCCAACTCCTTCCCATTAAACAGATACGGCATACTCGGAGACACAGAATGCTCCTCAAAGAGCACCTCTCCAAAGGCAATATACTCCGTATGTTGGGTTATTCTTCCCTCTCTATCCGTAATGTACGAAGAACTTCCCAAGTGGTCTGGGTGGTAAAAATACAAATTTTTCTCTATTATTCCATTATCTATGAAGCCATACCCTGCCTCCACCGTCTGCGGTGTGATGGGGTCTCCATATTGCATTGGTGGACCTGGCACATCTCCTGGCTTATTGAACTTCGGTGGTCTTGGCCAGCCTTCGGGCGGTTCTTGGTCTTGGCGGATATTCTGCCATTCAAGGCTCGGGTAAGGCTGTCCTGTCCATTCAGGGCTGGCGTAGATGCCGTGCTGTGTCGGCGGACCTGGCGGGATCAGAGACCCTTTAATATATCTATCTCTTACCTCCTGCATTTGGACACTCTGGCGGATGTAGTCTATTCCTCCAGCCATGATACCCGTGTTTTTATGTACAAAGGTTCCTTCGCCCAGCTTGGAGACTATCCTGCTACTTCCCTCAAAATAATGCTTGGTAAATCTGCCTTTCTGCACTACAAAATAAGGGTTTACATAGGCGGTATAGTCATCCATATGGGTAATGACTGCCGATGTCAGCCCGTTGGTCACTACCGTACTGCTCTCTCCGCTGCTTTTCAACGCTCTCTCGCCCGTATGGTCGTAAGTGTAGAGATGCAGTTTTCCATTATCATTAATGCCTCTCAGCCTGTTTTCCTCATCCCAAACCATAGAACGGAAGCTCTTGGATTCCTCGTAGTAGAGAGGGTTACCGTTGCCTCTTTGTTTTTTCTTTGGACGTGTCCCTCGCCAAAGCTGTTCCTGCTTCATCGGGTCGGGCTGTACGCTATTACTCCTCGCCGTGAGCCATGCTAAAACCCCACAACTACGGCTGTGGAGTATCCACTGCCATCCCTCACGCAACCTCCTTTGCGTTCCTGTTTTTATTTCAATGAACTTCTTTCTCTTTTTTTCTTTACTAAAACGCCCCCTTTTTAGGGGGCTTAGGGTTTCTATTCCTTTTCAAATTTCATATCCGAAAGGATCTTTTTAAAAATCAGAACTTGGGGTAAATAGCACCTTTATTCCTTTGATTTTTATCCGTATTAAAGTCCTTTTCTGTATCCACTCCCTCGCTGGAGAATGAAATTCTGAAAGTCCCGAAATCTCCCAGCTGAACGCTGTTTCCTTTAATCAATTCCTGTGGCAGTAACTCCACCAAGTTTTTGCAGAACATTGGCTACATCTCCCTGATGTTAAAGAAGAACGACCTGAAATCTGTGTTGCTAAATTCTTCTGTGTTACCGCTCCTATTTTTCACTGGGGTTGCATACCATTTCTTTGGCAAACTCGCATCACCAGGTTTTCCTTTTTGAATAAGTTTGTATTTCATTTTGATAAATTTTTAATTCAAAGATAATCATTTTTTTCCGTCCCGTTCCAGCAAAATTTCTATTGGGATGGAAAAAAATTTTTTTCCATCGGGACGGAAAAATTTACTCCGTAGAGAAGCTTAGCTATTCAAATGACATGTCAGATAATACATATCGCTCTTCTCGAACTTCTTTTATAAAAAGGGATGATAAAAATTTTTCATAAAAAAACAATAGTGTCTCCTTTTATTTCCCCTTGTTTTCTTTTTATAGAAACCATTATCCCCACATAAGAAATACTCTATTTTTTTATTCTATTATCCTCTACTCTCCAATAACCTATATTAGGAGCATTCTCCCATCTTTTTATTAAAGGTATCAATTGGTTTTTATAGTAAAACCATCTTGAGATGTAAAGAAAAATCAATCTGCCATCAGAATAAAATTTAAGGGCAAAAGATGTAGTTTTTACCTAAATAGCTTTTTATTAAATACAAGTTTATCTGTTTCTTTGAATGGTGTTTTTAAGCAGTTTAAAAATTAGGATGCTTAGGTCTACACATCCCATCTCCCCATCTTCCTTTGTGTATAAAAAAACATGAATTACACAGTGATAATAAACTAAATAATAATACTAACTTTTTTTCATTTTCCTGATGATATATTTACATTTCCTTGATTATTATAGATGTATGTCCCATCATTTGAAAAATTTCTTATAATTCAATCCAAAGATAACCATTTTTTTCGTCCCGTTCCAGCAAACTTTCCGTCTCGATGGAAAGTTTGCTCCGTAGAGAAGCTTAGCTATTCAAATGACATATCAGATAATATATGCTCTCTTTTACGGACTTCCTTGTAAAAGGGATGATAAAAATTTTTCATAAAAAAACAATAGTGTCTCCTTTTTATTTCCCCTTTTTCTCTAAAAATATGTTCCTTGTTGGGAACAGACAAAGTATTCTATCTTTATCTTATCTCCTTCTACCCTCCAATATCCAATATTTCTTGCGTTCTCCCATTTTTTTATCTTTGATATCAGACTCTTTCAATGCATATCCATCTCTAGAATAAAAAAATACATTAATCTCCCATCAGGATAAAAACCAATCCCAAACCCCACCAAATATTGGTTAATATAAACTCTATTATAAGTTAATTTATCCGTTTCTTTTAAACGGAATTTTTAGTAATTTGAATTTAGGGTGTTTGGGCCTACACATTCCATTTACAATATGTCCTTGCTGTATTAAAAAAACATGAATTACACAGCGATAATAAACTAAATAATAATACTAACTTTTTCATTTTCCTGATGATATATTTACATTTCCTTGATTATTATAGATGTATGTCCCATCATTTGAAACTTTCTTATAATTCAATCCAAAGGTAATAAATTTTTTTCGTTCCGTCCCAGCAAACTTTCCGTCCCGATGGAAAGTTTGCTCCGTAGAGAAGCTTAGCTATTCAAATGACATGTCAGATAATACATATTGGGTTTTACGAATTACTTTACCTTTAATAGGAGAGAATAGAGTCTGATAAAAAAATTATTGTATCTCCTTTTATTTCTCCCTGTTCTCTTTTATAAAAACCACTATCACCACATAAAAAAATATTCTACCTTTATTTTTGTTCCCTTCTACTCGCCAGTAGCCAATGTTAGGAGCGTTTTTCCCAGCTTTTTATTAAAGGTGTCGATTGGCTTTATTGTAAAAACCATCTCGAGAGGTAAAGAAAATCAATCTCCCATCTGAGTAAAAACTTAAGAGCAAAGGAAGTAATCGACTTTCCCAAATAAGTCTTATTAAATACAAGCAGATTGGTCTCTTTAAATGGCGTTTTTGAGCAGTTTAAAAATTCGGATGCTTCGGTCTGCACATTCCGTTTCCCCATGTTCCTTTATGCATAAAAAAACATGAATTACACAGCGATAATAAACTAAATAATAATACTAACTTTTTCATTTTCCTGATGATATATTTATATTTCCTTGATTATTATAGATGTATGTCCCATCATTTGAAACTTTCTTATGAATCCAATTCTGAAACCATGCTCCTGAGAAGACCCCTCCTGTAACACTTCCTTTTCTCACGAAATTAAACGCTCTATTTAATACTTGGTGATATTTCCCATTTTGTCCTGTACCCCCTCTATTTTCGGCAGAAAATACATGTCCATATGGATATAAAGGCTTTCCATCAGGTCCTTTAGATCCAAATTCAAGCCAGTATCCGCTAAAATTCTGGTAGCCAAATTCTATCCCTCCTGCATTTATAACTATTCCTCCAGTCCATCCTGCGTCGGTTTTATTATTTTTATTAAATAATAAATATGAACCATATATACTAGCATCATTATTTGTAGAAAAAGAGAAATTATTACCAAACCTTCCTCCTATAAGCCCTTGTGATTGTATATAAGGACCATCTCCTAATGCATTTATAGCAGAATTATAAGTAAGCATTTGTCCATAGGAAAGTGAGCTATCAAAGGTGTTATTAAAAGGAGAAGGAGTATTATAGTTTAATGTATAGAAATTATGAGGTGTTCCCGTACCATTTCCTATACTTGCATAGGCTCCCGCTGTTAAGTCGTATTGTACCCCTTTCGTCATATAAGATGTTCCTAACTGTTGTCCTCCATATACATTTGCACTTGCAAATGCTACAGCTTGGAAGTTAGGTGTTCTATACTGAACACCAGTAGATATTCCGGCATTAAAGTTGATACCATTGCTACCTATTCCTATACTAACACCTATTCTAAAACCAAAACTTGTTGGTGGGTCTTCTCCACTTCTTCCATCAGGATCTACCAACATTATCGGGTTATTATTCACATATGCATACGGTGTCATAGTCTTCTCCGTCAGCGGGTCTACATTCAGCCATAGCGATACCCTCGGATCATAGTATCTCGCTCCATAGTAGTAAAGCCCAGTTTCCGTATCCAGCTCCTTCCCATTAAACAGATACGGCATAGTCCTGCTCGTGCTGTGTTCCTCAAAGAGCACATCTGGAACATTACCCTATTATCTTATTCTATTCATTGCGGGGAAATATTTATTATATTCTATCAAAACGCTATCTCCAACATTATAAAAGGCTATCATAAGTTGGGTTTTTATATGATTTTTCCATTTATTTCGAATTGATAATAGTAAGAGAAAAAAATCCTGTAAATTGTGAACCTTTGTAATATTTCTTTTCAGGAATAACAACTCCTTTAATTGTTTTTTTCTAGGAAAGAATTCTAGGAGAGGTCTATATATTAGAACATTTCTCTCTAAATACACAAGAAATATTAGAAGTAATATAACTATAATTCTCTTTATAATAGTTTTCTTCTCTTTATTTTTATATATCAGTGTTCTTTTTACCTTCATCAACTTTATTTTTTTATAGTAGCATTAGTAGCGTTTTCAGCACTTTTTATTAGGTAGGTTTTTAATCCCTTTACTAAATTGCCTTGAAATCTCCTTTATCTCTGCTTTTTTTAGTAAATATAAAGCTTTGTTTTTGATGTTAATCCCATTTTTTTGCAAGGCACTTTTTAGCGTTGTTATTACTAATAATGGTTTTATTTGCAAAAATTATTAAGTTTAGATGTTTTTAACTAAACTACCTATTTTTGCTCCTGTTGATACAAATGCATCTGTAGCAGTATTTTTAGCAATATTTACTATATTAGTTTCAACATTTAATCCATCTGAAGTGTTATAATCAATCACATTGTTTGTAACTATTACAGTCCCTTTAATTACAGTTTTTCTTATTGCACTGCCTCCTTGTGTTGCTGCTCCTTCTACAGCGGACAAAGCAATAGATGTTATAGATATATTATCAGTCCATTTATTTTTTACATTAGGGTTTAGATAGTTTGCAGCTACTTGTATTCCATAGTCAGTTGCAGCTCCCACTATTGCTCCTATTATACATGTTGGACATTTCCCATCTGGGTCATTAAGCATTATAGGATTATTGTAAGTATAAGAATATACACTTTGGTTCATTGGATTAAATACACCTCCTCCATTTATAAGAGGTGTATCATCATCTTCCTCTGGAATCAGATAAAATCTCTCCTCCTTTACTAACGGATCCACATTCAGCCACAGAGATACCCTCGGGTCATAGTATCTCGCTCCGTAGTAATACAATCCCGTCTCTGTATCCAGCTCTTTGCCGTTAAACAAATACGGCATACTCGGAGACACAGAATGTTCCTCAAACAACACTTCCCCAAACGCAATATACTCCGTGTGCTGGGTTATTCTTCCCTCTCTATCCGTGATGTAACTGCTTGACCCCAGATGGTCTGGGTGGTAAAAATACAAATTTTTCTCTATTATTCCATTATCTATGAAGCCATACCCTGCTTTTACCGTCTGTAGAGTGATGGGGTCTCCATACTGCACTGGTGGACCTGGCACATCGCCCGGCTCATTGAACTTCGGTGGTCTTGGCCAGCCTTCGGGCGGTTCTTGGTCTTGCCTTATATTCTGCCATCCAAGGCTCAGGGTAAGGCTGTCCTGTCCATTCTGGGCTGGCATATATGCCGTGCTGTGTCGGCGGACTGGCGGGGTCAGAGACCCTTTAATATACCTGTCTCTTGCCTCCTGCATTTGGGCACTCTGGCGGATGTAGTCTATTCCTCCAGCCATGATACCCCTGTTTTTATGTACAAAGGTTCCTTCGCCCAGCTTGCTCACTATCCTGCTACTTCCCTCAAAATAATGCTTGGTAAATCTGCCTTTCTGCACCACGAAATAAGGATTCACATAGGCGGTATAGTCGTCCATATGGGTGATAACTGCCGATGTCAGCCCGTTGGTCACTACCGTACTGCTCTCTCCGCTGCTTTTCAACGCTCTCTCGCCCGTATGGTCGTAAGTGTAGAGATGTAGTTTTCCATTATCATTAATGCCTCTCAGCCTGTTTTCTTCGTCCCAAACCATAGAGCGGAAGCTCTTGGATTCCTCGTAGTAGAGAGGGTTGCCGTTGCCGTCATACTGGTAAGTTCGGGCTTTAGGTTTGCCCATCTCCATGATTTCACTCGGAGCGTGTGGGTGGAAAGGGTTGTTGTAGCTGTAGTCCAGCGTATAGCCCTTCTGTACCCCACCGGAAAGGTGGTTGAGTTCTTTCTTTGTGATGGAGTTAAGATTATTATAACTCATTTTCAGCTCATAGCTGGCATCGGTGAGCTCTCCCGTGTAGTTTCCTTTGGCAAGGGTCAGCCGGTTGAGATTATCATACTGATATTCATAGCTGGATGCCCCGCCCAGTGCATTGCGGATAATTGGAAGCTGGTTATCCACCTTGAGGATGTTCCCTACCAAATCATACGCATAACGGTTGTTCTGAATAAGGAAACTTCCCCCGCCTCCTGCTGGAGCAAGACTTTCGGCCTTGAGCTGTTCAAGGCGTCTCATCACAGGGTCGTAGTGGTAGCGGGTCTCGGTATCGTTTCCGTAGAGACGGTATACTTTCTGCTCAAACTCATCATAGCCCTGCTGTTTCAGGTAGGTGTAGGCATGCTCCTCTCTTGGTGCTGTGCCTTCGGGAGCTTTATAGCCTTTCAGGCTCGTTAAGTTCCCCGCAATATTATACCCAAAGTCCAGTCTTTCTCCATCAGGATACACCAGCTTTTGGATACGGTTCCAGCTGTCGTATTCATACTGGGTGACATAGGTCTGCACTTCTACGGGCTTTATACGCAGACTGCGGATTTCCTTCGTCACCTCGCCCATATCTCCGTAGAAGTATTCCGTTCCTCCACTGGCATCTTCTACCAGCCAGAGTCTTCCTCTTCTGCTTGCCTGCTCACTCTGTGCTCCATAGTGGTAGCGGACATTGTTTTCAGGGTATTTCGGGTATTTTATCTCTTGGAGGCGGTTGTAATCATAGTGGTAGGTGATGTAGCCATCAGGCATTTCTCCGCGTATCTGGCTGGTTTGTCTCTTGATGAGATTTCCTGCCTTGTCATAGACTAAAATAGTCGTTCCTGCATCGGGATGTACTAATTTGGTTCTTCTTCCTAAGAGGTCATACTCGCTCAGGGTTTGGTGTCCCTGCGTATCAGTTACCTTGGTAAGCTCTCCTATGGCACTGTATTCAAAATGGGTCTCTGTGCCGTCAGGCTGAACTTGGGTCAGCACTCTTCCCTGCGCATCGGTATAGATATGGCTTTGTCTATTGAGCGCATCAGTCTGTGTGGTGTGCAGGGTATTTTCCCCCTTGTGGTGGGTGATTTTATAGGCCGTTTTCACGCTGGAACCATCAGGCAGAATCTGCTCTACCGGTCGGTCTTTCTCATCATAGAGGGTTTTAGTAGGTGGGATGCTGCTGCTTGGGGCGGGCACCAGCTGGCTCTGCACCGATGCAGTGAATGGATAATAGGTCTCTACTACCCTACCTAAGGCATCATAGATCTGTTTTCCAGAGATGATGTGTTTTTCTTCATCAGCAAGTCCTCTCCCTTTGAAGATGCTTGCGGTCTTTTTCACCTGCACCGCTCTTCCCAACCCGTCGGCATAGGTATAGGTTTCTATATCTCGGTTATGTTCAGGGTCGTAGTTTCTGGTCAGTGCATAAGGCAGTTGTCCAGCAGAATGAGACTGATTAAGGTCTGGATACTCATAGCGGATGGTGTAGGGTTTTCCAGCTTTGGCTTCCTTAGGTCCTAAGATATTGATGGTTCTTCCCTTAGCATCCAGCGTATAAAGCATACTCTCCCCATTTCGGTCAGTAGTTTTTACTGGTACTCCAAAGCGGTAGTCATACTCCATAGTATTTTCATACCCAAAATGATCTTTAATCTTGGTAATATGGCTATGGGTTTCAGGGTTGTACTGATAGTTGAGCTGTGAGCGTTGTCCTTTCTCATTCTCTGCACCAGTTACCTGTATCAGGTTGCCGTATTCATCATAAGAAAGCTGTGTCTCTGTATAGATTCCTACTCCAGAGAACTGGCGTATTTTGATGACTTCTGCAGTCTGCGGGTGGATGTCTGCTTCCCGTTTTCTTACCTCTCCATTAGCATCTTTTACGATAATACTTTGGACAATACCCCCGAAGTAAGGGGTTGCACTTTCATAATAGCGGATATTAGCTTCTATCTTATCAGAAGGTTTTCCTGCTCCATGGTCTATGTACTTGACGATATTTCCTACTCGGTCATAGTGTTTCTCTGTTTTCTTTTCTAGGTAAAAGAAAGGCAAGGAAATCGGCGTGAATAATCGGACTTTGTCGGCAGATTTAGGAGAGCAAGATGAAAACGGAACGATGAGCCGAACAGGAGCCATTTTGAACCTGATTTTATTTTTAATTGAACGAAATCACTGCCGAAAGGCCCTTGAATACTATCATAAAACCTATTAATATGCAGGAAATACTACACGAACATATTTTGCCTCACATAGCAAGTTTTATTGGGGCGTTGCTTACGGGCTTGGCGGGTTTCATTTTTGGAAGGAAAAAGCAAAATGCCGAAGTGGAGAGCATTGAGGCTGGAAATCACGAAAAAGAGATTGAGAATGCTGGAAAAGTCCTGAAATATTATCGAGAGATGATTGAGGATTTAGGAAACAAACTCAAAACCGCCATCTCGGAATTAGACGAGGCAAAAAGCCCTCATCAAAGAGCTGGAAGACAAAGTGAAACTCCTCACCGAGGAACTCAAAAAAATACAAACAGCTTAATAGAAAAAAATGCTTCTTAAAAAGCAATTAAAAACTCATTAAAAAAAGCGACTCAATCAACTTGGTCGCTTCTCTTTTTAGACATTTCGTTTTTAATTTTTTTGGATATTTTGTTTTGACGATTATAAAAAAAGTTGGTAAAAAAACACCAACTTTTTCCTTTTTTTATTATTCTATATTTAGTCATTAAAGCTTAACAGCGTAGAGATAGGTATTATCTGCATCTGCTCTTGCGATATTTTTTTATAACTTGCTGTAGTAGGGAAAGTACCAGCTCCACCTCTATTACTACTTGGGTAGAAGAATAGATTAAAAAGTAATAGGATCACTACCCTTTACCGTTAAAAATATGAACCAAAAAAAGTGTCTGTATTCCTAACTGAGAGTCTATATATCCTGCGGTTAAGAATTTTTGTATTTGAACTTGCTTTATCAGAAGGAAGGTTAGGTAGGCCAGATATTGTATTGGCAGGAGAAGGATAGAGATAAGCAACATTCCAATAACCTCCTATTGATTTATCACTTGTAGGGACAGCTTCTAACTGCATTCCTAAACTTACTGCCCATTTACCAGGGGGTAAAGTGATAGCTGCTCTTGTATTATGAGATGTTCCTATTCCTGTAGTTATGCTGGGGATTCCCTCTTCTGTAAAAGTACCTGTTATAGCCGTAGCAGAGGCCTTTTTCCAAGTGGCATTTCCATATTCATCAGAGGTTAAGATTTTTCCTACTCCTTGTGCTCCGTCTTTAATTTGTAGAGCAGCTTTCGGTGCAGTGGCTGTCCCTGTGGTGTTATGGAAGATGCTCCCACCAGTCGCCGTTCCTATGAAGGTCAAGGTTTTATCCCCTTGGGTTACGGTTCTATTTTCTGTTAATGTTCCATCTTTGATGTAGAGGTTAGTGTATTCTGCGGTAGATACCGCTCTTTGCCACAGACTGCCATCAAAGTAATAATATCCTGGCTCTGTTACCACCACTCTTTGTCCTGTGGCATTACCCCCAGAGACATCAGTGATGTAAATGAGCGTTCCTTTTTGGTCTTCTCCGTAGAGGGAGTCACCTTTGGCAGTGAGTTCTTCTCTGGTGAGTCTTGGGGCTTGTATCCCAGCGATATGGCTGTTATCATTAGGAGCAGTAACATCTAATGTAGTCTGTGGAGTAGTGGTGTTGATTCCTACTCTATTGTTATAGCTTTGTGCTACGGCGTTAGAAAAATAAAAATCACACTAAATAAGGGGAATAAAGATTTTTTCATAATTTTTTTATTTTATAATTATTGACTATCTGCCATTTCTATGGCATATAAGAATTTTTTTCATCTACAGATCCAAACATATTGGCGATATGTACTCGGCTCATATTGCCAGAACTTCCATAATTTAATGTTTTGTCAGGCCCAAATTTAGATCCAGAAGGTACGAATATTTTCACATAGTAGGTTTTGTCAGCATTAGAGGTATTGTGAATTACTTGCTGTCCTTGATAATATTGCCAACCATGAAACGGAAGAATAATCCCTTGTCCCAAAGTATTTTCTGCACCAGCAACACCCCCTCTATCTTCTGCATCTTGGGTAATATTCATGGTGTTACCTCCTTCGGTACTATTTTCAGAAAGGTAAAAATTAAATTTGTATCCACTTCTATAAAGAGCATTGTTGTTTTTCACATTTGCTGAATATATATTAACAGTACTTCCTGAATAGACTATCCACTTCCCACGGAGGTAAGGTGATACGGGCACCAGTATAATATTCTTTATCAGCGGTAGCCACAGTTTTATTAACTCCCATCATTCCAGATACGGATTTAGACTTAAACTGCTGCCATGTAGCGTTTCCGTTGGCATCAGAGACCAAGACTTTATTGTCATTGCCTTGTGCTCCATCTATAATTCTCATAGCCTGTGCAGGAGTATCTACACTGGCAGTAGGGGAGCTGTTCTCAAAGATTACTTTCCCAGAGTTTTGTGTTTTAAAGGTTAGAGTTCTACCTCCCATGGTTACGGTTCTATTCCCAGTCAGAGTACCGTCGTCTTTATACACATGCTCAGCCTCATCTATGGTGAAAAATTCTCCACCATTCTAAACCCTTTGTAGTATTGGTTAGCTGATAAACGCCAGTTTTGGTCATGTATTTTCTTGGGGAGGATTCGTCAGCATCACCACCAGAGATGTCAGTTACATAAATCATTGCCCCAATCTGGTTATTTCCATATAAGGAATTTTTAGCTGTGATTTCAGCCCTTGTAGTTCTAGGGATTTGCAATCCTATAATTTCAGTAGGGGAGCTGTTATTATTACCATTTACATCGAGTGTGCTTTTTGGGAGTGTTTGTGTTGATACCTACGCTTCCTTTCGTTTGTGAGAAAGCAAGGCTTGCACAAGACATTCCTACCAATAAAAAAATATTTCATAAATTTTATTTTAGCTTGCGAATATACAAAAAAATTAAGCCATAATAGGAAGTTTATTTATTTATTTATTTATTTATTTATTTATTTATTTATTTATTTATTTATATGTAAATAATTATTTTTTTCAGTAGTTTATATCTTTATTTATACGAGGTATAAATACTTGTAAATAAAGGGGAATTTGAGTAATAATTATAGAATACTTACCTTCGTTTCCTAATTTAAAAAGGATATAAATGAGTTTTGTAAAGGAATTTAAAGAATTTGCCATTAAAGGAAATGTGATGGATATGGCGGTAGGGGTGATTATAGGAGGTGCTTTTGGTGAAATTGTGGATAGAAAATCAACTACTCATAAGCCTTTAATTCCATCTATTGAGGTGTGATTGCCTTTTTGTACAAGAGGGGGAATCTTGTTTTAAATATGCGGATATGAGGTATCGCAATTTAAAGACCATTAATACTTTTTTCTCTACACAAATCCTTTATGATGACAGAGTTGCCCCGACTTTAACCAGCTCTGGTGAGAGTATTTATTGGCACGAAAAACGCAATATCAATGATACGGAATACCGCAGAATGAGTACTTTTCCTTCTGACTTTGATTTTGGTGATGCTAAGGTTCGATATGTTTGCGGAATGTCTGTGCCTCCACTAATGACTGCCAAAATTGCTGAACAAATCAAATTGCAGTGGTTTGAATCAAACAATAAATTAAACGCTTCTTAAAAAGCAATTAAAAAACCTATTAAAAAAAGCGACCCTATCAATAAGGTCGCTTTTTCATTTTTGGACATTTCGTTTTTGGCGATTATATATTACTATACAAAAAAATGAATAAAAATAATACATATAATGCATAATACAAAAAAAGAGAACCACATTTTTAGTGATTCTCTTATAAAAATAATAAATTTATAAAAAGAGTATATCTAATCTAATAGATTATTTCCTAATAATTCCACATATCATTTTCCATCTCCAAAAATAAGGTCTTTTATTCTATCGCTTTCCTCCAACTGAGCATCAGCATCATTAGGGAAAAAGGTCTTTGATATTCCCAGTACCTACACCTGTCCCAGACTTATAGATTACCGATGAAAATCTACGAGCATTTAGAATATCATCATAAGAAATATCCGAAGATAGATTTCTACCATTGAATACCACTGCATTTGCCAAAACCTCCCTTGCATCAGGATAGAATATCCAAAAATAAGTCTATGTAGGCATCATCTTGTGCTATTGGCATTCCATCGGCTCCTACTTGCCCCATTGTGGTAGGGTCTTGTCCCATTGCTGCAATTCCCAAAAGTCGATATTTCATTTGAGAATCTCTCTTATCTATATACCACATTCCTTTTATTTTGATGAGTTTCACATCTTTGGATTTCACTTCATAGACATCGGTATACTCTTTCTTTTGGGCTTCGGTTAATGGCTTTCCTTGTTCATTCATTTTCTCTATCCCTGCATTAGATAGGGTTGTGTATCTCACTCTATCAGCAATAGACTCTGGGTTAAGGCGAGTTTGGAACATTTCGTCGTCATACACTTCTTTTATTTTCCCTGCGAGGATTGCATCATACAACACTTGGAATAGGGAACTATTCTTAGTAACCACCCCATCGGAGTTATGATATATTGGCTGATTGATTTTATCATTAAGGTCTATAACCTCCCATACCATCACACTTTTGAGGATATCTTTATCTTCTATGTAACCATATTTTAGGGGTTCTACCTTTACAGATACTACATTATCATTTATTTTTTCTTTATTTTCCTCTCTTAGTTTTCGAAATTCTTCTGGTGATTTTGCATTGAGGATACTTTGAGCAAATGTAAAACTCGATGCCAAAGCTAATAAACCACAAATTATCTTTTTCATTTTTATTTATTTAAAAATATTATTGAACATTGATGACCACCGCTGGGATTTTCTTCAAGCCTTGATTACCGATACCCGATGCAGAAGCATTAATATCATATACATAACAAATATCTCCTGATTTCAGTGTTTTAGCTACTGCTTCTACGGCACTTAAAGAATGTCCGCTTACAGTGATAGCCGCTTTACCTGGCACTTTGAATTTGAAACTATTCACCGTGAAGGATACTGGCCAATCAAAATCTGGCATTGCTACGGATACCGTTTGATTTGGAATAGAAGATGCTGGCATACTCACTACATTTTCTCCACGAATCTGCCCCACTGGTGTAGGCAACCCTTTAATTCTAAAAAGTAAAACTTTGAGAAATTGTCTGTCCTTTTGGCCCTTTTTCCTGAAATAGTAACGGTAGTAGAAGTCCCTGCCCCTGGTGTTACCATCCATTTTCCATTACCGACCTTAGAAACACTTGCTCCACTCGCTGTAAGGGTTGTTTGGCTATTATCCGCTCCTAAAATAGACCCCGAAATAGGGTTTGCTAAGCCTCTATATAGCACCTGCATTTTTCTCAGCTGCCAATAAGGCACCACTCTCAAAAAGCAACTTCCTTAGACCCTGCGATTACTTTATATGTATGAGTAAAAGGCAATGAAATTACTTTACCAGAAGCATCTGTAAAAGACGCTGTTCCACTAAATTTCTGTTCTCCAACATTGCTTGCATTAAGGGTTTTTATACCCATACCATTCTCTACTCTATCCACTCCTGTAATGTTCAATCCATTTAATGAGCTGGAATAATTTCCTATCGCAACTTGTGCTACCTGAGGTTCTCCTTGTATAATTACCGTAGGAGCTGACACAATCGCTTGGAAAGCATTGAATTTGATATTAGCATCTACCTTTTCCATCAAGAAATTTGCTAAGACATCAGATTCTATATTTCTTGCTTCCGTTTGGATAATTTCTACATTTGCTAACGCTGCCACCAACGGCTGGTTATAAAATTTGCTAATCAACCAATCGGATTTATCTTTATTTGTGGTAACCAAAGATTTTTTAGCTCTTTCCACGACTTGCTTCATACGAGAATCTTTGGAAAAATTTGTAACAATATACTCTCGTAGAGCATTTATTTTACCAACTATTTCTTTGGCATTTTTGGTAGGTTTTCCCTCATTAGAATCCACAAAAAAATAGTGTGTCGATGCCTCTGTATTGTTTAAAGCATTAAAATCAAAAATTTTTTTGATTTATCATCAAAACCCGAGGTTTTTATCATCGCTTCTTTCGCTGTTTCCAGCTTTCCCACCAAATCATTGATTTGTTTTTCAACTCGCTGTATTGTCTGTATGCCTCCCCAAAAACTCTCTGGAGAATTCTGAGATTTTTTTGCTCTAAAAATCTGCTCAAACAATCCATTTTTTTATCTTGTGTAAGTAACCTCGTTTCTTTCAAAGAACTCATCGTATCGTTATAGGATTTGATGATTTCTTGATCTATTTGCAACGCCAACATTGCAATGAAAACGATATACATCAAGTTTATCATTTTTCTGACGAGGAGTTTCTTTTCCGTGAGCCATTTAAAAAAATTATTTTCTTATGTTAAACATCAATTATACAACTCAAACTTTAATTTCAAAACATTATTTTAAAATTAAGATTTCATTGCATTTAGCATTCCTCCATAGACTTTATTCAAATTACTAATATTTGAAGTGAGTCCTTGAAGTTCTTCATTAAATTTCTCAGAATACTGAGCTGATTTTTTTGCAAATCGGCAACATATTTAGATTGATAATCTGATGAATTTTTTTAAATTTTCCAACTGCAATGTATATAGTGCGTTTAGGCTTTCCATATTGGTTGTTGCTTTGTTTAGTTCCTCATTATATTTGCTTGTAGCATTGAGTACATCTACTGTTTTATTAATTTGCTCAACGGATGTTGATATTTTTTCTATTCCTCCTCTTAGACTTTCGAATAATGTAGCATCTATTTTAGCTTCAGCCAACATTTTTATCCAATTTACTAGAGAGAAAGCCTCCATTTCTTTTGTTTCAGCAACTTGGCTTACTACATTTTTTCTTGGTTTTGGTTGTGCATTAGCATCTAATAGTTCTGGATAGACATTTTCCCAAGCATAGTTTTTTTCTTCTTTTGGCGGGTTGAATGCGTAAATTACAAAGATTACACACTCCACAATAAGTCCTGTACCAAGTACGAAAATGGGATTAACCAACCCTCCTAAGGTTGTGTGAGTCATTTTGAAAAAAATGCTCCTAAAATTACAATTGCTGCTCCTATTGAATAGACAAAATTTAAAATTGATTCTTTATTCATTTCTCTTTAAAAAAATATGATTAATATTATGTCCAAAAATTCTCACAAATCAATTTTCAGCATTAACTTGCGAGAATTTATCATTTTATTTTGTAGTCTTTTTATATCTACCTGTTCCTTCTGGAATATCCTGTACTGTTCGGAAACCGATATAGCTTCGTGCGGAATCTTTTCTCTCCCAATCTCTATATCCTGTCATCAAGGCGTATCCCACATCTTTCCAAGAACCGCCGCGAACTACTTTTTCACTTCCTTATAGGCTTGGTTAGACAAATATGGATTCAATGTTGAGGAGAATTGATAAGTGGAATTGTTGTACGGAGATTCTGTCCATTCCGCTACATTTCCTGCCATATCATACAATCCGAATCCATTTTTAGGGAATTTTTTTACAGGAGCAGTGTAGGTATAGGTTCCTTTTCTCTCATTTTCTATATAAGACCCTCTTTTTGGTTTAAAGTTTGCAAGATAGCAACCTCTATCATCAATTAAATAAGGTCCTCCCCAAGGGTAAGTAGCATTTTCTTTACCGCCTCGTGCTGCATATTCCCATTCGGCCTCTGTTGGTAGGCGGAAAGCCATTGCTCTTTGTTTTTTCTTTTTCTGACTCTGATTATAGTCAGATTTAAATTTTGTTCTAAAATTACAATAAGCCCTTGCCTGCTCCCAAGTAACACCTACCACTGGATAATTTTTATATGCAGAATGCCAAAAATACCCATCGTAAAGAGGTTCATTGTATGCATAATTAAAGTCTTTCAACCATACGGTAGTATCAGGATATACAGCTATGCTCATTTTTTTAAGATAAGAAGCATCTCTATTTTTATCCTTCACAGCAGATTCTACATCTTCCCATTGATATGCATATTTTATTTTAGACCAATCAATCACTCTTTCATTATTGATTCGTTTTTCTGCAGGGAGATACATAGATTCTACAATTTCTGCATACTCCACACTTGGGTAGTCATTGGTATTCCAATACAATGGTGCCGAATAATCTAATTTCTTACCCTCACGGTTACCATCTCTTCCACCTTGTCCATCTAAGAACTCTTGATAGGGAGTTGCCGTAGCATTTTTCTTTGATTGGTAAGCATATGGACTATCATCTCCCACTGCTTCGGCGAGTAAAGTTCTTGCTATGGAATCTCTTACATAATTTACAAAGAAACGATACTCGGCATTGGTTGTTTCAGATTCGTCCATAAAGAAAGAAGAAACCGTTACGGTTTTCAGAGGAGCTTTTCTCTGGTGTATTCGTCATATCTTGGTCAGCAAGACCCATCACAAACGAACCACCGGTGTTGCTACCATCCCATAAGGTCTTTCAGCAACGAAAGACTGAGTCTTTTCTCTCGGTATTATTTCTCCTCGTGTCTTTGGTTTTCCAAATGAGCCACCTGCTCCGCCCGAGGAACAAGATACTGCAACGATAGATGCAGAAAATAGTACTGGCAATATGTTTTTCATTCTAAAACTTTTCAATTTTTTTGTATGAATATTTTTTTACTCTAACAACTCTTCTAACGATTTTTTTTGTCGGATTATTTCATAAATTTTTTTATTTTTCATAAAAATCCCTTAGATTATCAATCATTCTCTAAAGAGTTTCGTTTTATAATAAGCGATTGTAAATCTGATATTTACAATACCAAATTTACAATTAAATCTATCTTACTCTACGGTTACTGATTTTGCTAAGTTTCTTGGTTGATCTACATTAGCTCCTCTATAAATAGCGATATAATATGCTAATAATTGCAACGGAATTGATGCAACGATTGGAGAGAAGCACTCGGAAGTTTCGGGTATTTCAATGATATAATCTGCCATTGAAGAAACTTGCTCATCTCCCTTATTTACTACGGCGATTACTTGTCCTTTTCTCGCTTTTATTTCTTGGACATTACTTACAATCTTATCGTAGTGTCCTTTCTTCGGAGCGATGATTACGATTGGTATATTTTCATCTATCAAGGCGATAGGCCCGTGTTTCATTTCGGCTGCGGGATAACCTTCTGCATGGATATAAGAAATCTCTTTTAATTTCAATGCTCCTTCTAATGCTGCTGGGAAATTGTATCCTCTACCCAAATACAAGAAGTTTGGTGATTCTACGAAATTCTTAGCAATTGATTTTACATATTCGTGGGTAGATTCTAATACCTTTTCTATTTTCTTTGGTATAGCATCTAACTCGGTAATTAATTTCATAAAATCTAAATTACTAAGATTTCCATTATGTTTCCCTAATTTAAGAGCCAACAATGACAAAATCGTAAGTTGAGCCGTAAATGCCTTTGTGGAAGCAACTCCTATCTCTGGCCCTGCGTGAGTATAAGCCCCCGCATCTGAAAATCTCGCAATAGAAGAATCTACTACATTACATATACCAAAGACAAATGCTCCTCTTTCCTTAGCAAGTTTAATGGCTGCCATCGTATCGGCTGTCTCTCCTGACTGAGAAATAGCTATTACAATATCCTTGTTTGTAATAATTGGATTTCTATATCTAAACTCCGAAGCATACTCTACCTCAACAGGGATTCTTGCATATTCCTCTATGAGATACTCCCCTATGAGACCTGCGTGCCAAGATGTACCACAAGCAACAATGATTATTCTCTCCGCATTTCGGAATCGCTCCAAATGGTCCCAAATCCCAGCCATCTTGATAATACCCTCATCAACCAAGAGACGACCTCTCATCGTATCGTGAATAGATTTTGACTGCTCAAAAATCTCCTTCAACATAAAATGTTCGTAACCTCCTTTCTCTATCTGTTCTAAACTCAATTTAAGTTCTTGAACCACAGAATTTACTCTCTCATTGCTTTCTATGGAACGAATTTCTACACCCTTTTCTAGAGATATAGTTGCCATATGCCCCTCTTCAAGATAGATAGCTTCTTTAGTAAATTCTACAAAAGGAGATGCATCAGAAGCGATAAAATATTCATTCTCACCAAGACCGATAGCCAGTGGCGAACCTAATCTTGCTACAACCAAAAGATCAGGAAAATCTTGGTGCATCACGGTAATAGCATAAGCTCCATAAACTTCATTTAGTGCTAATCTTACGGCCTCAGGGAAAGAAATTGTTCCATCTAAATCCATAAAATATTGAATAAAATTAACCAATACCTCAGTATCAGTCTCGGATTGGAAGGTAAATCCTTTCTCGGTAAGCATTGTCTTGATTGTATCATAATTTTCAATGATACCATTATGCACTAATGCTATTTTTCCATTATTAGAAAGATGAGGGTGGGAGTTTCTGTCACTTGGCACTCCGTGTGTTGCCCATCGGGTGTGTCCCATTCCTATTTTTGAGACACCCTTTAGACCAGAGGATATATTCACCAAATCCTCCACCTTTCCTTTAGTTTTAGCAACTTCAAATTTTTCAGATTTATTATCAATCACAATACCAGCACTATCATAGCCACGATATTCTAACCTTCTAAGTCCGTTAATTACTATATCATAAGCGTCTTGAAATCCTGTATATCCTACAATTCCGCACATAATCTATTTGTATTTTTATTATTTCTTACTATAATCTACTATTAATTTTGCACCACTTGTGCTATCTGCATTAGTTCCTACCAACACCACTCGTTGCTGAGAGTATATTCTATTATCTACTATTCTATGATACCCTGCTGGCAGATTTTTTTGGCTATTAAGATAGTTGCCTAACTTCACTACTAAACTTTCATTAGGAGCAGATTTTTCTACTACATTTTTTTCAACATATTGGTAACGTCAATATCATAATAAGCCCCTTATTACCTAAATTATGCGGTTTTACGAGCGCATAATTCCCATTATTTGCGAACACATTTATATCTGACAAGAAATTATATAACGGTGTACCATCGGATTTATTTTTGACTTGTAGCAACGGTAAAAAGTTCTCGGCTGAGATAGGCTATTATCATTTGTATTATCTACATAGAAACGCAATTTTGCCGATAGAATACCTATTTTTTTCTTTTTTTGATATTTTTTTCTTTAAGTTCAGTAATGGTTTCGTCTTTTTATTTTTTTACGCCTAAATTAGCACCTCCCATACCTTGAAGATAGATTTTTGGGTCTCCTAATGTAGTATTAATTGTAGCTTTTTGCATTTCCCCAAAGCCGAACCCGTTCTATCGTATTTTATACTGCTAAAACTTGGATTATCCTCACTAAGATTCAAGGTATATTTCGCTTGCTCTCGCTTAGTTTTGCCATCATTTACCACATTTTTTTAGTATAATAAATTGTAATATCTTCTTTTTTTAGGAATACCCAATTTCATTAGATAGCCATTATCTCCATCTACAGATATTTTTTTAGACCTTTAATATATCTAATAAAAATTTGCTAGGTTAGCCAAATCAGAAGAACCCTTCTTATTTATTATATTCTTCGTAAAGAAATCATTATTTAATTTTATACGAATAGTTGGTAAACTAGAATACAGAATAGCTCTATCATTATCTTTGATAATTTCCACTGATGACACACCACCATTAAAAAGAATAACTTGCTAACTCTTCACCTTCGTTGATTACTTTATTAGAGTAAATAACACCTGATATAGAACCTAAAAAATTCGTAATAGCATGTACTTTAATTGTCATATTAGCATTAGAATTTCCATATTTATAGACTGGGTAAGTTCTCTTTATCATCTTGGCATCATTCCCTTGATACTTATAATTTTCATCATAGGTAGTAGTCACCTCCTCCGAAGCATTATATTTTTGGTCTAAGAGCAAGTACTACGGAATCCACAATAGGATTTTCTCCAAAATCTGGTGCATAAGACGACAGCCTTAACTGAGATACAAAAGACACATTTTGCTTCCCAAAATTATCATCTTGATATGCTCCCAAGACGATAGAATCTTTCCTTATAGCCTCCGCTATTCTTCCATCAGCTCGAAGACTATCGTTATTATCAATATTATAAGCAATAACATCTCTGGTAAAATCCCCAATCAATGCCACATCATTCTTATTAAGTAATTGATATCCGAGATTGTCTGCTTCACTCTCACAGCTTAGTAAAAACGCACCTCCAAAACATCATTGCCACAATAGTAACAATTCTATTAATCTTTTTAATCATCTTTATTAAATTATTAAATGAGACTTTATATTATACATATGCCTCACTGATAGAATCAGGATCTATATAATCTTTCTTATTCCCGGCAGATTGTTCATAAATAGCCTCTATATCACCCTCTAAAAACTCATCACCCTTCACTACCACATCTACCAATTCCATAGCATCACCCACGAAGTACTGACTCTTATTATACTCCAAAGGCTTTTTAGATTTTTTTATCTTATCAAATGCTAAGACTTCTTCTATTTTCTCATTAAAAAAACCACTTCTGGCTCATTATAAACGGACATCACCAACTTTGTATTACTGAAATAGTAATCTTTTTATAGAAATTTTTTTAGATAAATAGGGATAAATGACGCCATCCATCCACTGAAATGGATAATATCTGGTACCCAATTAAGTTTTTTTGATAGTCTCTATCACCCCACGTGCAAAAAAACTGCTCTCTCATCATTATCTTCAAAAAATGCTCCATTCTCATCGGTGTAGTATGCTTTTCTGTTAAAATATTCATTATTATCAATAAAATACACCTGCAACCTCTCACCGGCAGAGATGCCACTTTGATGATGAGCGGTTGGTCAAGGTCATTAATAATCACATTCATACCCGATAAGCGAATCACTTCGTGTAATTGAAATTTTCTTTCACTTACAAAACCAAATTTTTGGCATAAAAACCCTAACATCATTCCCCTCACGATGCATTTTTGAGAGCCATTTTATTCACGCTAGCTCCCATATCGCTATCTTCTTGGTAAGGAAAAAAATTTCGGTTGTTACAAATAGAATTCTTTTTTTGATCCGCCATAATACTTTCTTAATTTTTTTGAATATATTTTTAGTGCAAAGTTACAAAAAAATAAATAAGGTAGAGAATTTTTATTCCCTTTCCTAAATGTTATTTTTTTCTAAATAAGTTTTTATCAATATTTCTAACTAAAAAATAAGTATCAAAAAAATCATCATAACCTATAAAAAAATTATACAAACTTTTGGTTTTTTTATCCTTATATTTCCTTTCAATTTATTATCTTTGCCAAAAACAAAAATAAATGAAGTATAATAGAATTCTCCTAAAACTTAGTGGGGAAGCCCTAATGGGAAATAAACAATACGGAATAGATACCGATAGGCTTAATGAATACGCCAATGAAATAAAAAAAGTAGTGGATTTGGGGTGTGAAGTGGCCATCGTAATCGGTGGTGGTAATATATTTCGTGGTTTAGCAGGTGCCGCAAAAGGAATGGACAGAGTACAAGGCGACTATATGGGAATGCTCGCTACCGTAATCAACGGTATGGCTCTACAAGGTGCTTTGGAAGATGTAGGTATCAAAACAAGACTACAATCTGCCATAGAAATGGATAAAATAGCAGAGCCATTCATCAAAAGAAAAGCAGTGAGACACTTAGAAAAAGGTAGAGTTGTGATTTTTGGTGCAGGAACTGGGAATCCCTACTTCACTACCGATACAGCTGCAACTCTAAGAGCTATAGAAATAAATGCTGACGCTATACTAAAAGGCACTCGCGTAGATGGCATCTATGATAGCGACCCAGAAAAAAATGCTAATGCCGTAAAATACAATTCCCTAACTTTTGAGGAAGTATTCAAAAAAGACCTTAAGGTAATGGATATGACAGCTTTTACCCTTAGCCACGAAAACAAATTACCTATCATCGTTTTTTTGACATGAATAAGGAAAAATAATCTATTCAAACTCATTCAAGGAGAGAATATCGGAACTGTGGTAGATTTGTAACTATAAAATTTTTAATCATCTAATTCTAAATATCTAATGGACGAATTAAATTTAATCCTCAACTCAGTAAAAGACGAAATGCAATCAGCATTGAAACACCTTGACCATGCATTTCAAAAAATCCGTGCAGGGAGAGCTTCTACAGCTATGGTGCAAGATGTAATGGTAGAATATTATGGAGCCCCTACCCCACTAAACCAAGTAGCCAATGTATCCATCCCTGATGCTATGACTATATCTATACAACCTTGGGACAGAACAGCTATCAATGCTATAGAAAAAAAGCTATCATCATCTCTAACCTCGGGTTTGCCCCATCTAACAATGGTGATACCATCATCCTGAATGTACCACCACTCACCGAGGAAAGAAGAAAAGAACTTGCTAAACAAGCAAAAGCTGAGACTGAACAAACGAAAGTTACCATCAGAAATGCTCGCCAAGATGGAATGAAAGAACTAAAAAAGTTAGACGGAATCTCCGAAGACCTAATAAAAGATACCGAGGCAAAAATACAAACCCTCACTGATGATTTCGTGAAAAAAATCCGACGAAGTACTTAAAAATAAAAAGAAGCCGAAATAATGAAGGTATAAAAACGAAACTTCACTCTCTTTACCGGAGTGAAGTTATTTATTTTATGAATAGATGGAGGTATTTGGGAGTTGTCTTTTCAGATATGAAATTTCCTCCGACGAAACACCAGTATCAGTCAAGTTAAGCGAAGTAAGTTGCTTCAACTCCGATAGAGGTCTAATATCTTTTTAGCGGATTGTCTGAAAGATTCAACCATAGTAATTTATTCAGTTTAGCTAATGGAGTAACATCTATGATTTGATTACTACTAATATCCAAATTCACCAATTCTGTAAGATTTTCCAAAGGCGACACATCAGTTATTTTTATTCCACGCAATTTCAAGTTCCTGTATCTCAACAAGTTCTCTCAACGGACTAATATCTTGTATCTTATTCTCCGATAAATTCAGTTCACGGAGATTTTTTTAGAGCGATAAGAGAATCTATTAACTCTATATCATTCGCTTGTAAATCCACCCAAATTAAATTGTTGTGATACTGAAAATCAGGGATTTCACTTACTATATTTGTTTTATCTTCACAATAATATTTTTAAGCGAATAATATTTAAAACTCGCTCTAAATCGGAATTTTGTTGTAGTTCCGTAGTTCCTTTTTTTCGAAATTACCTCATCATTATAATTTTTTTCTTTACCTCCTCTGGGAAATAAATATGAGCGGTAAAAAAATTCGTTTCCAAGTATCACTGAGAGCATCCCACCATACCCTGTGTTGTTCTGAAATTTCCATATGTAATCTACTTTTCTAAATTTACAATTCTTTAATAAAACGATACTCGCCATTTTGGTATTTTGCTATAATATGTTGCAACCCATTAGACAAAAATAATTATCTCTGCCTTCAAAACAGAGTTATAACGAGCAATTTGCTCAAATGTTTTTTTCAGTTAATTTTATATGTGGAGCCTTGCATTCTATTAGAATTTTTAGGCTCTGTTTTTTTCGAGTTACTAACAAGTCCAAGCGTTTAATCAATTTATTGATTATCAACTTCTTTTTCTACAATAATAGCTGTAGAACTATAACCTCTATCCTCCAATAAATAATGTACCCAATGCTGGCGAACCCACTCCTCTGGAGTCAATAAAAAAACCAAGATTTTCTAAGGATATCATAAATAAAAAAACTATCTTTGCCTCGTCGTATTTTTTTAGATTATACGGAGAATTAAAAATTTAACTTAGGTAGCTCCATTATTATGAAAGATTTAGATTTACTTGTCAAAAAATATTAAAAATAATCAATTACTCCCAATTTATTTCTTCCACGGAAAAAGAACCTTATTATATAGACCTTTTTAGTTAATGAATTAAAAAAACAATGTTTTAACAGAAGAAGAAAAAAAGCCTTTAACCTAACTGTTATCTATGGAAAAGAAACCACCTATGCCGATATTTTTTTCTATGGCTTATCAATATCCGATGGGAGGAGACAGACAGATAATCATCGTAAAGGAAGCACAAGAAATTCCCTATAAGAACAAAGAAAACGACGAAAAAGGCCATCATAAAATACGCAAAAAAATCCCTGCTCCTTTTTACCATTTTTGGTTTTTGCTCACAAAAAAATCTGAATTAGATGGAAAAAGGCTCTCAACGAGGCTCTGAAACCTTACTTATTCTTATCAGAACCTATAAAAGATTGGGAACTACCAAAAATAAAGACAGAAATTGATAGACTTAAAATAAAAAAACTACTCCAAATATTCCTAACCTTTTAGCCGAATATCTGGGGAATGACCTTTCGAAAATATACAATGAATTAAATAAAATAAAAAAATTCTCATCAAAGATAATGAAATATTTGATGAAAAAAATTAGCAGAAAAAAATATCGGTATAAGCAAAGAATACAATAACTTTGAACTGCAAAAAAAGCTATCACTACGAAAGATTTGAATAAGGCCTATAAAAATCATTTTATTTTATGGGAAAAAAATAAAAATGAAAAAATAGCGTAGATGGGTTGTTTTTCATTACTATTCAATTATTTCGCACAACTCATTACATATCATATACTTACAAATAAAACACCGACTAATGTAATGAAAGAACTCAACATAAAACATGCTAACTTCGTAAAAGATTACGAAACTTCTGCGAGGCTATTTCCGCTAAAACAATGTACAAAAAGTAATCTCTATTCTCCGAAATATTGATATGAAATTCAAAGGGGTAGGAAGTAGAACTACCTCTGACTCTTACAAAGAACTTTTAATAGAATTAGTCTATAAAAATTATCAATTGTAACGAAATACAAGTAAAATAAAAAAATTCTTATATTTGCTAAAAAAATTGAATAAAATGGAACAAAATATTTTTAGATTGTGTAATCATAGGCTCTGGCCCTGCGGGATACACATCAGCAATCTATACAGCAAGAGCCGACCTAAAACCTGTATTATTTACTGGACTTGAACCTGGCGGACAACTCACCACTACTACAGAAGTGGAAAACTTCCCTGGTTATCCTGATGGTATCACAGGCCCTCTATTGATGGAAGATTTGAAAAAAACAATCCCTAAGATTTGACACACAAATTATTCCTGAAATGATTACAAAAGTAGAATTCTCAAAAGAACGAGGTGGAATTCATAAACTTTGGGCAGGTGATAAAAAAATCTTAGCAAAATCCGTAATTATTTCCACTGGTGCTTCGGCTAAATATTTAGGTCTTGAAGACGAAAAAAAATACTCTGGAGGTGGTGTTTCGGCTTGTGCAACTTGCGATGGCTTTTTCTATCGTGGAAAAGAAGTAATCGTCGTAGGAGGTGGAGACACAGCTATAGAAGAAGCTACTTATTTAGCTAAATTATGTAGCAAAGTTACACTCTTGGTAAGAAGAGGTGAGTTTCGTGCATCAAAAGCAATGGTTCATAGAGTAAATAATACACCAAACGTAGAAATAAAACTATTCCACGAACTCATTGGTATTGAAGGAGAAAAATAATTTAGTAGAACGAGCTGTGGTTATCAACAATCAGACGAAAGAAATTTCTAAAATTAATGTACTTGGAATATTTATCGCTATCGGACACAAACCAAATACCGATATTTTCAAGGAACAACTTAATCTTGATGAGAATGGGTACATAATCACCGAAGCTGGAAATTCTAAGACTAATATACCGGGAGTTTTTTTGCGGCAGGAGATGTAAAAGACCCTAACTATAAACAAGCAATCACTGCAGCAGGAAGTGGTTGTATAGCAGCTCTTGATGCTGAAAGATATTTAGCAGAATTGGGCTAATTATTATTAACTTGATTTAGTAAAAAAAGTAGATGGGATATTTCTATCTACTTTTTCGTTATTTTTCACTTTTTTTCACAAAAATGGTTATAGTATCACTCATTCTTAGCGTGTTGATAGGAGTATTTGCAGGTAGCTTTTTTAATAATAATGAAAGTTTTACGAAAAAATTACTGATTGTAAGTGCTGGATTTTTAATTATGATATGCTTTCAGGAACTATTTCCGAGTATATACAGTTATAAAAAAATCATGACATCGGACTTTATGTAATCTTGGGAGTTATCCTTCAAATGTTCTTAGAGAACCTTACAAAAGGGTTTGAACACGGACATATCCATCATCACGAGGAGGAAAAAGCAACAAATATTACCGATAGCATTGATGATAGGATTATTTATCCATGCATTCATAGAGGGAATTCCCTTGGCAAATGACCATCGTCACGGACACGGATTTTTGGATTCATATCTATTGGGGATTTTGGTACATAATATTCCTATTTCGTTTGTGTTGGGAGCATTTTCTATTTAATAGAAAAAGAAGCTTATTCCTATGATTATTGTGGGGTTATTTTCGCTATCCTCTCCTATGGGAATGTTCCTAGGGAAATATATAGACAATTCTATACATCCTTATTTTTTGGCGTTGGTAGGTGGAATTTTCATTCATATTTCTTCTGTAATTATCTTTGAGAGCAACAAAAATCACAAGATGGATTGGCAGAAAATCATTTTGGTTATGTTTTGGTATCAGCTTGGCTTACTTTTTCCCATTTGGAACATCATCATTAATTAAAAAAAAGACTACTCCTTTTTGGAATAGTCTTTTTTTAGGCTCTTTATATTATTAGATATGAATTACTTCTCCATAAGCAGCAGCCACTGCTTCCATCACCGCCTCTGAAATTGTTGGGTGCGGGTGGATAGACTTAAGTATCTCATGTCCCGTAGTTTCTAATTTTCTTGCTACTACTGCCTCTGCAATCATATCAGTTACTCCGTCACCTACCATATGGCAACCGAGCCATTCTCCATATTTAGCATCAAAAATCACTTTAATGAATCCATCTACATCACCATTTGCTGTTGCTTTTCCTGATGCAGAGAATGGAAACTTACCTACTTTTTATTTCATAACCTTTTTCTTTTGCTTGTTTTTCAGTAAGTCCAACAGACGCTACTTCTGGATGGCAGTATGTACATCCTGGGATATTTCCATAATCGATAGTCTCTGTGTGTAGTCCTTTAATTTTTTCTACACAAGTAATACCTTCAGCAGAAGCAACATGGGCAAGTGCTTGAGTCGGGATAATATCACCAATAGCATAGTATCCTGGCACATTTGTTTGATACCATTCATCTACCAATACTCTACCTCTATCAGTCTTAATACCAACTTCTTCAAGGCCAAGATTTTCAATATTTGCTTGGATACCTACTGCTGAAAGTAAGATATCAGCTTCTAATACTACTTCTCCTTTTTCTGTTTTCACTTTTGCTTTTACACCTTTACCAGAGGTATCTACGGACTCTACGGAAGATTTAGTCATAATTTCAATACCTGCTTTTTTAAGTGATTTTTCCACATGTTTAGATACCTCCTCATCCTCTATAGGTAAGATATTTGGCATAAATTCCACAATCGTTACTTTTGTACCCATTGTGCTATAAAAATCTGCAAACTCTACTCCAATAGCACCAGAACCTACTACAATCATAGATTTTGGTTGTTCTGGAAGAGTAAGTGCTTGTCTATATCCTATTACCTTTTTACCATCTTGCGGAAGATTTGGCAATTCTCTTGAACGAGCACCTGTCGCTAAAATAATATGATTAGCTTGGTATTCTTTTGTTTTACCCTCTGCATCTACTACGGAAACTTTCTTACCTGCTTTGATTTTTGCAGTTCCCATAATCACATCTACTTTATTTTTTTCATCAAAAATTGGATACCACCACTCATTTTAGATGCTACTCCACGGCTTCTTGCTACTACTTTTGAGAAGTCAAAACTTGGGTTCTCTACCTTATTTAAACCGTATTCTTCTGCATGTTGAAGATACTTAAACACATGTGCCGATTTCAAAAGTGCTTTTGTCGGGATACATCCCCAATTAAGGCAAATACCCCCAAGATTTTCTCTTTCAATAATCGCTGTTTTGAAGCCCAACTGAGCTGCTCTAATCGCGGTAACATATCCACCAGGACCTGCTCCGATGACAATAATATCGTAATTCATTTGATTAAATTTTTTTATGCGAATTTACATATTTTTATTTAAATACCATTTTGCACTTTTTATTTTTTTATTTTTTTGTTTGATATTGATTTTTTTAACACTCTAAAAAAATCAAAATAAACGGATTCTATCACTGAAAAAAATTTTGATGATAACAGATCCTAAAAAAATAGAATAAAAAAATGATACAAATAATCCCCAAAAATAGCTATTATCCATTTCAGTATTTTTTTATAATTTTGGCAAGTTTTTTTATTCGTCTCATTTGTATACCCTTGCACTAAATTTATCATTCCAAGAGTTACAACGAAAAAAATCATCTACCCAACCTATTGCAGGCATATCAGGAATAATATCAATAGGATTAAATACATATATCAAGGAAACCAGCAACTGTATCCACTCAATGATATGTTTCTTTTTCTTAACATCACTCATATGTTTAGGTCTCTTTTGGGATTAAAAAAAGATAAATTATGAAAAAAATAAAATCAAAAGAAACCCTAAGGAAATATTGGTAATAATGGTCGTAATTATAGGATTCTATATTTATTTTGAAGGTATTTTTTTGATTTTTTTGCGAAAGATATAATTTCATTAATTGAACCATCCAGATTATTACCATCAATATATATGCCACCTGTCTCCTGTGCAATATCTTTTAATGTTTCGGGATGCATGGCACTGATGATAGTTTCTCCTAAATTATTACTTTTTTTATAACCCATCAATTGTCCATAGTAGTACTCTGGTATAGGAGCTCCATCTTCGGTTCCAATACCAATTGTTGCCACTTGAATTCCCTCTTCTTTTGCTAAATCAATAGTTTTTCTGTTTCATATTTTCATTATCTTCACCATCACTGATAATTATTACTTGACGAGCGTCTTTTGGGGTATTTTGGAACTTTTCTACAGCAACTTTCATAGCCTCCAAAAAATCAGTTCCTTGCACCTTAATAGATGTTGTCTCTATACTATTGACATAATTTTCTATTGCAGAAATATCCGTTGTGAGAGGCATTATGGAACGAGCTTCTCCTGCAAACAGAATCACCCCCACTCTACTTCCGCTAAGCTTCGGAAGTGTATTACTGATGATATTTTTTTAGCCTGAGTTAGTCTATTTTTCGGAAATATCTTCGGTACTCATTGAGTTGGAAACATCAAGTAAAAAGATAATATTATTCGTGTGTTGTTGAGTCTTTATTTTCTCTTTTCCTCCTAATAAGTCAAGCATTGAAAAAGACTAAAAAAACAATATTGCTACCAGATACAAGGATGGTATCATTTTAGAAAACAAATTTTGTTTTTATAAAAAAATTTATCTCTAAACTTCTCATCAGCAAATTTTGTTTTACCTATCTTTTCCCATCGTATGAAATAGGCTATCACACCTCCTAAAAAGTGGTAATAATAATAGTAACAAAAAGGTAATATTTATTAGATATATGCATATTAATCTATTGTTTTTTTATACAATTCGTTTGAAAACAATCCATCTCAATAAAGCATCAAAAAAAGCAAGACCAATAAAGAAAACCACAAGAACTGTCCAAAAAATTCTTGGTACTGATAATTAGTCTGAGCCCTCAATTTTGATTTCTCTAATCTATCAATCTCACTATACACTTTCTCTAAACTATCATTAGAAGTAGCACGAAAATACTTTCCTCCTGTCATTCTCGCAATATCGGATAGAACTTTATCATCTATCTTCACTTCTGTTTCAGAAAATATCAAATCACCAAACATATCTACCTCTGTGGGCATCAATGCATATCCATTTGTACCAATACCAATAGTATAAACCTTTATACCACTACTTTTTGCAAGTTCGGAAGCCACCATTGGAGGAATTCCGTTTTGTATAGTATTCACTCCATCAGTCATCAGAATAATGATTTTCGACTTTGCCTTGCTATCTTTCAAGTGGCTTACTGCAACCGCCAAACCATCTCCAATGGAGGTTCCCGATTCGAGTTCCATTGGATCAAGATGGGCTAACTCGGTATCCAAGACCTGATGGTCAAAGGTTACGGGTACCTTTGTAACTGCCTCACCTGAATAAGTTACCAACCCTATTCTATCATTCGGTCGTTTTTTAACAAAATCCCTCGCTATTTTTTTTAAGGCTTCTAATCTATCTGGCTCCAAATCCTTTGCTAACATACTCAATGAAACATCTACCGACAACATAATATCTACTCCTTTGGTATCGTCTCTCTCCTTCAATACGGTGAAGGTTCTTGGCCGTGCCATAGCAATTATCAGCCCCAGCAAAATAAAAATATTTTGTAAGACTCAAAAGCAACGAATACCAAACGAACACCGTGATTCGGAGTTAATCCATTCGTAGTAGATAACTTCAAAGTTATTTTTTTCTTTTTATTAAATCTCTTATTATCAAAGGAATAAACAACAAGAACAATCCCAAAAAAATAACGGCGAATGAAACTCAAAAATTTTGCATTTTTCCTAGAATTTAACTTTTTCTCAAATTTTTCAAATTCTATATCTTTCACAGAATTTTTTTAACTATCCTTTTTAGTATCATCAAAATCATTCTGCATCGTGGTAGAATTTGGATATATTTTTAGCAAATTTCACCCTATCTCCACGCTGAAAAAAATCGAGCTTATAACCACCTCATTTTTCATTGGATATACTACTACTTTCTTTCATAAAAATCAATAAGATCGTCTGTAAGTAACACATCTGCAGGTATCTGATACTGCCTTATAAGAAAATCTCGAAGAATATCCAATAATTCCACATAAAAAAAGCTCGAAAAATCCTCCTGTTTGATATAATTTTTACTACCAAGTGCCTCCAATTTTTTTCAGAGTAATGTTGGTATTTTTCACTGGCTCCGAAAGTTGTTTCTTTCCATATTTTTATAAAAATAAACTATCAAAATAACTACACCAATGGCCAACAAAACACCCAAGATATACCACTTATAAATCTCCCAATAATCCAAAAATATCCAGCGAAACCGACTTATTCGCCATTATATCGTTTATTTCCTCATTCGGGTGAGCAGTATTTTCAGCATGTATTTCATAGGGAATTGTCATCAAACTCTCATCCCCAACAATTACTTCAATGGCAGGAATTTTGAATGTTCCTTCCTCAAAAATTTGGAATCTTACAACTCTCTCATAAGTATCTTTTGTTACCTCAATACTATCACTCAGTACCTCAAAAATGATATGGCAGTAATTTATTTTTTTGGGGAAATATGTACTCTTCTTCCTTGTAAATCATCAATTTTTTTAAGATATAACTATCCACTTCCCCCAAAACCTACTTTTTTTGTTTTTCGACCTGAGTAGAAAGCGTTTGCGAAAAATCCTAAAAACACTGAATAGCAAAAAAACATCAGCACCAAGATATCCACTCTATTTCCTAAAAAAATCTGCTGTATCTCTCTGGTATAATCATCTCCTATTTTTTTAAGTGTAAAAAAATTAGCCGAAACATTCTCAAAAATCTTGCTTCAATTGACGCATTTTCTGTCTATGATATTCTTTAAATTCATATCGTTTCCGAGCGTTACTCGTATTCAGCCAAACTTCCTCTCCCGTCTCTGCATTTACAAAAAGTGTATATCCTATATTAGGTATTTCCTCGTCTTTCTCATCAGTAATTTGTATCCCCAACAATTCATATTTTTTTAGAGGCCATCTTGATGTTTTTTTCATTATAAGAACAATCAAAAATCCGAGAAAATCACAACATAAGATTTCTTCTTAAAAAAACATTCATTAGGTACTCTAATGCTCCATCAAAATCTATCTCAGTAGGAACGAAATCTGCCGATAAAATATGCGACAAAATAGATAAAATATGCTTCTTACCTTTCTGTGGCGGTACTACCTTGTATATCTTATCTGCAAAATAATATCAGCCCAACTCTATCATTATTCGCTACTGCCGAAAGACCTATACTGGCACAAATTTCTGCCACAAAATCCTTCTTCAAAAGCTGTGCGAGTGCCATAATCCATCGATGCTGAAATATCCACCAAGAGCATCACTGACAACTCACGCTCCTCTTCCATAATCTTCACAAATGGTTCTTGGAAACGAGCCGTTTTATTCCAATCAATACGACGAATTTCATCTCCAAACTGGTAGGCACGAACCTCTGCAAAGGTCATCCCCTGCCCCTTGAATTTTTGATTCGTACTGCCCTAAAAAGATTCACTCCCAACCTACGACGAGAGCGAATTTCTATCTGTTTTATTTTTATAATGTCTTTTTAATTCCACTTTAAAAACTATTGAAAAATTCCTTTCAAATTATCTTTTTTTAGGTACTTCCTCTATTATTTTTTTCAACTATTTTCAGTATTTTTCTTTTAGTTTTCGCCTGAGATACTCTATTTCTTTACGATATTGCGAAATTAATTCCCTTTGTGTGGCTATCATTTCAATATATATGTTATTTTCGTTTATTTTTGTCTTGAGAGTAGCTATCAAGACTATTCATATTATTACTATTTGTATTATCAGTAGCATCATTATGATGGTGGTTAAGCATTTTGCCTTCGCCAGTGAGAAGCCACGCACTATTTATTTCGGGATATAATTTTTATAATATCATTCATTATATCTCTACTTATATCATTTCTGCCAGATACCACATAATACAACTTTGCAGGGCTTTTTATAACCCAGTATTTTTGATAATTTATTAGTCGTAACCCCAGAGTAATCGATCACTTTTTTTAATTCTTTCACTTGCTTTCTCCATTTTGTTGTTTTTTTATTACCGATTTTTTTCAATTAGTCGCATACAAAAATCATATAAAAAAACTTGTATTATGTATGTATTTAAACAAAAATTGGAACACTCTATGGGGCTTTTATTTTCCCTAAAATTTCATCTACAATTTCCTCTGTCGTCATATTTTTCTGCATCTGCCTCAAAAGTGAGACCAATACGATGGCGAAGAACATCTTTGGCAACAGATTTTACATCCTCTGGTATCACAAAAGAGCGATTTTTTTAGAAAAAGCATACACACGAGAGGCAATGGCAAGGTTAATAGTTGCCCGCGGCGAAGCACCAAAACTGATATAATTTTTGAACTCCGAAAGTCCATATTTTTCAGGAAAACGAGTTGCAAAAACCATATCCAAAATATATTTTTCTATTTTTTCATCAAGATAAATTTCATTGATGAGTTGTTTCGTTTCAATAATATCTTGTATAGACACTACTTGTTGCACCTTTGGTTGGTGTGCTGTAGAAACCATTCTCATAATTTCCCTTTCATCCTCAAAATCAGGGTATTCTATCTTGCATTTCAGCATAAATCTATCCGACTGAGCCTCTGGTAGAAGGTATGTCCCCTCTTGGTCTATTGGATTTTGTGTAGCCAAAACTAAAAATGGCTTTGGCAAAGGCATCGTCTCATCACCGATGGTTACTTGCTTCTCCTGCATCGCCTCTAAGAGGGCTGACTGTACCTTAGATGGCGCCCTATTTATTTCGTCGGCTAATACAAAATTTGCAAAAATTGGTCCTTTTTTAATAGTGAAATCATTATCACGAATATTATACATCATCGTTCCTACAACATCAGCAGGGAGCAAATCTGGAGTGAATTGTATTCTTGAAAACTCCCCTTGCACTGCCTCAGATAGTGTCTTAATAGCCAAAGTCTTTGCTAGCCCTGGCACACCTTCTAATAGAATATGTCCATTTCCTAACAACCCTATCAAGAGGCGTTCTACCATATATTCTTGTCCTATGATGGCTCTATTAATCTCTCGTTTTAATCCCAAAAAAAGACTATTCTGGGTCTGTATCCTTTCGGTGAGTTGCTTCAAATCTTCAGCTTGATTGATACCTTCCATAATTCTTTATTTTTTTAAAAGTATTAGAATTTTTTTGTAAAATTGCAATAATTAGACGGATAATACAAATATGAAATAGTAATTTTTTTAGTTAAAAAAATGTTAAAGAAAAACTAAGATAATATTTCTATAATACATTCCAATACTAAAATTAATTTTTTTATAAGTTAAAACATCTATATTTTAGAATAATGAACTATCACTTTAAGGCACATTTACAAATTAGAGAAAATCTATTAGATACTCTGGAAACCACCTCTTTGGAGGAACTTACTTTAATCCCTGATGGGTTTAATAATAATATTTTTTTGGAATATCGCCCATTGTGTAGCAACCCAACAACTATTGCATTATTATCTAAGTGGAAACCCATTCCGCGTAAATGAATATTGGGTGAATAATTATAAAAAAAGGAACCCTACCGAGTCTTTCGGTATCGCAAGACGATATACAAAAACCTAAAAATTTCTATTGATTGAGACCTCCAAACTATTAGTGAGCGACTATGACGAGGGACTGTTTGACGACTACTCGCCCTACTCCACAAGTTTCGGATTAGATTTGAAAAAGATACAAGATGCTATCGTTTTCAATAATATCCACGAGGGATTACATTATGGCTACATTATGGCTCAGAAAAAGAGCAATTTTGGGGGAATTATAATATTCTCATTTAGTAAGTGTTAAAAAAATATTTTTTTCAAATTTGGAACTTATTTATTACCTTTGTAAATCTTATTTAAATACTTATTTTAATGATTACAACCGATTTACTTATTATAGGAGCAGGACCTACAGGGCTGTTTGCAGTCTTCGAAGCAGGTTTATTAAAAATAAAATGCCACATTATTGATGCTCTCCCTCAGCACGGAGGGCAATTAGCAGAATTATATCCAAAAAAACCTATCTTTGATATACACGGCTACCCAAGTGTAGGAGCAGGAGAACTGATTGACAATTTGATGGAGCAAATCAAACAATTTGAACTCGGTTTTTACCTTATCCGAAACGGCTGTTTCTTTAAAAAAATCGATAATGAATGGTTTGAAGTAATAACGAACAAAGGGACTATCCACAGAGCAAAAAGCAGTGGCTATTGCGGGGGATTAGGAACATTTGAACCAAGAAAACCCGAAATAGAAAAATGTAGCAGACTACGAAGAAAAAGGTGTAGAATATTTCGTAAAAGACCCAGAACTATTCCGAGACAAACGAGTTGTAATCGCAGGAGGTGGCGATTCTGCCTTGGATTGGTCTATTTTTCCTTTCTAATGTAGCTAAGGAAGTTACCCTAATCCACAGAAGAAACGAATTCCGCGGTGCATTAGATTCTGTAGAAAAGGTTCAAGAACTTAAAAATCAAGGAAAAATCAACCTCATCACACCAGCAGAAGTTGTTACTCTAAAAGGTAATGGACACATAGAAGCCATCTCCGTAAAAAGAGGGCGAAGAGGCATTTGACCTACAAACGGACTATTTCATACCTTTATTTGGTCTCACTCCAAAATTAGGACCACTCACGGAATGGGGATTAGAAATTGAGAAAAATGCCATAAAAGTAGATAACAGCTACGACTATCAAACTAATATAGAGGGCGTATATGCTATCGGTGATATTAATACCTACCCTGGCAAATTGAAACTTATTCTTTGTGGTTTCCACGAAGCTACATTAATGTGCCAAAGTGTATATAATAGATTATATCCTAATAAAAAATATATCTTAAAATATACTACTGTAAGCGGAGTAGATGGTTTTGATGGCTCACGAAAAGAAGCTGAAAAAGCCGTAGTGAAAAAAATTGATTAAAAAAAGATACACAAACAAATGTCTGATGTAAATATCAAAATAATAGACAGAGACGGCAACCCATTCGAAATTGCTGCCCCTACGGATATGTCTATGTCCCTAATGGAAGTAATCCGTGCCTATGCTATCGCAGAAGATGGAACAATAGGAAATTGTGGCGGTATGGCAATGTGTGGCTCTTGCCAAGTCTATATAGAAAAAAAGGCGAAGAACTACTTGAACCAATGGGAGCAGAAGAAGATGCTATGCTCGCCGAAACATCTTACACCAAAAAGCAATTCAAGACTGGGATGCCAGATACCTATAACCCCAGAAATAGAAGGATTGGAGGTCAGGCTGGCTCCTTTCCCTTAATATATAAACACAACTTATGAAATTTCAAAAAAAGTAGCTTTAATAACGGGAATCACAGGGGCAAGATGGCTCCTACCTCGCTGAATTATTATTAGAAAAAAAGGATACGAAGTTAATGGTATCAAAAAGACGTGCATCATCTTTCAACACACAGAGAATAGACCATCTCTATATCGACCAGCACGAAAAAAATGTAAATTTCAAACTACACTACGGAGACCTTACCGACTCTACAAATATCATTAGAATCATTCAGGAAATTCAGCCTGATGAAATATACAACTTAGGGGCAATGTCTCATGTAAAAGTGTCTTTCGACTCACCAGAATATGTTGCTAATGTAGATGGTATAGGTACCCTAAGAATCTTAGAGGCGGTAAGAATCCTCGGTTTGGAGAAAAAAACAAAAATCTATCAAGCCTCTACCTCCGAACTATATGGAGGTATGGCTGAGAACAAAAATGAAAAAGGCTTCTATGACGAAAACTCTCCTTTTTACCCGCGTTCGCCTTATGGGGCAGCAAAAATATATGGCTTTTGGATTACGAAAAACTACCGTGAAGCCTACGGAATATTCGCTTGTAATGGTATCCTCTTCAACCACGAATCACCACGAAGAGGAGAAACTTTCGTAACACGAAAAATCACAATGGCCACAGCCAATATAGCCTTAGGAAAACAAGACTGCCTATACTTAGGTAACCTCAATGCTCAAAGAGACTGGGGACACGCCAAAGACTATGTAGAAGCAATGTGGAGAATACTACAACAAGACCAACCTGAAGATTTCGTAATCGCTACAGGGAAAAAAACTACCTATATCCGCGATTTCGTAAAAATGGCCTTCAACGAAGTGGGTATTGAACTGGAATTTGAAGGAGAAAACGAAAACGAAGTTGCCAAAGTAAAAAGCTTGTAACAACCCTAAATATCAATTGGAAATCGGAAAAAAATCGTCGTGAGAGTAGATGCTAAATATTACCGACCAACCGAAGTAGATTTGCTCATCGGAGACCCTACAAAAATCTATGGAAAAAAATTAGGATGGAAACCGCAATACGACCTCAATGCATTGGTAAAAGATATGATGGAATCTGACCTAAAAAAATTGCAGAAAAAAACAATAATAATATCCTCATTTTAAATCAACAAAAAAATGAATCTTGATAGCAAAAATCTATATCGCTGGACACAAAGGATTGGTAGGCTCTGCCATTTGGAAACAACTTCAAAAATAAAGGATATACAAATTTAATCGGTCGCTCATCAAAAAGAATTAGATTTGACTGATAGCAACGCCGTGGCCCAATTTTTTTGAAACTGAAAAAAACCTGAATATGTATTCTTGGCTGCAGCAAAAGTAGGGGAATTATGGCTAATAACACCTACCGAGCAGATTTTATCTACGATAATCTACAAATCCAACAAAATGTAATCTACAATGCCTATAAACACCATACTAAAAAACTCTTGTTTTTAGGCAGTACCTGCATTTATCCGAAAAATGCAAACCAACCTATCGCCGAAGAGGAACTCCTCACCAATACATTAGAATATACCAACGAGCCATATGCTATCGCAAAAATTGCGGGTATCAAGCTCTGCGAAAGTTTTAATATCCAATATGGGACGAATTTCATCTCTGTGATGCCTACTAATCTTTATGGGCCCAATGATAATTTTGACTTAGAAAAATCCCATGTCCTCCCTGCGATGATTCGAAAAATACATCTCGCAAAGGCGCTCTCTCAGCAAGATTGGGAAAGCATAAAAAAACGACCTCCGAAAAACGACCCGTAGAAGGTATTTCTGATAAAAAAATACACAACAAGAAATAGAACAATTATTGGCAAAAATATGGTATCTTCCGAGACAAAGTAATCCTCTGGGGAACAGGAAAACCGATGAGAGAATTTCTTTGGAGTGAAGAAATGGCCGACGCCTGCATTTTTCGTGATGAATAATGTAGATTTTGAAGATGCTAAATCCAACAAAAACCGAAATACGAAATACCCATATCAATATAGGAACAGGAAAAGATTTGTCTATCAAAGACCTTTCTGGACTCATTGCAAAAAGCTATTGATTTCAAAGGAATTATAGATTTTGATAGCTCTAAACCCGATGGTACAATGAAAAATTGGTAGATGTTTCCAAAATAAACCAACTCGGCTGGAAACATTCTATAGAAATCAACGAAGGTGTAGAAAAAAATGTATTATTGGTATCTAAAAAAATTAATCTATGACTTTCTCCATAATAATTCCCATATATAATGTAGAAAAAAATACCTTCGGCAATGTATTGACTCCGTACTTGCCGAAAAATTTTTTTGGATTGTGAAATTATTTTAGTAAATGATGGCTCACCTGATGGCTGTGGCGAAATTTGTGATGAATACGCAAATAAATTTTCACATATAAAAGTTATCCACAAACACAATGGAGGCCTTTCGGATGCTCGTAATACTGGTATCAAGAAAGCAAAAGGAGACTATCTCATATTCTTGGATAGTGATGACTATTGGATTAACATAAATAAAAAAACCAAAAAAATTATATAGTGGGGGATTCTATCTGATTTACAATTACTTACAAATGATAAAATTGATTTAATCCTACACCCTTCATCTGATAATATTCGTAGAATTCCCAAAAGAAATATCCTTTACAAATAATGATTTCATAAATAATTTTTGAGGCTTTGGTGAAAAAGTAATTACTATGTATCCAACGCTTGGACAAAGATTGTAAGACGAGAAATAATCATCAAGAATAACCTATTCTTTCCAAAGGGATACATTCACGAGGATTTGCCGTATAGTTTGGCATTAGCACGCTTTGTAAAAACTTTTGCTATTTACAATAACCCTTTCTATCAGTATCGGGTACTTGATGATTCTATCAGCCATAATATCAAATATAAAAAAATTTTTAATGATATTTTTGGTACATCTCAATAAGGGAATAGATTTTTTTGATTAAAAAAATGGGGATTCTCCCGTCTATGATGGGTTAAAAAAACACTTTTGTTTCATAATATTCACTATATAAAAACTATATTAAAGAGGTTACATTTATCAAAGAATATTATTATCATTTTTCTATAAGTATTTTTCATTTAGAAATAAGTGCAGAAAGATATTCGGCCCTAAGGAAATAAATACGATATTTATGGAAAAAGAATTCATAATAAAATTACCTATATTATACTCTATAAAGGCGTTATATTATAAATATTTTTCTAAATAAATTCAAAAAATCGTATTTTTTTGCGGACTCATAGTAAGGATTATGCAAAAACATTAGAAATATAGCGATTATCGCTCACGTAGATCACGGGAAAACCACTTTGGTGGATAAAATTATTCATGCTACGAATATTTTTAGAGAAAACCAAGAGAGTGGCGAACTTATAATGGACAACAACGACCTAGAGAGAGAAAGAGGTATCACTATCTTGTCCAAGAACATTTCAGTAAATTATAAAGATACCAAAATCAATGTAATAGACACGCTGGACACGCCGACTTCGGTGGTGAAGTAGAGAGAGTTTTAAAGATGGCAGATGGGGTAATTCTATTAGTAGATGCCTTTGAGGGACCAATGCCTCAGACGCGTTTTGTACTCCAAAAGGCATTGCAATTGGGATTGAAGCCTATCGTAGTTATTAACAAGGTGGATAAGGAAAACTGCCGTCCAGATGAGGTTCACGATAAGGTATTTGACTTGTTCTTCGCCCTCGATGCTACCGAAGAGCAATTAGACTTCCCTACTTATTATGGTTCGTCTAAACAAGGTTGGTTCAATACTAGCCTTGAACCTACGGATAGTATTTTGCCAATTCTTGATGGGATATTGAAATATGTCCCAGAACCACAAGTAGAAGAAGGAAACCTTCAAATGCAAGTTACTTCACTTGATTATTCTTCATTCTTAGGGCGAATTGCTATCGGTAAGGTTGCTAGAGGTTCCATTAAAGAAGGTCAATGGATAGGCTTGGCACAAGAAGGCGGACAAATCGTAAAAGGAAAAGTAAAGGAACTCTATGTATTTGAAGGGCTTGGCAAGAAAAAAGTTAGCGAAGTATTCGCAGGAGATATTTGTGCCGTAGTAGGTTTTGATAAATTCCAGATTGGAGACACTTTTGTAGATTTAGAAAATCCAGAACCATTGGAAAGAATCGCTATTGACGAGCCAACCCTTAATATGACCTTCTCTATTAATAATTCGCCTTTCTTTGGTAAAGATGGTAAATATGTTACCTCTAACCACCTAAAAGATAGATTAGAAAAAGAATTAGAGAAGAATCTTGCCTTGAGAGTTCAGCCTACGGATGATGCTAATACTTTCCTAGTGTTTGGGCGTGGTATTCTCCACCTTTCAGTACTTATTGAAACAATGAGAAGAGAGGGCTACGAAATGACTATCGGCCAACCGCAAGTAATCCTGCGAGAAGTAGATGGCGAGAAATTAGAACCTTATGAAACAATGGTAGTAGATGTACCTGAAGAATATTCCTCTCGTGTAATAGACCTTGCAACCCAAAGAAAAGGAGACCTTCTCATTATGGAAACTAAGGGAGAAATGCAACATTTGGAATTTGATATTCCTTCAAGAGGTCTTATCGGTCTTCGTTCGCAGATGCTTACTGCAACGGCAGGAGAAGCTATTATGGCACATAGATTCAGTGAATATAAACCATTCAAAGGGGCTATTCCGAGCAGAATAAATGGGGTACTTATCTCCAAAAACCAAGGGCAATCTACAGCTTATTCTATTGAAAAACTACAAGATAGAGGGCGTTTCTTCGTAGATCCAGGTGAAGAAGTATATATGGGTATGATTGTAGGTGAGCAAAACAAACCTGGAGACCTCGTAGTAAATATTGTAGAAGGTAAGCAACTAAACAATATGCGTGCCGCAGGAAAAGATAAAGATGGAAATATTGCTCCAAAGGTGCTAATGACCTTAGAAGAATGTATGGAATACATACAAGCCGATGAAGCGATAGAAGTTACACCAAACTTTATTCGTATGAGGAAAAAACTCCTCTCCGAAGAAGATAGAAAACGAGCAGAAAGAGGTAGAGCTTAAAAATATGCCGATATATAAAAAAACTTTGGACTTCTGTCCAAAAGTTTTTTTATAGATTATAATTTCTTTCTACGAAGTTTTCTGTAATCCCACGGAGCAAGATGCTCTCTATCCGACCATATATTTATTCGTTTACGTCGCGCTTCATTCTCCAATCTACTATATTCTTCACTATTCGAATATCTTTTGTAATGCCATGCTAAACCATTTTTCACCAATTCTTTATTGATATTAATACCATTTTCATTAATAATTTCTGCTAAAAGGCGATTATATCTATCATACTTTCGCTTTCCTCTAATTCTCACTTTCTTACCAAAACATAGATTACTTGTGAATTGTTTTGCCTTAGTTCCAAAAGCTTGTTTTTTCTCAGGAGTATCAATGTGGCTAAGCCTCACGGGAAGTTCTTGATTATCCACCAATAGCACTACGGTATCACCATCTCTTACCTTCACTACACGATAATATATATTTTTCCTTCACATTGACTTTTTTTGAGCAAATGCTCCAAAAACGCATCAATAAACAAAACAGAATTATATATTTTAATACTTTCATTTCATAATATTTATTTTTCACAAAAATTAAATAATCCTAATTGGAATTCAATATTTCACATTATTATTTTTTTCATAAAAAAATACCCTCAAAAATCAATGAGGGTATCTATCAGATTCTATCTTATTTATTGTTTCCCAATAGGTCTTCTTCATTTTTCTTTCCTCTAAAGGGGTATCATAGGCTACAGCCGATGCTACAAATATTGAAGAATACGTACCAAAAACCTATACCTAAAAAGAAGAGCAAAAACAAAACCTCTAAGGGTATCTCCACCGAATAGGAATATAGCAATAAGCACCAATAAAGTAGTGAGTGAGGTATTGAATGTTCTACCCAAAGTACTAGATATAGCCTCATCGAACAATCCTATTAGTGTAACTGATTTTTTCTCCTTAATATACTCACGAATTCTATCAAAAACAATTACTGTATCATTTACGGAATAACCAATTACTGTAAGAATTGCAGCAATGAAATCTTGGTTAATTTCCATATTAAACGGCATCATATTGTATAATAAAGAATAAGCTCCTAAAACGATAATAGTATCATGCACGAGAGCAGCCACAGCACCGAGTGAGAATTGCCATTTGCTAAATCTAAATAATATATATATAAATATTGCTCCCAAAGCGATGGAAATAGATAATATCCCCCCTTGTTTAATATCATCCGCTACTGATGGTCCAACTTTAGCCGAAGAAACGATTCCGTAATCTGTATCTTGAGATTTGAAACTTTCTAAAGTAATATTTTTTGGCAACTCAGATTTTACACCTTCAAATATTTTCGCCTCTACTTCTTGATCTGCTTTTAGGGACTCGTCATCAATTTTATAGTCTGTTGTTATTTTTATTTGATTTCCTTGTCCGAAAGTTTTCACATCTACAGAGTTGTTAAGTCCTGTTTTCGTAGCAAATAGTGGAGTTAATTTTGTTTTAAGAGAATTAGCATCTACATTTTTTTATCAAATTTAACAACATAATTTCTACCTCCTTCAAAAATCTAAACCAAACTTAAATCCATTGGTGAATATTGAAACCAATGCACCTATTGTAAGAATTAAGGAAAATACATAGGCGATTTTTCTTCTTTCTATGAATTTGAACACAAAGTTTCGGAATGCATTTTTCGTAGCACTTGTCCATACAGACAATTTTCCAGTTCTATCTAAATGATTGAAAACCATTACTCTGGAAAATAGCACCCCTGTAAAGAAAGTCATTAATAGACCTATTCCTAATGTAAGTGCAAAACCTTTGATAGGCCCTGTACCGAAGAAGAATAATACCCCCGCAGTGAGCAATGTTGTGATATGTCCATCAATAATTGCAGATAAAGCGTGTCTGAATCCATCTTTATAGGCCTCACGGATAGATTTATTAGCGAATAACTCTTCCTTCGTTCTTTCATAAATAATCACATTAGTATCCACAGCCATCCCCATCGTAAGGACGAGCCCCGCTATACCTGGCAAAGTGAGAGTAAAATCACCAGAATCCATAATTCCAAAAATATAGAACAAATTGAGAATCATAGCAATTACAGCATAAACGCCTGCTCCACCATAGTAAAAAATCATATAGAGGATAATCAATCCAAAAGCAATAGCAAAAGATAACATACCTGCACTAACAGCTTGCTCTCCCAAAGATGGTCCTACAACATCTGCCTGAACGACTTTAGCTCCTGCGGGTAACTTGCCTGCACCCAACACATCCACCAACGACTGAGCCTCCTGCTGAGTAAAGTTTCCAGAAATCTGCGTTCTACCATTAGGGTATCACATTCACCACATTTGGAGCGGTATATACCACATTATCAAGTGTTACAGCCACAGGTTTATTCACATTTTTCTCTGTGAGGATTTTCCATTCTTTGGCACCCTTAGAATCCATTTGCATATCTACTACAATTCTACCTATTTCGTCGTACGAAATATTGGCTGATTCTACCGCTCCATCCACTGGAGCTTTTTGATTAATATTTCCACGTATGGCATAGAGTGTCATATGGTCTGGCGACTGCCTTTCAGGTTTGTATCCCCACATAAATTGTGTGTATCTTAAATTAGCAGGGCGAAGTTTCTTAGCAATCGGAGAGTTTAATATTTTATTAACCTTAGCTGTGTCTGATAATGCAACATTAGCAATACCATTGGAATACAACTGTTTACTGAATAAGATATTTGCAAGGTTAGTATTTTTATCAACACCAATAGAATCCCCTTTTATAGAAATTGTTTTTTGCAAAATCTCTACATACGGAGCAACTTCTGGAGCGAGTTGAACTTCCCAAAACTGTAATTTTGCAGAAGTTTGGAGCATTTTTTTCACCTCGTCTATGTTTTTCACACCTGGCATTTCCACAGAAATTCTTGCAGTTCCTGGTACTTGTTGTACATTTGGTTGGATATTCCCCATCTTGTCAATACGCGTTTTTATGACTTCAAAAGCCATACCCACAGATTGACTAATACGTGTTTTTACAATTTTTTTCTACCTCTTCATCCGTAGAATTATATTTCACGGCTGTGAAATTGTTATTCCCAAAAATCTCTGGGTCAGCAAGTTTCAGATTAGCATTTTTTGCTTTATTTATCTTATAAAATTCCTCAAAAAATAGGTCTATATAAGATTTAGATGAATGTTTATTGGCTTCATCTGCCTTATCTAAAAGCCTCAATCACGATAGGATTCGAGGTGTAGTTGGTAAGATTATTCACCAAATCTCTTTGATTGATTTCCAACAATACATTTATCCCCCTCAAGTCAAGTCCTAGCTTCATTTCCTTTTCTTTTGGCTTGTGGATAGGTCAATTTTGTATAACCTAAATCTAGCGTGTCTCTTTTTAGACGATTGATTTCCTTTTCGTTGCCTTTTTGCTGCGGCAATTTGCTTTATCAATTTTATTCGCATACCAAGTTGGTAAGAATTCATTGAGGCAAATAAGTCCCAAAAACAATAGCAATCGTTGTAATAAGTCCTTTTCCTTGCATTTCAATACAATTTTTTTAATGGGCAAATATAAGAATTTTTTTATAAAATTTTTGTAATTAATTGAATAAAAAAAGTAATTTTTTTAGAATATTGATATTTTTGTTTGTGTGGTAAATTCTTCCAAAAATTTTATACCACGATAGGAATTTCCTTTACTGTTTAATAATGGGCTCCATACAGCGATACTATAAAAATTAGGCATCACTGCAATAACTCCCCCACCTACTCCTGACTTCCCTGGTAACCCTACACGGAAGGAAAAATCTCCCGACTCGTCGTAGAATCCACAAGTCTGCATCACTGCATTCACCCTTTTAGTATAACTTTTCGTAAGTATTTCTTGTTGATTATGAGTGGTTACTCCATCATTGGCCAAAAATGAAAATGTCGCCGTAAGTTCCTCGCAGGTCATTTCTATGGAACACAAATAAAAATAGAAATCCAGCACCTCCACAGGGTCATTTTCTATATTTCCCAAAGCTTTCAGATAGTAGCAAAGTGCAAAATTTCTGTATCCTACGGACTTTTCCGATTCAGCAATCTTAGTAGAATAATCAAGTGTTGGGTTATTTGCTAACATTCTAACAAATTGAATAAATTCCTCCTTCGGGTTATCCAAAATAGACAATAATATATCACAAATAACAATTGCACCAGCATTAATCAGTGGATTTCGTGGTATGCCGTTGTCCGCCTCCAACTGCACAAGAGAGTTAAACGCTGTACCAGAAGGCTCTACTCCTACCCTATTCCACAATTTATTTCCTAATCTTGCATACGCCAAAGACATAGAAAGCACCTTTGCAATACTTTGTATTGAAAATTTCTCTTGATAATTTCCCACACCGAAGCTCTCACCCCTCAGGTTATATAGATGTATCCCAAAATTATTTTCATTCACTGAGCCTAATTCTGGGATATAACTTGGTATTTTTCCAAAATTTTCACCCTGCAATACCTCCCTATATATATTCTTAATAATTCTTTGATAATCCATTGACTTTATTATACTTTATTAACTTAACTAAATACAAAAATTATTAATTTATACGAAAAATCACAAATAAATATCATCCTGATAAAAAGTTTTTTTAGGATTTTTTTAGGTATAAAAAAAGTAATTTATGTAGATTATTTTTTTGTATTCATCAAAAAAATTTGTATATTTGGGGACTTATTAGTTTTAATTTTTAATAGTTTTTAAATATGTCAAAAATCAATTTCACAAGTTCCTATCGCTATTAACGAGCCAGTGAGAACTTATGCACCGGGTAGCCCAGAGGTACAATCACTAATCGCTACCTATAAAAAAATGTGGAGCGAAAAAGTAGAAATCCCAATGATTATCGGAGGAAAAGAAGTAAAATCCGACGAAAAAAAGTAAGATTAGAGTCTCCACAAGACCACCAGCATGACCTTGGTTTCTTTTTATAGAGGAAATGCTAGCCACATTGACTAAGCTATTGAAGCAGCTCTTGCTGCAAAAACCAAAATGGAATGCCTTAGGTTGGGAACAAAGAGTATCTATTTTCTTAAAAGCAGCAGACCTCATTGCGGGACCTTATAGAGATAGAATCAACGCAGCTACGATGATTGGGCAGTCTAAAAATGTACATCAAGCAGAGATAGATTCCGCTTGCGAACTTATTGACTTCCTAAGATTCAACGCTGAATTTATGACTGAAATGTACTCTGAGCAACCAATTTCAGACAATGGAATTTGGAACAGAGTAGAATATAGACCATTAGAAGGATTCTGCTTTGCTCTTACGCCGTTCAACTTCACTGCAATTGCTGGAAACCTACCTTCTTGTATGGCTATGCTAGGGAATGTAGTTGTTTGGAAAGCTTCTGACAAACAAATATATGCAGCAAAAGTAATTATGGAAGTATTCAAAGAAGCCGGACTACCAGATGGAGTTATCAACTTGATATTCACAAGAGGTAAAGAAACTGCAGATAAAGTCCTTACACACCCTGATTTTGCAGGACTACACTTTACGGGTTCTACAGCTGTATTCCAAAGTATGTGGAGAACCATTGGTGAAAACATTGCTAACTACAAATCTTACCCAAGAATTGTTGGTGAAACAGGTGGTAAAGACTTCGTAATGGTACATCCATCAGCTAATGTAGAAGCTGTAGCAACAGCCTTAGTTCGTGGTGCCTTTGAATATCAAGGACAAAAATGCTCTGCTGCATCTCGTGCATATATCCCTAAATCTCTTTGGAATGAAGTTAAAGCTGTGATGAAAGCTCAGATTGATACTATCAAAATCGGTTCACCAGAAGACCCTTCTAACTTCGTAAATGCTGTAATAGACAAAACTTCTTTTGAAAAATGTCAAGGCTATATTGAAAGAGCAAATGCGTCTAACGAGGCAAATGTAATTATCGGTGGTAAATGTGATGGTAGCAAAGGTTGGTTCGTAGAGCCTACTGTGATAGAAACTACCAACCCTAAATACGAAAGTATGGTAGAAGAAATCTTTGGACCTATCCTCACTATCTTCGTTTATGAAGATGAAAAAAATGGACAGAAACACTACACTTAGTAGATACTTCTTCACCTTACTCTCTGACTGGTTCTATCTTTGCACAAGATAGATATGCCATAGACGAGGCTTACAAAGCTCTTGAAAACTCTGCGGGTAACTTCTACATCAACGATAAGCCAACAGGTGCTGTAGTAGGGCAACAGCCTTTCGGTGGTGGTAGAGCATCTGGTACAAATGATAAGGCAGGTTCTAAAATGAACTTACTAAGATGGGTATCTGTTCGCTCTATTAAAGAAACTTTTGTTTCTCCAAAAGACTATAAATATCCTTACTTAGGTTAATATTTCAGTGATTCATTCACTTTTATAAATAAAAAAATAGCAGATTCGGGAAATCCTTGAATCTGCTATTTTTACTCTACATTAAAATCATTATCTTTTAATAATTGTGCTAAAACCTTCTTAGCTCTCATTATTCGGATTTTGGTATTATCCACTGATATATTAAGTTTTTTTCGCTATCTCCTTAATACTCAATTCCTCAAAAAAACGAAGCTGAATAATTTCCGCATAATTATTATTCATTGATGCTACCAAATCCTGTATCTTCCGTCTATCTTCCTCCGAAATTAGAAACTCCTCAGGCGATTTCGTTGAGTGTCTTTGTATCTCCATAAATGTTTCTTTGATAGGCAAAACCTCTACTTCCCGCGACTGCTTTCTCCAATAATCAATAATGGTATTTTTGGGCAATCATCAGTAACCAAGTCTTAAACTCAAATTCTGGATCATAAAGATCTAATTTATTCAAAACCTTAGAAAAAAACACCTATCGTAATCTCATCAGCAATATTTTCGTCTCTAACTTTCTTCATTACAAAAGAAAAAAACATCCACCCAAAAATAAATTCGTCAAACGAGTCTGAGACTTCTGATCTTTCTCTTTTTGCTGATTTTATTAAATCTTGTATCATTAATAATGATTTTCTTAATACTTTTCCTTATTTATAAAAAAAGTCCATCAAATCATGATAATTTTTTTCTGATTCACCCCATGCCCACTCGCATATTCTCTAAAAAGTGAAATAACAACTCAAATCGTAAAGTTTGTCGGCTCCTTTTCTTCCCCAATCCAACGGAATCACACTATCCTCTGTACCATGAGAAATAAAAAACCTTAAATGTTCCAATTTTTTCTTATCCCCTACAATCTCTGTAAGGATTTTTTCCTCTGGGTAGGCACTCAAACAAGCCACTTTCTGAAATTTTTTTCAGGATAAGTAAGTGATATTGCATAACTCAAAAATCCCACCCTGACTGAAACCTATCAAGTGATTTTTTCCTTCTGTGATGCCATATTTCCCCCGAACCTCCTCGATAGTATCCAAAATTGCTTCTATGGAACTTTGTGCTTGAGATACATTAATAAACTTCTCAGCATTTACAAAATCAATATCATACCAAGCATGGCCACCAAAAGGAAGATTAATCGGAGCTTTTAAACTAATAATCAAAAAAATTATCTGGTAAATCTTCTTTAAAAGGAAAAATAAATCTTCCTCATTACTCCCATATCCGTGTATCAAGAACAAAATGGGAGTTTCAGTTGTTATTTGATGAGGCTCTCTTGTGATATATTCCAACTTCATATTTTATGTATTTTATTGATTATCTTTATATTACAAAAATATTCATCAAATATAACACTCCTACTGCTATTGTGTTTTTTTACTAGTATTCTGCTGAATATTCTTAAACTTATCATTATATTTATAAGAATCATTATGAAAAATATGCGAAGAATCTGAAATTCTGCTTCTCGAAAGGTTTAAACTCTAAACCTATCAAATTCATATAATGATGAGACATATTGTTCCCAAGAGTATTAGAATTTATGTTTTCAATCCCTGTTTTTCCCCTGTAACAATCCACTTTGGAGTAATGGAATAATCCGCTCTGAATACCATTGACTGATATTGTACCTTTTCAGCAAAAAAATATTCTGATAACCAGTTACTTGTGTAGCATTATATTTATTAATCACAGGAGAAATCATATTAGCGTAATCCACAGCGGAATTGTTATGCTGAATATCCAAATAAGCCTCAAACTTAGGTAAAAACTAACTTATTACCGATAGATATTCCATAATTTTGCTTTCCTTCTGCTATCTGTGATGTATGTAGCGAATAGAGTGTTTTTAATTTATTATTCCACAAATTACCTCGCCATACGAAATTAAATCCAAGAGGATATTTACTCGCTTTTAGTTGATTTTTAGCATATTTCGCATTTTCATGCAAAGCACTGAAAAGAATTATTATTGGCATTAAAAAAACATATAACTGAAAATTATTATTTTTTTATTTGGTGAATAAGCTAACTTCCCTCCTACAGCAAACAGATTGAGTTGTTTTATTAGATAGTTAGAATAAGTATATTCATAGGTAGGATTTTTTTCATATTCCCACGAACCTACAAAAATTGCTTGTTTCCCCAAAGTTACTGCCCATTTTTTATCCTTCCCAAAGGTATATTCTAACGATGCATAATCCAACGAACTCGGAGCATTATCAGACAAAGGACTAGTATTTCTATTTAATCGAAAACGAACATTATAAGCCAAATCTGGATTTATCTTGCCCGTAATTTGCATTCTCGCCTCATTTTGTTTAAACACCGATGGATTTCCTTCACCTTGTGGCACCTCCAAAGAAGAGCGGAGGAGAAAAATTAATATCCGTATTATTCAGAAAATTATCTACCTTTTTCGTTTCCCGTCTGGGCATTCATCATACCAACAGACAAAAAGCCCAAATATTGCTAATATTTTTATTATTCATTTTTTTATTAAGTTTTATTTTTTTAATTCCACATAAAATAATCACCCTGCTAAAAATAAATATTTTTAAAAATCACAAATAGTTATAATACTTTTCCACAAAAAAATAAAAAGCCAAGGAACAAAAAAACAATCCTTGACCTAAAAAAATTTATTTCTTGTAAATCTATTTAAATCTATACACAATAGCATTGATATTCATTCCTGCTCCTACGGAAGTGAAGATAATGTAAGAATTTTCTTTAAAGTGTTGTCCTTCAATTTTTCCTTTTCGCATCAAATCAAACATTGTAGGTATTGTTGCCACTGAAGTATTCCCTAGATACTGAACCGTCATCGGAGCCACAGAATGGTCAAAAATCACGGATGCCATACAACTTATACAATCTATTAATAATAGCATGGTCCATCTTCGCATTGGCTTGATGTATCAATATTTTATCTATATCTTCTATACCGATATTTGCTTTTTCTATTGTATTTTTGATAGCTTGTGGCACATTTTTCAAAGCAAATTCGTATATCTTTCTACCCATCATTCGCACATATTGTCTTTCCTGATTGATATTAGGGTTTAGTGAGTGAGAATTACACAAATATCCAATCTCTTCTCCATTGAAGCACAGTGTATTATCTGCTATTACTCCTATATTCTCTTCCTCCGTTGCAGAGAGAACTACCGCTCCTGCCCCATCTGCAAAAATCATCTTATCTCTATCAAAAGGGTCTGTAGCACGACTCAATGTCTCTGAACCAATCACCAAAATATTCTTCGCTCTACCACTTTTTATCAATACATTTTGCCAATATCATTCCTTCCACCCAACTCGGGCAACCAAAAAAACCATATCATAATTAACACAATTAAGATTTTTTTGATGCCTAATTTATGTTTTACCAATGCAGATACCGATGGCATATAAGACTGACAACCATTATTGTTAATTTCTCCAAAATTAGTTGCACAAATCACATAATCAATACTTTCCTTATCAATCCCCGCATCTTCTATCGCCAACAATCCCGCCTTCGTAGCAATATCCGAATTAAAGGTATCTTCATCCACGAATCGTCTTTCTTCAATCTCGGTGATTTCCACAAATTTATTTATAATTTCCTCGACAGGTTTGTCTATTTTTCTCATTATTATTATCATAAAAATTCCGTATTACTGAAATACTCTCCTCTGATAATATTTTCAGGAATGTAACTCCCTGAACCTATGATGATACTGCTTGGCATAAAGTTTAATCTATTTCTTATTAAAAAAATTTCAATTAGCAAATATATATAAAAATAAATAATGCCTATAAAAATCTTTCTACTATTTTTTTAATTAAAATTATACAACAATAACACTACTAACAATTATTTACAATTTAATGATTATAAATATTTAAAAAAATAGAGGCAACAAAAAAAGATAAAACTATAATTGTTTAATGAACAAATTTATTCTTAGATTTTGCAAATATCTAATTATATAGCAGATATATTAGCTATATCCTTTATTTTTTTAAAAAAATTAATTTTTAAAAGCATTAATAAATTATGAGTATCACTAATCTTAACAACCAGCACCTAAACGATGAACAAGTAAAAAGCCATCAATGATGCCTTGACTCAATTGGAGACAACTCTGAAATCCTTGAACATCAACCTCACACCAGAAGACCGACACCGATATGGTAGGGTCAATGAGCAAAACAAACTATTCATCAACAAAATCAATGATTTTTGCACATTCTCAGCCAGAACTAAAATCTCCTGATGTAGATTGGGAAGAGTTCCATCAGGGATTTCAAAAAGCCGTGAGGCCTTAGAAAAGATTCTCAACCGCCTCAATACCGCTGCATCACGAGTGAGCAATGCCAAAAATCCTCTATGATTTTGATAACTACCAAGACGCCTTGGAAGATTATGCCTATACCTCTTTTAGGGCGAAGTCTAAAGCAGGTAGGCTATGAGGTGAAATACAACGAATGTAAGCAGTTCTTTGCTAAATCTCGTAAAAAGTGTCCTCAGAAGATAACAAAGAAGCTACGGATAAGCAAAATTAAGTTCCGAAGATGCTTTTTACTGATAAATACGAGCATTCTCCTCATAATTATGAGCGTTTTCCTTATCCAGATGTGCTTTTTGCTGATAAATATGAGTATTCTCCTTATAAATATGAGCAAATTGCTGATAAAAAAAGAAGTAAAAAGATATTAAAAAATAAGAGCTCTCAAAATGATAATATTTTTGAGAGCTCTTTGATTAGTTAAGATTATAAAAATATTTTTGTATTTCTCTAACATTTCTTTTTGGCCAAACACTTGATTGTACCTCACCGATATGTTTTTTTGCGTAGTAGGAACATAGCGAGACGAGATTGACCAATACCTCCACCGATGGTAAGTGGTAATTTTCCTGCAAGTAGGTCTTTATGCCAATCCATTTCTAAGCGGTCCTCATCGCCTGTGATGGATACTTGCAAACGCAATGCTTTCTCATCAACACGAATACCCATTGAGGAGAGTTCGAAAGCGGTGCCAAGTTCTTCATTCCAAACCAAGATATCACCATTTAATCCTTTGTAACCATTTTCGGATTCTGTTGTCCAGTCGTCATAGTCTGATGCTCGTCCGTCGTGTGGTTTTCCGTCGGATAATTTTTCCTCCGATACCGATTAAAAAAACACGGCTCCGAACTCTTTACAGATGGCATTTTCACGCTCTTTGCTAGTTAAATCAGGGTATCGTTTCACCAAATCTTCACTATGTACGAAGGTAATTTGTTTTGGCAAAACAGAAGGAATATCAAATCGTGCTTCTACGGCTAACTCTGTCAAGCGAATGGCCTTATAGATTTCATTTACGGTTTCTTTTAGATATTCAAAATTACGACGGCCATTTGGGATAACTTTTTCCCAATCCCACTGATCTACATATACGGAGTGTGTTGGGTCCAAAGAATCTTCATCTGGGCGAAGAGCCTTCATATGTACGAACAATCCTTCTCCTTCATTGAATCCGAATCGAGCCAAGGTGTGTCGTTTCCATTTTGCTAATGAATGTACCACTTCGTAAGTAGCATTAGGAATACATTTTACATTAACTTTTACTGCTTTTTTTCAATACCAGAGAGGTTGTCTTGCATACCATTTCCCACTTCACTTAAAAATAGGGCCTTGCACCTCAATAATACCTAATTTATCAATAAGATATTGAGTAAAGGTATTTTTTACGAAACTGATTTCGTTTTGTTGTAAGATAAATGATTTTTTCATTTTGATTTTACTTATTTTCTATTTTTTTATAAAGTTCCTCTGCCTTTTGGACTGCCTTATAGCTATCCACTACTCCTCCAGATACAGATATATCTTGTAATTGAGTATTTTTATTTGTGGTCTCTATCAATATATTTTTAATATCATTTGCCGAAAGTTTCGGGTAATGAGACCAAATCAAAGCCGCCACTCCTGCCACCACGGGCGACGCCATAGATGTTCCATTCAAAAATTTATATTTATTACCACCTGGCACTGTTGAATAAATTTCCTGTCCTGGTGCAAACACATCGACAGATTTTTTACCATAATTGGAGAACTTAGCTTTCAACTTATCAGCAAAACGGGTATTAGCTCCCACAGTGATTACAGACTTACTGAACTGCTCTCCATTGATAAGATTCACGGGGAAACGCTCAGTGATATCCACATTTACATTGTCATTTCCTGCGGCTTTTACTATTAACACATTTTTACTTTCGGCATATTTTATAGCATCTATCACCAATTTAGAGTTATCATCCACAGATTTTCCGAAAGACATATTAAGAATTTTAGCTCCATTATCCACTGCATATCTAATTCCATTGGCTACATCTCTATCTCTTTCATCTCCATCAGGAACCACGCGAACGCCCATTATTTTCACATAATTACCTCCACTTGTTCCATTTATTCCTTTATTATTCCCCCACTCTCCTGCTATAATTCCCTGCTACATGAGTTCCGTGATCATCCGAAAGACCTTTTATATCATTATTCCCATAATTTTTGGGATTTCCCTCCTGCAGGGTCGTAGTTAGGATTAAAACTATACTCCAATTGTTCATCTGTATAGTGTATTATTTTTCTCAAATCTATTCAAATAATACTGAACAACCTCTGGCATTGTTTTTTTCCTACCCACTCATTTTCTTTTAACTCCGAAAAAAATCACGAGTCCCTCCATCGCTAAGGCATCATCAGAATTGAAATTTTCTACAAGATTTTTTTGGTAAGTGTTACTCCTTCAAAACCTTTATTCAATGCCTCCAAACGAGGTTTTTAAAAAAATTTATTTTTGATTCATTAGCATCTTTCAATTGAGAGATTTTTGAACACTTTTTGAAAAAAATACTCTTTTTTTATCTTTAAATAATGCTGATACCACTGAGGATTTTTTTCAGTAAATGCCCTTTTTTTCCTTCCAAAAAATCGATCCAACTTCGCATATTGGCGTGTGAGTTCATAAGAATCCTTTGCATAGGAAACTCCGTTTTTTTATCAGTTACAAAAATTCCAACCATGCAAATCATCTATGAATCCATTACTATCATCATCTTTCCTATTCCTACTTTTTTTCTTTCGGATTTACCCATATGTTATTTTTTTCAAATCCTCGTGAAAATATTCCACTCCACTATCCAACACACCCACCACAATATTTTGTGGCTTTCAGTAATGCTCTTTCAAAAAAATCCAATGCTTTTTGGGTATTCACACCATAGACTCCCGTATCCTCAAAATTAGAATGCATCCAATTTTTGAGATAAGTAGAATCTACCTTTTCTTGGCTCTGTGCCTTTGCAAAAAACCAAAAAGCCATTACACCCAAGGTCAAAATAATTCTCTTCATGTCTCTTAATATACAAAAAAACTTGGCAAATATAATCTATTATCAATTATAACTAAAAAAACATTAACTATTTTTTTAGAAAAAAATTTATGTTTTTTCATATTTTTAAATCACTTAATTTAAAAATAAATTTTTTTGTATCTGAAAAAGTTTTATCTTTGCACGAAGTTAATCGGGACGAGTTCCCACTAAAAACAATTATAATTATGTCAGTAAAAAATTAGATTACAAAGACACGGAAAAAAAGGAAAAACCTTTTTATCACATCGTAGTAGCGGATTCAAGAGCGAGAAGAGATGGTAGATTCATCGAAAAATTGGGAACTTACAACCCAATAACTAACCCTGCTACTATTGACCTTAATGTAGATTCTGCTGTAAAATGGTTGAATAATGGTGCTCAACCAACAGATACTGCAAGATCTATCCTTTCTTACAAAGGAGTTTTTGTATAAAAAAACATCTTCAAGGAGGTGTGGCAAAAGGTGCTTTTGACCAAGCTGAGGCAGAAAGAAGATTCAATGCTTGGCTTGAAGAAAAAGAAGCTAAAATTCAAGGGAAAGTAGATACTTTTAGCAAAAGCAAAAAGTAGATGCTAAAAAAACTTGCATTGGAAGCTGAACAAAAAGTAAATGAAGCAAGAATCGCCGCAAAAGCACAAGCTGAAGCTCCTGCAGAAGAGGTAGCAACAGAAGAACCAGTTGCAGAAGAAACTCAAAGCGAAGAATAAAAAGCTTAAAAAACCGTAAATGCGTAAAGAAGATTGTTATTTCTTAGGGAAAATCACACGCAGACACGGACTTCGGGGAAATGTAATCCTAAAATTGGATACCGATACACCCGAATTCTACAATAAATTGGAATCAATATTCGTTGAGATTAATGGATTATTGGTTCCATTTTTTTCATAAAAAAATAGTTCGTGGAGCAAAAAGTGATTCACTTAATATTACCTTTAATAATATTTCGGAACAAATGGTAGAACAGACTATCGGGAAAGATATATATCTCCCATTGGCTACCCTACCACCGTTGAGTGGTAAGCAGTTCTATTATCATGAAGTAAAAGGATTTAATATTATTGATGAGAATGAAATTAATTATGGAATAGTAGAATCGGTAAATGACCAAACGGCTCAACACTATTTTTATTCTTAATTTAGGTGAAAAAAAGAAGTGATTGTTCCCATTATCAAAGATTGGATTTTAGAAGTAAATCGTGAGCAAAAAAATTTATTAAAATGCAAATGCCAGAAGGCTTGCTCGATGTATTCCTTACTGAATCTAAAAATGATGAACAATAAAAAAATAAATGAGAAAAATCGGCTTGTTGATTCTCTTTTTTAGAGGGTAGGAAAGTCCGAACTCCATAGAGCAACATAGCGGGTAACGCCCGTCCATCGCGAGATGAGGACAAGTGCAACAGAAAGAATGTATAGTTCGGCTATAGTGAAATCAGGTAAACTCTATGTGGAGCAATGATAAGTATATTGATGTTTTTGGCTAGCCAAAATAGGGGTTACTCGCCCCGAAGGTCAAGGGGTAATCAGCTAAAACTTTGTAGCAATGCAAAGCGTAGATAAATAACAAAGCGTCTCTATCACAAAGAGATACAGAATTCGGCTTATAGATTTTTCTCATTTTTTTATATGAAGAGTTATTTTAAATATTTAAAATAACTCTTTTTTTGTTTGATATTTAGTTTGTTTTAAAACTAATTTTTCTCAAATTTGTCAAAAAAATTTTCAGATTGATGCAATTTACAAAAGAAGATATTTTGTTATTAGATAGGCTATCTTTGATAGATGGACTAAAAATTCATTACCAATAAAATAGAGAATAATATTGTTTTTTTCTACTTCGTTAGGGACAAGAAGACCAAATCATCACTGATGCTATTTTTTTAAAAAAATAATTTACCTATTGATGTATTTACATTAGATACTGGTCGACTTTTCTATGAACATTATGAATTATTAGCAAAAAAATAATGCTAAATACAAGATAAAAAAACAAAAGTATACTTTCCTGACCCAAAAGATGTGAGAAATATGTAAGTGAAAAGGGTATCAATGCTTTTTATCATTCTGTGGAAAACCGAAAAGAATGTTGCTATATAAGAAAGGTAAAACCACTAAATCGTGCCTTAGAAGGTGCTAAAGTATGGATAACAGGACTGAGAGCCGAACAATCTGAAAAATAGAGAAAATCTATCCATATTAGAGTGGGATTCACAGCGACAACTCTATAAATATAATCCACTGATACACTGGACTTACCAAGAAGTTTTAGACTATATAAAGGAACATAAAATACAAGATATGCCTATACACAGACAAGGATACATAAGTGTTGGTTGTAAACCCTGCACACGCCCCATAACAGAAGGCGAAAACTCACGAGCAGGCCGATGGTGGTGGGAAGAAAGCAAAAAAGAGTGCGGGCTACACACTCATTGAAAATCTATAAAATTATTTAAGAAAATATGGCTTTTATCAGGGTAACGCTACTGAGTATTATCACCATAATACTGATAATTATCGTCATTTTTTTAATTGGTAATTTCGCAGTAAGCATCGCCGAAAAAGGTGCTGTAATCACCCCTCCAAAGAGTAATCCTAATATAATATTCCAATGCTGAGTTCCTAGGGTAAATACAAATGTAATAGCACTTGTCGTGGTAAGAAGAAATTTCAGAAAGGTAGAACTCCCTACTACATATCTGGGAGTTCGCCCATCCTAATGAGCGACCACTGTAACTAATGGTCCCCAACCGCCTCCTGCAAAAGAATCTAAAAAACCACCCAAAAAGCCCTAAAAAAATGGAATATTACTCCTCTTACGATTGATATTTTTCAGTCATTTTTTTATGTCCTAATAACGTCTTAACAAAAATATTAACCCCAATAAATAAGGTGTATACCGAAAGTATTGGCTTCATAATTCGCCCATACTCTTTATCGATAAAGTACAAGGAAAAAGACCCAACTAACGCCCCTAAAATAGCATATGGAGCAAGAGCTTTCACCAATCTAAAAATTGATATTTCTTAACTTATAATGACTTCCCGTACCCGCCAAAGTTGTAAAAAGTCTGAGCTGAATGGATACTTGCACTCACCACAGCAGGCGTCTGCCCTAAGAATAACAAAACAGCTGTACAAATAGTTCCATAACCCATACCCATAGACCCTGCTATCATCTCCGCCACAAAACCCAAAAGAAGCATCCAATAAAAAATACCATTGTCTCTTCCTAAAAACTGGCGAATCTCAGGGTAAAGGTCAAATTCATAAGTGGTAAGAAAAAACAATCCGACAAATACCAAAAATCCCTATCAAAGCAAGATACATTGTTGCTTGGATTTTTGCCATTCTTGTATATTTTGTCATATACTCCAATGCATCGTATGGGTCTTGATAATTTCTCGTAGCAGGAAAAAAATTATTGAGCTTATTGAGGATTAATTTCTCCTTAATATCTGTATTTTTCTTCTTTGGAAACCTCATCTACAATGATTATTTTATGCTTTTTAGCCTGCTGAATAGCCGAAATCCTATCCGTAGCATCTTCCGTAAGGATATAGGCAATATGAGCCTTCTCAAAATCAGAATCCTCCACCTTGCGAATATGCAAAAAGTGTATTGGGATTCTCCTCAGTGAAATTCATAAGTTCTTCATTTACAGTATTTATAAAAAAATATCTATAGACTCCAAATCCTTATCATACAATCGTTGTAATTCTTGTAAAATAAGATTAGTATCCCCCATCAATAGGACTTTAAGATATTTTGCTTTTTAATAAATAAGATACTTTTTGCTTTTCTGACATAAGTTCTCTGAGTTTTTTTCCAAACTGCAAAAATAAAAATCTTTCTATTTAAGTTAAAAAAATTCTATGTTTCTTAAAAAAATCTCATATCTTTTGCACAAAAACTAAATATTATGATAATAGAACGAATAAAGTCATCTCATTCTTTACTTAATGAGCTTAGCGAACCATTCTATATCATTTTAACCTTTGAGGGAGAGGTATCATTTTCTGTGGATTATACAGATTACGAGTGTAATGGAAAAGTTTTACTTTTTCTATCTCCTTTCAAATATTGCATTGGCAATATCCTGATAATGTTAATATTAATATCGTAAAAATTTCACGGAGATTTCTACTGCATAGAGCATCATAAAAAAGAAGTTGCGTGTAACGGTGTTTTGTTCAATAATATTTACCAACAGCCATTCGTCTTGGTAGAAGACCATATATTCTATGAGATCAATGATATTATCCATAAAAATCCAAAAATATTAAGGATAAAGATAATCATCTAAACACCTCTATTCTAAAATCTTATCTACAACTTATCTTAGCATTGAGTAGCAAGGAAAAAAACAAGGACAAAACATCCCCGCCCAAGTGGAAAAATATCCAAATGGACAATATTTTGTATTTCCAAAAGTTATTAGAAAAAAACTTCATTCAAAACAAGGAAGTAGCCTTCTATGCCGAACAATTTGGTCTGACAACGAATGCTTTTTCAAAAAAAATAAAAAAACATTTTGGTAAATCACCAACAAAAACTTATCCAAGAGCGAACAATTTTAGAGGCTAAAAAAAGCTATTACACCTCACCTTCAAACCCATAAAAAGAAGTTGCAGGAGCCCTTAATTTTGAGGACGAATTCTATTTCAGTAGATATTTTAAAAAAGAGGTTGGGGTATCACCAAAAAAATTCCGTGAAGAGGTTGGAGTAGCCTTTATCGCTAAATAAAAAAAACTTTGCCGAATATATTTCAGCAAAGTTATATTATAATTATTAGTATCGTTTAAATTAATTCTCCATACAAATCAAATTCGTCGGCAGAGATAATCTTTACATCGGTAAATTCTCCAATTGGAATATAAGTATTTTCGGCTCTTACCAATACAGTATTATCCACATCTGGGGAATCATACTCTGTTCGTCCTACGAAATAATTTCCTTCTTTTCTATCAAATAAACAACGAAACACCTTACCTATTTTCTCTTGATTCTTCTCCCAAGAAATTTGTGATTGTATCTCCATAATCTCTGATACTCGTGCCTCTTTCACCTCCTGCGGAATGGAATCTTCCAACTCAAAGGCAGTGGTATTCTCTTCGTGAGAGTAAGTAAAAACAGCCTAATCTATCAAATCTCTGCTCTCTCACCCATTGTTTCAGGGCTTCAAATTTTTCTTCTGTCTCACCTGGGAACCCTACAATCAGAGTGGTTCTTATGGCCATATTAGGGACATTATTTCGGAATTTCTCTAATAGAGCATTAGTCTTTTCATAGGTTGTTCCTCGTTTCATTGCTTGGAGTATTTCCGTATCTATGTGTTGTAGAGGTATATCTATATAGTTACAAACTTTCGGTTCGGTTTTTTTATTACTTCTAAAACATCTTCTGGAAATCCAGTTGGGAAAGCATAATGCAATCTAATCCACTCTATACCATCTACTTTCACTAATTCTTTAAGCAAATCTGCTAAGGCTCTTTTCTTGTAAATATCAAGCCCATAATAAGTTAAATCTTGGGCAATCAGTATCAGTTCTTTTGTTCCTTTTTTAGCCAAATTATGAGCTTCCTGTACTAATTTTTCGATAGGCTGAGAGGTATGGCTTCCTCTCATAATAGGAATAGCACAGAACGAACAAGGCCTATCACAACCTTCGGAAACCTTCAAATAGGCGTAGTGTCGTGGTGTAGTAGTGAGTCTCTCTCCCACCAACTCGTGTTTATAATCAGCACCGAGATGTTTCAGTAAAATAGGCATATCTTTCGTACCAAAATATTCATCTACATCAGGAATTTCTTTTACTAAATCAGCTTTATATCGTTCAGAAAGACATCCCATTACATAGACTTTTTCTACTTCACCTCGTTTTTTTGCTTCAATATAATCCAGTATAGTGTTCACGGACTCTTCCTTTGCTACATCAATAAACCCGCAAGTATTAATTACGATAATATCGCCTGACTTTCCTTCGTGGGTTACATTTCTTCCATTGGCTTTAAGTTGCCCCATCAAAACCTCCGAATCCACAATATTTTTAGAGCAACCCAGAGTTACGATATTTATTTTTCTTTTTTTCCAACTGATTTTTGTTCTCATTATCTAAATTTTGATGCAAATGTAATGATAATGAATTTATAGTCATTCTTAATTACCAACCTCATCTAATATTCAACTATGAAATTTTTGCTCCATTTATGTTGTTTATTAAAAATTTTTTTGAGGTAATAATTTCTTACCATTTGATACTGTTGTGCTGTGAGTTGCGGATCTACCGAAAAGTATTCTATCTACAATTTTTTTGAAGTTTGGATAATGTCAGCATCGGCTACCAAGTCTAATTTTTTGAAATCCACCACTCCACTTTGTTGTGTCCCCAATATATCACGGGTCCTCTAAGTTGCATATCCACTTCGGAGATTTTAAAGCCGTCATTAGTATCACACATTGTTTTTATCCGTTTTCGTCCATCTGATGTTAATTTATCCGAAGTCATTAATATACAGTAACTTTGCTCGGCTCCTCGCCCTACTCTTCCTCTTAATTGATGCAGTTGAGACAAACCAAACCTCTCGGAATTTTTCAATAATCATCACAGATGCATTAGGTACATTCACACCGACCTCTATCACAGTAGTTGCTACCATAATTTGAGCTTTTCCAGAAGCAAAATACTGCATATTTGCATCTTTCTCCGAAGGTTTCATTTTGCCATTAACCATTGTAACATTATATTCGGAGAAGAATTCCGAAACATTCTCTAAACCAGTCATTAAGTTATGTAAATCCAATGTCTCGGACTCCTCAATGAGTGGATAAACGAAATAAATCTGCCGACCTTTTCGAAGTTCCTCTCTTGCAAACTGAAATACCGATAACCTATCCTTCTCTCTCCTATGAGCAGTGATAATGGGTTTTCTACCAAGAGGTAATTCGTCTATCACGGAAACCTCCAAATCGGAATAAAAACTCATTGCCAATGTCCGCGGAATAGGCGTAGCCGTCATTACTAAAAATATGCGGTGGAGGAGTATTTTTTTACTCCAAAGTTTTGCCCGTTGTGCCACTCCGAAACGATGTTGCTCATCAATGATTGCTAAACCTAAATTTTTAAACTTTATGACATCTTCCAAAACGGCATGAGTCCCCACCAAAATAGACAATTCCCCTGAAACCAGCCCCTCGTGTATTACTCGTCGTTCCTTCGTTCGTGTAGAGCCCGTAAGTAGTTTCACCTCCAAATTAGTATTCTGCAACAACTCAACTATTCCATTAAAATGTTGCTGAGCCAATATTTCGGTAGGAGCCATTAGTACTGCTTGAAAGCCATTATCAATTGCTATGAGCATTGATAAGAGAGCTACCATCGTCTTCCCTGAGCCTACATCGCCTTGCAACAGTCTATTCATTTTGGATAGGCTTTTTCATATCACTTCAGATTTCTTTCAAAAACGCGTTTTTGGGCATTCGTGAGTTCAAAAGGAATATGATTTTTTTATAAAAAAATTATTAAAATTATCACCTACCAGAGAAACGAATTCCCGATGGCGAGTCGTCTGATGTCGATGTTTTTTTAAGGCATACCCTAACTGAAAAAAAGGCTTCCTCAAATTTTAGTCTTCGTTCAGCATGGGCAAAAAAATTCCATATCTTTTTGGGAAATGGATATTGATATAGGTATTTTGGCGAGACATCAGATGCAGAGTCTTCATCAACTCCGTTGGCAAATTTTCCTCAATAAGAACAGGAATTTCTTTACAAATATTTTTCAATACACCTTGAAAAAACTTCTGCCCCATACCTCTTTTGGTAAGTTTTTCCGAACTGGGATAGATAGGGCTTAGCCTCATTTCATCCTCTTGTTTATCAGCAATTTCTATCTCGGGATGAGGCATCGAGAAAACACCATTAAAATGATTAATTCTACCGAAGATATACACCTCTCTTTGGATTGGGAGCTGTTCTTTAAGCCATTGAGAATATTTGAACCATACCAAATCCATCGTATGATTCCCATCAGAAAATTTTGCCATCAGCCTTGCAGTTTTTCCTGAACCCACCTCATTTAGTGCTAAAATTTTTCCCTTTAATTGTACTTCTAATAACTCATTAGGTTGCAAATCGATGATACGATAGACTTTACTCTTGTCTAAATAACGAATCGGGAAGAAATTCAAAAAATCTTCTACTATACTAATATTCAATACTGATTTTATGATTTTTGCCCTCTCTGGACCTATATTCTTTAAATATTCTATCGGTGTATTTAGTTGCATACCGCAAAAATTAATAGTTTTTTTAATGTTCAACAAATTAATACCCTAAAAAGTGATTCATAATTTTTTTATTTTATCGTTATATTATCCGAAAATATTATATTTGCCACTAATTAATCAAAAAAATAGAAATAATGAGTATTTCACAACAGAAAAAAAGGGCACCACGGTGGGTTATATTTACTATTCTTTACAGAGATGTGGGAACGATTTTCTTATTATGGTATGAGAGCCATTTTGGTCTTGTATCTTACTAAGAAACTTACCGAGGGTGGTTTGGGAATGGATAAATCAGAAGCACTCCTCCTTTATGGATACTTTGCAGGAGCGGTATATTTCACTCCGCTCATTGGTGGTTGGTTAGCTGACAAGTTTCTTGGGAAGCGACTTTCAATAACTATTGGAGGTATTACGATGATGATAGGGCAGTTCGTTTTATTTGGTGTGAATAATCTCACAGGACTATATTTGGGACTTCTTTTACTGATTATCGGTAATGGTTTTTTCAAACCAAATATCTCTACTCTTGTCGGAGGACTATACGAGGAGGGAGATGTGAGGAGAGACGGTGCTTTTTCTATATTCTATATGGGAATTAACCTTGGTGCTTTCTTGGCTCCTATAGTCATTGGGGTGCTTACGGATAATATTTTTGCAACAACAAATGCAGATGGAACTATCGCCTATGGATACAAATATGGATTCCTTTCTGCAGGTATAGGTATGCTTTTAGGACAAGTTTTATTTAATTCCTTAGCTCAAAAATATCTTGGAGATTTAGGTAAAAAGCCTGTGGTAGTCGCTCATAACGACGCGAAAACCAGTACTAACCTACAATCCACCAACCCAGAAACTGGAAAAGTATTATCTTCAAAAGAAGAATCTCAAAGAATTGCAGTAATATTTATCTTGTTCTTATTTGGGGTATTCTTCTGGGCAGGATTTGAGCAGGCAGGTTCATCATTAACACTTTATACAGACAAATTCATAGATAGGACAGTTTTCGGTTATGAAATTCCAGTAGCGATATTCCAGTCTGTGAATCCACTATTTATCGTGCTATTAGCCCCTATATTCGGTATATTTTGGGTTTCTCCTATTGGTAGAAAAACTTACAACACCTATTAAAATGGGCTTAGGGATGATAATTCTCGGTATCGGATTTTGGTTTATGCTCGGTGCAGTAGCCGAAAGAGTAGCGAATGGTAACCCAGAAGATACTGCCAACAAAGCTGCATTACTATGGTTGATAATGACTTACCTCTTCCACACTGTTGGAGAACTATGTCTATCGCCTGTGGGACTATCAGTAGTTACAAAACTTTCTCCACCAAAAATTAGCTTCCATCTTAATGGCTGTATGGATGTTATCTTCTTCATTTGCAAACATCATTGGTGGAAAAATCGCCGCTCTTACAGAAACAATGGGGGCAGGAGAAATATTTACTTATATATCAGGATTTGTGATTGTTTGCGGTCTGCTACTCATCGCTCTCAATAGGCCTATTTTGAAATTGATGCATGGTGTAAAAATAGAAAATAAAAATTTTTGTTTCATTGTTTTATTATTTTTTTAAATTGTTATTTATACTGAAAACTATCTCTTTTTAGAGGTAGTTTTTCTTTCATAAATTTTAATTATCTTTGCCGAAAAAAATATACCGAAAAAAATGAAATCTTTTTTTATTGTTTTTAATATTTTATTTTTTTATCAATAACAATGAAATCTCAAAAATATCATCTACCAAAGCCAATACTCCTTCGAGGAGACTCTTAACAAAGTAAAGTATGGTATTTTAGCAAAAAAATATCAATATTTTTCGCTGAAAATAGACCACTCAAAAAGAAGCCGAACAAGTAGGGCTCCCGCTGAACAAAAACGAAAGTACTCATATTGGGTAACCCACAAGTGGGAACAGCTATCATGCAGGATAATCCCTATACAGCCATAGAACTACCACTAAAAAAATATTAATCTTGGAAAAAGATAACAAAAACAGAGGTTGTCTATAAAAAAATTAACTCCTCTATCCAATCAGTATCATTTAATGAATACAAAAAAATACTTGACACGATAGATGAAAATATGACCAAACTAATAGGAAATATTTTTAAATAATTAGAGATTATTTCATCAAAAATAGTATCTTTGTAAAAAAATTTTGGGCTCAGAGAGTCTGAGTTACTCATTAATCGGCATTAGTTCCTCATTTTTGGAATTTAGTGCTATTAAATAATTTTTTTATGTCAAATATTGTAGCAATTGTTGGTCGCCCAAATGTAGGAAAATCAACACTTTTTAATCGCCTTTTAGAAAGAAGAGAGGCCATTGTAGATTCCGTAGCAGGAGTTACAAGAGACCGCCATTATGGAAAATCCGAATGGACAGGAGTAGAATTCACGGTGATAGATACAGGCGGGTATGATGTAGGCTCTGATGATGTTTTTGAAGAGGAAATCCGCCGACAAGTACAACTCGCTGTAGATGAAGCTACTTCAGTAATTTTCATGCTCAATGTAGAGGAAGGTCTCACGGATATAGACCACGAGATTTATTCCCTATTGAGAAGAGCTAATAAGAAAGTATATATTGTCGTAAATAAGGTAGATTCTGCCAAAGAGGAACTTTTAGCAACGGAATTTTATCAATTAGGTATTGACAAATATTTCACAATTTCCTCAGCAACAGGCTCAGGGACAGGTGATTTATTAGATGAAATCGTTGCAGACTTCCTTCCACAGAATATAAAGACCCTTTTGAAGGATTACCAAAAATCACCATAGCAGGTCGCCCAAATGTAGGAAAATCTACCCTAACGAATGCCCTTTTGGATAAAGAAAGAAACATCGTAACCAATGTGGCGGGAACTACGCGAGATAGCATACAAAGTCTATATAACAAGTTTGGTCACGAGTTCGTATTAGTGGATACTGCTGGTATGAGAAAGAAAAACAAAGTCTCCGAAGACTTAGAGTTCTACTCCGTGATGCGTTCTGTGCGTGCTATTGAGAATTCTGATGTCGTAATTATTATGGTAGATGCCACTCTCGGCTGGGAATCCCAAGATATGAATATTTTCAGTATTGCACAAAGAAACAGAAAAGGAATAGTAATCCTCGTAAATAAATGGGATTTGATAGAAAATAAAGGTGCTAATAGCATAAAAGAATTTGAGGCTATTATCCGAAACAGAATCGGACAGTTTTCTGATGTACCGATATTATTTATATCTGCTCTCACCAAACAAAGAATTCTAAAAGCTGTGGAAACTGCAATGGAAGTTTATGAAAATCGTAAGAAAAAAATCAAAACTTCTAAACTAAACGAGGTGATGCTCCCTATCTTTGAAAAACACACCTCCACCTGCTTTGAAAGGTAAATATATTAAAAATAAAAATACTGCGTACAGTTGCCAACACCATCACCACAATTCGTATTCTTCTGCAACCTACCTCAGTATGTAAAAGACCCTTACAAACGATTCACTGAAAACCAACTCCGAAAAAGAGTTCGGCTTCACGGGAGTACCTATTGAGGTATATTTCCGACAAAAATAAATTTTATCAAAAATGAGTGTATTCTTTTGTACATTCATTTTTTTATTTGCTTAATTTTAGTAATCTTGCAACTACAAAAATTACATCCATTGATAAGACGAATAAAAACTATTTTTTTCAAATGAAAAAAATCCATAATTTTCCTCTGGATAATACTTGCTATTGCAGGGTATCATACAATATGTTATCTTAAAGGAAAAGCATAACAATTATCTCATTTTCAAAGGGGTATTTTGGCATACAATAGAGCAAAAATCACTATTTTCTGAGTATCCAAATGAATATTCTGATACGAATCATTATGGGATTTTATTTTCAATAATCATTGCTCCTTTTCGCAATACTTGGCAATAAATTAGGGTGTAGCCTTTGGATTTTTTTGCTAATTTATTTTTCTTAATTTGGACAATACGACAAATCCCTATCTCTAAGGCAGCTATCGTTGGGATTATGCTCATCTCGGCACATGATTTTTATGGCTCCATAGCAATGCAACAATTCAATCCTTCACTGGTGGCTCTTTTGGTGGGTGCCTTTGTATTCATCGAAAAACGAAAAGAACATTGGGCAACTTTATTTATTGTAATAGGTTTCCTCACTAAAATTTATGGTATTGTGGGACTTGCATTTTTCTTTTTTTGCAAATAATAAATTTCGGTTCGTATGGAGTGGGATATTATGGTTAGGATTGTTATTTTGCCTTCCGATGCTATATTCTTCACCAGAATTCGTATTATCTCAATATAAAGAATGGTTTATTTCTCTTTCCGAAAAAAATGCACTCAATACGAAATTAACCTCCAAAATTTATCATTATTAGGGTTCTTACAACGAACAGGAATTTATGATAACAACCTAATAATTATTACAATAGGAATCATCATTTTTTTCATTACCTTATTTAAGAATTCAGCAATATCAATACCTGAATTTTTCGATTAATGTTTTTTGGCCTCGGTGTGTCTATTTATTTGCCTATTCAGCACAGGTACCGAAAATAGCACCTATATTATTGCCTATGTGGGTATTGGCATTTGGTATATGCTATCTCCCAATAACTCAAAAATGGAAAAAAACTTCCTCCTCATTTTTGGCAATTTTAGCATCATTATCTCCAACAGATTTATTCAAGCCAATAAAGGAAACTTACATCATCAGATACTCTCTGAGGGCAATTCCTCCAAGTATAATCTGGCTATCGCTAATCTACGAAATGTACTTTATGGACTACGGAAAGACGACTAACACTATCAACAAAAAATAATTCTGTAATTTTGCCTATAATTTTTCAATATGAAACAAGATTTTTTTAAATATCAAGCACAAACAACTCCCTTCGCCTCCGGTTTTGAGGTAAAAAGTGCAAAGGGATGCTATATCTATGGTAAAGACGGTAGAGAATATCTGGATTTTGTGGCGGGCGTATCGGCAAACACTTTTAGGGGCATTCTCACCCGAAAGTAATTGATGCTATCAAAGAGCAAGCGGACAAATATTTACATGTAATGGTCTATGGAGAATATGCTCAAGAAAAGCCAATAGAACTTTGTAAATTACTTGCCGAAGTAACCCCTACTCCATTAGAAGTTACCTATCTCGTGAATTCTGGTACTGAAGGAATAGAGGGAGCCTTAAAATTAGCTAAGAGATATACGGGCAGAGAGAAATAATATCTATGAAAAAAATGCCTACCACGGTAATACACACGGCTCACTTTCTGTAGCAGGAAACGAAACCCACAAAAGGGAGTTTCGTCCGCTATTACCAATGGTTAATTTCATTAATTTTAATGACGAGGGCGAATTTCATAAAATCACTGAAAAAACTGCTTGCGTAATCGCCGAAACAATCCAAGGAGCAGCTGGCTTTTTGGTACCCAAGCAAGATTATTTCCAAAAACTAAAAAAACGATGCGAAGAGGTCGGTGCATTACTGATTTTAGATGAAATACAACTCGGATTCGGAAGAACGGGGAAACTATTCTCCTTTGAACATTTCGGTATCGTTCCTGATATTTTTAGTTATGGGCAAAGGTATGGGAGGAGGAATTCCTGTGGGAGCCTTTTATGGCATCAAAAGAAATAATGAAAACCCTATCTCATTCACCGAAATTAGGACATATCACAACCTTTGGAGGAAATCCACTCGTAGCAGCTGCTAGTTTAGCAACCCTAAAAGAGGTAATAGAATCAGGTTTAATGAACGAAATGAAACCCAAAAGAACAACTCTTCCGAAGCCTACTACAACACCCAAAAATCCAATCTATCAATGGAATGGGACTAATGCTCGCTGTGAATCTCGGTACCCCAGAATACACTCTAAAAAGTAGCAAAAAGATGTATGGAAGAGGGACTTATCGTATTTTTGGCAACTCTACAAAAAACGAATATCTAAGAATATCGCCACCATTGACAATCACGGAAGAAGAAATACGAAAAAGGTTGCGAAATAATTTTAAAAAAATTCTTAATGAGGATTAATCCTAAATAATAAATATTTTTGGCTATTTAAAAATTAATTTTTAAATTGCGCCGCAAATAAAAAAATATGGCGAAAAACAAAAAGTTCAGTATGAATTCCCAATGCATTGCCTCTCCGAAATGTTATACGAGTATCTCGCAACTTCCGAAGGATTACAGGAGTGGTTTTGCAGATGAAGTATCAGAAAAAAAGGTGATGATTTCTTCTTTTCTTGGGACGGAAGCGAACCCGAAAGAGCAACTCTCATAAGATATAAACCCGAAAGTTTTGTGAGATTCCGCTGGGAGGAAGACGAGGGAACAAAAAAACTTCTTTGAAATGTCCATCGTAATAGATGAAATCACTAATGATTTATCTCTCAATATAACCGACTTCTGTGAAGGCGATGAAAAAGAAGAAAATAAAAATCTATTGGGAAAATCTAATCGATAATCTAAGAATTAGACTTGGAGCAGGGATAATATTAAACTTTTCATATAACATGTATAAAGGTTTCTTGCTAAACCTTTATGTTTTTTTATATATCATTTATTTCAAATATAATGCAAAAAAATATTACACATCTGATAATTTTTCATCTATAAACTCTTCATTTTTTTAAAATGGAGATGCTGTAAGAGTTTCTTTTCTTTATACGAAATTCCGAATTAATAATGGCTGAGGAATGCTATTTTTTTACCTAATGGCATCAATGAGAAAAATGAGAATGCATATCCCACTGTCTTATACCTTAGAATTTTTTTCAGGGACTTTTTACAAAAAGAAGCCATCAATAAAGGAGTAAGCAATGGAATAATTAACCTATTGGTATATCGTAACTTAGAGGAGAACCTCCCACTACCGAAGAGAAGTGTTTCTTTCTATTTTTGATATTACTGAAATAGATGATATTCTAAACATTCGTGAGGAATATTCGTTGGATATCATTCGCGAAATTTTCATCAATTCTAGTCTTCTAAGTAATATCCGTGTACATTGCCCTGAAAATATTTATGCCGAAATCTACGCTAAGGAAAAACGATTTAGATGAAGTAATACTCCTGAATGCCAACCGACGAATAGCAAGAAGTATCTCTGGAAACTTACTTTTTCCTTGAAAATGGAAAAAAATAAAAGTTCCTAAACAGACAGAAGGAGCCTTGATTTCCCCGTTGATGGAAAATTTCGTAACCTTCCTTCACAGGCAAAATATTGCCGAAGTGGAACAAGTAGAAATGGTGGCTTTTGAGTCTCAAAAAGCACAAGAAATATTACTAATCTCTGATGAAAAAGGTCTATTCTCCGTTACAAAAATCAGAAATAAAACCTTCGAGACAATACTATTTACCAATTGGGTAGAGCAATGGAGAAACCATTATAATAACAACAAACACAAAAGAAATATAGTGGAAAAACCTACACAATAGCCGACAAGTATATGAAAAAAATATGAACTATTGGAAGAAAAATATTAAGGAAAAATCCAATAGAGCAGTTTCGTGATTGGTTCTATGATGCAAAAAGCCGAACCTCTTGTAAATGAAGCCAACGCAATGTCTATATCTACAATAGAGCCTGATGGTTGCCCACGAACAAGAATGGTTCTACTAAAATCTTATACCCACGAAGGATTTATTTTTTATACCAACTACAATAGTAGAAAAGGAAATGCTCTTGCTGAAAATCCTCTCGCCTGCCTACATTTTTTGGGCAGGGACTCGAAAGACAAATTATCATCAAAGCAAAATTGGAAAAAAACTCCCTCAGAACCTCAGTGATGGATATTTCGCAGAACGACCAAGAGGAAGCCAAATAGGAGCTTGGGTTTCAAAGCAAAGTTCGGTAATTCCCAACAAAGCATTTTTAGAGAGCGAACTAAAAATCTTAGAACAGCAATTTGAAGGAAAAGAAATTCCTCGTCCAGAGTATTGGGGCGGATACTTAGCAAGACCCTACGAAATAGAATTCTGGCAAGGGAGACCCAACCGCCTACACGACAGAATACTCTACACTCTACAAGAGAATTACGATTGGAAAAATAGAGCGACTTTCTCCATAAAAAAATAATTGCAGATAACTTATGCTATTAGGGTATATTTATCTGCTTTTTTTGTAATAAATTTTTGATTGAAAAACTTATCTTCTTATATTGTAAAACAATCTAAATAAGATTGTTTTTTTTATTTTAATATCTATTACGACCTCCTTTTTTTATCAGCAGAATGCTCATTCGTATTGATGAATTTAAACCTGGTTTTTAAAGAAATATAGACATAATCTTTTTAAGGTTGTGCCGGTATATAATTTTTTTATAAAATAAAAAAATCGCCATAAACATTTAGTTTATAGCGATTTAATAATCATTCTTGATATTTAATAATTGATACTATTTAACTTCTTCAAAAATCGGCATCTTGGACATTGTCTCCATCTTGTTGCTGACTTCCTGTCGATTCTGTATTTGGTTGAGCCTCAGCTTGAGCTTTGTAAAGTTCTTCGGAAGCGGACATCCACGCGTTGTCTAACGCCTCAGATTTTTATTTTTAATTGCTTCTATATCTTTTTGCTTCAAAAGCAGTTTTTTTAACTCAGCAGCGGCAGTTTCTATAGTAGATTTTTTTATCCGCAGAAATTTTTATCACCAAACTCTTTTTAATTGTTTTTTTCTGTTTGGAATATTTGTCCGTCTGCTTTGTTTATCAAATCCGCTTCTTCTTTTCTTTTAGCATCAGCAGAAGCATTTTCTTGTGCTTCTTTTTTTCATTCTTTCGATTTCGTCATCAGAAAGTCCAGAAGACGCTTGTATTTTTAATAGATTGCTCTTTTCCTGTTCCTTTATCTTTTTGCAGAAACACTAAGGATACCATTAGCGTCAATATCAAATGTTACTTCAATTTGAGGCACTCCTCTTGGTGCTGGCGGAATATCTGTTAAATCAAATCTTCCAATTTCTTTATTATCATTGAACATTGGTCGTTCCCCTTGTCCTACTCTAATGGTTACGGAAGGTTGGTTATCTGCAGCGGTAGAGAACACTTCGGATTTTCTTGTTGGAATAGTTGTATTTGCATCTATTAATTTTGTAAATACAGAACCCATCGTTTCTATACCGAGAGATAGAGGCGTAACATCAAGGAGTAATACATCTTTCACATCACCTGTCAAAACACCACCTTGGATTGCGGCACCTACTGCTACTACCTCATCTGGATTTACTCCTTTTGAAGGTTTTTTTACCGAAGAATTTTTTTCTACTTCTTCTTGGATAATTGGGATTCTTGTAGAACCACCCACAAGGATTACCTCATCTATATCTGATGTAGATAGACCAGCATCTTGTAGAGCTTTTTTACAAGGTTCCATTGAGCGTCTCACCAAATCAGCAGAAAGTTGCTCAAATTTTGCTCTTGTTAAAGTTTTCACTAAGTGCTTAGGGCCTGTTGCTGTCGCTGTGATATATGGTAAGTTGATTTCTGTTTGAGCTGATGCAGAAAGTTCAATTTTTGCTTTTTCAGCAGCTTCTTTCAATCTTTGTAGTGCGATAGGGTCTGCTTTTAAATCCACACCTTCCTCTGATTGAAATTCTCCTGCTAACCAATTAATAATCACATTATCAAAGTCATCACCACCAAGATGGGTATCCCCATTAGTTGATAACACCTCAAATACACCATCTCCTAAATCAAGGATTGAGATATCAAAAGTACCACCTCCGAGGTCATAAACTGCAATTTTTTTGGTCTTTATTATTTTTTTATCTAATCCATAAGCCAAAGCTGCAGCCGTAGGCTCATTGATTATTCTTTCCACTTTAAGTCCTGCAATTTCCCCTGCTTCTTTTTGTTGCTTGTCTTTGAGCATCATTGAAGTAAGCAGGAACAGTGATTACAGCTCTTGTTACTTCTTGTCCCAAATAATCTTCTGCTGTTTTTTTCATTTTTTTGAAGAGTCATTGCAGAGATTTCTTGTGGAGTATATTCTCTTCCATCAATTTTCACTTTTGCGGTATTGTTAGCACCTTGTACTAATTCATATGGTACCCTTTTTATCTTCCTCTGTCAGAGAAGAGAACCCTGTACCCATATATCTCTTGATAGAATAAATAGTATTTTTTTAGGGTTTGTTACAGCCTGTCTTTTTAGCTGGGTCTCCTACTTTTCTTTCACCATCTTCTGTAAATGCCACGATAGAAGGAGTTGTTCTTTTCCCTTCAGCATTTGGGATTACCACTGGGTCTTTACCCTCCATTACAGCAACACAAGAGTTGGTTGTTCCTAAGTCAATTCCAATAATTTTACTCATAATATTTTTCTTTTTGTTTAATTGTTAATTGTTAATTATTTAAATCCTAATTGAGCATCGTTGCTCTACGCTTTTTATAATTACCAATATTATACCATTATATTTTTTTATGACAATATGACATCATCAAAGAACATAATGACACAAAAAAATCTTTACTCTAATTCTTTATATTTTTTTATCCAACCATTCTTGGTATTTCTTTTGCATTCTTAGCATGTTCTACATCTGAATCCGTAAATATATGATAACCAATTCTTTCTGTATCCGCACATAAAAAAATATAATTATTTTTTTCTCAGCATTAAGGACGGCATCTATGGATTTTTTTATCTACAATACAGATAGGTCCCTGGCGGTATTCCTTTGTTGGCATAAGTATTATATAGCGATGGATTTTTTTAAATCTTTGTATAGAACTCTTTTTATTTTTTTGTTTTTAAACTGACTATCTTTACTTACTGCATAGATTACAGTAGGATCGCTTTGTAGTTTCATACCTTTTCTATAGCGGTTTAGGTATAAACCTGCGATAGTTTTTTGTTCATCGGGTTTTCCACCTGATTCCTTATATACAATAGATGCCAAGGCATAGACCTGCTCATGAGTAAGTCCCATATTTTTTTATATTTTTTTCTTGTCTATCGGCAGTCCAAAAAAATCGTCGTATTGTTTCTCAAATTTCTTAAAAAAACTGCTGTGGCGATACCGACCAATAGAAATTATAAGTATCAATAAAAAAATATTTTTTTGAGGTCTTCAGCATTTTGTAGACCTTTATCTTGGGCTATTTTATCAAATTCCTTCACAAATTGTAGAGAGTCAGCCTCCGTTTTCTGGGATACACGCCCTATCATTTGATAAACATCACCAAAAATCTCCAATTCGAAAGGTATCCTCCGACTGATTTCCAGCCTTTATCATATTCACAATTTCGGCATTTCCCATTCCTTTTTGTATGTAATACCTTCCAATCTTAAATTTTTTTCATCCATATTCTTTGACAAAAGCAACCTCACGGAAAGTATTTTTTTATCCTTTAAATATGGTTTAATTTTTTTCAAAAATATCCTCTATTTTAGAATTTTTAGATATCACAATGTAGCCCGCCTTTTTGCACATTATTCTTATAATTTTTTTAGTATAAAAATTTCACACAAAAACATCCCAAAAATACCTACCAAAACTACCGAAATAATTGTCGTTTTTCATTAATCTATCTTTATATTTCCTTTAAATACTTGCTTAGCAGGTCCCTCTAACCACACATTTCGGAAGATATCCTCTCTCTTTTCTGCATAGACCTTTAGATTTCCTCCCAAAGTCTTCACCACTACAGATGATATATTTCTATCCTTCATAAAAGTTATTGCCGATGCTGTAACTCCTGTTCCACAACTGAGTGTTTCGGCTTCTACACCTCGTTCGTAAGTTCTCACAAATATCTCATTATCTCTTATTTGCTCTACAAAAATTCACATTAATACCTTCTTTTTTGTAGTTTGCTGAATTACGAATATCATATCCATTTTGATAGACATTATACACTTCCACACGCTCTACATATTTCACGAAGTGAGGTGAGCCAGTATTTAGCACGAAGCAATCTCCATCAGTGTTAATATTTTCTACATCTATCATTTTTAATTTTACAATACCTTGGTTTATTTCTGCCTCGTGCAGTCCATCAACTGCTGTGAATGTTGTTTTCTGCTTGAAAATATTCAGGAAATGAGCAAAAGCCACAATACACCGCCCACCATTGCCACACATTGTACTCTCATTACCATCAGAATTGTAATAGACCATTTTAAAATCCGTATTTTCGTCTTTTTCAAGGAGAATAAGACCATCACCACCGACACCGAATCGTCTATTGCAAATTTGTTCAATCAGCCGTTGCTCTTTCGGGAAAAAAACAAATCTCTGTTATCTATCATCACAAAAATCGTTTCCCGTACCTTGATATTTATAAAAATTCCATTATTAGTAGTAATTTAGGCTACAAAAAAATATACATTTTTTTATAAAAACAAAAAGAATACCAATTTTTACAGAAACGGCATTCTATTCATTTTTGTATAGATTATTTTTTTAGTCTTTTTGATATTCTATTTCTCTACGATAGTATTTATATATGACAAACAATAATACATTTTTTTCATAAAAAAATATTTTTTTATAGTCATAAATACAAAAAAATAAACAAGTATATTTGAGTTTTTTTAAAAAAAAACTTCAACATATTAAATAATACTTAATAATATATTATAAATAAAAAAATCTCCACTTCATCATAAAGATAAAAATAGAGATTTTTGGTTATATCGATTTTGTTACCTTATTCATCTGAATTATTTGTAGGCACTCCATCCTTTTTGGTAAATAAGTTCCACTAATTCTACACTCTTATTCTGCATTCGTAAAATTTTAAAGTGATAATCAAACATTTCAAACTCTTGATTTTCCTCTGGAATATCCCCCAATTGATAAAGTATAAAGCCTGCCAACGAGTTATAATCTCCCTCTTCCGACAATGGAAGTTTCTCTGGTAAATACTCATTTATTTCTTCTAAAGGTTGCGTTGCTTGTACCCAAAAGGTATTTTCTGATATTTCCTCTACGATTTTTTCTTCCTCGTCTTCCTCATCTTGAATCTCTCCTACAAGTTCCTCCAAAATATCCTCCAAACTGATAATTCCCTCTGTCCCTCCGAACTCATCTATAACAATTGCAAGGTGCTGTTTTTTCTGTTGAAAATTCTTCAACAAATCGGAAATTTTCTTACTTCCCACCACGAAAAAAGCTTCTCTCATCAAGTCTCGAAGGTCGGTATTGGTAAGATTCCCATTTCTTTTGATATATTCTCTAATAATTTCTTTTGTGTATAGCACTCCGATAATATTATCTATACTACCCTCATAAACAGGGATTCGCGAGTATCCACTATCTACAATCACATTAATAATATCCTCTATCGGGTCCTCAATATCTATGGACAGAATGTTTTGGCGAGGCACCATAATCTGCTTTGCAGAATGGTCAGTAAAGTCAAAGGCATTTTTAATGATTTCATAATCCTCTTCCTCTATCTCACCAGAATCCGCACTTTGTTTCACCAAAAGTTGTAACTCCTCAGAAGAATGTATATCAGATTCCTCAGCAGGCGGAATATTAATCATCCTCAAAAAACCATTAGACATCGAATTCATCAACCAAATAAAAAGGCTGAAAAAAACAATCGTAAATCCCCTCAACGGATATGCTACAAACATAGCTGTAGATTCCGACTTACGAATAGCAATAGACTTTGGTACCAACTCCCCAAAAACGATATGTAAAATAGTAATAATGAAAAAAACTAAAAAAACAAAGAAATAGTAGTAACACTCGTGTCATCTAAACTTAGATTCATCATAATGAGAAACTTATCCATAAAATGATGCATTGCCCCTCTCCTATCCAACCTAATGCTAATGATGATAAGGTAATCCCCAGTTGGGTTGCCGAAAGATAGGCATCAAGTTTTTTTAATATCAATTCCAACTGTTTTTGCTACTGGGTTTCCTTCCTGCACTTTTTATCTGAATTTGTGAGTATCTTACCTTCACTATTGAAAAATTCAGCTGCTACAAAAAAACCATTCAAAAATGACTAAGAATAATGCTAATAGTATCCTGACCGAGTCTTCCATAATTTATAATTTCTAAAAATTTTAATACAAAGTTACATATTTTTTTCTAAACACTAACCTTTTTGAAACACCTAATTTTTAAAAACATATTTCAATATATTTTTTTGATAACCTATATTTCATGTTGCACAATCAGCAAAAAAATAACCTATGTTTTTTTCACATCTATTTCTGCCATTAGCTTTTGGATTTTTATAGTAATGATTTATCCATTATCATAAATTTTTTTATATTTGCATTATGGAATTTACGGCTTCACAAATAGCAAATGTTATCAATGGTAGAATTATTGGTGATGAAAAATACCATTATTAACGGCGTTTCTCCTATTGAGTTAGGCGAAAAAGGACATCTTTCATTCGTTGCACACGAAAAATTTGCAGATTTTATAGAAAATTCTGATTGCTCAGTGCTCATAGTATCTGAAAAGCTTTTAGCAGACAAACCTTATAAGCCAACTATAATCGTAGTAGAAGATGCCTACCTATCTTTCCAAATACTTATGAATATTTACAACGAAATGAAACAAGTAAAACGCTCTGAGATAGAGCATTCTGCTTTTGTAAATAATTCAGCTACAATTGGTGAGGATGTATATGTAGGAGCCTTTACCTATGTATCCGAAAAAGCAAAAATAGGCGATGGTAGCCAAATATATCCTCAAGTATTCATCGGTAAAAATGTAAAAATTGGTAAAAATTGTACCTTATATAGCGGTGTAAAGATTTATGACTACTGTACAATTGGTGATAACTGCATAATACACTCTAACTCTGTAATTGGTAGTGATGGGTTCGGATTCCAACCAACAAAAGATGGATTCCAAAAAATTCCGCAATTAGGAAATGTAGTATTGGAAAACGATGTAGAAATTGGCTCTAATTGTACCATAGACCGAGGAACAATAGGCTCTACCATTATTGGGCAAGGCACTAAAATAGATAATTTGATTCAAATCGCCCATAATGTGAAAAATTGGTAAGCATAATGTAATTGCTGCACAAGTGGGTATCGCTGGATCCACAACAATTGGCGATTGGAACCAAATCGGTGGACAAACTGGTATTGTAGGACATATAAAAAAATAGGTAACCAAGTTAAGATACAAGCACAATCTGGTGTGAATAGAAATACCGAAGACAGAGAAATTCTTTATGGCTCTCCTGCCATTTCTGCAAGTGACTTCCGTAGAAATTATGTCCATTTCCGAAACTTTGATGAAATAGTGAAACGACTGGAAAAAAATTAGAAAAAAATCAAAAAAATAAGGATGATAAATAGTCCTTTAATAATAAATTTATTGTTGTAAATCTAAAAAAAATAAAAACATATCACAATGAGTGATTTACAAAAGACACTGAAAGAAGATATTAGCCTCTCAGGAGTAGGGCTTCATACAGGTAAAAAGGTTAATTTGACCATCAAACCAGCAAAGGAAAAACACTGGTTTTGTTTTTTTGTAAGAACCGATTTGGAGGGGAACCCTCAGGTTGAAGCAGATGTAAATTATGTAACTACCACAGAAAGAGGAACAACCCTTGAAAAAAATTAGGTGTAAAAATCCATACTTGCGAGCATCTATTGGCCGCTCTTGTTGGTATGGATATAGATAATGCAATCCTTGAAATGGATGCTGCTGAACCACCAATTATGGATGGTTCCTCTAAGTTCTTTATAGAGGCCATTGAAAAAAAGTTGGCGTAGTAGAGCAAAAATGTTGCAAGAGAATATCTCGTAATTAAAGAAGTGATGAACTACACCGACCCTAATACAGGATCTGAAATCACAATAATACCTTCCGATACCTACGAAATTACTACAATGGTAGATTTCGGAACAAAAAGTCCTTGGCACTCAAAAATGCTACAATGAAACATATCTCCGAGTTTAAAGAAAAATTTTGCTAACGCTCGTACTTTCAGCTTTTTTTACACGAATTAGAAATGCTTCTTGACCATGGTCTTATCAAAGGAGGTGATATTTCCAATGCCATCGTATATGTAGATAAAGAGCTCACTCCTGAAACAATGGAAAAACTGAAAAAGGCTTTTGGAAAAGACAAAATTTCGGTAAAACCTAACGGAACATTAGACAATATTACACTAAACTCACCAAACGAAGCAGCGAGACACAAGCTCCTCGATGTAGTCGGAGATTTAGCATTAGTAGGAGTAAAAATTAAAGGAAAAAGTAATTGCTAACAAGCCTGGACATTTCGTAAATACGCAGTTTGCAAAAAAACTCAATAGACAATGGAAACTACATAAAAAGAAAAATGTTCCTGATTTTGACTTAACAAAATCTCCTGTTTATGATATTAATGGTATAATGAGACTACTACCTCATAGACCTCCATTCCTATTGATAGACAAAAATTATAGAACTATCCGAAAGTCATGTCGTCGGTGTCAAAAATGTCACAATGAACGAACCTTTCTTCGTAGGACATTTCCCAAAAGAACCTGTAATGCCAGGTGTTCTCCAAATAGAAGCAATGGCGCAGACTGGTGGTATTTTAGTATTAGCAAATGTTCCAGACCCTGAAAATTACTCTACCTATTTTGTAAAAAATAGATAAAGTGAAATTTAAGAAAAAAAGTAATACCTGGAGATACTGTAATCTTCAAAATAGAACTTATAGAGCCTATTCGAAGAGGTATAGTCCATATGCAAGGATATGGCTATGTAGGTGATAGTGTGGTAGTAGAAGCCGAACTAATGGCGCAAGTTGCAAAAACTAAAATAGACTAAATGATACATCAATTAGCAGTAGTAGATAGACGAGCAAAAATTGGGGATAATGTAACTGTAGAACCCTTTACAACCATTGCTCCGGATGTAGAAATTGGCGAAGGAACTTGGATTGGCCCTAATGTAACAATTATGGACGGAGCGAGGATTGGAAAAAATTGTAAAATTTTTCCTGGAACTGTAATATCTGCCGTACCGCAAGACCTAAAATTTGAAGGAGAAAATTCCTATGTAATTATAGGAGATAATACTACCATCAGAGAATGCGTAACCATCAACAGAGGTACTAAAAGTTTAGGTCATACTAAGATAGGGAATAATTGTCTGATAATGGCCACCGCTCATATTGCTCACGATTGCGTATTAGGGAGATAATGTAATTATCGTAAATGGTTGTGGAGTTGCTGGACATGTGGAGATTGGCGATTTTTGCTATCATCGGAGGAATTACCGCTATTCACCAATTTTCAAGAATCGGAAAACACGCTATGATTTCTGGCGGGTCATTAATACGTAAAGATATCCCTCCTTATGTGAAAGTTGCCAGAGAGCCACTTTCGTATGCAGGAATAAACTCTGTAGGGGCTTCGTAGAAGAGGTTTTAGTAATGAAAAAAATATTTGAAATACAAAAAAATTTATAGATATATTTTTTTCAAATGAAAATGAATGTCTCTCAAGCCATTAATTTCATAGAGAAAGAAATGTTATCTACTGCCGAAAGAGACGAAATCTTAGAATTCATCAAAAAAACTCACCTAGAGGTATCGTAAAAAGGATACGGACGAGGTAAAGAATAAGAATAATAAATTATTAAATTATCATATATTAAATGGCAACAACAGCTGACATCAAGAAAGGACTTTGTATTGAGTTTAGCAACGATATCTACAAAGTAATTGAATTCCTACATGTAAAGCCAGGTAAAGGTCCTGCTTTCGTAAGAACAAAATTAAAATCCGTAACCAATGGAAAAGTTGTAGATAATACTTTCTCCGCTGGACATAAAATCGAAGAAGTAAAAAGTTATTACTAGAAAAATTCCAATATCTTTACGATGATGATAACGGATTCCACTTTATGAATAATGAGGATTTCTCTCAAATCTACATTAATAAAGATATGATTGAAAATGCTCAATTTATGAAAGCAGGTGAGGAAGTTACCATCATTCTCAAAGAAGCTGATGAAACTCCACTTTCTGCCGAAATTCCGCCAACAGTAGTGTTAGAAGTAACAGAAGCAGATCCAGGAGTAAAAGGAAATACAGCTACAAACGCTCTTAAAAATGCTATCGTAGAAACAGGAGCAAGAGTATTAGTTCCTCTTTTCATTGAACCGGGAGAAAAAAATTAAAATCAATACAGAAGATGGTTCTTATATTGAACGAGTTAAATAAAACAAAAAAAGTTCGGATTTTTGTCCGAATTTTTTTTGTTTTTTTAATTGTTTTATTATTTTTTTATTGATAGCATCTTCATATCGCTTACTCACTTCATCCCAATTCACAATATCCCAAATAGCAGACAAGTATCCTGCTCTTTTATTCTGATATTTCAAATAATAGGCATGTTCCCATACATCAATTCCCAATATAGGAGTTCCTTTTTACCTCAGCAATATCCATCAATGGATTATCTTGATTTGGGGTGGAAGACACTACTAATTTTCCATTTTTCGTCACCACAAGCCAAGCCCAACCAGAACCAAATCTCGTTGCTCCTGCATCATTAACACTTTTTTTAAGGTTTTCAAGACTTCCAAAATTTTCCACAATTGCTTTTTCAAGCTTTTTGGATGGTTTAAGTCCTTTTTTAGGAGTCAAAATTGTCCAAAAATAATTCATGGTTATAATGTCCTCCTGCATTGTTTCTCACGGCAGTAGAGTATTTTGACACATTTTCCAAAATATGCTCAATACTTTCTTTTTCATCCGGTGTTCCTGCTATTGCTTTATTCAAGTTACTCGTATATCCTGCTGCATGTTTAGAATAGTGGATTTCCATAGTTTGAGCATCAATAGCTCCTTCCAAAGCATTGTATGCATACGGAAGCGGGGTTTGAGTAAATTGTCCCCAAACAGTTTGTGCAAGCAATAACACTCCCACACTCATTAATTTTGTAATATTCATTATTCTATTTTATTATTTTTTTATTCAAACTGCTAATATTTTTTTCAGGGTCTTTTTTTAAATTCAGTCTTACAATGAGTAGAACAAAATCCATAAGTTTGCCCCTTGTAATTTATTGTATCATTGATATGTTCCTTTGTCTCCATCTCACAAATAGGGTCTATTTCATTTACAACCTTTACCTTCGATAGGTCTGGTTTTACAATCTCCTCTTGCCGAGTCGCCTCCTCGTGTTGATGTCCATCATGTTCGGTATGAGATTCGTTACCTTTACCACAAGCAACAAGTAACATTACCGAGAAAATGGAATAAAAAAATACCTTTTTTTCATTGCTATATACTTTTTAATAACTACACAAAAATGCCACTTACTTTTCGCTAAGTGGCTATTATTATCTTAATTAATTTTTTTCTTTATTAATCTTCTTTTTTTACTATAATATTTAGGATCGTAGTATGGAAATTTACCTTCTGTGGAAGAATAGTAAGTTTTATCTTTATTTCCACCGAGTTCAAAAAAATCAATACACTACACCAGTATAAGAAAAAAATCCACTACCTACAATAAACAATACCCAGTTTAATTCATAGGCAAAGGCATCATAAAAATTTATATGAAGCCAAGAACATTTTACTTAAAAAAATAACCAAAATGAAGTCATTGTATTATCTTTTTATTTAAATCTATGCAAATGTATAAAAAAATTTACTTAATATTCTACTATTTTTATATCAAAAAAATTAAAAAAATAAAACAGACACAAAAAAACAATAAATTACTTATACTCAATACTTTATACTATAATTTATTTTACCTTATCCAAATATTTCTGCCACTCCCAAGTGGTTCTAAGAGCTTCTTCTAATGAGGTATTAGCCTTCCAATTTAATTCTTTTTCAGCTTTACTGGCATTAGCATAAGCGATGGTAATATCTCCTGCTCTACGCCCACAAATCTGATATGGCACAGAAACTCCATTCGCTTTTTCAAAGGTTTTCACTATTTCCAAAACGGACGAACCTTTACCCGTGCCGAGGTTATATATATCTATTAAGGTTTCTTTTTCTTCTTTCAAAAGTTTTTTAAGTGCTTGTAAATGAGCCTTTGCCAAGTCACAAACATAGATATAATCCCTCACTGCTGTACCATCGGATGTTTCATAATCATCTCCCCATATACTCAGTTTTTCCCTGATACCAGCAGCCGTTTGCATTACATAAGGCACCAAATTATTGGGTATTCCTATTGGTAATTCACCAATTTTTGCAGAAGGATGAGCTCCTATCGGGTTGAAATACCTCAGTAGTGTAATCTTTTTTTCGTGAGCTATTGCAAAAATCTTTTCAAAATATCCTCACACATTTGCTTCGTTTTTCCGTAGGAAGATTCAGCTGGTTTTATTGGAGTCTCTTCATCAATTGGCATCTTATCAGCTTGACCATAGACCGTACAAGAGGAACTAAAAATAAAATTAGAAATATCTCGTTCCTTGAACTCCTGTAAAATATTAATCAACGAATATAGATTATTTTTCATAGTAGTCAATCGGTCTTACTTGGCTCTCTCCCACTGCCTTAAAAAGCTGCAAAAATGGATGCATCCTGTAATTTTATGAGCATCTAAGACTTGAGAAATCAATTCTCTTCTTTTAAGGTCAAATGGGTAAAAAAATAGGCTTCTTTCCCGTTATTTCCTCTATTCCTTCAAGTATTATTCTATCTGTGTTAGACAAATCATCAATAATAACTACCTCAAAATCATTATTTAATAACTCAACTACGGTATGCGAGCCGATGTATCCTAATCCCCCGTAACTAATATAGCCATATTTTTTTATTTCATAAATTTTAATACTGCGTTCGTGATATATTTCAACTGCTCTTCATCAAGTTCCGTATGCATTGGTAAGGAAATCACTTGATTTAACAATTTATCTGTATTCACAAAATCAGCATCGTTACTTTCTTGAAAATAAGCCTTTTGCTTTCTGAGAGCCACAGGATAATAAATCATAGCAGGTATTTCTTTTTCTGCCAAAAATTGTTGAAGTTCATTTCTCTTTCCATTCAAAATTCTCAATGTATATTGATGAAACACATGAGTAGATTTTTCGTATCTTTTAGGGATTAGTATATTTGGATGATTTGCAAAAACCTCGTCATAGTGATCTGCAACTTTTCTTCTCGCGTCGTTATAATGATCTAAATATGGTAATTTTCTTCTCAAAATTGCTGCTTGGATACTATCCAAACGAGAATTAACCCCCACTTCGTCGTGATAATATCTCTCATACATTCCGTGATTTACAATACCTCGAATTTTGTATGCCAAATCATCATCATTAGTAAAAAAATAGCCCCTCCATCACCATAACAGCCCAAATTTTTAGATGGGAAAAAAGATGTCGTACCAATAGTCCCCATTGTCCCTGATTTTTTCACAGAACCATCAGAGAATGTGTATTCTGTACCGATTGCTTGGGCGTTATCCTCTATCACAAATAGATTATGTTCTTTTTGCAATTTTTCAAAAATCTCCTCCATATTGGCACACTGTCCAAAAAGATGTACCGGAATTATAGCCTTTGTTTTTTTGGAGTTATTGCTTGTCTAATTTTTTTCAGGGTCAATCGTAAAAAGTATCATAATCCACATCCACCAATACAGATTTTAGTTTCAGTAGATGGATTACTTCCACTGTCGCTGCAAATGTAAAATCCGCAGTGATGACCTCGTCTCCCTCTTCCAAACCGAGAGCCATAAGTGCAATTTGCAGTGCATCAGTTCCATTAGCACAAGGTATCACATTCTTTACATTGAGATACTCTTCCATCTCTTTTTGGAAATATTTCACCTCTGATCCATTGATAAATTGTGCTGATTCCATCACATTCAGCACTGCATTATCTACCTCATTTTTTTATTTTTAAAAATATTGATTTTTGCAAATCAACCATCTGAATCTTTCTCATTATTTTTTTCTATTTTTTTCTTGTTTATACCTTAGGATACCATCTATATAGAGAGTTCTGCTATTTTTGTCGTATTTCACATTATCTTTTTCAAAAATAACATCATCCTTAGCATCCAAAAATAACTGATTTATTATTAGGAAGGAAAAACCTCTGCCCTTTTACCATTCTTAGAGAAAAGAATAAATGCACTAATGACAGCCTCATTATCATTCACTTGAATTGGATTTAGTCGGATTCCTTGATTAAAAAAACTTGTATACACTCCCCTTTTAGTTGAGAATAAGTCATTCCTGCACTTGGGATACATCCATATTTGTCGCTCAATCCACCGATTCTATGAGGTGTAACACTTACATAAAGGCAAGACGACAAGCTAAACGAAGCTACCATCACCAAAAATAACTTTTTCTCATAAAACATAATTTTTTTGTAAAGTTAATGATTTTTTTGATGAGTAAAAAAATTATCTCTAATATTTTTAGTGCGTCAATCTCTACTTTGTAAAAATTTATACGGATAAGTTTTTTTCTACTTTTATTTTTTTCCTTTTTCACAATAAATAAAAAGTCCCAAAAAAATGTTATCATTCCATTAATTATCAACAATTCTAAACCTATTTTAAACTCTCCGAAAAATATCTGTCTGGAAATGGTCTATAATATAAGAAAACACAGGGGATAGGATACAAACTATTGGTACCAAACTATCTTTTACCTTATATTTTGTGAAAATTCCGAAAGCGAATAACCCCAACAATGGCCCATAAGTAAAAGCCCGCAAGTTTTAGGATTAATCCTATCATTGAATTATCATTTATCCATCTGAATACCAATACCATTACAAGGAACGAAAAAGGCTACTAATAAATGTATTCTCTTTCTAATTTTTTTCCTTTTTATCAGTAGAAAACGCTCTATCATTAATCCCAAAAACATCTATAAAAAGAGACGAGGTAAGAGCTGTCATCGCACCATCAGCACTCGGAAACAATGCCGATATCAGAGCTATAATAAATATTATAGAGATAAAAGGAGGCATATAATTCAGTGCTATATCAGGAAAAAGCTTATCATCAACCGCTATCGAACCAACCTTTGCACCATAGATATAGAGCAACCCACCCATATAGAGAAAAAGAGAAATCACTCCAAAAAGAATAAATCCTAGAGTAACCATATTCTTTTGGCTATCTTTCAACTTCGTTACGGAAAGAGATTTTTGCATCATTTCTTGGTCTATACCCGTCATCGTAATAGTAATGAATGCCCCTGCTAAAATCTGTTTGATGAGATAATTAGAGGAATAAATATCTGTATTAAAAATCTGCGTATAGCCCTTTTCACTCAATACTGAAAAGCTATCTAGAATACTTAAATCAAAATAATTGAGTATATAAAAAGTACAAGCTACTAAACCCGCAAGCATACAAGTCGTCTGCAAAGTATCTGTCCAAACGATAGTTTTCACTCCTCCCTCATAAGTGTATAAAATTATCATTGATAATATAACCAATGTAGTAACGATAAACGGCACTCCAAGACTATCTAAAATAGTAGTTTGCAATATATTAACCACCAAATAAAGCCTTGCAGTAGCACCTACCAATCGTGACACAATAAATATCCAAGCACCTGATTTATAGGACATTTTCCCCATTCGCTGTTGGAGATACCCATATATAGAGGTTAATTTTAAACGATAATACAAAGGCAACAAAATATATGCAATAATCACATAACCAATAAGATACCCGATTGTAATTTGTAAATAACCAAAATTTCCCTTACCCACAAAGCCCGGTACAGAAACGAAAGTAACTCCCGAAAGCGTGGTTCCTATCATACCAAAAGCAACCAACATCCAATTAGAATCACGATTTCCTATAAAAAAACTATCATTGTCGCTACCCTTACCAGTCTTATAAGCAACCCAAAGGAGCAATCCGAAATAAACAACTATTATAGATAATAATAAATATGGTGACATTTCTTATGTTTTTATTAAATGTTTTATTAAATATTTTATTGATGAAATTGCTTAAAAATCCTCATCGGAATCAAAAAAACTCAAAAATAAATTCTCTATCAACAGATGAACTTTTATTTTTTTAGATAAATAACTTTGGTAAGATGAATATTTCCAATCTTTTGGTTCTGCTACAAGCCCCAAAAGAAACAGGTTCACAATGAATCATTTTTTTACAATATTTTTCAAATCTTTCTCATCATCAATCTGTATTCTTTTGCAAAAAAATTTCCCAAAAAAACCGACGTTTTTTTCATTAGTATTTTTGCCTAAAAATAAGATGTATAATTCTCCAATATCATCTCAAATTGTCCTAAGATAATCTGATTTTGCTTTTTCTAAATGATAATCTGAATCTTCATCAAGACCAATAGATTTACATACTTGATTTTTTTAGACTTAATACACATCAAAAAACTGAAATTTTTTTAGGTGTAAGAGAATAAACATATACATCCGCAATCGGTAAGACAAATTCTTTCATTTGTCCCAAAAAATATTGATAGTCTCTCGCATCACGAAATACCACCTGCCCCTCCTTTACTCTACTTGTAATATGATAAATAGCATCGAACTCAAAATCTTGAAAAAAATAGACTTATTAAAATTCATTTTTTTGAAAAAAATTATCGTTGAAGTTTCTCTCCATAAGCTAAATCGCCAGCATCGCCAAGACACGGGGTAATATACCCCTTCGGAGTAAGATTCTCATCTAATGCTCCCACCCACAAAAAAATGCCTCTGGATAGGCACTACGAATAGATTCTACACCTTGTTTAGAAGCTATTGCCGATACAATATGTATCTGAGTAGGCGTACCATTAGTTAATAAATCCCTCAAAGCTTCTATTAAACTTGCACCTGTTGCAAGCATTGGATCTGCAACAATCAGTGGCCTTCCCTCAATATTAGGGCAGGTGAGATAATCCTGCTTGATAGAAAAATAATCATTCGCTTCATGCTTTCGGTAGGCTGCTACAAAGCCACAATCTGCCTTGTCAAAAATAATTAACAATTCCCTGAAAAAGAGGGACTCCCGCTCGAAGAATAGTAGTAACTACGGGCTGTACGGCTATTTCCTTCACCTTAATTTTGTCTAATGGTGTAGTTATTTCTCCCTCTTCATAGTCCATTTTTTTACTAATCTCAAAGGCTGAAACCTCCCCTATCCGTTCCAAATTCCTACGAAATCTCATTCTATCTATCTGAATATCAACATTCCTAAGCTCATTAATCCAAATATTAACTAAGGAAAAAAATTTTTCTGATAAGATGGTAAGCATATTATATTTTTTTGACATCACAAATTAAAAAAATTTTTATTAAAATATAAAAATTGAGCAATATTTTCATGCGTTTACATCTCATAACTTAAAAAAATTTGAAAAAGAATAATATTAAAAATTCTTAATTTTCAGATGATAAAAATATTTTTGAATTAAGTATAAATTCGTAAATAAAAGAGGTTTTAATAATCATTTTTTTCTTAACTTTGCACCCGCAAATTTTACTAAACAATGCACAAAAACAGCAGCATACCATACATTAGGGTTGTAAATTAAATTTCGCTGAGACCTCTACCATAGCCCGCCAATTGAAGGGGGCAGGATACCAAAAGGTAGAGTTTGATGAAAAAGGCAGATGTCTATGTAATCAATACTTGTTCGGTAACGGACAATGCCGATAAGGAATGTAAATTCCATATAAAAAGGGCGATGAAAGCTAACCCAGAAGGATTAGTGGTAGTTATCGGTTGCTATGCCCAACTAAAACCCGATGAAATTGCCAATATTGAGGGAGTAGATTTGGTATTGGGAGCAAAAGAAAAATTCAATGTACTTTCTTACCTTGAAGATTTGAGTAAATCTGACAAGGGGATAATTCATTCCTGCGAAGTGGGAGAAGCAAATACATTCATCGGTAGTTACTCCGCTGGAGATAGGACACGTGCCTTTCTAAAAAGTGCAAGATGGTTGCGACTACAAATGTACCTACTGCACCATTCCTATGGCAAGAGGTGTATCTCGTTCGGATACTATTGAAAAATATCATCAAAAAAATGCCCAAGAAATTTCCGAAAAGAGGTATTAAAGAAATTGTACTCACAGGAGTAAATATTGGTGACTATGGGAAAAGGCGAATTTGGTAATAAACGCCACGAACATACCTTCTTAGACCTCATCACCGAGCTGGATAAAGTAAAAAGGAATTGAGAGAATAAGAATCTCGTCCATTGAGCCTAACCTGCTAAAAGATGAAGCAATAGAGTTGGTAGCAAATAGTAGAAGTTTCGTGCCTCATTTCCATATCCCTCTGCAATCTGGTAGCGATGATATTTTGAAAAAAATGAAACGCCGATATCTCACCAAACTATATACCGACAGAATTAATAAAATCCGTGAGACTATCCCTCATTGTGCTATTGGCGTCGATGTAATTGTAGGTTTCCCTGGTGAAACGGAAGAATATTTCTTGGAGACCTATCGTTTTCTAAATCAATTGCCAATATCCTACCTCCATGTATTCACCTATTCGGAACGAAGCAATACAGAGGCATCAGATATGGAAGGAAGCGTACCTGTATCAGAAAGAAAAAAGACGAAATAAAATGCTAAGAATACTTTCTGAAAAGAAAAAAAGAGAATTCTACGAATCTCAACTTGGGAAGAAATTACCTGTACTTTGGGAAGACGAAGAAAAAAACGGACTTATGTTCGGCTTTACAGAAAAACTATGTAAGAGTACAAAAACCCTACGATAAAAAAATTCATCGAACACAATAGAACTAGTTACTCTTGACAAAATAGAAGCCGACGGAAGTGTCTCCGTTATCCTCAACTAAAAAAAATACTACTCCGCACCAAATATAGTGTGGAGTTTTTTTATAAAGAAAAGAAAAGAAAAGAAAAGAGAAATTAAAAACCCCATCACTTAAAGTGATGGGGTTTTTAATTTATTTAATTATCTCGCTATATTTACCGCTCGTGTTTCGCGAATTACAGTAATTTTCACTTGTCCAGGATAGGTTAATTCATTTTGTATTTTCTCCGAAATATCATATGAGAGCTGTGCTGCCACTTCATCATTCACTTTGGCAGATTCTACCATTACTCTCAACTCCCGTCCTGCTTGTATCGCATAGGCACTTGATACACCATCAAAACTCATTGCTGCATTTTCTAAGTCTTTTTAATCTTTGGATATACGATTCTAAAACTTGACGCCTTGCTCCCGGTCTTGCTCCCGAAATACCATCGGCAACTTGGATAATTGGTGATAATAAAGAGGTCATTTCTATCTCGTCGTGGTGTGCACCAATAGCATTGACTACCTCTGGATTTTCGCCATATTTCTCAGCCCATTGCATTCCTAATAGTGCATGTGGAAGTTCTGATTCCTGCTCTGGTACTTTTCCTATGTCGTGGAGAAGCCCTGCTCTCTTAGCTAATTTCACATTAAGGCCGAGTTCAGCAGCCATTGTAGCAGCAATATTTGCTACTTCACGGGAGTGCTGTAATAGATTTTGTCCATAGGAAGATCGGTATTTCATTCGCCCTACTATTTTCACTAACTCTGGGTGTAGACCATGAATTCCTAAATCTATTATCGTTCTTTTTCCCAACTTCTATAATTTCTTCATCTATCTGTTTACGAGTTTTCTCTACTACTTCTTCAATTCTTGCCGGATGGATTCTACCATCGGTTACTAATTTATGCAGAGACAATCTTGCTATTTCCCTTCTCACAGGGTCAAAACAAGACAAAAGAATCGCTTCTGGTGTATCATCCACAATAATTTCCACTCCAGTGGAAGCCTCCAAGGCACGGATATTTCGCCCCTCACGACCTATAATTCTCCCTTTAACCTCATCAGATTCTATATTAAATACAGAAACCGAATTTTTCAATTGCCTGCTCGGTTCCGATTCTTTGGATTGTTTGAATAATGATTTTTTTCGCTTCATTTTTCGCATTCATCTGGGCTTCTTCCATTATATTCTGGATATGAGCCTGAGCCCTTGTTTTTTTGCTTCCGATTTTTAGAGATTCTACCAACTCTGCTTTTTGCCTCTTCTGCAGAGTAGTTGGATATTTTCTCCAAGGTTTCCACCTTTTTGGGCAGTTATTTGGTCCAATTCCGCTTGTTTTCTCTCAATAATTTCATTTTTTTGCTGTAATCAGATATTTGTTTATCCAATTCTTTTTCTAATTTTGCAACTTTTTGAGAGTTCATCGTTGAGTTTATGCTCTTTTTCTTTAGATTTTTTTCTCTACTTCTTGCATTTTTTTCTCCCTTGCCTGAATATCTGCATCATGCTGAGATTTTTAATTCTAAAAAAATTTCTCTTTGGCCTGTAATTGTTTTTCCTTTTTAATCGATTCTGCCTTTACAGTTGCTTTTTCAACAAGATTTTCTGCATTTTTCTGAGCATCTTCTATGATGATTTTCGCCTTTGCATTCGCTGAGTTTTTAGCAAACCAAAGTCCTGCTCCAACTCCTATTGCTAAGCAAACGATTCCTATAATTACTTCTATCATATTTTAATTATCTTTATTTATGTTCATTTTCGTTTTTACAATATAAAAAAACCACAATAGTCTAAATATTAAGAGCTAAACCCTCAATAGACACGATTTGAACTGAGTTTTGCTCTCTGTAATCCGTAAAAACGGCACGCCATTAAACAAACATTCGTTCGGTATAGTAGTAAGTATCGAGTTTAACTTTATTGTGTTAGAAACTATTGTGGATATCATAACAAATAACCTATTACGATAATATTTCGCTAAGGTTATTTAGTTTTTTTCCGTCATATTTTTTTATCAATTCTTCATTTCTTTTTTTCTGTTTCTCTACATTCATTCCCAACTGAATCACGCACAGAGCCAAAAATATCCTGCATATCCCTCACCTCGTAATTTTTCTCGGTAGTTTTTTTATCATTCCTCCAATTTCATCTCTCACCCTACGGAGTGCCTCCTCATCTTCTCGTGGAGTAGAAATAGGATACTGGCGCCCCGCCACCTCAATCTTGATATTTATCTTATTGATATCTTTCATTACAATTCATTGTTTTCAAGTTGAGAGATACACATATCTACCTCTTTTTATCAATCTATTGATACGAGCCTTCATCAGTCTATTATATTCAGTATTACCTGAAATGGAGGCTTGGATTTTTTTATATTTTTATTCTCTTCTACGAGTTGCTTATTCTTACTTTTTTTCCGCTTCGTATTGGCTTCTTAATTGGTTATTCTCTCTCTCAATATTTTACACAATTGTGTAAGATTCTGATTATCAAGCTTTAACCTCAAAAATCTTTTTGATTAATATTTGTAAAAATTCTCCTCTAATTTATTGAGCATTATCCAAAGAAAGTTCTAACGAGGCACAAAAAAATAAATAAAAATTTTTTTGGATTATTTTTAATTTTTTTGGAAAAAGTTTCATTAATTTTTTTATATTATCACTTTAAAAAAATTTATCTCACGAAAATAAAAAAATATTTTTATATTAAACAAAAAAATGCCTTACATTTGCACAACAAAAAAATAATATATGAGTATAAACTACAATTTTTTTGACTATCAGTTCATTATTCCTTGGGGCTAAGTTTGAATGCTCAAAAATACTGATATTCATACAGAAACGGAACACAACTTCTCTTGTGGAGCTCCGAATGTGAGTTTGGCAGAATTCCAAAAGTCAAATTCTATTTTATCAAAATTTAGATTGAAAGATTACAGCAAAAATGCCGTCATTAACCTATATTGCCATCAAAATGCACCTCATCGGAGAAGATGATGGATGGGGGCACGCCAATGAAAATGATGTAAATGATATGCTGGCTGACCTTAACAAAAAAACTTCAAAGATAATAATATTCAATTTTACTTTGCGGGTACTACTTTGGCCAAGTATAACGACTCTAAAAACAACAATAATAGCGACAATACTGGGAAATTAGATGCTGACTTCCACGATAAGTATGGAGTAAATAATGCCATTAATTTCTATGTCTTGAAACACATACGAGGAGTAGGTGGATTTGCTTATATTGTACCTTTTACACAAAGTATCAACAGAATGTATGCCATTACCTCTCAACTGAACGATAAAAAGACCTCTCCTCACGAAATGGGACATTTATTTGGTCTTCAACACACATTCCGAAACTCAACGAATACAGATATCATTGAACGAGAGCTTGTTACACGAAACTTCAACGAAACGGGAGATAGAAAATCTGCTAATTGTGATAAGAGAGGGGACTTTTTATGTGATACCGAAGCCGACCCATACGGACGCGACGATTATAAAGTCGTAAATTGCGCACCAAACGATATCACCGATACCAATGGCGATACCTATCACCCAAATATGGGGAACTTTATGAACTATCTGTGGTGCCCAGACTATAGTTTCACCAATGGACAAAGGGAAGTAATGACCAAAAAGTGCATTATCTATCCTCAACAATAAAAATTCAGGTTTTACCTACGATGCACCTGAAACCGAGCAACCTGCTCCTTCTAATGTTTCCGTAAAACTATCTAATACTGGATTCAACAAGGCTACGATTACTTGGGACGATAATTCTTCTGTAGAGACAGGTTATATCATAGAAGTAGCCGAAAGCGGCACCAACGATTTCACGGCAATTGCTGGAGTAAAGGCAAATACCACTTCCTATACGCTAATAAATTTTGACAATAGCAAAGATTATGTTTTCAGAATAAAAGCATCTAATACGAAAGCTAATTACTCTGCAATCTCTGCCCCTACACGATTACCAAAAAATTGTATTAACCCTCATCAGCACCAATGTAAATCCGAGAAGGAGGCAGATACCATCATCAATAATGTGAGTATATCTAGAGAAAACAAAAAAATCCTTGAAAATAATGATAGCGGATGCTCCGTAGATGGTATTGCCAACTATTTTGATACAAAACAAGCAGTTGTAAATAAAGGAGAAACACTGAAAGTATCCGTAACCACTAAGGCAAAAGTAACTTTTAGTAATAATGTATATCATTTTAATTGGATTATATCTCAAGTGAAAGGCTTCTGCGATTGGAATAACGACGGAGATTTTGACGATGAAAAACGAAACACTTTTCCATAACACTGATGGAAAAATAGATGTATCGAGCACCTTTGTTGTCCCTAAAAAAATATTCCAGAGGGAACATATCGATTGAGACTTGCTCTCACCTCTCATAATAAGCCTGTATCCGCTTGCTCAGCTCCTGATGGTGAGATTGAAGATTATGCACTTGTCGTGAAAGACAAACTAAGTACCAATGAACATTCTGCAAAGAATGGAGAAATTAACATCTACCCGAATCCTGCATCAGATAAACTATACATCAATAATGTGAGGGATATTACCACCTACAAAAATTATTGATGCATCGGGAAAAAAATTATTCAATCAGGGATTTCACTCAAAAATCCTATTGATATTCACTCATTAGAAGGAGGTGTTTATCTTCTATCGCTTTCTCATAAGAATGGAAATTCCATTAACAAGAGATTCATTAAAAATAGATAATATTAATAAAAAAACGAGTTCAGTATTCTGAACTCGTTTTTTTGTAGTTATTTTTAGTAAAGGGAAAAAAAGCAGGGCTATATAAATCAACACCATCTTCTTTGAACACTCTAAGGATATTTTTCATTCAAATCCGAAGTAATGAAATACATTCTATCTGCCTGCATCGTATAGGCATTGAGTTGATAAGTTACACTCGTCTCATTAATAGAAGTCTTCAATACATATGGTCTTGGTATTTTTTTCAACCCCTATCGTCTCCAAAGCTGCTTTTTATCATTAGGTAATTAACTGTTGTGAATGGCACTTCATAATTTATACGAACATCCACACTCAGCACCAATCCCTTTTCCGAAGAGGAATAATTAATCGTTTTATTCGCCAAAATCATTGAGTTTGGTAATGTTATTTCCTCATTATTATAAGTCCTAATCCTTGTAACGAGAGCTGTCTTCTCTATTACCTCGCCTACCACATCGTTCATTTTTATCCAATCTCCCAATTTAAACGGACGCATATAAGTAATAATAAAACCTGCAATCGTATTAGCAATCGTGGAAGATGACCCCAAGGAAATAAGTACCCCAAAGAATACCGAAATCCCTCGGAAGGCACTCGTATCGGCACTCGGTAGATATGGAAATACCATAATAATAGTAAAGGCAATGAGACATATTCTAAGTAATTGATAGGTAGGAACCGCCCACTCCGTATGGAATCCCTTAATAGACAATACCCCTCTCTGTATTTCCAATGATAAGAATTTTTAGTAATTTATCTATATATCTACTTACAAAGAGAATGACTACTATTCTTAATAACTTGGGCAAATATCCATATAGAGAATTCAACAACTCATTTAATGGGATTTTTTTATCCAATTAAGTGCTGTGAAAGCAATATACTCCGTAGATGGAAACAAGCTGAAAATAAGATTAATAGCCACCCCAAATAATATTACCAAAATAGCGAAATGCAACCACCTCAATGCTCTGATGATATTCACCCACATCTGTCGTGCTGACATTATTTCGTAACTCCTCAACCTCAATCCCTTGCCTTCATTGACACATCTATTATTAAGCCTCTTAATAAAATATTCAAACAATAAACCAAATACTTTGACCAACACCACAAAGGCCACGATAATCCCCAATGCCATCAGCCAACTCGTTATTTTATTCTCCGTAGTATGGCTTATTCTATTTTCCTTGATATGAGTATTAATAATATCTCTATATTTTCTCACCAAAGAATCTTGCGGAACATTTTCCCAAAGAGCATCTTCCTGAGACACACTCGTTACCACACTCCCCATATACACCACATTAAGATAATTTTTTTGAGGACTGAATCTTCAAAGAATCCTCAAAATAAACTTTACTTTCGTAGATATTTTCTAACTCCTTTTCAATATCAGAGGCTCTTTCCTTTGCTGAAAATGGCCCTATACCAGAATAAATATCAAACAATTTTTTATGAAAAAACATCACGGGATAAGGAACTACCTTTTCTCGAAGTTTGTTAATCTCATTTCGTTGATTTTCAACATTAATAGAATCCTCTCTTTTGATTTTTCAGTAATTCTTGTTTATATTTTTTTCAAGCTCTTTATTTTTTTATTTTTTTGCTCCTACAATTTGCCCCAATTCATCTTTTTACAATAGCCTCTCGGAGAGAATCTTTTATCCTTAATATTGAGTTTTTCGTCTTGATTTTATTTAATTCATACAAAATAGAATCCGTCTGGGCGTTCGCTATAATACCCAGACAAATAACCACTATTAATAATCTAAATTTCATTTTTTTATATCCACTCTTTCAATTTATATTTAAATATATTAAAGTCTTTTCTCAAAAAGCAATTCTCATCTCTCCATTTCTGCATACTTCCCACAATACAAATATCCTAATTTACCCAAAAATAGCCGCCATTGAAAGATTATCAAAATTAGTATCCATCTTTATACTATGTATATCATTATCAATAGCATACTGCTCTGCTCGTTTTAGAATTTCCTGTGCTAAACCCTTACCCAAAACCTTAGGTGACACTGCCACACGATGCAGGGCTATATATTCTTTATTTTTGGATAGCCAATTTCCATTGATTTCCGAATAAGCATCGTCTTTATCCATAATGGCAATATATCCCAATACCTCTGCACCATCCTCCAAAAACATATCCAAAATCTTTTTCTATATCACTTTCCACAACTTTTCGATTAGGATAGCCATTCTGCCATTGCTCACTTCCATCTTCTTTTCGTCGCTCAATGGCATTTTGTAAAATTTGACAAACACCCTCAATATCCTCCTTAATAGCCTTTCGAAAAAAATATAGGATTTTTTTAGCAACATTTTCTAAATATTTATCAATCCACTTAAAAGCTCGCTGCTCATCAAGGATATTTACTTTTTAATTTTAATATATCAGAATCTTCCATTTCCTGCACAGAGTAAGACACTCCTCTTTCATCTAATATTTTTTTTATAGGCTCTATTTCGGTACAGCTAGTTGCCCTCAAATACACATACTTGCATATCTTTTTTTCCATAAATATTTACTTTTTTTATTTAGATTTAACAAAAATAATATACCTTTGTGAAAAATTCAAATCATTATGAGTAACAATAAAAACAAAGATACTCAACTATATCAAAAAAATTGGTATCATAGGGCTGATATTTTTCACAATAAAAAGGAGCGATAACCTCTACCCTAATCTATTTCCTCGGTAAAAAAACTTTTTGGGAAATTATTAAAAAAATTGGCTTAGATAATGTCCAGCCAAAAAAAATAATATTTTTTTCTCAATAACACAAAAAAATCAATACATAATATTCCTGAAAAAAATGCTATCTTTGCCAAGAAAAATTTAATGTAAAAATAGTATGAGTAGAAAAAAAGTATTTGCCTATCGCTAATCATAGCTGTAATGACAATTGCTTGTAACGGAAAACAAGAAGAAAAAAACTGGTAGAAGAAACTACAACCCAACAAAAATCAACAACCAAAAGAGCAAAACCGAAGATAATGGCTTCGAAGATCCAAATGCTCCAAAAATCTACTACCAAACAAGGTAAAAATAGATTGGGATAAAAAGGCTGGACGAATACGAAGCTTTTATTGATAAAAAAATAACCAACTTATCCAAAAAAACTAGAAAAAAAGGTGATTCCTCCGTAATAGCAGAAATCAAAGATTTACAAAAGAAAAAAAGAAAGTTTGGAAAAAAAGACATCAACCCTTACAAACTTTCGGCTTCGGCACTAACACCAGAGCAAGTGGAGAGATTGGCGAAATTACAAAAAAACAAAGACAAGAAACTACAAACAAATAACATTTTAACACTTCATAACAAGAATAAAAGGCTCCAAAATTGGAGCCTTTATTTCTTAATAACAAATAATAAAAAAATTAAAAAAATATAAAAAAATAAAAATTAAAAAACTATGAATTCTTTTTTTATTAGCAATAGCCTCTTTTACTTTATTTTCTAATTCTTCTGTTAATTCTGGATTATCCTTTATTATATCCTTCACGGCATCTCTACCTTGTCCTAACTTGGTATCTCCATAACTAAACCAAGAACCACTTTTCTTGATAATATCCAAATCTACTGCTGTATCAAGGATTTCTCCTACTTTGGACACTCCTTCACCATACATTATATCAAACTCAGCTTGACGAAATGGAGGAGCTACTTTATTTTTTTCACAATTTTCACCTTCACATGGCTACCGATTGCCTCTTCTCCATTTTTTTATTGGTGAGCCTGATTTTCTTATATCTATCCTCACAGATGCATAGAATTTCAAGGCGTTACCTCCCGTTGTTGTCTCTGGACTTCCGAACATTACACCGATTTTTTCCCTCAATTGGTTAATAAAAATCACTGTACAATTCGTTTTATTGATAGTTCCTGTTAATTTTCTCAATGCTTGAGACATTAGTCTCGCGTGTAGCCCCATTTTGGAGTCTCCCATATCACCTTCTATCTCAGCTTTTGGAGTAAGTGCCGCTACGGAATCTATCACTACAATATCTATTGCTCCCGAACGGATAAGGCTATCGGCAATCTCAATGCCTGCTCACCGTTGTCTGGTTGAGAGACGAGCAACTCATCAAGATTAATACCTAACTTTTTTGCATAGATACTATCAAAAGCATGTTCTGCATCAATGAAAGCAGCCGTTCCCCCCATTTTTTGGGCTTCAGCAATAGCGTGCAAAGTTAAGGTTGTTTTACCTGAAGATTCTGGTCCAAAGATTTCTATAATCCTCCCTTAGGATAGCCTCCCACTCCAAGTGCAATATCAAGCCCAAGAGAGCCAGAAGGGATTACCTCAATAGAAGCATCTACGGAGTCGCTACCGAGAGTCATCACCGTCCCTTACCATAGGTTTTGTCTAATTTCTCTAAAAATAAGGGAAAGAGCCTTTTTTTATCTTCTATCTTGTCATTGGTCTTTTTATCTTTTTCTTCTGCCATTATGAAATTTTTTTGTCAAAAATAAGAATTTAATTTTAGTTTTTAGATATAATGCCTTTTAATATTTTATCCTTATGGACACATTTATCTGATTTTCATATAAATAACTTTAAAAATCATCAATATTTAAATGAAAAAAACAATAAATTATAAAGAGTTTTCAGATGGTGATTTTTAGTAAATTTAAGATAGATTTTTATTTTTTTCTTTGATAAAATTGATTATCTTTGCCTCATAATTAATTATTTATGGACATTAAAAAAAGAATTTAGGGATTTTTCTGTAAAACATTTGGGTAACTCGGGATTGGCAACGGACGAGTATATGGAAATGTTTTCTCCAATGAATCTCACACCTTATATTATGGAAGAAAGGCGAATGAATGTGGCTCAGATGGATGTTTTTTCGCGTCTGATGATGGACAGAATCATTTTCCTTGGTACAGGAATAGACGACCAAGTTGCTAATATTGTAACGGCACAGCTACTTTTCCTTGAAAGTGCCGACCCTGCAAAAGATATACAAATCTACATAAATTCCCCAGGAGGTAGCGTATATGCTGGCCTTGGTATCTACGACACGATGCAAATCATAAAACCTGATGTAGCCACTATATGCACAGGAATGGCGGCATCTATGGGAGCAGTACTTTTGGTAGCTGGTGAAAAGGGTAAAAGGTCTGCACTAAGACACTCCCGCGTGATGATACACCAACCTTCGGGAGGGGCTCAAGGGGTGGCTTCGGATATGGAAATCAACCTTCGAGAAATGCTAAAACTGAAAAAAGAACTTTACGATATTATCTCCGAACACTCTGGGCAGACCTATGATTGGGTAGAAAAGGCATCGGATAGAGATTATTGGATGACCTCCGAAGAGGCAAAAAAATTTCGGAATGATAGACGAAGTTTTGGTTAAGAAATAACCTATTTTACAACAAATTAAATTAATTTTTTTCATCTTTTTTTCATTTTTTTAACTATTTAGTTGGTTATAACAACTCGCCACCCTTTGGGTGGCGATTTTTCGTCATATACTTTAATAAATAATCCAAAAGGCTTTCTGTGAAATCACTATTGTGATTTTGTTAGTTATATTTATTGCTAATTTTTTTAACCTCTACAATTATAAATATATTTTTCTTGATTATGCAATATGCTGATAATATTTTTAATAGCTCTATAATTTTTTTCTAATTCCTTTTCTCTGATATACCGCTCCATACCTTGCCAATCTATTTGATTATTTTTTTAGTTGGGAGGAGGATTTTTTTGTTTTTTTAATCTTGTAGAATTAATTGTGAATGAATAGGAATATTTACTTTTATGTTGCTTTAAAGCTTGTCGCAATAAAAAAACAAAATATCTTTATTCATTTTATTATTTTTAGGAATCAAAATATTAACCTTAGTTCCTGTAAAAAAATGGATAAGTTTGTACAAATGGTTCTGCTGTTTCATTTCCTATTGTAATAACGGGAGTATCTACATTAAGAAAAACTATTATCAAAAATCAATAAATCCATCTACTCCATTTGTATTTTTCTTTTCTTGTAACATACGCATACATTCCATTTTCTTTATTAACCTTATTTCCATCAATATTTTTTTCCTATTTTGATTTTAAACAAACTTTCTACTTTAAATTCCTGCCAATATGACAATTTATTATCATTATTTACCCCCCGATGACATTTTGACACTATTTTGGTAGTATTCTAAAAATATTTTTTTACTTTATCCTCTTCTATTTTCCTCATAAAAGTTTCCATAAATTCCCAATCAGGGATTTTATTTTTTTATCTATGGGGAGCATTATTCTATCATTTTTTTTAATCTATTAGGACGAACCTGATTTCCATAAGAATATTTTTTTCTCTTAACCGATTCAATAATGTTATGATGAAAAAAAGCAGAATATTTTGTCATATTTTCATTTTGTAACACCGTGATATTATCATCACACTTAAAAATCATTTTTTTCTGATAAAAAGCATTTCCAAACATATCCAATGTAATTGCATTAGAATAAGTTTTGTGTTCTTTATTTTCAATAAAAAGATGAAATACCATTTTCACTTTCTCCTGCTGTAACTAATGGAGTTTTTCCCTCTTCTCTTTTTTTGTTACAATTAATCTTCTTCCTCTCACATTTACATCGAACAAATCACCAACTTTAAACTCTTTCCATTCTCTATCAGTAAGTCTGCCAGAGATGAGTTGCTCAAGAGCTTTGTTACTTAACTGTTCCATAAGCTCTTGTATTTTTTTGTTGTTCTTTTTGCTTGATATAACGCTCCATAAACTGCCAATCTGGCTGGGGGTAAAAATAGATGTCATTTTGACAGGTAAAAAGGATTTTTTTGCTCTCTAATTCTATCTGTAAAAAGCTTTTCTACCAAAAAGCATATTTATTTTTTTATTAGACATTACAATTGTAGAAATAAATTTTTCCGCTGTATTTATTTAATTTTTCATTATCTAAAATTGTTATTTCATCACTCGCTGTAAAAAAATTCTATCAGCAAAAATAACAATCACAAAAAAAGTAGTTACCAAAAGTTTATTTTCAGCAGTAAATAATGGATTAGAAATATAATCCGTAACTCCATTATTAACAGAACTTGCAGAATAATAAGGAATCTCCCCTTTTTTTCTATCTTTTTCTATAAGTCTTTTTCCTCTTGAAACAACAAATATATCTCCTATTCTAAACTCCCTCCACTCTCTATCAGTTAATTTTTAGATTAGTCATTTGTATTATCTTTTTCTTTTGTTAAACAAATAGCCTCTACCATGTGTAATCATATTAACCTCAAAAGTTAGATAGTCTGCAATTACCTTTTCAAAAATCTGCTTCGGTAGGGATTTCATCATTAAAATAATAGAAAGAGTGCAGCCATTCATCACTTGCCTCAATAGTAGTTTTCACACAAAATTTAGTCTCTGTTTCCATTTTATCAAACCATACTTCTAACAATTTTTCTTTTTTATCTTTAGCCTGTGATGTTTCTACTAATCCTATATGTTTTTGCACTTCATAACCATCATCTTCAAAATTAATAAACTTCACTTGCTTATCTTTATAATGTGGAATACCTGCTGTAAAAAAACAGCAATGCAAGGATTTGTTCCTACACCATAAAAAGTATTTTTATTTAGAGTAATCACTCCCTCCAAAGTGTGTTTTTTCAAAATATTTTCTTTGATAGATTGTTCTTCTTTTGTTTTCCCCGTCATAGATGATTGGGGAACAATTACAATAACTTTCCCATCTTCAGTAATAGAATCTAAAAGATGTTCTGTAAAAGCAATTTCATAAAGATTAGGATTTTGTTTAGAACCTTGTGAATAAGGTGGATTCATCATTCCTATTGTACAATGTTTTTGCTTTTGTAGGTCAGCTGGATTTTGTTTTAAAAAGTCTTCTTGCTCCAGATTACTTTTTACCATCTCCACGCAAAATCATATTTGTAGTTGCTATGGTAAACATATAGGGCTGTAATTCTACCCCATGTAGTTGATTTTTGCGAATATTTCTTTTCTCAGATTCATTATTAGTTTTAGCAACCATATTATGCATTGCTGCAATAAGAAAACCTGCCGTTCCACAACAAGGGTCAAATACTTTATCTGTTGGTTTTAATTCTACCAAATCACAGAACAGCTCTGTAATGTGTTTTGGTGTTAATACAATCCCAAGTGTTTGTCCATCTCCACCAGAATAAGACATAAATTCACCATAAAAAAACGCCCTAAATAATCCTCTGCTGAATGTATGCGTTTGATATTTTTGATAAATATTTTTTTATAAAAATTCTGTATAATACCTAAGAGGTGTTTTTTTCCTAAATTATCATTTATTTCATTTATAGCTTTAGTATCCTTTATTACTAAAAAACTGACTAAGTAGTTTATCTTTTTTTACTTGTGGAGAGACATTAGCTCTATCTAAATTATCTTTTATAGCATTATAAATTTTATCCCCATCTGTTTTTTTGAGAATCTCCTACAAGGTTTTCAATAGAAAAAAATTATTATTTTCTATCTCACGAAGAGCTAACAAAAATACCTGAAACAACTAATGGTTTATCTTTATCTTGTATGCTTCCATAATTTCTTAAAGCCTCATGTAAAAGCTTTTTGCATCTTTTTAATATTTCTTCTGTTGTTTTCTCTTCGGCTGTTTTTTTCCTTTAAAAATATTTTTGAATATAATACTCTTCAATATTTTTTTCTCTGAAAAATAATGTAAAAAGTCTCTACATCTTCCAACTCTTTGTATTCTGCCCTTTCATTAATAAACAAAGGCGAAATTTTATGCTTCTTTTCATTTCCTGAAACTCCAAAAAGCTATAATTTTTTTATAAGAAGTATTCTTTGCCAAATGCAATCCATAATGCAAAGCTCCATTTACTGCATAATTTCGAGTACTTTCTATACTTTGACATATCAAACCTTGATTATCTCTTTTTAGTATGTAAAATAACATCCCTTTTATCTTCTACTACTAACAGAAAAATCTTTTACAACTCCTATATATTCAGGACTACCTATTTGTCCATTTTTCTTTTTGGAAGCTGTTTTTTTAATGCTTTATTTATTTCTAAAAATTGATGAGCCTTGTGGTTCTAATTTATCAGATAAATTTGCCTCTTTTAATAAATCATACACCCAAAGATCTGTTGCTTTTTTTCTTTTTTTGCCATAATTTTTTTCATTCAAAAGAGAGGTAACCGAAATTACCTCTCCAGTATATGCTAAAAAAATTCTTAAAAGTGTCTTTAATTTCTCTTCTAAAATTGCAATTTTTTTCTTGAGCATCTTTTTGCTTCTTGCGTTCATTTTCTACAATTTCAGGTTTCGCATTGGCTACAAATTTCTCATTACTAAGCTTTTTTTCTCCACCGATACCAAGAAGCCTTTCAGATATTTAATTTCCTCTTCTGTTTTTTTCTTCTCTTCGGCTAAATCAAGGTTCTCGCTGAGCGGTATAGATATTTCCGTAGCCCCAACTAAGAATGTAAAGCTTGGTTTATCGGTCTTTTCAGCAAAATGCACTTCAGAAACATTGGCTAACTTCCTTACCACAGCTTCGTTAATGAAAGTAGTAGCATTAGTAAATAGTTCTACACTTTCCCTTGGCGAGATTCCCTTGCTTTGTCGGTAATTTCTTACTCCAGAGATGAGTTCTTTCGCAAAATCAAAGTTCTTGATAGTTTCCTCATTAAAGTCATCAGCCTTTTTTTTGTTGAGCAATTACTAATGCTTCTTCTCTGCTTCTCTCCGCGATATTCTGCCAAAGCTCTTCCGTAAGGAATGGCATGAATGGGTGAAGAAGTTTCATCAATTCTTCAAAGAATGCGATGGTTTTTTTGATAAACTTCTGTAGAGATAGCCTCTCCGTAGTTGGGTTTTATTGCCTCCAAATACCAAGCACAGAAATCGTCCCAAATAAGTTTATAAATCAAATGCAAGGCATCGGAAATTCTGAACTTATCAAACTGCTCAGAAATCTCCACAATAGTTTTTGTTAAGCTGATTTTCAAACCAATCTATGGTTTCTTGCTCTGCAAGAGAAATTGCTTTTTCTTCCTTGTTCCAACCTTTGTATCAATCGGAATGCATTCCATATTTTCGTGGCAAAATTTCGCCCTTGCAACATCAAATCTTCATCAAAAAGAAGGTCATTTCCTGCTGCTGAACTCAATAAAATCCCTACACGAACGCCATCTGCTCCATATTTATCCATCAATTCAATCGGGTCTGGTGAATTACCAAGAGATTTGGACATTTTTTTCGGCGTTGTTTATCTCTCACTATCCCCGTAAAATACACATTTTTTTGAACGGAACTTGCCCTTTTCCATTCTAATCCTGCCATAATCATACGAGCCACCCAGAAAAAGATAATATCAGGTCCCGTAACGAGGTCAGCCGTAGGATAGTAATAATTTATGTCTTCATTTTTCTGGTGCTGAAAGTCCATCAAAAACGGACATTGGCCATAACCAAGAGGAGAACCAAGTATCCAGAGCATCTTCATCTTGGCAAAGGTCAGCAATTTCTAAATGAGGATTTTGAGCTTTCTCTTTTTGCTAAAATGAGGGCCTGTTCTATGTTTTCAGCGACTACAAAATCATGCTCTCCCTCTCCGTAATAGTATGCAGGAATTTGTTGCCCCCACCACAATTGGCGAGAGATATTCCAATCACGGATATTCTCCATCCAATGTTTATAAGTATTCTTAAATTTCTCTGGATAGAATTTAATTTCATCATTCATCACCACCTCTAAAAGCAGGTTTGGCAATCTCTGACATTTTGAGAAACCATTGCTGGGATATTTTAGGTTCTATCACCGCTCCCGTTCTCTCAGAAGTTCCTACTTTATTGACATAATCTTCAGCTTTGAGCAAAAGATTTTTTTCTTCCAATTCTTTGGCAATGGCTTTTCTTACCTCAAATCTATTCTTTCCTGCATAATGAAGTCCATGCTCGTTCAGATTCGCATCATCATCAAGAGCATCTATCATCGGCAAATTATGTTTTTGACCGATTTCATAATCATTCACATCGTGGGCAGGAGTGATTTTTAACGCTCCAGTTCCGAACTCTATATCCACATAATCATCTTCAATAATAGGAATTACACGATTTACGATAGGCACAATCACTTTTTTTCCTTTTAAATGAGCATATCGCTCATCATTAGGATTGATACAAATCGCCACATCTCCGAAAATAGTTTCTGGACGGGTAGTTGCCACCGTAAGGAATTCTTCCGTCCCTTCTATTTGATATTTTAGGTAATAAAGTTTTCCGTTTTGCTCTTTGAAAATAACTTCTTCATCAGAAATATTAGTTTTCGCTTCGGGGTCCCAATTGACCATTCTGTAACCACGGTAAATCAGTCCTTTATTATATAAATCTACGAAGGATTTTATTACTTGTTGGCTCAATTTAGGCTCCATGGTAAAGCGAGTTCTCTCCCAATCACAAGAACACCCTAATTTTTTAAGTTGCTCCAAGATTGTTCCGCCATATTTATGCGTCCAATCCCAAGCATGTTTTAGAAATTCTTCTCTGCTAATATCAGATTTATTAATTCCTTCAGATTTTAATTTGGCAACTACCTTAGCTTCTGTCGCAATGGAGGCGTGATCTGTCCCAGGCACCCAACAAGCATTAAATCCTTTCATTCTTGCCCTTCTTACTAAAACATCTTGAATAGTATTATTCAACATATGTCCCATATGCAAAATTCCTGTAACATTTGGTGGAGGAATCACCACTGTATATGCTGGTTTTTCATTCGGTTCTGAATGGAAATACTTATTTTCAAGCCAATAGTTATACCATTTTTGCTCTGTATCTTGTGGATTATATTTTTCTGAGATTTGCATTATCTTAATTTATTTAGGTTTGACACTTTAGTTTGCAAAAAAATAAATATTTTTTTGATTACATAACGAAAAATTAACTTCTCTTTACAGAGGTATTTTTCTTAATTTTTATTATAAAAATCATAAATAAGTTAGTTCTATTAAAATTTTATCTTTAAATTTGCTGTATAATTTAAATCTAAAAAAATCAATTTTTACAATGAAAAAAATACTTTTTAGGACTTGTATTCGTCGGATTCGCAGGGGTTGCTTCGGCACAGACTATTAATTTTAACACTACGACTATTGATTATGGGACTATCAAAAAAAGGGAGTGATGGAAACAAAGAATTTATTGTAAAAAAACATAGGAAAAAAACCGCTCATTATCAGCAATGTAAAAAACCTAGTTGTGGTTGTACTAGTCCATCTTGGACAAGAGAACCAATTGCACCGGGAAAAACGGGAAAGATATCCGTGCATTACAATACAAACTTAGTAAATCCTTTTTATGAAAAAAATATTGAGGTATATTCTAATGACCCTGAAAAATAGTAGAACCATACTCTATATTAAAGGGAAATGTAGTAAATTAATTTTTGTCAATAAATAACAAAGACTACCCTAAAAAAAGGGGTAGTCTTTTGTATTGATTATAGTGAATAATTTGGTGCTTCTTGAGTGATAATTACATCGTGAGGATGAGATTCCTTCAGACCACTACCTGTGATTTTTACCATCTTAGAATCTGTTTGTAAAGATTGTATATCTGGCGTTCCACAGTATCCCATACCAGCACGAATACCACCAACTAACTGAAATACAACATCTTCTAGCTTGCCTTTATATGGAACTCTACCTTCTATTCCTTCTGGTACAAATTTTTTAGCCTCTGCTTGGAAATATCTCTCCTTACCTCCTCTCTTCATTGCAGCAAGACTTCCCATACCTTGATAGGACTTGAATTTTCTACCTTGAAAAAAATAATCTCATCACCAGGGGCTTCGTCTGTACCTGCAAATAATGAACCCAACATCACAGCATTTGCTCCCGATGCTATAGCCTTCACTATATCGCCAGAAAGTTTAATACCTCCATCTGCTATTACGGATACATTTCTACTTTTAGCATATTCATATACATTATATATCGCTGATAACTGAGGTACCCCTACCCCTGCCACTACTCTTGTCGTACAAATAGAACCTGGCCCGATACCTACTTTCAATACATTAGCTCCAGCATCAATTAGGTCTTTTGCAGCTTCTGCAGTTACGATATTCCCCCCTACGATATCTAAATCTGGAAATTCTCTGCATATTTCTCTAATTTTCTCTATCACACCTTTGGAATGTCCGTGAGCGGAATCAATTGTAATAATATCCACCCCTGCATTTACGAGTGCAGATACTCTATCCATTGTATCAACACCTACACCTACACCTGCCCCTACGATAAGTCGTCCATTTTTATCTTTATTGGCATTGGGATATTCTAATTGATTATCAATATCTTTAATGGTGATAAGTCCTACTAATCTATATTTTTCATCAACGATAGGGAGTTTTTCTACCCTATTTGTCAATAAAATTTCTTTTGCTGTTTCTAAGGTTGTATTAAGGTCCGAAGTGATTAGATTTTCCTTTGTCATCAGACTTTCTACCTTGATGGATAGGTCTTCTTGATACTTTACATCTCTGTTAGTAATAATTCCTATAAGAGTATTATTAAAATCTACCACAGGAAGTCCTGAGATTTTATACCTCTCCATCAACGCCTTTGCTTCCCCTAAAGTATGATCTTTGGTAAGAGTTACAGGGTCAGTAATCATACCATTTTCGGAGCGTTTCACTTTATTTACTTGTGATGCTTGCTCTTCAATGGGCATATTTTTTTATGGATAAACCCCAATCCTCCAACACGAGCGAGGGCAATAGCCAAATCTGCTTCGGTAACAGTATCCATTGCTGCTGAAACAATCGGAATATTAAGGGTAATTTTATCCGTAAGTCTGGATTTTAAAGAAACTTGGTTCGGTAAAAACTTCTGAATAAGAAGGAACTAAAAAGCACATCATCGAAAGTGATAGCTTCCTCTACGATTTTTTTATGTATAAACATTGTCACTTTCTTTGCAAAAATTAAAGTATTTATCATAAATATAAAAATTTTTTTTCAGTAATTTTTTTCGAAAAAAAGTTACTGAAAAAAATTAATATTGTTCAATCTATCTAAAAAGTATTTACCATAGAGTTCTATTAAAGACGATAATTGTTGTAACTTAACATCTATCAATTCCATTTTACAGTCTAACTGTCCTCGTTCGCTATCTAAAAACTTCAAGATAGGTTGCTCGATTATTAAGATAAAGTTTCTGAGCTGCAGAAACCGCTCTCTCTAAAAGCCTTTTCTTGTTGGTATTTAAACTGCTGAAGATGAGCAATATTTGTAATTTTAGATTGTAAATTACTTGTTTCTATAAAAGCTGTAAGCAATGTTTTATCGTAATTATAGAGTGCCTCTATTTGCAAAGCATTCGCTTGAGAAAAATTAGCCTGAATTGCTTTTTTATTAATAAGAGGTGCCGTGAAACCACCCAGAATATTAAACATTATAGACTCTGGGAATCTAAGCAAATACTTGGGATTAAAAGCATTTAATCCTACTGCAGCGGATAGATTAAATGATGGGAGAAACTCCTTGCGTGCTGTTTCCACATCCAATTTAGCTGCCTCAAGTTGATGTTCTGCTTGCACAACATCTGGGCGTTGTAATAGATGGCTTGTTGATAGTATATACGAAGTTTTAGGCATTGGAAATGTCAAAAAATCCGCTTTTGTACGCGTTATAGCTGTTGGAAATCTACCTAATAACAAATTCAATTTATTCTCTGTTTCTGCTATTGATTGTCGTAGTATATACTCATCAGCTTGTGCTTTTGCTAATTCAGCTTCAAATTTCTCTACTGCCAATTGTGTATCGGTATTTGCTTCTTTCTGAATACGAGCAATTTTAACAGCCTTTTGTTGTAATTCTATATATTGTCTTACGACTGATAACTTACAATCTAAGGCCATCAGCATATAATAGTTTTCGGCTACATCTGCTACTAATTGACTTTTTAAGGCTCGTTGTCCTGCCTCTGAAGCGAGATACCGCTCTACTGTAGCTTTCTTACTACTATTTAATTTATTCCATAAATCTACAGTCCAGTCCAATTGAAGAGATGGAGCTAAGTTTGGAATAATTGTCGGTATTTTCCGCCCAGGTATTATATCCGTTTCCACATTACCAGCCCCCTCAGGTGTATAGCGACCTATTTTAGATACGCCTGCACCAATATTTGCGGATAACGAAGGTAACATTGCTCCTTGTTTAGCTGTAATAGAACTCTTAGCGATAACCAATTCCTGCAACATTATTTTAAGGTCTTGATTATTTTGCAGAGCCGTATCAATAAGTACTTGTAGTGTCGAATCTTGAAAAAAATCACGCCAAACGGGGGATACTGTCACGATACTATCCTTTTGTATAGATGGTAATGAGTCTTTAAGTGTATCTTTTGGGAGTATAGCCTGAGGGAGTCTTACAAGCTACCAGACTCAGAAGAATCACAACTATAGTAATTATATAAGGCGACCTATTCTGCATCATCATAAATATTTTCATTTAATGGTTATTTTTTATAATATTCATCTTATTCTTCACTTAAGGGCTCTTCCTTTTGATAATGTACTAATTTATCAGCCATTCCAGCGAAGATATAGTAAAGACACGGTATAAGCAATAGTCCTCCTAAAGTTCCTATAAGCATCCCTCCTACAGCAGCCGTACCAATTGTACGATTTCCTATTGCACCTGCTCCTGAAGCGAATACCAAAGGTATTAATCCAGCAATAAAGGCAATACTCGTCATAAGAATAGGACGGAACCGAGCCACAGCAGCAGAAATAGCCGCTTGCTCTATTCGTTCTCCTGCATTCTTACGCTGAACGGCATATTCTACCATCAGTACAGCATTTTTACCTAACAACCCTATGAGCATCACCAAAGCAATTTGCGCATAAATATTATTCTCTAAACCACATATTCTCAAGAATACAAATGCACCAAAAATTCCCACAGGTAAGAATACTATTATAGGTAATGGAAGTAAAAAATTTTCATATTGAGCTGCTAATATCAAATAGACAAATACTAAACATACTACAAATATGATAATAGCCGTGTTACCCTGCTCCGCTTCATCTTTTGATATCCCTGCCCAGTCATAATCATACCCCTTTGGTAAAGTTTGTTGCGCTACCTCTTGGATAGCTCGTAATGCCTGCCCACTAGAATAACCTGGTGCCTGTGCCCCTGTTACTTCAGAAGAATTATAAAGATTATGACGCGTAATTTCGCTCATTCCATAAGTTTTCTTTAAGGACATAAAAATCAGCATAAGGAACCATCTGCCCATCCTCATTTTTACCATAAAGACCTAATAAATGTCCTGGGAAATCACGATACTGAGGTGCAGCTTGCACAATCACCTTATAAGGTTTCCCAAAACGAATAAAACCTGTCTGATAATCAGAACCAACTAAAATGGATAAACTATTAAGAGCCTTACCAGGCTTAATACCTTTTTGCAAAGCCTTTTCATCGTCAATATGAAGCATATATTGCGGATAACTTGCCGAATAAAATGTAAATGCATTGCCGATTTCTGGACGCTTGTTAGTGCAGCTACAAAAATCTTTACTCACACGCTCCATCTCGCGATAATTATTATTACCTGTTTTATCCAATAACCGCAACTCAAATCCACTGGCCGCACCATAACCCGGAATAGATGGAGGTTCAAAGAAGTCAATATTAGCTTGTGTAATCCGCTTACATTTCTCCTCCAAATCACTAATAATTTCTTTTGCAGTATGTTTTCGATGTTTCCAATCTTTAAGGTTAATCAAGCAACTTCCTGAGTTGGAGCTTGTCCCCTCGGAGAGTATTTCAAACCCTGCTAATGACGACACACTCTCTACCCCTTCTTCTTGCTTCACAATCTTTATCAATTGATGTGCTACCTCATTAGTACGCTCTATGGTTGCCCCCGGCGGAGTCTCTATAACAGCATAAATCATCCCTTGGTCCTCTTGCGGTATAAATCCTGACGGTAATCCCATATTTACCAAATAGGTCAATCCACAGAATATCAAAACCAATATCATTGTAAAGCCCTTATGGCGTACCGTACGACGAATAATACGCTCGTATCCACGACTACCTGCATCAAATTTTGCATTGAAACGAAGTAGAGAACGGCCGATAAATCCTAACTTCACATTATTCTCTTGTTCCTTAGTTAGAATAAGAGCGCATAGAGCAGGAGTCAAAGTAAGTGCTACAAAACCTGAAAAAAGAATACTCGATGCCATAGTGATCGAAAACTGACGATAAAACATTCCTTCTGGTCCTCCCATAAAGGCGACAGGAATGAATACAGAAGACATCACTAATGAAATAGCTATAATTGCACCACTAATCTCTTTCATAGCTTTTTCTGTTGCCTCAACAGGTGATAGTTTATTGCGAGATATTTCAACATTGACTGCCTCTATCACCACTATTGCATCATCTACCACAATACCGATAGCCATCACCAAGGCGAAGAGAGAAATCATATTAAGCGTTATATTGAACACATACATCGCTATAAAACTACCTAATAATGATATTGGGATTGCCATAATTGGTATTATTGATGCTCGCCAATCACCCAAGAAAATGAATACAACGATAGCTACCAAGACAAATGCCTCAAATAGTGTATGAACTACCTTTTCGATACTTGCATCTAAGAATCTACTGACATCATAACTTACCTCATAGTGCATTCCCTTAGGCATATCTTTCTGCAAGCGAGCCATTGCTTCCTTCACTTTAGTAATAACATTACGAGCATTACTACCATAAGCTTGTTTCAATGTTACAGCCGCAGAAGGACGCCCATTAAATGTAGAGTATATGTCATAGACTTCACTTCCTAAATGTACATCAGCAATATCCTTCAAATGTATAACCTTACCATCATCATTACTCTTAATGACGATATTTTTATACTCTTCCTCTGTTGTGTAGCGTCCCGTATATTTTAAGACATATTCCTTAACCTGCGGACGCAGACCTCCACTTTCTCCTAATTTACCTGGAGACACTTCTATATTCTGGTCTTCAAGGGCTTCACTCACATCATCAGTTGATAAGCCATAGGCCATCATCCTATCTGGGTGCAACCAAATACGCATTGCATAATTACGCGTTCCAAGTATATCAAGGTCTCCAACACCATCTACTCGCAACAACTCTGGAGAAATATTTATATCAAAATAATTATAAAGAAACCCTTGATCCACTTTGGGGTCATCACTATAAAGATTGATATACATAAGTATATTAGGCTCCTCACGAGAAATTTTCACTCCTTCTCGAATAACTTCTGGTGGCAACTTATTCGTAGCTGCTGACACTCTATTCTGAACATTTATAGCATCTACATTCGGATCCGTCCCTAATTTAAACACCACATTAAGTGCTGCCTCGCCATCATTTCCTGCATCACTCTCTATGTACTTCATACCAGGCACACCATTCAATGCCTGCTCTAAGGGTATAATCACCGATTTTACCAACAACTCATTATTGGCACCTGGGTAATTAGCAATCACATTCACCTTTGGAGGAGAAATTGATGGAAACTGCGTAACAGGAAGATTAAATATTGACAATATACCGACGAAGGCAATGACCAATGAAATAACAATGGAAAGTACTGGTCTACGAATAAAGATTTTGAACATTCTTAATCTGCATTTAACTTATTCAACTTAAAGGCCTCTTTCGAAGATATCATTCGTAAATGAACCTTATCTCCATCATTCACCTTCTGTATACCATCTACAAGATAGCGATCTGTAACTTTCAATCCCGAGGAAACAATATAAAACCCCGTAGATTCGGAATCAATCTTAATCTCACGCTGATGTACTATATTGTTTTTATCTACTACAAACACATATTTACGATCTTGTAGTTCATAAACTGCCTCCTGAGGTATCTTCATTGCATTCTTCTTTTGGACAAATAGATTAACAGTACCTGTTTCTCCATTCCGTAATAGATTATTTGGATTGTCAAAACTTGCACGAATTGAAATTGTTCCCGTTGAACTATCAAATTGCCCAACAATATCTAAAAATATTTCCACTCACTGGAAATACATCTCCATTCGCTAATACAAGTTGCAACGGCAATTGCGAATAATGTTCTGGATGAAGACGATAATCCAAATAATCTGTTTCTGAAATATTAAAAATAAACATGAACCTTACTATTATCTGATATACTTGTGAGCAAACTGCCTTGCTCTATCAAACTACCGAGGCTTATTAGATATACGCCCCAATATTCCTGAAAATGGAGCACGAATTAGAGAAAGTTGTTTGTGTTTTATTGCCAACTTATAGTCTGCCTCTGCTTCATTAAGCTTTGCTTTTGCCATACGCTTAGCATTATTTGAAACAATATTATTATCCGTAAGTTTTGTTACATTCTGCAAATCAATATTTGCCTGTTCTGCAACAGCCCTCGTCTTAGCTATTTCTTCATCTACACCAATAATAGCTATACGGAAAAAGAGGTTGACCTGCCCTCACAAACTGTCCCTCACTCACATACATATCTTGTAATATACCTTCCTGCTGAGAGCGTATCTCGACATTTCGTAGCGAAGCTATATTTCCAACATAGGATTGTGGTAAAGAAACATCCTCTACCAAAGGAGTAGTAGCTGTGTAAGTAGGTGTTATTTGCTTTTCTTTCTTTGATTTACAAGCACATAAAAAAACAATAAGATAACGAGATATGTTAATCGAGATATCTTCTTCATAAACTAATTGTTAATTTTGAACAAATATAATGTTATATGTTTAGGATTTAGGGTCTATATTCTGCTTTTAAACTTTTCAAATAAGCATTTATAGAAGGAACTATTAAAAGTATAGATTATTCTGTCTGATTTTGCATTTCGAAATAAAAGTAACTACCAATATCTACTCAATAAATAGATTAATGTGATTTTATGGTTGTTATATTATATACAATCCACATTTATCCTCTGCACTGGGCTTTAAATATATAATATTTTTATGCATAATATAAGCCATTTTTTTGATAACAAAAGGTACAACTTTTTGTTCAAATACGCAAGTAATTACTAATTATTTTTTTATAAAAAAAGTATATATCATAATATTTACTTAGTAAAAAAATTTAAATAACTATTTTTAAGTCAATCTTTCATACATTGGGATAAAAAAATAAAGTTTATTGATTATTAATTATATTTAACAAAAAATGTCAGCAAAAAAATCTGCTGACATTACTAATTTTCATTTTGGGTTTTAACTAAATATTCTATTAGTATCTAAAAAAATGATAGCCAAACGCAACATTAAGTGCTGGATAAAGAGAGGTATATTGGTAGTCAAAAATTTTTTTGGCATACCCTAAACCAACATGATATCTAAAAAACAAAATGATTACCCAATGGCAATTGTTGCCCAAAATGGACATCCGTCATTAATACTTTTCCTATATAATCTTCATTACCATTGAAATTAAATTTGCTTTTGCACTCCCCAAAAACTACCCGCATTATTTACGAGAGAACGATTTTTTTCTTCGCCCTATTTTTCTCTACTGAAATAGTATCTTACTTGTCCCTTAAGATATATTCCATTATAAGATTTTTTTCATTTTCTTTCCCCATTCTGTATTCTAGCGAGTTGGGTTTGCACAATATTTGCTCCTCCTATCCCTACATTAAGGTCTAATAACAAATTATTACTAAGAGGATACTCATATCCAATTCCTATCTTATCAAAAAAATAACTCTACTTTACCTGTTTTAGATAAGGCTACATCACTATTCTGAGAATATCCTAACGAGGATACCATCACTACTGATAATAAAAAAATATTTTTTTCATTTTTTTGAATTCTTAATAATTATCACCACAAATATAAAAAAATTAATAAATAAAAAAATATTTTTTTCCATTTTTTTGAATTCTTAATAATTATCACCACAAATATAAAAAAATTAATAAATAAAAAAATATTTTTTTCCATTTTTTTGAATTCTTAATAATTATCACCACAAATATAAAAAAATTAATAAATAAAAAAATATTTTTTTCCATTTTTTTGAATTCTTAATAATTATCACCACAAATATATAAAAAAATTAATAAATAAAAAAATATTTTTTTATAAATTTATTATTTTTAAATATCTCCAAAAAGTAATTTTTCCAAGAAGGGTTATCTCTCTTAAATCTCTGAAATAATCCTTCAAATCGGTAATAAATAATCTAAAATTTTCATTATAATCTTCAAGAGTATCATCGTATTGATATTTCTCATACATCTCATTCAGATTGACAAAAAAATCTTATCATTTATTTCCTTATAAAAAGAAATTCACAGCTCCCTTTAGTTTGGTTTCTATTTCCTTCCAAGATACTTCTCCACGAGTCAATTTCTGATTTTTGAATAATAAAAATTTTTCTAATTTATTGTAAATTTTTATAAGTTCTTTAATACTTTGTGAGGTCAAATTATACATCATTTTTACTTCCAAAAATATTCAACTCACTTATAGAAATGGCTTGAGAATACCAATTCTCCAAAGACTCGGAAATCCAAAGTGGATACAATCTTGACAATACTTTTTTTATGGCATAATCATACTTCTCAGCTTCTAAAATCTCACTCATTTGTTGATTATCAATATTGGTATTACACTGAAAATCATCTACTTGATAATTTGGAAAAATCACGCTTGGGTTAATACGAGACTTTAAAACTATCCCTTCCAAAGTTCGGCAACGAGACAATGCCACATAGACCTGTCCCTGCAGTGAAAGATTTCCCCGCGTCTATTATCAATCTATCAAAAAGTAAGTCCCTGTGACTTGTGTATAGTAACTGCCCATGCCAAACAAATAGGATACTGAGTAAAGCTTCCGAGCACCTTTTCCACCACATTTTTGTCATCATCAAGACTATATTTCTTGTGTTCCCAAGTCTCTAATTTCAGTTGATAATCTTTATTTTCTCCCTCTATCTGCACCCAAATTCCCCGTTCAGAAAGTTTCGTAACCTTTTGCCAATTTCCCATTATAATATCGTCTCTCGGAACTAGCATCATTACGGATAAACATTATTTGGGTTCCTACTTTTAATTCTATTTTTTTTCATCATTTGGATACTGATTTTTCTGGAAAAATTTCCTTTAATTAACGCTCTATAAGTATAAGATTCTCCCTTTAATTCATCTAATTTTTTTGATGATTAATTTCTTGTGCAATATTATTGTGAGAAGTGAGATATACATACGATTTATCCTTAGGATTAAAGTCTGGCTGATAGCGTCTATTAAGTTCATCAAAAATCCATTTTATATTGATTTCCTTCCCGAATATCATCAAGAATTTTAAGAAATTTCTCATCTTTTTTTGGCGATGAACTTTGGTAAGTTCAACACTGATAAGGGATATTTTTTTATGGCAATACTATTAAAAAGAATATTGATGGATAGTATTTATTTAATATAGATTCCTCTCTAACAACAGGTGGCAACTGATACAAATCTCCAATAAAAAGCATCTGAACACCACCAAAAGGTTTCTCATTTCTCCTAGCATTACGAAGTACCATATCCACCATATCTAAAACATCGGCACGAAGCATAGAAACCTCATCAATAATCACAATGTCTATTTCTCGCAGGAGTTTTATCTTCTCTGGGCGGAATTTCATATGTTTCCTAAAATCAGGAATATTATTGGCTAAATTTGCATCTACTCGCTCGGTAGTAGGCACAAAAGTCCTCAGAGGAAGCCCAAACATAGAATGAATGGTTACTCCATTTGCATTGATGGCTGCAATGCCCGTAGGAGCGACTACTATATATTTTTTACTGGTTCTCTTTGTAAAATCATTAAGAAATGTGGTTTTTCCTGTACCTGCCTTTCCTGTGAGAAAAACGCTTCTATTCGTATTTTCAAGTAATTCAAAAAAATAGAATTCGTGGAGATATCCATTCTTTGCTGACTTTATTTTTTTAATTATCCTTTTTCAAATCTGCTAAATATTGTTCTAAATAGTTCAAATCCGAGATGAGTACTTCTCTTGCTTTGGCTCCATTAAATGCTCCTACAATACCCGCAGCCTCCAATTGGTCCATAATCCTACCTGCTCTGTTATACCCTAACTTTAGTTGTCGTTGTAACATTGATGTAGAGCCCTGCTGGGAAGTTACCACAATACGAGCAGCCTCTTCGAACATTGCATCTCTATCACTTGCATCAAAAGATGTCGCTGCACCACTCTCTCCTGAATCATATTCTGGTAATAAATATGCGGAAGAATACCCTCTTTGCTCACCAATAAAAATCAGCTATTCGCTCCACCTCTGGGGTATCTACAAAGGCACACTGCAATCTGAGAATTTCATTACCATTGAGGTAAAGCATATCTCCTTTTTCCTACCAATTGCTCCGCTCCTGAAGTATCTAAAATCGTTTTAGAATCTACCCCTGTCATCACACGGAAAGCGGCTCTTGCTGGGAAATTTGCCTTAATCATCCCCGTAATAACATTCACCGAAGGACGCTGTGTGGCCACAATTAAGTGAATACCTACCGCTCTTGCTAATTGTGCTAAACGAGCGATTGGATGTTCTACTTCCTTGCCTGCCGTCATTATCAAATCTGCAAATTCATCCACTACTAAGACTATGTACGGTAAATATCGATGTCCATTCTCTGGATTTAATTTTCTCTCTGCAAATTTTTTTATTATATTCTTTAATGTTTTTTTGCAATAAGCATTTTTGAGTAGCTCGTATCTTGCATCCATCTCTATACAGAGAGAATTTAGAGTATTAATTACCTTATTGTTATCGGTAATAATAGCATCTTCGGAATCAGGAAGTTTTGCTAAATAATGTCTCTCAATTTTAGAATAAAGGGATAATTCCACTTTTTTGGGATCTACCATTACGAATTTTAACTCACTTGGATGTTTTTTATACAACAACGAAGTTAATATTGCATTAATTCCGACAGACTTACCTTGCCCCGTGGCACCTGCCATTAATAAATGAGGCATTTTGGTAAGGTCAGCCATAAATATTTCATTAGAAATAGTTCTCCCAAAAACGATTGGCAAATCCATATCCGATTCTTCAAACTTTTTCGAACCAATTACAGACCTTATTGAGACCATTGAGGTTTTCTTTCTTGGAACTTCAATTCCCACTGTTCCTTTACCTGGCATAGGAGCTATAATCCTGATACCCAATGCAGAAAGACTTAGAGCAATATCGTCTTGTAATCTTTTTATTTGAGAAATTCTAACCCCCGTTTCTGGTACTATTTCGTAAAGAGTAACGGTTGGGCCCTATTGTTGCCTTGATATTGGCTATTCCCACATTAAAAATTATTCAATACAGTTACGATTTTACTCTTGTTTTCCTCTAATTCCTCACGATTAATGGAAATTTCTTCACTATTTCCATAATCTTTTTAAAAAGGTCTATCGTAGGCATTTGATAAGAGCCTAAGTCTAATTTATGGTCATACAAACCAAATTCCTCTACCAAATCATTAGATTTTTTTATCTATTTCATCAATGATTGTCGGAGATATATTTTCAGATTTTTTTCTGGTTCTATTACTTCAAAAATCAATTGCATTATCAAGTTCTTTTTCAGTTTTTTTTAGGTGGTTTAGGGAAGGTATTATTCACCTCTATTTCTATCTCAACAGGTGTTTCTACTTTGGATTTTGTAGGCTCTTTTTGGGGTTCATTATCAGATGCTATATTTTTTTATTAACACCTTGATTATCAAAAATTCTCTTTAACAATAATATTTTTTTTGAATCATTTTGAGAATTTTTCCTCTTCCTCTAATTGTTTTTTTTGGTAATATAGATGATAATTCGTCTTTTTATATCCGTTATTTTCTCCTGATATAAGTTTATTTTTCCCCTTAAATTCTAGAGCATAATAAATGGTAAAACTCGTAATGATGACAACCCAAAGTCCAAAAAAATACCAATAAATGACACCAAATACTCACAAATCTCGTGCCCATAGACTCCACTCATCACGCTATTTCCATTTCGAGTAAATCCACCCAAAAAAACACAGGAAGCCAACAGATGAAAAAAATAACGAATGCCCTAAGGTTTTCCAAAAAAATTAAAATACTTGATTTTAAGCAATAAACTTCCCATACCATAAAAAAGAAAAGCTACTGCAAAAAGCCGATATTCCTATATTTTTCAAATATAAAAAAATTCCCCAACCAATCACCAAACTTACCAAATAAGTTAGAAGATTCTACCGACTTATCCCAAATACTTGCTTGGCTCTGGTCGGACTCCCAATTCATTAGATACGAAAAAAGAAACTGCCCGATAATACAGATATACCACAGAATATCAAACCTACTACTAGTCTAATATTATTAGAATTTTTCCTAAAAAAGGATATTGATTTTTGTTTTTGTTCTGCTATTTTTTTCATAATTCAACTCTACAAAGTTAAGGAAAAAAATACTCATCATCTACAAAAAGTATTATTCTATTTCTTGATACCAACTGGAATATTTCACATAACTATCTGCAATTCTATACACTTCATCCTCCAACAAATTGGCATCAATATCCTTAATTTTTTTTGCAGGGATACCATCCCAAACCTCGCCAGACTTTATATGAGTACCTTTTACCACGACCGAACCTGCCCCTACGATAGAATTTTTCTCCACAAGACATCCATCCATCACAATGGCTCCCATACCTATGAGGACATGATCCATCACCTTACAACCGTGCAAAATAGCATTATGTCCCACACTTACATTATCTCCAATCTCCAAAGGATATTTCCTATAGGTACAATGTAGCATCACATTATCTTGTATATTCACCTTATTTCCTATTTTTTTATGTAATGTACATCGCCACGCACCACAGCATTAAACCAAATAGAACAATTTTTCACCTATTATAACATCACCAATAATCGTCGCTGTATCAGCTAGATAAGTTCCTTTACCAATTTTAGGTTCTTTTTCCCAATATAGATTTTATAAGAGCCATTATTTTGTATTTTTTTATATCAAAAAAATAAAAGCTACCCCATATTATCCAGTAGCTTTTACATTGTCTTATTTTTTTGTAATTTTTTTAAAAAAATTATTTCACCACATTTATATTATCCAACAAGAAATAGGTTGCTGTATTAGCTCCATACTTTCCTACATCTGTAGTCTCTACAAAGAATAATAAGTATTTCACTTTTCCTAATTTAGACACATTCACCGATTGCCAAGAAGTATCTACTTTGTTTTCACCATTTCGAAAATCAGCCAAATAATATGTAACAGGCTCAGCAGAAGTGAGTTTCTTATTGCTATCTAAACCATAAATATGCACTGCATAAAAATCCCCCTTAGTAAATTTTCTTGCGTAAGCATCCCCCTCTGTAATATTGTAATAGGTCCAAGGAGATAGTGCAAGATTAAGAGTTTTCACAGAAGAAATATTATCATCTGTAATTTCTACATAGGTCTTATAAGTAGATAAGTCATATGCTTTGTTGGTAACTAATTTTTCAGATGGAATCTGCTGAGAATAAGCAACTAAGAAAGGAGTCCCTTTACCATTTGCTCCACCTTGTGGCATCGCTCCGAACTGATTTTGAACAAAATTTGTTTGCTTCGTATTATCTGATGAATTAGAGATTGTAAATCCTGTCCAATAGTTCCAAGAAGCATTAGCGCTATGGCTAAATTTGAAAAATACCAATATCTAATGTCGGTGTCGTTTCGCTATAAGTTTCTTTCCAGACCTTTCCCCCAGCTGTATCTCCACCATCTAAAAGGTTAAAAGTGGATAAATCCAACCTAATAGACTTTTCTGCTGTAATAAGTTCGTCATTTCTATCACAAGATACTACCAATGTAGCTGTCGTTGCTAATAAAAAGAGTCTTATACTCCACGCTTTTATAGTATTTAATCTAATATTCATTTATCTAAATTATTATTATTTCAAAAAAATTATTATCAATATACCAATAAAAAAACTCAGGCTTATAGCCCAAGTTTTTTTACGATTTTAATTATTTTACTTTTTACCAATTGCACATCGAAAATGAGCCATGCATTTGGAGGAATTACCCCGCCGGCACCTCTTGCTCCGTAACCTAAGCTTGGTGGAATTAAGAATGTAGCCTCATCACCCTCTTCAAGGAGTAAAAGACCCTCGTCCCAACCACGGATTACTTGTCCAATACCCACATTAAACTCTATTGGTTCTCCCCTTTTTGAATGAGTTATCAAACTCTACTCCATTTGTCAATCTACCTGCATAATGTACTGAAACTACATTTCCGCCTTGTGGTTTTTTTGCCGTTTCCTTTCTTTGTTATTTTATAATAAAGCCCTGAAGGTGTTACCTCCATTCCATTTTTTTAGTTCTTCCAACTGCTTCAAAGCTTGTTCTTCTTGTTTTTTTGATATATAATTTATTATTCTCTTCTATTTTTGTCTTTTTCCTTCAGAGAATACTTTTTCCAGCATCATAATTTTTGTATTCATCTCCTTTGGAGAATACTGATACTTTTTCGAGAACTACATTTTTCTTTTTGGTCTATCATTCATACCTTTTTCTACATTAGCAATAGTCTCGATTACTTCTTCACCAGAAACCACTTTACCGAAAAATAGTATGTCTTCCATCTAACCAAGGTGTAGCTACTTCCGTGATAAAAAATTGAGAACCGTTGGTATTCGGACCAGAATTTGCCATTGAAAGAATTCCCCTTCCTGAGTGTTTTAGGTCGTTTTTCTCATCTGCGAATTTATATCCTGGGTCTCCCATACCTGTTCCTTCTGGGTCTCCTCCTTGAATCATAAAAATCTTTAATCACTCTGTGGAAAAATAGTACCATCATAAAAAGGAACTCCCTTTGCTTTGGTATTATTCGGGATTTTTCCCTCTGCCAATCCAATAAAATTAGCAACAGTAACAGGAGATTTTTTATCCTCAAACTTCACAAGCATATTTCCTTTACTTGTCTGTAAATTTGCATATAACCCATTATCTAGGCTATTAAATAATTCTTTGTCTATATTCATCTTTTTATATATTGAAGTGCAACTCACCAAAGAGGCGATTGTTGCAGTGGTTAATATTCTTTTTACGAGCATATTTATTTTTAATTTTAATCTTATTATTAGGGGTAAATCATTAGGTATTTTATCCCCATCGCCATTCTTCCCATAGGCCAATGCAGATGGCACCAACAACACTACCTCTTCATTCTTTTTCATATACTGCAAGGCATCTTCTACGGCAACCAGCTCATGAATTTCGGCTGGATATTTATGTTCTACCATTGTAGGATTTTTGGTAGATTAAAGTTTCATTCATATCATACAAGAAATATTCGTAGCTAAGAGGCTTTTTCCTCATTTTTTTCCCTCATGGATTAAAAATCTATACTTGCCCAATAGTTCATTTTTGTACTAAAAAAACCTTTTTTTGGGGATGTTGCTTCAGCCAATTTTGAATAAACTCTCTCTCTTGTTGATTTCGATTTTTATTAATCTTTATTGACGCATCTAAATTCTCCTTTTCTTGATTGCTATACCCAACAGGAGCATATACCACCTGCTTTTGGCAGGCCATAAAGGAAAAAAATGCTAATAATAAAAACTGCTTTTTCACCCAGCGAAAATAAGAATAATTATTTTAATAACCAAAATTCCTTTCACAAATTGGGTAAAACCAAAACCACTCTACAAAAACGAAGAGTGATTTTTATTAAATGTAAAAATACGAATATATTATAAACTTTCTAAGTAAGATTCCGTCATTTCCAGATTATGATATACATTTTGTACATCATCATCTTCCTCAAAACAGCTCCAACATTTTTCATATTAATCTTGAATTGCTCTTCACTCACCTCTTTTGTGTTATTCGGGATTCTCTGTAATTCTGCAGATTTCACCTCTATTTTCAATTCATCTAATTTATGAGAAAGAGACCCAAAATCCTCAAAAGCAGTAGTAATCATTACTTCTTCATCATCGCTATCTATTTCCTCTGCTCCACCATCTATCATTTCCATTTCAAACTCATCCCATTCCATTTTTTTATTTGATTTCTATCAATTGTGAAGATTCCTTTTCTATCAAAGATAAAGGCAAGTTCTCCATTTTTCCCCAAATTACCATCAAATTTATTAAAAAAATGGCTCTCACATTAGCAACCGTTCTAGTTGGATTATTCGTAGTACATTCTACAAAAAAATGCCACACCTCCTTGTCCATATCCTTCGTAAGTAATTTCATCGTATTGTTCTGCATCAGCTCCTGAAGCCTTTTTAATAGCTCTTTCCACATTATCTTTTGGCATATTGGCACCTTTGGCATTTTGGATACATCTACGGAGTGCAGGGGTTAGACTCTGGATCTGGCCCTCCTGCTTTTTACTGCAATTGCAATATCTTTTCCTATTTTTAGAAAAAAAGTTTTTGCCATTTTGTCCCATCTTGCCATTTTAGAGGCTTTTCTATATTCAAATGCTCTTCCCATTTTATGATTTTTTTATTGAAATTATTCTATTTGCAAAAAAATAGTAAAATAAAATAAAAACGCCCTCATCTGAGAGCGTTTTTTTATACAGAAAAACTCAATTATTTTTCTTTTTTTAGAAACTTTTTTTAACTGGTTTTTGAACATCAGATTTTGGAAGAGCATCAAATTCTGCTCCTGCCTTATGTTCTACAACAACTTTTCTATCAGCCTCTCTCTCTGCATTTGTAGCAGTTGCAGGGTATTTAGCATCTTTTGAACCTACTCCTGTAGATTTCAACTGATTTACAGAAACACCTCTTTCTTCAAGAGCTTTTTACTACTGCTGCTGCTCTTTCTTTAGAAAGTTTCAAGTTGTAGTTTTTCATTACCTTTAATATCTGTATGACCTACGATTACGAAAGTAGCACCATTAGAAGCTTTAATAACTTTCGCAGCCTCATCTAATTTAGCATTAGATTGAGCGTTAATAGTAGCTCTATTAAAAATCAAAGAAGATATCTTTCAATACCGCTGTTGTATCTTGTGCGTAGATTTCAGGAGTTTTAGGACAACCATCTAACTCTCTAAGACCTGCTACATTTGGACATTTATCATCTTTATCAAGAATACCATCTCCATCTGTATCTAGCCAAGGGCAACCTCCGTTTTCTGCTGGACCTGCTACTTCAGGACATTTATCTACATTATCAAGAACACCATCATTGTCGGCATCTCCCCAAGGGCAACCTCCGTTTTCTGCTGGACCTGCCACCTCTGGACATTTATCTTCTTTATCAGCGATACCATCTCCATCTGTATCTGGGCAACCATTAAATTGAGCTAGACCATATACTTCAGGACATTCGTCATCTTTATCGAGGATTCCATCTTTATCTTTATCATTATTTCCAAATCTGAAATTCAATGAAGCAGAAGCTTGCCAGAAGTTAGCTAATCTTGTTTTTTCGCTTGGTGTAGCTACATAATCTCCTTGCACTCCGAAACCGAAGTTTTCAGTTAGCCAAATATTTGCACCAAGACCAGATGCTACTGTGAAATGATCTGCTTTGATTCTTCTTGGGTTTATATTAGTGTCTAACGCAGAATAATCGTGTCTTAGATAGTTTGCACCTACTCTTACATATGGGTCAAACCAAAGATTTTCGTTTCCTAAAAGACCTGCGATTTTCAATTGAAGACCAAGCCCTGTTTGTAGGAAAAACTCTTTACCCATTCCAACTACTTGATTATCTACATTACCAACTGTTGTTTGCCAATCGATAACGAAAGATCTGTTTAAGTTTCTTGCCACAGTCAATTTAGAAAGTGGTGGTGTAATAGTAAAGTTATTTACATTGTACAATTCTTTGCTACTGAATGCGTTTTTCAAGAACTCTACCTACTTTACCAACTGCGTGGTGATTCACTCCGTGAGCCCCTACTCCTATTAACCATTTGTTAGAAGTAGTTTGAGCAAATGCAGTAGAAGCCAATGCTAATGCTAATACTGAAGCTCCTAATTTTAGATTTTTTTCATAGAATTAAATGATTAAATATTTGTGCAAATTAACTACTTTTTTTGAAATATACAATTTTTGATACTTTAATTTTATTAGCCTATCTAAATTTCGCTTATTTTTCTCTATCTTTTATAGTCTCTCTCTTATCAAAAAGTTTCTTTCCTCTAGCTAATGCTATTATTAATTTGGCTTTTCCTCTACCATTAATATATAATTTGAGAGGGACAATTGTTATCCCAACATCTTTGGTTTTCTTCTCCCACTTTATCAATTCTCTTTTATGAAGAAGTAACTTTCTTTCTCGCTTAATTTTATGATTATAAAAAAAGTACCCAATTTATACTCATCTATCATCATATTAATAACATACAATTCTCCGTCAATAAATTGACAAAAAGACTCAGTGATAGACGCCTTAGACGACCTCAATGATTTTTATTTCTGTACCTGTAAGCACGATACCCGCCTCTACATCTTCCAAGATTTCGTATTCAAATCTCGCCCGTTTATTTTGTATCGTTACACTTTTTTTCTATTTTCATACCCTATAATATTTTAGCCCAAATGCAAATTATCTATCAACCTCACGCCATCTACCCATACCACAATGAAAGCTCTATATTTATTATCATTCTCAAAATGAACTACTTCCTTTAAGCTACCTTCATCAGCTATGGAAATATATTCTAAATCATAATCAGGTAATTCCTCATATCGATGTTGCACAAGAAGCTTTATTTCCGCAGGAGTTTTCCCTTCCTTATACAAATCATTCGCCATCAGAAGAGATTGATATATAAGACTCGCCTCTTCTCTTCTATCTTCTGTCAGTCTCTGATTACGAGAACTCATCGCTAAACCATTTTCGGCACGAACAATCGGGATACCTTTGATAGTAATTGGCAAATCTAATTTTTCTACTAATTTTTTGATAATCACCAACTGCTGGAAATCCTTCTCTCCAAAATATGCATTATCAGGTCTCACTTGACGAAACAATTCCTCAACTACTGTACCTACTCCATCAAAATGTCCTGCTCGAGAAGCCCCTTCCATTTCTTTATCAAGCCCCTCAAAAATCATAAGTTTTACTTACCACTTCGCTTGGGTATATATCCTCAATTTTTGGTAAATAAACCACATCTACATTTCCATTTTCAGTCAAAAGTTCAATATCCTTATCTATTGTTCTTGGATATTTTTCTAAATCTTCGGCATTATTAAATTGTGTCGGATTCACAAAAAAATAGAAGACACTACTATATCATTCTCTTCCCTTGCATACTGATACAGAGAGAGATGCCCTTGATGCAAAGCCCCCATAGTAGGAGCAAAACCTATCGTAAGTCCCGCATTTTTTTCTTCTCAGTGATATATGCTTCTAATTCAGATTTATTTGCTAAAAACTTTCATATAATTTTTTTAACAAAATTAATCATTTAAAAATGAATTTTTAAAAAATTTCAGCAATAAAAATTCAGATTTAACAAACAAAAAAAGACACTTTACCACAACGAAAAATAAATATACATTATAGTATAACTATATTTTTTTGCACCAACAAGCTTTCGTTATATATTTATCCTCATTGATATAAAAAACAAAACAATTAACTCACAAATCTATGTATATCAACACTTAACGAATATTCCCCGCTACGAAATACTTCTCAAAAAAATTATAAAAACCATCTAAAAAAATGAAGGCTCAGATTATTTTTTTAAATATTTTTTTATTGCTATTTAATAGATTTTTTTATATTTGTCAATCATAAATTTTCAAATAAAATACTAAAAAATATTATGAATCTTCACGAATATCAATCAAAAGAGATTTTGGCTAAATATGGCGTTGCAACTCAACGAGGAATTTTAGCAAATAATGTAGAAGAAGCTGTGGCTGCAGCAGAAAAAAACTTACTTCGAAACTGGTACGCAAGGTTGGGTTGTAAAAGCACAAGTTCATGCTGGTGGTAGAGGAAAAAGGTGGCGGTGTAAAGTTTTTCTCCAAATATGGAAAAAAACTCAAAGAGAACGCACAAAACATAATTGGTATGCATCTTGTAACGCCTCAAACTTCTGCCGAAGGAAAATTGGTTAATTCCGTACTAATTGCTGAGGATGTATATTATCCTGGTGAAAACGAAACTAAGGAATTCTATGTATCTATCTTACTTGATAGAGCACAAGGAAAAAACACTATCGTATATTCTACCGAAGGAGGTATGGACATTGAGCAAGTAGCAGAAGAAACGCCTCACCTTATACACAAAGAAACTATTGACCCACAACTTGGGCTTCAGGGATTCCAAGCAAGAAAAATCGCTTTTAATCTTGGATTATCTGGAAACGCATTCAAAGAATTCACGAAGTTCATCTCTTCTCTTTATAGTGCTTATATCGGAATTGACGCATCCCTATTCGAAATCAATCCTGTATTAAAAACTTCTGATGACAGAATCATCGCTGTTGATGCGAAAGTTACATTGGATGACAACTCTCTTTATAGACACAAAGACCTTGCAGAGCTAAGAGATAAAAGAGAAGAAGACCCTATGGATGTAGAAGCAGGCGAAGCTGGACTAAACTTCGTAAAACTTGATGGTAATGTCGCTTGTATGGTAAATGGTGCCGGATTAGCAATGGCTACAATGGATATTATCAAATTATCTGGTGGTAACCCTGCTAACTTCCTTGATGTAGGTGGTACTGCAGATGCACAGAGAGTACAAACAGCTTTTGGTATCATCTTGAGAGACCCTAATGTAAAAGGTATCCTCATCAATATCTTTGGTGGTATCGTAAGATGCGACAGAGTAGCACAAGGCGTAGTTGATGCGTACAGAGCAATGGGTAACATTCCTGTGCCAATCATCGTAAGACTACAAGGAACCAATGCTGAAGAAGCTAAGAAAATCATTGATGAATCTGGCTTAAATGTACATTCCGCAATTACATTGGAAGAGGCTGCAAACAAAGTGAAAAGAAATTATAGCTTAAACTTCTTTGATACATATAAAGAAAAAAAGAGTTAATTGATTGATTAACTCTTTTTCTTATTTCCAAATTTATTACAACATATCTCGTAATTCTTGTTTTTAGTATCTCTATCAAGGATTTTTTTCTCATCTATCTTAATATAAGTATCTTTCAATAGTACATTCTCACGAGATGGATTATTAAAGAAACTAAGATTATTTTTCTAAGGTCGTTACCTCATTCTCCAAGTCAAGAATCTGATTTTTTTCAATCTACGAGCTTTATCTATTAACTTATCCTCAGAACTACCATCTTCTTTTTAGGTCAGATAGAATTTTCCCATTGAGTGTTAATTTTTTTCTTTCAACAAAGTCATAAATTCTTTATTGATGAGATATCTTGTCCTTAGGAACTTTCCCAATAGCATTCCACTCTTTAAATATTTCTAATATTCTTTGAAACGCTCCCTCTCCAAGAGTTCTCAACTCGTCAATTAAAAACTTGTTTATTTCTAAGATTATTTTTTTCCAATTATCGCTTATTGCATTAGTTTTTTTACACGGAAATTATCAAAGAATGTATTACAAGCCTTCTGAAACTCTGTCCATACTTTATCTGTCTGGCTTCTTGGGATATGACCTATTTTTTTCCAATCACTTTGTAATTTTTTTTAAATAAAGGCAACGATGTTTCCCAATCCTCAGAATTCATATTATCTTTTGGCAATTTGTATTAACTTCATTTTTGCCTCTAAATTAGATACTTGGCTATTTTTTTCAGATTTTTTTATAAAAATCATTTTTTTCTTGTATTAAAAAGCCTTTAATACTCTCTTAAACTCATTCCAATTCTTCGTTGATAATTTCCTTGGCACACTACCCAACTTCAAAAAAATTCACTCCTCATCTCCTCTACTCTCAAAATAGCATTTTGCCAAAATGTATGTCCTCCTCTATCGCCTGCATCTACCAATTCTTGTATCTGAGTGATGATTTTTCATTTTTCAATTCAAGATTCTGTCTCTGAGTCTCCTCTATCTGCTTGGAAAGTTCCTCTTTTCTACTATGCAATTGGTTAGAAATTTCTTTAAATTCCTCCCAAGTAGAATCTCTAAACTCCTCTGCCACAGGCTCTGCCTCTTCTTTCCAAAGTTTATGAAGATACTGTAATTCATTCAACACCTTTTTGGATAGATGGTTCATTCTCCAACTCTTTCGCTCTGGCGATGATGTGTCGTCGTTTTTTTCCAAATTATGAGCATACTCCTGCTCCAAAAAAACTCTTTATTAAGGTTAAGTAAAGTATAAAACTGTTCTAAATGATAAAAAAATAGTTGTTATTCAATAACTTAAATTCATTTTTAGCAACCTTTCCTGCATTACTCCACGCCTCCTTAATAAGTCTTATTTCCTTAAATAAATTTGTCTCCGAATCAGAGTTGGTATAGATATTTTTTTCAATCTTTCAATAATTTCTATCCTTTGTTGCTTATTTTTCTTGGTGTTCTTGTTCTTCGTGCTTCTTATAAACCTCATATTTTTTTCTTTAAATATTTGGCTAAGCCCTGATACTTTCGCCAAATAAGGGTGTTCCCAAGAAAAGTTTTCTTCCGAACCACCTTTTTTTCCACGAAAGAATGTTTTTTTATCTTCCGTTTCGTACTGAATTTGTGTCAAAATTTCCTTTTTTTCAATTGATTAAACTCCTTTGAAAAAGGCACCCGCATTAGGCCGATTGATAATACCTTCTAAACGAGTGAGTAACTCATCAAGAGGCAGACCTATATACTCCTCCTCAAAGAATTCTATTTCGTTATTTGTGTTTTCGTGATTTTTTTGCTATCTGAGTGTAAATTTTCTGATATCATATAATACAACTTAAAGGATGAAACATTAATTATACAAAGTTATTAAATTATTTGCTACAAAGTTAGTTTTTTTATGAGTAATTCCAAATTTCCCAAGACTTTTTCTGCTTGTTGTTCTAGCATAAAAATAACCATTCACACATTTTGCACCCTGCTTTTTGTGCGTTTTTTTCATAAACCGGGTCTGCTCGGGATTATAAATTAAATCTATTACAAGATGTCTCTCATTAAGACTTTCAAATGGGAATACCAAAGAATCTTCTATATTAGGAAAGGTACCAACGGGCGTACATTGCACGATGATTTCACTACTTTCAACTAGCTGATTATCAATATTTTCAAAATCAATTTCAGATTTTCGGGAAATAGTGGTATACGGAATTTTATTTTTATCAAAAATGAATTTAACTGCCTTAGCAGCACCTCCATCGCCTAAGACAATTGCTGTTTTTTTGATAAGATTTTTTTATGTAGAAACAATGTTTGCTCAAATCCATAAACATCTGTATTAAAACCTTTTAACTGTCCATTTTTAATTAAAATAGTATTCACCGCACCAATCGATTTCGCCTCCGCACTGACAATATCAAGGAATGGTAAAACTTGCTCTTTATAGGGGATTGTAACATTAAGCCCTAACAAATCTCCATCCTTTATAATTCTCTTTTATTTCATTGATGTTATCAATATCAAAAAAATCTCATAGGAATAGTTAGGAAGATTCAATTCCTTAAATTTTTTTGAGTAAAATATTTTTTTGAAAAACGAATATGAAATATTTCTGCCAAGCAATCCAAATTTTTACATTTTTTTCATACTCCAAAATTAAAAAAATATTCCAAGCCTTAAAAAAATTTTATCACATATTTTTTTATGATAAAAAAATCATAATATAAAAATTTGCAAACCATTTTTCGATATGATTAATTTTACATATCGAAAAAAACTCATCAAAATGAATAAGATTTTTAGTAAAAATCTACGGCTATATTGCCAATCGTTGCAGGAACAATGCTCTTTGCGCAAGAAAATGAATTTGATATGAGCCTGCAACTCCGACCAAGAACGGAATACAGAAATGGTGCCTACCGCCCTCTACAAACAAGCGAAGAACCTGCCATACTCACTCACAACCGAACAAGGCTAACAATGAACTACTCTAATGGAGACAAACTAAAAAAATGAGAGTGAGCCTGCAAAAATATAAATATATGGGGGCAAGCAAACCAAGTGCAACCATTAGATGCTACTAATAACAACATCGGTCTATTTGAAGCCTATGCAGATATAAAACTCTCTGAAAATATGAGAACAAAAATCGGGCGACAGACTATTTCCCTAGATGAAGAAAGATTATTTGCAGTGTCTAAATGGAACCCTTCGGGAAGAAGCCACGACCTCGTAAATATCTCTTGGAAAAAAACAAAACACAGATGTACAATCTTACTTTTGCCTTTAACCAACATTATGCTAATGGAAAAAAATCAATAGTCCGTCTGGACAATCATTCTTCCCAGAAGGTACCCGTCAATACCAACATATGGAGATGCTCTATGTAAAAACATAATTTCACACCGAAACATTACCTATCTGTATTATTTAACAATGTAGGATTCAAAAATATCAAAACGGATAATAAAATGTATAATATACAGACTTTTGGAGCATATTACTTAGGAAATGGAAATTTATGGGATGTAACATTATCTACTTACTATCAATTTGGCAAAACAGAATTAGGTAAAAAAACATCAGCAACACTTCTATCTACTGTTGTGAATTACAAGATAAATAAACCTTCAAAAATCGGCTTGGGAATAGATTATCTCTCAGGGGATGACACGAATAAAAAAATACCCAAACCTCAACAAATGTTTTTTTAATACACTCTATGGAGTCAATCACAAATTTTATGGTTCTATGGATTACTTTTTTGTAAATCCTCACGAAAATGTTGGGCTATTGGATACCTATGTAAGATATTCCTCAGTAATAAATCCAAAATTATCCATTAGCGCTGTGGGACATTTCTTCAATTCAGGGGCTAAAAATATACCAGAATAATCAAAAAAATCAAATTACTTGGGTAGCGAGCTGGACCTCTCTTTCAATTATAATATAATGAAAAAAATGTGAGCCCTAACAGGGGGATACTCAAACTTCTTCAATACAGAATCTCTACGATACCTCAAAAAAACTCCTAATGCTCGAGGTAATCAAGATTGGGTATGGATTAGTCTAAACATCAATCCGCAAATCTTCAAAGCGAAATTTTAATTTATTATAATTTCAAAAAAAGGCGATACACTTTGGTATAAAGAGTATCGCCTTTTTAATAGAATCTATTAATCTGCACATCGTGATAAATATCATCCATTTTCATTTGCTTTTATATTTTTAAATTAGGCTTAAATTAGCACCAATGAAATAATTAATTATTTAGCGATGAATAAAAATTTTAGTAAAATCTACGGCTATATTGCCAATCGTTGCAGGAACAATGCTCTTTGCACAAGAAAATGAATTTGATATGAGCCTGCAACTCCGACCAAGAACGGAATACAGAAATGGTGCCTACCGCCCTCTACAAACAAGCGAAGAACCTGCCATACTCACTCACAACCGTACAAGACTAACAATGAACTACTCTAATGGAGACAAACTGAAAATGAGAGTGAGCCTGCAAAAATATAAATATATGGGGGCAAGCAAAACCAAGTACAACCTCTAAACGCTACCAATAATAATATCGGTCTATTTGAAGCCTATGCAGACATAAAACTCTCTGAAAATATAAGAACAAAAAAATCGGGCGACAGATGATTGCCTTAGATGATGATAGAATATTCGGAACTTTCGATTGGCACCCAGCAGGAAGAAGTCACGATGCTCTAAACATCTCTTGGAAAAAAACAAAAATACTGAGATACAATCTTACTTCGCTCTTAACCAAAATTATAACACTATTGGAAACGTAAATAATCCTGCGGGACAATACTTCTCCCCAGAAAATGCTCAACCCTATCAGCATTTACAGATGATTTATGCTAAATATAATTTCACACCGAAACATTATCTCTCTGTCTTGGCAAATAATATAGGCTTCAAAGATTTCAAAACAGACAATAAGACATATAATATGCAAACAATTGGAGCGAATTATTTTGGAAATGGTAATTTGTGGAATGTCGGATTATCTGCTTACTATCAATTTGGAGAAACTAATGTGGGGCGAAAAAACATCAGCAACGCTACTTTCTGCTGTTGTAGATTACAAGATAAATAAACCTTCGAAAAATCGGCTTGGGAATAGATTATCTATCTGGCGATAATACCAATAAACCTACCCAAGAAGCAACCAACATCTTTAATACACTCTATGGAACACATCATAAATTTTATGGAATTATGGATTATTTCTATACTGGAAATCCTCACGGAAATGTTGGGTTATTGGATACCTATGTAAGATATTCCTCAGTAATAAATCCAAAAATTATCCATTAGCGCTGTGGGACATTTCTTCAATTCAGGGGCTAAAATATACCAGAATAACCAAAAAAATCAAATTACTTGGGTAGCGAACTGGACCTCTCTTTCAATTATAATATAATGAAAAAAATATAAGCCCTAACAGGTGGGTACTCAAACTTCTTCAATACAGAATCTCTACGATACCTCAAAAAAACTCCTAATGCCCGAGGTAATCAAGATTGGGTATGGCTTAGCCTAAACATCAATCCGCAAATCTTCAAAGCGAAATTTTAATCTATTATAATTTCAAAAAAAGGCGATATACTTTGGTATAAAAAGGTATCGCCTTTTTTTAATAATATTATCCTTAAAACAAAAGGGAAAAAAATCCTTATATTTGCCCAAATTATATTAAAAAAATGTTCAATACAGACGACGATGATGATATTTTCACAGGGAAAGAGCACACTCCATTAAGACTTGATGCCTTTGAACTATCCCCAAGTGAAAAAGATTGAAAAAAATAGAAACACTTTTTGGTGAAATAATGCATACCTTAGGTATGGATATGACAGACGACTCCCTAAAAGATTCTCCAAAAAGAGTTGCCAAAATGTATGTAAATGAAATTTTTGGTGGACTACTTCCTGAGAATAAACCTTCTATTTCTACATTTTCTAACAAATACAAATACCGCCAAATGCTTGTAGAAAAGGATATCACTGTATATTCCTTCTGCGAGCATCACTTCTGCCCATCATTGGTAAGGCTCATATTGCCTATATCTCCAACGGTGAAGTCATTGGATTATCAAAAATAAATAGAATCGTAGATTACTACGCCAAAAAGACCACAAGTACAAGAACGCCTCACTATGCAAGTAACCGATGCTTTAAAAAGAAGCATTGGGAACAACCGATGTAGCGTGTATAATAGATGCAAAAACACCTCTGTGTGAATTGTAGAGGAATAAAAAGACACTCAAAGCTCTACCATCACCGCAGAACTAAGTGGGCTATTCCGTACTAATCCTATTACAAGACAAGAATTCCTTCACTATGTAGGAATAAAAATCCATCGGAGGCTAATAAATATGTAAAAATATTTTTTTATCTTAATAATATTAATGATAATTATTCAAATGAAAAAAACAACTAAAAAAATATACAACTCTCTAAGTGGAGAGAAAGAAATTTTCATACCAATTTTAGAAGGAAATGTAGGTATGTATGTATGTGGCCCTACGGTATATAGCAATGTGCATATGGGAAATGTACGGACTTTTATGTCTTTTGATTTCATATACAGAACCCTCCAATTTTTGGGATACAAAGTTCGATATGTTCGTAATATTACTGATGCAGGACACCTCACCGACGATGGCGATGTTAATAACGACCGATTCGTAAAACAATCCCGATTAGAAAAGTTGGAACCGATGGAAATCGTACAAAAATATACTATCAATTTCCACGATGTTTTGAATTTGTTTAACAATCTCCCACCAAATATTGAGCCTACGGCCACTGGACATATCTTAGAACAGATAAAACTCACCGAAAAGCTCATCACCGAGGGATTTGCCTACGAAAGTAATGGTTCCGTATATTTTGATGTGTTAGAATACAACCGCCGAGGACTTAATTATGGCGAACTTTCCAAAAGAAATATAGAGGAATTATTTGCCAATACTCGTGACTTAGACGGACAAGGAGAAAAGAAAAACCCGCAAGATTTCGCACTCTGGAAAAAAGCATCTCCCGCTCATATTATGAGATGGGCATCTCCTTGGGGTGATGGATTTCCTGGTTGGCACTTGGAATGTACTGCTATGAGTACCAAATATTTAGGCGACCAATTTGATATTCACGGAGGTGGTATGGACCTTAAATTCCCTCACCACGAATGCGAAATTGCACAAGGAAAAGCTTGTAATGGTATAGCTCCTGTACGATACTGGATGCACGCAAATATGCTCACTATGAATGGGCAGAAAATGTCTAAATCCACAGGAAACACCATCCTACCAATGGAACTCATCACTGGGGATAACTCCTTCTTTGAAAAGGGATTTTCACCTTCGGTGATACGATTTTTTTCTTCCTCCAAGCACATTACAGAAGTGTGGTGGATTTATCTAATAATGCTCTTTTGGCAAGTGAAAAAAGGGTTCAATAGATTAATGGAAGCCGTGAAAATCATCAATGATTTTGAGACTGAAAATACCGAAGTAAATAGTCAATTCCAAGTAGAGGAATTTAAAGCAAACTGCTACAATGCTCTCACTGACGATTTCAACTCACCCATTCTGATTGCCCATTTATTTGATGCTACTAATTTCATCTTCAAACTAAAAAGAAGGCAACGAGATGATTTCCAAAAAAAGGATTTAATGGAATTAAAAACATTGATTAATACACTCGTATTTGATGTTTTAGGTCTGAAAAATATTAGTGAAAATAACCACTCTAAGTTAGACTCTGCCTTGCAAGTACTAATAGATTTGAGAAACCAGGCACGAAAAGTCAAAAATTTTGAACTTTCTGACCAAATTAGAGACCGACTTTTTGGAACAAGGAATTGAGCTAAAAAGACGGAAGAGAAGGGACAACCTATAAAAATTATTTAAATCAATAAAAACAAATTTATAATATGAAAAATCGGAATTTTAGGAGGTGGGCAACTCGGAAGAATGTTTATCCAAGAAGCCCTAAAAATACGACGACGAGTTCTTTGTATTAGACCCAAATGCAAACTGCTCTTGCGCCAATATCTCGCATTTCACCAAAGGAGACTTTAATAATTATGATGATGTCCTCCAATTCGGTATAGACAAAGATGTGGTAACCATCGAAATTGAACATATCAATGTAGAAGCATTAGAGGAATTAGAAAATCGTGGTGTAAAGGTTATCCCAAGTCCAAGTATCATTAAAATTATCCAACAAAAAAATCCTACAAAAGGAATTTTATGCCCAAAAATAACATCCCAAGTCCTGACTTCACAGCAGTATGGGAGGCTACCGAAGCAGAAAAAAATTCCCTATCCCATTCGTACAAAAAGATGAATACTGGAGGATATGATGGAAAAAGGAGTACAAGTTATAAAAATCTGAAAATGACTATGCTAATTTTTGGACAAATCCCTCTGTTGTAGAAGATTTGGTAGATATCGACAAAGAACTTTCGGTAATCGTTGCTAAAAAAATGAAAAATGGTGAAATCAAAACTTTCCCCGTTACCGAAATGGTTGCCGACCCAAAAACTAAACTTATTAGACTTCAATATTTGTCCTGCTAATATTTCCTCCAAAAACAGAAAAATCAAATAAAAAAACTATTACAGAGCAATTTATCAATAATGTAGTAGGAGCTGGCCTATTTGCAATAGAACTTTTTTTAGACAAAAAAGGAAAAGTATGGGTAAATGAAACCGCTCCACGATTGCATAATTCGGGACACCAAAGCCAAGAGGGCAATAGCAACTCTCAATTTGAGCAATTTTACAGAACTCTAAAAAATCTACCTCTGGCAGATACTGAGGCTTGTGGTTTTTCAGGAATGCTCAACCTCGTTGGTGAAGATGGCTTTTCGGGAAAAGTAACTTACGAAGGGTTAGAAGAAGTATTAAAACTCCCAAAAACCTATATCCATCTCTATGGTAAAACAGATACTAAACCGGTAGAAAAAATGGGACATATCAATGTATTAGCTGACACAAGAGAGGAACTAATAGAAAAAAACTTACCCACATAAAAATCATTAGTGAGAGTAATTAGTAAATAAAAAAAGGAGAAAAAAATTTCTCCTTTTTTTATTTACTATTCATATTAAATCAATCTGTAAGACTAATTTCCATATCCTTAACCAAAGTTTTCATAGATGAATATTCTGCACCACAAACATCAGAAGAGATGGTATAACTACCTTTTTTTCTAACATTATAAAAATTTCTACTTTTTGGTGATACTGACAGCGAATGATTACCTTTTTCCTTAAATTCCACTATTATATCACATTGAGAGACATTATTCACACTTACATATATTTTATTTTTTTATTACTCTCATTATCAAACATATGATTTATTGCACTTATATTCTTATTCACCAAATTTTTTTATACTCAGAAGTGTGAGTATTATAACTCGTCACCAATTGAATATTTCTTGACTTATTTTTTTATAAATTTTGCCTTCTTAGACCTTTTGAGCCACAGCAATACTCCCCAATGCTACTAGGAATAATACAACTAATTTTCTTTTCATCTTTATTTTTAAATAATCATTATGGCTGCAAAAAAATAAATATTTATTTTGTATTTCTATTAATTTTAAAAATAAAAAAATCACTATATTTTGCGACCAAATTTTTGAGTATTTAATCACTTTAAACAAATAAAAAAATTATGTATACACCAGTAGCGGCAGATGTTGCCAAACTAAGAAACACGACAGGTGCAGGTATGATGGACTGCAAAAAAAGCTTTAGTAGAAGCGGAAGGAGACTTTGATAAAGCTATTGAAATCCTTAGAAAAAAAGGACAAAAAAAGTAGCAGCAAACAGAGCTGACAGAGAATCTGCTGAAGGTGCTGTAATCGCAAGAGTAAATGCCGATAACACAGTAGGAGCTATCATCTCTTAATTGTGAAACTGACTTCGTTGCAAAAGGAGAAAGCTTCGTAAAATTGGCTTCTGACCTTGCTGAAATGGCTATTAACTTCGAAACAAAAGAAGAATTATTAGCAGCTGATTACCAAGGCATCACCGTAGCTGAGAAACTTATCGAGCAAACAGGTGTTATCGGTGAGAAAAATTGAAGTTGGTTCTTTCCAAAAAAATCAAAGGTAATTTCGTAAATTACTACATCCACGCTGGTAACAAAAATTGCTGCCATCACTGCTCTTAATACAAAAAGTAAATAACGCTGCCGAAGTTGCAAGAAATGTATCTATGCAAGTTGCTTCTATGAGTCCAGAGGTACTTTCTTATAAGGATTTTGACCCTGAATTCGTAGCAAAAGAAACAGAAGCGAGAATCGCTGCAATTGAAAAAGATAACGAAGAACTCGTGAGACTCGGAAAACCATTGAAAAACATTCCTCAGTTCGTTTCTTACTCTCAATTAACAGATGAGGTTATCAAACAAGCTGAAGAAAAATGCAAAAAGCAGAACTAAAAAGCAGAAGGAAAAACCAGAACAAATCTGGGACAAAATCATACCCGGAAAAAAATCCAAAGATTTATCTCTGATAACACTTCATTAGACCAAGAAAAAGGCTCTTCTTGACCAAAAACTACATTAAAGATGGAGACATTAAAGTTGCTAAATATGTAGAAAAACGCTGGTGCAGAAGTTACAGCTTTCATCAGAGTCGCTCTATAATCTATAAAACATCAATCATAAAAAGAAATCCCTTTATCTACCTATTGGTAAAGGGATTTTTGCTACCTTTGACAACGAAAAAAAACATTCGTAATGAAAGACATTCTCCGTCCCGACAAAGAAAAATTATTCTCAATACGACTTAGACCAAGAAGAGCAAATCCGTCCACAATCTTTTTAACGACTTTGCAGGACAAAGAAAAAAACTATGGACAACTTGGAAGTATTCGTAAGTGCTGCAAAAAAAGAGGGAAAAGCACTTGATCATACTCTATTACACGGCCCACCGTGACTTGGAAAAACCACACTGTCTCATATTATTGCGAATGAATTAGGAGTTAATTGCAAGGTAACATCAGGACCTGTACTCGACAAACCTGGTAGTCTCGCAGGACTACTAACCAATTTGGAAGAAAATGATGTATTATTCATTGACGAAATACACAGACTATCTCCCATCGTAGAGGAATATCTCTACTCAGCAATGGAAGATTTCAAAATTGATATAATGATAGAATCTGGCCCCAATGCCCGTTCCGTACAGATTGGCCTAAACCCATTCACCCTCGTAGGGGCAACCACTCGAAGCGGTATGCTTACAAAACCTCTACTCGCCCGATTCGGAATACAATGTCGATTAGAATATTATAATGTAGAACTACTCAGCACAATTATCCAACGAAGTGCTAGGGTACTAGGAGTACCTATCTACGAAGATGCATCTATTGAAATAGCCCGCAGAAGTAGGGGAACTCCAAGAATCGCAAATGCTCTGCTCCGAAGAGTAAGAGACTTCGCAGAAATCAAAAGCAATGGCGAGATAGATATCAACATCACTAAATTTGCTCTAAACTCACTTAATGTAGATGAGTATGGACTCGATGATATGGACAATAAAATAATGCGAGTAATGATAGATAATTTCAAGGGAAAGCCCGTAGGGATTTCTGCACTCGCAACATCCATCGGCGAAAATCCAGAAACCATTGAAGAAGTATACGAACCCTATTTGATTCAAGAAGGTTTCATTATAAGAACTCCAAGAGGGCGTGAAGTAACAGAGAAAGCGTATAAACATTTAGGACTATCCCATACAAAAATCAGGAGAATTATTCTAATCTATTGTTATCAAGGTAGTGGCTACTAATATTTTTTTTATAATTTTTTTAATATCATTAATATGAAATATTACATCATCGCTGGGGAGGCATCGGGAGATTTGCATGGAAGTAACCTTATGAAATCTCTACTCCAACAAGATGAAAAGGCAGAATTTCGTTTCTGGGGAGGAGATTTGATGCAAAAAATAGGAGGAAAACCTATCAAACATTACAAAGACCTTTGCATTTATGGGATTCGTAGAAGTTATTAAAAAAACCTACCTACGATACTACGAAATATCAGTTTCTGTAAGGAAGATATAAAAATCCTACCACCCTGATGTACTTATTCTTATTGATTACCCCTGGATTCAACCTAAGGATTGCTAAATTTGCAAAAAAATTAGGTATTAAAGTAGTGTATTACATATCACCACAACTTTGGGCTTGGAAGGAAGGACGCATCAAAACAATAAAAAAATATGTCGATGAGATGCTTGTTATACTCCCATTTGAAGAAAAAAATTTTATCAAAAAAACATAATTATAATGCTCACTTTGTGGGGCATCCCTTACTTGATGCTATTTCCAATTTAAAAAGAAATTAATATTAATGAGTTTAAACAAGAACATAACCTCAACGAAAAAAACCAATAATTGCTCTATTACCTGGGTCAAGAAAGCAAGAAATAGAGAAAAATGCTAAACATAATGCTATCTGTGAGGCCCCATTTCCCTAATTATCAATTCGTGATAGCAGGTGCCCCTGGTTTAAATAAAGATTTTTTTATGATAAATTTATAGATTCTGATGTTCATTGGGTACAAAAATAAAACTTACGATTTGCTACGATGCTCTCAAGGAGCACTTGTTACTTCGGGAACTGCTACTTTGGAAACAGCGTTACTCAATATTCCAGAAGTAGTCTGCTATCGTGGGAGTAAAAATATCCTATGAAATTGCTAAAAAGATTAGTAAAAACACATCAAATATATCTCATTGGTAAATTTAATAATGGATAAAGAAATCATCAAAGAACTCATTCAAGATGATTTAACTACGGATAATCTTGTAGCTGAACTACATTTAATACTTGGAAAAAAACCGCCCTACGATACTCAAAAAAACTATAAAAATCCTTCAAGAAATATTAGGTGGCGAGGGTGCGAGCCTAAAAAGCGTCAAAAAAATAATTTATGATTCTTTGAGGTGAAAAAAATATAATTTTCAATTAGAAATTACATAAAAAAATGCTTCTGAAAATATAATTTCCAAGAAGCATTTTTTTAGTTTCCGATATGTTAAAAAAATATTATTTACTTTTTAGAAATAACACTTCCTTTATCCATTATTATTATTTTATCTGCATTCTCTATAGTAGTCTTCCTATGAGCAATAATAATTGCTGTTCTATTTTTAGTGATTTTTTTCAGTTGCTTTCTGAATTAATTTTTTTCACTTTCTATATCTATTGATGATGTAGCCTCATCAAGAATAAGAATTTTTGGATTTAGTAAGTAGGCTCTAAGGAAAGATAAAAGTTGTCTTTGCCCTAACGATATGGAAGAACCTCTCTCACTCACCACGAAATTATAACCATTAGGTAGTTGTTCTATAAATTTATCAATTTCAATTTCCCTTTGCTGCCTCTTTTTACTCTATCAATTGTAATTGATTTATCACCAAAAGAGAGGTTTTTCATAGATAGTTCCGTGAAACAGAAAAAAACATCTTGTAGCACAACTACAATACTTTTTCTTAGACTTTGTAATTCATAATCCTTAATATCTATATCATCAATAAGGATTTGCCCTTTATTAATTTCATAAAGTCTTGGTATAAGATTAATAATAGTAGATTTCCCTGCACCAGTAGCACCAACGATAGCTGTAGTTTCGCCTTCATTTACTACGAAGCTAACATTTTTTAATACTTCTTGCTTTTCATCATAGGAGAAATATACATTTTTAAATTCTATTTTACCTTTTAGATTAGTTGGAATATACTTACCTTCACTTGCAATAGTTAGGTCTTCATCCATCAGACTAAAAAAACTCTATCAGCACCTACTATTCCTCGTTGGATATTATTAAATCTATCTGCCATCTGTCGTAAAGGTCGGATAAGCATATGAATGAATTGTACAAAGGCTATAACCTCTCCTGCAGTGATGGTAATATATCCGCTATATACAAACACTAATCCGATGAATATGGAAGATACTAACTCTACTGTTGGGAAGAATAATGAGAATATAAAAACTGTTCGTAGGAGAGCAGATTTTAGGGTTTTATTGATTTCAACAAACTTTTTAAATTCTACATTTTCTCTTCGGAATACTTGGATGATACTCATTCCTGATAATCTTTCTTGAACAAATGAGTTCTGAACTGAAATAAAAATTCCGTTCATCACTAAATGCTTTCTTTAATTTCCTTTGAAAAAGTCGAGTGACGACAATCATCAATGGTAGGATAAATATAGCGATAGCACTCAAATGCGGATTCACAGCAAACATCATTACTAAAACGAAAACAATACGGAGTATATCACCAAATACCATTAGGAATCCATCAGTGTAGATAGTAGATATGGTCTCTACATCACTCACTGCACGAGTTACCAATTGTCCTATTGGAGTCTTATCAAAGAATGATGTTTTAAAGAAAAATCATCTTTTGGAATAGTTTTTTTCTCTAATATGCTTGATAACATTTTGGGATATGAAGTTAGAGAAATAGACTAATAGATAGTTCAATGTAGCTTCTATGACGACAAGACCTGTAAAAAGCCCAACACTTAGAAGCACTTGTTGCTTGTCTTTATACTTTATAATATCTTCATCAATAATTTTCATTGAGAGATAAGGGCGATATGTAGATACCAATGATAGCATTATGGAAACCAGAAGTGCTATTACAAACCAGCTACGGAAGTTCATACATATTGCAAAAAAAGCCGTCTAAGGAGGGCGAAGGTATTTTTTTATTATTCATTATATTATTTATGTTTGTTTTTTTAGGAGAAATCATATCCAACATCTACAAGAAACAATCCTTGAGCTGGTGCTGAGGAGCCTGCATTATTACGATTTTTTTATTTTCAATGATTTTTTTCTGAACTGGTCAGGAGTTATTTTTTTCAAGTCCTATATCTACCATTGTTCCTACGATAGCTCTCACCATATTTCTTAGGAATCTGTTGGCTGATATTTCAAATATCAATTCATTTGCATTTTTGGTGCCATTGAGCGGTATAAATCTTGCAGAGATTTGTTTTTGTTGTCTGCCCCTACCTTTTGTGAAACTACTAAAAATCATCATACTCAAATAAGATTTCACAAGCTTGATTCATCTTTTCAATATTTAAAATCTTCTTTCGTATTTGCCAAGAGAAGTCTTGTCGGAAGGGATCTTTACCTTGATAAATGAAGTAATTATAGGTTCTATATGTCGCACTAAATCTAGCGTGTAAGTCCTCCTTAACCTTAAAAAAATCCGATGAATAGATATATCACTTGGTAGAAACGCATTAAGGCGTTCCACTAAATTTTTCGGACAAATTTTGTTGGGTATCAAAATGTGCAAAAAAATCTTCTTAGAATGGACCCCAGTATCGGTTCGTCCCGCTCCAATAGTCTTTATATCCTCTCTGAGGATTAGCGAAAGAGATTTCTCTAAGACTTCTTGTATGGAGATTTGGTTAGGCTGAATTTGGTAACCGAAATAATTTTTTTGCCGTTATATGAAAAATTCTATAAAATACCTCATATGCGATATACTATAATTTTTTTGATACAAAAAGTACGAAATTTTACATCTGAAAAAAATAAATATTAAGTATAATCGGGGGGAAATAGCCTACAAAAACATAAAATTTCTTTTCTTTGCAGAATGAAAAATCTTACTCCTTTCGGATACACACTCTTACATAGACGATAGAATTTTAGACTATGCTAAAGAAACAGATGAAATTTGGCACTGCGGAGACTTCGGCTCTATGGAAGTTATTGAAAAACTACAATCTATAAAACCACTAAGAGGGGTTTGGGGAAATATTGACAGCCACGAAATTAGGGCTATATTTCCCGAAGTTAATCGTTTTTTTATTGTGAAAATGTAGAAGTTTTGATGATACATATCGGCGGTTATCCTAATAAATATTCGCCTCGAACAAGGGCTGAATTTAAAAATGGTATTCCGCAATTATTCATCTCGGGGCATTCACATATTTTAAAAGCTATGTACGACGAAAAACTGCATCTACTACACCTAAACCCTGGTGCTTGCGGCAAAGTGGGATGGCATAAAGTACGAACGATGATGAGATTCTCTATCATAGGAAAAAGAAATTAGAGATTTAGAAATAATAGAATTAGGTAGCAAATGAAAAATAAATGATAATGTTTCGGTAATTGATGAAGATTTACAAGGTATAGTTACCTCTGTGAAGGAGGACACCATCACTATAAAAAGACAAATTTGGTTTTTATACATCAATATCATAAGGATAAACTAGTGATACGAGACCATTCTTTTTTTATGATAAAAATCAAAAATAAAAAGATAAATACGAATACATCAAACCAAGGTCTAAAAAAACATGCTGACAATCGTTTTTATCTTGGATTTGCATTTTAATAAATTGGTCGATCAACCTGAAAAAAATACGATAGTTTTGAGAGGCTTTTTATTCAAAAAAACAAACTTTTTGGAAACTTTATATTTTTTTGTAAAGAACATCGTATAAAAACAATTAGAAGTGATACACGGCATAGGTGATGGTACACTACAAAAAAATTAGTGTATGATACCTTAGAGAGCCAATATGGCGTTACATTTTATAATAAAGATATTCTGCGCCATCAATCTGGTGCTGTAATAGTAGAGATTAGCGATATTTTTTAATATCTTTGCACAAATTATGAGTCAATTACATTTACTTTTTACCAAAGACGGATTGCAATACAAAATCCTCAAAAGAAACCATCTTTTGGAGGAAGCAATGTATATCAACGATAATGAAGATATTATATATAGCAATCTCACAAATATACTCAATAAAGATTTTAATTCTATTTCCGTAGTTTCTGCCATTAATCATTTCACCATCACACCCGATGGATTTTCGCACCACGAAATGGGATTTGATTTGATTCGTTTTAACTCGCCTATCAATGAAAAAACGGAGGAACTGATGCTTTCCATCAACAAAAAGTTCAAAAATACAATTTTTATTATTCTTTTCCGAAAAAGTATTACACATTAATAAAAAGGGAAAGACAAAAGAACGCAATTCAACTTCTCAGGAGAGAATTTTTTTACAGAATATTCATTGCAAAAATAGAAAAGAAATACACATCAATCTATACCATCAACAGTGTGAGTTTGTAGCTCTTGACCACAAAAAAATCTCATTCTGTACAATAATTTAGACATTTATTCCGAAGTGGATTTTTCTTTACTTTATTATGTTTAGTCTCACAAAAATCAATTTCAACCTTGATGAAACTCATTTTTTTCATCTATGGCGAAATTATAGAAAAATGAAACTTTCGTATCCGAATTAAAAAAATTCGTAAAAAAATATCAAAAATAATTAAATAATAGTTATGTTTAATACACATGAGTTATCAGAAATAAAAAAATACTCAATCCACAAAAATAAAAATCGTTATCATCACTCATTACAACCCTGATGGTGATGCTATAGGAAGTTCATTGGGGCTAAAACATTATTTAAATGCCAAAGGAATAGATGCCGAAGTGGTTGTCCCAAATGATTTCCCTAAATTCCTAAAATGGATGCCCGATGCAAAAAAAGATAACTATTGCAGATTATAAACAAAAAAAGCATCTGACCTCATCAAAAAAACGCAGATATTATCTTCATATTAGACTTTAATACACCATCTCGAAGTGGAAATTTCGTAAGTTCGCTCATTGAAAAATCAGAAGGAAAAAAGATTCTTATAGACCACCATCAACAACCAGACACCTTTGATTTCGTATATTCTGACACCACAATTCCTGCCACTTGCCAAATGATTTATCATTTTATAGAGGCTATGGAAGAAACTCATTTCATCAATGAAAAATACTGCTAAATGCCTATATACAGGGATTATGACCGATACGGGAGGCTTCCGCTACCGCTCTACAAGTGCCACAACACACAGAATAACAGCTAATTTGATAGAAAAAGGTGCTGAACCATCCGAAATTTCATCTAATACTTGGGATACAAACTCTATTTCTCGTATTCATTTATTATCATTAATTCTTAGCCGTTTAGAGGTTATTAACGATGGTAAAACTGCTATTCTATATCTAAAAAGGGACGAACTGAAAAAAATATGGCTTTGAAAAAAAGGAGATACCGAAGGATTTGTAAATTATGGATTAAGTATCTTGGGTGTTGAGGTATCAGCATTTTTTTTATAGAAGATTTATATGAAGAATTCATCAAAAATATCTTTCCGAAGTAAAAAAATATTGATGTAAATAATTTTTTTCAAGAAAAATATTTTTAATGGAGGAGGACACATTAATGCCTCTGGTGGGAAATCTCTTGATGATATGGAAACTACTATTTCCAAATTTAAAAAAATTTAGCATCTGAGTTAAAAATAAATGAGTTGAATTAATCAACTCATTTATTTTAAATAATTTACAATAATTTCAGAACATCGTTTAGGCATTTCTAAATAGCCATTATGCCCACAATCTAACAATTTTACTCTAATATTATCTTTTTGAGGTATTTTATTAATAAATTTAACAACATCCATAGTATTATCATATTTCCCAACAATAATTAATATCTTTTTTTGAAAAAAATTCAATATATCTGTTCTATCTATCCTACACATCATACCTCTCTGAGCAGACTTCACTCCTTCTATATTTGTTGAAAGTGCTATTTTCTTTGCAAAAATCAATTTCCGATTGTAATTGGTTGATTTTATTTATATTAAAAAGCACTTGGTATTGCATTATTTACGAACATAGAAAAAGGCTTTTATCTACTACCGATAGACTCCTCTCTCGGATTTTTTTCTTTTCCTCATCATCAGCTAACGTAGAAGAAAAACAAAGTAATGGATTCCAGCAAATCCCCATATTTTTTTCAGCAAAAAGCCAAGGCTACATACCCTCCCATAGAATGCCCTAAAAATATTGATTTTATTTATATTAAGATTTTCAATAACCTCATACACAGCTATAGCCATATCCTCCATCGTATGCTTTTTCTGCTCTATTTTCGGATTCTCCGTGCCCCAATAAATCCACTTCTATAAGTGTAAAAAAACGGTAATAAGTATCGCTCCATTTGTTGCCAAATCCTACTATCTTCCATAAATCCATGTAAAAAGTAGAAGATAATCTTTTTCCTCCTTTTTATTATATTATAATTAAGCATTTTTTTCTCAAATATTTTTAGACAAAAATTAATATTTTTTTCATAATAATATATATTATTTATTAAGTCATCAAAACAAGAAAAAAACAAATACAAAAATATTTTTTTAGATTATTTTTTTGTTTTTTTACGAAAAAAATATTTTTTTATATTTGCACACTCATTTTATGGACTATGGACAAGTTGAGAAACTATGAAATACCTTTTATAGGTCTTAAAAAAATGGGAAGCACGAGTTTAATTTTAAAAATAACTCAATCGTTCTTTGAACTTTTTGATACCGAAAAAAAGAGTTTGATAACGCCGAAATTACAATTAATGTATTATTGGACAAGCATTCTTCTTTTTTTAGAGTTTAATATTAATTGTATCGGAATTGTAGAATTGATTTGTGATATTACCACAGAGAAGTTTAACTATCCTATCAAAGAGAATATTAAATTTTTTTGGTAAAGTTTGGTGAAGAGTATGATGATTCTCACGAGGAAATAATTACAATTCCTCATCAAGATTATGCATTCAATATTGCACAATTAATATACGAATCTGTGATGCTATCTATTCCGATGAAAAAAACTTTCACCAAATATTTCCGATGAAGATTTAGCTTTATTGGAAAAAAATATGCTCCTCAGGTAATCGAAGAGGAAATAGAAGACGAAATTATAGACCCAAGATGGGAAATGTTGAAAAAAAGTTAAAAAAATTAAGATAGTTTAAATATGGTGAGACGATGAAAAATCTTCTCATCGGTCATCAAATTAAAAAAATTATTAAAAAAATGGCACATCCAAAGAGAAGACAATCTTCGACAAGAAGAGATAAGAGAAGAACTCACTACAAAGCAGTTGCTCCTCAATTAGCAAAAAGATTCTACAACAGGTGAATTACACCTATACCACAGAGCTCACTGGCACGAAGGTAAGTTGTATTACAGAGGTAAAGTAGTTTTAGAGAAAGAAGTAGCAACTTCTGAAGAAAAACTAAGGAATAATCGTATTCTACCTCAGAAGAAAGAAATTAAACCACCAATTTTTTTATGGAAAAAAATGGGTGGTTTTTTTATATTTTAATTGAATATTTTTTTATAACTTTGAAAAAAATAATTTATCAAATATGGACATTAAAGACATACAAAAATCTTATTAAGTTTGTTTCTAAGGCAGAAGTTTCAGAAGTGAAGTACAAAAACAAAAAGATTTTGAAATCACAATTAAAAACTCCTTTGGCAGGTAATGAAGTAAGCTATATTCCTCAACCAAATGTATTTCAAGCTCCTGCGGTAGCTCCTAGTGCCCCTATACAAGCAACTAATACCGCTCCTATTGAAGAGTCTAAAAATGAAACAGATGAAAGTAAATATCTTACTATAAAATCGCCAATGATTGGTACTTTTTATAGAAAGCCTTCGCCAGATAAAGATGTTTTTTTGTGAATGTTGGTGATGAAGTATCTGCAGGAAAAAAATTGTTTGTGTAATTGAAGCAATGAAGCTCTTCAACCAAATAGAATCCGAAGTAAGCGGAAAAAAATCGTCAAAGTTTTTGGTAGATGATGCCACACCTGTAGAATATGACCAACCTTTATTCTTAGTAGAACCTATATAACTAATATAAAAGCGATTTGAGAATTGTATAATTGTTAAAAAAATTAACAAATTCATCTAACTTAACAAATCTAAATTATGTTTAAAAAAAGATATTAATCGCCAATCGTGGTGAGATTGCAATGAGGGTTCTTAGAACTTGTAAAGAGATGGGAATAAAGACCGTTGCAGTATATTCCACAGCGGATAAAGATAGCCTTTATCGTTCGCTTCGCTGATGAGGCGGTTTGTATTGGACCTGCAGTGAGTAAAGATTCTTATCTCAAAAATACCAAATATCCTATCAGCAGCGGAAATAACCAATGCAGATGCTATCCATCCAGGGTATGGATTCTTATCAGAAAAATGCTAACTTTTCAAGAATTTGTGCGAAAAATGGAATAAAATTCATTGGTGCTACTCCTGAACAAATAGAAAGAATGGGAGATAAAGCGAATGCTAAAGCTACAATGAAGGCAGCAGGAGTACCTTGTGTACCTGGGTTCTGATGGATTAATAGATTCTTACGAAACAGCAGCTACCATTGCAGAAGAAATAGGATATCCCGTAATGATTAAGGCTACAGCAGGTGGTGGTGGAAAAGGGATGAGAGCTGTTTGGAAAGCCGAAGATTTAAAAGAACATTGGGAATCTGCTGTACAAGAAGCAGTTGCTGCATTTGGAAATGGAGGTATGTATATGGAAAAAACTCATTGAAGAACCAAGACATATTGAAATACAAATTGCTGGCGACCAATATGGTAAAGCCTGCCATCTATCCGAAAGAGACTGCTCTATTCAAAGAAGAAATCAAAAACTAGTAGAAGAAACTCCTTCACCTTTTATGACTGATGAATTACGTGAAAAAATGGGTGAAGCAGCTGTAAAAGCAGCCGAATATATCGGATACGAAGGTGTTGGAACTATAGAATTTTTAGTAGATAAACACAGAAATTTCTACTTTATGGAAATGAATACTCGTATCCAAGTAGAACACCCTATTACAGAGCAAGTTATTGGTTATGACCTTGTTAAAGAGCAAATAAAAATTAGCCGCGGGAGAAAAAAACTTTCTGGAGTTAATCATTATCCTAATATGCACTCTATTGAATGCAGAATCAATGCTGAAGACCCTTATAATGATTTCCGACCTTCACCGAGAAAAAAATCACGGGCCTTAATATACCGGGGGGACATGGAGTAAGAGTTGATACTCATGTCTATTCAGGATATACAATACCTTCTAATTATGATTCAATGATTGCAAAAACTCATTGTAACTGCCAAAAACTCGTCCTGAAGCTATTGCTAAAATGAAGAGAGCGTTGGATGAATTCTATATTGAAGGAGTAAAGACAACAATCCCTTTCCACAGACAATTAATGGACAACGAAGATTTCATTAAAGGTGATTATACAACCAAATTTATGGAAACTTTTGTAATGAATAAAGATTACGATAATAATTTATAAAAAAATAGGCTACGAAGTGTAGCCTATTTTTTATTTACTAATCGATTTTATTAAAAAAATTGCATCAGAGAAATAATCTTTCTTTGATGCAATTTTATATTATACTTGCTCTAATTTCTTTATTTTCAACCAAGACCACAATGATAATGTAATCATCAATCCTGTACCTATATATACCCAAGATGGTATTGGAATTGGATCTCCTGCAGCATAAGAATGTAGCCCACTTAAATAATAATTAACACCAAAAAATAAGTCATTATCACAGAAGAAATAGCAAACATAGATGCTGTATGATAGCTCCATCTACCTCTTAATCCCGGAACCAATCTCATATGAATTACAAAAAGAATATATAAATATGGAAATAAATGCCCAAGTCTCTTTTCGGGTCCCAAGACCAATATCTTCCCCAAGATTCATTTGCCCAAATACCACCTATAAAAAGTCCCTATTGTTAGAGCAAATAACCCTATCATCATTGACATTTCGGAAACGATGGTAAGCTCCTTTAATCGTAGTATTATTATGTAAATTAAACATCTTTTTATTCGATAATATATAGAATACCAAACAAATAAATGCAATCATAAATGATAGACCGAAGAAACCGTAACTAGCTGTGATAATAGCCACATGAATTATGAGCCAATAAGACTTTAATACCGGTGCAAGCGGAGTAATCTGCGGATCTAAGGCAGAACCACCATGAGCAAATCCCATCATAATAACCGCCACCATAAATCCTGAAGCTGGTATCAAAGCATTAGAGTTTTTATACAATGTCAGCCCCGCTGTAATCCCTACCCACGAAATAAACACAATGGCCTCATAACCATTACTCCAAGGAGCATGTCCCGAAATATACCAACGACCTATCAATCCTAAAAAAACTGTAAGAAATAGCCTATATATCCTACATAAATGATATTTTTTTGATTATTTTATTAAGAACTTGACTTCCTCTAAAAAGTTCAATAAAACCAAGAATAATTAATAACCCTCCTATCACAGAATAAAATTTTAACAACCATAGATTGATGTCTATTTTATTCATTAAAATCTCTATATCTACTTTTTCTTTTGAAGGAACTACACTCTTACCCCACTTTTTGTTGATAATCAGATAATATCTTCAATTCTTTGTCTGCTCGTTTCCAATCGGAATCTTTTATAGCTAACAAATACGGAGCAAGAACTTTTTGACTCTCCATATCAGGTTCAAAATTTTCGTCTAACCAAGAATTCCAACGATGGTTTGGACTATTTTTTACAGGAACAATTCTCAGAAATTGACCTGCAAAAAATTCATTAAAAATCTGTACTCTTTCATTTACGGCAATTACTTCTTTATCATAATTTGTCTGGTTAGCCGCCTTTTTTGCAAATGCCTCAGTATAATCTTTTCTCTAATACAAAGCTAATCTGTCCTGTTTTAGGATTTATAGGATACAAATTCATTATAGATGTATAACCATCTTCATTAGCTTTGGTCTTTTCTCTGAGAACATCTCCTCCCTTAGAGCCAATTTTAATAATAGGCACTAGTGTCCATATTTCAGGATTTATATTAATGGACATAAACCACTGGCTGGCACTTAGTGTATTCCCATTTGATGCTTTCAGATTATCTTTCTTGTATAATTTTCTTAAAACTTCCAACGCTTGAGTATGGATTGGGATAATCCTCCCTCATAATTTTGCACCAAAAGGTGAGAAAATTTATCAGCCTGTTCTTCGGGAATTCTATTTGCGGAAATCATTTCGTCGATAGAAATATTCCTTATAGAACGAACTTTTTGGGTTGATTGATTGGTAGTCGTAGAGTGCTGAGCATTAAGCCAACCGCTAAGAACCAATAAAATAACAATTGCCAAAGATTTTTTTTGTTTTAACTTTTTCAATTGTTCGCCCAATTTCCAGAATTGGGAACCTCGCCAAAAGAAAGTAATAAACATTGCCGAAAAATAGAACTCCATAACCGATATAAGTGATGAGAGTTCCCCACCAATCGTGATTTACTGATAGCCTAGTTCCTTGTCTATCGGGGTCAAATCCTGATTGGAAGAATCTGTAACCTTTGTAATTCAATACATTATTCATATAAATTCTATGTGGTGTTTCTTTTCCTTCGTCAATTACCACTACACGACTTTCGTATGCACTCGGCGAGTTGCTACCTGGGTAAGTTTCCATTACAAAATCATCCAATTTTACAGAAAAAGGTGTTTTATATACTTTTGCTCCATATCCGAGCATAATGTTAAGCCCATCAATAGTAATTTGTTTGAATAGATTAGGATTTCCTGCCTCCACCATTAACTCTACAATTTGAGAGGATTTATCGGTACTAACCTTTAATTTTAGCATATCAGGAAGATTTTTATCCTTATTTTTATCACCTTCAAAATATTTCAAATCCCCCTTCACTATTCCCTCTGGAACTACAATGTTTATATTATTAATACTATACAAAGACCTAAGAACCAAAGGATTAACCTCTTTAGCCTTCACACTAGTCTGTTGCTGAGTTTGCATCTGCATATAGGTTGCATCTACGGGAGTTTTTATGGAAAGATTACCATTTTCTGCATAAAATTCTATCGCTCCCTCTATAGGTCTATTAAGAGTTACCAGCGTTCCATTGATATTTTTTGCATCTCCTGATGCCAAGTAATAATTTTCTCTACCATTAGCTCCTGCTACTACAAAATGTATATATTCCTTTCCATTCGGATTTGCGGCAAGACTATCCTTCTTCCTTTGGATATAATCTAACTGCTGAACATCAATTTTTTTTACCATTAAAAATCATATCTCGCACGGAATATATGTGGTGTAATTTTTTTGCTATAAATGGCTTGTTTGAGGTCATTATAAATGGAACATCTTCATAGTTGAGTATATCACCTTTATCCTCAATCTGAATCTTAAAAAAATTCTTATCAGTAATAATCTCATTTGTGGTTTCTCCCTCACGGATTGGCATAATCCCCTCATAACTAATATATCGGGTAATCGCTCCACCAAAAAAATGAGAATAAATGACAAATGAAATGCCAATAGTGACCATTTTTTTCTTTCTGCCAAAGTCTATATCTTTGGATATTTCCAATAAAAATTAAGTATTAAAAAGAAACATTACCATTTCAAACCATTTCGACTCATAGATAAAAGCCTTGGCCGTTGCTGTGCCATAATCATTCTCCACAAAAGTGGCATAAGCCATTGCGAAGGCATACACCAGCATAAGAACCGCCATCGTGCGAGTAGAAATCAGAATCTCTGATATTTTTTTCATTAATCTAAAAAAATTAAATCGTTATGAATTGCAAAAAAATAAGGAAGTATTTTCAATACTTTGTAAAAATAAAAACTAAATATATAAAAATTTATTTTATCAATGAGTTATGACTCTTTTTATTATATACTCCTATTCTTATATTAATAAAAAAGCCGAACCTAAGAAAAGGGTTCAGCTTTCATCTTATAGGTATAATTTTATTAATCAACCATTGCTGTAAGATATTCTCTATTGAGTCTTGCTATATTTTCCAAAGAAATTCCTTTTGGACACTCTACCTCACAAGCACCTGTATTAGAGCAGTTTCCGAATCCTTCTTCGTCCATTGCTCTCACCATATTGAGAACTCTTCGTTTTGCCTCTACTCTACCTTGTGGCAACAATGCAAACTGTGACACCTTGGCACCTACGAATAACATTGCAGAACCATTTTTACAAGTAGCCACGCAAGCACCACAACCTATACATGCTGCTGCATCCATTGCTTTGTCTGCATCTTCTTTCGGTACTGGAATAGCGTTGGCATCAAGGGTATTTCCTGAAGTATTCACAGATATAAACCCTCCTGCTGCCATAATTCTATCAAAAGCACTTCTATCCACTACCAAATCTTTAATCACTGGGAAAGCTGCACTTCTCCAAGGCTCAATATGAATAGTCTCTCCATCTTTAAACATTCTCATATGAAGTTGGCAAGTAGTGATTCCCGTATCTGGTCCGTGAGCTCTACCATTAATATATAGAGAGCACATACCACAGATACCTTCACGGCAATCATGGTCAAAAGCAACAGGTTCTTTACCTTCATTCACGAGATTTTCGTTAAGAATATCAAGCATTTCAAGGAAAGATGAATCTGGCGAAACACCTGAAATTTTATAAGTTTCAAATTGTCCTTTTGATTTATTATTTTTCTGTCTCCAAACTTTTTAGGGTTAGGTTCAAGTCTTTTTTTAGTACTCATTTTTTTGATATAATATTTATTGGAGATTATTTATAACTTCTTGTTTTTAACTTCAATATTTTCGTAGATAAGTTCTTCTTTATGCATTACTTCGGCATTGATATTTTCTCCTTTGTATTCCCAAGCCGCCACATATTTATAGTTCTCATCATCTCTTTTTGCTTCGCCATCAGGTGTTGAATGGTCCCAACGGAAGTGTCCTCCACAAGATTCTTGTCTATTAAGAGCATCTATCGCCATCAATTGACCAAGTTCCAAGAAATCTGCTACTCTACACGCTTTTTTTCGAGTTCCGTATTCATACCATCTGCCTCACCCGGTACTCTCACATCTTTCCAAAATTCTTTTCTTACTTCTTCTATTTCTTTGATAGCCTCTTGTAATCCTTCTGGGGTTCTACCCATACCTACTTTGTTCCACATAATATTTCCTAATTTTTTATGGAAATAATCTACTGAGTGTGTACCATTATTAGTAAGGAAAAAATTGATTCTATCTTTTATTTCTTTTTCTGCATTCTCAAATTCAGGAGTATTTGTTGGTATAGCACCTGTTCTGATATCTGCTGAAAGATAATCAGCAATTGTATATGGTAATACGAAATATCCATCTGCAAGTCCTTGCATTAAAGCAGAAGCTCCAAGTCGGTTAGCACCATGGTCAGAGAAATTTGCTTCACCAATCACAAAAACAACCTGGTATAGTGGACATTAAGTTATAATCTACCCAAACTCCCCCCATTGTATAATGCACTGCAGGATAAATCTTCATTGGAGTAACATATGGATTATCTGCTGTAATTTTTTCATACATAACAAATAGGTTACCATATTTCTCCTCTACCCACGCCTTACCTAAGTCGTAAATTTGTTGTTCTGTAGGGTTATGTATATTTTTCTCAGTAGCTGCTTCTCTACCCTTTTTCATAATTTCGGTGGAGAAATCAAGGAATACACCTTCTTTAGTATCATTATTTTCAATACCATAACCAGCATCACATCTTTCTTTTGCTGCTCTTGATGCTACATCTCGCGGCACAAGGTTACCGAAAGCAGGGTATCTTCTTTCTAAATAGTAGTCTCTATCTTCTTCTTTAATATTTTCAGGTTTTAATTTTCCTTCTCGGATAGCAACAGCATCTTCAATTTTTTTAGGAACCCAAATTCTTCCAGAGTTACGAAGAGACTCAGACATCAATGTCAATTTAGACTGCTGAGTTCCGTGTACTGGGATACAAGTTGGGTGTATTTGTACGAAACAAGGATTTGCAAAAAAGGCTCCTTTTTTGTGGATTTTCCAAGCGGCAGATGCATTAGACCCCATTGCGTTAGTAGATAAGAAATATACATTCCCATACCCACCAGAGGCAATTACTACAGCATGTGCAGAGTGTCTCTCTATCTCTCCTGTTACAAGGTTTCTCGCTATGATACCTCTCGCTTTACCATCTACGATTACCAAATCCATCATTTCATGACGGTTGTACATCTTTATTCTTCCTTTACCAATCTGTCTACTCATTGCAGAATACGCTCCCAAAAGAAGCTGTTGTCCTGTCTGTCCCTTAGCATAGAAAGTTCTTTTTACTTGAACCCCACCGAAAGAACGATTATCCAACTGACCGCCATATTCACGACCAAAAGGAACCCCTTGTGCTACACATTGGTCAATGATATTTACAGAAACCTCTGCCAAACGATACACATTCGCTTCTCTCGCTCTATAGTCTCCCCCTTTTATCGTATCATAAAAAAGTCTATATGTAGAGTCTCCATCCCCTTGATAGTTCTTAGCTGCATTAATCCCCCCTTGTGCTGCTATAGAGTGAGCTCTTCTCGGAGAGTCTTGATAACAGAATGCCTTTACATTATAACCTTGTTCTGCCAAAGTAGCTGCAGCTGAACCTCCCGCAAGTCCCGTTCCTACTACAATAATATCAATTTTGTCCCTATTATTTGGGGCTACAAGGTTCATATGGTCTTTATGATTTTTCCATTTATCCTTTAATGGACCTGCTGGAATTTTTGAATTTAATACGCTCATTTTCTTAATAATTAACTTTGAGAAACATAGTGAAAAATTGCAACGATTGCAAACCCTACTGGTACGAGAATCGCATACCACTTACCAAAAGATTGGATACAAGGCGTGTATTTAGGATGTCTCGCTCCAATAGACTGAAATGAAGATTGGAATCCATGAGATAAATGTAACCCTAAGAGAACAAAAGATACCAAATACAACGCTACTCTCCAAAGAGCGCCAAACTGGTGTCTCAAATGCTCGTAAGCAGTTCCATTGGATTCTCCTCCTAAATAATTCTTAGAAATTGTTGGCACCCAAAAATCCACCAAGTGTATTAATAAATAGATTAAAATAAGTCCTCCCGAAATCATCATATTTCTGGACATCCAAGTAGAATTAGCACTCGCTCCACTCACAGCATAAGCTATTGGTCTTGCTTTTTTATTTTTGGCTTCAAGGACAAATCCCATTACAAAGTGGAAAATCACAGCAAACATCAATATTGGTTGCATAATCTTCTGAACTAAAGGATTACTCTCCATAAAATGAGACCCTTCATTGAAAGCCTCTTCACTAAATACAGATACCATATTTAGGGATAGGTGCATCACCAAAAACACAAGCAAAAAAACATCGCAGACAATGCCATTGCATACTTTCTACCAATTGTAGAATTTAAAAAAACCCTGACATAAAAATTTTTCTCTTATATTATTTTTTTCACAAAAAAATAAAAAAATGTTAATACATATATAAAAAGTAGTTTTATTAGCAAACCTTATTTTGTAAAGATTCTAAATAACCCTCTCTATTTTCATCCATTTTAATTCTATTTTTCATCAGTATTTAATGAACTTTAAAAATCGCCTTTATAACACTACTAAACACTATTTTTTTAGCATATTACACAATAAAAAAAGGAGTTATCCTTCCTCTACTCTAAAATTACGCCCTTGTATTTTTATAATAATTCTTAATAATAAAGATTTTTTTACCTCTTTAAATAAAAAAAGTCAAAAACAATAACTAAAAATATTAATTATCAATAATTTACATAAAATTTTTAAACAAAAAAATATCTAAAAGATATTTTTTTTGCTTTTTTGCTAAAAACCTTGTAAAATAAAAATCTCTCAACCTTATAGATTGAGAGATTTATTCCTAAAAATACTATTTTTTTTCTTTTTTTCTGTTGCTCGTACATTTTCTGCTGTTCCTGAGCTTTCTCCATCATTTCTCTCATTTTTCTTTTTGGAACTTGCTTTCTTTTTTTGTGGCTTAGCCTTATTCTCTTGGATTTGTTTATGAATTTTTGCCTCATCTAAAAATCCAATATTTTATTACTAAAATAATAATAATATTAATCGTATTTGATACAAAAATAATACCACGAAAGCCCTGATGCAGCAGAGTTTAAAAAAAGAAGAAAAAAATGTAATTGGAAATATATACATTAATATCTTCATATTAGGCATCCCCTCTTGTGTTGGCTGTTGCATTTGGCCAGAAGTCATTATTGTATAAATTAAAAATAACACTCGTACAAGCTAATGCTAATATGCTAATATGCTCACCAATAAACGGAACATTAAATGGCAACTTTATCAAATCATCATAAGCGGTAAGGTCTTTCGCAAACCAAAAAAACTTTGCCCTCTCAAATCAATAAAATTTGGAAAAAATCTGAACAATGCATAGAAGATTGGGATTTGCAACAACCCCGGTAAACATCCTGCCAATTGATTAACTCCTGCCTTACGATAGACCTCCATCACGGCTTGCTGTTTTTTTCATTGGGTCGGCATTCTTAAATTTCTCATTTACTTCTTCTATTTCTGGGCGAATAACCCTCATCATTGCAGACAATTTATGCTGTTTGAAAGTTATCGGCGAAAGAATAAGCTTCACAACTATGGTTAAAAATAAAAAAATAACCCATCCCGCTGTTATACCCCATGATGCAAGAAAAATTATACACTGGAATAAAAAAAGCACGATTCATTGAGCCTATAAATGCCCAACCTAATGGTAAAAATTTCATCAAAATTTTTTTATCATATGATTTTTAATAACTTGATTTCCAACGGAATAAAAATACCAAGAAAAATTCTTGATTAAGTTCATTATTTACCAACTGAACTTGCCCTTCATAATGGAATTTTTTTCAAATATTCTCTATCTTGTACTGCATCTTGATGCCCGAAAGATTTCGTAAAAACCATTCTTAGACTCAATAACGGAAGCAAAAAAACTGCTGTTTCACTCCAATCCAATTAAGCGTTTCGTCTTCTTCGGACATATCCGTTCTTCCATCATAATCATAATCATTATAATTATTAAATGCATACGAAAATTCTGTATGAGACTGCTCTTGAGAATGTCCTTTTTTTCGGAAGTTCTTGGTTTATAATCCCAAACAAAAACTAGCCTTATCAGAATTTACAAGTTGGCTAAGACCTTGAGTTTTTTTACCTTAAAAATCAATTTTTGTATTTCGGTAAAAAGTGTATAAACAAATTGTATAGTGGCTCCTTTATAATTTGCTGTAAAAACAACTTCATTTCCTTTCGTTTCAGGGATAAAATTCAGATTTTTAGTACTAATAATTTCTCCTTTTTCCGTTTTAAAATCGAAGGAATACGAAGTATTTTGTTTGCTCACCAAGTCCAAAGGAGAGTCTGCTTTATCAGTTTTTTTATATTATATGATTTATACTTTTTTTAGCTCTACTTTTGTGAGTTGCCCACCAATAGACGAAAACTCTAAATCAAGGTCGTCATTGGCCAATTTTACAATTTGAGCATCACCTACAGGAGCTACATTACTAACCTTTACTTTCTCTGTTTTTTCCTTTTTCAAGGCTTGTTTTTGCTGTTCATTTTGTGAGTTTTGGAAATAAAACATCGTCCCCACAAAAAAAGTATGGAGAAAATCACAAAAATTAATCAGTTGATTTTTATCAAATCCCTTGTTTTTGCATTTCGTATAATTAATTTTATTTTTTTACCTATTTATAATTTCGTGCAAAAAAATACTATTTTTTAATTTTTTTATTATAAAAAGTCACCAACCGCCTGAAGCTCCACCGCCTCCGAAACTTCCACCACCTCCGAAGCCTCCGAAACCGCCTCCGCCAAAACTTCCTCCAGAAGCTCCGAAACCACTTCCCCAGATGAATCCTCCTCTTCGTCCCCCTCTACGGGTAAGGATTATATCATCATCGTCATTATCATAATGATTTTTTTATCTTTAGAAACAAGGATAACAATAACCACAAAAAAATCAAAATACACAAAAAAATAAGATAAGTAGCTCCGATTTTTTTCTTTTTTTAATAGGTTGATATTTGCCTCTCACTGCATTCATTATAGCATCAGTAGTGGCATCTATACCTCGATAAAATCGTCTTTTCTTGAAATTAGGAGTAGCGATATTATCCAAAAATATCACCTGCGATAGTTGCTGTAATATATTGCTCGACACTTCTCCCCTGCTGAATGGACATAGTCCTATCCTCAGTAGCAATGAGGAACACCACTCCATTGTCAGTTTCTTTCTTACCAATCCCCCATTTTTCCCCAAACATTGTAGCTACGAAATTAACATCTTCACCTTTTGTTGTAGGGATTATCACTACTTCTATTTCTACTGAGGTAGAGTCCTCAAACTTAATTAATTTCTGATTAAGTTGCTCTTTTTCAGTAGCTGACAAAAGATTTACCTCATCATAAATAGGATGGAGGATATTGGGTTTTGTGGGAATTTTATACTGAGAAAACAAAAAATTCGCCCCCAAAAAAACTATGATTACTAATATGAATCTACGAAAATAAAATTTCATCGGGTAATTCGTTTAATTGTTTCTCACCATTAATTGGAAAATGCTTTGCCAACTCTGTTCCCACTGATTCTACTCCCTCCGTAATACCTTTTAAATATTGTTCAGAGGCGAATAAAATAGTCATTCTATCATGAATTTCATTCCAAAAATCTTGTTTTACCCGTTGATGAATCCCCTCATCTCCGATGATAGTAAGATATCTCTGAGTGAAATTTATATGAATAAGTATCGCATTTTTTTATGCTTTGTCTGTCCCTTACAATACTTGCAAAAAATTTGATACGCTTGCTCTGCATTATTTTTTTCTTGACTACTAGAAATATGCACACGAATCTCCCCTGTAGAGTTTTTCTCTGCCTTACGAATTACCTCTACGATGATATCCTGTTCCTTATCGCTAAGAAATTTCATTTAAAAAATTATTTTATTTTTCTTCAGAAAATACCTCTGGAGCCTTTTCCGCCCCTGCCTCTGCCTTAAAGAAAGGTTTAGCCTTGAATTTAGGAAAAAATGCTGCTAAAATACTCGTAGGCGGTGTTTCTACCATATTATTAAAACCTTCTACAGCATCATTATAGTATACTGTTTCGGTACGGATAGAATTTTCAATAGCAGTGTATTCTCTTTGAAAACTGATAAATTGCTGGTCTGCTTTCAAGTTGGGATATTGCTCTGCTACCATCATTAAACGGCTCAATGCTCCACTTAGTTGTCCTTGCACCTCTTGGAAACGCTTCAAATCCTCCTCCGTCATATTAGATGCATCTATCTTCATAGAAGTAGCATTGGAACGAGCCTCTATCACTTGTGTAAGAGTTTCTTTCTCAAACTTAGCATATGATTTCACGGTTCTCTCCAAATTTGGAATCAAATTAGCTCTCTTCTGATAAACTGTCTCCACATTAGACCATTTTTTCAGCACATCATTATTTCCTTTCACCAAATCGCCATAACGCGAAAATCCCCACATAGTAACGAATATCGTGATAATCAAAAATACACCAAAAACGATGGCTACTGCCATACAACCTTTATTTTTTTCATTCTTTTTAATTTTATTTTTTTATTGAAATTTTGGTCAAATATACAAATTAAATTCTATTTTTTTGTAACAAATTTAGATTATTATTTTATGATGACAATCATCGTTGCAATGGGTAAAAAAATAGAGCCATCGGAAAGGATAATCAACTCTTATGGCATCTCCCAAATGATTTGAAACACTTCAAGGAATTAACTTTAGGACATCCTATCATAATGGGAAGAAAAAAACCTATGAGAGTATTGGAAAAACCACTCCCTAACCGCACTAATATCGTAGTTTCTCGAAAGAAAGATTGGTTTGAAGAGGGTATCCTAATCGTAGGAACTCTAAAAGAAGCCCTAAAAATTCGCAAAAAAATTGACGAAAAATTTCTTTGTAATCGGCGGAGGAAATATTTACGAACAGACTATTGATTTAGCTGATAAATTAGAAGTTACTCTTGTAGATACCAATACTGATGCCGATACTTTCTTTCCCAAAATCAATGATTCTATATGGAAAAACGAATGAAACCCACCATTCAAAAGATGAAAAAAACAAATTTAACCACATATTTTTTTAACTTTTTGAAAGAATATAAAATAAAAGGCTCTTAAATAATAAGAGCCTTTATTTATTATCTTGAAATCCAACCCATTGGGTCAAGTGGATTTCTACCATCCCATACTTGAAAAATCAAGTGTATAACTACCATCATAGTCCTTAGCCACTACCCCAATAGGAGTTCCTTCGGAGACTTTTTGCCCCGCTGAAACACTCACAGAGGCAAGATTAGAATACACTGTAAAATAACTTCCATGTCTCACCATCACGGTTTTAGAGTTTCCTTCTATAAGAATCTTACTCACTTCACCTGTAAAAACACATTTTGCCACAGCACCTGCCCCCCACGGAAATTTTTGATTCCTATATTTTTCCTCCATAATATTTTTTTAAACACCGGGTGAGGTTGTTTCCCAAATCTATGGGTAATTGTTCCTCCATGTACTGGGAACATTAATCTTCCTCTATTATTGGCAAAATTACTACCGATAGCTACATTTGCACCATATTTTTTTCAAATGCTTTTTCTTCGGCTTGTTTTTTTCTTCTTCTTGTTTTTTTGGTAATTTCTACCTCTGCTTTTTTTCTTCTCTGCTAATTTTGCCTCTGCGAGCTTTCTACTTTCTTCAGCTGCTTTAGCTTCTTTTTCAGCAGCCAATCTTTTTTTCTTCATTTCTAGCACGAATTTTTTTGCTTTCTCAACTTCCAACTCAGCTTGTTTTTTTCAATCTTATGGCTTCTTCTTTTTTTCAGCAGCAATTTCCGCTTGGCGTTTTCTTTCAAGTTCTTCAGCTTTTTCGTCTTTCAAGCTCTTCCAATCGTTTTACCTCTTCCAGTCGTTTTCTTTCAATTTCCGCCAACCTTCGTGCCTCCGCCTCAGCTTTAGCTTTTTTTCTCTTGCTGCTTCTTCTAATTTTTTTCTATTTTTCAGCCTCTATCCTTGCTTTTTTTCTTTTTCAGCAGCAATTTTTTTGCTAAACGAATTTTTTTCCTCTTTTTGCTTTTCGCTCAGCCTCTTCTTTTTGCTTTTAGCAATTTTTTTGCTTCTTCTATGATGATAGAACGAATTTTAGCTTCCAATAATTTAGATTCTTTCTGTTTTTGACGAATCTCTGCAGTAAGTTTTGCTTCATTCTTTCTAAATTCCTCTAAAAGTTTTTTTCTTTTTCTTTTCTTTCTTCTCCAATCGTTACAAGTTCTTTTTTTCTGAGTATTAAGTAGCTCATTTTTTTATCCTTTACCGATTTTTTTGTTTAGCAACAATTGTCTTTTTTTATCTGGTTAGAAACTCCTTGTATTTCAGCTGCTTTTTTTATCTTGAAAATCAGAATAACTTTTTAAGATATTGCATTCTACGAACTGCCTCTCCGATATTTTTAGACGAAAGAATGAAAGTAACCTTATTCTGCACACCTTTATTCTTATAAGCCTTCACCAAAACCTTGGAATAGTTCTTACGAAGCGTTTTTTTAATTCTTTTTTTCTTGTCTATTGATTTCCAATTGTTTTAAGATAAATATCGTCTTCTAATATTCGCTTCTGTTTTTTTGAGTATTACCATAGACTTTCTCACGGAGATCAATCTTTTTATTTATCTCATTTAGATATGCCAAAGAGAGCTTAGCCTCACTTTTTGTCTTAGCTAAATTTTTTTATTAATTTCCTCAATTTGCTTTTTCAGTTCTGCATTTTGCTTTTGGAGTTGCTCCTTTTTTACTTGAGTCTGCCCCCAAACCGAGACCGCACAAAAGAAATACTATAATAAAACTAAACTTTTTCTTCATTCTTAATATATTTTCAATGAGACGAAATAAACTCTTTAGCAATATATAACACATTGATTAAAAAAACATATTACACTCTCATTTATTTAATATTCACTTTTTTTGATAATTAGACGGAACTGAATAAGGCGTTTCCATCTTTTTGAAAGTCAAATTTCGTATTTTCTATTAAAAACCTGACCATCTTTTTTTCTCCTTTTTATAATTATTTTTAACATTTTTTTAGGAAATCTTGTTTTACCCATCTCTACCCAATTTTTCATAGAATACTGAAAGTTGATTATTTTTTTCCTCCTACTTCATTGATAATCAATCTATAAAGATTATTATCAATGAAATCCATACTCACTTGGTATTGAACAATTTTACCATTAACCTCAATGATTTGATTTTTTTATTTGATTTTAAGGAAACTCTATTTTTGATTTTTTTCAAAAACGGAAATCTTGTGGATTAATAGGAAAAAAAGACTCTCCCCGTAAGTAAATTCTGTAATGAGGTATAATTTATGAAACTGACATTCAGCAACTTATTAATATATTCAAAAATCAGATTCTATATACGTTTTTATTCCATTTTTTTCATAACCTTTTTATCCCATTTGGGGTAGCCATTCCTCGAGCTACATTAAAAAAACAATGCCGAAACATTTAGCCAAATTTTTTTGGTCTTTTTTTCTATAAATTGTAGCATCCAATGATGGGATAAAAACTCCTGTCTGAACATTAATAACACTATTAATTTTCACCTGCTGGTAGTTATTTTCTTTCGCTATTTCATCAAAAAAACCCTTCGTAGAAGTATCTATTTTCACCTTTGGAGGAGTTATAGTTTTTGCTCTACGGCATTTCTTGTTTTACACGAAAATATCAACAGAGGTAATATTAAAAGGAGTTTTTTTCATTATTTTTAATATATAAAATTTAGAATCGCAAAAAAATTCTATATCTCTAAAAATGTATTTTTTTATTTGGATAGAAAGTCTAAAACGGAATAATCTCCCAAGGAAATCTCTCTAGAAACACCATAATATTGCGCATTGTTACCAATCATAGAATTATTTAAATTTCCGTGATTAATAATCGTTTTTCCTGAATAAGGGAATTCGTAATATTAGAATCCGCAACCTTAGTCCCATTACCGATGGACACGAAAGGACCTATTTTTGAATTTTTTTAATTTCCACATTTTCACCGATAAAGCAAGGTGGAATAATCATTGAATTCTCAATTTTTGCAGAAATAGGATAATTTTTTTCATTTCCTCCTTCTCGTAGGCTAAAAATCTTGCCATTGGTCTCCACTGTAGCATTTTTTTATTTCCACAATCCATCCAATCATCAACCTTTCCAAGGGTAAATTTAGCACCCTTTTGACGAAGGTTTTCCAAAGCTCCCGTTAGTTGATACTCTCCTCCTACTTTAATATCATTATTAATGAGATAATTAATCTCTTCCATTAATTTTTCTGCTGATTTGAAATAATAAATCCCAATAATTGCTAAATCAGATACAAAAGTCTGTGGTTTCTCTACAAAATCAGTAATAAATCCATAATCATCCAACTTCACAACGCCAAACGCAGATGGGTCTTCTACCTTTTTTACCCAAATTACCCCATCCGAGTTTTTATCCAATTGAAAATCTGCACGGAATAGCGTATCTGCAAATGCAATAATCACATCTCCATTCATAGAGTTTTCTGCACATTTTATAGCGTGAGCCGTTCCCAATGGCTCATCTTGAACATACACACTACCCTTTGCTCCAAGATTTTCTGCAATTTGGATTAGAGAATTCTTTACCTCATCACCAAAATCACCAATGATGAAAGCTATTTCCTCTATTTTTTCTCCTGCTACTTTGGTAATATCTTCCACCAAACGCTGTACAATAGGTTTTTCCTGCTATGGGAATAAGTGGTTTTTGGCACGGTCAATGTATGCGGTCTTAGGCGAGAACCTCTCCCCGCCATTGGTACTATTATCTTCATCTTTATTGTTAATTTTTTTAAATTAATATTTACAAAAAAATAATCAAAAAAATAATTAAAAACAACCAAAAAAAGCCTCATTTTTATTTATCCTCAACCAAAATATTTACACTCCAATCAAATTTTAAAATCGTATCTTTGTGGAAATTTTTTTATCATTAATTTAATGCAAAAAAATCATTATCATTACGGGAACTTCATCAGGAATCGGACTTGAAATTGCGGAATTTTTTTGGGTAAAAAGGACATAAAGTCTATGGCCTAAGCCGAAAAAAATCACAAAATCTATTTTTTTTGAAACGATACCTACAGATATCACTGATAACGAACAAGTAAAAATCTATTAATCAAATAATAAACCAAGAAAAAAAGATAGATCTACTAATAAATAATGCAGGAATGGGTATGGTAGGCTCTGTAGAAGATTCTACAAAGAGGAAATTACAAACCTTTTTTTAACCTCAACTTGATAGGTGCTGTACAGATGATGACCGCCGTAATGCCCGTGATGAGACAACAGAATTTCGGGCAAATAATTAATGTTTCCAGTATCGGATCGGAGATGGGATTGCCATTCCGAGGATTCTATTCTGCATCAAAAATCAGCCTTAGACAAGGTAACCGAAGCGATAAGATACGAAGTTGAACAATGGAATATCCAAATTTGCTCATTGCACTTGGGAGATATCAAAACCAATATCGCTGACCACAGAATAAGAACAGTCGTATCCTCACCTTACGAAAATATTTTTTTAAAAAATGTTTATTCACTAATGAATAAAGGAGTAAATAATGGCTTTGAACCTCAAAAAGTTGCAAAATATATAGAGCAACTCATTCTGAAAAAAATATTGGAAACCTCACTATTATTTTGGTAAATTTGGACAAAAAAATTGGAGTACCACTAAAATGGATTTTACCTCAAAAAAATTTTATGAATTTCTGATGAAAAAAATACAATGGATTATAGATTTTTTTGCAAATTTTATTTCTCTTTTTTTCTGTTTGCTCGGAAAGGCTCAAATTAAACATTTCATATTGATTGACAGTCACACTTTGGACAAAAGTTTCTTAGAAAAGACTCCCTCTCTGCAGTGGCATTTTTTTGGATTCTTTGGCAACAAATAATTTTTTTATTTCACGAAAATAAAAGATATAAAAAAAGAGTTCCCAAATAAAAAAATTATTTTTTTGATAAGGGAAAAATTTTTAATCAAGCAGTAGTTCATTTTTCAGAAGAAATCACAAATGATTTTTAATATAAATAATATACTAAAAAAATAAACAATTTAGACTCTTTAAAACAGAAAAATAAATCAATTCTATGCGGAAAGAGGATTTTCTTTCAATAGAGTAAAAACCAAATACTTAGGTATAAAAGATAACATACCAGAGGTGGAAATCTCCATTCTAAAAAGGAGTACCAAGAACGATTAATGGATTCGTACTAAAAAAATCAAATAAAAAGTCCCCAAACAATTTATTAAAAAAATTTAGAAAAACACATAGGAAAGACTTATAACGATAAGATTATCAATAAGATATATCAATATTTAAAAAAATAATCATTTTATCCTATTAGAAAAACCTCCTCAGACACTTTTCACAAAAAGATTCTACACAAATTTTTTTCTTTTTTTACAAAAGAAAAAAAGAGCCACATTTTGATGGAATAATAGGCTTCGGCAATGACAAAAGTGATAAAATAAACTTCAATGGGACGCTAAATATTGCATTTCAGAATATATTAAACAGCTTTGAGAGTATTGGCATTTATTGGCAACGAACTCCTGATAAATTCAAACATTTGAACTAAAAAAACACAAATTCCTTACATTGCGAAAAGATTTGGGTGTGGATTTTTCAGTTAAATATATATAGGCAAGATTCTACTTTTTGCTAATGTGAAAGCACTACCGAGTATTTTTTTATAGCATTTCTGACAAACATAAAGTGGGTATTCGTGGAAATTTTGAGATTTCTTCCGTTTTGGATACATCTTACACTTCTGCGAAAGATTTCTCACGAAGTGGAGTGGGATTTTGGTATGATTGGAGAGATGCTTCAGATATAGATTTATTTATTGACGACACTAAACTACGAGTGGAGCTTGATTTATTGAAAAACAAATTATCTTAACGATAAAATTGATAATTCTAAAAAAATTATTTCTCCTTAGTGAGAAAAAAATTTCAACATTATTAAAAAAATCACTTTCTTAATCTAAAAAAATAGAAACTGCAATACTAGATACCAAAACTGAGCTTTCCACAAATGAGCTTTTACGAATCGGTGGTTGGAGCTCTCTACGAGGCTTCAATGAGAAGAGTATTCTTGCATCTTCATATGCCTATGGTGGTATAGAATACAGATATTTAGCCAACGAACAATCTTTTTTTGATGGTTTCATTCAATATGGATTTATCCATAATAAGCGATTCCTACAAACACTCGTTTATATAGTTTTGGCTTAGGATTTAATATGCTACTACCTATTGGATTGATGAGTTTCCAAATATCCAACGGCTCACAGATTGGTGAGACATTCCAATTTAAGGAGACAAAAATTCACTGGGGGATTGTTGCTAAATTTTAGAAACTAAAGTTTCAGTATTCTATCCATTCTTTCAGTGCTACTCTCTCTATGAGTAATGAGTATGATGGTTTTATTTTTTTGATTTCTTCATTAATATTATTAATGATATTACTCTCTGTTTGACTATCCAAAAGCAGAAAGAGAGTCATCAAAAATAAGAATTGTCGGTTGTTTTATCAAGGCTCTAGCAATGCAAATTCTTTGTTTTTGCCCACCCGAAAGCATTACACCACGCTCTCCCACCATTGTATGATATTGGTCTTTGAACTCAATAATATTTTTATCGACATCGGCAATTTTAGCATATTTTATGATGGTATCTATATTTGGTGTATCTATTGCAAAACCAATATTATTTTCTATCGTATCTGAAAATAGGTAAGACTCTTGAGGAACATAGCCAATATGCTGACGGTAAAGGTACAAGTTATGTTCTTTTAAATTTTTACCATCAACTAAGATTTCACCTTCCGTTGGGTCTATCAATCGACATAGAAGAAGAGCAATAGTTGTTTTCCCACCCTGTTTTTCCCCATTATAGCAAGACTTTCGCCTGATTTTTATGCTAAAACTAACATTTTCAAGAGCCTTTATCCCTGTATTTGGATAGATGTAGGACACATTCCGAAATTCTATATCTCCCTTTATCTCATAATTTTCAAAATTAGTATTGATAATTTCAGACTTCATATCTAAGAACTCATTTACTCTCTGCATTGATGCCTCTGCTCTTTGATTTACAGATGTAATCCATCCAACAAGTGAAAATGGCCATATCAAAGTATTCACATATAGAAAAAAATTAGCAATCGTACCAATGGATATCTCTCCATCAATATATTTCTGGCCACCTATGTAAAGAATCCCTGCATTAAGAATCCCTATTACAAACAGAATACTTGTAAAAAAGGAAGCTTCTATCCTTGCCAAATTAATCGCCTTTTCCTTATAATCTGATATTTTTTTATCATAATTATCCAAAAAATAAAATTCTTTCGCAAAAAAATTTAACCACCCTAATCCCTGATATTGTATCCGTTACAAATGTAGAAACTGCTGATTGGCTAGCTTGCATTATCTTAGATTTTTTGCTAATAACACCGCTCACTTTATAAATTATCAAAGATAATATAGGAGCTGGGAGTAGCGACCAAAGTGTCATTTCCCAATCAGTTTGTAACATTTTAGCACTAGTTATCACAAGTAAGACAAAGAGATTAACAATATACATCACCCCTGGGCCAAGATACATACGAATTGCTACTACATCCTCGCTAAGGCGATTCATCAGGTCGCCAATTGTAGTTTTTTTATAGTCCGTAAGAGACATTTCTTGGTAGTGAGTATAGATTTTATTTTTCAGTTCAAACTCTATTTTCCTTGACGAAACAATAATCGTCTGCCTCATCATATAGGTGAAAAATCCTGTGAGTAGAGACGAACCTATGAATATCAAAACATTTTTAATAATTTTAAAATTCACCCCAAATTTACTTGTCTTTGCGAGTTCATCTACGGCCTGTCCTATAAACTGTACCTTATAAATTATAAAAAATTACTCGCAATGATGAAAAGGAAACCTAAGAAAAAGTAAATTCCTATGCTTCCAAAAAAATACGGATTAAGGGTTTTTAAAGCTTTCATTGTGCAAAGTTAGATATTTTTTTACGGACAGAGATTCTTTTTATTTTGTGTAAATTTTTGATATACTGAAAAAAATATTTTAAAATGGAAACTAAAAAAATTTGAGTAAATTTGCCACAAAAATTTAATTAATGCAAAAATTTCACAAAAATTCGGCCTTTCACTTATATCACAGCCTTATATTTGACTATTTCTCTTATTTTTAAGGGTTGTCTTTTATGTTTCATCCAATCACTACATCGGATTTTTTTCCATTTTTTTGAGGTATTGAAAATCATCTTCATTGGAGCTTTGGCCGATAGTTTTACGATTATTTTAGCAAGTTCATTGATGGCAATTTACTTATTATTCATCTCAAATAACAAGTATCATAAGCCCTACGGATATATTATTTTCGGTGTGTTAGTCATCTTAATGCTCTATACGAAATTTGCACCTAATAATATTTTTTTGCTCAATATGGTGGCTCTGTTCAGGAGATAGCCTTAACTTTTTTTGGGGATAAAGACTCTCTGCTTTGGGATAATGCTTTTTCTTGCAGAAACAAAGAAGAAATATTCGTAATATATTGTATTTCACTACTATATTTATTTACTCACTATCCATTATTTTCAATTCTATGAGTGAATATTTCTTCTGGAACGAGTTTGGCATAAGATACAATTTCATCGCGGTAGATTACTTAATTTATACAAATGAGGGTAATCGGTAACATTATTGAAAGTTACCCCGTAATCCCTTTATTTTCAATTATTTTATCAGTTACAATTTTGGTAAGTATTTTCATATTCATCAAAACAAAAATCTGCCATTGAGGAGATTCCTACAATACGAGAAAAAAAGGGATTTTTATTGGCTATATATCTGTTTTTTTATCGGGTATCTCTTTGGCGATGATTCCTCAATTTGACAAAATAAAATCATCTAATATCTTTTCGCAAGAGATACAGGCTAATGGTCTTTATAAGTTTTATTATGCATTCACACATTCGGAACTAGATTTTTTTCAATTTTATCCTACAATTGCTCAAAAAGAAGCTGAAAAAGACTATTTTACAGCAATTTAACAGTACTGAATTAGAAAGAAAAAAATCGTTGGTCGTGGCGAGGAAATCCACAAAAAAATGTAGTACTTATATCCATTGAAAGTCTCTCAGCTGAATTTATGAAATTCTATGGAAATCAAGAAAACATCACACCTTTTTTGGATTCTTTGGCTCAGAAATCTATATTTTTCACTAATTTCTACGCTACGGGAAACAGAACCGTTCGAGGGTTAGAGGCTCTGACTCTATGTCTACCTCCTACTGCTGGAGAAAGTATCGTAAAAAGGGCCGATAACAAGAATAAATTCTCAACAGGAAGTGTCTTCAAGGAAAAGGGATACCAAGTAAAATATCTCTACGGCGGATATTCTTATTTTGATAATATGAAAGATTTCTTCGGAGGGAATGGTTATGATATTGTGGATAGAGATAGCTTTTCCCCAGAAGAGATTACCTTCTCAAACGTGTGGGGAGTTTGCGATGAAGATATGGCAAAAAAAGCAATCCAAACAATGAATAGTGAGTATAAAAAAGGAAAGCCATTCTTCAATCATTGGATGACGGTAAGTAACCACCGACCTTTTACCTATCCTAATAATAAAATCGATATTCCAAGTGATGCAAAATCTCGCTCAGGAGGAGTGAAATATACAGACTATTCATTAAAACAATTCTTTAAAATGGCAGAAAAAGAGGAGTGGTTCAAGAATACTATTTTTGTAATCGTGGCTGACCATTGTGCCTCATCAGCAGGGAAAACAGAACTCCCTATGGATAAATACAGAATCCCTGCTATGATATATACTCCTGATATTCATCCTCAAAAAATAGATAAATTGGTATCTCAAATAGACTTAATGCCTACTGTTTTAGGGTTATTAAACTTTAATTATCAATCCAAATTTTTGGGAGAAGATGTATTCTCTCCTCATTATCAAGAAAGAGCCTATATTGCCACTTATCAAGATTTAGGATATATCAGAAATAATACCTTGACGATAATCTCACCTATGAGAAAAGTAAAACAATACCTTTTAGAAACTAGTGCTGAACAACCATCAAAGGAGAATCCTATCTTCTTCAATGAAAAACCAAAAAAAGATATTGATAAAAACCTTGAAAAAGAAACTATCAGTGCCTATCAATCGGCTTCATATTGGATTCAGAAAAAAATGCTCAATCGATGATAAAAAAACAAAAAGAGACTTAAAAAAACAAGTCTCTTTTTATTTTTTTTACAACTCTATATGAAAAAAATACTTCGTACCGAAATATCACAATATATTGTATTCCTATTGACAAAACGAAAAAGCCTATGATTTTTGATAAAGTGGACATTCCTGAATCTCCCAAATATTTTGAAATAGCATTCCCACTACGAAAGATAATGTAAATACTCACACATATTGCTACTACGGCCAATATTATCAATCCTTTGTCTGCATAATCGCTATAATCGTTATTCTTAGCAATCAGTAAAGACATCGTGCCTGGCCCTGCCATCAAAGGAATAGCAAGGGGCGTCATTGCTACATTTGCCTTAGTATTGGTTGTCTCGGAAGAGTCATTTGATGTAGAAATCTTATCTGCTAGTAGGCTAAAACCTGCCAAGCAAATAAGAATTCCCCCAGCAATACGGAGAACATCTATTTCAAGACCTAAAAAACTTTAAGACATACTCACCTACAAAAAGGCAATAATAAGTATAATAAATACATTAATTGCCGACCATAGAGCTACTTTGTTTTTCTCCTCTGGGCTATCATTTTTCGTAAGTCCAAGGAATACAGGAAGATTTCCTATCGGATTTAATACCGAAAATAATGTTACAAATGTTGAAAGAAATAAATCCATATTTTTTTAATATTAATTTTGGGCAAAAATAATATTTTATTTCTAAAAATTCATTTAGATTTCTTACCTTTGTATAAAGTAAAAACATATAAAAACATGATAGGACAATTAGTTGCTCATGCAACAGATACCGAAAAGAGGGATTTTTTTATAAAAAGACCTACACACATTTAGCATTAGCCTTGTTGGCCTTTATTGCAGTAGAGAGTTTTCTTCAAATAGCTATTCCTGATGATATTGCACTATCATTTTTAGGTGGAAAAATTCACTTGGATGCTAATATTGGGGGGATTTTGGTTATGCTCTGTTTTAGCAGAAAAATGGGCTTTATCATTTAATAAGAGTACTCAATATATGGGCTTAGGTCTATATGTACTATTGGAAGCTATTATCTTCTTACCGATGATTAAGATTGCCTTACTCTATGCTCCTAATATTATTGGTCAAGCGGGAATTATCACTTTGGCACTTTTTGGTGGGCTCACAGGAGTAGTTTTCACCACAAAAAAAGATTTTTTTCATTTTTGAGAAGTTTGATAATCATTGGTGGTTTTGCATCATTGGGGCTAATCGTTGCAGGAACAATATTTGGTTTTGACTTAGGAGTTTGGTTTTCTATTTTTATGATATTATTAGCCTCTGGCAGTATTCTTTATGAGACCTCTCAACTGAAAAATACTTATAGTACAGAGCAATATGTCGGAGCATCTCTACGATTGTTCGCCTCTATAATGCTATTATTTTGGTATATTTTAAGATTTTTGATGAGTTCAAGAGACTAATAAAATAACTAAATTAAAAAGGAGATACTTATTATATATCTCCTTTTTAATTTATATTGTATCCAATATTTCACTCAGAGATGAATAGCCTCCTCCGTTTATCCCATTTTTCTAAACCTTCATTTTGCAGAAATTCCAATGCCTTGGCACTTCGGTGCCCTCCTCGACAAAATACAACAACATCTCCTTTAAGAGACAGAATCTCATCTTTCCTCATTTCTACCTCACCAAGAGGAATATTGATAGCACCTTCTATACTACCATCTACATCTAGCTCCATAGGTTCTCGAACATCTATGAGGGTATAATTTCCTTTTTAAAACTTCAATTAATGACATGCGTATATTATTTAAATTAATGCTGTAAATATAAAAATTATTCTCCCAAAAAAACAAAATAATAATTTTATTACCTTTGCAAAAAAATTCAATTTAAATACAGATTAAAAAATTATACATCTATTACCTATGCACTCACAACTCAGTAAAAAAAGATATTCTTTACACTTATCCTTGTGGCTTTATGCTTGTATGTCGTTGGTTTTTGTCATCGTACCCTTATTTATTAGAGTTTGACAAGACATCTTCATCAAAATTAGATACTATACGAAATATCATAGAATACTCCGTAATGTTTTTTTATCATTTCTAGTATTTTGTATGATTTTCTTAACTAAAAATATTTTCACCAAGATGGTAGGTAGTATCTTAATTCTCACCATCACCCTTAATTTTATGATATCTGCATCTTGTTTTTTTTATCTATAAACAAGGATTTAATGTAGGAATGATGATGAGTATTTTTAGACACTAACACTTCAGAATCATTAAGTATGATAAAAAAACATTGGTATCTCCATTAGTAGCGTCTATTATTTTTTTCCTTATATTATCTTATATTTTTTTATCGGCGGAAACAACTTTTTTTAAAAGGTAAAAAAACACCCCAATTTATGGAAAATTTTTCGCCTTCATATGGTTAGTATTACCTTTTATATTCTATATAAAGCATAAATATATCAACAACAAAGGGGGTGGTTTTATGATAAAAAAATATTGTTTATCACTTCATAGATTTGGATACTGCTTTGAAGCTAAAAGAACAGATTATAGAAATACAAAAATAATAAAATATCCTATAATTTTTATAAATACGGAAAATGAACCTACAGAAAATATCATTATTCTTATGGGTGAATCTGCAAGGAAAAAAATAATCTATCTCTGTATGGTTACAAACGAGAAACAACTCCTTTTGCAAATCGTGAAAAAGAAAAAAACATGTTGCTATACAAAAAATGCCCATTCACCAGCTGCAATTACCAATCTTGCTGTACCCATTGTTTTGAGTAATATAGATATCAATAATTATAGCAATAACATTACTAATCTGAGCGACAATGTACTAAATGTTGCCAATCAATTAGGTTACGAAACCTATTGGTTTTAGTACGCAAGGGTATGCTAACGGCATCACAGCTATTGCATCTTTTGCTAAGAATAAAAAAATGGCTTAATGGATTTGATAATGTCCTCATCCCCGAACTAAAAACAGCCTTAAAAAAACCGATAAAAAAGAAATTAATCGTCCTACATATCAACGGAAGCCATCCTTATTCTTGTGATAAATACCCTAAAAATGAGGCTTTTTGGAAAGGTGGAATAGATGAATGTTATGATAATTCCATACGATATACAGACAAAATTATGGGACAAATATTCCAAGAACTAAGAAACACTCCCTCTGTTCTAATCTATCTATCCGATCATGGACAAATAAAAAAATAGATGGAAAAATATATACATGGTGATTATAGAGAAGCCCAACAAGTCCCTTATTTCATTTGGTACTCTGACAAAAATAAATTCCAATAAAAAAAGGAAAAAGAAATTGTAGAAACTACTGCCACCACAACACTATATGCTAATGTATTGAATCTAATGGGAGTAAAATAACCCTTAATAAGAAAAAAATTATTTTTTTACTTCAAAGTTTAGCTTAATGGATTACAATAAACTTAAATACGAAGTTTTACGGCAATTTTGGGGATATAAAAAATTTTCCAAAACCTACAAGAAAAACATAATTGATAGCATTTCTTTTTAAGAATGATACGCTATGTCTATTGCCTACGGGTGGCGGAAAATCAATATGCTACCAGTTACCAGCCCTCATCACAGAAGGTGTTTGCATCGTAATATCACCACTTTTAGCACTTATGAAAGACCAAGTAGAACACCTACAATCTATCGGTATAGAGGCTGAATTCATTTCATCAGAATTAGACGACACCGAAATAGATACCATCTATTCACGTTGTAGAAGCGGTATTACCAAACTTTTATATGTATCCCCCGAGAGACTCACCAACACAAAATTCATCAATGAAGCCAACGAAATACCTTTCTCTTTCATTGCTGTAGATGAGGCTCATTGCATCTCTGAATGGGGACAAGATTTCCGCCCAAGTTATAAAAATATCAAGGATTTTAAGGAAATGTTTCAACTGCCGTGTATTGCACTGACAGCAACTGCCACACCTACCGTTGAAAAAGAAATCATTGAAAAATTAGGACTAAAAAACTGCAAAATATTTAAAAAAAGGATTCAAAAGAGACAATATTAACATTAATATACTAAAAATATCCGACAAATTCGATAAAATTTATAACTACCTAAATCTTAACAAAACTTCAGGGCTTATCTATGTTAATACCCGCCAAGAGGCAGTCAATTTATCTCAATTTCTCCACTCCAAAGGGCTAAATAATGTAGATTATTACCACGCTGGACTATCAAAAAATGAAAAAGAAAAGAAACAAAAGTGGTGGCAAGAGAGCAACCTAAACACGCTAATTTCCACTAATGCTTTTTGGTATGGGGATTGACAAAGAAAAATGTATCTTTTGTAATCCACTTAAACCCACCCTACTCCATTGAAAATTATTATCAAGAAATTGGAAGAGCAGGAAGAAATGGGCAATCCAGCTATGCTTTTTTTGCTATGGAATGAACAAGATTTGACTAAATCCAATGATATACTGAAATCTCAATTCCCAAACCAAAAAGGAATATAAAAAAATTATCACTAGTCTCTACTCTATGTATCAAATTGCTGATTATGAATATATTGATAAAGAATTCCAATTTGATGTAAAAATGCTACAACGCAGAACAAATTGTACTTCGGGAAAAAAATAAAATCTGTATTAGAATTTCTTCATTTACAAGAAATTATATACCTACGAAAACAGAAATTCTCCCTCCTCAATAGAGTTACTTATTCCTTACAATGAGATAGAAAACCTACCGCCATCTGATGCTTATTTCTTGGAACTACTCCTACGAAACATAATAGGATTAACAACTCAAAAAAACTCATTTTCAAGAAGATAAACTTGCTAATAAACTAAATATTGATAAATCCCTCATCAAGGAACGAATCATTGAAATGATGAATAAAAAAACTATATAGAATACATAGATGGCGATATTTCTAGCATACGATTTCTACACCCAAGGGATGAAAGACGATTACTCAATTCTTATTGGTCTGATTTTTAAAAACCATTCAGTTCAATAAAAATAAAAAAATGGGAAGAGTTTAAATATTTCATTACTAACGAAGATTTCTGTAAAATGAAACTTATCCTCCATTATTTCGGAGAAAAAGACGAGTAGTAATTGTAATAATTGTAATATCTGCAACAGCAAAAAAACCAAGCAACCATTGCTCTGAAAAAAAGAAGAAATTATAAAAATCCTACGAACAAAAACCAGCTACAAAGGTCGAAATTGGTATTTTGCTCCCACACTGCTCTCCCGAAAAAAATAGAAGAACACTTGATTGACTTATTAAATGATGGAAAAAAATTACGATAAAAGATTTTCCGAACTTATATGATAAAATAACAAAAAAAGACTATCTAATGGATAGTCTTTTATAATAAAAAAATCTCCTGTTGTTGGTCAAGGAGAAAAACCAAATGTTTTCACAACGGAATAATCCTTATTGTGAGTAACTCAAATTCTATGGGACAAATGTATAACTTATTTTTTTCAATTAAACAATTTTTTTGATTTTTTTATTACCTTAGCGACATATAAATCTAATAAAAATGAAAAAAATACAGAAAAATTATATTCTAGGCCTTGATTTAGGCACAAATAGTATTGGATGGGCTGTAATAAATGACGCTCAAAATCCTGGCGAAACTCCTGAAATTATCGATTTAGGGGTAAGAATAAATCCACTAACCACTGATGAAAAAAACGAATTTACACAAGGAAAAGCTATCTCTACAAATGCTGGCAGAACAATTAGTAGAGGTATGAGACGAAACAATCAGCGATATAAACTTCGTAGATTGAATCTCATCAATATCCTCAAAAAAACAATAACATCATCAATAATGAAACTATTTTGGGTGAAAATGGGCAAAATACGACTTTTGAACTATTAAAACTAAGAGCAAAAGCAGCCAAAGAGCAAGTATCTCTAAAAGATTTCGGTCGTATATTGTTAAAAATCAATAAAAAAAGAGGATATAAAAAGTAATAGAAAAGCCCAAGATAACGACGAAGGGCAATTAATTGACGGAATGGCAATTGCAAAAAAATATTGCATAATGAAAAATCTCACACCGAGGGCAACTCTCATTGAGGTTAGTAAATGAAGGTAAAAAAGGTATTACCTACCTACTATCGCTCTGATTTACAAGCAGAATTTGATAAAATATGGGAATTTCAGAAGCAATTCCATCCAGATATTCTGACAGATGAACTTTATACTGAACTAATTGGTAAAACGAAAGAAACAGCAATAGGTTGTTTTCAAAAATATAATATCAATCCCGCGGAATACAAATATTCTAATCAATCCGAGAAAAATAAAAAGTACCTCTTCAGTTAAGAGTTGATGCTATTTCTAAAGAAATAAGCCTTGAAAATTTGGCTCTTGTGATCATTGAAATCCATTTTACAAATAAATCAGGATAACTATGCACTACACTTTTTGCTGATTTATTCAATATTATAGTGTGTGGCTTGCGAGTTTTTTTGGATATATATTGTATCGTATCCCCCATTAAATCGCTTCTTCGGAGATTTTTTTATATCCGAAAATCCTCAATGAAGTGTAGCAGGAGAAAAAGAAAAATAACCTAATGATAATTTGTATTCCTCATTGATGAAGGAGCTCTCATAATATTCTTTTAATTTCTTCACTTCCTCCTCCGTAAGATTGACACGATTTCCTTTTGTGCTACCTTTTTTTACCATACTTGTGTCAAGTTTTATATCGTAACCATATTTTTGTGCCGCACGAATATACTTGACCAAAGTCTTAATACTATATGCAATAGTAGTTGGTGCATTTTTTTCACTGAATGTAACCAATGGCGATATTTATCTATAAATTGATGCGTAACATCTTTAAAATAGATATTTCGTTGGTACTCCTCTAATTTTTTTATTTCTGATAAATTTTTAGAGAGAGAGCTTTTAGTTAATACACATTTGGAAATGTAATCCTTAACAAAGGAAAGAAAATCATGTCCTGAGGAGTCTTTGGATTTGAGCTCATCTAATAACATATCTGTGGTAAGGATAGAATTAGTTGCCTTATACCTTAGTTGTATGTTGCTAATTCTTCCTTTTATGTCCCCAATGAGGATATTAAAAATGTCATCTTCCTCGGTTTTTTTCCTTTGGAATTTTTGTTTAGTAGCGTCCCAATTTTCAGGAGCTATGTATAAATCTATGGGGATTCTTTTTTTCTTACCCCAGCTGACGAAACTGATAAGTATATTTGGGATTTACCATCCTTATTAATATACTCTCTTTTATAAAAATCGAATATTCATAGGTGTAAAAAAATTTTTTCTGTTCCTTATGAATATCAAGATGTTTCAGTCCTGTAAATAGTTTCATTGTATTTTATTGTTTTTAATTGTTTGTAAATCAATAAAATACAAGTCTTTTTCAGAAATTGACACAAATAAAAATAGTGTTTGTGTCAGTTCTTGTGTCATTTAATAAAAAAATAATCTAATCAATGTGCCGTTATATGCATTTTAGAGTAGATTATCGTGCCATTTTATGTTATTTTTTTCAAAAAAAGTAGATACAAGCAGGAAGCCAACTCTAAGACTACTCTTGCCGAAGATGTGGAGAATATGCTCAAGAGAGCAGGTTGGCGAGTAATCAATAAGACGCCGAATACCAATAACCCCTCCCACATTGATAAATGGCGATTGATAAATGAAATGTTATCCGAGCAGAATAAAGACTTGCCGATGATTCGTATCAATGAAAGTCGTTGTCCTAATCTCATTATCTCAATGGAAAATGCACCACTTACCGACAATGACGCCTTTAAGAAAGATAAATCCTCCGAGCGGAGCTATACGATACCGCAGGAACATGCCACCCACTTCTCCGATACCTTTGACTATAATCTCTACTGGCAATTCTCTCACATTATAGACTATCAATACACGAATTCTTTTTATTTCTAATTTGATGTAATTTTTTTAAAAAAAGTTAGAAAAAAATTTGTGTGAAATAAAAAAATATTTCATACATTTGCAATGTCAATAAGTGAGACAAAAAGTGAATGTTTAATCTTTAAAAACACTTGGAATATGGAATTTAAAAATGAAGTTCCATTACAAGGGAAAAAGAAAAAGACTTAGGCTTCTTCTTGCAACTGAAACTAAGTCTTTCCAAATTGCTAAAAAGCAATTTTCCCATAAAAGTAATGAAGGAGGTAAGGGGTTCGCCCCTTACTATTTCAAGTGCAAAGTTAAATAAATAAATATGAATATTTTTAAAAATTTGCGAAAAATGGCACAACTTCTGGAATAAAGAAGTAGAAGGTGGCTTTGAAATTAATATCAATTTGGATATTGAACAGGTTATTTTTATCTTAATTTTAATCATGGGTTTATTATGGATAATCTTGAAATAAATAAAGAAATAGAGCGTATAATGGATATTTTCTGTATGAAAGCAGACATCGCCACCAAAGCAATGGGAATGAGTGCCAATGCCTTTCGTTTAAAAAAATTAGGCAAAAAAACTACCGATATTTTTTTCCTCTAAAAATTTACAAGATTTAAAAAAATACATAAAACAAGAAGCTGATAAACTCTAATGAAAGTCGTTCCTCACGGAGCGATTTTTTTATTTCTAATTTAAATTAATCCTCATCTACTGGTGGGGATTTTTCATATTTCGGTGAATTTTTAAATCTGTAATTACGAGAAGGTCTAAGGCGCCTGTGCCCCAGCCAGATGCGTTTTTTTAATAAAAATTATTCTCTTATATAGTTGTAATAATTTGATTGTCAATGTATTATATTTTTTTAAAAAATGAGAAATAAAATAGTTTTCCGTTGTTTTTTTATTGATTGTCTTTGTGGGTGGGGTGTTTTTTTGGTTCTTTGTGGTATGGAAAACACTATTTTTTTAAGCGAAGTTCTGGAAAAAAATGAAAAAAACTCGACGAGCGAAAAAAACCCCCGTACCTTTCACTCTTTCGGTACGCTCTTTTAATATGCAAAAACAAAATCGGCGGAAAAAAATTATCCGCTACGAAAAACGCCACACTGATGCAACCTCCGAAAAAAATCAGCCCATCGAGGTTAAAAGATAGACCGACCCTTTAAAAATCCTAACCACTGGATAAACCGCACACGGAATATCAAGACCACCGCTGGTATCAAAAAAATACATATCATCTTCATCCACGAGTTCAATGGCTTGCGGGTAATCTATTAACCCCTCCCCGCACCCCCACGCTGGCTCTTGGTGTTTGTCATTTCATAATCCTTTAATTTTTCAGTTTTATTGCAGAAATATTTAACTGCAATGAGGAAAATAACAAACGATATATATGCCGTGTCAGGTGGAGGTATAGTCCGTTTTTTTCTAATCAGCAAAAAAACAAAAGAAACGCCACACTCCTATCCGAAGATATACCCCGAGACTACCGATACCGACGACTGGTGCAATTGGGGCGAGGATAACCTTTACCCTAAACGATTGATGGAGAAGGTGGAAAAAGTAGGTGCAGCCACTGGCGGACTCGAAATTCTCATCTCCGCACACTATGGCACTGGTATCAAGATTTACGAACTATTTGAAACCGAGGGCGACGCAACTTTCAAGGAGAGGATACCATCCTCCGTACCAGAAGTCTATGATTTCTTCGATAGAACGAATTTCGACCTGGTCATTTCCGATATTATTGCCGATTACGAGACCTTTGGAGTGGCATTCCCAGAGTTCATTTTGTCACCAAATGGGAATATCATCATCTCCGTAATGAGGCATAAGGCTAAGGACTGCCGTTTCCAAAAACCAAAAAACGGAGTAATAGAAAAAGTATTAATAAACTCCGCTTGGGGCGAATCCACCTTTAAAAAAGAAGACACCATCGCCGTGCCGTGCTTCTCAATGAACCTTTCACCAGCTGAAATAAAGGCAGAGTGCCAGAGAAGAGGCATCAGAAAAATTCATCGTACCGATTGTTAATACCCTTACCATCGAGAAGGTGTACCCCAGCGTGGGCTGGCACTCGGCGTATAAGTCTGGTTGGATAGATGTCGTACTCTCTATCCCTGAGTTTAAGAAGTTTATGTACGAGCAACAATTCAATTTTAAGTATCTCATCCATATTGCTGATGATTATTTCCTCCATAGATATGGAAGAGACGAATGGGAGCAGTTCGACTCCGAGAAGAAAGAGGCTCTCCGTGAGGAACTTATCTCTAAAAATCGACGAAGAAATGAGAGGTACAAAGGCAGGCGGAAAATCCATCATCTCTCCTTTTTTTCAGAGACAAAAAAACACGGGAGAGCTCATCAAAGGAATACAGATTGACGAAGTCCCACAGACGCTCGCAAGTGGAGAATTCCTCCCTGACGCATCGGCAGGTAACTCCGAAGTACTATTTGCTATGGGGGTAGACCCCGCTCTGTTGGGGGCTGGCGTACCGGTGGCAAAAATCTCAGTGGCTCAGGCTCCGACAAGAGAGAGGCTTATACTATTCTCTGCTCTCGCCTACCACGAAAGCACGCACGCACGCTATTTGTGTTTCGTATCATCCAAAAATGGAATGGGTGGAATCCCGACCTCGTGGCGAAATTCCCTAATATCAATTTGACAACTTTGGACAAAAACCCCAACGGACAAACCAAAGTGATTAATTAATTTTTTTAAAAAAACATTTGTTAGCTATGGACAATTTATTAACAAAAGAAGAAATCCAAGAATTAGTAAAACTTCCTAATAATTTTTGATATACGATTGATAGACCAAGAATACGGCTTCCTATCGAAAATATTCCCAGTAATCTCCGAAGAAGTATTTAACGAACTGAAAGAGAGTAACTCTACGATATTCAGGATGATAGCAAAGGCAGGGATATTGTATTCCTTTGTCCTTGATATACCTAAAAATCAAAGTGCATATCTCCAATTATGGACTCGTGCAATTCGAACAAAATAAAAACAAGAAATGCCAATTGGTGGGATATCAGAGATTTGGGATTGTCTTGGGTGAAGAAGGCGGATTTGTACCTCTCAGCAGGGCTATATCAATTGTCGGCAACTCAATATAAGAACAGAATTCCCTTTTTTAAAACAGAAAATCCATTGGTGAGCTTCTGGAATTTTAATAATTATTATTCCCTGAACGATTCCGTTTCCGTGTACGAAAAACTACTCCCACTATTGCAGAAAAATTATGATAAACTGATAGAATTGTTCTCTCCGTGTGGGATAGATACCTTGCTTGAAGATGCTTTTTTTGAAAAAAACAAACTCGCTGAATTCGTGATGGATAGAACAATAATAGACGCTATGGACTTACCCTATCTATCATTCATCTCCACAGGAATAGCCTTGCAATACGAGGAGCTCCCTTGGCAAAAAAATCCGTAGTGATTTCTGTGAAAGATATAGACTTCATCCGACAAAGGCATATCTCTAATACTGGCGACACTATGAAGTTGATATTTAATTATTTAAACGCTCATAAAGATAAATTCCCTTGCGTCGGCGAAATAAAGAACACCTCTGGACTGAAAGTAGTCTCCAAAAAGAGTGGATTATATCTATAATTAATTGTCTTACAATTTTTTCTCCCTTAGTTTTATTTTTGAAAAAATGATTGATACCATTGACATTTTAGATTGTTACGGCGAAAGTCTCGGAGGAGTGGCTCATAGAATTTGGGTCGCTTCTGCGAATTTCGTGCGAACTAATATCTCGGAAAATGTGAGGAGCCTACAACGGAATGAGCTAAGAATCAACGGCGACCACCTTATGTTTGTGGATTGTATGCTCTCTGAGAATTTCCTCGTTGAGAAATCCATCGGTGCCACACGCAGGCGAAAGCTCATCACAGAGCTTAACTTCTCCATCAGGGAAGTCTCTGCAAGAAATTTGGGATTTGTCAGCAACGCAAGAAACTATCCGCTGATATTCTTGATAGCAGACAACAACGGAAATATTTGGGTGATGGGTACGCACCAAAACCCAGCATACCTCACTAATCACGAGGCGAATACGGGCAAAAAACACGAAGAAGATAGTATCATAAGATTAACTTTCTCCGCCAATACAGAACTGAGAAATTACACCGCCACGATGGACGATATTCCAGAAATAAAAACAACCAATGGTAGCTTCGGAAGAGGATTTAGATAACGAAAAACAAACAGAATGAATGACTTTTTACACGAATATGTATTCCCCATTTCAGCACTTTCATCAGTGCTGTGCTTACAGGGATTTGCAGGTTTTATCTTTGGAAAAAGAAAACAAAACGCTGAAACAGAGACTATTGAAGCCAATAACGACAGCATAGAGATTGGCAATGCGGACAAGATTATATCCGTATATCGCAACTCCCTGGACGACCTTACCAAACGATACGAGGACAAATTCAAGGAAGTAACGGAGCTCTACGAAAACAAAAATACAGCTCCTGAAAGACGAAATAGCAGTATTGAAGAGCCTGAATGATTCCTACAAAATAAAAAAATCCAAGAATTGGAAAAAGAAATTAATAATGAACAAAATAATATTCTTTCTGCTATGTATCCTTTGCTCTTGTATCAGTAGAAAAGTAGCTCTGGAAAAAAACACCAAGAAACACAAACAACCACCGAGCAAAAAGAAAGAAGTGCAGAGGATAGATAGCACAGCGAAAAATATCCATCCGCAAAGACCAAATGCTCACCAACCAATACGGAAACAACTCTTTGGTATTCGTGAGGGAGTTCTACGAAAACGGAAATTTAAAAATCCGAAAAAAATTGAAAAACAAAAAAGAATTAGCCGTGCTGACAAAGGTCATCCGTGATACCATCTACATTAACAAAGAGATAACAAAAGAGATAAAAACAAACACCAAAAAAACACGAAGTCTCTGAAAAGAAAAAAACAAGAAAAAAAGTATATCAGCAAGGAGATAAAAACTAATAATTATTGAAATAGCAGTAGCCATTGGGATAATGTTTTTTTGATATTGAAATTATACAACTTATATAAATAACAAAATGAGTAAATTAGAGGAAATTAACAAATTATTGCCTGATAATACTTCGGAGGAAATATCCCCACAGGATATCAGAGATGCCTTTGCGAAGACTTTTTGATGCAATAGAAAATCGAGTAGCAACGCTCCCAACGACGGCTACCACCGATGAAATAAAACAAAAACATAGAGGCTGGCAATAGAGCCATCCAAGACGCTCTGACCACAAAGGCTGGTGTAGATGCGGAGAATTTGAGAGAGGAGGATGTAGCCAAGTGGAAGCAGAAGTTAGGCGTGGGAGGTCAAGTGGAATTACCGAGTAATATTGCTACGATAGACGAGGGAACAAAACAAGGAAGTGTATATACCAAGACAAAGGTAGATGAACTTTTAGAGAATAGCGGAAAGAACATTGCTAATACCGATTTACAAATACCAGCAGGGGTGGTCAGAACACTGAATGTTGAGGGAGCGAAGTTTCAGATTTCAGGATTGGCGAATAAAAAAACAGATGCGTCGTTCAGCAGAAGATTAAAAACGAATGAGCGAGGAGAAATAGGATATTCCGATGAAGCAGATGTTATCGTGAATATTCCTGAACGATTTGCCAGCACAGGAAGTATCGCAAATACTACTATCACGGTGAATCATATCTTTCCCAATGCTATACCTGAGAGACCCAATTTCGCAGAAGAAATACAAAAAATTATGGCAAAATACAGCACTTATGATTTTACCCCTATCGTGGGAAGTAATTATACCCTTTGGACAAAGGATAATTTAGGCACTGATGTCAATACTATTAGCACGAACGGAGAAGTTGTTTTGAAAGGAATAAATGAATGGAACTCCGTTAGTGGGCAAATTGTTTTAAAAGGTAAAGCGAATGTTGTTTTACCCGCAGACAAAGATTGGATATTAAAAATCAATACCCAAAAAATGCGAGTCAGACGAGCAAGAAACCTCCTATTTGGCGTTTGTCGTACCAATGAAGATGTTGTACAATATGGCGGTGCTATCTCTGGGTATGACTATCACGGACAAGATCCTGAGTTTGATATTCTCAACACAGACGCTATCAGAACAAACAAAACTAATTCTGCGATCTATTTGCTCATCAAGAAAGCAGGAGTGATAACTACGCTTATCTATTGCGGTGATGCTTGTGTATTCTCCGCTCAAAATGCCAATGTAGAATTGGGCGACTTCTCCCCAGCCTTCAACATTAGAGCCAGTGATATTACCCAAAATCTCAATATGAGCCTTAAAATGAGTTATAAAATTTTAAACTAACAAAAACATATAGATATGCAACCAATTTTAAAACAGAAGATTAGCAACCACCCGTACTTCCCAAGTGTAGAGCGGGAGATAGTGGTAAGGAATGTAGCAATACAAGGAGAGTATGAGCAGATTATCATCGATGCGTGTGTGCATTATTTTGATACTACTCAGGAGCGAAAGGATGTCACGAAAGCCTTTAACTCAAAGATTGACAATTGGATAGTGACTAATATGGAGACTACCACTATCCGAGATGCACAAGGGCAACCCGTAGCGAATCCTAAGTACAAGGAGAAGCCCGCAGAGGGAGAAGATAATCGTACGGAAGAGGAGAAAGAGCAATACTTGAAGTCGCCAAGTTTTGATTATTTCTTTGGGATTATAAAATCACCACAAGCACCGAACTTGGTGACGCTCTTGTCAATGCATATTGCCAGCAATGATGCGATAGGATTTTTTAACAATTTATTGCATATAGACTAATGAGAGGAGTATTGAGTATATTACTATTTGTAATTGCTTATACTTTGTTTTTACCTCTTTCCTTGTTGAATTTCAGTGTGTTACTGATAAAGAGAAAGGCAAAGGGGTATTTTCTCAGTTCAGCGGTTAATTTAGATAGATTTGGCAATTATGAGTTTAGGACACTTTTTAACCTTACCTTAAAGAAAAGAAATGGCTATGAGTTTGGTAATTTCGAGGAGACTATAAGTAGTGTTTTGGGAAAAAACCAAAGAGATAACACATTGAGCAGTACAGGGAAAGTGTTAGCAGGAATCCTCGATTTTATCGACAAAGACCATTGTAAGAGAAGTATTGAGGAGTTTACAGAAAATGAAACAATATGAGAACAATAAAGTATATAGCAATACATTGCACGGCAACGCCACAATCGGCAACGATAGATAATATCCGTAATTATTGGAAAAATGTATTGAAATGGAAGCAACCAGGATATCATTACATTGTGAAGCCAGACGGAAGTGTTGTTAATCTATTGGATATAGATAAAATCTCCAACGGCGTGAAAGGATATAACCACGAGACTATTAATATCTCCTATATCGGCGGTATTGATGAAGCAAGTGGAAATCCGAAAGATACCGTGACGGACGCCCAAAAAGTGGCAATAAAAAACCTATTAATACAATTGAGAGCGAAATTTCCGCACGCAATAATACAAGGGCATAGAGATTTTCCGAATGTGAAGAAGGCATGTCCGAGTTTTGATGCTAAAAAGGAATATTCAGGGGTATAAATAAATCCTCCCCTACTGCAACCAATGTTTTTTTGCTCTCACACAAAAAAACGGCAACCAATTTCAGGGGAGGAAGTATAACTCCTATTGGTTGCCGTTTTTACATTTAATTTAAAAATAATGAATTGTTTATTTTATGTGAGAGTTGCAAATGTAGTGTATTTTTAATATCAAAAATTTTAAGAATGAAAATCAGCATACCAACATCTTGGGAAGAGATGAACGAGTGGCAGCAGGAAGAAGTTATCCACATTCTCCAGAACTACTCAGAGGGGGATTTTGAGGATTCCATCATCCGAATAATCAGCGTATTATTAATGAAAAGTAATAATATCATCCAATATTTTCGGATGCGAAATATTCTTCGAGATATTCCTTTGTCGGCATTTGAGGAACATTTGAGATTTATTTATGAACCACCGAAACTCTACCAATTTCCAAAAATATCCCGATTGAAGAAGCCCGCAGATAGGATAGGTGATATCAGTATCAGGCAATTTTCCGTTTGCGAAACGCTTTTATACCGATGGAGAGAGGCGAAAGGTGAGAAGAAGTATCTGCTAATGAGGCAGTTGGTAGCGTGTTTGTATCGTCTTGGCGACAACTACAACGAGCAATTATTGCCCGATATTGCTCGGAAGACGGACAAAATACCATTTAAAAAGGCACAAAGGATAGTTTTCATCTTCTCGTGCGTATGCCGATACATTGCGGATATTTATCCAAGTATTTTTGCAAAAAGCGATAGCAAGACACCAGCACCACAGAAGCACACCTCGTTTTCTAAAATTATTACAATGATGGCAGCGGATGAGTTGAGACTCTTGGGCAACCTCAAAGAATGCCAAAATACATTGGTATATGATTTTTTTAATTCGTTTTTAGAGTCTAAACGAATACACGAACAGCGAGCAAAAGCCTTAAAACAATATTAAAATGAAACCTACATCGTATATTGAATTGAAAAAATACTTTGAGAACCTTGTGGAAAACTCCAATTTCCTAAATAGTTTCGTGGGGTATTTTAGTAGAGAATTGCACAACAAACAAACTTCCTATGATGGAATAAAAAGCTCCATTTCTTTGTTTGTTCGGCTATGGAATAGAGCTGGAACACAACGATTATTCTTCGCAGGCAGTGCGGAATATTAATTTTGGGATACTCTTTAATAATATCCCCGCAGGCAACTATGAGGAGCAATACCAAGCGATAGACGACGCCGAGCGTCTTGCATTTCGTGTTATTGCTCGTGTGCGAATGGATAACAACAACGAGGGACACTTCCTTTACAGGACATTTATTAATAATTCTTTGGAGGTAACACCGATAGAATTAGATGGCGATGGACTCTTCGGTGTGGAAGTATCATTTAAATTGAGTAATATACAATCCCTGAAGGTATCCCCCGATGATTGGAAAGATATAGAGAAAGTTTGTTAATATAAAAATCCAACTCCTGACATTAGGAGCTGGATTTTTCGTTTTAACTAAAATGTAAGGTTATTTTTTGCGAATACCAAGCCACTCGCCCGTTTTGTCGTCATAAAAATGAGAATACCCTTGTGGAGCTGGTAAAAGCTCTTGGACGGAGCAATTTAATACATATCCTAATGCTACCTTATTACAGCTCCCAAAAGTAAAAGGAGTGAAAAAGCTAAAAATGCAAACAGCTTTTAAGAACCCGAACCATTGGGAGAACAGAACTAAGAATATAAAAACGAAAGAAGGGATTATAAAGAAAATAAACATACTCTTCATAGATGAGTTTAATGGACAAAAAAAGTAGTGTACTGATAGGGCTTTCCAGAGAGAGTATAAATTATTGTTAAAAAAATATAGAAATAATTTGTTTTGGTTGACAAAAATTTATATTTTTTTGCAAAAAAATGTCAATTAAAAAAATAAATATTATGAAAGCAATTGTTTCACAAAAAAATCCGACAAGGTAGAACTCTTAATGCGATGTCGTTAAAAGATTTAGCTGATTTAGTTGGTATTTCAAAGCAAATGATTTCAAAGTATGAAAAAGGGAGAATCAATGCCTTCAAGTAGCATATTGATTAAGTTAGCAAAATCATTAAATGTAAAAATTAGATTATTTTTTTACTCCTCCGTCTGTGGAATTAGGGGTGGTAAATTTTCGCAAAAAAAGAGTTCTATTTCTGTAAAAAAAGATTAATGCTTTGAAAGAAGAAATCAAGATGAAATTATCTAATTATTTGGAAGTTGAAAATATATTAGATATTGATAATTCTTTTTAAAAAAATCCTTTTGGATAAGAAAAAAAGACTAATGAATTAGAAGATATAGAAATAATTATCCAAGAATTACGAAATGAATGGGAAATAGGGATAGACCCAATACACAACATAATTCAGTTATTAGAAGATAAAGAAATAAAGGTAATTGAGATAGATGAACCAGAGAATCAATTTGATGGTCTTGCAACTATTATCAATGATAAGTATCCAATTATTGTAGTGAATAAAAAAATTTTCCTGTTGAAAGGAAACGCTTTACTCTTTTTACACGAATTGGGGCATCTTTTTGCTGGACTTACCAGAATGTGATATAAAAAAACTGAAGAAAAATTTTTTTGTAATAGATTTGCATCAGAGTTTTTTTATTTCCTAAATCAATGGTATATAGAGAGTTTGGTGAGAGTAGAGGAAGTATCTCATTTAAAGAATTAGAAGCAGTACAACGCAAGTACGGAATAAGTATTAAAGCCATTATTTACAGACTAAAAAGATTGTAATATATTGAGTGATAATAGAGTAGTAGAATTTTATAAAAAAACTTAATTTTAATAAAGAATTAAGACAAAAAGTTGATACAGAGCGTTTTTCAAACTCCTGAAATTTCCAATAGATTTAAGCAACTGGTTTATCGTGCCTTTTCTCAAGAACTAATATCATCAAGCAAAGCAGCATCATTATTAGGAGTTAATATTGATAAAGTGTTAGAAAAATTCAACAATGTAAAAAGAAACAGAATGAGAATAGTAATAAATGATGCTAATATTTTTAATTGACTTATTCCATTTGGATTTAATTGAAGTATTTTTTTAACTTAAAAATACTGGGATATAAAAAAACTACCGACTTTGTTTTTTTGATGAATTATACGAGGAACAAAAAAAGATGCTATAAGGGGATTTATAGAAAATAAATCCTTAATATTGATAGAATCTACCGAAGAAGATTTGATTAATATTTATGAAATTCATTCCTCTACAAAGGGGCTAAGTGTTCAAGACTGCTCTATATGGTATCACGCAAAGAAAGAACAAGGAATACTTCTAACAGGGGATAATAAATTAAGAAAAACAATCCTCATCAGATAGTGTTGAAGTAAGAGGAATATTATTTATTTTTGATCAATTATTACACTATAATCTAATAACATTTGATCTTGCAATAGAAAAAAATAAATAAATTATATATACTAAACGAACGATTGCCTATTGATGCAAAAAAAGCAAAGATTAGAATCTTGGTCACGAGCAGAACATTATACTTCCAAATAATGTAACCTAAATATATCTGTTTCTTCCCGTTATTAAATGGGCTTTTTATTTTTTTTGAAAAAAGTCAGTGGAAAATTTGCAAGGAACAAAAATGTTCCTTATATTTGCAGTGTTCAATTAAAGTTCTTTGACATTATGAAATTTTCAGAATTTTTACAGATTGTTAGAACAGCATGGCTAGACTATCAAAAAAAGGGGAAGAGACATCACAAGTATGTTCATCCTGATTTTGACAACTTCATTCCTGTGGGAAGGCATCCAAGTAAAGAAGTCCCAAAAGGAACCCTTGAAAAAATGCTCAAAGAAGCAGGACTGAAAAAGTAACTTGCAAAATGCTCCACTGCTAAAGTGGTGGAGTATTTTAATTGAACAAAAAGACAAAAGAATAAATTAAAATGAAAAACAACATTAATCATTGAAAAGGCTGAAGATGGTGGGTACGGAGTTTATAGCAAAGAAATACCGTGTGATAGGCTATGGGATAACAGAAAAATGAAGCCAAAGAAGATGCAAAGGAGATTTTTAGAGGAACAAGCCGATTTTTACAAACAAAAACATGGAGTATTTCCAGAGTGGTATTCCGAGGATATAGAGGTAGAATATCGTTATGATTTTTCAGGTTTTTTCTTGGCGTTTCCATTTTTTAATGTGAGTAAGTTTGCTGAAGAAATAGGCATAAACGCTTCTTTGATGAGAAAATATAAGGAAGGTTTAGCATTTGCCTCCGAAAAACAAAAAGCCTTGATACAAGGAAAATTCAATGAAATAAAAACAAAAAAATGAACCTAGTGCAGTTCTAAAAAAACAAAAGCACTTTAATTGAACACCAAGCCCCACCGAAGTGGTGCTTTTTAATAAAATATAAAAATATGGAAATAAATGTTAGTAAAAAAACAATCTGTAAAGGAAACATTAAATGATATTGCTCTTGATATATCTTGGGCAAAATTATCTAAAAAAATATTTTGACCGCTCTCCATCTTGGATATACCATAAAAATAGATGGTATAGATGGAAACGGAAACGCTGGTGGATTTTCTCACGAAGAAATGGAGCAGTTCAAAGGGGCATTATATGACCTCTCGGAGCGCATCCGTAAAACTGCCGACCAGCTATGAAGAAAATAGTTTTAATAACTATTGATTAAATTTAACAATCAGCCCCACCCTCTCGGTGGGGATTTTTATGAAAAAAAGTAGGTGGAAAAATTTGGATACTATGAAAATTTATAGTAAATTTGCAATGTTAAAAAAAGTGATAGATATGAAATTAACAGAAAAAGAAAAAGAGCTTATAGAAGCTATCAGAAATTACCTAAAAAAAGTAAGCACAACCCCTCCATCAGCCTTGAATATTATGTAAGAGAGCTTTTTTTGAAAGAATGATGGATGGAGAGTAGAAAAAGGAAAAACCGCTCAAAGCGGGCGGTTTTATTTTAATATAAAAAAATATAATATGGAAATATCTATTAAAAACACACACCTTATAAACAGCAGTTAGAAGACATTATTGTAGATGTGTCATGGGGAAAAAAATTGCCAACAACTACTTTTGGCAAATCGGCATCATGGCTTTATAATAAACTTTCTGAAATAGATGGCAATGGAGGAAAAGGAAATTCACACCAGAAGAGGAACAGCAGTTCAAAGGGGCGTTATATGACCTTGCCGATAGAATAAGAAAAATCTGCTGATAATTTCAAAGCATAAGTATCTATTATACTTTTTTTAACACCCAGTCCTATCTTTCGGTAGGGCTTTTTTTATTTTTGAAAAAAAGTCAGTGGAAAAATTTGGATAATTACAAAAAATGTTATTATACTTGTAGTGTTAAAAAAATCATACTTATGGACAATGAAGAAAGAAAACAAGAACTAAAAAAAGATTGGGGGCGAGATTTACTCTACTATTTAGAAAAATTATAACGAACTCACCAGAACCCGCAAATAGTAGATAAGGAAATAAAAGAAATCACTAACAAGATGAAAGCCCTTAGTAGATAAAGGGGCTTTCATTCAAAAAATGAAATATTATGTTAGAAAAAAAGTAAGAGCATTAAGAAATAGATACCGCATAGCAGAGACTGATAAGGAACAAGAAGAAATCCAAAGAGAAACAGAAATCTTAATGAACGAAGACCCAGATGCCTTTGCCGAAGCAATGGTAGAGTGCATGAGAGAAAACCAATAGAGAGTTAGATAAATTACTAGTAAAAAGACCAATTGGAAAAAAATATCAAAAAAATCATCTCCGTGTCTTATCTTGCCAAAAAAATTATTTTAAAAAAACTCCACAATGGTTTTACCAAAGGCTGAATGAAAAACTTGGTCAATGGCAAACCCGCAAAAATTCACCGAAGAAGAAATAAAAACGCTTAATTTTGCCCTGCAAGATATAAGTAAAAAATAGGCTCTGTGAGTATTTCTTAGATACTTGTATGATTTTTTTAACACCCTGCCCCATGCTCCGAGTCGAAGCGTGGGGATTTTTTTATTTTTTTTGAAAAAAAGTCAGTGAAAAAAATTTGGATAAAAAGTATATATTTATATATCTTTGCAGTGTTGAAATGATAAAGTAATAGTTCTATGAAATACAATGAATTTTTTTAGAGAAATTAAAAAAAGAAAGGCTGGCGACTTCTCAGGCAAGGAAAAAGGAAGCCACGAAATTTGGACAAATGGAATAATTGAGGTGACAATCCCCAATCATGGAAGTAAAGAACTCCCCAACGGATTAGAAAAAATCATTAAGAAAAACAAATGGGGCTATAAAAAGCCCTCCTAAAATATAACATTATGAAGACAATCAATGTAATAATAGAGAGAGCAAGTGATGGAACTTACGGAGCATATGCAGAAAAATGTACCGGGCATCTATGGAGCAGGTGATGATGTAAAAGAAGTGAAACAAAGCATTATTGATGGAATAGAAACCATTAAAGAATATTTCACAGAAGTGCCAGAAATCCTAAAAAGGCAATTATGAAATAAAAATATAAATTTGACACCGAAAGCCTTTTACAATATTATAAAGGCATTTTAGGTAATCCAGCCTTTGAGAAAAATTACAGGCATTAATCAAAAACTTATTCATCATTATTCCACAGGCTTAAAAAAACCAAGAGAAGCCCAAAGAAAAAAAGATACAAGAAGGCTTACACGCACTTGGCAAAGAACTTTTAGCAATAGAACTATAAAGTATCATTTCAACACTTTTTTTACTTTATCTATTGTTTTCCCCACCCCACTTCGGTGGGGCTTTTTTTATGAAAAAAGTCAGTGGAAAAATTTGGATAATAGTAGTATAAATACTATCTTTGCAGTGTCAAACAATAACAGAAATGAAGAGATTTAAAGTAAATGAAATTATTAAAATGCTGGAAGCGGATGGCTGGTATTTTAGTAAGCAAGTAGGAAGCCATAGGCAATATAAACATCCTACGAAGACCGGCAAAGTAACCATTAATGGGAAAATGAGCGATACACTCAGTCAGGAACTATTAAATAGTATTTTTAAACAAGCAGGGTGGCGATAAGCCCCCTGCATAAAACAAGTAAATATGAAAAAACTAAAAGTAATCGTTGGTTGGGAAGAAGGAAACTATTCTGCTCTGTGCAATGATAAGGATATTAATGGCATAGTGGTAGATACACATAAAAAAATTTGGAGGCTTTGAAAAAAATAGTTTTTTTCAGAGGTAATGAAATTTCATATAGAGGGATGTCAAGAAGATGGTGATATATTACCCGAATATCTAACAAAAGGAGAATATGAACTATATTTTGAGATGCAGGTTTCTGCAATATTACATCAGTTTGATGGTATCCTTACTCGTGCAGCACTTTCACGAGTAACAGGGATTAATGAACGACAATTAGGACATTATATGACAGGACGAAGAACTCCACGCCCACAGCAAAGAGAAAAGAATTATTTCTGGAATTAGATGCATAGGAAAAAGAATTATCAAGCGTTGTGTAGTTATTGTTTGACGACTTTTTACACGACTTGCCCCACTTCGGTGGGGCTTTTTTTTATTTTTGAAAAAAAGTTTTAATTTTATTTTTGCTAATTAAAAAAATAGCATTATATTTGAAGTGTAATAATCAAGTAAATATGAAATATTCAGAATTAGAGAAAAAAACTCAAAAAAAGCAGGGTGCTACGACATAGGAAGGCAAATGAGCGGACACCCACTTTGGTACAGCCCCATCACAGGACTTAATTTCAAAATGAGTAACCACAAATCAGAAGAAATAGCCAAAGGAACATTGAAAGCCATTAGTAAGCAATCGGGGGTTAAACTCTAACCCCTTAAAAAAATAAAATAATAAAAAAATTATGAACAGAGTAAAGGCATTTATAGAAAGAAATAACGAGGGGACTTTCTTCGTGTATGTGGATTTAGAAGACAATACGCTAAACTATGGAATACACGGAGTGGGAGCCACAAAAGAAGAAGCCATTAAAGACTTTTTACAAGCTTACGAAGATATGAAGGAGTTTTATAAAGAAGAAAAAAAGCCTTTCGTAGAAGCAAAGTTTAGTTTTCATTATGATGTAGTTTCTTTTTTGGAATATTATAATCAATTTCTTACCCTATCAGGGTTAAGTAAATTAACAGGCATCAATAAAGCCCAATTAAGTCAATATATCCAGAGATATAGAAACCCAAGTCCTAAAACCGCAGAGAAGATACAGACAGCATTGCACGGCTTTGCTGATGAACTCAAAAGCATTCATCTTGTTTGATTATTACACCTTTTTTACAATTCTGAATGCTTCTCCCCACCCCCAGCGGTGGGGCTTTTTTTATGTTTTTGAAAAAAAGTTGTTAAAAAAACTTGTGTAAAAAGTAAAAATATTTTTTTACCTTTACAGTGTTAAATTAATAAAGATTAGAAGTTCTTATGAAAAACTAATGAATTATTAAAAAAATTCTCAAAAAAAGGTGGTTGTAAGCCTTTTCGAGATGCCAAAGGAAGCCACCAAATATGGCACAATCCTACCATCTGGCGAAAAAAATGTGTAGTCCCCATACACACCAAAGAAAGAAGTGGGAAAAAGGACTAGAAAATGTAATCATCAAAAAAACTATTGGGGAAATAAATCCCCAGTAGTTTTACAAAAAAATATACAGATATGAAAACAACTTTTATTGTAGAAAAAAACTAATACAGGATACTCCGCCTATTCAGAAAAATGGGAGTATTGCTACCGTAGGAGATACCTATAAAGAGTTAAAGAATAATATGTTAGAAGCGTTAAATATGCTTTTAGAAGAAGAAAAATAAACCTTTGGCAACGGAAAAAGGACATTGTAATAAAATTTGATTTGGCTCAATTTTTTTGAGTATTATAACGGCATTAATATCTTGGCTTTGAGCGAGAAAAATGGGTATCAATAATAGCCTTATCTCTCAATATAAGACAGGTAAAAAAAATTCCCATCAGAGAAACAAGCTCAAAGGATTTTTGAAGGCATTAAATCTTATGGCAAAGAACTCTCTGCTATAGATTTAGTGTAAGACTTTAGTCTTTTTAATTTAACACCCCACACTTTGAGCCGAAGCGTGGGGCTTTTTTTATGTAAAAAAATCAAAAAAATAATTGATTAAAAAAATTTACACAATCAACAAAAATTGATTACCTTTGCAGTGTAATAAAAAAATAAGAGAGATAGTCACAAAAAGAAATCACAGCGGAAGAATGGTTTTTGATAGAAACTATCCGCAATTACAGAAAAAGCTTATCCAAACGGAGCAAAGATGCTTAAAAACTGAAATTATGGAATTGCTAAACGAATTGATGGATTTAGATTACAAAGAAAATCAAGAAGACGAGCAAGAAAACGAGCAAGAAAAACGAAGACTAACAACAGCCCTCTTCGGAGGGCTTATTAAAGAAAAAAATATGGAATTAGCGACAAAAACAACGGCAGAAAAATAACGATGAAACAACAACTTTGGGACATTATCGTGGAAGTCTCTTGGGGGAAATATCAGAGCAGTACTTCAAAAAAATCTCGTTCGTGGCTTTCTAAAAAGATGAACGGAAAGGGATTTAATGGAGAGGAAGGAGATTTTTACCCCAGAAGAAAAAGAAATTTTACGCGGTGCATTAGTAGATCTTTCCGAAAGGATAAAGACCGCCGCATACAAAAATTCAGTGATCATTTACTGATTTTTTTTATTACACCCACCCCACTCTTTGAGCCGAAGCGTGGGGATTTTTTTATTTTTGAAAAAAAGTTTTTAATTTTATTTTGATATTAAAATTAATACTATTATATTTGCAGTGTTAATTTAAGCAAAGCAAAATGAAGTATTCAGAACTACACAAAAAACTCAAAGAAGCAGGGTGCTACCCCTTGAGAGAGGGAGGAAATCACCCCATTTGGTTTAGTCCGCTGACGGGCAATAAATTTCCTACCAGCAGACATGAAAGCCAAGAAGTGAAAGCAGGGACATTAAATTGTATTCTAAAAAGAGCAGGGCTAAAATAAGCCCTACTCTTCCACAATAAAAAAATAAAAAAATATGGAAGCAATTGTAATTATAGAAAGGGGACAAGATGGGACTTTTGATGTGAGAACTGCCGATGACATGCCAGTGGATTATATGATTTTAGGGCAAGGAAATACGGTAGAAGAAGCCAAAAAAGACTTCTATTCTTGCTATGAAGAGATGAAAGATGTGTATAAAGAGCAGGGCTTGGATTTTTCAAGAAATTACCTCATTCAAGTTTCAATATGATACCGCTTCTTTTTTTGCAGTATTATAGCAAAAATATTATCATTAGCAGGTTTAGAACGCTTGACGGGTGTCAATCAAGGGCAATTGAGCCACTATCTCACAGGAAGGAGAAAGCCCTCACAAAAGACCATTGATAAAAATCCAGACCAATATTCATAATTTTGGAAAAAGAGCTACAACATTTAGAATTTGCTTAAATTAACACCTTAAAAATTCTGAATGCTTCTCCCCACCCCCAGCGGTGGGGCTTTTTTTATGTTTTTTTGAAAAAAAGTCAGTGGAAAAATTTGTATAATTCACAAAAGGTTATTATATTTGCAATGTAATTTAAAAACCTAAGAAGATGGATGAAGAAAAAGGAGCGGATAAGACAAGAACTCTTAAAAAGAATTGGAACAACTGACCAAATATTAAAGAAGTATCCGCAAGAGGGAAGCAAATAAAAAGTTTTACGATAATGAAATTAGCAGAATTGTAAAAAGCCCTCAAAGAATTAGGAGTTTAACCCCAAAGCCCTCTGAAAAAAATGAGGGCTTCTCAAAAAAATAAAAACAATGTTATCAAGAGTATTAGAATTAAAAAGAAAGATTCATCAATGCCACAACGCAAGAGGAAAAAAACGCAATAGATGAAGCCATGCAAGAACTCATGAAAGAAAACCCCAATGCATGGGCAGAAGCTATGGTAGAAAGTGCCAAAAAGAACTGCTGATAAAGCAGAAAGTTTGGTAAAAAGAGAAAGGATAAGAGCAGAGTTAGGCAATTTTCTGAACATCTTGCCTCTATCCCATATCGCTGAGCATTATTTTAAGAAAAGTAGACAATGGCTTTACCAAAGAATTAATGGCAATATTGTCAATGGAAAACCCGCACAATTTACTGATGAAGAGATAGAGACCTTGAACTTCGCACTGCAAGATATAAGTAAAAAAATAGGCTCAATAAGAGTTGCTTGATTCTTATGTTTTAATTACACCCTGCCCCATGCTCCGAGCCGAAGCGTGGGGCTTTTTTATTTTTGAAAAAAAGTTTTAATTTTATTTTTGCTAATTAAAAAAATAGCATTATATTTGAAGTGTAATAATCAAGTAAATATGAAATATTCAGAATTAGAGAAAAAAACTCAAAAAAAGCAGGGTGCTACGACATAGGGAAGGCAAATGAGCGGACACCCACTTTGGTACAGCCCCATCACAGGACTTAATTTCAAAATGAGTAACCACAAATCAGAAGAAATAGCCAAAAGGAACATTGAAAGCCATTAGTAAGCAATCGGGGGTTAAACTCTAACCCCTTAAAAAAATAAAAATAATAAAAAAATTATGAACAGAGTAAAGGCATTTATAGAAAGAAATAACGAGGGGACTTTCTTCGTGTATGTGGATTTAGAAGACAATACGCTAAACTATGGAATACACGGAGTGGGAGCCACAAAAGAAGAAGCCATTAAAGACTTTTTTTACAAGCTTACGAAGATATGAAGGAGTTTTATAAAGAAGAAAAAAAGCCTTTCGTAGAAGCAAAGTTTAGTTTTCATTATGATGTAGTTTCTTTTTTGGAATATTATAATCAATTTCTTACCCTATCAGGGTTAAGTAAATTAACAGGCATCAATAAAGCCCAATTAAGTCAATATATCCAGAGATATAGAAACCCAAGTCCTAAAACCGCAGAGAAGATACAGACAGCATTGCACGGCTTTGCTGATGAACTCAAAAAGCATTCATCTTGTTTGATTATTACACCTTTTTTACAATTCTGAATGCTTCTCCCCACCCCCAGCGGTGGGGCTTTTTTTATGTTTTTTTTGAAAAAAGTGAGTGAAAAATTTGTGAGAAACAAAAATGTTTCTTATATTTGCACTACTAAACAATAAGAGTTCTTTGAAATGAAAACAAGCGAATTATTAAAAATCCTTATAAAGGATGGTTGGATCTTGTTAAGACATGGTGCTAATCATGATATTTATCAGCACCCAACAAAGGAAGGAATTGTAATAGTCCCTAGGCATGGAGCGAAAGAAATCCGCAAAGGGACAGAAAACAAAAATCCTAAAACAGGCAGGGGCTGAAATAAGCCCTCTGTTTCTCTTATTGTTTATTTTAATTTTATATTTTATGGTAATAAAAAAATCATTTTAGAAAAGAAGCAATACAGGGTATTCTGCCTATGCAAAAAAATATAGATGGAGTGTTTACTGCAGGAGATAATATTGAAGAAATTAAAGAAAATATTAAGGAAGTGATAGGCTATCAAGTGGAATATCTGGAAGAAAAAGGAGAAAAAAGAAAAAAAGCCGAAAAATCTCAAAAACCGCTACATTAAAAATATTTTTATAGACCTTAATTGTTTCTTTTGAGTATTACTCTTTTTTTAATAAAAAGTGAATTAGCCAAATATATCGGTATCAATCCCAGCCATCTCCGTAGGCTTTCTATGGAAAACATGGAACTATCAGACCAAAAAGCACAGCAGATAGAACAAGGATTAAAACGCCTATCCCAAGAGCTTTCACAATATTGCTTTTCATAGAGCATCTTATTTGTTTAGTAATTATCCCCACCCCACTTCGGTGGGGCTTTTTTTATGTTTTTTTGAAAAAAAGTGAGTGGAAAAATTTGGATAATAATAACTAAATAGTTATCTTTGTAGTGTCAATTAAAAACATTTAAGTAATGAAATATTCAGAGTTTCATAGGTGGATAAAACGAAATGACTGGCAAGTCTTACGGATAGCAGGAAGCCACTACATTTATGAAAAAAACGGCAAAACCTATCCAGTCCCCTATCATGGTAGTAAAGAAATGAGCGAACCATTAAGAAAGAAAATCATCAAGGAAATGGGCTTAAAATAAGCCCTATCCTTAAAAACAATAAATCAAATGAAAGCAATTATCAGAATAGAAGCCTCCGCCGATTTTTTTAGGAGCATGGGCAGAAAATTTAGAAGGAGTAACCGCTGGTGGAAACACAATGAGCAAACTGAAAGAAAATATTTTTAGAATGTATTGATATTCAAAAAAAGAATTAGGAAATATCCCTAATGAAAAATTATGAGTTAGTCTATCAATACGATACCCAAAAGCTTATTAAAAATATTATGGTAAAAATATTTACCATGCCAGCATTAGAACGCCTTACAGGAATTAACCAAAAAGCAACTACACCACTACATCATGGGAAAAAAGCACCCCAAGAGAACAAACTAAAAAAATAAAATAGAAATTGCCCTGCATACTTTGGGGCAAGAACTTTTAGCCGTAAAATTATAATGTTTTTAATTGACCATTCTGAATATTATAACGGCTTTATCCCCACTTCGGTGGGGCTTTTTATTTTTTTGAAAAAAAGTGAGTGAAAAAAATTTGCAGGTTATAAATTTATAACCTATATTTGCAATATAAAATTAAAAACAATGCCTACACTTTTTTTATTTTATTAGGATTTAGATTTTCTTTTTCCAATGACCATTTACCTATTCATATCCATGCAATTAAAGGAAAAAAATTTATGCTAAAATCCAAGTTTTACCAAAAGTAGAACTCATAGAAAAATAAGGGACTGACGGCTTCTGAACTAAAAAAAGTAATTGGTGCCGTAGAAGAAAAATAAAGATATCATCATAGAGCGTTGGAATGATTTTTTTAACACAAAAATAAATATGATAACACAAGACAAAAATCAAAAAAAGTATGGCTTACAGATGAAGCTATTTTTTTATAGAAACCCTCGAGGGAAAGGTAGCACAAGAAAAATTTTGAAGATTTTCATAGATTAAAAATATGCCACAAAAGAGCAAAGGAATAATTATGAGCTGAATGTATTTGGAATTCATTGGTCAGAAATTGATGAAGATTTAAGCTATGAAGGTTTCTTTCATAAAAAAAGAAATCCCATCTGAAATAGGGAAAGTTTTTAGCCAATTAGGAGAGCTTAATATCTCGGCGTTTGCTCGTAGAGTAGGTATTTCCCAGCCCCTTATGGCAGCCTATTTGAGTGGTTCTAAAAAACCGAGCGAAGAAAGAAAAAAAGAGATTGAGAAAGAATTACACTTATTCGGACAAGAACTTTTAGCAATAGAACTATAAAGTATCATTTCAACACTTTTTTTACTTTATCTATTGTTTTACCCCACCCCCAGCGGTGGGGATTTTTTTATTTTTGAAAAAAAGTTGTTAAAAAAACTTGCATAAAAGTAAAAATATTTTTTTACCTTTGTAGTGTTAAATTAATAAAGATTAGAAGTTCTTATGAAAAACTAATGAATTATTAAAAAAATTCTCAAAAAAAGGTGGTTGTAAGCCTTTTTCGAGATGCCAAAGGAAGCCACCAAATATGGCACAATCCTACCACTGGCGAAAAATGTGTAGTCCCCATACACCCCAGCAAAGAAGTGGGAAAAAGGACTAGAAAATGTAATCATCAAAAAAACTATTGGGGAAATAAATCCCCAGTAGTTTTACAAAAAATGTACAGATATGAAAAACAACTTTTATTGTAGAAAAACAAACACAGGATACTCCGCCTATTCAGAAGATGGGAGCATTGCTACCGTAGGAGAAACCTATAAAGAGTTAAAGAACAATATGTTAGAAGCATTAAATATGCTTTTTAGAAGAAGAAAAATAAACCTTTGGCAACAGAAAAAGATATTGTAGTAAAATTTGATTTGGCTCAATTTTTTTGAGTATTATAATGGTATTAACATCTTGGCTTTGAGTGAGAAAAATGGGTATCAATAATAGCCTTATCTCTCAATATAAGACAGGAAAAAAATTCCCATCAGAGAAACAAGCTCAAAGGATTTTTGAAGGCATTAAATCTTATGGCAAAGAACTCTCTGCTATAGATTTAGCGTAAGACTTTAGTCTTTTTAATTTAACACCCACCCCACTTCGGTGGGGATTTTTTTATTTTTTTGAAAAAAAGTGAGTGGAAAAATTTGTTTATTAAGTAAAAAGATTATTATATTTGCAGTGTTAAATAAAAAAATAAGAAATAATGAATGAACAGGAAAGGAAAGAGCTACAAGAACAGGCGTTTGAAAACTTAAAATTTTACTTGTTAAAAATACCATGAATTAGCCAGTAGGACGCCAAGAATGAAGAAGATGATAGATGCAGAGATAAGAGATTTGGTCAATTTATTAAAAAAATTAAGTAATCAGAAAGGAGTAACCAAAAAGCCCCTGAAAAATGGGGCTTTTTAATAAAAAAATAAAAATCATGTTTGAAAGAGTAAAAAAACCTCCGAGATCAGTTTGTTATAGCCACTGATGAAGAAAAAAAGAAAAAAATAAAAAAATAGAATTGGATAAACTACAAGATGAAGATGCTGATGCCTTTGCAGAAGCGATGGTAGAATGTATGAAAGAAACTAATAGAAATCTCTAATTTTTCTTATGAGAGAGCAACTCAATGATATTCTGCCTTACATATCTGTTTCTGCCATTGCCAAAAATTATTTTTGGTAAGAGTAAAGAGTGGTTTTATCAAAAAAATGAATGGCAATATCGTCAATGGCAAACCTGCAAAATTTACCGAAGAAGAAATAAAAAAACTTAAATTTTGCACTGCAAGATATAAGTAAAAAATAGGTTCAGTAAGAGTTTCTTAATTCTTATTTTTTTATTAACACCCTGCCCCATGCTCCGAGCCGAAGCGTGGGGCTTTTTTTTATGTTTTTTTCCTGAAAATCATTTGTATCTAAGAAATATTATTTTAATTTTTTTCTCTAATTATCAGTGACTTATAATATATGTTTTTAAAAAAATTGTTGTGGAAATTTGCTACAACAATTTTTGTTGTATATTTGCAGTGTTCAAACAAGAGCAACACTTGTATAAAGTTGTAAAAGTTTACATTTAATAACTTAATCCGAAAAAGGTGTGTATAAGCAGTAATGCTATACAATCAAAAGCGTTAGCTCTTGTTTGAACAACACCCACTTTCGGATTTTTAATATTTTATACTATCCATGTTCAAACAAGTAAATGCACCATTCGTGAATAATAGTAACGGAGTGCAAAGACAAAATTCTAACAGAGCGGAAATCATCGCTAATCTCTACAACAAGATTCCGCACAAATTCAGTTTCAGCACCACAATCTCCCAATTAATTAAAGAATCAAACGGGAATATCACCGCAAAAAGGGATAAATACGGAATCGTTACAATAAAATGGACGAGTAACGATACCTACCAAAAGATGATAGCACAAGGGTGCGACCTCCAAGATGCGTTCGAAAATCTAATTGTTAAACTAAATATACTATTCAATGAAAGAGCTTGATAGAGAAATGTTTAACAGGAATCTCGCAGTATGGTTATCAGAACAAGAGTGCTTATTAGAGAACGAGCTCACCCTCCTGAATATTATGAGATCAATAAAAAGAAGATAATGTTTTTAAGTGAGAATCAATTTGACGATTTGAGTAAAAGTCGTTATTGAATACCTGAGATTGATAGGTATCATAAAAAGAATACACAGAGGAATTTGAGATATTGATGAACTTCTTAAATCCTTAATAATATTGTCATTTGTTTTTATTATAATGTAAATTAATTTTGACGACTCTCACACAAAAAGACCAATTAACAACCGAAAGCCAAGAGAGATCTTGGCTTTTTTTATTAAACCCGCAACTTATGGAAGATTACAGACAAGAAATAATCAATTTACTCACTGAGTATTACACCACAGAAAAAAAGAAAAACGCTATATATTCCTCTACCGCAGAGATATTAGATGAAGTTAGGGGCGTTATCCCCTCCGAACCCATCAACGAGCACGATATCTACGATATTATGAAGCAATTAGGATTTCAGGTAATCTTAAATATCTCGATGGGCGAACGAATATTCCTTTGGGAAATGTATCTTAAAAAAATTAAACTATGAACATACAAGAGAAATTAATCGCAAAAAAAGCAGAACAGATGCTCACCGGGGCACTGCAAAACGAGACGCAATCCTTTAAAGAACATTATTATGGCAACAAGGAAAATTCCTTAAAAAATGCAGAAGCAAAAGCAAGAATAAAAGAATTTGTGAGCAAAGATGCCAATTTCCAAAAGGTATATTTCAACAAATTAATACTCAGTATGGGGCGACACGGATTTGTACAACACTACGGAGCGGATATTGTCCGAGCAGGTAGGAAAAGAACTCGTAAAACGCCTCGTACGATAGAATATTACTACCGACCTCACAAATATTTCCTAAAACCCACAAATTTCATCACCCGAGCAATCGAACGAAGTGGCGTTATTAATTATGTAGCGGAAAATATTGCAAAAGAGCGGGCGGAGGAAATACTATTTTATATTGGACCATTTATTCCTTAAAAAGATGACAGGTGCATATAGCATCTGTCTTTTTTTTGTCTTTTGAAAAAAAAATCAAAAAAAATAATATTTGCTAAAAAGAAATTCAATGGCAAAACAACAGATAAACTCGCAGGTAGTATTGAGATATCAAAGATAAGGGAGTGAAAGACTCTTTTACTTACATTAGTAAAGAAGTCAAAAAATTGACCAAAGAGTTAAAAAATCTACCCGTAGGTACAGAGGAATTCAATAACAAGGCAAAGGAACTCGCAGAAGCACGAGAGCAATTTGATCGTGTAAAAACAGAAATAGACAAAGTGAATGGGAAACTCAAGGAGTCCGAGGGCTTTTGGGGAAGATTACAAAGTAAAATTTCTGGTTTCGGACTCACTTTCAGCGATATAGCAGCAGGATTAGTAGGTATAAAAAGTAGGGCAAACGGCTCAAGATTTATTAAAAATATCCGATGCAATGGCAGATGTGCAGAAGACAACAGGGCTCGCATTAGACGAAGTGAAAAATCTATGGGACGCCTTTGACGAAATGGACACTCGAACTTCCAAAATGGATAGATTGAAAATAGCGGAAGTCGGCGGGCGTCTTGGCGTTCCAAAGGAAGAGTTAGAGTCTTTCGTTAAGGAAGTAGATAAGGCTTATGTAGCTCTGGGCGACTCTTTCGAGGGTGGTTTGGAGAATGTCGTGGACAGCCTTGGGAAGATAAAAGGGCTATTCAATGACACCAAAGGGAAAGACTATGCCACGGCTATTAATGAAGTAGGTTCCGCACTTAATGAACTTGCAGCAGCAGGTACTGCCAGTGAGGGGAATATCTCCGATTTTGCTCTCCGAGTGGGTGCTTTGCCAGATTCTGTGAAGCCATCAGCGAGTGCCGTGCTGGGACTTGGTGCAGCCTTTGAAGAGAGTGGTATAGATTCTCAAATCGCAGCGTCTGGGTTTTCCAATTTCATAAAAGTAGCAGGGGAAAACATTGGAGACTTTGCCAAATCTATGCAAATAAGTGTAGAAGAAGCCAAGAAGCTCTACAACGAAAAACCTGAGGAATTCTTCTTGCGATTCGCCAAAGGAATGAAAGGAGTGGAAGGAACGCAAGCAATAAAGATTTTCGATTCATTGAAAATCAATTCCTTAGAGGTGCAAAAAGGCAGTAGGTGCAGCAGCCAACAGAACAGAAGCTTTTTCCGAAGCATTAAAGCGTTCTAAAAAAACGCAATGGAAGACGCCAACTCCCTGAATAAAAGAATTTGCAGTGAAAAATAACAACTCCGCAGCGATTGTTGAGAAATTGAAAAAAACGCCTTTGATGATTTATTCACTAAGAGTAATATTCTCAATTTCTTTGATGGACTAATTGGGGCTATTGGATGGATTACAGGTGCATCGGCAACTGCAAGTGATGGTGTCAATGAATTAAAAAAATCGTATGAAATTGGCGTGGGATATCCTTAAAGTGATCTCCGTGGCGATATTAGGATACAATGCCAGTCTCATTATTGCGAGAGTTTCGGAAGAAGGTTTGACAAAGGCTAAGTGGCTAAGTGTGGTGGCAGATAAAGCCAATTTAGCTTATCTATTCTTGAAACGAACCGCCACAATGTTATACCAAGTAACTCTCGGATTGCTCACTTTCAACCTGGAAAGAGTAACAGAAGCAACAAAAGCATTTAATGTTGCAACAAAAGCAAATCCACTTGGGATTATCATAACCCTCGCAGTTACAGCATATACCGCTTACAAAAACATTGGCGTCGGAGACAAAAAAATACTTACCGATAACACAAAAGAATTCAACGAAGCATTAAAAGCTGAGAACCAAGCAATTGGCAAAGAAATATCTGATTTAAAAATACTTTACAATACAGCAACCGATACCAACAAAAGCTATAACGAACGATTGGATGCAGTGCATAAATTGCAGGAAAACTATCCGTCCTACTTTGGCAATATCAAAGATGAAATTATAATGAATGGTAAGGCTCAATCATCTTACGAAGCCTTAACTACTTCCATCAAAGCCTCCGCAAGAGCAAGAGCAGCACAGGCTATCCTTGAAAAGAGAGAAGCAGAACGAATATCAAAAGAAGAGGAATTGAGAAAAAGAATAAAGGCTAAGAATGAGGAAATTGAGGATGCGAAGAAAAAAAGGAAACCAAACAATCGATAAAAATTTCTGGTAGTTTTCTTGAAATAGGATTTGGTAGGGATGAAGGAGGTGTATCTCAGAATATCAGAGTAGATAAGGGTACAAAAATTGAATAATTTAAAAAAATCAATTGCTTGAAATATATATAAAGATTTAGAGGATGAATGGAATAAAAAAAGACAAAGCTCTTATTGATATTATCAATGAAAATCAAAAAAATTGCTAAACAATATGAAGATAATAAAAAAACAAAAACTACTGGCGGTACAAATATAGTAGTGCCTGATACAAAAGAAAAAGCAAGACAAAGACAAAGACAAATAACGAAAAAGACCACTCTCTGGAAAAACTCTGAAAACGAGAGAAAAATCATTGGAAGACCTATCGAAATACGATAAATTGCGTCTCGATTTAGAGCGAAAAATATCAAGATGAAAAAAAGCAATTATCGTCGCTGAAAGTCAAAAAAAGAAAAAAAGATGATGAAAAAAACACGCCACGATAGAGAAGTGGAAAATATCCAACTGGAAAACAATGAGAAACTGAGGGATATAAAAAAAATAAATGAAGATATTGCCAAGCTGGAAAAAGGAAAAAAAGTAAAACAAAAAAATCCAAAAAGCCAAGAAAAAAACTACTCCGAAGCTATCGATAACAAGAAAAAGAAATCGCTATCATCAATGAATTGATAGCTAAAAAAACAATAATATAAAAGAGCAAATGGAACAAACTCATCAATTTAGATTAAAAAAATTGATGAGAAGTACGCAATGCAGGAAATAGAACAAAAAAACTTGAAAAAAATAGACGAGATACCGACGACCAAATAATGAAAAAGGGAGGAGGAAATACAACAAATAACCACAATGGAGGAGGCTAAAATTGCCCTATCCAAATTGTCTTATTTGAAATTAACCGACCAAGAGCTCAAAGGTATTAAAAACGCTGGAAGATGCAAAAAAAGCACTCCGTGAAGATGCCAATAGAGAAGCCTTGGCGATGCAATTAAAAAAATGTTGGAAGAAGAACAAGCTCTGCTGAATGAACAATTAAAAAGACTCGACAGGTGAGGCAGCGGAAAAAACTCAAAGCTAATCTATCGGAAATCAAAGGGAAAAATACTCCAAGTGAAAGGGGCTTTGCAGAACGGAGAAGAGAACGACCAAAAGAAAGTACAAGAAGAAAAAAAGATACAGCAAAGGGAAAAGTGGATTTACTTGGTTTTTCGGCAAAGGAATGGGAGGATACCTTTAAAAAAATTTGGATACTACAGCCGAGAAAAATTAATGCTGTAAGTGTAGCAGTGAAAGCAATGAGTAACGCTTTTTTTCTCAATATGCCGAGTACCAAAAAATCTCTGAACGAGAGAGACTTGCGAAATTTCACTCGATACCAAGAACGAAAAGAAAAAAAGCACTCGTAAAACAACTTAATGAGGGGTATATCAACCAGGAACAATATGCCAAATCATTAGAAGAATTAGAACGAGAAAGGCTCAATAAAGAATCCGAGATGCAGTATAAAGAGGCTAAGATGCAGAAAGTTATCCGTATAGCAGATGCAATTTCGGCAACAGCTCTCGGCGTTGCTAATTCCTTGAAAGTTGGCGGACCCGCAGGTATCGTCCTTGCTTCGTTAGTTGGAGCACTGGGAGCAGTTCAAGTGGGTATTATCTCGTCTCAGCCACTTCCAGAAAAGCAAAGTTATGCTACAGGGGGATATACAGGTAATGGTTATGGACAGCCTGACGCTTCAGGCTATCGACCAGCAGGTATTGTGCATGAGGGAGAATATGTTACACCAAAATGGATGTTACAGAATCCAGTAGTTGCCGATACAATTTCCTGGATGGAGAGTATCAGAACGGGACGGGCAAAAGAGCCAAGTTACTCCTCAAATGGATATTCGGAAGGTGGTTTAGTGAATTACACAAATTCCGCAAGTGCTAATATGGGGGTATCAGGGGGAAATCAAGCGGAGACAAACCAACAGATGGAACCATTATTACAAGATTTGAGAAGTCTTATCTCTGATCTCAAAAGAGAGGGCGTGAGTGCCTATATGGTGGCAGATGCAGAAAATGGAAAACAAATAAGGCAAGCAATAAAATCATTTGAAAAAATACAAGATAGAAATTCGAGAAAAAACAAATAGTTATGGGGAATTTTAAAGATTTAAAAATATTTGAAGATGAACAAGTTAATGAATTTTGTGATGTACTCACTGATATTGTTAGAGATATTACAAGTGAAGAATTGGCACTCTGTGGCTCTGTGGCAAAACACCTACACGGCAGTATTTCAGAGGATTACAACCCTAAAGATATAGATTTTGTAGTAGATAAAGAAGCGTTCCATAAGCTATACAGAGCCTTCCCTATGGATATTGATAAGGTAATATCATTTGAGTTTCAGCCTTTGAGGATAATCCTTTGGACGGAGCTGGAGGTCGGTGTGGAGATTTGGCTACAAAAATCAAGAAAATGAACAAAAATTAATGTATAACCAAAAAAATACCATATAGAATATAATGGCAAAGCAAATTCGTTTAAAAAAAGAGAAGAAATATGCGTAACAGAATTCTGTCGTGGTGGTTCTGATTGTCCAATAACTTGTCAAATAGAAGATGTACCGATTAGAGATTGGGCAGTGAGTTCTCCCAATATAAAAAGTAAGATGGGATAATGGTACTGAATATCCTGAGCAACAATCTATTGATATCCAATTGCCAGAAGTTATCTATCTTTATCCGAAGTATAAAAAATTTAAATACAAAGTAAAAAAAACAGGTGATGGTGATTTTGTGGATTTCGTTTGTAGAGCTTTTAACGAAAATGAGCAAAACCTCCCACTCACCAATGCTACGATAATTATAAATTTCCAAAATCTCGGTAGATTGTCCGTTGGGCGACACGAAATGTATATTGTTTTTGAAATATACGGAATAAACGAAGCAGGCGAGGAAATACACCTTGAAGACTCCACAATACAAGAAGTGAGTATCTCTGTGTCCGTAGAAGTAACGCAAGGACAGCCTTTGGTTACGGATAAGGATATTATTAAAGTCGTATATAATATTAATGGAGATAAATTTTTCAGGAGATACAATTTTTCGTAAATACCACCGATGCCATTGTAAAAAAAGAATTAAAAAGCACGAGGACTTAATAAATTACCACCTATTTTCACAAACGAAACAATAAAAAGGAGGTAGAACAAAAATAGTCTTTACCAAAGGATTTGGTCTCAGTGGATATACTCCTGACACTTACAAGTTTGATTTTTATATTGCCACAGCACGAGGTTCGGCAACTATCCCCGTAGAGATGAAAATTATCAATCAAGCGATTTCCTTTTGATGTTAATCCATCGGAGTTTTCAGCGACGCTTATTAAATTGAGAAACAAAAAAACTTACCAGAGGAAGCGAAAAACATTCACCGCAGAAATAATTAATCCTGATAGATTAGCAATAAGTGTGGAAGTGAAACCTCAATTTATCAAAGATTGCCTTATTAATGGCAGCACATTAACTATCACCACCAAGAAACCCTCCGAACTTAATATCGGCGGATATAATGGAGAAATAGTGTTAAAAAGTGGGGAAACTCGCAAGAAAAATAAGGATAAACCTTATTGTCAATCACGAGCAACTTGACACAGAGGAGTTTAAACATTCTTTTAATAATCGGGATTTATTCTTTGCTAAGGATAAGAATTTGATAAAAAAATCAAAAGTCCAAAAACCCAAAAAGCCTATCGCCTTAATATCCGCCTTGAAATGGATTTCGGAGAAAAACCCTTTGAGCAAAGGTATTCCGTGCCATTTTTTTCAAAGGAGAAGTGGTATTTGATATAGGGAATGAAATAGAGGATTTTTATTCAGTATGTCCCATTTGAAGATATTTTTGAAGCCATATCCGTATGCTAAAAATCAACGCTTTTTTCTCTGTGATGAATCTTCAAAATGAAGAAATTGCCACACATAAGATTTTTGGGAATGAAATTTTTTTAGCAGGTAAAAAAACCTAAATACTTCCCTATATTAACCAATTTTTAACAATAGAAAAAAATAACTGATGAGACAAGCTATTGGTATTTCGTAGCTAAGGAAAAATCAAGCAGAAGTAGTTCGTATTGAAAAATAATAAAAATACCAGATGGTTTTTCGAAAAATATGTCTTTTAAGCCATTGACAAAAATGCCGAATACTTCAGATTCTAACACCTCGAAACTATATTGGGAAAATCAAAATCTATTATTCGAGTGGTTCTACACCGATACCTATAACTGGAAAAATAACAGAGGATATAGAGCATATATTGGGAGAAAGTAGATATTCAAAGGAAGAGAAATTTGGAACTAAAAAAAGCAGAACTATCACTTTGAATACAAAGGTTGGCTGAAATGGGATGATATTAAAATGATTTCGGAGATTTTAGAAAGCAAATCTTGTTATTTAGATATTCCTTATTACGAATTAGTAAGGGTGTATCCTATCGGAAAGAAAAAAACGAATTGTATGATGGACAAAAAGAATATCTTTCAAATGGACTTGGAATTTAGAGAGATAATAAGTAGATAGATTTAATTACAATTTAGAATGATTTTTTTCGGAAACAAAGTATTTTTGTTGCCAAAAAAATTGGAAACAAAAATTTTTGATTCCGGAATTTTTTTATTATTTTTGTAATCAAATTTATAAAAAAATGAATTACAATTTAGATAATGCTATATCTTATCATTATGACAAATTTCCTCCTTTGAATATTAATTATAAATTTTTTTCATTCAAGAGTTTTCAAAAAGCTACGGAGGCTTTAGCAAGATTTGACCAGATGATGAAAAAAATTTACATAATACAGAAATATTACTTGCTCCACTTAGAAATCAAGAAGCTGTAATATCTTCTCGTATAGAAGGGACAATTAGTACAATGGATGAAATTATGCAATATGAGTCTGAAAAATATAGAAAAATACTAATGTGAAATCTGATATTATAGAGGCTATTTTTATACCAGAGGGCATTAAAGAACTCACAAGAAGCATTAGAAATAGGATATGATTTTTTTCTAAAAAAATTTCATTAAGCAAATCCATCAACAATTATTATATTTAGGTAGAGGAGCTAATAAATCACCGTGAGAATTTAAAAAACACAAAAATTTTTTTAGCAAATAGAATTACTAAAAGTATAGAATTTATTCCTATCAGTCCAGAAAAAAATTAGAAGATGGACTTGATATTTTTCATTTTTTTAAATAATAGCATAGAACCCTCTCTAATAAAAAAACAGCTATTATGCATCTGGAATTCGAGGCATTACACCCTTTTGAAGATGGAAATGGGAGAATTGGAAGAATGCTTATTCCTCTAAATCTATGGAGGGATAAAAATGCTATCTCAACCTCATTTTTTTATATTAGTGGATATTTTGAAACTCATAAGGATCTATATATTGAACAAATGAGATATGTATCCAAGACAGGAGATTGGAATAATTGGATTAAATTTTTCCTAACTGCAGTGGAAAAAAACAAGCAATACAAAAATCTGGAAATTGCTGAAAAATATTAAAAAAATTTATATGAAAAATACAAAAAGTTGGTTTATCAGATCTCTTATCTTCTAAATGGACAATGGAAATTGTAGATTTTATTTTTTTACCTCTCCTATTTTTTTAGAGGAAATAAACCTAATATTCCTTCATCTTCATTAGGAGAAATTTTAAAGAAAAATGGTAGACCATAATTACCTCACAATCAAAGAAAAAGCCTCTGGAAGAAAGCCTGCACTTTATTCTTTCGAGCCTTTAATGAATTTAGTGAGAATATAGCATACCCTCTCCCACTACACTAAAAGTAGTGGATTTTTTTTGTCATTTATATTTGGCAAGTATCTCATTATCTTTGAGTTATGAAAGACCAATTTATAACAGAGACATTTAGTATCGATTTATCTGCTTCGGATACAAGTTTCACCGAAGAAAACCCACGCTTTAAGGATAGTATTTGGACAAAATACACGCTTCCTATTAGTGTTTATTATGATAGAGATTTCCTCACAAATGTGGGGCAATATTCTTCTTTCACCAATGAAAATCTTCCTAAATATGTAGATGGAATTCATATTTTTGAGGGTAAAATGATGAAAGGAAAACTGGAATTTGTGGAGTTTTATAACCATTATGCTAAAATCCAAATAGATAGTGGGTTTGAGGAATTGCCAAATTTTGATAAAAAATTAGAAGATTTACCTCTGTTGGATATGGAGGTAGAAGATATATATGCCCACGCAGAAGAAGTTTGTAAAAAGAAATATCCTGATACAAATTATAATTTCCCAAAACTATACACTGACGCTTATAGTCTTGATTCTGATGGATTTAAATATTTTGATTCCTTTATTAATAATAGGCGTCTCATTGTCGAGCGTTCTGCAATGGGGTTTCCAAAAAATGAAATCGTAGAGACTACCAATAATAACCAAATATATTGGGATTGTATCAATAGAAATATAATCCATCCGCTACCTTATGTATTATATATCCTTAAAACAGGTTTTGCTGACGCAGGTTTTGAACTCAAGGGAGAAATTCTCACCGATGAAACACTTATTAATAAATGTATCTATTCGGGTAAAGACTACCACACAACGGGAGAACAAAAGGAACATATTATAAAAGTATTTGCCGAGGAAAATGATAGAACATTTGATGTAGGAGGGCAACAATATGCGTCATTTATAAAATCGGTGAAAATCACGGCACCAGGGAAGTATCGTGTTGCTCTGGATATTTTCCTAAAACAAGGCTTAGGAACTATTTGTATAAAAAAAAATGAAAATCAAATTGCAGAATACACCAACCCAACGACCAATAAAGAATATTTCAACAATACCGATAATGTGATTGATGTAACCATTGAGGAAGCTGAAAAAGGGGTTGTCATAAAAGTAGAGATTGAGAGATTAGCAACGAATGATATCCAGCAGAAAAGAGGCTACGAGGGTATTTTTGGGATTGCAAGAATAGAGCTGAGACCTATCAGACAACACAAAACAGATGGTTCCGCAGTGCCATTTATCATTAATGCTAATCGTGTGAATATCAAACGAGCAGTGCCTGATATTACTTTTGGTGAGCTTGTGAATATCATCAAAAATTGGAGAAACTACGACCTTACCTTTGAAAATGAAATCGTTACAATGGATAGAATAAAAATTGATAAATCTATTGACCCTATGGATTTTAGAGAGTTCGAAATTGAAAAATCCAATGAGGAAAAAGAATGACAAAACAGCTTTCCATTTTAAATTTCCAGAAGTAGATGATGCAAAGGACGCCTCAATACTCATTGATGAACAAGGAACTCATATTAATCCAGTAGTCATCCCTGAAAAAAATACAAAGGAAATATCCATCAATGGAATGGTATTGCTGAGATTTTCATTTCGAGCAACAACAACAGCTAAGGCTCTGAAAGAAAACAATATGCTTCTTCTGGTGGAATATAAAGGCACGGAAATTAATCGGAACTAACAACACTATCCAAGAGGATAGGTTGCACGGAATAGCCTTTGCAGATAGTGTCAAAGATTGGTATATGAATAGATTGACGAACTTTTCTTTTAAGTGGTCGTTTATCTGTAAAAAATCGAGTTTGCGAAATTTCAATATTCGTTCATCCATTTTTTGTTATCAAAAAAAACACTGGATAAAGTCTTGGACAAAGCGGACAATTTCTCCAAAACTCTACTCTGTGGAGATAGAAACCGAGACTTTTTCTTGATAAACTACAAAAAGTGTAAGTCTCCTTACACTTTTTATTTTTTTACTTAAAACATTGACTTTCAGACGACTTACACTTTTACACTTTTATTCTGACAAAGTAACCTTAGTCATCGAGAAGAAAAATAGTCTTCATAGATTCTGATTCTATCATATGGACATATACCATCGTAGTAGCAATATCAGAGTGATCCATTATAATTTGTAAATCCGCCAAAGCTCCTCCTCTCCTCAAATAATTTGTAGCAAAAAGAATGTCTGCCAACATGGAAATGTATTCTTTTTTTAATACCGCAGATGGTTGCTATTTTTTTTTAGCGAAAGATTCATCTTTTGGTCGCTCTTCCATTTTACAAATAAATCAGGATAACTATGCACTACACTTTTTGCTGATTTATTCAATATTATAGTGTGTGGCTTGCGAGTTTTTTTGGATATATATTGTATCGTATCCCCATTAAATCGCTTCTTCGGAGATTTTTTTATATCCGAAATCCTCAATGAAGTGTAGCAGGAGAAAAAGAAAATAACCTAATGATAATTTGTATTCCTCATTGATGAAGGAGCTCTCATAATATTCTTTTTAATTTCTTCACTTCCTCCTCCGTAAGATTGACACGATTTCCTTTTTGTGCTACCTTTTTTTACCATACTTGTGTCAAGTTTTATATCGTAACCATATTTTTTTGTGCCGCACGAATATACTTGACCAAAGTCTTGATACTATATGCAATAGTAGTTGGTGCATTTTTTTCACTGAATGTAGCCAATGGCGATATTTATCTATAAATTGATGCGTAACATCTTTAAAAATAGATATTTCGTTGGTACTCCTCTAATTTTTTTATTTCTGATAAATTTTTAGAGAGAGCTTTTAGTTAATACACATTTGGAAATGTAATCCTTAACAAAGGAAAGAAAAATCATGTCCTGATGAGTCTTTTTGATTTAAGCTCATCTAATAACATATCTGTGGTAAGGATAGAATTAGTTGCCTTATACCTTAGTTGTATGTTGCTAATTCTTCCTTTTATGTCCCCAATGAGGATATTAAAAAAATGTCATCTTCCTCCGTTTTTCCTTTGGAATTTTGTTTAGTAGCGTCCCAATTTTCAGGAGCTATGTATAAATCTATGGGGGATTCTTTTTTTCTTACCCCAGCTGACGAAACTGATAAGTATATTTGGGATTTACCATCCTTATTAATATACTCTCTTTTATAAAAATCGAATATTCATAGGTGTAAAAATTTTTCTGTTCCTTATGAATATCAAGATGTTTCAGTCCTCAGAATAGTTTCATTGTATTTTTATTGTTTTAATTGTTTGTAAATCAATAAAAATACAAGTCTTTTTCAGAAATTGACACAAATAAAAATAGTGTTTGTGTCAGTTCTTGTGTCATTTAATAAAAAAATAATCTAATCAATGTGCCGTTATATGCATTTTAGAGTAGATTATCGTGCCATTTTATGTTATTTTTTTCAAAAAAAGTAGACTCACAGGGACTTTATTTATATTATAATAAATCACTATAAAGTATCATTTTGTTCAAAAATCAATGAATTATATCAAATTGCAATTGTGATGAATTATCATAAAACACCATAGACTAACCCTAAAAAAAGTCCCCATTTTTTTAATTAGGGACTCTTTCTATTTTTTTGGGGGATTTTTTTATTTTTAAGCTCCCAATTCTAATTGATTTTTTTATTAGATTATAATATTCTCCTTTCTTGGAAAACTAACTCTTTATGATTACCTTGTTCTACTATTTGTCCTTTTTTTAGTACAATAATTTGGTCTGCATTTTTTTAACTGTTGATAATCTATGAGCTACTATGATTACTGTTCTACCTTTAAAAAAATGATTGTAGATTATCGTGTATAATTTTTTTCATTTTCAGCATCAAGCGCGGATGTAGCTTCATCAAATAAGATGAAATTAGGATTTTTATATACAGCTCGGGCAATTAAAATTCTTTTGTTTTTTTGTCCTCCTGAAATTCCGTTTCAGATGAACCAATTTTAGTATTTAATCCTAATGGTAAATCGTTAATAAATTCTTTTTAAATTAGATATTTCTAATGCTTGGTTTAATTTATTATAGTCAATGTTTTCATCGCTTGTGGCAATATTTCTTTCAATGGTATCAGAAAAAAATAAAACCATCTTGCATTACTACTCCACAAGTTTTCCTTAAACTTGTTGGAGAAATATCATTGATGTTTATATTGTTAATTAAAAATACTTCCTTGAGTAGGTTCATAAAACTTTAATAACATTTTTTTATCAGAGTGGTTTTTCCACTACCACTAGCTCCTACAATAGCAGTTATTTTTTTCCTTTTTGGAATATTAAAAATTAATGTTTTTGAGAACATAAGATGATTGGGGACCTTCATACTGAAAGGAAACATTATTTATTTTTTTATCCCAGAATTATGTATATTTTCTTGTAAAGTGGGCAAATTTTTGATGATATTCTTGCTCCTCTTCGGTATGATTTTTGAACCTCATTTAATCTGCTTAAACTCAATTTTTGCATCTTGTAGGGAACGGAAGAATAAGATTAACTGGTTGACAGGTGAGTTCATTTGTCCTATAATATAGGATACACTTAAAAAGTTCTCCAAGCGTCATTCTATTTTGAACTACAAAAATAAGCAGATAAGAATGTTACTAGAATATTTTTTTAATTTGATTAATAAATTCAAAAACCAGATAATTGAATTTGATCCAATTTTTAGAATACGAATGTTGATTTTAAAAAAAGTTTTTTTGCTGAATTTTTTTCCCATTCTTTTCGTTTAAATTCTTCAAACTGATTTAGCTTCATTTCAGAAACTCCTTTGATAATTTCATAAATAGACTCTTGATTTTTCACTTCTTTGTTGAAAAACGAAAGTAATCAAGTATTTTTTTCTTTTTCGCATCCAAAAATAATGACCATAACACAGAGATAATAGTCAGTACCATATATACAGCTAAAATAAGAAAAATCATAATACCATAATACCCCAAAGAAAGCGGTAAAGGTAATCATAGAGAATATAGTTAAAAAGACTTTGGGAAGTGAGAAAATGCTCTATACGCTCATGGTCTTGTATACGTTGATTAAAAATCTCCCATTAGTTTTGTATCAAAAAAACGAATTGGTAATCTAAGCATTTTTAGAAAAATCAGAAATAATTTGAATATTAATTTTTTTGTACCTACCACAAGCATTATCCAATTTTTGGAAAAATATTAATAACCATACCTCCAAAGAAAAAAATCCTAACTGAGCTAATAGAATGTAAGAAATAATAGATAAGTTTTTTTCTGATTAACCCCTTCATCTATTAATTTTTTTGAGTAAAAATAGGGAAAAACCAATGTAATTAATGTTCCTAAGCTTAGTAAAAGGAACATACAACTCATTGATTTTTTTATAAGAAGAAAGATATTGTAAAAAGTTTTTATAGATGTTTTCTCTTCTTTTGGTGGTTCTTGTCCGAAAAAAATATTCTGTTGGTTCTAGAAATAAAGCCACTCCCTTTTCTTTGTCAGAAAGCCAATATTTTTTTAAATTTTTTTCTTCTGATAAAGTGATGAAACCGTGGGCAGGGTCGGCAATTTTATACCTTAATTTACCTGTAAATATTTTTTTATAATCTTGTATAAAAACAACAAAAATGATTTTTGATTCCGAGTGTAATATGCAAGGTATGTAATCTTTTTAAATCACTTGTTTTAAGTTTTACAGAAAAAAAGTATTGAATCCTATTTTTTTAGCGGCTTCACTTATACCTAATAAAGAAACTCCCTCGCGAGTGATGAAACAATTATCTCGTAAATATTGTAAATTGAATTCTTTTTCCATAGTGAGACGATACCATCGCTAAACAAGATGGTCCGCAGTCCATTTGGTCATATTGGATAGTGAATTTCATATTATTTTTTTAAATGGTCACTTTATGAAGTCTTGTGTAAAAATTTTTTTGTTTTATTATTTCTAATTTGGCAGAATTATCATAATTGAATATACAATAATCTTTTTCCTTCGTGTTCTAGCTTATGCTGAGAGCATCCGCCATTACAAATAGGTAGTATTTTACATTCCAAACAAGGTTTATTTTTTTAAACCTTAAATCATAAATTCTTTTTGAAATTTATCGTTCCATGTAATAGTTCCTTCACTATTTAATATACCTTCTTTAGATTCTGAATTAAAAATCTCTCGCAGTACATTTGAAAACTTCACCATTATAATTAATTACGGCTTGATTTAACTTATCCGCATAGCAAGAATTTTTTTATTGATGCTGATCTTTCTCCCTTATAAGAGCATATGAACCCATTACCTCTATAAATATCTACAATTTCAGAGATATCAACTGTTAAATTTTTTTCTCTTCTTGCCATACTTCGTGAAAGGAGAAGGACATATATTGTTTTTTTCATTTTCAGAAATATCCTTAAAAATCATCGATTATTTTTAGAAGATCTTTTACTGTTTCTTCTGAAATATTAATTCTAATGGAAACGAAAAAAATTATTTTTTTAAACACAATTTTATGTTATTAACAATTTCATCATACGAACCTTTTGTTTTAGATATATACCTTACTTTATTATGTCTATCTCTATGTCCATCTAGTGTGATTTGAAATAAGTTAACTCGATATTTTTTTGCATAAATCTAAAAATATTCTGATTAATCAGTAGTCCATTAGTAGTGAAGTTTGATGAAAAAAATTAATATCATTATCTTTCATTTTAGGAACTATATTTTTCCAATAATGGGAGAATTGTAGATTGAAAATATAATAATGGTTCACCCCCAAACCAATCTAATTTAAAGTTTTTTTCAATTTACCTTTTTTTCTCGACAAGAATATTCTCAACATATTTTATAATATTCTTAATGGTATCCTCTGTCATTTTAGATTTTTTTATATGAGTTTTCGTAGCAATACCAACACTTGAAATTACAATTCATTGTTGGATTGATGATTAGCTCAAAGTTTTCTTCATTAAAGTCTGTTTCATAGCTAATATTTTTTTATTAATTCTAACTCATCTTTACTATCCTCAATAACAAAGCCATTTGATAAAAAGATCATTATAAAAAAAGTTTCATGATAGTTAGGTAAATCTTGGATTCTATTCTCAGATATAGAGGATTTATATAAGTCATAGAGGATTTGTTCAAGAATTATGAAGTTGTCAGATATACTATTATATCCTATAATTTTATCCTCGTAAGTAAAAAAAGATATTGTAAAAAAACTTACTTTCATATATAGTGTTTTTTTAAAAAAATAGGGCTTGAACTAAGCCCTATTTAAAAGTACATTTAAGGTTCTACAGTTTCTATATCCTTACCTTTTCTTCCACAGAAAAGGATATTGATTTCTACACAACCTGTATTTGTTCCTGCTAGGGCTAGGTCACTAGAAGATAATGTAGTAATACCTCCTTTCAACTTTCCTTGTTGTGTTTCATTTAATGTTTCCATTTTTGGAAACAAGCACTTCGAATTTTGATTTTGTGTTGTTCATCTTAATTAAATTTAAATTATTAATTTTTTTGCTTTAATGAAAGCGATATTTAGACATTCATTTTCAGTATTGCGCACTACTTATAACAAATATTTAAATCATACTTTTAAAAATCTTGATGATTCTGCTGTTTCATTTTCTAATTTTTTTGTCTACTTCTATGGTTTTTTTCCACGAGAGAAATTATAACTAATCCCCAAAAAAATCATATTTTTTTATTATTAAAAAAATTTCAGTATCTACTATATAGTTTACTAAACTTTCATTTTGACTTTTGGTTTTTATATCTAGATGGCATACCCATCCAAAAACATACCTCCTTTAAAAACCCAGTTTCCGTAAGAATATCCCATTACCAAATGGTTTTTATTTTCCTCTGTAGATAGGAAAGCACCATCTATTGAATAAGTTGGAATATTGAACTGGTACTCGGAAAAACATTTTTTTATACTGAGATGTAATATTAAAAATGATTTCTTACATAAGTATTTTTTTTAATTTTGTTCCATTTTTCCAACTTTATTACTTCCGAAGTAGGTTTTAAAATGAACTCCTATCTTTAGGATTTCATTCCCAAATGGTTTAATACTTCCACTGAATTCCCAGCGATAATTTTGATAAAAAAATCCGCATTTTGATAGGTTAAAAATATACCTTCCAAGATTGTTATCTAATACATAATATTGATTTACTATTCTATCTGTATAGGTTGTCCCAATAGTAGTATTAAAAATCAAAAATATTTTTGAATTATAAGAGTAAACTAAATTGTTAATCCAAGATTTTTCAGACTTTAATAATGGATTTCCTTTTTTTAATAATATTAGGTGCTACATTTACAATATTTGGACTAAGCTGGGAACTCGTTGGGCTACTCGGTTTATACGAACTTGTAAACCTTATAGTCTTATTCTTTTTTTAAAGAATAACTTAACACCAATTTAGGGGTAAAAGCCCAATCATTAAAAAAATGGTTTCTGCACTTTTTATTATAAATATTGGTTAAACCCACTCCTACTCTATACATCAATTTATTCTTTCTTCCCTGTAACTTCAGTATAAAAAAATATTGTTCTAAATAATTTACATCAAACTGACTTTTTTTCCAGCTAGATTAGAAAGATTATTAGATATGTAGTTATTACTAATTCGATATCCTGTATTTAATTTTTGATTTTCCGAAGTTATGATAATGAGCCAACTCCCCTACAAAGGATTTTTTTGTTTAGATTTTAGGGACATATCATTATTAAATATATCCACACCTGTGTCAACAACCCATTCTCTATTATTTTGATAAGTTTTATTATCATATATAGAGCCTACGAAGTTGATAACCAACTCATCCCTTTTTGCTTATATGTTTAGAATAATATAGGTCCAATGTTGGTTTTTAAATATTGTCCTGATAAGTATTCCGTTGTTTTTATTTATAGTAGATACACTACCTTGTTCGAATATACTCTCCCCATTCCCTTTGCTAAAATTATCCATAATGTTTAGGTTTAATTTAGCTTGAAAGGTTTCTTTTTCTGGATTTAAGTAAGTATATCTTAAAGCTATATCTTGAATAGTATAACCAAAATGATCTTTTTTTCTTTTTCTGTAGATTTGTACTTTATATTATTTAGTGAATATTCATAGGAGTTATGGTTTTGTCTATTATCATAATCTCTCAACGAAAATGCGTATTCTATCCCAAAAATCATGTTTTCCACGAGTGTGACTTGCATAGACTTGTCCATTAAAAAAACCTGTAGTAGGTGCTCCCATAACATCTACACCATACATTAAACCATTTTTCTGGATTACGAATAATCATATTAACCACCACATCCGCCTTTCCTTCCCAGCGAGCAGGTACAATATCAAAAATATTCTACACGAACTACATTCTCAGGTGCTACAGCACTAAATTGCATATCTGAGGCTTCAATACCATTAATCAGGAATAGAACTTTACTTCCCTTGATACTAGAAACTCTATTAGACACAGGGATCGAGTTGTAGTTCAGGAAGAGAAGTTATTAAATCCTTAGAGTGCCTTGCCTTTGCCAAAGCATCTTTATCAAAAGTATAAGAAGCGTGGTCAGAAAAATTGCTTCTTGCGTTGGGATTTAATAATAACTTCTTGAATTTCTTTCAAATTGATACTATCTTTTTTTCACATCGATACTATCTCTTACTTCCTGTTGAGAGTATCCATTTGTAAACCCTATAAATAAAATTAATATTCTTATCTTTTTCATAATTATTTGAGAAATAATGTTTCAACAAAAAAATATTTTTATATGTTTGTGACTCACAATACGATTTTTAGTATAAAAATATACCATAAACTTCTATTCTAATAAATAATTAGGAAGCACAATATTTTGCTGTTCAAGATATTCAAGGATTTTATAATATTTATCCCTATAAAAAAATATTACAATTTATAGATATATCACATATATCTGAAGTAGGTACTTTTAGTATAGAGGCTATTTTTTTCTAGATATTGTTGGTTAATTTTTGTCTTTCCATTCTCTATATCTGAATAGGCTTTTTGACTAATACCTAGTTCAAATGCTATATACTCTTGAGTTAAGTCTTTTTCTCTTCTAATTTTTCTCAGGTTATTGTTTCTGATATTCATACATATATGTTTTTTTAATTATAAAAGGTTAAATTTTTTTCCATTGCATTTATTTTAATTTCATCAGCAATGTCAATGTATGGTTTCATTGCCTTGTAATCACTATGTCCTGTCCATTTCATCACAACTTGTGGTGGGATTCCCAAAGAAAGAGCATTACAAATAAATGTTCTCCTCCCAGCATGTGTGCCTAATAAAGCATATTTTGGTGTTTCTATATCAAATCTTTTGTTCCCTCTATAATAAGTTTCCCTTATTATTTCATTTATTTCTGCTAACTCTCCAAGTTCTTTTTAGATATTCATTCATTTTTTTGATTTGTTATCACAGGAAAGACCTTATCACCTTCCAATTTTTTTATATTTTTTTCTATTAAAGCTTTTACTATATTTATTTAATTCAATTACCAAACTATCTGTTGTCTTTATCGTTGTAATATGAATAGAATCATCTTTGATATTACTCTTTTTTTAAGGTTTACTACATCAGAGTAACGAAGCCCTGTAAAACACTGAAATAGAAACACATCTCTAACTCTCTCAAGATATTGTTTTTTTGAGAAGGAATATTACATTCTTTCAATTTTTCAAGTTCAGATTGGGTAAGAAATATGATTTTTCTGTGTCGTCTTCAGTTTGGGTCTAAATGTCTCGAAAGTATTATCCGAAATATACTTTTTTTCCTCAACGCCCATCTTAAAAAAACCATCTCAAAAATGAAAAACCTTTTTAATAATGTTGAATTTTTTTAAGTTTCAGTTCTTCTTGCAAATAATACTGAAACTCTATAAGTTTAGATTCTGTAAAAATCTTTAAAAACTTATATTGGAATCAAATTCTAAAAAGATATCGCTTTTTGAGTTTCCATCTTTTGATAAGTTGCCTTTGTCCATACATTTTTTTCTTCCCTTCCTCCTTAACAAATAAATCATAAACTTCAAAAAAATGACAACTCATTTTCACTCTTCTTTTCCTTGCCTATTTCTTTATTAAATTCAGCTCTAAATTCATTATCATTAGGGATTTTATTTTTCTTTTTCAAATGATAAAAAAATACCTTTTTCACAGGCTCGTTCATATTCTTGAATTTTCCTATTAATTATATTAGCAGGAACTTTCTTGTCACCGTGTGTAGTGTTTATTTTACAGCGTTGAGTTTCCTTACTCCACTTATCAACTTCTACTCTATAGCCTACATTAAAAAGCAACGATAAATCCACTCCATTTTATCCTATAACGAAGTTTAGCAGTAGGGTTGTCTTTTTTTCTTTGTCTAATAAAAAAATTGTGCGTGGTATTTTTATCATTTACTATTAAATTCTAATGTTATTCCACCTGTTTTTTTCAAGTTTACTAAATGTATATTCTTTTTGAAATCAATAATTTGCCATCTGAATATATATTTATTGTCTTCATAGATTCTGATTCTATCATATGGACATATACCATCGTAGTAGCAATATCAGAGTGATCCATTATAATTTGTAAATCCGCCAAAGCTCCTCCTCTCCTCAAATAATTTGTAGCAAAAGAATGTCTGCCAACATGGAAATGTATTCTTTTTTTAATACCGCAGATGGTTGCTATTTTTTTTAGCGAAAGATTCATCTTTTGGTCGCTCTTCCATTTTACAAATAAATCAGGATAACTATGCACTACACTTTTTGCTGATTTATTCAATATTATAGTGTGTGGCTTGCGAGTTTTTTTGGATATATATTGTATCGTATCGCCCATTAAATCGCTTCTTCGGAGATTTTTTATATCCGAAATCCTCAATGAAGTATAGCAGGAGAAGAGAAAATAACCTAATGATAATTTGTATTCCTCATTGATGAAGGAGCTCTCATAATATTCTTTTAATTTCTTCACTTCCTCCTCCGTAAGATTGACACGATTTCCTTTTGTGCTACCTTTTTTTACCATACTTGTGTCAAGTTTTATATCGTAACCATATTTTTGTGCCGCACGAATATACTTGACCAAAGTCTTAATACTATATGCAATAGTAGTTGGTGCATTTTTTTTCACTGAATGTAGCCAATGGCGATATTTATCTATAAATTGATGCGTAACATCTTTAAAATAGATATTTCGTTGGTACTCCTCTAATTTTTTTATTTCTGATAAATTTTTAGAGAGGGAGCTTTTAGTTAATACACATTTGGAAATGTAATCCTTAACAAAGGAAAGAAAATCATGTCCTGATGAGTCTTTTGATTTAAGCTCATCTAATAACATATCTGTGGTAAGGATAGAATTAGTAGCCTTATACCTTAGTTGTATGTTGCTAATTCTTCCTTTTATGTCCCCAATGAGGATATTAAAAAAATGTCATCTTCCTCGGTTTTTCCTTTGGAATTTTGTTTAGTAGCGTCCCAATTTTCAGGAGCTATGTATAAATCTATGGGGATTCTTTTTCTTACCCCAGCTGACGAAACTGATAAGTATATTTGGGATTTACCATCCTTATTAATATACTCTCTTTTATAAAATCGAATATTCATAGGTGTAAAAATTTTCTGTTCCTTATGAATATCAAGATGTTTCAGTCCTGTAAATAGTTTCATTGTATTTTATTGTTTTAATTGTTTGTAAATCAATAAAAATACAAGTCTTTTTCAGAAATTGACACAAATAAAAATAGTGTTTGTGTCAGTTCTTGTGTCATTTAATAAAAAAATAATCTAATCAATGTGCCGTTATATGCATTTTTAGAGTAGATTATCGTGCCATTTTATGTTATTTTTTTCAAAAAAAGTAGACTCACAGGGATTCGAACCCCAACTAAATGAACCAAAATCACTTGTGCTACCGTTACACCATGAGTCTCTATATTGTTACTTAATTTAAGATTTGTCTCTTGTTTTTAAGTGGTGCAAAGATACAACTATTTTTGTAATCTGCAAATTTTGGTCAAATATTTTTTTCGTATTTTTACAAAAAATTAACACAATGGATTTATTAAATTACAAATATTTAAAAATCAATAATTTAAATTGTTCCGAAACATTAAAAATATAGATTTTTTTCTTAAAAAATTGGTTTTCTGAGGAAAAAAATATACTCAAATAAAGACTTCTGGCTCTACGGGAATACCAAAAAAATTTTTAGATATTTCTAAGGAAAAAAATGCTTCATTCAGCAGAGATGACTTGTAATTTTTTTACAATTATCACCCAATAATACAGCCTTGCTCTGTTTGCCAATAGAATATATTTCTGGGAAAAATGATGCTCGTTCGGGCTTTGTACAGAGGACTTCATATTGTTGTAACCACACCGTCTGTTACTCCGTTGGAAGATTTAAAGGAGAAGATTGATTTCTGTGCTATGACCCCCTTGCAGGTTGAGAATTCATTGGATAAGATACACCTAATCAATAAGTTAATAATCGGTGGAGCTAGTGTATCGGAAAGTCTAAAAGTTCGAATAAGAGAAGTATTACCTCCCGATTCTCAGACGAAGATTTATGAGACTTATGGTATGTCCGAAACGCTTTCCCACATTGCTTTGAAACAGGTTTTTCCGCAGGACGAGACTTATTTTTACCATTTTAGAAAATATAAAAAAATTTCACAAGACAATAGAGACTGTCTTTGTATAGAAGCCCCTAAACTTGTTGATAATATACTAGTAACTAATGACTTGGTAGAGATTAAAAAAATCAACAGCAATTTAGGTTTTTTTGGGTCGTGTGGATAATGTTATTAATTCGGGTGGTGCTAAAATTTTTCCCAGAAGAGTTAGAAAAAAATAGTGAAAAAAACATATACCTAATGAAGTTGTATTTTTTTGGGACTACCTGACGAAAAAAATTAGGAAATAAGCTTGTCTTAATAGTTGAAGGAAAAAGAGTCTATAGATTTGAAAAAAATATAATATTTGGTATTCACTTCGAAAAGTCATTCCATAAAACCAAAGGATATTATTTTTTTGTAAATAAAATTCCCCTGAACATCGAATGGTAAAGTCCAAAGAAATGAACTACGAACAAATCTTATACGAAAATAAATTATTATCTTTGCCATCAATTACCTAAAAAAATAGAAGACGGGAAAAACGAATTAATTTTTAGATTCCAATGAAAAAAAGATTGTGTTTTTTTATCAATATTCTATTCACTACTAGGAAAAATCACAGATTATTCGTAATTATTCTAATGAGTTTATGAATATAGGCAATGGAGCGAGGGGTTTGGCAATGGGAAATGCAGTAGTTGCCAGCCAGATGGATATTTATTCTCAAACGCATAACCCTGCAGGACTTACCTATATTAGTAGCGATTGGCAAGGAGCAGTGATGCATTCTGAATATTTTTGAAAGTATTGCAAAAATACGATTATGTTGGATACGCGAAGTCTATTGATACGAATTCTAGTTTTGCAATATCTGTCATTCGATTTGGAGTTGATAATATTTTTAGATACAACAAAGATGATTGATAATGAAGGGAATATAGACTATGATAAAATTTCAAAAATTTTCTCAAGCTGATTATGCAGGAATTATTTCTTATGGTTTCCATCCTTCGGGCAATCATAAACTTAGTTTAGGTTTCAATACAAAAACTAATATATCGTAATGTAGGGAAATTTGCTAATGCCTTCGGTTTTTGGTTTTTGATGTGGGGGCAATTTATCAAGACGATAGAGACTGGCGTTTTTGGGGGCAATGCTAAAAGATGCTACTACAACAATGAATTTTTTTGGTCAATCAACCAATCTAAACTTTCTACAATAGTGAATGGTGAGGAACTAAACCCTATTCCAAAAGAAAAAATAGAACTCACAATGCCAACTCTCAATTTGGGAGTTAGCCGAACTTTTGAAATTAATAGAGACCTTAATTTTACACCTGAAGTGGATTTACACATAGATTTTTACGAGGACAAATACCTTAGTATCTACTGATGTATTAAGTTTTTCGCCATCACTTGGGGCAGAACTTTCTTGGCAGGATATTATTTTTGTGCGAGCTGGGTTGAATGAGTTTCAGAACATTACTAATCCTTTCCATCAGCAGAATAAAGTTTCTTTTCAGCCGAGTGCTGGTATTGGGATAAAATATAAGGGACTTTCATTAGATTACGATATTTCTAATTCGGGGATAGGTGGGAGTAATTTATACTCCAACTTTTTTTCTCTTAAATTAGATATGAGTGGTTTTAGGTAGTTTTTTTAATATTAATAATATTGACAAAAATTCATTAATTGAATGAAGACCTTGATATCCATTGTAGGAACTACAGGAATTGGCAAAACAAAATTGGCAATAGACTTAGCAAGATACTACCATACAGAGATTTTATCTTGTGATTCTCGGCAATTTTTTAAGGAAATGACCATTGGAACGGCATCTCCCACAGAAGAAGAACTATCATTAGCACCTCATCATTTTGTTGGAAATTTATCCATAGAGAATTATTATTCTATAGGTCAATATGAATTGGATGCTTTGATAAAAACCCAAGAACTTTTCCAAAAATACGATACTTTAATACTCGTTGGGGAAGTATGATGTACGAAAAGGCTCTTATAGAGGGGTTGAATGACCTACCAGAATCTAATGAAGAAAATCAACAAAAATTAGTCTCTATTTTGCAAAATGAAGGAATTGAAGAACTACAAAAACTTCTCAAAAAAATTTGGATAAAAAAATATTTTGAAAATGTAGATTTGAACAATCCAAGAAGGCTTCTGAGAGCTATTGATGTAATGTGGCAAACAGGAAATAAATACTCTAATCTAATTTCTCAGCAGAAGCCCAAAAAGAGCGTTTCGAACGATTCGTATCGGTATAAAGGCACCAAGAGAGACTATTTATGAAAGGATTAATCTCCGTGTTGATAAAATGATTGAAAGCGGACTTATTGATGAAGTTAAATCTTTACAAAAAATTTGATAACGACCTAATTGCATTGAAAAACTGTCGGCTACACTGAAATATTTAAATACCTCCGTGGCGAGTGGGAGTTAGATTTTGCTATATCCGAAATTAAGAAAAAAATTCCCGACGATTTGCAAAACGGCAATTGACTTGGTATCGTAAGGAAGAAAAACATTCATTGGGTAGATTACCAAACAGCCTTTTGCTGAGAGTATGGAATTCCTTACAAAGAAATTACGGAAAGTTTAGAAGAATATTTTTTTGGTCGTTATATTTTTTTAGATACATTTGATTTTAAATTTTAATAAAAAAATAGAAAATTATGGCAAATACACCATCTAATATGTTGGCATTAGGAACGAAAGCTCCTTATTTTGAACTTCCAAATCCTTCAAAAATCTAATGAAATACAATCTTTGGAAAACCTAAAAAGGCGAAAAAGGGAACTTTGGTAGTTTTTATGTGTAACCACTGCCCATTTGTGTTGCATATCATAGACAAACTTACCGAGCTCTATGAAGACTATCAAGATAAAGGAATTGAGTTCATAGCTATTAATTCTAATGATATAGAGAAATATCCTGCTGATTCACCAAAGAAAATGATAGAATTCCAGATTGAAAAACGATTTGAATTCCCATATCTTTTTGATGAGAGCCAGAGTATAGCGAAAGCATACGACGCTGCCTGTACCCTCAGATTTTTTTATTTCTTTGATGAAAAAAATTAGACCTCGTATATCGTGGGCAGATGGACGACTCTAGACCGGGTAATAATAAGGAGGTAACGGGAGAAGACCTTATTGTCGCTTTCGAAAATTTACTTGCAGGCGAACTACAAGACGAAAACCAACGCCCAAGTATGGGGTGCAACATAAAATGGAAACATTAGATTTATTAAAATTTTATTCAAGATAAATAATTTTTAATCAATAAAAAAATCCCTCACCAATAGTAATGGCGAGGGATAATATTATTTGTAATATATTAATGTTCTGCGTTAGAAGTTTCGTTACCAAAATTCCAAGTAAGACCGAATCTCAATGTATTATCCAATGCAGAATTTACTTTTGAAGTATTGATAAGGTAAGACATATCTAATGCAAATGACTGATATTTGAAACCAACACCAACTGTAGCAAATTGGCGTCCACCTTGTTCTTTACTTTCGTGGAAATAACCTCCTCGAACAGCGAAAGAATTATCGTAAGAGTATTCAACAGCACCAGAATACATTATGCTTTTCTTATTAGAAAATGATTTACCAACACCTTCCAAAACACCTACATTTGGGATTTCATATGTTGTAACACCTGTAGCATTTGTTGTTTCTACCGCCCCTGGAACGAGTAATTTAGATGCTTCTACAGACACACCTACTTTATTTGTATCATCAATATACAGATCATATCCAGCACCTAATCTTGCCATTGTAGGAAGATAAGAACGAGAATTTTCACCTCCTGAATAGTCTAATTTAGGTCCAAGATTTTGGATAGACCAACCACCTTTCGCTCTACCTTCGTAGCCACCAAAACTTTGGTGTTTTTCAGATTGATAATATCCTGCTACATCTACAGCGAATGTATTTGCTGGTTTTAGGGTACTATTTCCACCGAAAGAACCAAAGTCTGAACGAATAAAACGACCTGTAACAGCCATTGAGTAAGTATCTGCCAATTTCAAGGCATAAGCCACATCAATAGCAAACTCGGCAGGCGTTACCTTTCCTTCATTTACTATTTCTGAACCAACAAGAGAGTTGAGATTAACCTCTCCCATATTGAAATAATAAATACTCGCCGATATTGTGGAGCGTTCCTCTTGACCTAAAAAAACTTATGAAATGCCCCATACAAAAGGAAGACATCATTAGTTAATTTACTCATATAAGGTGTATAATTCACCCCTACGGAAGAAGTAGTTGTACTAAAAGGATATTTCGCAGCATTCCAATATTGAGAAAACGCATCAGAGGAAGTAACTACCCCTTGGTCTCCCAAACCTCCTGAACGAGCATCTGGCGCTATTCTAAGGAATGGCGCTCCTGTGAGTACTGGTCTTACATTTTCTTGAGCGAAAGAAAAAACTCCTATACCTAATGATAGACCTACAAAAAAATTTAGTTGCTGTGTTCATTTTTTTATATTTTTTTATTTAATTTCTAAATTATTTTTTTCTTTTTAAGGTACAAATATAATATTTTTATTTTTAAATTTACCATTTTTTTCTATTGCAATAGCAGTTCCTATACATTTATTTTGATTTTTTGCTTTTGCAGATACTTTGAAAATATAAGTTCCCTTAGCTACATTGTTGCCAAAATCGTCTCTCCCATCCCATTCTATGCTGTACTTAGGCGTTCGGTAGCCTTGTAGGAATGGTTCAGCATCAATAGTTGTGTATAGTGATCTCACTAATTTCCCCGTAATGGTAAATATCTGTGTACTTACATCAAGGACATCATCACAATTATGCTCAAATTGAATGTAAGTTTTATTCGTAAAAGGATTAGGCCAATTCAGTAGTCTATTGATTTTGCAATTTTTGATCATTTTCATCCTTTACTATGAAATTTAACGAAGTAGTTGTAGAATTATTGTTTATATCCCAAACTTTAAATACCAACTCGTGTTGTCCTACCGACAAATTACGGAACGGATAGAGCAAACTTCCCTTCTGAAAATTATTAGAAGTATGATTACATCCATTACCGTCACCAACCATAAAAAAGTCATTAAGTAATATAGTATCTATTACTTTTACCATCTAAAATCGCTGTAATATCATGTCCTATCCCCGTCCCTGTGGAGTTGATACCGGTATCATCTGACAAGCAAGCGAGCAATTGCGGGTTTCTATTGGTAATCCCACCATTCGCGAAATTAGTATTATTCATATAAATGTTAGCTTTAGGCGGGGTATTATCATTAATTCCATCAGGGTTGATACCTCCAATTTGTATGAAAGTGTTTGCATATACATCGTGAGCCTGTGATTTCGCCGTATCAAAATTATCTGCATAGACAAGGATTCGCCCCTCACCATCATTAAAATTGATATCTTTTGGAATGAAAAAAACTCTACCTCAAAGACGCCATTTACTACTTTTGCCTGAGGTTTTTCGCAATAGGATTTCCTTCTTCGGAAAAATTCCAAAAGGGGAAGCATACCACTTGCATTGTCATTATTTAGTGTTTTCTTCTTAGTAGGTTTATCAAAAATATTAATTGCCACTTTCCCTGTGAAAGTCTCATCCAAATTCGTTTTATCTTCTTTTAGTATTTGCCCTGTGATTTTCACTTTATCCAAAGCTCGGATTTTTCCTTGAATAGGAGTCTCAATATTGGTTATTTTGATGAGCTCTTTTGGGCGACTTAATTTCATTGCTGGGTCGCCTAAGTAATTTACTTTCAGGTGATCGGTATGTATATTATATTCTTTTTTTGCATCAAGTAGAGCATCTCCCATTGCTTTAAAATCACCATTAGTATCGGTACTAAATAAATGCTTCGTGAGTATATTATTGAATCCTCGTCCATAAGAAACTCCTAAGGAACGGCTAGAAGTAATCATCGTAGCAGTACCTCCATTTTTATGCTTCACGATTTGCTCTCCCGCAGAGAAGGTCTTAGGGTCATCCCATAAATTAAACTCACGGGTGATAGTAGATATTACTGGAAAACGGCTATACGATTTATTATAGTTGTTGAATTGATTAATATCATTGAAACTAAGAACAGTCTCTTGCCCCCATCGGTTAATACCTCCATGCCCAAAGTAGGAAATATAGAGACTATTGGACATATCATTTACAATAGCTTGATTAATCTGAGGATATCGTTGCCCACCAGAAGATACTGAGGCTGGAAATGCATCGAAGTAAAGTTTTTTAATATTGTATTCTGGCTTTTGTCTATTTTCAAAAATATTTCGTATACCATCATCTATCAAATCATGAAAATTACCATGTATCCCATTATTATCAGAGCTTCGACCTTCGGAATCGTCATCTACTACAAAATCCAAATTCATTCTCCAAGTTCCGAAAGGCGAAGACTGCCCCTCCAAAGCACCATAATAAGCCAAAGTCTTATCAATTAATAATTTAGCCTCTGACAAATCCGATGCTGGGAGTCGCCCGATTGGTATATTAGGTAAGTTGTTGTATAATTGTGTATATAGCTGGCGACCTGTCATTACAAAATAATCATCTGTAACGAAGGAGTTATCAAAATCTGCACTATATTCACTTTCGTAACTTGGAATAATATTATCATTCCCTGATAATCTATCCTTAAAGTCGTAGCTGGAATCTCCTAAAATTAAGACATATTTAAGTCCTCCATTTTCATTATTTAATGAAGTTATGAAATCCCGAATCGCCGTAATATCCTGACTACCACTACTATACTCATTGTATATTTGCTCCACATCTACCACTGCTGTTTTTAGATTGCCGTGTGTAGCGTGATAATTAGCCAACCGCTGTCCTTGCGGAATAAAATCTTTACGCGTAATGATAAGATAATCAATATTTTGTAGAGAATGTAAATCTTGATTAGCCACACGACCTACAAAAACTCGGAATATAAGCCGAAGAATGATTAAAAAGCTACAAATTCATTATTAAACTCTTGGTTATTAGCAACATAAGCAATATCAAATGTGTTTTTGGTAGATTGATTGATTTTTTTCTTTTAACATTGGTAATATCGGAGATATCCCAAACTTGTTCCAAATTGCCAACATTAGCAATAGAAAAAAATGATAAGTATCTCCCAAATTTTTCATCAATTTCGTAGGAACGGAAATTCATCTGAGTTCCATTGAATACTAAATCTTGCTTGTATTTCACTTCAAAATAATTGAAATAAAACGCCCCGTTAGGATTGGTACTCGTATTACTCTCAAGATTCAGATTAATGGTTTTTACCCGAAAGATTCGTTACCGTCCCTTTTTTTCTATCAAATAATTAAAAGATGGGGAACTTACATTCGTAGAAGTGCTCTTTTCATTATTACCATTGATATTATATTTATAGCTATTTCCACCTGCTTCTAATCCTATTATTGAGAATCTGTATTGAATTTTTGTCTGTGGGTAATAGTTCTGATTTTTAGTTGAAATGATATTGTTTTCTTATTGTTAATAATCTCATCTGCCCATATCCTTCCTACTTTCATTAAATTGATTTTATCATTATTAATAAATTGATAATCATCATATTTAGTGATTACTTCATGTGTATTATTGATGGGCGTATTATCCTCGATGATTCTTTTTTTCCTTCACCCTTGTCAAATGTCAAAAAAATAATAGGCAAAATCTTCATAAATATTTTTTTCAGATGGGCGGTAGGGTCTGCTCGTGTCTCGCGTCGGTGACTACCATTTCCGAAATTCCCATAAAGATTGTAGGCATCGGCTCCCTTAGCGTAGAATAATGCATAGTCGGAATCATCCCATACGGAATCATCCTCTCCTACTACTTGTATAGCAATTTCTTGCATCGCTGAATATCGCTTATCTTGATTAAATTCAGGGAGCATTGCACCTCCATTTCCATAGATTCGTAGATATTTCGGATTGATATTATTAGGGTTAATTCCATTCTCAGTAAGGAATTTTTTTTGTAATCTTGAACACCCCAGATTTATCTACTTTTTATTTTTGTAAAAAGTTCCCGTTTTGAGGGGATTTTCTTTTTGTTTCTGAGGAATAAAAATTACTTTTGAGCATTCACAAAAAAATCGATGCTACACACGAAAAATAGAAAAAAATATTTTTTTATTCATTTGAAGTTTTTTTAAAATTACAAAAACACCTCTAAAAAAATGCCAAACATCTTTAAAGGTGTAAATTAATCAATTAAAAAAATTATAAAAATTATGAATTTTCTAAAAATATAGCTAAACATAAGCGGAGCACAGATAGTAGCATCAGATTCCACAATATATTTTGGTGTGTCTATATCTAATTTTCCCCAAGTGATTTTTTCGTTTGGTACAGCTCCTGAGTAAGACCCATAGGAAGTCGTAGAATCTGAAATTTGGCAGAAATAAGCCCAGAAAGGTACATCTTCCCATTCCAAATCTTGGTACATCATCGGTACTACACAGATTGGAAAAATCCCCTGCGATACCACCTCCTATTTGGAAGAAACCAACACCTTTACCACCAGAATTTGCTCTATACCATTCTGTTAGATAAATCATATACTCAATACCAGATTTTACGGTATCAGCTTTTAATTTTCCTTTAATCACATTAGATGTAAAAATATTCCCCGTAGTGGAATCTTCCCAGCCTGGTACTACAATTGGTAGATTTTTTTCGGCAGCAGCTACAATCCAAGAGTCTTTTGGGTCTATTTCATAGTATTGCTCTAGTACGCCAGAATTCACTACTTGATAGAGGAATTCGTGAGGAAAATATCTTTCTCCTTTTGCTTCAGCGGCGAACCATACATCTTCCAAATGTTTTTGTAATCTACGAAACGCTTCCTCCTCAGGAATACAAGTATCTGTCACTCTATTATAGTGATTATCAAGCAATTCTCTTTCTTGTTCAGGAGTAAGGTCTCTATAATTTGGTACTCTTTTATAGTGAGAATGAGACACTAAGTTCATTACATCTTCTTCAAGATTAGCACCTGTACAAGATATTATTTGCACTTTATCTTGGCGTATCATTTCAGCCAATATTTTCCCCATTTCGGCGGTAGACATAGCCCCTGCTAGAGTTATCATCATTTTACCACCATCTTTTAGGTGTGCTACATAGCCTTTAGAGGCATCTACTAATGTTGCTGCATTGAAGTGTAGGAAATACTTTTCAATGAAGTCTGAAATTGGTCTATTGCTCATTTTTTTGTTTAAAAAAATTTTAGCAAAGATAATTATTTGAAAAATGAAAAGCAAAATTTTAATTTGCTAATAGAAAAAACATACCAAAATATATAATTCATTACCTTGCCTCCTAATTTATCTAATTCTTCACCTGTAACCCCTGTAATAGCAGAAACTTCCGCTAAAAGCACTCTCATTTTTTTACAGCTAAATCCGTAAAACTTTGAATTCCATTTTTTTACATTTTTGAACAGAGTTTTCAATCGCCATAAGGTCTATGGCTTGAACTCTTTTAATGCAATCTCCCAATACATTCGCTCTGTTAAAAAAATTTGTAGCAGAACTTATCTTTTCCAATCCTTTTGTAACAGAATCAGATATAAGATTTAGCGTCCAAGTTGTTGTATGATTACTCATTTTTATTTACATTTGTAAAAATTGGTTGAATATGGATTTATACATTTTTTTCTTTTCCTACTCGCTGTTTTTTTACATTAAGAGTATTTTTATCTTTTTTTGTTTGGCCTATAATTAAAGCTATTGGGGAATTGGTAATAGCAATAGTTAAGTCTATTGAAATAAAGAAAGAGGAGAAAAGTTCTGAAAAACTATTCAGTATTTAAGTCTCGTCGTCCTCTTTCTTAAACATCTCGTGGACAATTTCTCCCACAGCTTGTTTGACTGCCGAGTACATTGTCATCCTCTCTATTTTCATGAGATAGTCCGCTTGGCCGTATGCCTCTACCCATTCTTCTACATCTTTAATTTCAGAAGGATTTACTCCTAACTTCCCTCGAATAACAGCATTGATTTTTTTTAAAAAAGAATTGTCGTCATCATCTGTATTAAGAATAGACGACTCTATGCTTTTTTTAGCTCACTTCTTGCGGATTTCATCATTTCGCTCCACAAGTTCTGCGGTTTTTTTCTACCTTTCTCATTAATAATGCTGAGAGAGGAAGAAACTTTATCGCTTACATTTAGTGTCCAAGTTGTTGTATAATTCATTTTTATTTTTTTTATGTTTGTTAAAAAATTAACTCAAATGTTATTAGATATTGTAGGTTATATTTTTTTATGGTGGCTTCCTATATATTTGGCTTCATTGTAATGCTTTTGGATAGGTTTAGCTGCCATTGCTACTTTTTGATGGCGGTTATAGGTGCAATACTTCAAGATTTAGGAATTATCAAAAAAATCTTAATCTTTACTAAACATTTCATTCATTACTTCTACGAGAGCTTTTTTGGTAGCGTTTTCTAACTTCTCTGATACATTATTCAGAGGATTAGAAATTTTATCACTCAAATTCAGTGTCCGGTAGTGGTATAGTTCATTATTTTTGGTTTAATTTTTTTGCTATGTATTAAATATGGATTTAGAATTTACTTTTATGCTTTTAATGGCTTATTTAGGGATTATTTCCAAAAATCTCTATCTTCTTGCTATTCGGCTATCACTTTATTAAAGAAGTTTTTCTTTGATAAGGATACTGAAATTTAGTTTTCTTCGCTAAACATCCCATTGGCGAATAAAAATTTCAAACTATGTAGCTACCTAATTACGTTTTTACCTTCGTACATACTTGCTTGCTTTGATGCGTGAATGCAAAGTAATGTACAAATATACATATAGCTTTACATAGAATTGTAAATAACTCTGTAAGTAAGTGATTAAATATATTGCTAATATGCCCTAAATCACTTTATGAGCTTGTAGTATTTATCTTCTTTTCTTATGGTTAATTAAAATTTGACCTTTAGGGAGAATTTTCTGTTCACTGGAACAGAGCAAGTTGTGTTTTGAGGCACGCATTAGGCGTTTAGGCACTCAAAACAACTTGTGCGCAAGGGAACGCAGAATGTAGCACGGAGGCATCTATATTATAGATTACTAAGAATATAATCAGTATCTATATCAGGAAAACCAATGCGATTATAATAACGGATAAAAACTTACTACCATAGACTCTGCAAACGGACTATCTAATTTGGCAATCCTCTCATAGTTTTTTTGGATCGCTTAAACTTTCATAACTAACCATTTCTTTTATTCTGAAAAATCAATAACTCTATTTTCTTCTATAAAAGGAGTTTTTGGGGAGGAAAAAAAGTAACGATCACTTTTTTTCTTGTTTCTATTATACTTGAAATATTGTTTTTTTACAATTGTCGTATGATTTATATGTTTTATTTAATTTTTTTCATATTTTGTTTCAAGTTCAAAAATATTCTTTTATTTTATCAATGTTTTTCATCTATATTTATGTTTTTTTAATCTCTTTTTTTAATGTTTCATATTCCTGTTTTACTTCCTTGTATTCAGGATCACACTTTTATATATTTATCTTTTTTTGCTCTTTATACTCTTTTAACTTTTTTTCAAGTTCTATTGTTCTAACTAATAAAAATTCTTTCTGCTTTTCTTTTTTTCTTTTTTTGAAGTCTTTATAAAAATCACAGCTTGGGGTAAGAATGACAAAAAAACTCATTGTTTTTCTTTTAGATTTTACAATCTCTCCGCATTCAAATTCTTGATTATCATCTGTTGGATAGATATAAAATTGCATTGGGTGTGCTTTTTTTCGCTTGTTAGTGTATTATCACCAAGTATTTCAGCTATTTTTTTTCTTTAGAAAGAGAGTGTCCAAACTTACGCAACATTAAATAACCTAATGAAAAAAATCTTCCTCATCTGCACGAAAAAAATATTTTTTTCCTTTCGTGAATTATATTCCAAAAAAATATTCTTTAAGTTCTTTTTCTAAATGATTATGTATTTTTTTTCTCTAATAAATGGCAAATTTGATTTTTACTAAACGTTCAATTTCTTTTTTTAAGTTTTTTTATACCTTCTCCCTCTCCTTTAGTTACTACTCCTACCATTTGAGATCTTAATGACTCTACATTTTTTTGTGTTGCCTGAATAAAAAAACAATAGGTATAAAAACGCTCTTTTTGGATCGCTCTGAGAATTTTTTTCACCTTCGTCAATATTATCATCAGGCTTTCCTCTATAAATATCTAATATTACAATATGATAATCATTTTTAGTAATCTCATTAATAGCACTTTCAAAATTATCTATTACCTTAAAATCTATTTTTTTCTAAAAATAGGTTTACTAAACACCTTCTTTAGTATATCACGTTGTTCTTCTTCATCCTCTACAGATAATATTCTTAATGTATTATTCATATTCTATTTTTTTTAAACATTATTTTAAAAGTTGCACCTTCTAGGGGACCGTTATCAATTAGCATCAATTTTTCCTTTATATTCTGACACTAATTCCCCTACTATTGTTAGTCCTAAACCTACTCCATCAGGTTTAGTACTAAAAATAAGGTTTAAAGATACTTTGTTCTGTCCCTTCTTTTTATACCCGGACCATTATCGCTAAAAAAACAATATCAATACTTTCTGAAGAATCAGACACTTCCACCTCAATTTTTTTCTTGCTTTATCACTGTTTGCAAGCCAATATATTGAATTCTGAATTAGATTCATAAAAAAATAATTCCAAAATCGGCTTTTATCTATTTTTCATTGTATGATTACTTTCAGAAATACTATATTGAATTTTCAAGTTAGATATTTCCCTGTTATATAATAAAAAAACTGGTCTTTTTATAAGTTCTTCTATAACTATATTTGTGAACTTTCCTCTTCTTTTTTTCCTCCAAAAGGTTCTATTCTTTCAAATAATTTTTGAAAAAAATCCTTACGTGTTTTCTGAATTTTTATTCGTATTATCTTCTATTTCAGTCTTATTTAATAGTTCCTCTTTTTAGTTCTTCTAAAATTAAATAACAACGTCCATCTATTTTTTTGAAAGATAACCTCTACCGTCGTGTATAATAGTATCAATTAACTGTCCTAATATAGATAAACGCCTATATCTTGATATGATTTCTTGAGCATTTGTGATAACATCTTCTAACTCTATATTTTTTTCGTTCTAAGGTTTCTATAAGCTCTTTCTGTTCTGGCACTTTTTTTCTTTTTGCCGTTTTTTTATTATTGTATCTAATGATGCTTTTTTTCAAATAAATTTTTATCTGCATTGGGATCAGATGTTTGAAATCTTTCCCTTTCTTGATATCTTCGTTGCTCTACTTCATTTAATATTAATTTGATATACTCTTTTAAATCATCAAATGCTTCTCCTTCAACAATTCCTTCTCTATTACTCTGATCTTTTTAGTAAAGGATTTTTCTTCTGTACTGATAAGTATATATCCTACAATTTGATTATTACTTAAACGTAAGGTAGGATTATTAACGCGGCGGAGATCTAATCGTACCCAATCATTATTAGGAGTTCCGTAAGGTAAAACTCTGAACCCATCTCTATAAATACTAATTCCTGATTGCTCATCTAGTATTTTTTTACTTCTCCATATTTAAAAATCAACTTCTCTTCCTAAATTTCTTAAATTATCTCTATCTCTATTCCATACTCTAAACTCAAAAGAAAATTCACCCATAATAGGGGCTTTTTAACATACTACTTTGAATAAATTTATTTGTTTCTATGAATAATTGTTCTTCCTTCCCTTTTTTTCTTTACTAAAGTAAATAAAAATCCTTTGGATCTCCTTCTTTTTGTTATAGTCCCCTTTATATAATAATTAGGCTTATTTAAAAAGTTCTGTTCTTTCTATGATACCGTTAAGATTAACATCTTTATTTAATTCATCAGGTATAGCGACCTCTATTAAAAAAATCTTCTACTGGTACTATTGGGTTTAATAATCGAGAGAGTTCTGTGCGTAATGTCCTTATTTTTTTCAGTATCCCAATCAGTATTTAAGTTTTTTTTAATCTAAGGAGGGTACCACTATTTTTCTTTTTAAATTCTTGTGGTTCTCTCTCTTCCCAATGTATATGTATGTTCTCTAAGTAATCATCTTTATCAAAATCTTCCCAATTAAAAAGTAACCACAAGTTCTTTTCCTTCTTTTTTTGCTTTGTTATCAGTTCTAATCTTGATGCCAATTTTGCAGAAGCAAAGCGACCTATGCCTTTTTTTCTCCTGAGAATTTTTCTGTTTTTTTGTTAGTGTTTTTTTCTTAAAAATCTGTAGCGGGTTCCATCCAAGCAGATTTAACAGTTTCAAAAGCTCATTCCTGAGCCCTGATCGTATATTTCTATAGAGGCTCCTTCCTTACTTAAGTAATTTTGAATAATTCTTCCCTGTTTTTTTTGCTTCACATTTCCCAAAAAAGTAATAGTTACTATTGGAGAGTTAGCATCATAGCTGTTTTTAACCAACTCAACAACAGCAACATTATCACTACTGATAAGTTCTTCCCCTATGGTTTTTAATTAACCGAGCTTTTAGGACGAAAAAAATGAAGTCTCCTTTTTTTATTTGTATTTTCAATCATAACAACATTTCTTTTATCTTTTGAGCTATTTTTTTTGCTAAAATTACAGGTACAGCATTCCCTATTTGCTTAAAAGCAGCTGTTCTACTTCCTTCAAAATAAAAATCATCGGGAAATGATTGTAAGCGTGCAGCTTCCCTTAGAGTAATAGAACGGACATTTTTCAATTGTAGGATTCAAGGTTGGATAGATAAAGTAATGCCCATCCATAGCGATATGAGCTACAACTGTGTGAGAGTATCCATAAGGATCCACTACTTGGAACCGGTTGAGAAAAAGATTCTTTATTCTTATGCTTTTTGTAAGTGAGAGGGTAGTTCTATATAGTTTATTCTTCTTCTTTCATTGAGCCATAGTTCTACTGCTCTTCGATATATTTCTCTATCATTTTTATTATTGGGACGTGCTATGTGTTGTGTAGTAAAATCAAAATCGTTTGTTCTAATACCAGATTCTTCCAAATATTTCATTTTTGAAAGAGGTTGAGTATACTTAATAGGAGAACAAAGCTCTCCTTCACCATGCTTGCGAAGAGGCAGATCAATGAATAAATCCTTCAAAACCTCATACTTATTTACTTCCTTTGTTAAATAGGGATATTTATAAGGCGATCCCTTCTTCCATCCCACAATAATTACCCTTCGTCTATTTTGAAGCACCCCATATTCAGATGCTAACTGTATATGGTCTTCCATTATATATCCTGCTTCATCAATTAATTTCTTTAGGTCTTGAAATGGAGCTCCATTTTTTTGCTGTTCTAATACCTAAAACATTTTCAAAAAAACAAACATTTCAGGTTGATATTTCTCTATGAATTTTTACGTAGTACTTATATAAATCATTACGAGGGTCACTTTCAACGGCTTTTACCTAATCGAGCTCTTCCTGCAATAGAATAAAGCTTGACAAGGAGGACCTCCTATTATAAGATCAATTTTTTTGTTTTTTTATCAAAGAGTCTACTTGTTTAAATAAATTTAAAATTGTATTTTCTCCTATTTCAGATTGGATAACACTATTAATAACCTCTTCAGGAACTTGTGCCCAGAGCTTACTTCCATCTTCTTTTTCTTGTTTTTTTATAGATATTCCTTATATTTATGTAATTGGTTATTAGCTTTTAACCAATGGAAAGCTGCTCGAGTTTTAAAGGGTGTCACAAGCGTGTCTGTCCATTTCTATATGTGCTATAGGGGTGTACCCTGCCTGAACAAAAGCCTTCTGACAGCCCTCCTGCTCCTGCAAACAAATCTATAAAAATTTAAACTATGGTTTTCCATATAAAGTAGAAACAAAATATTAGGCTGCAAAATTACATTTATTTTTTTTATATAAACAGTTTAATCATTCAAAAAAATGTAGGTCAAACAGAAGATACCTTCATAACTAACTAATTTTCAAATAGATATAAGGTAAAAAAACTCCATATTCATAAACTCTAATAACTAACTGATAATCAATTTATTATGGGACTTCATATGTTTAACCTACAAAAAAATGAGTGTCAAAAAAATTTACTTGCATTAAAAATACTATCAAAAAAATTTTCTATTAAAAAAATAATCGTACCTTTACATCGTGAGTTAAAAAAACACAATAAAAAAATAAGGCAAAGAGAGGAATTAAGTTCCGTAACTAAATCGTTACCTATCAGCTTTTTTTAATAGTGCTTAGGAATTTTAATATGAGGAAGTTAGGGAAATTAGTTGTATCTTTGCCCTAATATTAATTTTTTTCTTTATAAAAAAATTGAGTAGTTTTTTTGATTTATATTTTTGAGGTGTCTATTTAGTTACATACTAACTGACTTTTGGAAAACGGGAGAACGCTCTACAATTCTTTTTCATTAATTTGTTAAAGATAGTATCTTTTATTTTTGTGAGCGATTAATTCTAAAAACTATACTCAGCTAAATATCGGTCTATGTTAAATTCTGATACCCAAGAATATATATCTCGTATCCAAGACTTTACTTGATGTATTATCTTATGTAATATAGGAAAATTCTTCCCATTATTACTAGGAATTTGAGTTATATCAAAGTCTTTTATAGGTTTATATCCTTTCCACTGGTCAGTAGTAACTTGTGCTGTTTTTACTAATGTGTCATAGCTTCTACCTTGTTTTCCTTCCTCTTTCCCTCCTATGGTAAATTCATCAACCTGCACTCTATCATTCATTTTGTGCGATTCACTGGATTTCATAGCTTCACGGACTTTTTGCATAAAATAATGTGCAGTCTGACGACTAATTTCATAACGACGAGCAACTTTTGAGGCTGATAACCCTTTAGTTGTAGTTGTCATTTCAAAACATATAAAAAAATGCTTTACGTAACCCAAATTTTTAGTCTATGAAATAGTGTTCCAGCAGTAGGACTTTCCGTATCTCCACAGATATTACAAGTACGTGAAAAAAATCTTTTCTGACTTGGTATTTTTTATGACCACATTTGCGACAGCAATATCCATCTTCCCACTTTAAAGAAGCTAGATATTCTTCGCAATCTAAGTCTGTTTTAAAGCGTTCAGTAAACTCTAAGAGGCTTTGTCCCTTAAATAATTCCATAATACATTAATTTTTCAGAGTGCAAATATATGAAATTATTTTTGACACCTCAATTATATTTTTTTAACAACACATTTGAAACATTAGGTGTCTCTTTACTCTATTTAGAGCGCATTATAGGCTTAAAAAAACGCTTATCTCTATGGCGTATAAAGGAAAATAGTAAGGCAATTCTTTTTGTATTATATTGATTAGTAAGCTGTTGAAATTTTAACAACACATCTGAAACATTACCACATTGACATATTACCAGCCCCACAAACGTGCGTTGCTGCACGGGCTTTTATAAAAAGCCCGTGCAGCAACGCACGTTTCAGGGTGCAAAGGTAATTTTTTTGGTTATATTGTCAAGATGTTGTACCTTTTGCACCTAGAAGTTACTGAGAAAATAGGTATAATCAAATGAAATAAGAGCTATTACTAAATCATTACCTAATCTTCTTGTAATTCCTGTATCTTCTTTATTTAAAAATAGATTACATAAGTAGTTTCAATTTTTTTACAAAATCTATATCTCCATCCTCCTCACAGACTTTTTAGATGAGATTCAAAAAGCTTCTTGTAGATTTTTTTCATTTCTTCAAAAGAATGACCATCAGCTACTATAATTCCCTCTATATTTTCTGTATTTGCCCAATATACTCCCTTTTTCTTTCCTTACTGTTACTTTTATTTTTTTTCATAATTTTTTTATGTTTAAAAATTAGTAGTGATGGGGGGCTTATTTGAGCCCCAATTGTTTTCTTAATGATTTTTATCATTGTTTTTTAAAAAAAGAAAAAAAGCAATCGTAAAATCTATTTCATCTCCGAGTTGTAAATAGGTTTTCCTTTTATATCAAATCCAACTAACTCAAAAATATACTCCGTTTGACTTACCGCAAAACGGAATTTTCATTTTTTGCACGCCTTTTTGAGTTCTGCTCTTGATATATTTTTTTCCTTAAAGATATTACTCAGCTTATCTAGTTCCTTCGTATTCATTTGAGACTGTATTGCCTTAATATCGTTAGAGTCCTGAGCTGAAAAACTATTTCCTATCACCAACATAAACAAAAAGTATTAGATTTCTCATAATCAATATTTTTACTATTTAAGACCATTTAAGAAATCTTTCACATTCATCCTCTTTTTACCTTCTAATTGGATTTCTATTGGATAATACAATCCATCTTTCACATAGATTTTGAACTCATTTTTAGAAATATCCATCTCTCCAAAAGACCTATTATGCTCTTTAATTTCGTACTTTCCAGAGTATATTTTCAATCCTTTTTTCGCATTACCAATATTGATATTCGTAAAAGCACACGGATAAGGCGACATACCGCGAACGAAATTATATACTTCTTTTTGCCGTTTTACTCCAATCTATTTTCAAATCCTCTTTGAATATTTTAAAAGCATTTTTTGGATTTTCCACAAATGGTTGTGGCTGTTCCTTGATACTATTTTCAGATAATCTATCTAAGGTTTCTACAACCAATCCTGCCCCTATATCCATCAATCTATTATGCAGAGTACCAGCATTCTCATTTTCATCAATAAGAGTTTCTCGTTGAAGTAAAATATTCCCCTCATCTATCTTTTCATTGATGAAAAAAGTCGTTACCCCCGTCTTTTGTTTCACCATTTATCACTGCAAAATTAATAGGTGCCGCCCCTCTATAATCAGGTAATAACGAAGCGTGAAGATTGAATGTACCCAACCTTGGTATAGAAAACAGAACTTTTGGCATCATACGAAATGCCACAACAACAAAGACATCTGCATCCAATTTTTTTATCTCCTCCAAAAACTCAGGATTTCTCAATTTTTCAGGCTGAAATATCGTAAGCCCCTGTTCAGATGCATATTTCTTCACAGAAGATTCATTCATTTTCTGCCCTCTTCCGCTCGCTTTATCCATCGTGGTAACCACACCAACGACCTCGTGATGGGACTGATGAATCGCTTTTTAAAGAATGAGTTGCAAAATCAGGCGTGCCAAAAAAAACTACTCTTAAAGATTTCATTATCAAATATTTATTCTTAATTTATCATTTTATAATCCAAAAAGCCCTTTTCAATAAACTATCAACTTTTGGCTCTCTCCCTCGGAAGCCTTTATACAATTTCATAGGATTTTTGGTACCTCCAAGAGATAATAATTTTTTATATTTTTGAGCAATTTCGGTGTCAAAAATACTATTCTCTTTAAAATACTGAAAAGCATCTGCATCTAAAACCTCGGCCCATTTATAAGAATAATATCCCGCAGAATATCCTCCTTGAAAAATATGCGAAAAACTCGGCGAAATGGCTACTTTGGGGTTTATCGGATAAAGTGTACATCTTGATACATGTTCATCTTCAAATTGTTTAATATCCACAACAGCTTTTGGTTCTGTATGATAAGCCATATCCAAAAGTCCGAAGCCCAACTGCCTCAATGTTTGATAACCTTCCATAAAAATTTTTTTAGATTGGTTAAAGCTTTATCAATCTTGTCATCTGAAAGTGTCTCTCCAGTTTGATAATGAACTGCAAAAGTTTTTCAAAAAAATTCTGGTTCGTAACAATAATTTTTCCAAAAAAACTGAGAAGGCAGCTCCACAAAATCCCACTTCACAGAAGTCCCCGACAAATTAGGATACTGAGTATCAGCCAAAAATACCATGTAAAGCATGGCCAAACTCGTGGAAAAGAGTGGTAACCTCCTGAAAGGTAAGCAAACTCGGAGTATCTGCTGTAGGCTTAGAAAAAAATTACAAACCACAGAAATATGCGGACGAGAATTCTGTCCATTTTTTTCTTCCATTGATTCTTAAAAGCTTGTCATCCACGCCCCTGCTCTTTTCCCCTTTCGTGGGTAAAAATCCGTATAAAGTACCGCCTTAAACTCTCCCTTACCATTACTATCGTCATAGACTTCATAAGTTTTCACTTCACTATGATACTTTTGAATATCTGTAACTTCCAAAAATTTCAACCCAAATAATCTCTTCGCCAAATCAAAAACGGCCTCTTGCACTTTCTCCAACTGGAAATAAGGTTTTAGCTCCTCATCATTAAGGTCAAATTTACATTTTCTCAATTTTTTTCAGCATAAAAAAAGCGTGGTCATAATTTTTGCATTTCATCAATACCATCTTCTTTTGCCAAGGTCTTCAATTCAGTAATTTCTTTCTCAGCAAAAGGAGTGGCTTTTTCCAATAACTGATATAAAAAATCGAAAACTTTCTGCGAATTTTCTGCCATCCGTTCCTCTAAAACATATTCTGCAAAATTAGTATATCCCAATAATTTTGCTTTCTCTTGTCGGAGAATAACTATCTCTTTTATAAGGCTTTGGTTATCCCATTTACCACCATCAAATGCTTTTTTCCCATTAGCTAAAAATAATTCCTCCCGAAGATTCCTATTTTCAGCATAGGTAACCGCTGGAAGATAGCTCGGATAATGCAAAGTAATAACATATCCCTCCAATCCTCTCTCCTTAGCCTCCTCTGCATATTGTGCCAACACAGCTTCTGGAATACCAATAAGTTCCTCTTTATCAATAATATGCTTAAAAATAATGATTCGTCACAGATAATACATTTTGTCCAAATTGCAAAGATTTCATAGACAAATCAATATTTATTTTCTCTAATTTTTCTCTTATCTTCATCGCCAAGCAAAGCTCCGTTTCTAACAAAACTTTTATACGTATCATGCAACAAAGTTTCCTGCTCTTCGCTAAGTTTCAAAATATTTTTATTATCAAAAACTTTTTTTACTCTTTGGAAAAGGACTTCATTTTGAGAAATTTTAGAGCTAAATTCTGTAAGGATTGGTGAAACCTCTTGAGCAATTTTCTGAATCTCGTCATTTGTTTCTGCAGAATTTAGGTTAAAAAATAAGCTTGATACCCTATCCAACTGCTCGCCAGAATAAGCCAAAGCCTCTATTGTATTCTCAAATGTTGGATCCGATGGATTATTAGCAATAGTATTAATTTCCACTTCAGTATTTCCTACAAGTTCCTGAAAAGCAGGTAAATAATATTCTTCTTTTATCTCTCCAAAAGGTACCGTTTCGTATTTTTGTATTAAATCTATTAGTTAAGATATTCATTTTAGTAAAAATTTATTAGCAAATATAAACATTTTTCCTTATTTTTTTAGTAGAAAAATAGAAAGCATAAAAACAGGCAAACCCAATAAATTGAGTTGCCTATTTTGCTATTCTAATACGAATTATTTTCTTAATCCTAATTCTGCGATGATTGCTCTATATCTTGCAATATCTTTCTTTTTAAGATAATCTAATAATCTTTTTCTTTTTACCTACTAATTTTACCAAACTTCTTTCTGTATTGAAATCTTTGTGGTTATTTTTCAAGTGTCCAGAAAGGTGGTTAATTCTAAAAAGTAAAAAGTGCAATTTGCCCTTCGGCGCTACCTGTGTCCTGTGCAGATTTTTCCATGTTTTTGCGAAAATTTCTGCTTTTTTTCTCTGATGTTAAATACATTCCAATATTGTTTTAAATAATTATTATGTAATCGGTGCAAAAGGTATTTATTTTTTTATATCTCACAAATTTTTTTATCATAAAATTATCACTTTCTCATATTATTTTTTTGAGTATTAACAGAACTCATTTTTTTTATTATTTTTTTATTATTTTTTTATTATTTTTTTTATTATTTTTTTTATTATTTTTTTTATTATTTTTTTATTATTTTTTTATTATTTTTTTTATTATTTTTTTTATTATTTTTTTTATTATTTTTTTTATTATTTTTTTTATTATTTTTTTTATTATATTTATCATCAATAAACTATAGTAGTAACTTTAATTTAATAATCCTCCACAATGAAAAATGAAAAATAAATTATTTATTTGTCATACTATTCACCGAAATAGTTTTTGGACAACAAAGAGTGGGTATCAACACCGATACACCTAACGAGAGTGCTGCACTGCATATTTCTTCTACCTCAAACAAGAGGAAGGAAGCCAAGTTGGAAGCTGTAGTGAGTAATGAACAGTAACTCGTATTAACATTATCAACGGAGGTTTCGGCTACCCTAAGGCACTTACATTATTTATAAGTGATGGCGGAGCAAGCATAACCGCAGAGAAAAAAGAGCGACAGCTACTACCACAATTGATAGACAGGGAAGGATTACTTCTATAAAAAAATAACCAATGGAGGCTCGGGATACATCCATCCCAACCGATATTACTCAAAAAAAGAACAGATAAATTCTGCTATTAAACAAATTATTCTTAAAGAAAATAGAATTGATATCCTTATTAATAATGCAGGAATGGGTATGGTAGGAGCCATAGAAGATGACTCTAAAGAAAAATATTACAAAAACTTTTTGACTTAAACTTAATTGGATCTGTTCAAATGATAACCGCTGTAATGCCTAAAAATGCGAGAGCAAAAAAATCAGGACAAATCATCAATATTTCAAGTATTGGCTCCGAAATGGGATTACCTTTTTAGAGGTTTTTTTATTCTGCTTCTAAAAGCAGCTTTGGATAAAATTACCGAAGCCATAAGATATGAAATCTATCCTTGGGGAATATACAAGTATGCTCGCTACACTTAGGAGATATTAAAACCAATATAGCAGAAAAATCGTATCAAAACTTCCGTTTCTGAGCCTTACAAAAATATTTTTTTAATAAAGTCTATAATATTATAAATACTCATGTAGACAAAGGAATTGAAACCAGTGATATAGCTCTATATATTAATAAATTATTAAAAACAAAAAAACTTGGAAAGCTCATTATTATTTCGGGAAATTTGGACAAAAAAATAGGAGTTCCCCTCAAATGGATACTTCCGCAATATTTCTATGAAACCCTCATAAAAAAATATAATAGACTGGATTAGCTAATATCTAATCCTGTATTTTTCAATCAATTACTCTCTTAGCTTTTATTACCATAATTATATGATAACCAATCACTATTATCAACTTGAGTAATCAAAAAAAGCGTTATTATAAGCATCTTCCAAAGATAAAATTGTATGATATAATCAGCAAAAACCAAAAGTGCAAAAAATTAAGTACGGATTACCATTTTTGGTTGTAAGAAATAAGCAAAATTAAACCCTCTTTAATGATCAATTAAAGAGGGCTTATTTTATTATTGAATATACTCAATCATGAGTACTAATAACCCAATATTAAAACATGCATACTCATCTTTTTATAAACAGTTTTCCCTCTCTTACTATTTTTTTAAGTATGTATACTTAAGATAATTTATTTTACTCTTTTTTTATCTTTTTCAAGGTATTTCTTTTAAAAATAAT